>VOFH01000300.1_pt1 | contig 560004 bp, 554 predicted proteins | sample 5384091 | NCBI WGS metagenome assembly VOFH01 (sample SAMN12384727, study PRJNA508395) | human gut metagenome | isolation source: healthy gut G | host: Homo sapiens
CCGGACATACTATCATCATGGGACGCAAAACCTTTGAATCACTTCCCAAAGGAGCACTTCCCAATCGCCGGAATATTGTATTAAGCCGCCGGGAAGGAGCAGTCTTTGCCGGAGCTGAATGTTTCCCTGCATTGGAAATCGCTTTATCCCACTGCAAAGAAGAAGAAGAAATATTTATTATAGGCGGTGCCAGCTTGTATAAAGAGGCAATGCATATAGCCAGACAATTATATATCACATTTATTGATGACACATCCAAGGAAGCTGATGCTTATTTTCCCGAAATAAAGAAAGAGGAATGGAAAGAAACAGGCAGAGAAGATCACCCGACAGATGAAAAACATCTCTACCCGTATAGTTTTATTAATTATAGCCGCATAAAGTAACAATTAATCTTCATCAGCTAAATCGAGAATAGGCATTTGTCTCTTAATAGCCTCATTAAATGATATAATAGTTTCTGAACGAGCCAAGCCCAATGGTTGCAACTTATCATGGATTATGCTAAGCAAATGATGATTGTTCTTTGCATAAATCTTGATAAACATATCATATTGTCCCGTAGTGAAATGACATTCTACGACTTCAGGAATACCTTTTAAAGCCTCTGTCACTGAATCAAATTGTTCCGGATCTTTCAGATAAAGACCAATATATGCACATGTTTCATATCCGATCTTTTCTGGATCAATGACATATTCAGATCCCTTAAGAATTCCCAGATTAGTTAATTTCTGAATACGCTGATGAATGGCTGCACCGGATACATTGCAAGCACGGGCTACTTCCAAAAACGGAATACGAGCATTGCTGGCTATCAACCTTAAGATCTGCTCATCCAAACTGTCTAATTGATGATGTCCCATTCTTTTTAGTTTAATTTTCTGCAAAGATATGACTTTTCCCGACAATATTCGTGCGATTCATAACTTTTATTGTATAAATACCAATAATTTAATAGAATATTCTATCTTTGTAGAAAATGCGAAAACGATGAAAAAGACATTTATTTTTACCTTGTGCAGTTTATTCAGCATGACTGTAAACGCTCAAAATTTCAGTGATTATTTCGAAGATAAAACACTTCGGGCAGATTATATTTTTACCGGAGATGCCAAAAAACAAGAAATATATCTGGACGAACTGTCAAGCCTTCCGAAATGGGCTGGACGCAAGCATCATCTAGCAGAGCTTCCCTTGGCTGGCAACGGTGAAATCACGATGAAAGATAAGGCAACAGGAAAAACTATTTATCGAACATCATTCTCAAGCCTTTTCCAAGAATGGGTAAGCGAAGAAGAAGCAAATAGGATAAAAAGAGGCTTCGAGAATTCTTTTCTTTTGCCTTATCCCAAAAAAGAAGCAATAGTGACCATATCTCTAAAAGATGTATATCATAAAGTAAATGCCTCACTCACACATGAAATAGTCCCCAATGATATTTTAATCCATCAACGGGGAACAAACCATATTACCCCCCATCGCTATCTTCTGCAAAGCGGAAATACCGCAGATTGTATCGATGTAGCAATCATGGCAGAAGGATATACAGAAAAAGAGATGGATATATTTTATAAAGATGCCCAGACAGCGTGTGACGCCCTGTTCAGTCATGAACCTTTCAAGAAACTGAAGGAGAAATTTAATATTGTTGCTGTAGCAAGCCCTTCGGAAGACAGCGGAGTCAGCATACCGGGACAAGGCAAATGGAAATCTACAGCTGTAAGTTCACATTTCAACACGTTCTATTCCGACCGGTATCTCACTACCAGTCGGGTAAAAAGTATTCATAATTGGTTGGCTGGAATTCCTTACGAGCATATCATTATTCTAGCCAATACAGACACCTATGGAGGAGGTGGCATCTATAACTCATATACACTGACCACAGCTCACCATCCGGATTTTCAACCAGTTGTAGTTCATGAATTCGGCCATAGTTTTGGAGGATTAGCAGATGAATATGCATATACCGAAGCCCCAAGCCCGCAATATCCATATGAAGTGGAACCTTGGGAACCAAATATCACCACATTAATTGATTTCGACAGTAAATGGAAAGATATGATTCCGGAAGGTACTGCCATACCTACTCCGGTAGCTACAGAAAATGCCGACTTATACACCAAGGTGGGTGTCTATGAAGGAGCAGGCTATACACAAAAAGGACTTTATCGTCCTACTACCGAATGCAGAATGAAGATAAACGAAGCACCTGCATTCTGCCCGGTATGCCAACGTGCATTAGAAAGACTAATAAACTTTTATACCGCAAAATAGGTTTATACTTAAGACTAAACAAAGACAGATAAAATGATTGAAATTAAACAAGTAAAAACACAAGATGAGGTAAACTATACCTTTGTAGAAAAATTAATGCATACGGCATTCCCTCAAGAAGAACGTCGTGATACTGTACAACAGAGAGAATATTCTGATAATAATCTCCGGTTCTGTAACAACATTATTTTAGAAAACGGTAACAGCATTGGTATGATCAGTTATTGGACAATGGGAGATTTTTACTATATCGAACATTTTGCTATTGATCCCAGTCTCAGAAACGGCGGTTATGGAAAACGTGTACTGGAAATGATAAAAAAACAATTAAAAGGTCCAATTGTATTGGAAGTAGAGGAGCCTAATGATGAAATGAGCACACGCCGTATTCACTTCTATAAACGTTTGGAATTCACTTTGCATAAAAAGCCCTATATGCAACCTCCCTACCGTAAGGGAGATAACGGTCTACCAATGCTCTTAATGACCTATGGGGATATAGATATGGAAAGTGATTTTGAGAAAGTTAAAAAGACTCTTTACAAAGAAGTTTACGGACAAGAGATCTGAACATTCTTTTTCTTCAATTCCCTGAGCCACCACACAGGAGTTTGTCCTCAAAAAATCCATTGTACGTACTATTACTAGCCATAGGTAACGGATAAATTCGTCCATAACAAATAGAATGGAAAACATAAAAAAAGGAAGCTGTTTTTAACAGCTTCCTTTTTTATCTATGCTTATATAACTATTACTGACGTTGAGTAGCTGAATAGTTAATTTTCAAAGCGTAAGCCTGACGAAGTGCCTGCTTTACATCCTGTACAATACCCATCTTTGTATCTTTATCAACTTTCAAGGATACTGTCATAAATGGCTGGTCTTCTTCTTTCATATTCTCACGTTCCTGATAAATGTAGTCCTGAACTTCTGATACTTCAGCAAACTTATCGTTCAACTGAATACGGCTTTCAGCACCCATTTTCTTTTGGAACTCCGGCAACGGCTTACCTATATAGATAAAGGAAACCAAAGACTTCTTTTCCAATTTTTCCAACTCTGTTCCTTGAGGAACCTGAAATTGAACCTTCAATGTAACCTCACGCATGGTTGTCACAATCATAAAGAAGAACAACATGGTAAAGATAAGGTCAGGCAATGAAGAGGTATTCAACTCAGGCATTCCACGTTTACCTGTTTTATTAAATTTTCCCATTACTTACCTCCATACTTTTTAGGTTCAGCTTCAGAAATCTTCTGCGGATAATATTCACGAATAGCTTTTTGTTCATCTTCGTTGCACTCATTATAAAGCTTTCCAAATTTAGCTTTACCTAGTTCATTACGAAGTTCATTATACGCAGCAACCAATTCATTTTGCACATCAATATATGCTTGATAGCTAGTTCCAACGTCATTCTGAACAGAGATTACATGCTTTTCCGTAATCATACAATCACCCAGCAAAGGAATATTCTTTCTATGCTTTTCAGGCAGATTTTCATCATCATACGGATTGGCTATAAACTCTTTTGCCTTTTCTTTCAATTGCTTCACATCAATATAGTCCGTACCACACATCAGCTGGTTGTCTTTATTCAGACGGACTTGAAGGATGTTTCGTTCCTTTACAATAATATCATCTTCTTTCTGATCCTTGTTTTCGGGAGGAGGCGGAAGACGTCTCGCCAAACCACGGTCAGTATCCATTGATGTTGTAATCAGGAAGAAAATAAGCAACATAAAGGCAATATCAGCTGTTGAACTGGAGTTAATTCCCAGGTACGCCTCTTTTTTTTCTTGCCATTTTACTTACTTCGTTTTAAATTATTTAATCAATGTAGATAATATTATCTTTTAAAGATACCGCTCAAGTTTACTAAAGTACCGATTGCAGCCACACCAAACAAGAAATAAATGGAGTAAATCAGCATATCAGTAATTTTCAACCAACCTGTATCAGTGTAAGCACTACCATCGGCCAAAACAACAGGAGAGTCAGAACCCATACCGTAAGAAACGACCAATACTACCACAAACAAGACCAAGCCGATCAAAGACTTTATTGCACTTTTAGGATTATCTCTCAAGGCAGCGCCAAATTGTGCTATCGCACCAATTACAGTTACTGCCACACATATTCCAAACATTGCATACATTAAGTAAATCAATGTTTCCGTATGTTCAGGTGCATTATATTCACCTACCGGATTATTGTATCCTACAAAATAGAACATTCCCAGCACGACAAGAATCAGCGCAAAGCAAATGTACATTATGTAGTAAGACACTTTATATGATAACTTAGCCATTCTCCTAATTATTTTTTGTATTTCAAGTTATATTTCATGATCATGTCCAGCAAAGTAATAGAAGAATCTTCCATAGCGCTTGTCAAAGCTTCAATTTTAGAAAGGATGTAGTTATAGAATACCTGCAGAATCAATGCTACAACCAAACCAAAGATAGTAGTAATCAAAGCCACTTTCATACCACCTGCTACAACTGTCGGAGAAATATCACCTGCCTGCTGGATTTTATCGAACGCCATAACCATACCGATTACAGTACCCAAGAATCCCAAAGACGGAGCCATGGCAATAAACAATGTAATCCAAGAACATCCTTTTTCAAGATAACCAGCCTGAACACCACCGTAAGAAACAACAGAACGTTCAACAACATCAACACCATCGTCAATTCTCATTAAACCCTGATAACAAATAGAAGCGACCGGACCGCGAGTATTACGACATACGGTTTTTGCAGCTTCTACATCACCTTTTTCCAAAGCAGCCTCGATGCTAGTCATCAACTTCTTTGTATTCGTTTCAGCCAAGCTCAAATAAATGATACGTTCAATGCAGAAAGCCAAACCTAAAACCAATGCGATAGCTACCAATGACATGAAGCTGGCATCACCTTCGATGAACTTAGTTTTTAACTCTTTGTGAAGACCACCACCTTCTTCAACCACTGCTGCTTCAGTAGTCTGTTCTGTTTGAGCCGGAGCTGCGTCTTGAGCCATAATAGGCTGAACTGATCCTAAAGTAAGGACTCCCATCACTGCAAGAATTGCAAATAACTTTTTCATTGTGTGTCTAATTTTTAAGATTAATTAATTAATTGTTATTTATTTGTTTTAATTGTCTTCCAGTCTGTTGTGCTTTCCATTACAATGCGGAGAGAGCGGGATTCGAACCCGCGAAACACTTTTGGCGTTTACACGCTTTCCAGGCGTGCCTCTTCAACCACTCGAGCATCTCTCCTCAAAAGTCCCGATAGGTATCACAAACCGACAGCATGGGTTCAATCGTCGTACTATCTATGTTAGGCATAAAGATATGCGTCACACCGGCAGCACGGGCACGTTCCATAACGAAAGGTAAATCTTCGGCAAACTCTTCCAGAAAAAGATGGGAATGTGAATCGACAAGCATATTTTAAAGAATCTCCTTATTCTGTTTTTCTCCGGTCCGATAATAATAAATCAGACCATAATCACGACATTTTTCCAAGCGTTTCTCATTGGGCGATACATCCTGGAATTTGGCTTCCACCTGATTCCAGATATCCAGAATCAGCCGGTCGGCTTGCACACGCATGGATGCAAGTTGCTCTAAACTACGATTGGTGAGAGACTGAAGGCTTTTCTGTTTTTCATATCCTTCCATGAATATATCATAATGCACTTTCACTTTAGCAATCGTGGGGTTATAAATCGGAATACCGCCTTGAGAGGTGCGTTTCCGCTCCCCTTCTATAATTTTTTGTCCCCACTCGGCCAGAGACGCTTCACTACTTAAATCGGGTACACTGAAATTATCTACGGGCAAGCCATACAAAGCCTTATGAGATTCTTTGATTTCCATACGAATCACAGCCAAATTCAAGACTTGTATGAAGTGAGAAATATAAAGCCGGGCCGTTTTTACATTCGCCTGGTGTTTCTTACTGTTCCTGCTTTGCTCTCCGTAACAGTGTACATAATAAGAATGCGCCGTTTCAAATTTAGACAGAAATATACGGGCTTCTCCCAATGTCTTGAGTGAAACAGGCAAATCATAGACATCACACATATCGCCCTTCACGACCGCTGTTTTCAGCGCCCGTATCCTGGCTTGATCTGTATTTGGCAAACGTCTATAGGGCATCTCGATATTACATCTCGCGGTACATTAAATGCTTCATCAACTTTTTCAGCTCACTCTTCTTATCCTCAATGACAGACACGGCGCCCAGGCTTGTCATCGCACGAGTGTAATACTCACGCATCTTGTTTTCGCAAACAGCCTTGATGCCAATCTGAGTGTACAATTCGGTCACAGCACTGATTTTTTCTTCGGGACAGAATGAAGTTGCACTTAACCAATGATTTAATCCCTCCAACTGATCCCGGTCGGCACGTTCCAGTGCTTTAATCAGCATATACGTCTTTTTATTGCATAGAATGTCTCCACCGATGTTTTTACCAAACACAGCAGGATCACCATATACATCCAGCAAATCATCCTGCAATTGGAAGGCTACTCCGATCTGCATGCCAAAATCATACAGATTTTCGGCATCGTCAGGAGAAGCTCCACCTAAAATAGCTCCGATTTTCAAACTGGCAGCCAACAAAACCGCCGTTTTCAAACGGATCATTTCCAGATACTCCTCTTCCTTTACATCCTCACGGGACTCAAAATTCATATCCATTTGCTGCCCCTCACAAATTTCAAGTGCTGTCAGGCTGAACAAATCCATCACTTCTTTGAGGTGTTCCGATGAACTGGCAGCCATATACTGATAGGCCAGCACCAGCATAGCGTCTCCTGACAAAATCGCAGTATTGTCATTCCATACTTTATGGACAGTTGTCTTGCCGCGGCGCATATCAGCCCGATCCATCAAATCGTCATGCAAAAGAGTATAGTTATGATAAACTTCAATAGCCGTAGCAGGGTCATAAATAGAGGACACATCCTCCTTGTAGAGGTTGTATGCCATTAGCATAAGAACCGGCCGAATACGTTTTCCTCCCATGGAAAGAACATATTTAATAGGGTCATACAAACCTGCCGGAGTACGTGTAAACTGGATATCTGAAATGTGAGAATTGATCTTATCGAGAAGCTGAAATGCTGTATACATAATAAATAAATTATAAAAAGAGAGATTGAATGAAAAGAGGCTGCTTGGACGGCAGCCTCTCTTCTTATACTATACAATGATTATTGCAGTCTGAATCGTACAGGTAATGTAAACCGACAACGAACCGGTTTACCTCTCTGCATACCCGGCTTCCACTTAGGCATGGTCTTAACCACACGAAGAGCTTCTTTATCAAGGTAGGGGTCAACGCTCTTTACAACTTTAATATCACCTATGCTACCGTCACGTTCAACAACGAACTGGAGGACAACCTGTCCCTGAGTACCGTTTTCCTGAGCGATCGGCGGATATTTGATATTCTTGTACAGGAACTGGAGACAAGCAGGCATACCACCCGGGAATTCAGGTGCATTTTCTACTACTTCAAAAATCTCTTGTTCCGAGGGTTCTTCTTCTTTTACCTCAACCGGTACATATTTTACTTCCACTTTCTGTCCGGTATCCTCTGTTGAAGCAATGGCTGTTTCTTGTACATCAGCCTCGTCATCAACAATCTTCAGGATTTCAGCCTGTTTGGGAACCTCGACAGGAGGTGGGGCCGGTTTTTCTTCCTGTTGTGTAATAGGAATCATTTCCTCTTCAAACTCAATCTGGGCTACCGCCTGGCTTGTATCGATCTTTATATCACGCTCCGTCCATTCGAACGCAACGAATATAAAGGCGAGCACCACCACGTAACCGATCAGCAGCCACTGGGTTTTCTTACCTTCGAGGTCTGCTTTGGGCGATTTTTTTACTTCCATAAAATTAGTATATAAAAATTGGTGTTCTTCTGGTTTTTAAGCTGTTATTGCTTTTGTGGCACAAATATAACGCAGATATTTTAAAAATACAGTATATTTGGCGAAAAAATTTAGATAATACGTTAAAAAAGGGAGTAAACCTGCTGCATAACATAATGAAAAAGATAACAATTGCAATTGATGGCTTTTCCTCGTGCGGGAAAAGCACCATGGCTAAAGATTTAGCCAAAGAAATAGGATACATCTACATCGACAGTGGAGCGATGTATCGTGCCGTTACATTATATAGTATAGAAAATGGCATCTTTCACGGTGATACAATCGATACGGATGAATTAAAACGACGTATCGGCGACATCCACATCTCTTTCCGGATCGATCCGGAGACAGGACGCCCCAACACTTACTTAAATGGAGTGAATGTAGAGAACAAAATCCGCACAATGGAGGTTTCTTCTAAAGTAAGCCCGATCAGTGCACTCGGTTTTGTCCGGGAAGCGATGGTGGCTCAGCAACAGGAAATGGGAAAAGCCAAGGGTATTGTTATGGATGGTCGTGACATCGGGACGACCGTATTCCCGGATGCAGAATTAAAAATATTCGTAACCGCCTCCGCCGAAATTCGTGCCCAACGCCGCTATGACGAACTGAAAGCCAAGGGTCAGGAAACCGGCTTCGAAGAGATACTGGAAAATGTGAAGCAACGTGACCACATCGATCAGACACGTGAAGTCAGCCCATTGAAGAAAGCCGACGATGCTTTGCTATTAGACAACAGCCATCTCACCATCGCCGAGCAAAAAAGAGTGGCTGATGGCAGAATATCAGAAAGCGATAAAAGCATAAAAACAAAAGGGTGTAACCATCCGCCTGTTAGGTGTAGCCATCCTAAAAAGAAAGGGTGTAGCCATCCGGTCAGTATGGCTACACCCTTTTTAATCATACATTTGTAATCATTATGGTAAAAGTAGAAATAGATGAAGGTTCCGGTTTTTGCTTTGGAGTGGTCACAGCTATCCACAAAGCCGAAGAGGAACTCGCAAAAGGGGTAACACTCTATTGCCTGGGAGATATTGTACACAACAGCCGTGAAGTGGAACGCCTGAAAGAGATGGGGCTGATTACCATCAATCATGAAGAGTTCAAACAACTCCATAACGCCAAAGTGCTTTTGCGTGCCCATGGCGAACCACCCGAAACCTATATCATTGCCAAAGAAAATAATATCGAAATCATCGATGCCACGTGTCCGGTGGTACTCCGCCTGCAAAAACGGATCAAACAAGAGTATATGCAGGAGGACCTCGACGAAAAACAAATCGTCATATACGGAAAGAACGGACATGCAGAAGTCTTAGGTCTGGTAGGGCAGACAACCGGCAAAGCTATTGTGATAGAAAAGCTCGACGAGGCTCGCCGGCTGGATTTCAGCAAAAAGCATACGCCTGTACTCGCAGACAACCAAATCACTGGATGAATTCTGGGAAATCGTGGAATATATCAAGGAACACATCTCTCCCGACGTAACTTTTGAGTACTACGATACCATTTGCCGCCAAGTGGCCAACCGTATGCCCAACCTACGAAAGTTTGCCGCATCACACGATTTGATCTTCTTCGTCAGTGGTAAAAAAAGTTCAAATGGCAAAATGTTATTCGAAGAATGCAAAAAGTCAACCCAAACTCACATTTAATAGACAGTGCCGACGAAATTGACGACTCTTTACTACCCGGTGTCAATTCTATCGGTGTATGCGGGGCTACATCGACTCCTAAATGGCTGATGGAAGAAATCTCTGAAGCTATAAAGGCACAGATTAAAAGACAATGAATTAACGTTATTTAATCATACAGGGCACTCCTTTTTGTTATCTTTGCAACGTCAATTAAAAAACATGATTGTTATGGGAACAGTTAAGTGTATCGGTATTTTGACTTCCGGTGGTGATGCACCGGGAATGAACGCTGCTATTCGTGCAGTAACACGTGCAGCTATCTACAACGGATTACAAGTAAAAGGTATATATAGAGGATACAAAGGTCTGGTGACAGGCGAAATCAAAGAGTTTAAGAGCCAGAATGTAAGTAATATCATCCAATTGGGCGGTACTATCCTGAAAACAGCGCGCTGTAAAGAGTTTACCACGCCCGAAGGACGTAAAATGGCATACGACAATATGGTGAAAGAAGGAATCGATGCCCTTGTAGTGATCGGTGGCGACGGTTCGCTGACCGGAGCACGCATCTTTGCACAAGAGTATGACATTCCATGCATCGGACTTCCGGGAACCATCGACAATGACCTTTACGGCACCGACACGACCATCGGATACGATACGGCTTTGAACACAATTTTGGATGCAGTAGATAAAATCCGCGACACGGCCACTTCACACGAACGTTTGTTTTTTGTTGAAGTGATGGGACGTGATGCAGGTTTCCTGGCATTGAACGGTGCTATTGCCGCGGGAGCGGAAGCAGCTATTATTCCGGAATTCAGCACGGAAGTTGACCAATTGGAAGAGTTTATCAAGAACGGATTCCGCAAATCGAAGAATAGTAGTATCGTATTAGTGGCGGAAAGCGAACTGACCGGAGGAGCCATGCATTATGCCGAACGTGTGAAAAACGAATACCCGCAATACGACGTACGTGTGACGATTTTAGGGCACTTGCAGCGCGGGGGTAGTCCGACGGCACACGACCGTATTTTGGCCAGCCGTCTAGGCGCAGCCGCTATCGACGCTATTATGGAAGATCAACGAAATGTCATGATTGGCATTGAACACGACGAGATTGTATACGTTCCGTTCAGTAAAGCCATCAAGAATGATAAACCTGTCAAGAGAGATCTCGTCAATGTATTGAGAGAACTGTCTATTTGATAGCAGTACAACAGTAATAAGATAAACGGTGGACGGTAAACATACATGTTTATGGTTCACCGTTTATCATTTATCGGCAAGAAGCCCTTTTCCGACAAGATCCGTTCCGTCTCTTCCCATAGCTGTGCCCTTCGGTCAGGACGGGTATATTTTTCCGGTAGAAGACGACAATGATTATTCAAATTAAACGTTGCCGTCCGTCCCTCCACTTCCGCATCGAGCAATAATCCGATTGCAGTAGCTGCTCCCTGGAGGGGAGTACGTATAAAAGGACGGAAAAAAATGTCTGTCAGCGGATCGAACCACTGGTCCATCCGTATGATATTGGTAGACACAATGCCCGGATCGGCCGCATTGACAGTAATCCCGCGTGCCCGAAGACGTTCAGCCAGTTCAATGGTAAAAAGCAACAAAGCAAGCTTGGTATTGCTATAGATAGGAATACGCCAGAAACTTCCCTTTCTCCCCCAAAGAAAAAAATCCGGGAAATCCAGTTTACCGATTGCATAGGTACAAGACACCATATTGACAATGCGGGTTCCCTCTCCCATCAAGGGAAGCAAAAGCCGCGTCAAAAGATAAGGACCTACATAATTTACACTGACCGTCCGCTCTAAACCATCTTCCGTAATGTGCAATCCGGTTTCCATGGTCCCGGCGTTATTCATCAACAAAGCGACAGGAGTCTTTTGCCGTAACATCCGGTCGGCAAAAGCCCTCACCGAAGCCAGTGAAGCAAGGTCGATCTGCCATACCTCTATCTTTTCATTTCCCGTTTCTTTCACCAACTCCCGGCATTTGGTTTCAGCTTTTGACGATGAATAGCAGGCCATAATTACATCATACCCCGCACAAGCCACGGCACGGGTAATCTCCGTTCCCATCCCGCCGTCGGCACCGGTAATAACAGCAAGTTTACGTTCCATCATTTATTCTCCAACTGTTCTATTTCTTTTTTCAGGCAAAGAGGAAGTTCTTCTGTCAGATGCCGATGGCAAGCCATTTCGATCGTGTACATCCTCCCAATGCAATAATTACTATGACCGCAATTACAGCGTGCTTTCTCTTCCCGACGCATCCGATTGACAAACCCCGGTTCGTTGAGTAAAGCACGTGCCATCTGCACGGCATCGAACCCTTCGTTCAGCACTTCATCTATTTTCTCACGGGAAACAAGTCCGCCGACATAGATCAAAGGAATTTTAATTTCCGAACGAAACTTCAGAGCATCTTCCAGAAAATAGGCTTCTTTGAAAGGAACAGTCGGTATCATCATCCTCCCCGCCAATTTGACGCCGAACTTCAACCACCAACAATCCATATAATGTGTCAGGGTCTTGATAGGCATGGCCCCACGCATGACGTACATAGGGGCTTTACTGACAAATCCTCCGCTCAAGACCAACGCATGAGCCCCCAAAGATTCGAGCCGCCTGGCTACCTCGAGCGTCTCTTCTATTTCCATTCCGCCCCGAAAGCCATCACGCATATTCATCTTCACAAATACTGCCAGATCCTTACCGGCCGCCTTCATCACCTCGTTCATCACCATCGTCATGAAACGCATCCTATTCTCCAACGATCCTCCGTATTCATCTTTCCGGTGATTGGTATAAGGCGACAGAAACTGACTGATCAGATAGCCGTGTCCCGCATGTACCTCGACGGCATCAAAACCGGCTTCGCGGGCCAAGTGGACAGCCCGTCCGTAGGCTCTGGCCATCTCCGGCAACTCTTCGCGTTTCATCCCCCGCACCCAAGTAGGCGAATAAATATTGAAACCTGACGAAGCAGAAATTGGGGTAACTCCGCAAATACTCTTATGAGACATATTGCCGCAATGCCCTATCTGTATGCTGGCGGCGGCACCTTCGGCATGAATAGCGGCAGTCACTTCACGCAAACCGGGAATAATTTCCGGACGGAGCCACAATTGCCGTGGAAACGACAGTCCGCTGCGTGTTACCGAAGCATAGGCAATGGTAGTCATTCCCACGCCTCCGGCGGCCACAGAACGATGGTAATCGAGTAACATGGGGGAAGGAGCATTTCCCGGACACATGCCTTCAAAAGCCGCCGAACGGATGGTACGGTTACGCAAAGTGAGCGGTCCGATGGTAACCGGCGTGAAAAGCTTAGAAGCAGAATGTGTGTTCATAAGTACTGTGTATTTTAATATAAGAAAGGAAAAATTCGTTTCTTCAATCCGACCTGCGTCCCAAACTCTTCCCGATAGCGATGCCAGATAGCATCTGCTCTCGGAACAAGATTGGCAACAGTCCACCAGGCGAAAATACATCCGGACAAAGACCAAGTGAGAATAGCCCAACCTACCCACTCTACAATTTCACCCAAATAATTGGCAGAGGTCACATACCGATACATGCCTCTTTGAGGAAGGTAATGACGGGTATCTCCGGGAGCACGCAGATGACGGATGACTGAATCCGAATGCCAGTTGATCCCCATTCCGGCAAAAAATAAAAGAGTTCCTATCCAAAAGCAAGGAGTCAGCAACCATCCGGGTGTATAATAGTCCGAGGGAGCAAGATAGAATATCCATTCTCCCTGCATCAGTCCGTTGAGAATATTAAAGATCACTCCCATCAAAAGAATGAGTACCGGCATCTTGCTCTTTCCTTTCATCAGGAAAGGAAAAACAAAAGCCCTTTGGAAGTAATGTAGTTGGAAAAAAAGAAAGAAAGTGAGTTCGACAGGTAAAAAACGTCGGTCGGAATGCCACCACAACCATCCCATAACCAGAAAGACAGGAGCTTCCATCAGAATCCAGGCTATCTTATTATTCACCGAGATTCCCCAGGAACGGCTGCGAAACATGCCATATCCCGCCCTGACAAAATAAAGGGCTATGAATACGACCAAAGCCACCAGGCCCATTACTAAAAGAAGCAGATTAAAGCTTTCTATACTCATATCCAAGATTTTATACAAGGACAAAGTTAAAAGAAAAACTTTAAAGGGACAAATAGTTTACGAAAATAAAGCAAGCGTATCACAAAAGTCTGTTCCACCACAGATTGGCAGACGGTACAAACATAGAACTGACAGCTAATCAATGCCGGTACCGGTCTGTGCAATCTGTAAATCTGCGGTGAACTTCTGACTTCAAGCTTCTCTTTTACCGTTTCTTTAACGGTACATATTGTTCTTCTTCCAACACATTTTTATAAGCCGGACGAATGATACGTTTACCTTCAAAATTCAACTCTTCGTTGCGATGGGCACACCAACCCACGATACGCGCCATGGCAAACAAGGGGGTATAGATTTCCTGCGGCAGGCCAATCATCTCATAAACAAAACCGGAATAAAAATCAACGTTGCTGGATACTGTTTTCCCATTATTCTTAATGCGACCGAAAGTTTCGATAGCACGTTCTTCCAAGAGTTCAAGAAAAGCAAACTCCCGTTCACGACCTTTCTCGTGTGCCAAGTCACGTGCGAGTTCCTTCAGCAACACAGCTCGCGGATCGGAAATGGTATATACGGCATGCCCGATGCCATATATCAATCCGGTCTTATTGTAAACCTCCTTATTCAACATACGGGTAAAGTAAGTATCGATTTCATCTACATTGGTCCAGTCCTGAATATTTTCCTGTAAATGATGGAACATATCGGCTACCTGAATATTGGCTCCTCCGTGAAGCGGGCCTTTCAGCGACCCGATGCCTGCGGCAATGGCCGAGTATGTATCTGTACCGGTAGACGAAGTAACCCGGACTGTGAAAGTGGAGTTATTACCTCCTCCATGTTCTGCCTGAAGCACCAACAAAAGGTCGAGCGTACGAGCATCCAGCTGGGTATAATCGCGTTTCAGCATATAGAGAAAGTTTTCGGCAATCGACAGATTCTCCTGCGGATGACGAATGTGTAACGAACGCCCGAAGGTGGCATGACGCAACATGTTAAAAGCATAAGCAATAATGGTCGGGAATTTCGAGATCAGATCGATGCTCTGACGCATCAGGTTGTCACGTGAAGTATCATCCGGATTAGGGTCGAAACGATACATCTCGAGTACGCTGCGCGCCAGAATATTCATAATATTGTTTCCTTCAAGTTCAATGATATTCATCTTGGTCTTCTGCTCCAAAGGCATATTATCATTGATCAGCTCGCGAAACGAAGCCAGTTCTTCCTTATCGGGCAAACTGCCGGATAACAGCAGGTAGGCCACCTCTTCAAATCCGAAACGTTTTTCTTTTAAAATGGCGTGGGCTAAATCTTCCAGGTCATATCCACGGTAAAATAACTTTCCCGGGATCGGCTTCAGACCACCTCCGGGGATTCGTTCGTATCCTACGACATTACCAATCTTAGTCAATCCGACCAATACACCTGTACCGTCTTCATTGCGAAGCCCCCGTTTAACGTCAAATTTTGGAAACAATTCGTTATCAATCCGGGTACAATCCTTCATTGCCTCGGAGAGTTTATAAATCAAATATTCTTTTTTCATGTCCTGAAGGTATTAATTTTTAATTCGGTTAATGATTTCCCGGGTAAATTCCGAAGTAGAGAGCGGCTGGCCTTTGTGCATGAAACGTGCCAGGTCATTAGTGGCTTTCCCCTCGGCAAAACTGGCTTCAAGCGCCTCGACGATAAGATCGGCGGGTTCTTGCCAGCCTATATATTCAAGCATCATAACGGCCGAAAGTATCAGTGAACAGGGATTCACCACATTCTTTCCGGCAATATTGGGGAGCTGTCCCATGAGTGGCCTCAAAGATGGCGTGTCCGGAATCATAATTGATATTGGCTCCCGGAGCGATACCGATGCCGCCCACCATAGCAGCCAACTGGTCGGAAATATAATCACCGTTCAAATTCAGAGTGGCAATGACCGAATATTCTTCAGGAATCAAAAGAGTGTTCTGCAAAAAGGCATCGGCTATACAGTCTTTGATCACCAGTTTACCTGAGGCAAGAGCATCTGCAAACTCCCGCTCAGCCAATTCGTACCCCCACTTCTTAAAACCTCCTTCTGTGAATTTCATGATATTACCTTTGTGCACCAAGGTGACCGAGGGCAATTCATGCTGCAACGCATAACGGCAGGCAGCGCGTACCAGACGCTCCGTCCCCTCACGCGAAACCGGTTTCACACCAAAAGAAGAGGTTTCGGGGAAACGTACTTTACTGACTCCCATCTCTTCGTGCAAGAACCGGTAGAACTTCTTAGCTTCCGGAGTGCCTGCTTCCCATTCGATACCGGCATAGATATCTTCCGTATTCTCACGAAAGATGTACATATTCACCTTTTCGGGCTCTTTGACCGGAGACACCACTCCGCGGAACCAACGCACGGGACGCAGGCACACATACAAATCGAGTGTCTGGCGCAACGCCACGTTCAGCGAACGGATACCGCCGCCGACCGGTGTAGTCAACGGTCCTTTGATGCCTATCAGATACTCCTTGAAAACCTCCATCGTTTCGTCCGGCAACCACGAACCGGTAGCCCGGAAAGCACGTTCACCGGCCAGTACTTCTTTCCATTCGATACGCCGGGCACCACCATACGACATGTCTACCGCCGCATCTACTATCGCCTGCATGGCCGGAGTTATTTCCGCTCCTACTCCATCACCCGTTATAAAAGGTATTGTCGGTACATCCGGCACTGACAATACTCCATTTTGCTGTTTGGTAATTTTACTCATCTATTTATCTTTTTATATACTCCTCCAATCGTGTTCCGAAGTAAAGGTTCGTTGGTTTAGAACCAACACTCCTTACCTTTTAAACTAAAGACCCGTTGGTTTTAAACCTAAGTCCTATTGATTTTCAAACCTAAAAGCGGGCCCCTGAAAGCCTCCTGAAGGCTATTTTGCATTCAAAGCAGAACCGGCACGGAACCAGCCGATCTGTTGTTCATTGTAAGTATGTTGTACAGCGAACCGTTCTTCCGTACCATCTTCGTGGTGCAATATCACCTCCAGATTGCGTCCGGGTGAAAACTCTTTCAGTCCGACTACCGAGATCAAATCGTGCTCACGAATCCGGTCATAATCGGCCTTGTCTGCAAATGTAACAGCCAGCATACCTTGCTTTTTCAGATTAGTCTCATGGATACGGGCAAAACTCTTAGCCAGGATCACCTTTACATGAAGGAAACGCGGTTCCATAGCGGCATGCTCACGACTGGAACCTTCACCGTAATTTTCTTCGGCCACAACGATGGAAGAGATACCGTCCGCCTTATACTGTTTAGCCGTACCCGAAACAGTTTCATAGGTATTGGTCAAACGATTCCATACCTTATTCGTTTCGCCATTGAAAGCATTCACCGCTCCCATCAGCATATTATCAGATATATTCTCCAGATGCCCCCGGAACCGAAGCCAGGGACCCGCCATCGAAATATGGTCTGTCGTACACTTACCCTGTGCTTTGATAAGCAACGGCATATTGAGAAAATCATTGCCATCCCACGCGGGGAAAGGAGTCAACAACTGCAACCGTTGAGAATCGGGAGCCACTCTGATCTCGTTTTTCTCACCGCCGGGAGCCTGATATCCCTGATTACCAGCTACAAATCCGGCTGATGGAAGTTCGTCACCTTGAGGTTCACTGAGTTTCACCTTTTCACCGTCATGATTCACCAAACGGTCTTTCAGCGGATTGAAACAAAGGTCTCCGGCAATAGTCAATGCCAAAACAATTTCAGGAGAAGCCACAAAAGCAAAAGTATTCGGATTACCGTCGGCACGTTTGGCAAAGTTACGGTTAAAGGAAGTCACGATTGAGTTTTTCCGTGTCGGGTCATCCGTATGACGTTTCCACTGACCAATGCAAGGACCACAGGCATTTGCCATAATCGTAGCTCCCATCTTTTCGAACACATCCATCATGCCGTCACGCTCGGCCGTAGCACGAATCTGTTCGGATCCCGGATTCACAATCAGCGGTGCCGCCACTCCCAGATTCTTTTCATTCACCTGCCGGGCAACAGAAACGGCACGGCTGATATCCTGATAAGAAGAGTTGGTACAAGATCCTATCAACCCCACTTCCATCTTCCGGGGATAACCGTTTGTTACCACTTTCTCTGCAAACTCTGAAATAGGAGTAGCAGCGTCCGGAGTAAACGGACCATTAATATAAGGTTCCAGTTCGGAAAGGTTTATCTCAATAACCCGGTCATAAAAATCGTCCGGTCGTGCCATCACTTCGTCATCTGCACGCAAGTCGGCAGCTACACTGTCAGCCATCGCAGCTACTTCTTCACGTCCGGTTGCTTTCAGATAAACAGCCATCCGTTCATCATACGGGAATAGTGAAGTGGTTGCCCCCACTTCGGCACCCATGTTGCAAATCGTAGCCTTTCCGGTAGCTGAAAGTGAAGCAGTACCCGGACCGAAATATTCGATAATGGCATTCGTCCCACCCTTCACGGTCAAGATGCCCGCCAGTTTCAGTATCACGTCTTTCGGAGCTGTCCATCCGTTCAACTCGCCTGTCAAACGGACTCCAATCAGTTTTGGCATCTTAAGTTCCCACTCCATACCTGTCATTACATCCACAGCATCGGCTCCGCCTACACCGATAGCCACCATACCCAAACCACCGGCATTAGGTGTATGTGAGTCTGTTCCTACCATCATGCCGCCAGGAAAAGCATAGTTCTCGAGTACTACCTGGTGAATGATACCCGCTCCCGGTTTCCAAAAACCGATGCCATAACGGGAAGAGACATCACGCAGAAAATCGTACACCTCCCGATTGGTTTGTGTAGCAGTTTCAATATCGCGTTCAGCCCCCGATAAGCTTGTATCAGGTGGTCGCAATGAACCGTGGAAGGTACTGCCACCGCTTCTTTACCCGCATTCATAAATTGCAACAGAGCCATCTGAGCAGTAGCATCCTGCATAGCAACGCGGTCCGGGCGAAAGTTGACATAGTCTTCACCCCTTTCATAATTTTTTAAATCCGCCACATTATACAAATGTGTATACAAAATCTTTTCAGCCAACGTCAAAGGACGTTTCAAGGCTGCACGAACATGCTCCATCTTCCCTTTATAGGAAGCATAGAAGCTCTTCAACATATTCAAATCATATACCATAACAATTTCGGTTTTATCTGTTCTTCTATTTATTATAACCAATAATATGAAAGAAAGGTTTAACAAATTGAAATGTTTATTCCAACCCGGAAACAGAATTGTTATCTTTGCGGGAAATTTTGTGAGAAGCTATAAGTATAGCTGCTACAAATCAGATGCTACAAGCTACAAGTGACTGTGACAGGTTCTGCATAATTTTCGTAATTTGTAGTCATTCCATAACTATAGTTCTTAGCATATAACTTACAGCCAATCAAGATGAATGATAATAAAATAAAGTCTTCTTCTCCACTCAGTGATCTTCAGCATCAGCAACTTTTGCTACGCATGGAATATGAATACGAGAAAGAAGAATTCCGCCGGCAGACAGAGACGATGGGCATTGCACGGAAAGTAAAACGAGGGCTCTGCTGGTATCCGGTCGGGACGGGACGGAGTTTCTACAATTCACTGAACCAATTGGTCATCGAAATAGAAAGGAAAGAAGATAAAGACATCGAACATGTATTCGAATTCGGACGTCCGGTTTGCTTTTTCGAACAGGGATATGACGGAAAAATACATTATTTCAATTCCATCTGTACAGTCAGTTATGCCGACGAGGAGCGTATGGTAGTAGCCGTACCCGGTGCCGGATCTCTACTTGAAATACAAGGAGCAGAACGTCTGGGTGTACAACTTTATTTCGATGAAACGTCCTATCGTGCCATGTTCGAAGCGCTGGAAGACACAATCCGCGCTAAGGGCAACCGCCTTGCCGAACTACGTGATATATTGCTAAGCAAGCAACCCTCCTGCTGGAGGGCAACCTATCCGGTCCGTTTCCCTTGGTTGAACAGCACTCAGGAAGCAGCAGTCAACAAAGTACTTTGCGCCAAAGACGTAGCCATCGTTCACGGTCCTCCGGGGACCGGAAAGACCACCACTCTTGTAGAAGCCATCTACGAGACCTTGCACCGCGAAAATCAAGTCCTGGTCTGTGCACAAAGCAACACGGCCGTCGACTGGATTGCCGAGAAGCTGGTGGACCGCGGAGTACCTGTATTGCGTATCGGCAATCCGAGCCGGGTAAATGACAAGATGCTTTCATTTACTTACGAACGCCGTTTCGAGGGGCATCCGGCCTATACCGAACTCTGGGGAATACGTAAATCGATCCGGGAAATGGGAAACCGGATGCGCAAAAGCAGTTACTCGGAACGGGAAGCTGCACGTAGCCGCATCAATCATCTGAGGGAGCGTGCCACGGAGCTGGAAATACAAATCAATGAAGATCTGTTTTCGGGGGCACGGGTCATCGCTTCCACATTGGTCAGCAGTAACCACCGTATCCTGACCGGCCGGCGATTTACCACACTCTTTATCGACGAGGCAGCACAAGCCCTTGAGGCTGCCTGTTGGATAGCCATCCGAAAAGCAGACCGCGTCATCTTTGCCGGAGACCATTGTCAGTTGCCTCCCACAATAAAATGCATAGAAGCGGCCCGGAACGGGTTGGAACAAACATTAATGGAAAAAGTAGCAGCCAACAAGCAGGAAACGGTCTCACTCCTGAAAGTTCAGTACCGCATGCATCAGTCTATTATGCAATTCTCCTCCGAATGGTTCTACCAAGGCGAACTACAAGCCGCCCCCGAAGTGACCAACCGGGGGATACTCGATCTGGACCTGCCCATGAGTTGGATTGACACCTCCGAAATGGAGTTCCACGAAGAATTTGTAGGAGAAAGCTTCGGCCGCATCAATAAACCGGAAGCAAACTTATTGTTGCAAGAACTTGAAGCATACATCCGCAAAATCGGCGAGAAGCGTGTATTGGAAGAGCGTATAGACTTCGGCCTTATCTCCCCTTACAAAGCGCAGGTACAGTATCTGAGAGGAAAACTCAAAGGCTGTTTATTCTTCCGCCCCTTCCGTAGCCAGATCACCATCCATACAGTAGATGGTTTTCAGGGACAGGAGCGTGATGTCATTTTCATCAGCCTCGTCCGCGCTAACGAAGATGGACAAATCGGTTTTCTCAACGACTTGCGCCGAATGAACGTAGCCATCACCCGCGCCCGAATGAAACTGGTTATATTAGGAGATGCGGTCACAATGAGCAAGCATGCTTTCTATAAGAAATTGATCGGATATATCCGGCACATCAGCCAAGGACTCTGATGCCGATCTCCTTATTTCAGTCGTAACTTCTGTTTCCATTTAAAACCATAAAATAAGGGGCTGTCGTATTTTCGGACAGCCCCTTGTTCTATAGCATAAAAACGACATCAACTTATTTCTTCAAATACCAATCCTTATCTGTCGTTCCGCCGGATTGTGCCCATGAAGCAAAACGAGGATACGACTTATCAATAGCTTCCTTCTCCGTTGTACTGAATGACTCGACATCCGACAGATGAATGGCAAACGGATAATTCTGATCGGACACATAATAGATGCCTTTATCTTTATCTGACAAATCCTGCTGGGTATTGAACAGATCCATATTTTCTTTAGAGGTTGGTCCGTGATTTACCAAATGCACCTCTGTACGGTTCTTGTCCGTATTCTGATGCAAGAAGATAAAAGGATTGTAGGGTGCCACTCCGAAAGTTTCATGATCGACTGGCTGTTTAAATTTGTTCTGAATCTTAAAAGTAGAAGTCTTAGTGTTCTCTCCCGTCTCTTCAATCGCATTGGCAAACACCGAAATGGTGGCCTGCTCCAAGTCTTTGTCTAATCCTTGTTTGTCCCATCCCGACTTTCCTTCCAATATGCTGCATTCCACATTGCTTCTATCGGTATTCAACTGATAGGCAAAGCCATTCTTAAAGAGAGCTCCGGACCACATCGCCGTAAACGTATCTTCAGCGGAAAGCACCTGATTCTTGGTATTGAACTCTAATATAGAGCTATATTTCACAATTACATCGTTCAAATCGTAATCACCCTTAGAAGGCCAATTGTCTTCAAAAGCCAAAATACCTTTATAAGTCATGCGATAAGCAACCGACGCATCATCCGGATCTATCGGATCTACCGAAGGTACATCCGGAGCAATAGCTTCAATCGGATTAGACCAGATGTTAAACATCACATCATTGTAATCCTGATCAGTCCAATCTTCAAATGATAAAACTATAAAATCATTGATCTTGAATGCAGCCGTATGGGTACGACCATCCGAATTCAAGGCAGTGGTCGAATAAAACATTCCGAGTCCTTTACCAACACTGCCGGTCTTTTCACCCTTTTTCGTAAATGCATCATTACTGATAAACCAACCTATCTTTGTTCCTTTTGGAAAAGTAGTCCCTTGGTCTTCACCATTTTCATCGATATAATGCAGCTTCACACACTCTCCACCTTTTATGCCGACTCCGGTTTTCGTATTGGGAAACACCACATACTTCTTAGCATTCTCTATCTGTTTTTTAGCCGCTCCTTCCGGATAACAATAATATCCGAAAGCACTGTACGCAGCACTTGTACCTCCAACAAAACGCACCTTCACTTCAGCTCCCAATTCATCGTTGATAACAATGTCAGCCGATTGCCGATATTTCCGAGGACAATTTCCACCTTCCGGAATTGTTTGATTAATCGTCTGATAAAATGAAGAAGTCAATTCTATTACCCCTTCACTATCCAGATAATTAGGGCGTCCCTTCACGTTCCAACTTCCTAAAGTATAAAATCCCTGAGGCACTGTCTGATACTCGCCTTCGGCACGTGTCTGAACAGACTCCTCTGCCGCCGTATCCCAATTTATATCGGCTGTAATCGTATTCCCTACTATTTTAGTCTTATACAACATCGGCACTCCGACAGAAGAAGTATAGATATAAACCTCCTCCCCATAGGCCGGTACCGTCTCCTTGGCACGATATTTTCCGGTTCCATCAGTCATTCTCACAACTTTAGGAGTGACATCAGTATGTTTCACCACCTGCCCATCGGCATCTGTCGTCAACGGGTTTTCAAAGTAGAGTTCAAACAGAATCTGATAATCTTTCGCAGGAACATCATACTTTAGATCCAATTGGACATCCTGAGTAGTCGCAAAATCAAAAGAGTTAGGCACTCCTGATGTTTTATCGTCCGGTTTATAATGATCTTTTTCATCAATACAACCTGTTACTGCATACCCTAGTAAAAAAGCACCCAGTAATGTAGCCAGCATCCCTTTCATTGTATAAATACGATTTTTCATATTGATAATATTGTTTGTTGTTTGATCAGGGCACAAAGATATATATTTAACTTGATTTATCTATCCAAACAATCTATCTATTTTTCATATTCTACAACATACCATTCTAACAACTCAGACACAAAACACTAATTACAAGCAAAATAAAAGGAGGAAACAGCAGTTTCCTCCTTTTATCATAAGTTGTATAATCTATTCAGATCAATTATTCTCCGGACGAAGTTTACGAACAGTAACAGCTGTCTGCCACATTTCGCTTTCACGCAATGCCTTCAGTTCGGCCTCCAGTTTCTCGCGATAATCCGGTTTTGAATTAGAGTCGATAGAGATCTGTGCCTCGTTACCGGTCTTTACACTATTATATAATTTCTGAACAACGGGTTTAATAGCATCGTGGAACGGGCCCATCCAGTCAAGAGCACCACGCTGAGCCGTAGTCGAGCAGTTGGCATACATCCAATCCATACCATTCTTAGCAAACAGCGGCATCAATGACTGAGTTAACTCCTCAACCGTTTCGTTAAATGCCTCAGATGGAGTATGACCGTTCTCACTCAAAACCTCATACTGAGCCAACAGCAAACCTTGTATAGCTCCCATCAGCGAACCACGTTCACCTGTCAGGTCGGAAGTAGCTTCACGGACAAAAGTCGTTTCAAACAGATATCCGGAACCTACGCCGATACCCAATGCGATGGTTCTCTCCATAGCTCTGCCGGTAGCATCCTGATAGATGGCATACGAAGAGTTCAGTCCGCGACCTTCAAGGAACATCGTACGGAGTGAAGTACCCGAACCCTTCGGAGCGACCATAATGACATCAATATCTTTCTGTGGAACAACACCGGTGCGATCGCTCCATGTAATTGCGAAACCGTGAGAGAAATAGAGTGCTTTCCCGGCAGTCAGGTAAGGTTTGATAGTAGGCCATACAGACATTACGGCTGCATCTGACAACAGACACATAATAATAGTACCTTTCTCGCATGCCTCTTCGATGCCGAACAGTGTTTCACCCGGAACCCAGCCGTCTGCCACTGCTTTTTCATATGTTTTTCCCGGACGCTGACCAACGATTACATTGAAGCCATTATCGCGCAGGTTCAGTGATTGACCCGGTCCCTGCACACCGTAACCGATAACAGCGATTGTTTCATTCTTCAATACCTCACGAGCTTTTTCCAAAGGAAATTCTTCACGGGTTACTACATTTTCCGTAACACCGCCAAAATTCAATTGTGCCATTTTTCTTTTTTGTTTTAAAAGTCTTGTTCCGTTCAGACGAAAACAAAACCGATTATTAATAATTAAACTTATATTCTTTATCTTACAGTGCAAAACGCCAACCGACATTTAGCTGGACCACACTATTGTTTGCTTTAGGATTAGAGTCGCTTGCCCAAGATTTGTTTACGTTAATCAGTCCGATGTTATAGTTTAGAGAGATCAGCAGACCACGTTCAAACTGATAACCGGCTCCAAGCCCCACTCCACAATCAAACTTGCGAATCACATTCATGCCTATGACTGTGGTACCATAGTCGGAGGATGATTTGTTCTCTGAGTTCACATTGAAACTGAACTGCGGCCCTCCAAACACATACAGCCCCTTATATATAAATTCTTTCGCATATACCGGAACATTGATATAATCCAGTTTATCCGTATAAGAGACTCCGCCCCCTTTATATTTGCTTCCCTGCATTGAGTAATACACTCCTGTTTCTATTCCAAAGCGTTCGGTCAGCATGACATCACCTCCCAGACCGATATTGAGTCCGGGACGCACTTTAGAATCCACCTCTCCGGTAGTATTTGCCAGATTCAAACCGACCTTCGGAATCAGATGAAACTCCTGTGCATTCATGCAGCAAGCAACACAGAGCAGCAAAAGAAAAACAATCTTCTTCATTTTAATCACATTTTAAACTACACAAACTTCACTTTTGCCCGGCATACAACTTCACTGCCGTTTTTCTTAATCTCGACGTGATATTCATTCTCACTTACTTCCTCTTCAAAAAAAGAAAGCTCGTCGCCATAATAACTTTCTGCCACATAGGCCATTTCAAATCGCTGAATCCGTTTCGATTTATACAAATCGATCGGAAACAAATCGAGGATATGTTCTATATAACGAATGCTGTTCACATGACCATTGATGTCGATATCGCTGTATTTAGCTGTCAACTTAGCACAAGGTTGGTCAGTAGCCACTTTGATACGCGAAGGCTTTTCGATCGGACAAGGTTCGTCACATACATAGTCCACAATACTACCGCCATGCAACGTCAGCAAATCAGCCGGCTTGCGGGTATTTAAATTAATCATGGCCCATACCGAACGGGCATATCCGATCTTCTTGCCGTCCTTGTCTATAATGGCAAAATTACGATCAGTAAAAAGACGATATACATTCTCCACCCATGTCTGTACAGTAAACTCCTCATATTGATAAGGCATCTCTTCCAGATCGATGGCCAGACGAGACAATACCCATGTATAATTGTCCTCATTCAATGTAGCGATTCCAAAGCCGCGTTCACTGGCATGAAAGCCGGCACAGTTCAACAGATGGTTGCCAAGCACCCCCATTGTCAAACGTCCGTTGAAATCTACATGAAAAGGCTCCGCAATAAACTTATAACTCCCTATCTTCTTATCGTCACTCATTCACTTTTCCTCTTTCTTGCTTAAGTTATATTTGGTCTCACGATCTGCCAGAAACTCGTTCACACGTTCAAAGCAACTGGTAGTGATTGCCACACGTCCCGAACGCACAAATTGCAACACACAATTCAATGCACTCAACTCTTCGTAGAGAGAAGTAATTTCTTCACTGATTCCATTTTTCTCGACGATGGCAAATACCGGATTCACTTCCACAATCCGTGCATTATAGCGACGAATCACCTTCGAAGCTTCCGGCTGTGACTGAAATTCGGGCATAGACACCTTATAAAGAGCTATTTCATGAAAATAGATTTCATCTTCAGTGAAATAATGTGCCTGAAGCACATCGATCTTCTTCTCAATCTGTTTGACAACCTTCTCTATCGTATCTTTATCGGTCCAAGCCGTAATAGTATATTTATGCACCCCCTTGATAGATGAAGCCGAAACATTCAGGCTTTCTATATTAATCTGCCGACGGGTAAATACTGCCGTAACCTGATTCAACAATCCGGCAAAGTTCTCTGAATGAACAATTAATGTATATAATGTCTTATCCATAATTCCTAACTTATTAGCATTCCAACAACATCTGGTTAACTGAACCTCCCGGAGGGGTCATCGGCAACACATTTCCCTCTTCAATCACACAAGCTTCCAACAGGAACGGACCGTCTGTCGCAATCATTTCGTCAATCGCATCAGCCAGTTCTTCACGGGTAAAGACTCTTTTGGCCGGTATATCATAAGCAGAAGCAATCTTAATATAATCGGGATTCAGCATGGGTGTGAACGAGTATTTACGGTTGAAGAACATTGCCTGCCATTGGCGTACATTGCCCAGGAAATTATTGTTTAATACGATAATTTTAACCGGTGCCTTCTGTTCCATAATGGTTCCCAACTCCTGAATGTTCATTTGCAGACCACCGTCACCCATAAATACACAAACCGTACGGTCCGGTCGGCCAAAGGTTGCACCGATAGCAGCCGGCAACCCGAATCCCATGGTACCAAGTCCTCCGGAAGTAATCATACTCCGGTCTTTTGAATATTTAAAGTATCGGGCAGACATCATCTGGTTTTGACCGACATCGGTCACCAATATCGCTTCATGATTGGTCGCATCGCTTACCGCACGCACCACTTCCCCCATCGAAAGCGTATCTCCCATCGGATGCAATTCCGGACGGATTACCTTTTCTTCTTCCACCTGTTCATAAGGCAGGAAACTATCCAGCCATTCTTTATGCTCGTTGGGCTGCAGCAATGCCGTAACAGCAGAGAGCGTCTCTTTACAGTTACCCAGAACCGCTACATCTGCATGTACATTCTTATTAATTTCAGCCGGATCGATATCAAAATGAATCACTTTCGCCTGCTTGGCGTACGTAGCCAGGTTTCCGGTCACACGGTCGTCAAAACGCATGCCGACAGCAATCAGGACATCACATTTATTGGTGTTCATATTCGGTCCGAGATTACCGTGCATTCCCAGCATACCTTTGTTCAAAGGATGCTCGGTTGGCAAAGCCGACAGTCCCAACAACGTACATCCGGCGGGCATATCTGCCTTTTCGATGAAAGCACGCAATTCCTGTTGTGCGTTGCCCAGTTCCACACCTTGCCCCACCAATACCAACGGGCGCTCTGCACCGTTAATTAATTCGGCAGCCGCTTTCACGGCCTCCGGGTCAGTCTCGGGTACAGGCACGTAACTGCGTATGAAATCGAGTTTCGCAGGCATATATTCGGCGTTCTCTACCTGGGCATTTTTTGCAAAGTCGAGCACTACCGGTCCCGGGCGTCCGCTTTTCGCTATATAAAAGGCGCGGGCCACCGCCCATGGCACATCTTCGGCACGACGGATCTGATAACTCCATTTTGTAATTGGCTGCGTGATGCCTACCAAGTCGACCTCCTGAAAAGCATCTGTCCCCAAAAAAGCTGTTCCCACCTGTCCGGCAATGACTACAATCGGTGTACTGTCGATCATTGCATCTGCAATACCGGTTATGGTATTGGTAGCACCGGGGCCGCTCGTCACCAGGCAAACTCCGACCTCACCCGAAGCACGGGCAAATCCCTGAGCCGCATGTGCCGCCCCTTGTTCGTGGCGAACCAAAATATGATTCAAAGTCTCTCTATGATCGTATAAGGCATCGAATACGGGCATGATAGATCCTCCGGGATAACCAAAGATCGTCTTTACACCATGATATTCCAAAGAACGCATTAATGCTTCACCGCCTGAAATTATATCTTTACTCATGTACTAAAATTTACGATTTTACGATTTACAATTTACGATTGAAACAACTCTGTGGTTAATCAATCAGTCTCACCGCTCCTTTATCGGCAGAGCTTACCATGCTGGCATACGCTTTAAGACTTTTAGGCACATAGCGTTCACGAGTGACCGGAGTCATCGGACGTGCAGCCAGTTCTTCATCGGTCAGTCGCACGTTGATAGTCCGTTCGGGGATATTGATTTCGATGATATCACCATCCTTAATCTTTCCGATATTACCTCCGGCTGCTGCTTCGGGAGAGATATGCCCGATGCTGAGTCCCGATGTACCTCCGCTGAAACGGCCGTCGGTTATCAGCGCACACTCCTTGCCCAAGTGGCGCGATTTGATATAAGAGGTAGGATAAAGCATTTCCTGCATACCGGGACCTCCCTTCGGACCCTCGTGCGTGATGACGACTACATCTCCGCTGACAACTTTTCCTCCGAGTATCCCATTGCAGGCTGCTTCCTGTGAATCGAACACCTTTGCCGGACCGGTAAACTTCCAGATGCTCTCGTCCACTCCGGCCGTTTTCACCACACAACCATCCTGGGCAATATTTCCTTTCAGTACGGCCAGTCCTCCGTCTTTGCTATATGCGTGCTCTATGTCGCGAATACACCCTTCGGCACGGTCCGTATCCAGCTCTTTATAATAGACGTCCTGAGAGCCGAGCACCAGATTGAACTTTCCGGCAGCCGCACTCTTATACTTTTTAATAGCCTCTTCACATACGTTCGGGCTAGTTATATCATATTTATCTATCGCCTCACCCAATGTCATCCGTCGATACGCACTACAGACGTATCGATCAATCCGGATTTGGCAAGTTGTCCCATAATCCCCATGATACCTCCGGCACGATTTACATCCTGAATATGATACTTCTGTGTATTCGGCGCCACCTTACACAAGCATGGGCTCTTGCGTGAAAGCATATCAATATCGTCCATTTTAAAGTCCGCCTCCGCTTCATGGGCTATCGCCAGCAGGTGAAGTACCGTATTGGTAGATCCTCCCATCGCGATGTCCAGCGTCATGGCATTCAGGAATGCCTCACGGGTGGCAATGCTCCGGGGAAGTACGCTTTCATCACCGTCCCGATAATATTTATAGGTATTTTCTACAATCAGTTTCGCAGCATCTTTGAACAATTGGGTACGGTTGGCATGAGTCGCCACAATCGTTCCGTTTCCGGGGAGAGCCAGACCGATCGCTTCGTTCAGGCAGTTCATCGAATTGGCGGTAAACATTCCCGAACAACATCCGCAAGTGGGACAGGCCCGATTCTCGATCTTGGAGACTTCTTCATCACTCACACTTTCGTCGGCCGACTTAATCATCGCATCATTCAGGTCCAAATGCTGTCCATCCAGTTCACCGGCTTCCATCGGACCTCCGGATACAAATACAGTAGGAATATTCAGTCTCATAGCCGCCATCAACATCCCCGGAGTGATTTTGTCACAATTGCTGATACATACCATGGCATCCGCTTTATGGGCATTCACCATATATTCCACACTATCGGCAATGATATCCCGGGAAGGAAGGGAATAAAGCATTCCGTCATGTCCCATCGCAATACCATCGTCAATGGCAATCGTATTGAATTCCGCAGCAAAGCATCCCAGCTTCTCAATTTCTTTTTTCACCAGCTGACCTATTTCATGTAGATGTACATGTCCCGGAACAAACTGAGTAAACGAATTGACGATGGCAATGATAGGTTTGCCTAATTGCTCTTTTTTCATACCATTGGCTGCCCAAAGTGCCCGGGCGCCTGCCATGCGGCGACCCTGTGTGCTGAACGAACTGCGTAACTGCTTTTTCATTTCAATATTCCTTTTAAGTAAAGAGCCTTCCTCACTGTAGTGAGAAAGGCTCTAAATCATATCTTCTATCTGTACGAATACATACATAACCTTTCTCACGCTCTTGATGGAATCACCACGACGCGAATAATATGCAGGACTGCCAGGTTAATTGATGTATGATTATTCATAACTTCTATTTTCTATTCTTTGATTGCTGCAAAGGTAAGTGCTTTTTTATAAACTCCAAACAAATTGAAGAAAAAAATCACCTAAAACAAAATAATTGTAAGCAAAGCCCATCTTTAAATATGTATTTATCATTCAAAATCCTATATTCCCAACTATTTCTTATTATAATGTACTAATTTAAAACGCCGGAATCTCAGTTTGTTTTCATCAAAAGACGGATTCTTGTAATGGCTGTCACTTAAATACAAGCCGTCTTTACCTATATAGTGCAAGGTAGATATATACGTAAAATCCGGAAAACGAGTCTCCCCGATAACATCAAAATCTTCATTCAGAATCATTATAGAGAAAGATTTACGCCCATATTGCCATATATTCAGATAATTTTTCTCCCCGTCCAAATCCGCTTTCAAGTATACAAAACGGTAATAGACTTTCCGATATTTATCATAAATCAGATTTCCGTAACAAGGAATTTCTGAGCTTGCTTTCATCGCCCCATCAAAATCCTGTGGAGGATTCTCCTTGATTGCAGGCTTATCGATATATCGACTCTTTACTTTGATTTTTTCATTTCTCCATCTTGTAGAGAAACTACGTAAATATCTTCATCAAAAAAGAAAGAGAATACAAATTGATCCTTGTCATTTAAACAGCAACTATATGAGAGTTCATTACCTAAGGATGGTTTAGTAACATCATCCGAAGACATAATAGGAGGAAACTTAATTGGAAAAGGACTGAGCACATTTTTAACCGTATCAACCACGACGTAGACAGGAGATTTTTCCATCACTTTGTTCCCTAAACGCATATTGATGGTTTGGGGTATATACATTTTCCCGTTATTAAAGTAAATAGGGCGATATACAAAGGTTATGGCTCCGAAAGGCAATAGAGGTATCCCATCATCCGTTTTCTCAGTTATAATCTCACGTTTTTTCTTGCCCGACTCTTCCATCACAAACACTTTACTTTGTTGCAAACTGGGCAAATATATTTCATCAAAATCAATAATATGATATCCTCCGAACATACCAACACCATTAGCCCCCTCTCTATCAAAGAAGATGCTTTTCACAAACTCTCCCGACTGCAAATCATAAACACAAATCTCTGGTTCCAATTGATTCTGAAAAGTTAGGTATTCATGCCCATCTTTATCAATAAAAGGGAATAGAGCCCTTATTTCTAACGTCACATTATCGGCCAATAAATAAACAACAGAATCTTCTGTCAGTTCCAGACCGGCATCCGCAGACTCCTTCTTACCGCCGGAACAGGATATTGCCAAAATAAAAACTCCCAGAATCCCAATTATATTTTTCATGTTTACTATTATTAATCATGTAATCACCTATACCAAAGCCATTATTATTTTCCCCTAAATTAAACAATTATTTAACTGAAAATAAAATCAACAGATAAAAAATGCCCTGAGACCATTAATTAATATTTCCAAGAGCAAGACACAATGCATCCTAAACAATTATTTTGCGATAGTTCTCTCAGGAACAAAGCAGAGAAACATCAATCATAAACAGAGAAAGAAGAAAAGAGCGGAAAGAGCAGATTAAGACCAAACCAATAAAACATGGGGATGTTGTGCAGTAAAACATCCCCATGTTATAACACAAAACATCCGGATGTTTTATACAACAACATCCGGATGTTTTTACGCAAAGAGTCTAAAGTTTCAAAGTAAACAATGGCATATTACTGACGAATAAAACGTATGCTAAATCCGTAACCACGACTATATGTATTCGTAGATTGTGGTACGGATACATTCGAAGGATTGATGGAGAGCGCCCAGCAATTATGCCCATCGACACTGCTAAACCACCAATACCCGACTTCATCTTTTTCCTGGAAAGCAAAAGGTTCATCAGCATTACGCCGTCCACCGGGTTTTCCCACAAACCCGGCAATACTCAATGCCTCGGCCACTTTAGAATCCCCACCCAGGAAATTCCGCAATTTATCCCAATCGCCCAAATGATTCGGTATTTTCCAGCCTTCAGTAACTAAAGACGTAGAACCGGAAAACACACCTGCATTGTACAACAGTCCATATTGATTGCGAATGGTCCGGCTATCTTCCGTAATGCCGGCGGGAAAACCATATACAGCATATCTCGGGTTAGCATCTTTTCTCCATTCCGAAGAAATGACTCCTGCACTGTTTGTTATCGTCCGCAGATTGTCCGCCATCCAATATTGGGTACCGATTTTCATCACCCGATATGAGTTGCCTTCATTATCAGTAGTCAGATAAGGACGGAGTCCGTTTGCCTGACTATCCGAGTAGCCGATATAATCGCCGGTTATAAAACTCACTCCGTCTTCTGTAAACAGGGAGGTGAATGGTTGCGTATTGGTACCCGGCGTATAAACGGTAGTCAGATAGTCTACTTTCCCTCCGTTATCCAATACCATTCCTTCGCCAAACGCTTTGTTATAAACATTATAAGGATAAAAGACCGAGGCACTTTTACCCGATCCAAATGAATAATCGGGAATAAACTCATGACATAGTTCTCCTACTTTCACTCCCTCAACATAAAGTTCATAAACAAACGAACGGGAAGAATCGGGCACTTTAAATTCAAGCAATAAAGTGACTCCGAGCGTTGCCGACAACTTCTTGCCGTCCTTGGCTGTCAGTTCAAGAATAGCAGTACCGGACAAGGCTCCATCGGCCGAGCTTTTATCAGGAGCAATCACCGTCATCTCCCGGTGGTGTCCGACGTATATTGGGCCGTAACTGTCCAACCGACCGGAGCCGTACATACCGGAGCAATACTTTTATTTACGCCACTGCAAGTAAACGTAAAGGTCAGAGACTCACTCCGATGAAAATACGTCACTCCCGAAGCCGCCAATTCTACCTGTGCCCCTCCCCACTCCGGCACTTTAAATATGGTTCCATCAGTCAGATAAAATACAATATAACCGTCTTCACTGACCACCTTCCGGAACATAGGATCACCGGACACACCTTTCGCTTTCATCGGATTGCCCGCAGCATCTTTCAATTCGACAGGACCGCTCCCATAATCAAGCGTCCAGTATCCTGCCGCATTGACCCCAATGACCGGAACAATACCATCGGTTCCCGAAGCTCTGACCTTTTGCCCGTTGTTGTCCAAAAGAAAAGAAGATGTTCCATCGGCATTCTTGATAGCCCAATACAGATGTCCGTCCGTATCCATTTTCATAGTGACGACAGGAGCTGTCCCATTCTGTCCTTTGTCTCCTTCCGGACCGTCCGTACCGTCTGTTCCATCCTGGCCATCTTTACCATCGGTACCGTCCTGGCCATCTTTGCCATCGGTACCGTCCTGACCGTCTTTACCGTCAGTACCATCCTGTCCGTCTTGCCCATCGATACCGTCTTGACCGTCTTTACCGTCGGTACCATCCTGACCGTCTTTGCCATCGGTACCATTCTGACCATTCTGACCATCCTGACCATCTTCTCCTTTTTTACCGTCGTCCCCTTTCTTGCCATTCTTGATGACAATCGTACCACTTTTGAAAAAACTGATGGTATAGCCGCTTCCATCTGCAAGTTCCTTGAAACCGGTAATATAATCACCTGATTCAGAAGAATTAATGATCAGCTTCAAAGCAACGATATCCCTATTCATATTTTTGCACAACTCCTCGATAGAGTTTACCTGCCCCTCCATTTCCGCGTGATTCTTCAACACCTCGTTCATCTCCTCCTGGCTACAGGCGGTTGCGAAGAACAGACAGAGAAACAATAGTTTGATTATATGATTCATATTCATTAGAGTTAAATTAATAATTTGCATCCCGGACACAACGAATGCTGTTACCTTCACCCGCCAACGCATTGCCAGAAGTCAACAGTTCTACAGAATTAGATTTGTAGGACATCCGGATACGATAACTCGTTTCCGTCGACCACCATTGCCCTGTTGTTTCCTGGGCTCCGGTACTGCCATTACCGCCATCAACCGTATTAGCAGGCAAAGCCGTAAAACCGGTCAGATTGTTCGCCTCTATTCCCGTATCCTCCAACCAATTTCCAATTCCTTTCCCAACAGCTGTCGACTTCAGTTTACGTGCATCTGCCCCCACAAAGTCTACCAATGCTTGCAGTTCTGCTTTAGAAGGAACATGCCATCCTTGGGGAGCTATATTTCCTTTCATTGCAAACTGATTGTAAAGTACACCGTACAGGTTGCGATATTGCATAGCTCCCGGAGCATTGGCATTAACCGCCCGGTCGACCTGACAGGCCGGAAAACCTTTCCCGCACTGAATTCCCCAATCCAGAGATGTGGCAAAACCGGTAGGAATAGGAGTACCATCATTAAATTGGGTTGTCTTCAGATTTTCTCCCATCCAGTAGAGACTACCTATTTTTACAACCCTGTAAGCATATCCCTGCACATCGACAGCCAAGGAAGCTTTCAGCCCGCAAACAGTCCCGTTCACCAGTCCGTCTGCCCCATCTGCCGCCATCACATACCGGCTACCGTCTTCCGTAAGTATGGCAGTGGACGATGGATTGCCGGCGACCGGCGTATATCCTGTTCCGTCATGCTGTATCGATGCTCCGTTTTCCAAGATCAGTCCGGAACCAAAAGTACGCGAAGCAGCATTATAAGAATAGACTACTGTAGCCCGGTCCGTCGTGGAATACACCGGCACATACTCCCGGCATATTTCTCCTACTTTAACTCCCTCCATCAATACATCATAAACCAGAGAACTATTGAACTTCGGAAGTTCAATACGATAATACAACGTTACCAGGATGTCTGCCCGGACAGTATTTCCCAAAGCATCTGTGCCTTCTATCGTTATTCTTTCCGAAGCCGGCAGAGCCGAACCGGCAGCAGGTGCTTTCACAGTCAGCGTCCCCTGCAAAGCTTTCGGCTGATAATTAATCGTAGCATCCCATGTTCCTGCCACCTTTACTATCTGTCGGAAACTGCTGCAATCAAACGTAACGTCCTGCGTTACTCCACGACGGAAGAAAAGTGGCCCCGTTTCATTGAATATCAATTTACTGTCTCCGGTTTTAGCCACTTTATAGATACTCCCGTCAGTCATGGTAAACACGACATATTCAGGATCTCCGGTATTCACAGAAGCAAAGATGGACGGGCTGCCATCTGTCACCGTAGCCACTATCTTCTCTCCGCTTCCTCCTGTGATCCATTTCGTTACACCTCCGACAGTAACCTGCCAATAGTATTCACCATCGGTATCTTTAGCTATGCCGACAGAAGGAGTGACACCATTCACAGGAGTCATGATCACCTTGTTACCTTCTCCATCCGTCAGCCACTCTACCGCTCCGCCACCTATTTGTACAGTCCAGTAATAATTGCCATCCGTATCCCGTTTGGCACCCAGCAACGGAGTATCTCCTGCAGGACCTTTCACGCCGTCTTTACCGTCGTTACCGTCAACTCCGTCTTTGCCATCCTCACCATTGGCACCGTCCTGTCCGTCACTGCCATTATGCCCATCGGTACCATCAGTTCCGTTCGACCCGTTTTGACCGTCGGCTCCGTTCTGACCGTCAACGCCGTCTTTACCGTCCGTACCATCCGTGCCGTTTGCTCCATCACTGCCATTCTCACCATTGGCACCGTCATTGCCATTTTCTCCTTTATTCCCCGTCAGGCCATTCTTTATAAGAATATCTCCTCCTTTATGAAAAACAATCAGTGTACCGCTTCCATCAGGCAATTCGGTCACATTCTCAATGTAATCATGAGTCGGTATCGTATTCACTATCGTGGCAAGCAGCCTCACTTCATTATTGGTATCGGATATCCATTCCCGGAGTTTTCCCATCCGTACATTCAGTTCGGCTTCCCGGCGCAGGGCCTCGTTAATGTCCTCCTGAACACAGCCTCCCGCCAACAGAACCGACAAAATGATAAACATATATTTTTTATATCTCTTCATGATTTCCTGTTTTAAAGATTAATCTTCTTTCAAAAGCCGTACACTGTAGCCTGTCGAATTATTGTCTCCGCTGTTAAACTCGAGTACGGATGAGTTTGCGGACAATCTGAACACAGCACCGACACTCTCCAGACTGGCACTGCTCCACCAGATACCGACTTGCTGAAAATCGTTGAACGAAAGACCGTCAGCACCTCTGTATCCCCCTCCGACACCGGAAAAACCTGTGAGATCGGTTCCACCCCCTGTCAGCCAATGCTCTGTTCCGGACTCTTTCAATAATGTACCGGCATTAGAACCCAAAAAAGCCCGTAATGTGGATACGATATCCGATTCCGTTGGAAGCTTCCATCCGGCAGGCACCACTTTTCTGGCAGCAACTCTATTGTACAAAACTCCATAAGATACCTTATTGGCAAATGCCCCTGCTGCAGCAGCATTCTCATAATCGTACACGGCACAGGCACCCGAACCGCTATCATCAAATCCACTCTCTCTCCAGGCACGCCCCGACAAGCCGGTGGCAACAGGAGTTCCGTCAGGATAAGTAAGTGTCCGTAAATTCTCCGCTGTCCAGTACTGTTTACCTATTTTCACAATGCGGTAGGCATTGCCATCCGCATCAGTCAGCCTTTCCGCCTGCAGGCCGTCTCCGAAATCCGGTTCCCGTCCTTTCAACGAACTGTCGGTATAGAATTCCGATCCATTTTCAGTATAGATATACATAACTGCCGGCCTGTCAGAAACTGAAGCATGATAACCCGTACCGTCGTGCTTCACCGAAGCACCGGTATTCGTGATAAGTCCCGATCCATAAACTCCTCCTGTCAAATAAGGATAGACAACCGTTGCAGACAATCCCAGTTCCCGCTGGTATTCACGACAAAGTTCTCCTACCTTTTTGCCCCAAAGACGGATGTTGTACACATAAGAACCTCTAAAATCCGGAAGCATTATCTTATAAAGCATACTCACGGTGAAAGAAGTCCGCGCCGTTTCTTCTGCGGTATTCGTACTTCGCAATACCACATCTCCTGATAATGCTACGTCCGCTGTTCCCGCCGAAGGGGCCTCAAGAGTCAAAGCTCCCGCTTCAAAATCGACTGTCGCTTTCCACCCCTTCGGAACATCTACCGACAATTGCTCTTTTGAGATACCCTTACAACTGAAAGCAATCGCCTGAGACCCGCCCCGGTTGAAAAAAAACAGTTTACGTCCCTCCGGAACCTCAATAACCGGTCTTCCTATAGGTAATCTGAACCGGGTTGCCCCACCGCTTAAAGTAAATTCCACATAATCCGGCTCCTTCAAGTCCACCTTCTCAAACACGGACACAGCATTTTTTGCATTGGCAACTATTTTCTTTCCATCCGCTTCAATCCATGTCTCGGGACCGGTTCCAATCTTTTGCGTCCAGTAATAGTTATCGTCGCCCCCGTCGGACGTTTCCCATTGCTTCACTCCCAGTTGAGGGGTTTGTCCATCGTGTACCGTAGAGGTTGCCTTTATTCTGTTTCCATCATTGTCGGCCAGATAATAAGGTTCACCGGAACCTATTTTTATAGTCCAGTAATATTCCGAATCAGCGGGATCCTGCATAATGCCAACCACCGGATTCTGTCCGGGGTCACCTTGCTCCCCTTATTCCCGTTGGTACCGTCGACACCATCTTTGCCATCGGTACCATCCACGCCATCCTTACCGTCCGTACCATTCGTACCATCTGCACCATCTTTACCATCGGTACCGTTCTCACCATCTTTTCCGTCCGTACCGTCGGTACCGTCCACACCGTCTTTACCATCCGTACCATCTACGCCATCCTTACCGTCTGTACCGTCTATGCCGTCTTTCCCGGCATCTCCATCCGGACCGGTATCTCCTTTCTTCCCGTTACGGATAGTAATCGGAGCACTTTTGGAGAAGGAGATAGTATACCCCGCACCATCCGCCAGTTCCTCGATATGAGTAATGTTATCTCCTATCCTGTCGGTATTGACAATCACCTGAAGATTATAAATATCCTCATTCAGTTTTTTACATAGATCCGTCAACTCCTGCAATTCTTTCCTCTGATCACCCTGTCTGTCAAGTAAATCGTTGAAATCGGACTCTTTACAGCCATGCAGCAAAGGTATCAATAACAACAACAGATATATTTTCTTTCTAATCATAGTTTTCATTTTTGGATTTCAACAATAACTCGCCTGGCAAGTACGCTGTAATTATTCGGATCGGAAGTAAGCATATCTATGCACTCTCCTTTCACGGCGATACGTTTGCCATCTATCCCCTTCTTTTCAAGATAGGCTGCCAGTGCTTCGGCACGCTGTAAAGAGATTTTTTGATTAATATCCGGATTCCCGGTATGGTCGGCATGCCCTGAAAGAATAACTTTCAGCTCAGGATACTTTTTCAGGGTTTGCACAATGCGGCATAATTCATTTTTGTACAAGGCTACATTCAGATAAGCCGATCCTCTCTTAAAATAGACCGGAGGCAATTCGTTGAATCCCAGTATCGGATCAGAACCGGTCTTCTCCTTCACTACCGTGTGCGCCTGTTGCAACTGCATATTTAAAGAAGCAATCTCCCGTTTCATCCGCTCCTTCTCTATCGAATCTTCAACGCAACAAGCAGGGGTAGGCAAGCTGACCGCACGCTCCTCTATATATCTGATTTCCACATCCGCCGCTCGTCTTGAGGCATAGAGAACATTGTCTTCTTTCTTTTTACCCACCTTCCATATCAAAGAGAGTCCGGCACTGGTCATAAAGTGGTCTTTCGACTTAATCAGCGTAGATATACCATCCATTTTATTGTTATTGACCCATATAATTCCCGTACGCAACTGTACATCAAAAGCCCGGGAAATCTTATAACGCAAAGACACATCTCCCCCTATCCCGATGTTCCACTTATCCGTCTTTTTTCCTGATAATGGGCTTTTATCTGCCTTATTTATTAATTCTGTAGAGAAATGTTGTGCATAGACGGCAGGACTCAGTAATACCGTCCAGCGACGATTTCCCCGGTTAGGGCCAAAGAAATTATTCACATTCAGATTCATCTGCAAACCAATATTCGTAAAGTGTACTTTCGAAAACACATCCTTGTACTTCCAGGTATTAAAATCCTGATTCGTATAATAAGTCATCCCGTCGGCATTCATAAGGTAATCACCCGCGTAAGATTTCGCCCCCATTCTGGTATATCCGGTTCGCGCAGATGCCTCTATGCCTATCCACGAATTAACCTGATAACCGGCAAACCCTCCAAACTGAGATCCGACATAGGTTTTATCCGCCGAGAATGAAGTAAAATCGCCAAACAGGAAAGGGACACCATATTCTGCTCCAAAATACCAATGTGAATACGATTTAAGAGGTTTATCGACCTTAACCGGCGTTTCCGTCTGGGCAAACCCGGTACCAAACAGCGGAGAAAAAAGAAGGAAAAGGATGGCTCTTCTGCATCCTGTCTCCATACAACAATGATTTTTTAACATAAGCTTCAATTTAAGAATTATTGTTTGTTTTCAATTTCTTGCGAAGTTCGCAAGGTGTCAGTCCATATTGTGACCTGCAAAATTTATTAAAGTGTGAAGGAGATGAAAATCCGAAGTCATCGATAATCTGGCTAAACTCATCACCATATACGGTAATACGGTAAATGATATGTTGCGATTTCCGATTGAGAAGCCAACGGTAGACCGACACTCCGAACTGTTCTTTAAACTTTGCCCGAAAATTAGTGACGCCATAGCCTAACAGGCTGGCCAACTCACCCACATTTTTTGCACTGAGATAGTTCTCCAGTATCTGTTCTTTAAACCTGGACGACTGTTCCGTCAAGGAACTGAACAAAATGGCGAGTTCCTGCTCATTATAAACAGAATTCAGGATATAGAACAGTTCCCGCTGTTTCGCTATATACAAGGAGAGATCATATAAATTCATCTCCATGTACTGTGCAAGAAGCTGTAAAAAAGAATTCAAAGGCTCGGCAAATTTAAGTCCCACATCTTTTGAAACAGAACTATCCGAAATGGCTCCGAAAGGACGGAATGTCAATAAATCATGTACTATTAAATCACCAAATGCAAATAAGATGACCTGTGAGTCCGAAAGCATCTCGCAGGTATAGTCATCTTCTTTATCCCAGAAAAAGATATGCCGCTCTCTGACGGTAGCCAACTCTTGCTGAGCAGAGGAAACTTTCATAGTACCACTCATAATAAAAATCAAAACATTGCTATCCAACTTCAATAAGGAGTTCCCTTTTAAGATGATTAAAAAGCTAAATCCGGTTTGAAAAATCTGATTGGGTAGCAAATCAGAAGTCAAATTTTCAATTAAGGTTTTCATAGGTTGATGTATATTATAAAAAAACAAAAATGTACCAATATCTTACATTTAGAAGTACAAAGGAAGGCTTTTAACAGGTCAGTTCGTTTATACATTTTATTTAATTTGTTATATATAATAACAAATGGAAAAACTTTTTTTTCAGTTTAACGACATATAGATATACTACTTCTTTCATTTTCATTATTCATCGCCTATCAGCCAACAGGTATTAATTTCTACTACGAAAGAATAAACTCCCCACCAGTCCATAAATCTCTGACGATTAATTCGTATATTTGTCCCCACGGAAAATCCGAATTTTATTAATAACATTATAAAGAACAGATGGAAACAGCAGAAAACAAGTACATCACTGTAGCTTACAAACTGTATACAACAGAAGATGGTAAAAGAGACTTAGTAGAAGAAACAGCAGCCGAACATCCTTTCCAATTCATTTCAGGTTTGGGCACTACGCTCGAAGCTTTTGAATCACAGATAGTAAACCTTCATAAAGGAGACAAATTTGAATTTACTATTCCTTTTGCCGAAGCTTATGGTGAATATGACGAAGAACATGTAATCGATCTTCCCAAAAATATCTTTGAGATTGACGGAAAATTCGATAACGAACATATCTATCCGGGAAACATCATTCCTTTGATGAACTCAGAAGGCCAGCGCCTGAATGGTAGTGTAGTTGAAGTAAAAGCCGATACGGTAGTGATGGATATGAACCATCCGTTGGCCGGTGAAGATTTGACTTTCGTGGGCGAGGTTACCGAGAGCCGTCCGGCTACAAACGAAGAAATTCAGGAAATGATTAAAATGATGACCGGCGAAGGCGGATGCAGTTGCGGAAGCTGTGGCGACGGTTGCGGTGACGACTGCGGAGACAGTTGTGGAGACAGTTGCGGTTGTGGACATTGCCATTAATCCCGAGCGGTAATTTATAAAACGAAAAACGGTGAACATACTGCAACTGCATCGTATGTTCACCGTTTTATTATACCTAAGGACAGACAATCTATTTCACGATCTTTATCAGGAAAGAATCCTTACTGTATTCTTTGTCATTCAAGTAAAGCCTTTTATGTATTGTAGGGTTCTGTTTCTTCCAGGTGATATATAAGTCGAATTTTACCACATCTTTCGTTCCATCTCCCCAATGAATCGTAAAGGTCTCTCCCTTATATTGATGTTCCGGAGAAAACTCACCAAAAGAAAGCACACGCTCTTTCGCTTCACCCAGCACTTCTTTTCTCAATCCCAACGGGCGGGGCATATTAAAGCGGGTATCCACAGAATTTTCCAATGGAAAGGATTTATCCCCATATTCCACAGTAATCTCATTACCCAATATATTCGACGCAACCTGTGGGTCCAGCAAGTTATTGCCGGCGGCATCCTTCACAGAAAAATAAATATTATAGTTTATGAAATCCCAAATATAATCTCCCTGGTCCTTCTCTTTATCTTCTTCTCCATAACATCCAGTCAGCAGAAGCGGAAATAATAAAAGCAACCATACAAAATGTTTTTTCATATATACAGCATTAATAGTTCGTCACTCCAACAAGATTCTTTATATCAAGAAAATGAAAGAATTAGTCTTTTACTGCTTGTCTTCTATTTTTTAACATATAGTTTAACATTAGCACCCTTTATGTGTCATGATGTCGAGCACCACCCTGTCTGTTTCATTCATACCCTGTGATCCAATCCGCGTCAGATTTCGGATGCTTTGATCGACATCCTCGTCAATAATTCCCTCGACCGAAGTAACACAACGATTCTCCATTGCCATTACCGCCGACAACACAGCTGTCGACACTCCTGTCGTCACCTTCAGAGCACAACTGGGTTTAGCTCCGTCACAAATCATTCCGGTCAGATTGGCTATCATGTTTTGAACGGCAAAAGCCACCTGCTTATAAGAGCCTCCCATCAACCAAGTAATGCCACAACTCGACCCGGTTGCCGCCACTACACAGCCACAGAGGGCGGATAGGCGTCCCAGACTCTGCTTAATATAAATCACAGTCAAATGGCTCAACATCAAGGCACGAATCAATTCTTCTTCCGATTTTCCATTTTCTTCGGCATAGACCAGTACGGGCAAAGTCGCAGAAATCCCCTGGTTACCACTGCCCGAATTGCTCATCACCGGAATCATGGCACCGGCCATACGGGCATCACATGCTGCCGACGTATACGAAAGAATATGTGAGAAAACGCTATCCCCCATAATTTTATGTTCATAAGTGCCCCGAAGCATCTTACCCAACGCATGTCCGTAATCACCCTGAAAAGACTGTTCTGCCGCTTTTTTATTAAGCCGTGCCGTCTCAAGAATAAAGCGGATTTCATCCAACGGAGCAGTCAACGCAAAATCATACACCTTCCGTAAAGTAAGTTCCAGAGTCTCTTCTTCCTCTTCCTCCCCGGAAGTCTGCTGTTTATTCAACAGTACTTCATCTCCCTTTGCCACGTAAACAAAGGTGGTATGCCCACCGGAAATGATAGCCGTCGCCTGTTCACCACCGGCTTCGCACGTCACTTCTATATAAAGTTTCTCCGTAATGTCTTCCTTCAACGAAATACAGATACGCTTTTCATCAATCAGTTTCTTTCCCTCTTCTACAGCTTCCGGAGTACTGTCTTTCAGCACCTCGAGCTGATAATCGGACTTCCCGATCAACGCACCCAAAGCCACAGCGATGGGCAGCCCGATCATTCCCGTACCGGGGATTCCTACTCCCATTGCATTTTTCAAGATATTAGCACTCAACAATACCTTTATTTTCTCCGGTTTGGCCCCCAAAGTCTCTGTAGCTTTTGCTACACACAATGCAACTGCAATCGGCTCTGTACATCCGATAGCCGGAATCACCTCCCGCTGTATTAAAGCGATTATCTGTTTTCTTTCTGATTCAGTCATCTGTCCAAGGTTTATATTTTGCACAAAAGTAGAAAATATACTCTTATAAACCATCCATTTAACCAAAGAATATCCTATCCGGATGAGTGAATGGTTTTACACTCTATCCTCTGGTTATTTAATAATTATCATGTATCTTTGCCTCTCAATTACAAATACTTAATAAAAAAGAGTAATGAATAAAGGATTTATACTAAAAGCCCTGTTTCTGTTATGCTTTCTTTTCTCACAAACAGCCCAAGGACAATCTTTCACTCCCGGAGAGATATGGCCCGATAATCACCAGGTACATATCAATGCGCATGGCGGAGGCATTTTATATGAAAACGGAACCTATTATTGGTTTGGCGAACACAAAACAGAAGGTGAAGCCGGAAATTTAGCCAATGTAGGGGTGCATTGCTACTCGTCCGATGACTTATATCATTGGAAAGACTGTGGTATTGCACTATCAGTGATAGAAAATGATCCCGGACATCCCATTTCTAAAGGGTGTATTCTCGAACGTCCTAAAGTTATATACAACCCTCTCACTAAGAAATATGTCATGTGGTTTCATCTTGAACCCAAAGGTGCAGGATATTCGGGAGCACTAAGCGGAATTGCCCTTAGCGACCGGGTTACAGGCCCTTACACCTTTCTAAAAGCTGTCCGTCCCAATGCCGGTTCATGGCCCATCAACGTACTGCCCATTCATAAAACCACCCGCAGACCTTCTGCAGAAGAAGAACGTCAATGCACCGGAGGTAGTCTTCCTGCCCATCCGGACAGCCTCAACATATTGGGCCGCGACATGGAGCAGGGGCAAATGGCGCGTGATATGAATCTGTTTGTCGATGATGACGGTAAAGCTTACCATATCTACTCCTCCGAAGAGAATAGTACGTTGCACATTGCCGAACTGGATCCGACCTATACAGGCTATACAGGCAAATATATCCGGGTCTTTATTAACCGGTTCATGGAAGCTCCGGCCATGTTCAAGAAAGATGGTAACTATTACCTTATTATGTCCGGCTGTAGCGGATGGAATCCCAATGCCGCACGCTCTGCCATAGCTTCTTCCATTTGGGGAGAATGGAAAGAGTTAGGAAATCCTTGTATAGGTCAGGATGCAGACCTTACTTTTCATTCTCAAAGCACTTATATCCTACCGGTACAAGGTAAGAAAAATCAGTTTATATACATGGGTGACCGCTGGACTCCACAAAACGCTATTGACGGACGCTACATCTGGCTTCCCATTCATTTTGAAGGTCCCAAACCGATTATCGAATGGAAAGATTCATGGACTTTAGACTAAAAACATACCATTCTGAACATTATGACCGTTATAAAATGTTGTATTGTAGGCATTCAAATGTATCTTTTCAAAAAAGAAACTTAACTTTGTAGCCAAGTTTACAAAAAATCAACTAAACTAAAAGGATTATTAATCAAAAACAGAATCGAATGAAATTAAAGAATCTGATAGCCTGTTTCTTTCTGGGCTTTATAATGGTTTCTTGCATACAAGACGAAGCACCTAATGCAGAAGCTGCAATTGACGCATGCAAAGGATCCGATGATGTCGTCTTGACAGATATTAATGCAGAAGCAAAGAGAATAAGTATATATGTATACAAAACTGCTGACATCACAAAACAAAATTAAATTTTGTATTACCACAAGGAGCAACAATAAATCCCCCTAGTGGAATAGAAAATGATTTTACCACCCCACAAAAGTATACTGTTACATCAGAAGATGGGAAATGGTCTGCTGTCTATACTGTAGAATTCGTAAAATCAGAACTCCCTACAAATTATCATTTCGAAACTCTCACAGAATCATCTGCAAACAAATATGATATATTTTACGAATTTCAGGAGGGTACTTCCACAGAACCATCTAAAATAGTACAATGGGCTAGTGGCAACATTGGATACGATTTGACAGGAATGGCTAAAGAATCCAATGATTATCCAACAGTACAAGTAAATGATGGAAAAATTGGGAAATGTCTGAAATTAGAGACAAAAAACACTGGAAGTTTTGGGGCAGGAGTAAATATGCCAATAGCTGCTGGTAACCTTTTTATTGGGAAATTTGATGTATCTAACGCACTTGCTGATGCACTAAAAGCTACTCAATTTGGTTTGCCTTTTTATAAAGTTCCTCAATCCTTAAAAGGATATTATAAATTCAAAGCAGGAGATATATTCACAGAAAATGGTAAACCTGTTGAAGGCAAAAAAGACCAATGTGACATTTATGCTATTTTCTACGAAACAGATAATAACCATGAAATGTTAGATGGCTATAATGCACTGACCTCTCCCAAATTGATATCTGTTGCACGTATTGAAGATCCTAAAGAAACAGATCAATGGACCGAATTTAATTTGCCTTTCATAATGAGGCCAGGAAAAACTATAGATCAGGCTAAGCTTAAAGCTGGCAAATATAAACTAAGTATCGTATTCTCCTCTAGCATTGAAGGAGATCATTTTCGTGGTGCAGTTGGAAGCACCCTTTATATCGATGAAGTAGAACTTATTTTCAAAGAAAACTAATTATTGAAGAAACAAATGAAAAAAATATAAATTCTTTATAGCTATATTGACTTTCTCAATTCTACACAGCATCTCAGTAAAGGCACAAGAAGAGAGAAATAAAGGTATCATATGGTCTTCTCTTAGAGGATTAGAATATGAAGTAAAAGCAGGATTTAGTATTGGCGGCACTTCCCCATTACCATTGCCCAAAGAAATACGTTCTATAGATAGCTACAATCCTAATATGGCCATAGCCATTGAAGGGAATGCAACCAAGTGGTTTGGTTCTGATAAAAAATGGGGAATGCTATTAGGGCTCCGTTTGGAAAATAAAAGCATGACAACTAAAGCTACAGTGAAAAACTATAATATGGAAATCATCGGGGATGGAGGGGAAAAAGTTAGTGGTGTATGGACTGGAGGTGTGAAAACGAAAGTCAAAAATTCCTACCTTACAATACCCATTCTTGCAAAGTATAAATTAACTAAGCGATGGAATCTAACAGTAGGTCCTTATTTTTCATATATGCTTGAAGGAGATTTTTCTGGTAATGTATATGAAGGTTATCTACGTAAAACAGATCCAACGGGACCTAAAGTGGAATTCACAGATGGTAAAGTCGCAACTTACGATTTCTCCAATGACCTTCGTAAATTTCAATGGGGTATGCAACTAGGAGGAGAATGGAAAGCTTTTAAACACTTAAATGTATATGCAGATCTCTCATGGGGATTAAATGACATCTTTAAAAAAGACTTCAAAACAATTACATTTGCTATGTATCCAATCTATCTTAATTTAGGATTTGGATATGCATTTTAATTTAAGATGACTTCAGAGTAATATCTTCTGAAGTCATCTTTAACATATCTCTCATTTCAAGCTATTTCAAAGGCAATCTATCTCTTTAGCTTTTTGCCTTCCTCCATTAAACTCCAATTCATATGGATATTTAGAAAATAAAACAAATTAAACCAACTAATCCATTGCAAGCTAGTTGAACTTTTATACCTTAAGCACTAAGTCTGAAGTAAAGTTTAGCGACTAAAAACGAGGTATATATATCCCTAAAATATGACTGAGAATGACAATTCATCTTTGTGGAAACTTAGGTATGTAACAGTCCACTAATACCCATTTTATCAGCATCTCACGCAATCCCATTTCGTACAACTTAAAATAGACTCTGTTTAGGTTGCCTTTATAATAAATTGTATATGTTTGGTTGTACTTTCACAAGTTTCTCGTATACAATCTACACAAAATTTCATGTTCTATTAAACTGTTCAGATACTAACTTGTTACTTTGAAACAACCGAAGTTATCTGTTTTTTCATACAGTTTCTTTCATATGACAATATGGAACAACACTTCCTTTGTTAAAATTTAACTCTTTACTAATTCTCATTCTTTCCTATCCCAATATTATAACTTCTACTGACCTCTTACAACTGATTGGCATTGCGTTATCTACGATGCCCTCTAAAGAAACATATTCTTTCTATCTTATACTTACTTGATTTAATCCAAATATTCCGAACTGTTATAGGGTATAGGACCTTCTTATTTAGTAAACTCATTCAAATTTGCAAGTCCGAACTATCCGTTTTTATACATTAGATCAAATATTTTTTTTAAACCTCTTAGAGATTTCACCTCACAATGCCCTCCCTACCGTATAGATACCTTCTGTTATTTAAGCATATTGGAAAGTTACACCTGCTGGAATATGTTCATACCGAAAAAAATGTAAATGTGTCAAAACTCAATTTCAACAAAGATAAACTTTTAATTTGAAACTTGAGTATCCCCAAAAGGTAAGAGAAAGAGCCGTATCAAACTCTGTTTCGAGTAATGATACGGCTCTTTTAGATTTAGCAGTTACAATCTGCAACTTTTCGGAGTGTCATTTTAGTTTTGCCCCCATTGCATAGTAAGTCTTTAATTTTATTTATTTTGAAAGGATAGAAAAATCATCTACAATTAAAGTACTTCCCGGAGCACCTTTATAGTAATCTCCTTCGAAGCTAGATGAGCATATCACAGCAACATAATACTTTTTATTTGCATCATATTTATTATCTCCAACAGGTTTAAAAGGAACAGAGAATTGCGTCCATTCAGCTTTTGCCGACCCATCAGACAATTCAGCTTTCATCACAACTCGGCTTGAAGACCCGATATATACTTCTTTATTTTTATAATCTCCAGTCAATGGAATATTATTACCTTTGCTATCCAAAGATTCTTCATATAAAACCGCATAAATAGAACATTTATCAGTCTGTCCCTCTACAATTTTATTAGTATTATCATAATAAATCTCACCCGGAGCATATTTATACCATCCTGTAAATGTTACAGGTTCTCCAACGAATGGTACCCCAAATTTTGTACTATTCAACGGATTAAACATATCTGTTTTAAACGTACCAGTAAATAAAGAACCAGCAGTAATATAAGGGATTAGGCCTCCAAAAGCTGCATTATAATCTATCCCATTAGCGACAATCGCAGTATGCAATGTTTTTAATTGAGCAGCTTTTCCCACCCTGCCATCAACAGGAGCAACACAATACTCAAAAGAAGGAATACCAACTTGCCCAAACATTTCATTAATAGTCATCACCCCCGGATTACTTGTACCATAAGTACCTTTCGGGTTCTGATATTGTTCCAAAGAACCACTCGTGGAAGATTTAATTGTTTCCCATTCATTAAAGCTTAAATATTTTTCTTTTCCTGAAACAGAAACAGTATAAACCATTTTAACAATACCATCCTCAGATGTTACAGTATATGTTACAGGCTGCGAGAAATCTTGAGCTACACCACTCTTCTTGTCAACAGAAGCTCCTTCCGAGATAGTAAATTCTGGAACTAACGCTTTCAATTGCTCTTCAGGCATCTGATCTGATACAACAAAAGTTATTGTTTTATTTTCAGAATCAATAACAGGTTGAGAAGTAACAAATTCATTTGCAAAAGTAAAAGTTAAGATCTTAGCTTCTGAACTTTTATCTGCAGCTAATTTAGTTCCCTCAAAATCAACTGCAACATTTAATGTACCAGCAGCAACCACTGCAATGTCCATATCCAATTTATTATCCTCAATAGTACCCGATACAGTAACATCGCATGCTCCAACTGCTAAAGTTAAATTCGCTTTACCACTAAAAGTACAACTATTACCCTTTTTAATAACTTCGATGTTATCAACTGAGATATTTCCCTAACTCCATTGTTTGAAAACTAAAGTTCTTCAGTTCCATCTTAAACTGATTCTCGCCTGTTTTTGTTATGTAAACTTTTGAGGAATATCATCAACTTTTATAACTCCTGCAGCATCTACATCCAAGGTACCTAAATAGACACCATCAAATTCACCATCCTGAATATATTCTGGATCATCATCGTTACATGCAACCAATAAACTCACCGAACAGATCAGTGCGAATAAATACAATAAATTTTTCTTCATAAATTAATCACGTTTAGTTAGTAATTTTTAATTTTCATTCTAAAACGGAGCAAAGTAACAGCTTTATTTCCATCCAAACAAGGTCTATCTTACGTATTTTATGTTCTAAATTTAAGATTAAGTTGGTTATCGAGCGAAATCGTATTAAAAAAAAATTAATCTATGATTCGAATCGAGCAAATATAATATATCTCCATCATCATCTTTAATAAGATAATGATAGAATTGTTTTCTCCTGCTAATTACTTATATTACACTGATTATACGAAAACAAGGGTAAGAGATCCTATCTATCAAAAAAGATCTCTTACCCTTCATCTGCTTTCACACATAATAATATAATTGTATATATGCGTTTTTAATTACTGCTACCGATTATCCTATTTTTTAAGAATCAATATATTTCGTCCAATACTTTCACCCGAAATGCGGGGTATACCGGAACAGTATGCTCTTGTCTCATAATCTCACCAATCTTTTTGACAATCTCAGGATACTTAGGACTGCGAATGAATTTACACCGGCCAGCTCATGAAGTCCTGCCGTTGCACAAGTAATGCAGAACATACATATCTAATATTCATACAGACTCAATATGAAACAGTCCGGCACTATTTTTCTAACGGTGATATCTTAAAAGTAGTCATCACAAAGCCGTGATCGGAAGGATAAAAGAACTCCTCTCCCATAAATTTCAAAGGCTTGGTCAACTCCTGATTATAAGATTCGGAGGTAATTGCACGAATGGTCTTGCCTTGGTAATAGATAAAATCAATACGGTCGGATCGGAGTGGTTTATCTTCATTATCATAGATCCATGTAGTCCCTATATTTTTTTCCGGTTCGGGATGTATTTCACGGAAGCTGTCTTTGAAACCTGCATTTTGCATCTCTTTAGATACAGTCCACTCCACAACTGCACCACCATGATGATACATGTCTTTCGTTGCATCAGTCCAATCAAGATGGGAATGCACATTGAAATCTCCACCCATAATCATGGGAATACTGTCAGTCTGACGAATCATCGGCTGCAAGACAGAGAGTATGCGGCGTATTTCATTATCCCGGGTACCGGCATCATCCCATGCGAGGATATCGGTTTCCGATTGTTCGGTAGGTACCAAGCGCATATCAGGTAAATAATGCAACCAGGTATCGAATAAACGGACCGGTGTGCCATCCATGTCTATTTCGACTCCTCCAAAATTGAATGTAGAAATGGAGTCAGGGAAAAGATATGTTTTTTTAATCGGATAGCGGCTATAAATACACAGATTGTCTGATAACAATACATAATCATATCCCAAAGAGTCTGCAACCATTGGAGCCGCACCATAAGTCTCAATCATCAAAATTACATCGGCCTGACTCTTTCTCAGAATCCCGATAGTACCTTCACATCCTTTTTCAGGATAATTTTTAGCATGTCCTGCATGCCATACATTCCATGACAAAACTTTTAATTCTTTCTCTTTTGCACGTTCTTGCGTACAGGAAGCAAAGCTTATTGCAACAATTGCAACAAAAATATATATAAACTTATTCATACCTATTCTATTATTGAAAATAATACATGGAGATATGACAGAAGTTACCTCCTGTCACACCTCCACAAAAAAGAATTAATTATTTAGTAAAAATGCAGTTGTTACCGGATTGCCCAACCAAGCTTCGTGAGGCTCTACGCCCAACAACCAGGCTTCTGTGGCAGGTACGTCAATAACCATCGTGCTTTCAGTAATCTTATAATTCTTTTTCACACCCTTTCCATAAAAGACAAGTGGAGTCTCCATTTCATTGAGCGTTTTTCCTCCATGATTGGTACCGATACCCCCATGGTCTGCAGTCAAAATAATCACTGTTTCGTCCATCATACCGGCTTCTTCAATAGCTGCTACTATTTCACCTAAATACCCATCCAATTCATCTAACTTTTCATAATACTCTTTAGATTCCCATTTATAGGTATGTCCGGTATGATCAGGATATTCAAATATAACAGCACAATACATCGGCTTTTTCTCTTTCAGATAATTGACGGCGAATTGTGTCGCTCCCTTGGGATGATCTTTTGTCTGTGGAGCATGTACGAAATGATTGATGGCAAGCGAATCGACTAAATACTTCATGCCATCCCATTCGTAAATATAACCGAGTTCCGCTTTAGGATGTGTATCGCGCAACAATCCGTACAGTCCCGGAAAACGGCCATATTGGTTGGTGATAAAAGGAGGAATTTCCGGTGTTTTGCTTCCCCAAGTAGTGTAACCGTGAAGTTCCGGTCCTACTCCGGTAAACATGGAGGCCCAGTTAGGAGCACTCGATGAAGGGAGGATAGAACGGTTATTCAATGTAGAAGCTCCTTCTTTCATCAACCGATTGAAATTGGGCATGGGATGATTACGGATAGCAACAGCACTCAATCCGTCAAAAGCAACCAATACCACATGCTTGGGACGTTGCTTCAAACGTGGGCCGGCCGCGCTTACTTCACTGACAAATAAACCAAGAATCAAGGAAAATATAAATAGTATAGATATCTTTTTCATTTTGTATATACATTTAATTGTGTAACTTAAAATTATAAATATTACCGCCAAAATCGGCAACAAACAGACAGTTACCACTAACTGCCACGCTTGAGAATACAGGTGCTCCCAAAGCCCGCTTACCGCGATAAGCCCCCGTATTCAGGTCAACGGCATGCAAATATCCATCGCTGGCGCCAAAGAGAACAGTCGAACCTACAAGGACAGGCGAAACCTCGACCGTACATTCCTGATTATGTGAATACGGAACGGTATAGAAAAGACTTGTCCCGGTACGATAATTCCAGACTTCCTTAAAAGTGAGGCGGTCAAAAGCGACCACACCTTTATTGGAAGTAGAAACAATCAGATATTTATCCGTCACAAGCGGAGCGCAAGCCGAATTAAATTCATAAGAAGTTTCTGCCATTTTCAGAATATCTCCGGAACGGGGATTGATTACATACAGATTCTCACATGAAGCTAAATAGAAATTACCATCATAGAAAGTAGCTGATCCGTCTCGAAAACGAATTTTACTATCACGCTTCTTCCACAACAAAGCACCATTACTGATGTCATGTCCGAAAAGCCCGTTCCAATGGGCCGATGCAACTAACACTCCCGCACCCACGGTAAAAGTGGAAGTGGTTCCCTCGCCTCCGTCCCAGGCTTTATTCTGCCATAAAATTTTTCCGTCGACAGCCTGCACAGCACAAGTACCTTTTGCATGTCCGGCATATACCACACCATCGGCTACGGCCAATCCTTCGTCGAGAAGCGGCAGCAAAGAAACCGGCAATTGCGTTTGCCAGCAAGCTGTTCCTTTTTCAGCATCTATGGCATAAAGCATTCCCGAAGCATCCGAAGCGAATATACGGCCATCTTCATAGGCAATGGTATTCTTTATCGAATTGGAAGTGACAAAGGTCCAGCAAAGATGTCCTGTGGTCGCATCATAGGCTTTTACATAGCATTTCTTCGCTTTGTCATCATCAATGGTTCCGATAAAGACTTTGTTCTGCGCAACAATCGGCGAGCACATGTAAATGTTGCTGCCGACATTCTGAATCCAGTTGGTTTGCAAGGGTAAAGATACACTGTCATTCACCAGTTGGTTGTGTGCGGCATTTCCACGAAGCCCTGCCCAGACATCAGATGTCGCAATGACCGATAACGGCTGCTTAGTTACAGTATAGTCTACTCTCTTCGTCAAACGAGTTCCATCTTCAAACTCGGCAGTCACCAACAGGCGTTGCTTACCGCCGGATACCCGGACTGCCCCGCTCCATCCCCAGTCTGTTTCAGGCATAAGCGTCACAGTCGATACAAGCCTTCCGTTTCGTTCAACAGAAGCTGTCACCTTCTTCGCATCCGATATAGTACGGTAAGCATTGATCCGGACCGTCATTTTTCCGTCAGGAACTGAAACGGTTTCACCTTCCGCCGGATAGGCAGAAGTCAATATTGCGTCTATATAAGTATAACGAGTTGCTGAACTTAATTTACCTTTGGTATCAGCATTGTAAATTCTGAAACAAGAAGCTCCATGGTCTATTCCTCCTTTGTCCGGAGTGGATGAGCAGTAAGTATGAAGTCCTGACTTCAACTGCTTATAATAATGATTGTGCCAGTGTCCGTAAATCATGGCATCCAGATTGTAATCAGCAAAGTCTATCTGTTCGCCATTTTTATCTTTGAAGAGCAAATCGTCTCCCCAAAACCATAAGTCGTGATTAAATAAAACAATTCTTTTCCCTTTATCCGTTTGTGCAAGATCATTCTTCAGCCAACGGATGATGTCGGAACGCCTGTACGAAGGTGCATGATCACCACCCAGCATCGGAGTTACTACATAATGTACATTACCGACATCAAACGAATACCATGAAGGACCAAAATGACTTTGCCACAACTCTTCACCGTATTTTCCGGCACGCAGATCATGATTCCCCACACAATAGTAGGTCGGAATTCCCAAATCTACGGAACGAAGATAACGTCCATGAAAATCCTGATGAGCTTCATAACAAATATCACCGGTATGGATAATAAAAGCAGTCGGATTGGTTTTCACGTACTCTTTCAAGTTATCGATCCAATCACCGTATAGAGAAGTTTCCGTATCTGTAATTTGTACAAACGAATATCCATTCCCGGTATTTACCGAGGTCTTGCAGATACCCAATTCATACTTTTTTCCGGTTCCGTCAAAAGATAGGTAATGGGAGGTTGATGCCTGATACCCATCGGGAACAGTCAAAGTTACAAAACGTGTATCTTTATGTCCCGGAAGTATGAAATGACCATCATCTGTGGTTTTCACCACATTGAGACCATCTTGTACGCAGACTCCTTTTAGCCCCTCTCTCCCGCATCACAAATGCCATTACCGTTCGCATCGATATAAACTTTTCCTTCTATTTGTGCGAACACAGAGCTACCGACTCCCAGGAATAAAGCAGCCATGCTTATAAATAATTTCAACATATTTATTAATTTATCATATTAATTGCCCTTGTCACTTAACGAAAACAAGAGGGCCCCTTCATTACTGCCGAAGCAGCCCTTCCTATTTTCTGATTAAGATAAACCTATTCCCAGAATGGATTCTGATAGAGGTTCTCGTTAACAGTTATATCTTTGGTAGCTACCGGATAGTAATAATATTTTGGAGATACAAAAGTATACTTATTATGTTGGGCAACCAAATAGATATAGCCTTTTGTTCCTTCGGTAAGTCCGATGGTATTACCTTCCAAAGCATAAACTGTCAGTTTATACTTTTGCTTGTCTTCTTCGGGAATTTTATCTATATCTGCTTTCTTTTCTACTATAGCGACATCCGGTTGACCGTCACCTGTCACATCATAGTATCCCATCCCCGGAATATAAGCTCCTTCGGGAGCTGCTTCAAACAACTTTCCACATCCCCAACGCATCAAATCGCCATATCTGAACCCTTCGCATGCCAACTCGATTCTCCGTTCACGGCGCACTTCCAAAACAGCACCTTTCTGTGCTGACTGTACATTGGAGTAACGTTCATCCTGTACCGGATCAATATTAGCCAGCCAATCATCCAACGAAGCATCCGGCATGCCTGCACGCTGCCTGATCAGGTTAATTGTCTGGTTGACATCATCTTGTGTGAGTATACCCAGCTCGGCTTTTGCCTCTGCATACATCAACAAAACCTCGGCATAACGGATAATAGGCAAATCTGTATACGATTTTCCCCAGTCAATCTGATCGAATGTCAGCGGACGGAACTTAATCTGAGGATATCCTCCCAAGTTCAATTTCGTACGATGAGGTTCAGTGGTTCCCACATTCAAAACACCCGGTTTCATAAATGTTTGTTCCAGGCGGGGATCTCTGTTTTCAAAGACTTCAAGTACTGTCTTCGTTTTATAGCCTTCCACTTGATGAAAATACTCGGTATGTCCATCCTTAACAACTAAATAATCTTCCATCAGGCTACGGGAAAGACCGGTGTTGTAGTCAAACTGAGCCTGAGCATTGTGCAGACGTCCTAACGCCTTGTCGTAGTCAGCTACCAGAATCATTTCCGGATTCTGTGTAAGATCCGTACTGCAAAAAAGTGACTGATAGGCCGGTAAACCACTCTCTTTGGTCGTAGACAAACTGTAACTTTTTGTGTCCATAATCTTCTGGCATGCCTCTACCGCTATTTTCAAGAATCGGTCGCCGTCATTCAGCTTCAGTTCCGGATGATATTTACGGAACGTTCCTTCATGCAAAGCAATCCGTGCCTGTACAGCCAAAGCCGCATCACGATAAATACGAGTCGTGCTTTTAGTCGTTTTCATATGAGTTACGGCAAAGTCAAGATCTGCCATAATAGAGTCTACCACCAATGCTCGAGGGTCCTGCGGCTTATACAATAAATCAATGTCCGTCGTTTGCAGGTCATGGCTATACCAAGGTACATCCGAATAATCTTTCACCTTTGAATAATAGACCAGTGCACGAAACATACGTGCCAACCCAATATAATGATCAATTTCACCGCGATCTCCTTCTACACGACCTGTCCGAGCCAACATAAAATTGACTGTACGAATGTTGCTCCAGCTCCATTTACCTATATTATCCGCCCGATATTCGCCGCGCATCATTTTATAAATATCGGTATCTTCCGGGTAAAGCATATTGTCGGAAGGAGTATCCGAATAGCTTGCACCGATATAGCCGTACATGCCATTGGTATAAGTCTCCAAATCAGCAGGAGAAGAAAAAAAGACTTTCTCTGTAATACTCGTTTCCGGAAAGCGATCCATAAACCCGTCATTACAACTTGTCATCAGTCCTGCGCCTGTGAAACAGCACGCAGTCAGTAATATATGTTTTATTTTTGAACACATAGTTTATCTAAATTAGAATGTAACATTTAAACCGAATGAATAAGAACGCTGAAGAGGATAGACAATGTCACCTAAGCTCTCCGGATCTACTTTGTAGTGCTTGTATAAACCCGAAAATTCACACAAATTATCACCGGAGAAGAAAATGCGCAAGCGCTCAATTCCTATCTTATTCAACAATACCTTAGGAAGTGTATAACCTACTGTGAGGTTTTTCAGACGCATATAAGCTGCATTCTGTAAATATCTGGTCTGTACCACTCCACATTCTCTATCCGTATTTTCCGCCACATAAGCTTTCATACGGGGGAAGTACGCATCCGGATTTTCCTCCGTCCAATGGTCATACATATTACCTTTGGTGATATTGGTCCAAGGCTGTGCATAGATACCCCAGAAATAGAGGTCACCGGTACCCGGATAATAATCCTTCTTACCTACTCCCTGGGCAAACAAGCTGAGATCGAATCCATTCCACTGTGCATTGGCCGATAAACCAAATGTATAACGAGCACGGCTATTACCTATAATTTTATAATCGCCATGGTCTTCCAAAGTCCATGCTCCGTCAGTAATTTTACCATCCTTGTTTTCATCTTTAAACTTCAGGTCACCCGGTGCCAAAGGACGGGTACCCGGATAAGAAGTACACCATGACTGATCGGCATGATTCTTAATGTCTTCTTCGGAAGTAAAGAAACCTAAAGTTTCTACACCCCATATCTCACCAATCTCTTTTCCTACATAATAATCGCCCAGCAATCCCTTGGGATTTTCGTACTTTGTAATATAAGCACGGCTATCCGCCAGATTGAAGTTTACATCATAATAGAACGGTTTTCCGGCCAACTTGAACTGATCTTTCCAACCCACAGTCAATTCCCATCCTTCCGTCTTTAAATCGGCTGCATTCTGTTTGGGCACGTCGGTTCCCAAAACACTTGGAAGCGTAACTCCGGGTGTTAACATATCTTTTGTACGACGTACATATACCTCACCTGTTATGCTTAAACGGTTATCAAAGAAATTGGCATCCAAGGCAAGATTGGTAGTAGTTACCTTTTCCCAGGTTAAGTTACCGGCAACCAATCCGGGAGCTCCCACATATACCGGTTGCTGCTTATCCAGTATCTGACTGATTTTTCCTGATCCCATCGTGGCAAGATATGCATAAGCATCCACATCCTGGTTTCCTAAACTACCATAGGAACCTCTCAACTTCAGAAAACTGACCACTCCGGTCAAAGGCTCAAAGAACTTTTCACGTGAGATGACCCATCCTAAAGAAACAGAAGGATTAAATACAAAACGGTCATTCTTAGGGAAACGTGAAGTACCGTCATAGCGTCCGTTGAATTCAAAAATATATTTGTCGTTATAAATATATCCTAAACGCGCAAAAGCACCTCTCAGAGCCCAGGTCGTTATACTCTGGGACATATTCATATCACCTGTAGCCAGATTAATAGTAGGCAGTGAACTTGAAATCAGTTCTTTACGATTTGCTTTTACGTAATCATATTTATACTCTTCCTGATTGAAACCCACAACAGCAGCGACAGCATGCTTCTTCGCAAATGTTTTTTGGAAGGTACCATATACATCAAATAGAATATGTTTCGTATCGGAGTTACTGCTTGAAGCATCGGATACGGTCGAAATCGGATTAAATGTCAAAACAGGTAATTCCGGTCCGTTACGGTAAGTCACAGGCAAATTATACCAATTACTTCTGGTTTTTGTATTTGAAAAGGCAAATGTTCCTTGTACAAAAAAGACATCTTTGATCACATCTATCTTAGTCGACAAGTTGATATTTGTATTTGTTTTCCAGTCGGTAGCACGACCACCTTCGGCCAATGCTCCCAATGTACCGACACTGGCATCTGTCCAAGTTCCATCAGGATTCTTAACCATATCCATCGGATTCTTACGATACATCTGTTTATAAGTGTTGGTCATGGCATTCGCATAATCATAATCGGAAGTCGTCAGGCTGACATTACTGTTCAAGCTCCACCAGTCTGTCAGTTTAAACTGTAATTTGGTACGCAGGTTATATCGGTTATAAATGTCATTACCATACTTAAACATACCGTTCTGCCGATTGTATCCTCCCGAAAAGTAATAGGAAATACGATCTGTTTTTCCGGAAATATCAATGTTGTGGATAGTTGAAAAACCTACATCGTTGTAAGCCTCGTCAACCCAGTTTGTCCGACCAAAGTAAGTATAAGATCCATCCGGATTCAAGAAATAAGGAGAAGTAGAAGGATCCTCAGAACATTTCTTCGCATAGGCCAGTTGCTCCTCGTTATAAAGATTATACCATGGATATGCCATCGTATTTCGAGTGGTTGCCACCAGATAAGGATCTGTTATAATTTCCGGCATGCGGGTATTGGTACGTAATACAAAATTATTGTTATAATTGACGGTAAGTTTTTCATTGCTACCATCCTTGGTTGTCACCAGGATGACACCAAACGCAGCACGTGAACCATATATAGCAGATGACGCAGCATCCTTCAATACAGAAATATTTGCTATATCAACAGGATTCATACGATTCAGTTGATCACTGGTAGAGACCACACCGTCGATGACAACCAACGGAGAACCTCCATTCAATGAGGTGGTACCACGAATATTATAAGAAGGAGAATCATCTGCTTCACCATCACCGACCGATACATTGAGGTTGGCAACAGCACCTTGCAGCGCTTGTCCCATATTCAATACCGGACGGTCCTCGATCGCTTTGGTAGAAACAGTTGCTACCGAACCCGAAAGATTAACTTTCTTCTGAACAGCATAGCCAACTACCACGACTTCATCCAGCGCTTTACTGTTTTCTTCCAATACAATGTCTATCACTGATTTATCACCTACTTTTACAGTCTGGGCGATATAGCCGACGTATGAAAACTTAAGTGACTTACCTGCCGGAACCTTCAACGAATATTTCCCATCGATATTAGTGATAACACCGGTAGTAGTTCCCAATACCGTTACATTTACACCTATCAACGTTTCGCCTCGTGTGTCTGTAACCGTACCGGTTATCTCTTTCGTTTTCGCAGTATTATCATTTGGGGTATTTTGTTTCTCCGCACCGGGAACCAAAATAATCTTTCTATTCTCCACTACACATTTGCAGTCCGGAAGAATTTTGGATAAAATCACATCAATACGTTCGTTATTGGCTTGTACCGTAACTTTACGGTTCATGTCAATTTCGGCATCATTGTAGAAGAAAGTGTATTCACTCTTCGATTCGATCGATTTAAGCACTTGCTTTAGGGGAACTTGTTTCACATGAAGATTGATGCGGGTTTGCTGAGCATAAACTCCCTGAAAAACAAATAGAAACAAAATAAAAGACATTAGTCTAACTAAACGAATGTTTCTTTCTGTTAAGAAAAAGCTTAAAAAGCTTCTCCATTTAAATTTATTCATATCTTTGTAAAAGATTTAAAGTAAATAATTGCGCCTCCTGCAAGAGACGTGATTAAAAAAACTCAGAGATAGGTAAGTGCTGCAACATTTACCTATTTTTTTGCTTGGATGTGTGTTTCTACATATTTTCAATTCATTTTAAGATTAATACTTGTGTTGCCTATCACTTTCTGGGAAGAATATGTAAGATACCATTCTCCCAGTAATATCTTATTGGAACAACCAAAGTCATCGCTTTCAGAATTTCATCCAGATTCTCTCCATTCCTGACAGAGAACGACATAAATACTTTTTCAGCAAACTCTGACGGACATTCAATATCCACCCCCATACCACTTATTTAAATTAATAATAATATCAGCCAACTTATCATTATCAAAAGTCAGTTCATTTTGAATCCAACTGATATAATCATCCGTATTCACCATTTGTACTTTCGTACGTTCACTCTTCTTATCATAATTAATCAACTGCCCGGGAGTCAATACTACCGAATGATTCATCTTACAACCGGCAATCTTCACACTACCTTCTACCAATACTGCTTCGACCCCGGATTTCCGTCGATAGTTGTCAACAATAAAACGAGTCCCCAATACCTCTACTTTCATCTCTCCGGCTTGCACACGGAAAGGAAGCTTCTCATTCCTCCGTACCTCAAAATAGGCTTCACCGGACAAACTGACTTCACGGGCTGATGAACTAAACGTTTCAGGATATTCCAATAAACTATTGGAATTAAGCCATACAACCGTACTATCCGGCAAAACAAATCGTCCCTTACTTCCATTGGCAGTCAACAAACGATTCATGACATCCGGCTGTTTCGGGACCGAACTGCTACCCCAATAATAAAAGACAGACCCTACAGTAAATAACATCAAAAAGACAGCTGCCACACGCAAGAACGGAACGAAGTGTTTCCTGAAAACGAATCTGTTTTTACGTAAACCGGATTCTGTTGACTGTATCCGATTTTTAAATCGCTCTAGCGCTATCTCTGTTTCCAGATCGTCGGTAGCTATCGTGTTGCCTAAAAGCCATAAATCACGGACTTCGGAAAATTCATTCCGGTTCTTTTCTGATTGTTTCAGCCAGTTGAACAGAAAAACTTTCTCTTCACCGGTAGCCGTACCATCCAGAAAACGTATGATAACTTCATTTATGTCTTTAATTTCATTCTTCATTTTTAGCTCCTCTATTAGTAATACAAGTGAAATTTAAAAAAACCTCCTCCAAAAACATACTTTTTTTTAAATATTATTTAGAGCAGAGATAAAGCAAGAATAAAAGACTCATTAAATCCTTGTTTTTAAGATGAGTACGTAGTTCCAACAAAGCACGGGTCAAATACTTTTCTACGGTTTTTGGAGAAAGATCGAGCTGAACGGAGATTTCCTTTATTTTCAGACCATAGCTTCTACTTAATATAAATACCTTTTTTACTTGCGTAGGAAGTGTTTCGATAAAAGTTTCAATTTCACCCTGGAGTTCTTTCATGAACAACGAGTTTTCCTGATTATTCTCCAGAATTTGCAGTGCTTCGATTTGATCGGAAAATTGTTCTACGGATTCTTCTTCGGTATATTTCTTACTGGAAAGGATATTAAGCGATTTATTATAGACAGCCTTAAAAAGATAGGCTTTTACCGCGCCATCAAATTCAATATCTGTACGTTTATTCCATAAAGCAACAAAAACATCCTGCACTACGTCTTCTGCAATATCCCAATCATTCACAAAACGGAACGCATATACCCGCAACACCTTATAATATTGCCGAAATAATTGTTCTACCGATTCAAGATTCGAATACATTGTATTTTCCTTCATTTTAAAGTATTAGTTAATAAAAAAGGCATTGACAAAGTAACAAATAATAATAATAATCTCAAAATTTTAAGAAACGGTTTTAGTAATTGCAATAAATAAGTTGTGACAGTTTTCAAACAAACCGTTTCTCTCATCTCTATAAAAGCAGGTATCTGCATAAGGGCTTAGATAGCCATAGCCATTGAAAGCACTGTCCGTACTCATACTTACCGATTGACATTATAAAAGCAATATTCCGAAATCCGTATTAAAAAATTGCAAAAAGCCATTTTATACTAACTATTCATTTTACCAAAAACGGCGAAACAGGAGCGAATCGGCAAACAAAATGTGAATATCGGGTCTGTTTATACCCTGAAATCCGAAAGCAGGAAACAGGAAGTTAACATCGTAAAGATAAAAAACAAACTTCTTACCAAGAGAAAGTTAATATCCTGAAAGCAGGAAGTTAACTTCCTGCTTCCACGATATCTGTCTTCCAGAAAGAAAAGCAAGGCCACGTCGTAGAAAACAGAATAAATGGCCCTCGAATAAGAGTATTTTCTTCTAGAATCCAATCACAAACGAGTATCACACAAATAGCATTTTGAAATCTTTCTAATATTTCTGCCTTTCATTTTATTACCTTACAAAACCAAAAACTCTTCTTTATAATCAAGATATCACCCAATCACAAGACGCGTGAATTACACTATCGCAAAATCCACACATTTTTATTCAGCCCATCTCCTTCGGACCGTAAAAAAGAGTTTCTACACATTTTCAAAATACAAAATGACAGGATTGTAAGTGATCATGAAAAAACAAGTTGTGATACCCATTGTGTGCGTTTTCTCTTACCATCCGGGATTCTGTACCAGTTTTTTTGACTTTTGTATCTCTGCCAACGGAATGGGATACAGATACATACGTTTTTCAAAAATACGAGTTTCAAAAGCAGTACGTTTCATGAAACCTTCAAGATCGGTAGCATTCATATCCATACCATGAACCGGACCACCTTGTTTATAACCCTCCTCTTCAGCACACATCCAACGGCGCACATCAAAATAGCGTTGTCCTTCGGCAAACAATTCGATACGACGCTCGTGACGGATCGCTTTTTCCTGCAACTCCCGGTTACCGATAATTTCCGGCTTAATATCTTTCAGTAAAGGAATACCGGCTCTATAACGAACACTGTCCACATACTGAATGATGCGTGCATCACCCGGATTTACATGATTCAAAGCTTCTGCATATAACAAATAGAAATCGGCCAAACGGAACAACATACCTGCTCGATATTTGGATTTCGGATTGTTTCCCTGATTCAACAAGTCACGGTTCATGCCTTTATAAAGCAAGTATCCCGAATAACTCATATCTGCTTTAGAATTATCGTCAGGCATTCCTTTATAAAAATAAATTTTCTTATCTGTTTTTTGCCATACTTTGCCGGAATAAGTTATATCCTGGTAAAAACGAGGTTCACGGTTCTTATACATATTCGGTATACCGTCTTCACCAATGCCCTCTTCTTTATACAAACCCGATTCTTCAATGCTCTTGCCATCACTCATCAAAAAGTCATCGATGGCTTCCTGGAGGACTCCGACACAACTGAATCCGCTAAAATTGCACGCGGTGTACATCTACGCTCACGACCCTCACCATTTACGCCTCCCCAGGAGTTCTTACTACTTTGCCAAACAGCTTCGGAATTGTTAACGCTTACCTGAAACAACTGATAAAGTGACTCAGCCGGATCGATTTCACCATTTTTCATTACTTGATATAAAGAGTAGCGTCCCTTTGAATAATCGATAAAACGTTGTAAAGCGTCCAATGCAGTCTTCCATTTCGCGTCATCTTTTGCCGGGAAAAGTTGCTTGCCTTGATTATCCTTCAAAGCAATAGCTTCGGGATAACCACCATTGAACAACGGACTTGCCGCATATACATGCAATTTAGCCAAGATAGCCAATGCCGCCCCTTTGGTTGGCGCTGCCGCACGCTCATTATTGATGGTGCCATCCGGATTCAGTTCTTTCTCCGGAAGTAGGTCATAGCATTCATTAAGTTCTTTATCGATAAAAGCGACTACTTCATCTACCGAATTTCTGTAATAGTCCAAATCAGCGGCCGAGGGATCAGCAATTTCGGTCATAATAGGAATTGGGCCATATAACTCAAACAACAGGTAATGATAATAGGCACGTAAGAAACGTGCTTCATTTTTCAAAAGAGCCAGTTCTTTTTCATCAATAAAGTCAGCCACATCGCCATTCTGCGGAATAACGTGGGCATAGGCAATGAACTCATTCGCCTGTCGTATCTGCTTATAAAGACTCCAGCGTGACAAAGTTGCCGATCCGGCATGATAACCGATTGTCGGAATCGTCTTCACATTGTTCTGTGCAGACTTCAATTCATCAGAAACAGCCGGCCAGGGATTGTCCAAACCGGTCAGATCGGCATAAGCACTCGTTATAATGATGTTTGACACATCGGGAATACCCGTATAGATGTAGCGATGAAACCGACGTGCATAACTTGTGTTATTAAAAACTTCTTCCATAGTCATCTCCGCAGCCAGATCATCAGAAACATTCAGATAATCTTCACAACCGGAAAAGAGAGTCGCACTAAATCCAAGTGCCAGTATATAGGTGGATAAATTCTTAAATACTTTCATATAAATACTATTATTAATTTAGTTAGAATGTAAAGTCAAGACCAAAAGTAAATGTACGGTTCAAAGGATAAGGGAATCCTCCATTGCTGTTTCCTTGTTCGGGATCCCACATTTTAATATGATCCCATACACACAGATTGTTTCCTTGCACATAGAAACGTAATGCCTCTATATTCAACTTTTTCAGCAACTTTTTATCAAAATTATAACCTAATTCGATGTTCTTCAGTCTCAGGAAACTTGCGTCACGCAACCACCACGTACTGGCTACCGTATTATTCTGGAAGTTGTTACTATGCATACGGGGAAACATTACATTCTGACTCGGATTCTGTTCTGTCCAGCGATCGGCTACCACCGAACGCACAGTAGATTCTTCAACTCCCCACTGGAAAGGGAAAAAAGTTGCGTCAGCTCCGGTTCCCAATACTGTCGAAGTGTTACCGGCTCCCTGAAAAAGATACCTGCATAAAAACCTTTCCATTCAGCATTAAATCCAAAACCATAGACCACTTCGGGAACAGAAGGATTTCCTACATCTTCCTTCTGGTCATTACTGTCAATCTTACCATCACCGTTCAGGTCTTTGTATTTGATATCACCCGGACGCACACCGCTTGAAAGGCCGGAAACGACTCCGGGTTTTAATTCATAAGTACGGTTGAGCCCCTCACCATTGATGATAAAGTCATCATATGTATAAAGCCCCTCGGCAATATATAGTTTATTTGAGTTGAGTCGGGTGCCTCTTTTCTCCAACCAAGGATATACCTGTGGCACTTGATCGTATTCGATAATTTCATTACGGGCAAACGTAAAGTTTCCACGTGCACTCAGATTGACCTGCCCTATTTTCTGGTTAAGGGTCAGACTGGCATCCACTCCATGATTCTTCACAATACCGAAATTCTGCCAAGGCATCTGCTGGAAGCCGGTTACATTGGACACTGTATTACGCTGCAACAAAATGCTTTTACGCTTATTATTGAAATAGTCAACTTGCAAATCAATACGGTTGTCGAATAACCCGAGATCAATACCGTAATTCTTCTTTTCCTCAATTTCCCATGAAAGGTAAGGAGCTTCAAACCGGGCTTCGGTTATTCCACTACCAATACCTCCCATACCTCCCGTATCGCTGAAACCGAGATCATATCCTCCATTATCCTGTTTCATCGTACCACGATACAAGAAACGGTCGCCACCGGTATCATCATTTCCCGTACGGCCGATAGAAAATCTAAATTTCAACTTATTGACCACCTTCTTCAATACCTCCGGATAAAAGGGTTCGTTACTGACATACCATGCCAATCCCATTGCTGGGAAAAAGCCGAAACGATATCCTTTGGCAAAGGTTTCGGAACCTGTATAACCGAAGTTTCCTTCTATAAAATAACGCCCGTCATAGCCATATGTAGCACGTCCCACAAGTCCCTGCTTTCTGTAAGGTAGAGCATTATTATGATATTGAGTCTCTTTTTGCATGTAAAGAACCATGGCAGTCACATCGTGTTTCTGCGCAAAAGTCCGGTTATAGTTGAACGAAGTCTCAAAATAAATCTTTTTATTCGAAGAGTTTTCCAGTTTCTCGGTCAATACGTCGCTGCCTTCCACTACTTTCTTAAATTGCAATCCACCGTTTTCATCACGTCCGGTCGCCAGATATTGAGTAGATGTCTTTGTACGTTTTGCTATATATTTCATGTCTGCATCGAAACTGATCAGACCTTTCCAGTTCAGTCCTTTGGTGATAAAGTCTAATTTTTGGTCTACTTCCAGTTTCGACTGGATAGATGTTCTCCATTCTCTGGCATATCCGGAATTCATAAGCAAGTTATATGGATTCACCCGATTACCCGAAGGACGCGGATGTCCGGCAATTGTCCCGTCTGAGTATTCAGCAGGCATCAGGTAAGACGGGGTGCGGCACATCGAATTAAAAATAGTATTTGTACTTGTCCCCGGATAGTTTGTCTGCAAATATTGCCCACTTATATCTACTTTTACTAAAGTCGTTTTCGTTGCATCAAAATCGATATTACTACGTAAATTATAACGTTTTAGCCCGATATTATTGTCATACTCGTTTTCTTACCTTCTTTAAAGATACCGTTCTCCTGATAAAACGCTCCGGAAACAAAATAACGCGCACGTTCGGAACCTCCTCTTACATTAAGAGTATAACGCATATTGTAAGTATGCTCTCTCAACATCTCCTTCAACCAGTCTGTATCGGGATAAAGATCACGATCGGCTCCCGGACCATACATGGCAATTTCTTCCGCTGTGCGTATACTGGCTGTTCCTTCATTATTTAAAGCTTCATTATACAGATCGAGTGTCTCCACCGAATTCATGAATTTAGGTAGACGAGTCGGAGTAAGCAAAGTGGACTCGGCACGAAGAGATATTTTGGGCTTCTGTGAATTTCCACGCTTAGAAGTGATCAAAATAACTCCGTTGGCACCCTCTGCCCCATATACAGCCGTCGCAGCAGCATCTTTCAGCAAAGTAAACGATTCAATCTCGTCGGGTTCGATATCTTGCATATTACGAGGCACACCGTCAACTAAAACCAACGGATTCGTACCTCCCTTAAAAGAACTTACACCTCTAATCCAAAACTCAGAGTTATCATATCCCGGCTCACCCGAACGTTGAACGGCAATCAGGCCCGGCACCTGTCCGGCCAAGGAATTAGTCAGATTTCTGTTAGATGATACTGCCAGTTCTTTAGGCCCGATGGCATTAATAGAACTTACTACACTATTTTTTTTCTGTTTGCCGTAACCAATTACCACTACTTCATCCAACAATTCGGTGTTTGGAAGCATTTTTATAGCCAAAATCTTTTCACCTTTATAGGTTATCCGCTGTGGCTCGTAGCCCACATACGAAAAAAGAAGTATGTCCCCTTTTTTGGCATTTATCGAGAAATTGCCATCTACATCGGTAATAACTCCTGTAGTAGTTCCTTCCAATTTAATTTGTACTCCAATCAAGGGCTGGCCATTCTCATCCACCACAAGTCCGGCGGCATTACGGACTTGGGCAAAGGCTGAATTGAGTCCGATAGATAATAAAAACAGAACAAAGCAAATTGATCTTAATACTTTATTCTTAAACGCATATTTTTCTGGTATCCCACCGATACGATTACTGGCAGTATCGGTATCATGACTAATATGAACAGTTATCGGTAAAACTGATATTAGCATAAAAGGTTTTCTCATAAGCTTAAATCTTTTTTGTTGTGTAGGTTTTAAAATTAATTTTCAAGAAAAGAGATACTATCCATCTATCGATGCATAGTTCTGTCTGGGATCAGGTCTTTCTTATGTTTTCATAGGCGTAATAAATATGGTTTATACTTCATCTATACTGAACCATGCTGATATTAATTTGCACAAAACGGCTGATTTTATCAGAGTTCCTGTAGAACTTAAGAAAAGAAAAACCTATGAAATAAACAGGTAAACGATATAAACGAAAAGGAGAAATTGTAAAGTGTAGTTCAGAATCCTAAAGAAATATACCTATTTTCCACCCCTGGATATTTTCTATGAAAAAGTATATAATCAAAAGCTAGATGGTCAAATCATTGATAGTAAATAGTATAGAAAGCCATCTTATAGAAAGGAACTTTTAGAGTCATAATTACGATATTTTAAAAAAAGATATGCTTAAATAATTGTTTTATTAAAGTTATTAGTATATTTGCCACGAAAAAGAACCATTTATTACGAACTTTTAAAACTGTTAACTTCACAATCTAAAAGGTAGCATCTGTATGTATAATGCATAAAACTTTCCAAGTTCTACAGGAACTTTTCTCAAGTACTTTTGAATTTATTTATTTCCCAACAGAAGTGCATATTAATAACATTTTTATAGAAGATCATTGTAAAATAATTACTAAGTCAAAAGTTGTATACGGTATATCTTTGGTAGCATGAAAACAATCTGATGACATTACACTAAAATATAAATGCGAGTTAATAATTGAATTTACAACTATTAACTCGCATTATTAATTTATTTAGATCAGTTGACGACTGTACCCCTTACATCCAATTCACGAATCGCAGCTACTGTACCATTACCCACCCCATCCGGAATGACCAATTTGATATAGCGTGCCGTGGATGATTTTACATAATATTTTAGTGCGGCATCCTGATTCGTAAAACCAAACTGACCGATCGATTCCCAATTCGTCCCGTCTTCACTGGCTTCAAAACGTACCACCTTTATCGGATTATTACTTCCTCGCCCACGTGGCAATACTCTATCTGAGCTATTTTGACCCGATGATTCATATCGATAATTATTTCATAAGGTAAAGGATCAGATCCTCCCTGCCAACGCGAATGCCAGAAAGTCTCGACATTTCCGTCAATTAAATGTTTGGCATGTCCATTATTGCTGCCTTCACCCGAAGCCTCCTCGGTAGTGAACGATACAATTTTCCAATCTGTTTTAGAAAGTTTATCCCCTTCTTTAATAATGCTATAAGCTGCATAAACATCCTTATCAGCCCGTATAGTAGCATCAGAAGTTACCTCTGCTATTTGCACGGGTAACATATAATTTCCCGGCAGGACATCGTCTTTCAGTTTATAAGTTGCTGTAACCTGATTTACTCCACTATGAAGAATCGGAGTTTCGGGAGCCGCATAGGCATCGGACGGAAGCATGCTGAAATAAGTACCGTGAGCCGTATTATAGGCATCAATCACCGACTGGCGGCTTTCCAAACGACAGCTGATTTCCCATTTATTGGTGAATGGGACCCCGATCTGTACAGGTAACTCCTTTACTTCTGCCAGATTGATCTCTTCTACTCCGGCATTCATAATAGTTACAATCGGTTCTGAAACTTTAAAACCCAACAATAAAACAGAACGTCCTGAAACAAAAGGCATTCCACTGGATGTAGCACGTAAAGGCAACACATATTTCAAATGATCATATCCGGAGAGCTCTTGTATCTTAGCCGGGTCGTAAGTGAGCTCACCTTTCAACAGCCTTTCGTTTGCGGGAATATCGACAGAACTTTTTGTTAATTGATAACAGTCAGCAGGAAGAAGTTCATATGAGGTTCCATCGGCAATATTCATTGAATCGAGCAAAGCTTTGTCCACAGAAAAACTTACTACACTGGCAGTTGACTTCAAGCCCCCCTGTTGTATCCATAAATCTGCTGTATACTTTTCGCCTACATTATAAGATTGCAATGTATTAAACCCTTCCTGAGAAACAGCCAAAACCCCATCGGCTTTGGAACTTACATCAAAACTATCATCACAACTGCTCATAGACAGTGCGACGTAAGCTAACATTCCTATGTAATTAAATCTATTCATAAGTACATCTTTTTTATTTATTCAAAAATCACCATCCCGGATTCTGTACCAGATTCTTGGTCTTTCTCATTTCGGAATCAGGCATGGGATACAGATACATTTTCCGGTTAAATACAATCTGGCTTGCTTCCACTATGCGATTGAAATCTTCTTTATCATTCGACTCACCGCGTACATTCATTCCGTGCACATAGCCATTCTGACGACCTTCCCCGTTTTTATCAGCAATCATCCATCTTCTCACATCAAAATAGCGCTGCCCCTCTGTGGCCAGTTCAATCTGGCGTTCACGTTGAATGGCAGCCCGTTGCAATTCCTGATTACCACGAATAGCCGGATTCAAAGTCTCTATATCGGGGAGTCCTGCACGCTCACGCACCAGATTGAGGTATTTCAAAACTCTCGCGTCATTAGGATTGACTTCATTGGCTGCCTCAGCATACATCAAATAGAAATCTGCCAAACGGAAAATAATAGAGGGACGGAACTGGGAGGCTACTCCCGGATTAGTTAAACTGACCGAACGATTGAAACGTTTGAAAAGCATATAACCGGTCAGGGTAGCCTGTCCTTCCTGTACGCCGGAGTTACCACCATTGTAAAATAATACCTGATTACAGCTTACTGGCCATTGACGTCCATTGAAAAAGACTGTATTATAAAAACGAGGTTCACGATTGAGATAGCGATTGCTGACAGTCACATTGGTATACTTCTTAGAAAAGTTATCATTCTGATCTTTGTAAGTCCCATATCCTTCTTCCTGATAAAGTGTAGACTGCGGCAAATAGGCTGTAGCCGAAACAGGGAAACCGTCTTTCATATAAAAAGCATCGACCAGTTCCTGAGTAACTCCAGTGGAACCTAAGCCATTTTTTTCGCAACGAGGAGCAATACGACGGTCGAAAGCATCACCATTCATTCCCCCCCAATCATTATTTGCCGTAGCCCAGATAATCTCATGTGTATATTTCTGAAACAGATTATACACAGACTTATCCGGATCAATGACAGCACCGTTATCGTCTTTATACTCTTTGTATAATTCATATCTTCCGGCCTCAGCATAGTCAATAAAGTCTTTACAAGCAGCAAGAGCTTTCTCCCACTTACCGGCGTCATAATCAGGAAACAGACGGGTACCATCCGGATTTGTCACCGACAGAGCTTCGCGGTATCCACCGTTTAAAAGAGGACTTGCAGCATACAACCACAATTTTGCCCGAACAGCCAAAGCAACTCCTTTAGTCGGCCAGGCACGATAGTCCTTATCTTCAAAAATAGGCTCCTGAGTCAATTCAGAAGCAACAGCTGTGAGCTCGGAATCAATATACTCTATTACTTCATCTACTGTATTCCTGGGTACATCCTGATCCTCAGTCGCATTGTATATTTTGTCCTTTACCAAGATGATCGGACCGTATTGTTCAAACAACAAATAGTGATAAAATGCCCGCATAAAACGCACATTGGCTTTCATCTGTGTCAGCTCGTCTTCCAACAACTGGTCTCCTTGGGTTCCCGTAGTCATTATCGGATGTGCTTTCTGCAAAAAAATATTAGCCTGACGAATGTATTTGTAACAGTCACCATAACGATGAAAACCCATGTTGGCAGCATTTCTATCCGAATTATTGTATTTGGAAGAGTTTCCATACCCAACGACCAGCTCATCACACATACCCGTCCAGGGATTTTTGAAAGCTCCCACATTCACGCTGTTAATCCCTGAATAATCGGGGATACCGGCAAAAACATTGGCATACCATCTCTTTGTATACGATACATTATCAAACACCTGTTCGGTATTCTGCAAACCTCCTGCAAGTTGATCAGAAACTCCCAAATAGTCGCAAGAACTAACAAAGCACAATAGCGCTATCAACAAAGTGTATATAGAATTTTGCTTTTTCATCTTTCTATTTATTAATCAATTTTGTCTTTTTAGAATGTAAAGTCTAAACCGAGAGTGAAAGTACGGGGCAAAGGATAATTCAAACCCGCATTGGCATTACCGGCTTCCGGATCGAAATATTTAATGTCATCCCACACAGCAAGGTTATATCCCATAATATAAATACGGGCAGCCTCAAAACCAATCTTATCCATAAATTTCTTAGGAAGCTGATAACCGAACTCTATATTTTTCAGTCGTAAGAAGGAACCATTACGCAACCACCAAGTGCTTGCCACCCGATTATTGGCATTATTGGCATTGTTCTTATGCAAACGCGGAATAATAACATCCTGACTGGGATTGTTTTCAGTCCAGCGGTCTAAAGCAAACGTACGATAATTGGACTGGTCGACGCCCCAAGAGAACGGATACCATCCTTCGGAAGTGGCTCCTCCCAGAAGAACAGATGTATTGCCTGCTCCCTGAAAAAAAGATACTCGCATAGAAGCCTTTGTACTCAGCGTTAAGACCAAATCCATAAATAATTTCAGGAGTACTCGGATTACCCACTCCTCTTACCTGATCATAAGAGTCAATCACGCCATCACCATTTACATCGACATATTTGATATCACCCGGGCCAATCAGTCCTCCTAAAGTAGGACGTGGAAGTTCCGAACGGAGTTTATAGGTTTTCAATCCGTTAGCATTGGTACTGACTATAAAATCGTCTTCTGTATAAAGGCGGTCGGCTATATAAAGAGTATTCTCACTAACTCTTGTACCGGTAACAGCTTGATATCCATACTTCTGAGGTAGTTCATCATATTCAAGAATTTTATTCCGGTAAAAGTAAAGGTTCCCCGAGCACTAAGTTTCAGTTTACCTATCTGTTGATTGAGATTCATCGACATATCTATCCCCTGATTACGTACTTTACCAAAATTCTGCCACGGGTCTTGACGAAGCCCGCCCAATTGTGGAACAGTACGACGCTGTAACAAAATATCCCTACGTTCAGAACGGAAATAATCGAAGATAATATCGATGCGGTTATCAAACAGTCCCAGATCGAAACCGTAATTCTGCTTGTCCTCAATTTCCCAAGCCAGATAAGGAGCGGCGAAACGTCCTTCAACAATTCCGTTACCAATTCCGTTAGTTCCGCCCGTATCACCGATACCCTGCGTAAATCCGCCGGCATTGGTAGTAAAAGTGGGACGATACAAAAAACGTTCCTGTCCGGTTTTATCGTTACCAGTCCGCCCGACAGACGCTCTTAGCTTTAGTTTATTTACCACTTTTTTTATTGCTTCCGGATAAAATGATTCATTGGAAAGGTAATAAGCGGCACCTATTGCCGGAAAAAAGCCAAAACGATTGCCTTCAGCAAATGCCTCAGAACCGGTATAACCAAAATTACCTTCAATAAAGTAACGCCCATCATAGCCATATGTAGCACGTCCTACGAATCCTTGCTTACGGAATGGAAGGGGAACATTATGCTGTTGCGTTTCTTTTTTGCATATATAGTAACATTGCTCCCACATCATGCTTTCCAAATGTACGCTTATAGTTGATAGATGTATCGATATAAATTTTCTTGGTAGCAGATGTCGCACTGTTTTTTGGATCTTGAATATCCGGATTACCCGATACTACTGTGGAAAAAATCAGCTGCCCTAATTCATCACGGCCTGTGGCATGGTATCGTGTCGGATTATACTCGCGACGAATAATCATCTCACTATCGTAGTCATAACTTACATTTAAGTTTGCAGACAAACCTTTAGTAATAAAATCAAGTTTCTGGTTGACATTTACTTTCGATTGTATACCTGTCCTATATTCTTTGGCATACCCGGAATTCATTAATAAGTTATAAGGGTTACGCATGTTCGCATCTCTTTCCTGGGCATACGTGGCTACGGTACCATCACTGTACACTGCGGGGAAAGCATAAGGAGGCGTGATTAACATAGAACGGAAAATGGTGGAAGTACCCGTTCCCGGATAATTATTAATAAGGTATTGCATAGCGAGATCTACCCCTACAGTAGTGGTGGAAGATACAGCCATATCGATATTCGAACGCAAGTTAAAACGGTCTATACCAATATTGGTATCATAAATCCCATTCGGCCTGTTCTTGAATAATCCGCTTTCGTTATAATAGGCTCCCGACACAAAATACTTGGCTTTCTCAGTACCGCCGCGTACATTGAGTGTATAGCGATGACTAAAGGTGTTCTTCCGGAGAAGTTCGTCAATCCAATTGGTATTGGGATACAAATCCGGATCGTCGTTGTTACGGTAATGGGCTATCAGTTCATCTGAAAACTGCGGTCCTTCACCATCATTACGCAATGCCTCATTATATAAACTAAGATAATCGGCAGAACCTACAAACTCAGGAAGGCGGGTAGGTGATGAAATGGTGTGTTCGGTCTTAAAAGATATTTTAGCTTTTTCAACACGGCCACGTTTAGTAGTCACCAATACTACACCGTTAGCTCCTTCTGCGCCGTAAATAGCAGTAGCAGCTGCATCTTTCAGAACAGAAAATGTTTCTATTTCATCCGGTTCAATATCGCTCATATTTCTCGGCACTCCATCGACAAGTACGAGCGGAGAAGTTCCCCGGCAAAAGTGCTGACTCCACGAATCCAGAATTCAGCATTGTCATAACCGGGTTCTCCAGAACGTTGTACGGCGATCAGACCTGCTACCTGACCGGCAAGACTATTATTAAGGCTGCGGGAAGGAACAACAATATCTTTGGGCTTGATAGAACTCATGGAGACCACCACACTTTCCTTCTTCTGCTTACCGTAACCAACTATCACTACTTCATCGAGTGCTTTTGAGTCCTCATGCAAAACAACGTTGATATTACGACGTCCCTTTACTTTGATTTCTTCGGTATTATATCCCAAATATGAAACCAATAAAATGACATCGTCCGAGGGAAGCATCACTTCATAACGTCCTTCCATATTGGTAATGGCACCTATGGTAGGATTCCCTTTTACGACAACGTTAGCACCGATGATAGACTCACCTTTTGCATCAGTAACAACCCCGGTTACTTTAATTTTGTTTTTTTGCTGTGAAACCGAAGGTGTCGCAGAAGTCTCTTTTTTATAAATGATTATTTGACGGTCTTTAATGGTGAAACCATTATCGGTATGTGCCAGTAACTGCTCCAGTATTTTATCAACAGACTGGTTAACCACATTTACACTAACCTTCCGGTTTAAGTCAATAACACCGTCTCTATAAAAGATTATAAACTCACTATTCTTCTCTATTTCTTTAAAAACCTGTAATACGGTTTTCTCGGCAGATTGCATAGTAAAGACTTTGGTTTGAGAGTAAACACTTGAAGCATAAGCCATTTCGAATGCAAAAGTGAATAACAAAAACAAAAAAATACTTTTTATTGATAATAAAGTTCTTACTTTAGTCCTATCGGGACTAAAAATTCCATGATTATTCATACATTTGTACGATTTGATTAACAAATTTGTTTTTACGTAGTTTAATCTAATCAGGGGTTGGATGATATGAGGGTATTATCCAACCCTTTCTTTTTAAAATTTAAGGTCCTTGTTTCATAGTATTAAAAATCACTTGGTTAATAAAAAATAATTATCTCTGGTCTCTATTTGTGCAGGTATAGTTTTACTTAATACTTCCAGAACATCCCGTAAATCGTCTCGTAAATCGAGCTTACCACTACAAGTCAATCCTATCAATCCGGAATCAGGTATGACACGCTTTCCATAATATCGAGATAGCTTTTCGGTTATGATTTCAATCTTCTCATGGTTGAAACAATAATAACCATCCACCCAACTTATATATTCAGACACATCTACTGTATTTACCCGTAGCCCGTCGTCTTGTCCGTCATAAGTCAACATATCATTGGGCTTCAGAACTTTTTTAGGATATTTATATGTATCCACTTCTACTTTACCTGATACTAGAACCACCGATTGATTTTTTGTAAAATCGTAAGCACTTACATTAAATTCCGTACCCAACACTTCTACTTCCATGCGATTGGTTTTCACAACGAAAGGATGCTTTTTATCAGGAGATACTTGAAGATAGACTTCTCCATTCACATAAATTTCCCGCTTATGTCCCGAAAACTCTGACGGGTATACTATACGGGTATTGGCATTTACGGCTACTCGGGTACCATCGGAGAAAGTTATGAAAGAACGTTTCCCCGAAGGAACAATTAATTGATTGTAACCGGTTTCATTTTCTTCGTCCAATTGGGTCTTTCCGGAACTAATAGCTATCTTACCACCTTCCTTGTAGTGCAACCTGCTTTCTTTCCCATCCATAACCAACTTACGTCCTTCCGATAAAATCAGCTGTATGTCATTACTGCTATCCGGCTCGGAAATACCGGCCAAACTGTAACAAGAACTTTCTTCATAAAATGAAATAAGTGAAAAAACAAAGTAACTGCTCAATGCCAACACTGATATGCAAGCAGCAATCCCGGCCACACGTAAGAAAAGCAACTGTTTTTTTCTTTTCACTCTTTTCTCCATCGCTACCTGCCGGCTAATTCGCTCCCAAAGTGTCCCCACTTCATCGTCTGTCATCCGTTTTTGAGGGCTTTCCGCCACAGCCATTAAAAAGCTTCGGGCCATACGTAATTCTCCGGCAAAAGTTTCATTTTCCTTTTCCAGTTGTGACCAGAACTTTTCACTTTGCTCCGTAGGGTGTTGCATCGAATCCAGGAAAGTCCCGTCATTCAACAAATCGGCAGCAGTATAATGTATATAGTGATTTTTCTCCATTTTTCTTCTTTTCATAAAAAGACAAACAGAGTTTCGAAATCTACTCAGTGTAAATGGATTTTTTTTATTACTTTTTTATTATCTACTGATAAACAGAATATTAAAATAGAAAAAAGAATGGTAATATACCATACATTTCACGTAATCTGGAGAGAGAACGCTGAAGTAAATTATAGGCTGACTGATAATTAAGCCCCATCAATTCACAAATGGCACTGTAATCTAATCCTTCAAAAAAACGATAGTAAATAATCTCTCGCTGTCTGGGAGAGAGTGTATTTAGCAAATGAGCAACAGTATGCTTCTGAGAGGTTTCATCTTCTGTCTCAATCAGTTTTTCTTCAACCGACAAATCGAATTCATAATTGATATTGGAGATATAAGTGTCATGCAAATTCCCTTTATTGAAAACATTAAAATAGAATTTCTTAATGAAGACATTAAGTAGATTTTAACATTATCCGGAGGAGAAGAGTACCTATCCTTCTGCCTATAAACATTCACAAAAACATCTTGAACACAATCTTTCACCATCTCTGTATCCGTCGTAAAACGGCATCCGTACTGATAGAGTTGCTGAACATACCGGGAATATAGCCATGCATAGGCATCATCATCTCCTTTCAGAAACGACTGCCATTTTATCTTACTACTTTCAATAAGTTCATCATTATACATATTGCACGGCTTCTAACAATATCAGTTGCGCAAAATAAATAAAAAATCATCAAATGTAGTTAATGCAGCTCTCTTTTTAATTATAAAGTTCCTTTATAGTTGCTAATTTCCTCTATCGGAATAATTAGAGAGCGGACTATGTTTGATGCCAATTACAATAAGATTCATCTTCCACGGATAAAGGAAAACTTAAGAGAACAACTCTTTCCTGAATTTTATTGTTATATTTGCATATACTAAATTTTAAAGCCTTATTCAATATGTTCAATTCATTTGGCAATATTTTCAGACTAACCAGCTTTGGCGAATCCCATGGTAAAGGAATCGGAGGAGTGATCGATGGATTTCCAGCAGGTATCGTCATCGATGAGGAGTTTGTTCAGCAGGAACTAAGCCGTCGTCGTCCGGGACAATCGGTAATTACTACCTCCCGAAAAGAAGCTGATAAAGTAGAATTCCTTTCAGGCATTTTCGAAGGAAAGTCTACCGGATGCCCTATCGGGTTTATCGTATGGAACGAAAACCAACATTCTAATGACTACAATAACCTGGAGAAAGTATACCGTCCGTCACACGCCGACTACACATACACCGTAAAGTATGGAATCCGCGATCACCGTGGCGGTGGTCGTTCTTCGGCACGTGAAACCATTTCAAGGGTAGTAGGCGGTGCATTGGCCAAATTAGCATTACGCCAATTGGGTATTCACATCACGGCATATACTTCACAGGTAGGTCCTATAAAACTGGAAGGCAATTACACGGATTACGATCTGGACTTGATCGAAACCAACCCGGTGCGCTGTCCCGATCCGGAGAAAGCAAAAGAAATGCAAGACCTGATTTACAAAATCAAAGGAGAAGGAGATACCATTGGCGGTGTACTGACTTGTGTCATCAAAGGTTGTCCTATCGGACTTGGGCAACCCGTATACGGCAAGCTCCATGCTGCATTGGGCAATGCTATGCTAAGCATCAATGCCGCAAAGGCTTTTGAATATGGAGACGGATTCAAGGGGCTCAAACAAAAGGGATCGGAACAAAATGACGTATTCTACAACAATAATGGCCGGATTGAAACACGTACCAACCACTCCGGAGGTATACAGGAGGCATCAGCAACGGACAGGACATCTTTTTCAGGGTAGCGTTTAAACCGGTGGCTACTGTTTTGATGGAGCAGGAAACTGTAAACATAGACGGTATTGATACAACACTAAAGGCCCGGGGACGCCATGACCCGTGTGTATTGCCACGTGCAGTGCCTATTGTGGAAGCTATGGCAGCAATGACCATACTCGACTATTATTTATTAGATAGAATGACACAACTTTAACAACTATTGAACGTGAACGAAATTCAGAAATACATTGCAGAGAATGAATCGACGATGATGGAAGACTTGTTCAGCCTCATCCGTATTCCCAGTATCAGTGCATTGCCGGAACACCATGATGATATGCTGGCATGCGCACAACGCTGGACACAATTGCTACTCAAGGCCGGAGCAGACGAAGCCATCGTTATGCCTTCGAAAGGTAATCCGATTGTATTTGGGCAAAAGATAGTGGATCCGAATGCTAAAACAGTGTTGATATACGCTCATTATGACGTGATGCCTGCCGAGCCCCTCGACCTATGGAAGAGCCAACCGTTCGAACCGGAAATACGTGACGGACATATTTGGGCACGCGGAGCCGACGATGATAAGGGACAAGCATTTATCCAGGTGAAAGCATTTGAATATCTCGTAAAATACAACCTGCTGGAGAATAACGTAAAGTTTATCTTTGAGGGAGAAGAAGAGATTGGTTCACCAAGCCTAGAAGCTTTCTGTGAAGAGCATAAAGAATTACTAAAAGCCGATGTTATCTTGGTATCAGATACCAGTATGTTGGGAGCCGACCTTCCTTCACTAACCACCGGACTGCGTGGTCTGGCTTACTGGGAAATCGAAATAACAGGTCCTAACCGTGACCTCCATTCGGGACACTTTGGTGGAGCGGTAGCCAATCCGATCAACGTACTTTGTGGTATGTTAAGTAAGGTAATTGATACTGACGGACGTATCACAATACCCGGATTCTATGATGCTGTAGAAGAAGTTCCACAAGCAGAACGAGAAATGATTGCCCACATCCCTTTTAATGAAGAAAAATATAAGGAAGCCATCGGAGTAAAAGAACTTTTCGGTGAGAAAGGATACAGCACTCTCGAAAGAAACAGTTGCAGGCCTTCATTCGACATTTGTGGTATTTGGGGAGGTTACACCGGGGAAGGTTCTAAAACTGTACTCCCTTCCAAAGCCTATGCCAAAGTATCATGCCGCCTGGTTCCCCATCAAGATCATCATGTGATCTCAAAACTTTTTGCTGACTACATCCGGCAGATCGCTCCTGCTACGGTAGAAGTAAAAGTGACTGCCATGCATGGAGGCCAGGGATATGTATGTCCCATATCACTGCCTGCTTATCAGGCAGCCGAAAAAGGATTCGAAATAGCTTTCGGGAAAAAGCCATTGGCAGTACGCCGAGGAGGAAGTATACCTATTATATCAACTTTCGAACAGGTGTTAGGTATAAAAACTGTATTAATGGGATTTGGCCTAGAATCGGATGCTATCCATTCTCCTAACGAAAACTTCTCTTTGGATATATTCAGAAAAGGAATTGAAGCTGTAGTAGAATTCCATCTGATATATGGAAAGAAATAATATATCCACTGCGGATAACACAGATTAATACAGAATTTTTTAGTTGAATTCTGTATTAATCTGTATCTGCCTCGGTAGACATTTTTATTGGGGTAATTCAAACATAAATGTAAACGATCTACTGTCTTTGAAATCTTTCACTACATCTCCTGCATAAACCTCTCCGTGAGTCAAAGACAATTTCTTAATACTTGCATTCGGACTAAAATCGACTTTATGTAAATCTATCCAGAAAAGGTTAGGAGTTAAAGTAGACTCAAAATAGTATACCCGATTTTTTTGATCGGAAACCGAACGCCAACGAGTGGAAGAAATGTAAGGCTTATCCGGAGTCGTAATTCCAAAAGGAACAGAAACATTACGCATGACGCTCAACACACTCGGTACGGCAATTTTTGCATCTGAGGTCTGCGGAATAGCATGAATATAGAAAGAAGCGCGTACAAAACGATCACTTGAACGATTAGTGCCCGGTAGCATATTTAAACCACCTACTTCCTTCCAATAATCATTCACAGCCAACTGTAGATCATAACGGGGTGAATTAGTCATCACCTGATACTCCTTACCTTCATGAATAATCAGATTTCCATCGATATATTCCAAAACAGCGGAATTACCCGTTTCATCAGTGATAGCCATGTGCAATGTAGATGCCGAACCATTAGGCATATCCGGAGCATCAATACGGAAAGTCTGTTTCTTCAACTCTTCTACAGCCTCACTTACCGTAGCAAAATTATCCAGCACATACTGTGTCCAAATGCTGATACCCATAACAGGACGAGTATCATTACGACGGACATAAATAGATTCCGGCAAGAATAACAAGCTGGCAACCAGTCCTTTTTCGTTCATGCCGTCACAAGTACCGATATCATATCCGGTTGCTACAATGCTACCGTACTTCGAAATCCACTCTACCGTATTTCCTTTATTATATCCGGCCCGTTTGATACCGCGAGGGAAAAGATACAGGTTAGACTGAATATCCTCTTTCCAATCCATTGTACGCCCGGTGATTACCATATTGTCCGGACCAATATATACTGCACGCGTACATGCTTTTACCGATTGTCCACTCCAGATAAAATTTACAGCTATGACAATCAATGTTGCCATCATTATTTTTCTTCTCATACTCTTTATATTAAAATGGTTTTGTTATCTGCATTTAGATAACAAAACCATAGAGTATTAGTTTTATTCAAAGGCGGGTACTTCCGAAATACTTCCGTATCTATGATATTCAAAGGCAATACTTTGCTCCTTAATATAATTATCAGCTCTACCCTTCCGTTTTTCACCGGAGGCGCCGCTGCAATATGTTTGTCAGCCTATGCAGCCGCCTTATATATTTTCATCGGTATCTCAAGGGAACAAGTACGGTACTAACCATGATTCTCCCGGTTCCAATGTCAATGCCCGCAGTAATTTTTCATTTTTTATTCGTTATCATTGGCCCCACTACATTACCCGGATTCCAAACACTCCCCGCTTTCATGCTGGTAGCCACATCAATCAGTTTCTTTTGGAAGTTCTTATCTTCATATACCGAACGCTCAACCAACAACAACGAACAGGCAGAACACTTCTGTCCCGCATTACCAAAAACTGATATGACAATATTCATAATAGTATGATCACGATCCCCCGAGGCAGTCAGAATAATGACATTCTTCCCTCCGGTCTCTGCCGAAAGCGGAGTAGCCGGAATAGCTTTTGCTATGCTACGGGCCGTATCCGTTCCACCAGTCAAGATAATATGTTTCACCTTACAATCACAAAAACATCGTAGGGCTGAACATAACGGCACGATAGCTATGCAAAGTCTGCAATGCCTGCTGTGAAAACCGATCAAAAAGAAGATGTCGGTTCATAATAACATATTTAAGGAGATGTGTATCTGCAAATGCATAGATATTTCACCAATAATCAATCATCTTTTTGATGTTTTTCCAGAAGTCGGAAATTACATTCCTTTTTTGATACCCGATTTAATCAACCATGCATTCACCGGATAGGACACCATGAATCCCAAAAGCATGGCAATCTGCATCATAAACCAGAATGTCCAGGATGTTTTTTCCAGAGATTCATCTTTAAAAAGTATAAAAGTAGCAACAGCCATCCAGCTATACATCCCTACCTGCCAAGCTAATAATGAAAAAAAATCGGCCTTAAAGGCACGAGAAACAGCTTCACGAAAAGAGATAGCTTCCATTTCGCGAATTGCAATAAATTGAAAGAAAACACCGAGAATCAATGCCAATACAAAATCGAGTGCCCAGCTACCTGCTATTAAACTTCCTCCTATCTGCAAAGGTACCCAGTATGTAAACCATTCTCCGATAATATCCGCCAAAGTGCAACCGGCTCCACAATGAAGTGCCGACAAAGTGATAGACTGCCATTGTGGACGTACTTCAGACATATCCATCTCCATCGATATCTTCATATCCATTTTCATATTCTCCATAGGTACTGTTGCCACCATATTATCTTTTCGGACACCAAAAGTATAATAAGCAAACAAAGCGAAATAATGGCCCCACAATCCGGTAAGTACCCACACTATATTCATTATTTTCATGGATTGCCTGTGAAATATTACATTAATTGCCAGAATAAGGGCTATGATAAGACCGGCGCATACAAAAAAACAAGATACCGCGTTGAAAAACATTGTATTCATAAGGCTCGTTATTAATTGATAAGTGGTATTAATAACGAGCTTTTTATAAAATAGTTCAGTTAAAATTATGTATTAACAAAACAGAAGCCCTATTCGAACGCTTTCCGATAAGTGCATCCATTTTTCCATTCGGAACAGCCATAAGCAGTTTTACCTTTGATTATCACTCCCTTTCCACAAACCGGACAAAGTTTCCCTACCAAAGAATCTGTTTCTTTTAAGGCATCCGCCCGAACAGATTGACCGGTAGAAGACACATCGACTGTTGCAGGCTCCGATTTACCTTTCTTTTCCTTCGGAGTAGCAGATTTCCGTTCCCGTTTTTTCGGTTCTTTCTTTTTCTTTTCTTCTTCTACCGCTGTAGCCTCCTGAATGGTGATACGACGGTTCGTATTATCAGATAGCACACTATTTACTATCTCAGACACCATTTGCTTCAATTCTTCCAGGAATTGACGAGCATCGTAAGTTTTCTTTTCTATCTCACGCAATTTCTTTTCCCAGATACCGGTCAGTTCGGCAGACTTCAACAGCTCTTCATGAATAATCTGTATCAGTTCCACTCCGGTAGGGGTAGCTATCAGATTCTTCTTTTCCTTACGGATATAGTTACGTTTAAAGAGAGTTTCGATAATAGCTGCACGAGTAGAAGGACGGCCGATACCATTTTCTTTCAATGCATCCCGAAGTTCATCATTATCCACCAGCTTACCGGCTGTTTCCATCGCACGAAGCAGGGTAGCTTCCGTATAGGGTTTAGGCGGCTGCGTCCACTTCTCATTCAAATCGGGAACATGAGGACCACTTTCCCCTTTCACAAAAGCAGGAAGCACGTTTTCATCTTCTCCTTCTTTTTCTTCATTCAGATCTTTTACGTCTTTGGCAAATACTACCCGCCATCCGGGTTCCAGAATCTGCTTACCGGTTACCTTGAACTCGATACTATCAACCTCTCCCATCACTGTTGTAGTAGAAACTTTGCAATCAGGATAAAAAACCGCTATAAACCGGCGAGCTATCAAATCAAATACCCTACGCTCCATATCCGTCAGGTTTTGCGGATGAACTCCTGTAGGAATAATGGCATGGTGATCGGTTACTTTCGAACTATCAAAAACCTTTTTCGACTTAGGCAATGAAGCTCCTGCCAACGGCGTAGTAAGTACTTCATAATCTTTCAGTCCTTTCAGGATATTCGGACACTTCGGATAAATATCGTCACTCAGGAAAGTAGTATCGACACGCGGATAAGTAGTCACTTTCTTTTCATAAAGAGATTGGATAAGTTTCAGCGTTTCATCGGCAGAATAGGCAAACTTCTTATTGCATTCCACTTGAAGAGAAGTCAAGTCGAACAGACGGGGAGCATACTCCTTTCCGTCTTTTTTAGCCACAGAAGTCACGACAAAAGGCAGATCTTTAATGCGTTCCACCAATGCCATCCCCTCTTCACGATTAGCTATCGGATCAATGCCCCGGTTCTCTGTTTTCTTAGCCTTACCACCGGACTTTTCTTCTTCAGCCGCCAGCTCTTCATCACTTTTACGAATAAGGGCCGAGAAAGTTGTATCACGATATATGGTTTTCAGTTCCCAATATTGTTTAGGCTGAAAATTTTCAATATCCAGTTGCCTGTTGACGATCAGTGCGAGTGTAGGGGTCTGTACTCGTCCGATCGAAAGCACTTGCCGATTCTGCCCATATTTTACAGTATAGAGCCTCGTGGCATTCATCCCCAGCAACCAGTCACCAATAGCCCGAGACATCCCCGCCTCATAAAGTGGTTGAAAATCCTTCTGATCTTTTAGTTTCGCAAATCCTTCTTTAATAGCTTCTTCTGTCAGTGAAGAGATCCACAAACGTTTTACCGGACACCGCGCTCCGGCTTTCTGCATCACCCACCGCTGAATCAGTTCCCCTCTTGACCGGCATCACCGCAGTTTATTATCTCATCAGCCTTTTGCATCAATCCCTCAATAATATGGAATTGTTTCTCGTAAGTAGGATTCTCTATCAGTTTGATGCCAAAACGTGGAGGAATCATAGGCAGGCTGCCCAGACTCCATGACTTCCAGCCGGGAGTATATTCGTGAGGTTCTTTCAGGGTACAAAGATGACCGAATGTCCAGGTAACCTGGTATCCGTTTCCTTCAATATACCCTTCTTTCCTTTCGCGGGCTCCTAAAATATCAGCAATATCACGTGCCACAGAGGGCTTTTCGGCTATGCAAACTATCATTTGTTTTTCTTATTATAATGAGAATTGAGCAGACAAAGGTACAAAAAAATAGGAAGGAGAAGTAGTAATCCGTCTCCATTTATTTTGTAGCTTTGCTTCGTATAATCTTTAAAATCCGAAAAAACCATGAAAAGCTACCAATTATTATTGGCATTTCCCTTATTCCTTGCATTTGCTTTCAAGATGAAAGCACAATACGTTCACGAACGTTCCGACCAATATACACCCCCTGAAGATAGTCTGGTAATACAAAAACTACATCACTGGCAGGACCAGAAATTTGGAATGCTGATTCACTGGGGTTTATATTCCGTTGCAGGAATCGTAGAATCATGGTCTATCTGTTCGGAAGAGGCAGATTGGATTCCACGCGACAGCACTATGGCCTATGAAGACTACAAAAAATGGTATTGGGGGCTGAAAGATTCATTCAATCCTACCCGTTTCAATCCGGAGCAATGGGCACAGGCGGCTAAGTCAGCAGGTATGCGCTATGCAATATTTACAACTAAGCACCACGACGGATTCAATATGTTCAATACGGCTTTCTCCGATTTTTCAATAGCCAAAGGTCCCTTCCAAACAGATCCCCGGGCAGACGTTGCCAAATACGTGTTTGAGGCTTTCCGCAACAATGATTTAATGGTAGGAGCCTATTTTTCTAAACCGGACTGGCATTCGGAATATTATTGGTGGCCGCGCTACGCCACTCCCCGACGTACACAAAATTACAACATTGACAAGAATCCCTGGCGTTGGAATCAGTTCAAAGAGTTCACTTACAATCAAATCGGAGAGTTAATGCATAACTACGGTCCGATCGACATTTTATGGTTAGACGGCGGATGGGTAAACAATCCCGGAACGAAGTCAGTTTTAGACATGGACCGTATTTCACAAATGGCACGACAGGCACAACCGGGTATTTTATTCGTAGACCGTACCATCCATGGCAAATATGAAAACTATCAGACCCCGGAACAGCAAATTCCGGACAAACAACTCCCCTACCCGTGGGAAACTTGTATGACACTGGGAGTAGACTGGGGATATACTCCGCATGCAGTATTCAAATCACCAGTTACAGTAATAGCAAAACTAATGGAAATCGTAGCAAAAGGAGGAAGTTTATTACTTGGTGTAGGTCCTACCCCCGAAGGGGTATTACAGGATGAGATTGTCAGCCGTCTGCAAACCATAGGAGGATGGATGAAGAAGAATGGTACGGCTATCTACAACACTGTTACAACACCCCAATATTATAGTGAAGGTATCTGGTTTACCATGAATAAAGATGGAAAAACGATGTATGCATTATATAGTAATCCGGAAACTGAAAAGTTTCCCGACTATATAGAATGGGAAAACAATATCCCTGCAAAAAAGAAGTGCCATCTATTGTTTACAGAACGGGAAAAAAGTAAAATGGGAAATAAAGAATAACCGAGTACGTGTCTACCTGCCTCAAAACCTAAAGACAGAAGTTAATGCACTCGCATTCTCTTTTACCAGACAAGCTATTCAATAAAGCGCAAAGGACAAACATCCGATAATAAGCCAACGGATAGAACCCAAAAGAGGCGAAGTATTTTTCATACTTCGCCTCTTTATTGTCATTCTTTAAAGATGGTCTTTAATCCTCATCCATCAGGATTTCCAGAATCTGACAAGCAGCCTTGGCCACCGGAGTACCCGGACCAAAAATAGCAGCCACACCAGCTTTATACAAGAAATCGTAATCCTGAGCAGGTATTACACCACCGGCAATTACTACGATATCTTCACGTCCCAGTTTTTTCAGTTCTTCAATAATCTGCGGAACCAAGGTCTTGTGTCCGGCCGCTAACGAAGAAACTCCCACTACATGAACATCATTCTCTACCGCCTCACGAGCTGCTTCGGCAGGAGTCTGGAACAATGGTCCCATATCCACGTCGAAGCCACAATCGGCATATCCGGTAGCTACTACTTTGGCACCACGATCGTGACCGTCCTGGCCCATCTTTGCAACCATAATACGGGGTTGACGTCCCTCTTTCTTTGCAAACTTCTCAGTGAGTTCGCAAGCGCGCTTAAAGTCAGCGTCGCCTTTGCTTTCTGATGAATACACGCCTGATATAGTTCTGATTATTGCTTTATAACGTCCTACTATTTGTTCGCAAGCATACGAGATTTCACCCAATGTAGCACGAACACGGGCAGCTTCTACCGCCAACTCGAGCAAATTGCCCTTACCGGTTTTCACACATTCAGTGATAGCGGCCAGTGCCTTGTCCACTTCGGCCTGATTACGACCTTCTTTCAAACGTTTCAGGTTCTCGATCTGCTCTTTACGAACAGCAGTATTGTCTACTTCAAGAATATCAATCGGATCTTCTTTTTCAAGACGATACTTATTTACACCGACAATGGTCTGCGATCCGCTGTCGATACGTGCTTGTGCACGGGCAGCCGCTTCTTCGATACGCATTTTCGGAATACCGGTCTCGATAGCCTTTGCCATACCTCCCAACTTCTCGATTTCCTGAATATGCTCCCAAGCACTATGAGCCAATTCATTGGTCAGAGATTCCACATAATAAGATCCACCCCACGGGTCTACGTTCTTGCAGATATAAGTCTCTTCCTGAATATAGATCTGAGTATTACGGGCAATACGTGCAGAAAAGTCTGTCGGCAAAGCAATAGCTTCATCGAGAGCATTGGTATGCAACGACTGGGTATGTCCCAGTGCAGCAGCCATGGCTTCGATACAAGTACGTCCCACATTGTTGAACGGATCTTGTTCTGTCAATGACCAACCGGAAGTCTGAGAGTGCGTACGCAGTGCTAGAGATTTCGGGTTCTTCGGATTGAATTGCTTCACAATCTTCGCCCATAACATACGTGCTGCACGCATTTTGGCAATTTCCATAAAGTGATTCGTTCCAATGGCCCAGAAGAAAGAGAGACGCGGAGCAAAAGCATCAATATCGATACCTGCGGCAACACCTGCACGGAGATATTCCAAACCGTCAGCCAATGTGTAAGCCAATTCGATATCGGCTGTCGCACCAGCCTCCTGCATATGATAACCGGAGATAGAGATAGAGTTGAACTTCGGCATCTTCTGTGAGGTATATTCAAAAATATCAGAGATGATTTTCATTGAGAATGCAGGTGGATAAATATAAGTATTACGCACCATAAATTCTTTCAAAATATCATTCTGGATCGTACCGGCCATCTCCTCGAGTTTAGCTCCTTGTTCCAGTCCGGCATTGATATAGAATGCCATGATCGGAAGTACAGCACCGTTCATAGTCATAGATACGGACATCTTGTTCAAAGGGATACCATCAAACAAGACTTTCATATTCTCGAGTGAACAGATGGATACACCGGCCTTACCCACATCACCTACCACACGTTCGTGGTCGGGGTCATAGCCGCGGTGGGTAGCCAGGTCGAATGCCACGGACAGACCTTTCTGTCCGGAAGCCAGGTTACGGCGATAGAAAGCATTGGACTCCTCGGCAGTAGAGAACCCTGCATACTGGCGGATAGTCCAGGGACGAAGAGTATACATCACTGAATACGGACCACGCAAATAGGGAGGAAGACCGGCAGCATAGTCCAGGTGTTCCATTCCTTCAAGGTCTTCTTTGGTATAAACAGGCTTTACGCAGATGTGTTCCGGAGTCTTCCAGTTGGCTTCGATTCCGTTAGCCTTTTGCCATTCCGCACCGTTAGCGGGCTGGAAAGCGGCATATATATCTAAGTTTTTAAAATCTTTTCTCATCTTACTTCAAAAGTTTAGCGTTGAATTCCTTTAATGTTTCCAGAACGTTGACACGAACATGGATAAAGTTCTCGATACCGGCAGCTTTCAGCTCTTCGGCACATTCCGGATTTCCGGCAATGATGAACATGGCACGACCGTTCAAGGCCCGGAAGGCCGGAATAGCGTACTCTGCATATTCGTCATCGCTTGAGCAAAGCACCACAATATCAGCTTTGGCAGCCATCGCTGCTTCCACGCCTGCTTCAACCGTTTCAAAACCAAGATTATCAATCACCTCATATCCGGCACAAGCCAGGAAGTTACAGGAGTATTGTGCACGTGCCTGACGCATAGCCAGATTACCGATTGTCAGCATAAAGGCCTTCGGACGTTTGCCGCTGGCTTCCGTTTCCAGGCGTAATGCCTCAAACTGACTTGCAGCACGATCGAAGTTCAATGTAGCAACATCTTTTTCGCAAGTATCGTGCCCGCCACAACAACAGGTCGCTTCTACCGGTTTCTTATCACCGGCTTTTTCATTGAAATTAGGGAACTGGTTAGTACCCAACAGGATTTCACGACGCTGAGCCACCGCTTTATGGCGCGCTTTGTTACTTTCGTTTACAGCCGCCTGAACAGTACCGGCTTTCAAAGCAGCATAGAAGCCGCCTTCTTCTTCAACGGCAAGGAAGATTTCCCATGCCTGCTTAGCGATAGATACCGTAAGGTTTTCAATATAGTAAGAACCGGCTGCCGGGTCAATCACTTTATCGAAGTGTGATTCTTCTTTCAACAGCAACTGCTGGTTGCGGGCCAGACGTTCGGAGAATTCATCGGGAGTTTCATAGGTTTTATCGAAAGGAACTACCGTCATTGAATCTACGCCTCCCAATGCAGCAGACATTGCTTCTGTTTGTGTACGAAGCAGATTCACGTGAGCATCAAACAATGTCAGATTGAAAGTAGATGTTTCAGCATGTACCTTCATCTTGGCAGCACAACGGCACTCACCGTTAGGTCCCTTGTTTTCGCAGTCGCGCAGGCATTCCGGGTTATAGGAAGCCACGATATTGGCCCACAACATACGGGCAGCGCGGAATTTTGCTATTTCAAGGAAATAATTGGAACTGATACCGAAGTTGAACTTAATTTTCTTAGCCGCGATGGCAGCGGGAATCTCGGCTTCAGTCAACTGATTCATATATTCATTGCCCCATGCCAATGCATATCCCAGTTCCTGAGAAATATAAGCACCCGCATTATTCAGGGTCAGTGCATTCACATTCAGCACACGATATTTGGGTAATTGTGCAGTAGCCTCGATCAGGGCTTTGGCTGTTTGCACCATGTTTCCCTTTTCTTTGCCTTTGGCCAGCATCTTATTGAAGAAGTCATAATTGATAGAGCCTTGCAACTTCGTCAAATCATAATCCTTTTTCTGGAAATAAGCTACCAACAAATCGGCAAGCTCCACTACATGTCCCTGACAGGTAGAAAAATTCAGTTCAACACATTCTGCACAAATGTCGTTCAACAATGTCTCAATGTATTCCGCATTGAGTTCTTTTGCTTTTACATGGAAAGAAAGAGAATCGATGCCTTTGTTCAGAATATCCAGAGCTTTCGCATTGGCTTCTTTCGGAGATTCCACCTTAATCTCCTGACGAACCAACCACTCATTACTATTCTTCTTCGTGCCTCTTAAATAAGGGAATTCTCCGGGAAGCGCATCGGTTGTTTTAAGTCCTTCAAGGTCTTCCATACGATAGAAAGGTTTTACCTTGAATCCCTCATTCGTCCTCCAAACGAGCTTTTTCTCAAAATCAGCTCCTTTCAGGTCAGCTGTGACCTTCTCCATCCACTTCTCGGTGGAAACAGGAGAAAAATCTGAGAAGAGTTTTTCTTTACTGTCTGCCATAGTTTATTTATTTTAAATTAAAATAAGATTGTTATCTCAATTTATGTCTCTAATTTTTTAATCAAAATGTAAGATTGCGACTTGCAAATATACTGAAATACTCTAAACCTCACGCTTTTTTTAGGGAAAATTCGCACTACCTGCTACCCCTGTGACTTCCCCAAATAAAAGGCAGGCAAATATTTGATTACCTCCGAGGTTATAGCTAATTTTGCACCCGTTTACATAAAATTATAAACTACTATATTATGGATTGGTTACAAGATTTATTATGGAACCCCAACTCCGTAGCCCACATCGTCTTCCTCTACGCTTTCGTAGTGGCGGCAGGTGTCTATTTGGGAAAGATCAAGATCTTCGGAGTCTCTTTAGGGGTTACCTTTGTTTTGTTTGCCGGCATCCTAATGGGACATTTTGGCTTCACAGGCGATACCCATATCCTACATTTCATCCGCGAATTCGGATTGATATTGTTCGTATTCTGTATCGGTCTTCAGGTGGGGCCTTCTTTCTTCTCTTCATTTAAGAAAGGCGGAATGACCCTAAACATGCTGGCCGTAGGAATTGTGGTATTGAACATTGCCGTAGCAATGGCGCTCTATTTCATTCTGGGAGGCAGAATCGAGCTCCCCATGATGGTAGGTATCCTGTACGGCGCAGTCACAAACACCCCGGGACTCGGTGCCGCACAAGAAGCACTGAATCAATTGAGTTACTCCGGCCCGCAGATTGCATTAGGTTATGCCTGTGCTTATCCGTTGGGAGTAGTAGGTATCATAGGCTCTATCATCGCAGTGCGTTACATCTTCCGCATCAACTTCGCCAAAGAAGAAGAGAACTGGAATCAAGAGACTGACGGCACACACCACAAGCCACACCTTATGAGTCTGGAAGTACACAACGAAGCCATCTACGGAAAAACCTTGGGCACAATCAGCAGCTTCCTCGGACGTCCGTTTGTTTGTTCGCGCATCCGTAAAAACGGGCACGTCAGCATTCCAAACCACGGCACTATCCTAGAACAGAATGACCAGTTATTTGTGGTATGTTCAGAAGAAGATTCAGATGCCATTGTAGCCTTTATCGGACGCGAAGTGCAAGTAGACTGGGAGAAACAGGATATGCCGATGGTATCACGTCGTATCTTGGTAACCAAACCGGAAATAAACGGAAAGAAGCTCGGTATGCTGAACTTCCGCAGCATGTATAATGTCAACATTACCCGTGTCAACCGTTCGGGTGTCGACCGGTTTGCTAACCCCAACCTGATACTGCAAGTGGGTGACCGTGTCATGGTAGTAGGCTCCGAAGACGCTGTAGAACGGGTAGCCAGCGTGCTTGGTAACTCTTTGAAACGCCTCAACGAACCGAACATTATCACATTGTTTGTGGGCATCTTCCTGGGTATCCTGTGCGGTAGTCTTCCCATTGCATTTCCGGGTATGCCGACTCCTGTCAAGCTCGGCCTTGCCGGCGGACCGCTGGTGGTAGCCATTCTGATAGGACGTTTCGGACACAAACTACATCTGGTAACTTATACAACTCAAAGCGCCAACCTGATGATACGTGAAATCGGTATCGTTCTCTTCCTTGCCAGTGTAGGTATCGAAGCCGGAGCAAATTTCGTGGATACGGTAATCCATGGAGATGGTCTGCTTTATGTAGGTTGCGGTTTCCTGATCACGATTATTCCTTTGCTGATAATCGGGGTCATAGCACGTTCGTATTATAAAATCAATTACTTCATGCTGATGGGATTGATCGCGGGTAGCAATACCGACCCTCCCGCATTGGCCTATTCCAATCAGGCAACCGGTAGCTGACGCACCGGCAGTAGGTTATTCTACCGTATATCCGCTATCGATGTTTCTCCGTATCCTTGCGGGACAAATGATATTGTTGCTAATGATGTGATAACGATACACCCTGATACAGCAATGGCCAGTTACCATGTTTTTATTTACATAGTAATTGGCCATTTCTATATGGTAACAGCTTCTATTACAAAGCCAGTTTCTTCACCACAAATTCTTCTATAAACCTTACCGTTTCATCAATTCCCAATACCGAAGAATCGATGCAAAGATGATAGGTCGCAGCTGCTCCCCAGGTTTTATAGCTATAGTAATTATAATATTCTGAACGCTTCTTATCCGCCTTATTCATTTTTTTCGGCGGCTGCTTCTTCAGAAATTCCGTGGATGCGGCACAAACGGGCTATACGATCCTCTTGCGAAGCAGAAATGAAAATATTGGCACAACGGGGATGTTCACGCAAGATGTAATCGGCACACCGCCCCACAAACACACAGGATTTATTTGCCGCAAGATGCCGGATGACATCACTCTGGATTTTAAAAAGAGCATCATTGCTCAGGCAATTGGTGCAAGGCATGGCACCATCACTAATAAAAGGAAAACGCATCCCAAACAACCCGCCGATAATACCCTGAGAGGCTTTCTCGTCGGCTTTCTCGAAAAACTCCCGACAGAGTCCGCTTTCCTCCGAAGCCAGATTAATCAGCTCTTTATCATAGAAATCGATGCCTAACCTGGCTGCCAATTTTTCTCCGATCTCTTTTCCGCCACTGCCCAACTGACGGCCGATATTGATGACATAATTACCATTCATAGTACTTTTGTATATTGGTTCAATAGCAAACATACACATTATTTCCGAAAGAAGAAAATAAATAATGTACCAATATACAGAGTGCCGCATTTCTTATCAATTGGTAACTTTTATCCATTTTCAGAGTCGTATCTTTGCAGCCGCAAAAAAATAAACATTGTTTTTATGAAGGACAGCATTGACTTCGGAAATATGGAAATTCCGAGACTATTCAGGAAATTATTGATTCCAACAGTACTTGGAATGGTCTTTTCCGCCGTGTTTGTAATCACCGACGGTATATTTGTCGGTAAAGGTATAGGCAGTGATGCCCTGGCAGCGGTCAACATCACGGCACCGCTATTTATGATAACCACCGGCATCGGACTGATGTTTGGAGTGGGCGCATCTGTTGTAGCTTCCATTCACCTGTCACAAGGTAAACGAAAAGTTGCGAGTATCAACATCACACAGGCACTTGCCTTTTCGGCCTTACTTATTCTAGTGCTATCGGCACTCTGCTGCTATTTCGCAGAGCCTATCGGCCGATTACTCGGCAGCTCGGAACGGTTGTTGCCTCTGGTGGTGGAGTATATGAATTGGTACGTACCTTTCCTCGTATTCTACCTGCTCCTAAGTGCCGGCATGTTTTACATCCGCCTGGACGGATCGCCCAACTATGCCATGATGTGCAACGCCGTATCGGCCATTATCAATATCATACTCGATTATGTCTTTATTTTCCAATTGGGCTGGGGAATGATGGGAGCTGCTTTTGCCACCAGCCTGGGCACTATGGTCGGCGGATTGATGACACTCATTTATCTCCTCCGTTTTTCCCGTAACGTAGGTATTTACCGTATCAAGCTGAGCTGGAAAAGCATGCGGCTTACCTGCCGTAACATCGGCTACATGATCAGGCTGGGATCTTCCGCCTTTATCAGCGAGGCATCCATTGCCAGCATGATGTTCCTGGGGAATTATGTATTTATCAGCCATTTGGGAGAAAGCGGTGTAGCCGCATTCAGCATTGTATGTTACTTCTTTCCTATCATTTTTATGGTATACAATGCCATCGCCCAATCGGCACAACCCATCATCAGCTATAATTTCGGACAACAGAACCCGGGACGGGTCGCACGTACCATCCGGTTGGCATTGAAGACAGCTTTAGGCTGCGGCATTTTTTTCTTTGCCGCCACTCTGGTATTCAATCACCAGATAGTCGGGCTGTTTATCGATAAAAGCTACCAAGCCTATGATATTGCGGTAAACGGTATTCCTTACTTTGCAGTCGGCTATCTGTTTTTTGCGCTCAACATAGTGGGCATCGGCTATTATCAAAGTATCGAACGTGCCCGGCGCGCCACTGTCATCACCCTTTTCCGGGGAACATTGTTCATGCTGGCAGGTTTCCTGCTCTTGCCTCCGGTGCTGGGAGTAAGGGGCATTTGGCTGGCCGTTCCTTTGGCCGAACTGCTGACCTTATTGCTTATTATCGGAATTTACCTGAAGGACTCTTTCGCCGTTCGCCAATGATACGTATCTTTGCATCATTCAAACAGATGCAAAGAGTCTTATGGAAACATTTATTGAAAAGTTCAGAAACAGCTATCATCTTTCAGAAAACGACACGCAAACCCTGCTCAGCTATATGGAGGAGATCCGTTTCAAAAAGAAAGAAGTCATCGTCCATGAAGGCTCCAAAAACGGAAATCTGTATCTGATAAAGCAGGGCATCTGGCGTGCCCATTATCTGAAAGATGGAGTGGACACTACCATTTGGTTTGCCGGTGCAGGCGAAGCTGCCTTTTCGGTATGGGGATATGTGGAAAATACTGCATCGCACATCACGATTGAAGTCATGTGCGATAGCATAGCCTACTGTATTCCGGGATCAACCCTGAACAATCTTTATGCTTCATCGCTCGGACTCGCCAACCTGGGACGGCAACTGATGGAACGGCAACTGCTCAGCCTCGAAAACTGGCTGATCAGCGCCGGAAGCCCCAAAGCTAAAGAACGTTATCTGACCCTTATCAAAGAACATCCCGAACTATTACAAAATGTGCCTTTAAAGCATATAGCCTCTTATTTGTGGATTACACCGCAGTCGCTGAGCAGAATCCGGAGAGAAATGAAAATGTAATTTCGGAGCTTGACACAGCGACAGAGCGGGTGAAGACCTCAACAGAGGCTTTGCCATACTCCTCTTTCCATATTTCTCTCGTTATACCAATCATTCGCTCCATTTAGTCCTCAATCTCTTTCCTTTCTATCTCTTTTTAGTTACCTTTGTAAGGAACCGAATACGAGTTGCACAACTGGTACATGACGAGTTGCACAACTGGTACATGACGAGTTGCACAACTGGTATACGACGAGTTGTACAACTGGTAACGTACAAGTTGTGTAACCGGTACATCGAATCATATTAACCTTTCATACAAAGCACTATGGGACTCATTTATTTAGTCAGAAAGAAAAAGTTCAGAACAGCCGAAGGGATCAGAGAACTCTATTTTGCCATCCAGCGGAAACTTCAGAAAAGAGGTGGCAAGAACGAAGAAGACCTTGCCGAAATCCTTTCGGCAAACAGTTCACGAAGCAAAGGGGAAGTATTGAGCATCCTCACCGATCTGCCGGACGTGATAGAAGAGATATTGAAAAATGGAGAATCCGTATCCATCAGAGGGTTGGGATCGTTTCATGCCTCCATTACAAGCAATGGCTTCGAGCATCCGGAAGATGTATTGCCTCACGAGGTACGGGTATCCAAAGTATATTTCATTGCCGACCGCAAGTTTACCCAACGTGTCAGCCGGATGAAATTCTTTCGCTACCCACTATCCAAATATTTCCCAAAGGACTTGTTACGACCCGAAACAATCAGGGAAGAAGAGACTCGGGAAGAGGAACCGGAGTTCATTCCTGACGATAACGAATGAAACGGATACCGCATAAAAGACATGGAGCTTGTCCGGCATCTCTGCCCGATCAAAAGAGGAATCTGATACACCCCATTACAGACAGATGACAGCAGCCCTCCGGATCCATGAGTAAACTGACGAACCGACTTGAACTTCAGGCCTGCGTCATCCGGTGGTCTGCGGCAAAGGAGACCGGTCCGGGACAAGCTCTCTGTCTCGTTCCCGAACCGGTTTATCAAAAGACATATCCCAGATTTACATAAAATCCCACCTTATGAGATCTGCTGGAGTATCCCAAAGAAGCCTCGAGCGGACCGAACAGACTATCGTAACCATATCCCACACTACCACCCCAAACCGGTTTTGCTCCCCAGATATCAAAAAAGTTATCATTCCGGAAAGCCACGTTTCCGGTAAAGGTGACATAGTTCTTGCTACCGATACGCTGCCGCAACTTCAGGCTTGTCACCAGAACAGAGTTGTCCACAATCTCCAGATTCGTGATGCCGGCAAAAGGAAGTTGTTGAGGCAGATAGTGCCCGAAATTCTCGCCTCCCATGGCATTCAGATACGGATAAGGTATATTTTTACCGATAAGCACCCGCCCATACAAAGAGGGAATCAGGGCAAAACGATCGGTCAGTGAAAAGACACCGGCCCATGATGCCGCAAGGGCAGAGAAGGGAGCATGGCCTTTATAATGTGTCAGATTATCGGTATAGAGCGAGTAGCGTCCCTGCACATCGGTCCCCTTGGAAGGGAAATATCCCTTGTTGTACGTATTGTAATGCAACTGTGCAAAATAGCTGAAGAAGTGTTGGGGCTTCACCTCCAGACGCTGCCCGCCGGTGTTGTAAAGAAAGTCTTTATACTTAAAGAACTCAAAATTCAGCCCGGCGCCAAAGCGCAGGTTGCGAAACCATACATCCGAGAATCCAAACTCACCCGAATGATACTTATAAGTAGTGTTATAGGAACGCCTTCCGTGATCGTAGATATTGATATCGTTGTACTCAAACTGATAAGCAAAATTGAAATTGCGCATCTGCATCGGTGCCAATGTATATTCGACCCGGGCGAGATAACGTTTTCCCAGCCTTCCCGTCACCGAAACCCACGAAGGAACACGCGTATCGAGCCGACTCCTGACGTTCAACAGAAGCGAGGCAATCTCTTCCGAATCAAAACGGATACCCAGATTAAGATTACGTTCATACTTCTCTTCCAGGATGAAGTGCAACTGATATCCCTGAGGGGTGTCGGTCAGTTTATAGCTGACATTGGAGTAAGCCTGACTGCCGCGCAAGGTGGTCAGAGCTTCATAAAGCTGTTCCATACGCATCTTGCTGTTTTCCTTCAGGTGACAGCGATGCATGATCCATTTCTTGTCACTATCCTCGATGCCGTCAAAAGTGATCTCCTTAACAAAAATGTCTTTCGAAGCCCACAATGAACTGAACGGACCATGACGCGGGGCAACATAGTTCTCAGGCAGTCCTATTTCCTTCTTCAGCTTTTGCAAAGCGGTCCACTGTTCACGGGCAGCCTCTTCGCCCCGGTTCACCAAAGTATCGAGCGCGGGAATATTGAAACTTGCAGCAGAATACCCTTTCACATCCACCTTGATATAGACAGTGGCCAGTTTGATATTCTCTTCGTATCGGGTCTGCCCGGTCAGATTGATAATCTGATTGAAGATTTCACTGAGGTTGTTCAGTTCATCGGCAGTGCGGAGATCATTCTGCACATCGACACCGATAATGACATCAGCTCCCATGGCACGGGCTATGTTGGTCGGGAAATTATTTTTCATGCCACCGTCCACAAGAATCTTATCACCCAGGCGCACCGGAGTGAATACGCCGGGAATAGCCATACTGGCGCGCATGGCGGTAGCCAACACTCCGTTATGAAATACAACTTCATCTCCGTTTACTATATTCTCCGAAACACAGGCAAACGGGATAGGCAGTTTATTGAAGTTGATGGAGTCGTGATAACCGACTGTCAGTTCCGAAAAAAGATTGGCCAGATTCTGGCCTTTGATAACGCCTCCGAACACATTGGCCTTCAGATTCTTCTTTAAAGGAACAGAGAGGACGTAGGTTTCCGAGTTCTGACGTTCGGTCATGGTCTGGTCTTCCCAACTGATACGGTCGCTGAGCAAGAGAGGCCAATTCTGATGATTGACCATGCTATCGAGCTGATGGGGAGTATAACCGATGGAATAAAGTCCGCCTATAATGGAGCCCATACTGGTCCCTACCACGTAATCTATAGGGATACCCGCTTCTTCTATAACTTTCAGAGCGCCGATGTGGGCCACTCCCTTGGCACCTCCACCACTCAAGACCACAGCAACACTCTTACGCTGCTGGGCATGTACAGGTGAGAAAACAAACAGACTGATACACAGGATAAGGACAAAACAGATTCGCTTTTTCATGACTACTACATTGGTTTCTGATCATTACAGATAAAAGACAAATGCCGGCTGCAATTTGTTTAGCCCACCGGCATGAAAGTAGTCAATCCTTATTTTTGCTTCAACCGAAAGAATAGAATAAGGTGTGCATGAAGGAAGACGGTCCGCATGGTATACGCCGCAACGTTCTCCGGCAGTTGCCACCGAAGTCAGGCAGCCTGTCTGTCATGGATACGGAACAAGCGGAACTGCCACCACAACATCCCCGCCGAGATCAGACTGGCTATCAAGTCGGAAACAGGCATACTTACCCATACGCCTGTCTGACCGAAATACCGGGGCAGGATCAACAGACAGGGAATCAGTATCAGCACCTGACGGGTGATAGACAGAAAGATAGCTTTACTCGCCATCCCGATGCTTTGGAAGAAGTTCGACGTCACCATCTGGAACCCGACTATCGGAAAGAACAGCACCACAATCCGAAGTCCTTCGGCCGACTGACGGATCAATTCTTCGTGGGAAGTAAAGATAGATACGGCCAAGCCGGGGATCAACATTCCCATCAGGAAACCCGTAGTTGTTACAATGGTGGCTCCGTAAATGGTAAGCTTCAACACACGGGTCACCCGGGGATAGAGCCGGGCGCCGAAGTTATATCCGGCAATAGGCTGCATACCCTGATTCAGCCCCATCACAATCATCACAAACAAGAAAACAAGACGATTGACAATACCAAACGCACCGATAGCAAGATCTCCGCCATATTTTTTCAACCCCTGGTTAATCAGGATTACGATAAAACACGACGCAAGGTTCATCAGGAAAGGAGACATGCCGATGGCGAGCGAATCGAATACGATTTTCCGTTTCAACCGGAAAATGCCCCGATGAAAATGGAGCAACTCTTCCTTATTGCTGAAAAGCTTGAACTGCCACATCAGAGAAATGACCTGTGCCAGGATAGTGGCTATGGCTGCTCCTTGAATGCCCCAGCCGAAACCGTAAATAAACAGAGGATCGAGAATCGTATTGATAACCACTGTAGCAATAGTGGCATACATTGCCTTTTGCGGATGACCGGCCGAACGAAGCACGGCATTCAGTCCCAGGTAAAGATGGGTAATGACATTACCATAAAGGATCACCTTCATATAATCGCGGGCATACCCCACAGTTTCGTCGCTGCCTCCGAAAAAATAAAGGATAGGATCGAGAAAAATAAGGGTAAGTATCGTAAAAGCAAGCCCGATGATGATATTCAGCACCAATACATTTCCCAGCACACGTTGCGCCGTATCGTAATCTTTTTGTCCCAGCTTTACCGAAACCAGCGTGGCAGCCCCCACTCCGACCAACGAACCGAAAGCCGCCGCAAGATTCATCAGCGGAAATGTCAGAGCAAGCCCCGAAATAGCCATCGGACCAACCCCGTGACCAATAAAAATGCTGTCTACCATGTTGTAAAGTGAAGATGCGGTCATAGCGATAATAGCCGGAATGGCATACTGCATCAAGAGTTTTCCAATCTTTTCGGTGCCCAGCGCAGTGGGCGTCTTTTGTCCTGTCATACCTATTATTTTGAGGGTGCAAAGATACAAATCTATTTAGAATTAAAGGTGAAGAATAAAGAATAAGAGTTACAATGCCGTATTTCTAAGAAAAGTTTCGTATTTTTGCCTCCAAAATTGAGTTAATATCTAACGAAATGAACATATTAGAACTAAGTGAACAGGAAATCATCCGACGTAATAGTCTGAATGAACTTCGCGCGATGGGCATCGAGCCCTATCCCGCTGCAGAGTATGTAACCAATGCTTTCTCCACCGATATTAAAGCAGAATTCAAAGATGACGAGACACCCCGCCACGTATCCGTAGCCGGACGCATCATGAGCCGCCGCGTCATGGGGAAAGCCTCTTTCATTGAATTGCAGGACTCTAAAGGCCGCATCCAGGTATATATCACCCGCGATGACATCTGTCCGGGCGAAGACAAGGAAATGTATAACACCGTATTCAAACGCTTGCTCGATTTAGGCGACTTCATCGGTATCGAAGGCTTTGTATTCCGCACTCAGATGGGCGAAATCAGTATCCATGCACAAAAGCTGACGGTGCTCGCCAAATCGATCAAACCACTGCCTATTGTTAAATACAAAGACGGCGTAACTTACGACTCCTTTGAAGATCCTGAATTGCGTTACCGCCAGCGCTATGTCGACCTGGCTGTCAACGAAGGTGTTAAAGATATTTTCATCAAACGCAGCAAAGTATACAGTTCCATGCGCGAATACTTCAACTCAAAGGGATACATGGAAGTGGAAACTCCGATCCTGCAGGCCATTGCCGGAGGAGCAGCCGCGCGTCCGTTCATGACTCACCACAATGCTTTGGATATTCCTTTATACATGCGAATCGCCAGTGAGCTTTACCTGAAACGCCTTATTGTCGGCGGTTTTGAAGGTGTATACGAGATCGGTAAAAACTTCCGTAACGAAGGTATGGACCGTACACACAATCCAGAATTCACCTGTATGGAGATATATGTAGCCTACAAAGACTACAATTGGATGATGGAATTTACTGAAAAAATGATCGAAAAGATCTGTCTGGACGTAAACGGTACTACCGAAGTAAAAGTAGGCGACAACATCATCAATTTCAAAGCGCCCTATAAGCGTGTCACTATGCTGGGAGCCATCAAAGAGCACACCGGTTACGATCTGACAGGAATGAATGAAGAGCAGATTCGCGAAGTTTGCAAGAAACTGAACATGGAAATCGATGATACGATGGGTAAAGGTAAACTGATCGATGAGATCTTCGGTGAGTTCTGCGAAGGCACTTATATACAGCCTACATTCATCACGGATTACCCGATCGAGATGTCTCCTCTTACCAAGAAGCATCGTGACAATCCTGAACTGACAGAACGTTTCGAGTTGATGGTAAACGGTAAAGAGTTGTGTAACGCATATTCTGAGTTGAACGATCCGATCGACCAGTTGGAACGTTTCGAAGACCAGATGAAACTGAGCGAAAAGGGAGATGATGAAGCGATGATCATCGATAAGGACTTCGTCCGTGCATTGGAATATGGTATGCCTCCTACTTCGGGTATGGGTATCGGTATGGACCGTCTGACTATGCTGATGACCGGTCAGTCGACCATTCAGGAAGTATTGTTCTTCCCGCAGATGCGTCCGGAGAAAGTCGTACCGAAAGACAGTGCTTCCAAATTTATGGAACTGGGCATTGCCGAAGAGTGGGTACCTGTCATCCAGAAAGCAGGATACAATCAGGTGGCCGACATGAAAGAGGTTAATCCGCAGAAATTCCACCAGGATATTTGTGGCATCAACAAGAAATACAAATTGGAACTGACCAATCCGTCAGTTAACGATGTAGCCGAGTGGATACAGAAAATTAAATAAATTAAGAATGAAGAATGGCGATGAGGAGCCGGAGCATTTGACCTCCGGCCTTCCCTGCACCATTCTTCATTCTTCATTTTTAATTCTTAATTTATAGAAATGAAATTACCCGGTAAGATAGCGATAATGGGCGGAGGAAGCTGGGCTACAGCCATCGCAAAGATGTGTCTGGCTCAGGAAGAGTCTATCAATTGGTATATGCGGCGCGACGACCGCATCGCCGATTTCAAACGGCTCGGGCATAATCCAGCCTATCTGACAGGCGTAAAGTTCGACATGAAGCGCATTAATTTCAGCTCCAACATCAATGATGTGGTGAAAGAGTCTGATACGCTAATCTTCGTCACCCCTTCTCCATATCTGAAAGCTCACCTGAAAAAGCTGAAAACACGGATCAGAGACAAGTTCATTATTACCGCTATCAAAGGTATTGTCCCCGATGACAATCTGATTGTCTCGGAATACTTTAACAAGGAATATGGCGTTCCTCCCGAAAATATTGCCGTACTGGCCGGTCCATGTCATGCCGAAGAAGTGGCTCTGGAACGTCTCTCTTATCTCACCATCGCTTGTCCGGACAAGGATAAAGCACGCGTTTTTGCCCGCCGACTGGGCAGCAGTTTCATCAAGACTTCTGTTAGCGATGACGTGATAGGAATTGAATACAGTTCCGTACTGAAAAATGTATATGCCATAGCAGCAGGCATCTGTAGCGGTTTGAAATATGGAGACAACTTCCAGGCCGTACTGATATCAAACGCTATCCAAGAGATGAATCGCTTCTTAAATACGGTACATCCGATAAACAGAAACGTAGATGAATCTGTTTATCTGGGTGACATGTTGGTGACAGGATACTCCAACTTCAGCCGTAACCGTACGTTCGGTACGATGATAGGTAAAGGATATTCCGTAAAAAGTGCCCAGATAGAAATGGAAATGATAGCCGAAGGTTATTACGGAACCAAGTGCATCAAGGAAATCAACAAGCATTACCACGTGAACATGCCGATACTGGATGCTGTGTACAACATCTTATATGAGCGCATTTCACCGATGATTGAAATCAAGTTACTGACTGACTCGTTTAGATAAACAAGGAAGCAGACAAATAACTCTTTAACTCCTAAATAAAGAAAGATATGATTAGTTTGAACATTGAAAAAACTTTTGGATTCATTTCCAAGGAATCGGTTTCTGCCTACGAAGCTCAGGTAAAAGCCGCACAGGAAGCGCTGGAAAACGGCACTGGTAAAGGTAACGACTTTCTGGGGTGGTTGCATCTGCCCTCTTCTATCAGTAAAGAGCACCTGGCCGACCTGAAAGCTACCGCACAAGTATTGAGAGACAATTGTGAGGTAGTGATCGTAGCCGGTATCGGAGGAAGTTACCTGGGTGCCCGTGCGGTGATCGAGGCATTGTCAAACAGCTTCACTTGGTTACAGGAAAAGAAAACAGCACCGGTCATGATTTATGCCGGCCACAATATTGGTGAAGATTATCTGTACGAACTGACTGAGTTTCTGAAAGATAAAAAATTCGGTGTAATCAATATCTCTAAATCCGGTACAACTACAGAGACCGCTCTGGCATTCCGCCTGCTGAAGAAACAATGCGAAGACCAACGCGGCAAAGAGATGGCAAAGAAAGTAATCGTTGCCGTTACAGACGCCAAGAAAGGCGCAGCACGCGTTACCGCAGACAATGAAGGATACAAATCTTTCATTATCCCTGACAATGTAGGAGGACGTTTTTCCGTGTTGACTCCGGTAGGTTTATTGCCCATTGCAGTAGCCGGATTCGATATCGAGCAACTGGTAAACGGTGCTGCCGACATGGAGAAAGCTTGTGGAGCCGATGTTCCTTTCGCAGAAAACCCTGCAGCGATTTATGCCGCTACTCGTAACGAGTTATACAAGAACGGCAAGAAGATAGAGATTCTTGTTAATTTCTGCCCGAAGCTTCACTACGTAAGCGAATGGTGGAAACAACTTTACGGAGAATCTGAAGGAAAAGACAATAAAGGTATCTTCCCGGCAGCAGTCGATTTCTCTACAGACCTGCACTCGATGGGTCAGTGGATTCAGGAAGGTGAACGCACAATCTTCGAAACAGTGATCTCTGTAGATAAAGTGAACCATAAGTTAGAAGTACCTTCGGATGAAGCTAACCTGGATGGCTTAAACTTCCTGGCCGGCAAGCGCGTAGACGAAGTAAATAAAATGGCCGAATTGGGAACCCAATTGGCTCACGTAGACGGAGGAGTTCCCAATATGCGTATCGTGATTCCGGAACTGAGCGAATTCAGCATCGGACAATTACTCTATTTCTTCGAAAAAGCTTGCGGTATCAGCGGCTATCTGCTGGGCGTAAATCCGTTCAACCAGCCGGGTGTAGAAGCATACAAAAAGAACATGTTTGCTTTACTGAACAAACCCGGATACGAAGAAGAATCAAAAGCTATTCAGGCAAGACTGTAAGAGCCCAATAAAACAGGTATATAATAGAAAAGAGCGGTACTATCGGAAGTATCGCTCTTTTCTATTATATACCGATCCGTCAGATCAATCGTCTTGTTTATCGGAAGTTTTGATTTCCAATTCATACTTGGCCCCTTCACAATTAACAGGTTTGGAGAAAAGGTAGAATTTAAGTTTCACTCCATCTTCGGTCACTTGCTGCACCTTTGCCCTGATACCTATTTGAGTCTGAGAAACTCCATCCTTAAACCCTAACTTGCCATTATCCTTATCCGTAAACTCTTTATCATCACTGAGCGTCTCTTCCGGCAAATCATTAAAATCAATCTCCACAGCAGTCTCTTTACTACCCGGAGTTTCCTCTTTTACCAGAAACGTATTCAACTCCTCTCCATTGCCGTCCAGTTTTAACGAAATTTCGAGTTCATCATCTACTTTGAGAGGAGGTAAGGCCTCCATTTGCCGGGTATAATCCATCTCTCCGTCATTGACGTACAGTCCCTGCATTTCGATCGTAGGACTTGGAACAGAATCTTTGCAAGCGGTAGTCAGCAAGCATAACGACAGTAAAGGGAAAAATAGTTTTTTCATGCAATCATATCACTTAATAGATTTTGCAAAAATACATATTCTGTTCGATTCACCAAAATAATCGTATCTTTGCACTCCAAATCAATAGGTATATATCATGTTTCAGGAAGCAATTGCGCAATATCTCAAGCAAAATCATTATGAATCTATCCAACTGAAATCCGTGCTTTTCGATATGGACGGCGTACTTTTCGACTCCATGCCTTATCATGCCGATGCATGGCACAAGACCATGAAGGCCCATGGACTGAATTTAAGTCGGGAAGAAGCTTACTTGCACGAAGGCCGTACGGGGGCCGGAACTATCAACATCGTATGTCAACGTCAATTGGGACGTGACGCCACTCAAGAAGAAATAGAGAGTATTTATCTCGAAAAGAGCATCGAATTCAACAAGCATCCCCAAGCCGAACGCATGCCGGGTGCATGGGAATTACTACAAAAAATCAAAGCGGAAGGTATCATCCCGACCGTGGTTACCGGTTCCGGACAAGCCTCACTGCTGGATAGACTCGAGCATAACTTTCCGGGAATGTTTCGTCAGGAATTGATGGTGACTGCCTTCGATGTCAAATACGGAAAGCCGAATCCGGAACCCTATCTGATGGCATTGGAAAAAGGAGGATTGAAACCTAATGAAGCTATTGTCATCGAAAATGCCCCTTTAGGTGTAGAAGCCGGACATAAAGCCGGAATATTCACCATTGCTGTCAACACCGGACCTCTGAACGGGGAAATACTGCTGAATGCCGGTGCCGATTTATTATTCCCTTCAATGCAAGCCTTATGTGAATCCTGGGAGAAATTAGTCCGGCTCCTACATTAATTGGTCAATAAAACTAAAATGGCTGATAATTGTTTAATTATCAGCCATTTCTTTTGTACTCCCGAAGGGAATCAAACCCTTATCTTAGGTACCGGAAACCTACATTCTATTCGTTGAACTACAGGAGCATTGTTTTTATGCGACGACAAAAGTATAAAAAATCTTCGCATTTTCCTAATGATTCACCTTTTTTTGTAGTATTCATCTACCGAACGCTATATTATCAAATATTATTTTGCAACTCTTATGCTATATAAAACGATCAATTTGATAACATTTTAGCCTATTGTTCATACAGATATAGATATTATTCATATCTTTGCCGACAAATAACAATCAATAAACCTATGAGTTACCTAATAAAACCTCAGAATTATAAACCTTTGCTTGACCTGAAACAGACAGAACTGGGCATCAAACAAATTAAAGAGTTCTTCCAGCTGAATCTTTCTTCGGAGCTGCGTCTGCGCCGTGTCACAGCCCCACTCTTCGTACTGAAAGGAATGGGTATCAATGACGACTTGAATGGTATAGAACGTCCTGTCTCATTTCCCATCAAGGACCTGGGCGATGCACAAGCGGAAGTAGTACACTCACTCGCTAAATGGAAGCGCCTGACCTTGGCAGATTATCACATTGAACCGGGTTATGGTATTTATACGGACATGAATGCCATCCGTGCCGATGAAGAACTGGGCAATCTGCATTCCCTTTATGTAGACCAGTGGGACTGGGAACGCGTCATTACTGCCGAAGACCGTAATGCCGACTTCTTAAAAGAGATCGTAAACCGCATTTATGCCGCTATGATCCGTACGGAATATATGGTATATGAGATGTATCCGCAAATCAAGCCTTGCCTGCCCCAGAAACTTCACTTTATCCATGCCGAAGAATTGCGCCAACTGTATCCGGACTTGGAACCCAAATGCCGCGAACATGCCATTTGCAAGAAATACGGTGCAGTGTTCATCATCGGTATCGGATGCAAGCTGAGCGACGGCAAGAAGCACGACGGACGCGCCCCGGACTACGACGACTATACCAGCAAAGGGCTGAACGACCTCCCCGGACTGAACGGTGACCTGTTGCTCTGGGACGATGTGCTGCAACGCTCCATTGAGTTGTCCTCAATGGGTATCCGTGTAGACAAAGAGGCTCTTTTACGCCAGGTGAAGCAAGAGAATCAGGAACAAAGACTGGAACTCTATTTCCATAAAAGATTATTGAATGATACGCTTCCACTCTCTATCGGCGGCGGTATCGGACAATCACGCTTGTGCATGTTCTACTTACGCAAAGCTCATATCGGCGAGATTCAGGCAAGTATCTGGCCAGAAGAAATGCGTCGTGAATGTACAGCCCTTAATATACACCTTATTTAATAGCCTATGAACGTACAAATAGAAGAGAGCTGGAAAACTCATTTAGAACCAGAATTTGAGAAGGATTATTTCCGCACACTGACTGAATTTGTCAGAAGTGAATATAGCCAGTATCAGATCTTTCCCCCGGGAAAGTTGATATTCAATGCATTCAATTTATGTCCGTTTGATAAAGTAAAAGTAGTCATTATCGGTCAGGACCCCTACCATGGTCCCGGTCAGGCACACGGCCTTTGTTTCTCGGTGAATGACGGAGTAGCCTTTCCGCCTTCTCTGGTGAACATTTTCAAAGAAATAAAAGAAGATATCGGCACGCCAGCCCCGTCCACCGGTAACCTGACAAGATGGGCCGAACAGGGTGTCCTGTTGCTGAACGCCACCCTGACAGTACGCGCCCACCAGGCCGGTTCGCACCAACGTCGCGGTTGGGAAGAGTTTACAGATGCTGCCATCCGTGTCCTGGCCGAAGAAAGAGAAAATCTGGTATTCATCCTTTGGGGAAGTTATGCACAAAAGAAAGGTGCCTTCATTGACCGTAACAAGCATTTGGTACTCAGTTCGGCACATCCTTCTCCCCTCTCTGCCTACAATGGCTTCTTTGGGAATAAGCATTTCAGTAAAACAAACGAATACCTGAAAACCCATGGAAAAACAGAAATAAACTGGTAAACAGAGCAAACTATCAAACGATAGTCGATAAACAGCCGGCAATTTATGCTATAGAAATTTTAAGCATAAATTGCCGGCTGTTTATCGTTCGTCCATCAGATATTTAATACCACTGAATATTACTTTGAGTCTGACTTCTCTTATCCCACTTCAAGTCACGCAGGATACTTGCCGTAGCCCGAATCGTAAAATTATAATAGCGATAACGGCCGAAAGGCGAAATACTGGCAGACATATTGAAACAATGCAAATCACGTGTAATCGTGCAAGAAGTCTGAGTGATCTCCTTTGCCTCGAAATCATATCCGGAATTGAATGTAAACGACCAATTATTGGAAATCTTCAGGTTACCCGACATGTTGATATTTTGCGTATACTTAAACGGATAACGCATCGTATTACGATTGATCGGCTTACTGCGATCCTCGGAAATACGGAACGAATAGTTCACATTCAGCGACCATGGCATCTTAAATACCTGATAACCGTCACGATCCGCCTGTGCTTTTTCTACCCTCTTCTCAGTAACCGCTTCGTCACCGGTAGAATTTCCTTTTTCTTCGTCGACACCGTCCTTTTTCTTCTTTTGATCGTTATCCTTATCTTTCCCGAACAACTTCTTCCAGGTATCATTATTGAATGTATAGTTGATGGAAGATCCCCATCCCTGGAAACGCCCGAAGCGGCCATAAGACCATTCGGTGCGGTCACCCACTATTACATTACCCGACTTATCGAATGTATAGGCATAGGTTGCGAATACCGCGTTCATATTCAGCGTATAGTTATTAAACTTCTTGAACTTCATACGCAAACGCATATTCAGGTTACTCCATGGTTGCTTCTTTGCAGCCATATTATAAGAAAGATTGAAACCGATTTCATCAATCAAACTGACTTTCACAAGAGAGTCTTTCTTGTTACGGTATTTCATCTCCAAATTGTTCGACACATCAAAACTAACCGTTCCGGACTTTTCACGCGGAGCTGTACCAAACTGCTGACTGGAATAAGGCGAGTAATACTGATCATTACCGTCTGCATCACGATAATATTCCCAGAATTGCCCGAAACTTGGAGAGCCATTCAATGAAATCTGCGGGGTAAAGACATGGCGAATCTGTATCTCTTTTTTCTTCATAAACAGCGGCTGGTACATACCATACATCTTGGTACTTAAAGCCAGGCTGGCCGAATAGTTGAACACCCGATAGAATCCATGAATCGTATCACCGGGGTGTGTATCCCATTTCCGGGTAGTTTCGTCATAGCTCTTCATCACCTTACGGGTATACCAACGTTCAGTGTAATTAAATGAAGGTACCACCTGCAAATACTTTAAAAGAGTGAAAGTTGCCTGTACCGGGATGTTATGCTGCATTGCATTCTCCCATTCCCTGAAACCGGCTTTAAACAAACGGTCGTCTTTTGTCTTCAGGCTGTTGGTCAAACGTCCCGAATAACGCAATGAGATCTTTTCGTACCAACGCTCCTCACCTACCGCACGTTTACGCTTAAAAGGGGAAATAGTACTCAGAGTAATATTCAAGTCAGGCAGGGTGACAGCAATAGAAGAGTCACGCATGGTTTGCGCTATGTTGAAAGTACCCGCGAGTGTCAACTTCTGATCCGGGAAACTACGAGAGTAGCTTACACTCGAAGTTTTTGTATTCTGGGTCATCAACTGAGAATTATAGAGGTTGTTGATATTGGTACGTTCGTAACTACTGGTAGCGAAGTTTACACTTGCCGAGAAAGTGCTGTTGGGACTCGCCTTCTGGTCTTGCCGGTGATTCCACACAATCTTGAAGTCTTTAGCAACCGAATAGTCCGGCATACCTTTATCCCCAAGTTTGGTTACCTGATAGCCGGCCTGTAACGAACCGGAATATTTATAACGCTTGTTATAATTGGTTTCCATATTGGCGGCCCATGAACCTTTAGTAAAAATATCGGCAGTCAGCTTGAGGTCCATCAGGTCACTGACAGCAAAATAGTAGCCACCACCGGTCAAACCGAAACCACGGCTGGAGTCATCCATATAACTCGGCATGACAAAGCCCGAAGAATAGCTGCTGGAAAACGGAAAGAAGAAAAACGGTACGGCCAAAGGCAACGGTACATCTTCCACTACCAGATAAGCAGGCCCCGTTACCACATTTTTCTTAGGACGGACCTTGGCTTTGGTCAACTGCATATAGAAGTGCGGATGATCGTGGTGGTCGCAGGTCGTATATCGTCCATTCTCCATGAACAGTTCATCATTTGCGCCTTTCTTCGCATTGTTACCTACCACGTAGCCTTCCCCCTGCTGGGTAACGACGTTATTGATAAATCCTTTTTTACTCTTGAAGTTATACCGGATAGCCTTCGTTTCATAAGGAGTCTCTCCATCCTTAAACACCGGTTTCCCCTTCTCCACTCCCACAGAGTCGATCACTCCACGGGCATAGACCGTACTGCTGTCCATGTTCATGGTGATAATTTCGGCTCCCAGCTCGATGTTCTCGTAGTTCACCTTGCCATCTCCATACAAATGGGCAAATCCTCCTTGTGTAAAGACAATAGAGTCATTGGCAGAATATACAACGGGAGCGTCCAGGGGTTGTTTCTTTTTCTTCACCGATTCCGCCGACAATGTATCGGCCTTCAATACATTGGCTTTCAATGTATCGTTTTTCAGTGTGTCGACTCTCAGTGAATCGTTCTTAGGGGGTGAATAGACCACCGGCCCTTTCAACTCCCTGACACGGCGACGCTGAGCCATAGCTTCGTACGGAAGCATCAGGAGGATCAACAGTAGTATGGATGATATTATCGTATTTGCTTTCAATGGCGTCATTAACTAATAGAGTTTACGCTTGAAGGGGCAAAAGTACACAATCTTCACCAAATATACTTGAGAATCTTCATTTTTAATTCTTTTTTAGGCACTAAAGAAATAGCTTACACCAATTGTTAAAACGTTGCAAACCTTCATCTCCATACTTGGCGATGCTCTTACGAGCCCCCTCCACAGTTTTCTCACGGTCGAGATGGGTTTTCGAAAAAACTTGTCGGCAAAGCAAATCACTTGTTCTTCCATACTCACCGGCAACATTTCGCGATGGGGGACAGGAAGTTTTTGATCCATAATATCTTTCAGTGAAAGTCCCGCCCCGGTATGCCGTTCACAGACTAATGCGTGTCGAGGGAAACCTTCCTTACGGACAAGCCCGGCTCCGAGATATCCATGACAAATGTAAGGTTCCGTCCCAAAACATTGAATACCCGGAGCATGTGTCAGGAAGATACCAATATCATGCAGCATGGCGGCTTCTTCCAGAAAGACAGTATCCAGATTCAGTTCCGGATGTTTTCCGGCGATCCATAGAGCTTTATCAGCCACCGACCGGCTATGCACGTTCAAAATATGTTTCAGTTCATTATCCTGAGGATAATATTTGTCTATCAAATCAAGCACTTTCATATTCTATTATTCATTAATTCAAAAACCACTTGCCATTGGTTTCCGGAATGGAACCCCTTCATAAGCCAAGTGTGTTCGATTGGTTTCTTAAGCACATTTCTTTCCTTCTTTACCCCTCTTTCCCGGCCTTGTTTAGTGGGCCCGGGTTCGTGTACCCATCAGCTCGGATACCCGAACCCGCTGATGAACAAGTCAAAAGTCGTTAATACTCCCATTCAGGCTTATCCAAGAGGGCAAACCGGCTAAACAAATTAACTTCTCCCACATAGAAAACAAGTCATGAATGAGGAAGGTTCCTGCCAAAGGCAAAGATAACAACTGTTTTTTAATACGGAATGAAGATAATCAAAAGAATTGATTGTATATTTGTGCATTTCATAGTAACCCGGAAAACGGATCTGATATCATATTAAAAACAATCCAATATTTATTCCTATGACAAAACCTTCTTACAAACAGTGGATAGCAGCCTGTACTCTCACGAGTACATTGCTATTGGGAGCTTGCGGTTCCGCTCCCGTTACCAGAGACGCATCAATCGTACCGTTGCCTAACCAAATTCAACAATCCGGCAACGCTTTTGTACTAACCCCGAACACTACAATCGGTACCACCGACCCGGAATTACAGCCAGCCGCCCAATACCTGAAAGAAATTCTTTCGGCCGCCACGGGCTACGACCTTCAGGTTAAAGAGGGCAAGGGGACAATCACTCTTGCGAAAGCCAACATCGAAGGAAAAGAAGGTGCCTATACACTTTCGGCAAAATCAGACCGGATAGACATCACAGGCAACTCTTATGGAGGGGTGATAGCCGGTATCGAATCGCTTCGCCAGTTATTCCCACCGCAAATCGAATCCAAACAAATCGTAGACAGTGTGGCATGGGCCATTCCCACGGCAGAGATTCAAGACGCCCCCCGATTCGAGTGGCGCGGGATTATGCTCGATGTATCCCGTCACTTCTACACCAAAGAGGAGGTAAAAGAATTACTCGACCTGATGGCACTCTACAAAATGAATAAGTTCCACTGGCATCTGACAGACGATCAAGGTTGGCGCATCGAAATAAAAAAATATCCGTTACTGACGGAGAAAGGCGCATGGCGTACCTTTAATTCACACGACAGATCGTGTATGAAGTCCGCTAAATCAGAAGACAATCCGGATTTTCTGATTCCGGAAAACAAACTCCGCATCGTCGAAGGCGACACATTATATGGCGGATACTATACGCAGGAGGATATCAAAGAAGTGATTGAATATGCCAAAGTACGCGGGATAGATATCATTCCCGAAATTGACATGCCGGGACATATGTTGGCTGCTGTCAGCAACTATTCCGGAGTAGCCTGTACCGATAAAGTAGGCTGGGGAACCACTTTCTCCTCACCCGTCTGCCCCGGAAAAGAATCGGCAATGGAATTCTGTAAGAATGTATATAGTGAACTGATCGACCTGTTTCCCTACAAATATGTACACATCGGAGGAGATGAAGTTGAAAAAGCAAACTGGAAGAAATGTCCCGATTGCCAGAAACGTATGCGGGATAATCATCTGAAAACCGAAGAAGAGCTGCAATCCTGGTTTATCCACGATATGGAGAAATTTTTCAATGCAAAGGGGAAAGAGATGATCGGCTGGGACGAAATCATCGAAGGCGGACTGAGCCCGACGGCTACCGTAATGTGGTGGAGAAGCTGGGCAAAAGATGCTCCCGCAAAGACAACTCAACAGGGGAACTCCATCATTTTCACTCCCAACGGACAGTTCTATCTGGATTATCAGGAAGACAAAAACTCTGTACGCAATATTTATAACTTCAATCCGGCAATCGAAGGATTGACTTCCGAACAACAGGCATTAGTCAAAGGCGTACAAGGAAACATCTGGTGTGAATGGATTCCTTCACGCGAACGCATGCAGTATATGGCTGTTCCACGCTTGCTGGCTATCGCCGAACTGGGTTGGAGCCAACCCTCACAAAAGAACTGGAATGACTTTGCACAACGCATGGCAAACCAATTCGAACGCCTCAACATCATGGGTATCAATTATCGCATCCCCGACTTGGAAGGCTTCCATCGCAACAATGCTTTTATCGGTGAAGGAACCGTAAAGGTAACCTGCCTCGATCCCAATGCCGAAATTCATTATACGACGGACGGCAGCACTCCTACTCTGCAATCGCCTAAATACGAAGGGCCTATTCAAGTAAAAGAAACAACGGACTTTACGTTCCGCACCTTCCGTCCCAACGGAAAAGCCGGTGACATCTCCCGGACACGCTTCATCAAGAGCGAATATGCTCCGGCTACGACTGTCACTCCCTCTGCCAAAGGATTGCAGGCTGAATGGTATGAGTTTAAAGGCAACAAGTGTGCAGACATCACTAAAGCACCGCTGAACGGAACTTACCCGATAGAAAAAGTTATGATTCCCGAAAAGGCAAAAGGAAATATAGGACTGGTTATCAAAGGGTTTATTAATGTGCCGAAAGACGATATCTATACCTTTGCCCTTTTGTCGGATGACGGCAGTACGCTGGTAATAGACGGTGAACAGGTGATCGATAACGACGGACCGCACGGGCCGCGTGAAGTTATCGGCCAGAAAGCATTATCGAAAGGGTATCATCCGATAGAAGTACGCTATTTTGACCAAAACGGTGGCCAACTGAAAATGACGGTAACCGGCACTGAAGGAAACGAAATTCCGGCAAGTGACTTATATGCAAACTAACATTATTGTTCAAAGGATAAATTGACATGACACACAAAGGTGTGTCATGATCCACCACAGAGTAGCACCGAATTCTACAGATCGAACTTAATCTATTATTGATAAACGATATTTATCTGTGTAAATCGGTGTACTCTGTGGCGAATACGAGTTTAGGTACACCCTCCGATACACGGATTATAATTCAGTTCCGCTCCATAACACAAAAAATCGATATCATGATAAAACTTAAACTAAGCATTCTTGTATGGGCGATCGGCCTATCGATGACCGCCTTTTCTCAAACAACTTCGTCTTTGCGGGCGAAAGTGTTAACCTTGAACGACTATCCGGATGCTCTCCGGTTGTGGGAGTTATATAACGATTCCGCTTCTGTAATGGATAAAGCGACACAGTTGCATGCCAAAGTGTCATTATATTATTATTTCAACCGTCCCGATGAAATGCTCCAATGTGTTGACTCCTCCTCACATTGTACCCCAAAGAATGCACCACAGAACAAAAGCTGGCATATTGTTATGTAAAAGCCGAAAAGCTTTTGGAAAAAGGGCACTATAAGAAATTAAACACTTGGTGGAAGTCTTTACGAAAAGACAGAAAACTCTACAGAGAAATAGAAAAGCAGGAAAACTTCCCTTGTTCGGAAAAGGCTATTCAAGGATTGTCGGATAAGGACAACTTTCGAGTGGACTTTCCGGAAAGTTCATCGACAGTTCCCACAAGCTATACTTACCCGTTGGTACTTTCAGTGACGATAAACGGAACTACCCTGCCGGCTACCATTTTTGACACAGGGGCCCCTTATACTTTTCTGACCAGGGAAACAGCAACGAAATGCAACGTACAATGCATGGGTGACACCATACCAGTGAAAAGTATGTTCGGAACCTCACAGGCAACAACCGGATTCGTCAAGACATTACAGTTGGGCAGCATTACGTTTCATAATGTGACAGTCCATGTTTCTCTGCTCGAGAAAGATCCGATCTTTTCCGGACACGATGCTTTATTAGGGCTAAAGGAACTTCGTGGAATATCCGCCTTAGAGTTTGAGTTTGGCAAATTAACTTTGAAGCAAAAATCACTAAGAAGTCCTCTCGATCCCAATATGTGTTTTGCGGAAACTGGTTGTGCATTTTTATTTGCCAACGGACAGAACTATCTGTTAGATACAGGTGGAGAAGGCAGTTTCAGCAATACGCCTGATAGCGTCTCTACCAAGGTGATAGACGTAAACGGTTATCCGGTACAATTCTTCAATACATATACAACAATCCCTGCCGCCCCAAAATCGGGTTTATTAGGATTTCCATTTTTCTCCGGATTTAAAATTTGTACACTCGACTTCGATCGTATGAACTTCTCCGGAGAAGGTTACCGACTCAGGAAAAGCTATTCGGAATTAATGAACAGTGGCGATATGATAGGAGTCGACATTGAATACGAACGAATCAGCAAGACAACAGATGAAATGGGCAAATGGCTTACCAACGCATCACTCGAAATGATGAAAAACAAACCCGAAAGTTGCATTCAATACACAGACAGTCTTTTGGGGAAATATCAGCAGGAGCTTGGTGGCAGCATCATATATGTACTCAACCTCCGGGCTGCTTCACTAGCCTATCTCGGACTCTATAAAGAAGCAGGGGATCTGATGAAGATGTGCGCACAAGCCGTACCGAACATGATAAACGGCTACAATAAATGCATGGCATTAACCCCCTTTGGCGCCCAGCAGCTCAGTTGGGAACAACCGGAAGTGACTCTAAACACCACTTTTAGCGAGAAAGGATTTTTGGCCTCGGCTGAGATAAACGGAAACAAGAATAAACTCTACTTTGCTCCTGATCAAATAAACTCAAGTATCTCGGAAGCGGATGCCGGAAAGTTAAACATGAAAATCATCGAATTCGAAGACCATACAACTGCAACGGGTAAAAAACGTATGGCTATAGCCAATGAATTGAAGCTGGGCAACCTACTGATAAAAAATGTACAATTCAATCTTACGGAAGGAAATGATATCATATTAGGCAACAGCCTTCTTCGTCTCATTCCTCAATTTAGTATAGAAAGCCAAAAGTTAGTACTGATGCAGCAAGTACAGAGTTTTACGAATGCCAAGCAATACCCTCTGCTCTTGATCAACTACACTTTCTGCTTTCGCGACCCGGATGACGATACCCAAAAATATTCGATAGGCAATCCAACTCCTTATACCCGAAAAATCACATTACAGGATTTATGTAAAAGCAGTGGTAAGATAGTGTTCGATATGAAAGATATGAAGCTACTGAAAATCAACTGAATCATAATAAAATTCTAATCTAACAGACACATACCAAATGATCATGAAAAAAATAATCACAGCAAGCATGTTGAGCCTCTTATTGGGAGGTACTGTACAGGCACAAAGTCTCCCTGTCTACCTGGACGATAGCAAACCGATTGAAGATAGAATTGAAGATGCACTTTCACGAATCACCGTTGAAGAAAAAGTAGCTTTGATCCATGCACAATCTAAGTTTTCCTCTCCGGGTGTAGCACGCCTTGGGATTCCGGAATTCTGGATGACGGACGGTCCGCACGGTATCCGTCCCGAAGTGTTATGGGATGAGTGGAACCAAGCCGGATGGACCAACGACTCTTGCGTTGCATTTCCGGCACTGACCTGCCTGGCGGCAACCTGGAATCCGGAAGCAGCACTGCTGTACGGACAAAGCATCGGAGAAGAAGCACGCTATCGTAACAAAACAGTATTGCTGGGTCCGGGCGTGAATATTTATCGGACACCACTGAATGGACGAAACTTCGAATACATGGGAGAAGATCCATATCTGGCTTCACAAATGGTAGTACCCTATGTAAAAGGTGTACAACAAAACGGAGTAGCAGCGTGTGTCAAACATTATGCACTGAATAACCAAGAAATCAACCGGCATACCACCAATGTTATTGTAGATGACCGGGCACTGTATGAAATTTATTTGCCGGCATTCAAAGCCGCAGTTCAAGAAGGGAAAGCATGGGCCATCATGGGATCTTATAACCTGTATAAGAATCAACATAACTGTCATAACCGGTATTTACTGAATGATATACTAAAAGGTGAGTGGGGATTTGATGGGGTCGTAGTTTCTGACTGGGGAGGTGTTCACAACACAGAAGAGGCCATCTATAATGGAATGGATATGGAATTCGGCAGTTGGACCAACGGACTTTCCAAAGGCATGGGAAATGCTTATGATAATTACTACTTAGCACATCCCTATCTGAAACAGATAAAAGAAGGTAAAATGGGGACAAAAGAATTAGATGACAAAGTAAGACGTATTCTTCGGCTGGCCTTCCGGACAACTATGAACCGTAACCGCCCGTATGGGGCAATGCTTTCGGAAGAACACATTGCCGCAGCCCGCAAAATCGGTGAAGAGGGAATCGTTTTATTACAAAACAAGAAGAACATATTGCCTATCGACCTGAACCGGACAAAGAAAATAGCCGTTATCGGAGAGAATGCATTGAAAATGATGACCGTAGGTGGTGGCAGTTCTTCACTCAAAGTACAGTATGAATGCTCTCCGTTGGATGGAATCAAACGAAGAATGGGCGATGGGATAGAGATCAGCTATGCCCGCGGATATGTAGGAGACACAGGAGGACAGTTTGATGGCGTCTCTTCCGGACAGAATCTGAAAGATGATCGTTCTGCCAGACAGTTGATCGAAGAAGCTGTACGCATAGCACAATCGGCCGATTATGTAATCTTCATCGGAGGATTGAACAAAAGCGGGCATCAGGATTGTGAAGACACCGACCGTAAAGGTCTTGAACTGCCTTATAAACAAGATAAAGTGATAGGAGCCCTGGCCAAAGTAAATAAGAACCTGATAGTAGTCAATATATCGGGAAATGCTGTAGCCATGCCTTGGATCAGTGAAGTCCCTGCCGTCATACAAGCTTGGTATCTGGGTACGGAAGCAGGCAATGCCATCGCATCAGTTTTAGTAGGAGATGTAAATCCGTCAGGTAAACTACCCTTTACTTTCCCGGAAAAGCTAGAAGACGTGGGCGCCCATCAATTAGGTGATTATCCGGGCAGGCAGAGAGAAGATGGCATATTCGACGAAAAATATAATGAAAGTATATTTGTCGGTTACCGCTGGACAGATAAACAAAAAATCCGTCCACTGTTTCCGTTCGGACACGGATTGAGTTATACCACCTTTGCTTACGGAAAGGCTACCGTAAACAAGAAAGTGATGAAAATAGACGAACAAATCGCTATCACTGTTCCCATAACCAATACGGGAAAGCTCATTGGGTCAGAAATCGTACAATTGTATATCAGTGACCTCAAATCGTCATTACCTCGTCCGGTTAAAGAACTGAAAGGATTTAGTAAAATACAACTTGCACCGGGAGAGACCCAAGAGGTCACTTTCTTAATTGATAAACAAGCGTTAAGCTTCTTTAATGATAGTCGTCATGAATGGGTAGCAGAACCGGGAAAGTTTGAAGCACAAATTGCGGCTTCGGCTACAGATATAAAGTCAAAAGTCACTTTTGAACTCGAGTAGACCCAATATTAGAAGATACCATAGAGGCTATGTCAGAACTCTTTTTCCACAGCCCCTCATTGATCATCACAGAGTTTTAGATCAGAGAGTACGTGATAGGGCAATAATATACTGTGACACTTTTGACATAGCCTCTTATTTTTTATAAAGACCTTAAGTAGTCACATCTTTCTAAAAAAAGAGAAATTTTAAGGATATACTTACAAAATGGAAATCGTGATACGATCCGCTATGCGCCCATATAGATCTATTTCATTTTAAATATATTGAATCACAGCAAACGAATCACAGCAAACTTATGTCAAACCTCAAATATCAAAAATTCGTCATAGAAGGCAACCGGGAATTTATATTTCTTTTTGATAGACACGTGTATGCTCCCCCCAAGGGTGATAGCAATCTCCTATATATACAAAATTGAAATGTTCATAATAGCCTGTATGAGTTGTACACAAGTATAAATTCCCGAAGCCTAATCGCCGGGTATCCTCTTCTACTGCTTTGATTAGTAAGTTTCCGTAATTATGCCCTCTATACTGCTCTTCGATGAATAAAGCAACCAACCACGGGTATAAGTCCATACGTGAATTAAAATCATTTGTGGCAGGTCCGGCACAACCTATAATTTCTCCTTCTTCATTCATCAGAAGATACCATTGTGGCAGAGGAGATTCCGACTCCAAACAAGTTCTGAAACAGTTATCATAAACCATTCTACTATTTTCGTCAGCCCACTTCTTTTGGAAATAAGCAATCGCCTCCTCTAAATATTGAGGGCTTTTCCGTAATGAAATGATATCCATAATTATAATCTTATTTATTAGCCGCTTACATTATTACTGCATTTTTCACTCTCTTTCTTTCTCTTCTTCCAAAGTTGCCAGCTATTAATAATGTTTTGCCACATATTATATATACAACAACATATATAATTGATTATCAAAATAAAAGCCCACCTATTACTAACAGCGGGTAACAAAATAGTAACAAAAAAAACGAAGAAATCGCTTTGTGGTGGGCTTCATGTGCAAAGGTAACAAATGCCCTCTAACCATAAAAATAAAACTGGCGAAAAGAAGAATACTGTTTTTCTTTTCGCCAGCACATATATTTTGCTGTCTATAGAAGTTAGTTTAGTTCGTTTTGGATATATAGGCAAAAGAATAGACTAAACTTATTCAACTAATCTTTTTAATATCCCTGTATCCTATATTCATTGGGCGTTTTTCCCTCCATTTTTTTGAACCAATTATTAAAGTGTTGCGGAGAAGAGAAGCCTAACTGTTCTGAAATCTGATTAATAGATTTGGACTGGTCATCTAATCGCAACTTTACTATTTCCAATGTTTTGCGATGAATATGCTTCAAAGCAGAGATTCCGGTTTCTTTCCGAACAAGGTCGCCCAAATAATTAGCGGAAAGGCATAGCTTATCGGCACAGTATTGCACGGTAGGCAATCCCTTCTGCACAGGCAAGGAAGAAAGGAAATAATCATCAAGTAATTTTTCCATCCGAGCTAAGACATTATGATTCTCTATTGTCCGTGTCTTGAATTGCCTGTCGTAAAAGCGAACGCAAAAATCAAGAACCAACTTAATGTAGTCAGTAATCAAATATTTGCTTTGCTCATCATAATGCCGCAATTCATTTTGTATATGTATCAGACAATCTACAAAAATCGATCTTTCCTGCTCCGTCAGGTGCAATGCTTCGTGAATGTCGTAAGAGAAATAAGAATAACGCCTCATGTTCTGTGCCAATTCAGTGCCTTGCAACAAATCAGGTTGAAACAGCAACGCATACCCTTTTACTTGATGATATTCACCATCTTCTTCTGAACCGACCACCTGACCGGGAGCTATGAAAACGAGTGTACCTTCTTCATAGTCGTACACGCTATGCCCATACCTTAAAGCCGTATGCTTGCTTTCTTTTAAATAGATGGCATAATACTCTGCTCTCCGATGCAAATTGATATAACGGATAGGTGGAACTGCTGCGAAATCCACGACATTGACCAATGGATGTAATGTTTCCGCCCCAATCATATCACAATATTGCCGTATATTCTTTATTTCTGTTATTTTCATCATCGTTTATTGCAAAATTCTAAAGCAAAGGTATTTATTTCCAGTCAATACAGGCATTGAAATACAGAATTTCCACCTTGTACCGATAAAATTTATAATTCTATCCGTAGTATTTGCACCGAATGCAAGCCTGATACACCCTAATTTTGCACCCGAAAAGAAAAAGAATAAGAATATGGAGATAAAAAAGAAATTCATATTAACCATTGTATTATTAAGCTATTTGGCAACTGCCATCAATGCGGCGATAGTCATTACAGGATTGGAGAACATGGCTAAAGATTTGGATTTAAACCAATCTGTACTGTCATGGGTGCAGAATTCATATGTATTGGCTTGGGGATGTTTCATGTTATTGGGCGGGCGATTGAGCGATGCTTTCGGCAGGCGAAGTATCTTGAACCTGTCACTCTTGCTTTTCGGAATTGGTTCACTATTTGCAGGAATCGCTACATCTGCAACAATATTGATTCTCTCCCGATTTATTCAAGGCGTGGGGGCTTCTATTCTCGCACCTACTTCACTGGCTTTGATTATGGACTACTTCACTGGCGAAGAACGTATAAAAGCAATAGCGTGGTACAGTTCTATTTCCGGTTTGGGCATGTGCATAGGTTTGGTTATGGGTGGAACTTTAGCCAGTTTCCTTTCTTGGAGATATGGATTTTTTATTTATCTTCCACTTATTGTGTTCATGCTTATTGTTTCAATGAAAGTGCTTAACAAAAATAACAAAAAACATTCCAAGGGGTATTTTGACATTTATGGAACGATTGCTTCCGTCATAGGCATTTTCAGCTTTGTTTATGCCATCAATGGGGCAAGCAATATATGGCTATGGCTGATAGTTTCCTGCATTTCCCTTTTTCTGTTCATGCGGATTGAATCAAAAGCCACAGCCCCCATTATGCCTTTGCGCCTGTTCAACAAGTCCCGCACTCGTGCCAACATAGCCCGCATATTATTTGCCGGAGCGATGATGGGATTTTATTTCTTCGTGTCTGAATATCTACAAGAGGTTTTTATGTTCTCGCCCTTATGGGCGGGCGTCGCATTTTTCCCATTGACCCTATTTACTTTTTGGGGAGCCATAGAAGTTCCACGGGCAGTAAGACGCTGGGGAGATAAAAAAACTCTGTTTTGGGGATTCGTACTGATGCTAACTGGATTTACAGGTATGCTTCATTTAAATGCGACAAGCAGTTACTGGCTGGGAATAGGAATACCGATGGCGTTGATCGGGTTTGGGCAGGGATTGGTGATGAGCCCTCTTACAAATCTTGGAATACAAGAAGTACGACCTGAAGATTCAGGAGCGGCATCCGGGGTGGTCAATGCGGCACATCAGATAGGATGCTCTGTCGGGCTTTCTGTAATGGTGGCTTGTACAACCCATACAGCAGATATGGTTGCTATTTGCCACACAGCCATGCTAATCGGCTTCATCTTCACATTATTATCGTTTATCACCATTTTTTCAAGTAATTACAAATCAAATAATTAATAATTATGGAGTTTACAAAATTAAACAACGGGATTGAAATGCCTTTATTGGGATTCGGTGTCTATCAGATTGCCCCCGAAGATTGCGAAAGATGTGTTACGGATGCCCTAAAAGTCGGTTATCGGCTGATTGATACTGCTGCGGCATATATGAATGAAAAAGCTGTTGGAGAAGCTATCAGGAATAGTGATATTCCACGCAAAGAACTGTTTATAACTACCAAACTTTGGATTCAAGACGCCGGCTATGAGAGTGCGAAACGTGCATTCCACCGTTCGCTCGAACGATTGGGGTTAGATTATCTCGACCTTTACCTTATCCATAAGCCACTGGGTGATTATTATGGTGCATGGAGAGCTTTAGAGGAACTTTATGAAGATGGTAAAATACGTGCCATCGGAGTGTGCAACTTCTTCCCCGACCGCCTTGTGGATTTGATTCAGCATAACAGAATAGTTCCTGCCGTCAACCAAATAGAAACACATATATTTTGGCAGCACAACGAATATCAGAAACTAATGCTGAGCAAAGGTGTACAGCTTCAATCTTGGGGAGCATTTGTAGAAGGAAAAAACGGCTTCTTCCAAAACGACATTCTAAAAAACATAGGAGAGAAATATGGAAAATCAATACCTCAAGTTACCTTACGCTGGCTTATCCAAAGGGGGATTGTCTGTATTCCCAAATCCTTGCACAAGGAACGTATGCAACAGAATTTCGACATTTTCGATTTCCGGCTTTCCGATGATGACATGAACCTAATCAAGTCACTGGATAAAGGTCAAACGGCTTTCTATTCTCACTACGACCCTGAAGCAATTGAGCGTTTGAACAATATTGTATATGACATTTAGCCTCGATAAAACAAATCAAACTTTCAATCCAAATTCAAAAAGACAATGAGACTTATTAATACAATTATTTTGCTACTCCTGTTTTTCTCTTGTGGGATATATGCACAAAAGAATGTAAAAAAAGCACTGACAATACAAGAACAGGGCAGTTTTGCCATAGGCGGTACAATTACAACCGATGAAAATGGCAATCAATTTCATGGCGACCACGGGTATGTATTTTATCAGAAGCCCATACACCCCCATAAATATCCATTGGTATTTCTTCATGGAATTTACCAATCTTCAAAGACATGGGAAAGTACACCCGATGGACGGGAAGGATTTCAAAACATCTTCATCAGACATAATTTCTCGACTTATAACCTGACACACCCGCGTCGTGGAAATGCCGGACGCGGACAAACGGGAATCAACATACAACCTATATATGATGAACAGACATGGTACACAAAATGGCGTATTGGCATATATCCTGACTATTTTAAGAATGTACAATTTCCACATGACCAAGAAAGCCTGAATCAATTTATGCGGCAAATAACACCGGATACGGGTCCAATAGACTTTGACGTAAATACGGACGCCATAGCCGCATTATTTGACAAGTTAGAGGGTGCCATTATGATGGCACATTCGCAAGGTGTAATGCACACATGGAAAACAATGCCTAAAACAAAGAATATCAAAGCTGTAATAGCATTGGAAGGTGGCGGATTCTTCTCTTTCCCAACCGATGAACCGCATCCTATAACCGAAGCGTCAGAAGGGATTGAGTATATTATGGTATCTCCTGATACTTTTAAAGTTTTACTCAAACTCCCATACTTCTGATTTATGGTGATAATATTCCTACAGAGCATTCGAATATACCCGAGTTGGATATTTGGAGAATACGTTTGGACTTAGCTTATCAATGGGCAAATACTGTAAATAAGCATGGGGGTAATGTTACTATCATTCACCTACCGAAAATAGGCATTTATGGAAACACCCATTTCCCGATGTCTGATTTAAACAACATAGATATAGCTAATGTCATATTAGAATGGTTGCATGAACAAAAATTAGATTGAAACAATAAATTTGAAATTATTTTAAGCATACAAAATAATGTTTCTGTACAAAGTTATATGATAAAACAATTATTACAACAGAGATTTTTCCGGTTATTATCGGAATACTCACAGCGTACAGTTTCTGCATCTGAACTGACAGAAGCTATCGAAGAATTGGCTACGCATGTAGCCAATTTTAGTATCAACAAACAGGATTATAGCGTATTATTACGTTATTTCTCCTTTGGTTTGCACCGCCTTAAATCATATCGTACACGGTTTGAGCAAGAAAAAAATACCCTATTTGTATTTAATCGATGAAGCGATAGGACTTTTAAACACCGAAATACGCCTTATCGAATGGCGCATCAAGTATCCGGAACAACTCAAACAACGGCTTGAAAGACAAAACATTTCCCCTCTCTATCTCGCTGATAAAACAACCCTTATCAACATTATGGAAATGGTAAGCGGTCTGTTCCTCTCCAAAGACATCGTTTATCAGAATGGAAAGCCTGCCTATTTGGTGGATTTATCCAAAGGTTTTGAATGGCTGTTCAACATCAAGATAAGCGACTGTCACCAAAAGCATGAGGACGTGATAAAACGAAAGCCGGGCAAACTCACCGAATTTCTTAATGGACTGGCAGACCTTATCCGAAAGGAACACGACAAGAAAGGATATAGATAATCAGCAACTTATAATTTATTTATGGGGGATTCCATTAGTTCCCCTGTAATTTCTTTGCATCCGTTTTTAGAACTTTGCTTCATCAATCGATTGACAAATAAGAATGTATAATCTGAAACATGAAGCAATTATGTATATAGAGAATGACGAATTTGGTGAATGGATGCAGAAGCTGTACGCCAAACTGGAAGAACTCTGCAAGGATGTGCGGGTACTGCGCAATGCAGACAGAGTACTGCCTGAAGGTGATAACCTGCTGGATAATCAAGACTTGTGCCTGCTGTTCAAAGTGAGTATCAAAACCCTGCAACGCTACCGGGCTATCGGTGCGCTGCCGTACTTCACTATCAGCGGAAAAGTGTATTACAAGGCTTCCGATGTCCGGGAGTTCATCAAGGAAAGATTCAGTATTACCACGCTACGCCAGTTCGAGAAAGAACACTGTACGAAGAAAAAGAAGTGAATCTGAAAAGCCGGAATGGTGAATGTGCTTCATCCGTCCCGGCTTTCCCCGTTTATGGCTTACCCAGCTTATCGGCTTCTTTCTTTAGCTGTTCGGCTTGCTCATTCAACAGCCTTGCACGTTCCAGTGTTTCCACCTGCCTTTGGATGCGGTATTCAAAATCCATCACTGAATCGGTCAGACTTCGGATAAAACCGTTATCCCGTTGCCACTTGAACTTGTTTTCCAGCATATCAAGAGTTTCCCCGTCTGCCTGTCCTTGCATCAGCAAATAGCGGTATTTCATATCGTTGTCCTGCAACTGCTGCATACGTTCTGCCAAACGGACATTCAAGAATATGGAAGCGGAACAGATAACCAGCACTGCCGAAAAAAGGAACAATCCCGGACGAATCCAAGAAGCGACCTTGTTGTAAATCCGTTGATAGAACGGTAAGGGTGCAGCTTCCTCTTTGTCCGTCTTGCAAGAGCCCAAAGCGTCAATCATTACCTTAAAACAACGGTAGGTTTCCAATACTATTTTCTTGGTGTCCTCGATATGTTTCTGCTGACCTTGCATCCTGTTCCTTATCTCGTCAAGCTGGCTTCGGATAGCCTGCAAATCCTTTTCGGGAACAGCCGGGTTACTGTGCAGTTCCGACAATGCCTGTTCGATTGCGTTCAGCCTTTCAAGAGTTTCCTCCCGACTGGCTGGCGTTACCTGTGCTTCCTGTTTCTCTTTCAGTTCTGTAACCATTGAGAGAAGCCCCTCTAAAATCAAATTTTCCTCCATGCTTTTACAGTTTAAGTTGTTTCTTCTTTTTCTTCTTCTTTCTCAAAAAGGAATCATCGGGCATTTCATCAGCCGGGGCTGACAAACCGGAAAACAGACCGCCTAAACCTGTTATAAAAGAATTATCCGCTTTGTCGGGTGCTGATACTGATTTCTGAACAGGTGCGGTAACCGTCTGCTTATTGCTTCCGACTGTCGTCTGCCCTACATCCCCAAAACATTTATCCAGTTTGGAGAAACTGAAACTGCGGTCTATCTCCGAACCCTTGAATGTGTATTCACCTTTGGAAAAGGATATGCCCTGCACTTCGTTTGTCTGCCCTTTGTACTTGAACCGGATAGTAATACCCTTTTCCGCTAACCGCCCCTGTAACTGCTGCCAGTTTCGGGATTTGCCGATTTCATTCTTTACAGCGTTGTAAATCTCGTATTTCGATTTGTCCGGCTCTTTCAAGCGGTGCTGCTTTACCTGTTCTTTCCCACCATCAAAATAAAGCCCGTGTTTGGCTTTCAGCTTCTTGCATACCTGCTCGTTGCGGTACATATCGTTCCTGTCCGAAATGGTCTTGCCGTTGTTGTCTATACGGTTGAACACGATATGCACGTGCGGATGCTCCCGGTCTTGATGGCGCACGATGATATACTGCGTATCGGTGATTTTCATCTCACGCATATATTCCTGCGCAAGCTGTATCATCTTCTCGTCTGTCAATTTGGGCGCATCCACTGCCGAATAGCTTAGCGCAATATGTCCGACTGGCTTTTTCAAGTCGGGATTCATTCCGATCTGCATACAGAAGCTGCGGATTATATCTCCCCGGCTTTCTGTCAGTACCCCGTCCGCATGGAGCAAAGCCGCCTGTTCCTTGCCAAGCACATAGTTCACGCAGCCCTTAAACCCGCTTCCCTTTTTTATTTTTCCAATCATCCGACAACTGGTTTATAATTTCGACAATCCTGTTTTTGAGTTTCACCAGTTCCACCGCCACCAGTGCGAAACCTCCGGCATTCGCCCGGTGCGCCAGTTGGTTGATGTTGTTGGCTTCCCCTGCCAGCTTGCGGATGGTGTCCGCATCCTGCCTGTTCAGCCGGGGTATGACCTCTGCCGAAACAACCGCCTGCCTTACATACTCACTGACACGCAACCCGGCTTCCCCGGCTCGCTTCCTGATGGCGTAATACTGCAACTCGGTCAGCTTCGTGCTGACTACCCGTTGCTGCTTCTCTATCCGTTTTCTTTGCCGGACGTCCCCCCGGCTTATCCTTTATATTCGTCATAGGTTTTTACATTTAAATGGTATCTTAAAAATTGCGACCAACGGGAGAAATTTTCTTTGCTGTCAAGCAAAGCAAGGTAGTTTCGGTTTACCGAAACATAACCTTGCTCTCCAAATTAAACCGCCTGCCGCTGTAGTAATCCTGCCGGACTAAATGCCCCTGCCCCTTTTCTGTCTTGGGGCGGCACGTTGTCCGGTTTCCTGCTTTATCGCCTGCGCTTGGCTGGTGCTGTTCTTCTGTTCCTGCTTCCTGCCGCACAGGTAATCGTTCAAGTCCGAATACCCCCTGTAATTGTCCGAGAAGTCACGCACACGATAGGAGTATTCCAATTCGATAGCCCGTGTCGCTTCATATCCTGCCTTGTCATTGTCAAGCATACAGTGGATGCGTTCATACGGGTACAGCACGTCGATGGCTTTCGGCACATTGACTGTAGAGTTGAGTATGACATAATCCTGCCTGTCAAGGTCGGGCATAGTCGGGCAGTTCTTCATCCGGAGCGTGAGGAAAGAAAGATAGTCCATAAAACCCTCGAATACCAAACATTTCTCTCTCGGCTCTCCCTGCTGCCGTATATGGGTGATGTCTTTCGGGGCGATGCAACCCTTAAAAAAGGAATTGCGAACCTCGTAACCTCCTGCCATGTTCGGGAAACCGATAGCAAAGAACGGTCTGCCGTTATTGGTAAAGTGGAGTTCCTTACATTCTCTTTTTGCCAGTTCGACATTGATACCCCGTCCCTGCAAGTAACGGAGCAATGCCGGATGGGTAAGGTCACGGACTTCCAAATGCTGGAAACTCGGTTCTGTCCTACGCTGGGGAAAAGAAAAACTGACCGGGCGGACGTGCGGTGTCTGTTCCGCTATCCGGTTTAAAAGGTATGGCAGGCTGTCGGAACAATAGAGTTCCTTTGCCAATGCGATGATGTTGCCGCCCTTGCCTGCGCCAAAGTCATACCAAAGGTTGCGGTCTGTGTTCACCTTGAAAGACGGTTCGCGTTCCTCCCTTAACGGTGATTTGTACCATAAGCCGTTGCCCTGCTGCTTGACAGGAGAGTAGCCTAAACTGTGCAGATAGTCTGCGATGGGTATTTGTTTCACATCTTCGATATTCATAACATTTTCTTTTTTGGGGATTAAAAAATAGTTGAAAAGTGCACCAGTCCTGTCTAGTCCGTTATATATATACCCGTACCATACTAAACTTGCTTGTTGCCGATACAGGGAAATAGTAAGTCCGTTCCTCTTATATATACACCCGGACTAAACCAAACTGACTTTTAATAATGGAAATCGGAATTATAGCGGTAGCCCTTGCCCTCTTTCACAATCATGCGCTTGTTCACAAGGAACTTGTTAAGTGACACAAGGACATTGCGTCCACGCTCGTAGCCGATACTCGCATAACCCTGCTTCAATGCCGCTATGACATTGGAATAGCCTTGTACCACCTGCTTGCCGAAACCGTTCTCCAACGCTTCCCGGTGTTGCTGTTCAGTCAGTTCCGTAAGCGGAAAATTCCTGTCCTGCTTAGGTTGTTGGAATACATAATCATCCACGATTTCGGGTAAAGCGTTGTCATTGATACGGAATGCGAACGGGTCAAATTCCCGGTCACGTATGTGCATCGCCTTTACCTCGCTTATGTTGCCGTCCTGCTGGCTTTTCGTGATTTGCAGGACGGTTTCAGCCTTGTTGTTCAGTTCCGTACCTATATGTCCTCTTGTGTTGTCATCCCCCTTGTTCAAATGCAGTACGGTATGGATATGCAGGTTATATCCGCTTGACCAGCGCATCAAGAGGTTGATTAGGTCAGTTGATTCGCTGGGGCTGTTGATGTCATACATCAAGTCACGGATTCCGTCAATGATGAGCAACCCCACATCGGGCATATTTTCAAGCATATAGCCGATAATCTGTTTCCGCTTATCGGGTGTCTGCTCCCTTAGCACGATGAAAACAAAATCGTCCCTGTCCTTGTCGGTAGGCAATCCGGCAAGCCGCAAAATACGCTCCATGACCTTGTGGCAATGGTATTTGCTCTGCTCGGTATCTACATAGAGGATTTTCCGTTTGTTCGGTGGCAGGTATGCCGAATACTTCAGTACCTCGTCATTCTTCAACGCTGCCGCAACGATAGCGGAAATGTTGAATGTCTTTTTGCTCTTGGCTTTACCCGTGGATGCGCTGAAATTACCCAGCGTGCCAATGGTAGAGCCGTTCACCCAGAGTATTTCGGGCGGTACTTCGTAAGTGTCCGTTACCTTTAGATGAATGGTTTTCCAAAGGGCTGCGAAATCCTCTTTCTGCATGGTGACGTCCTGCCCGGCTTCTGTCGCTTTTCTATTTTCCATAGCCGTTATTTCTTTAGAGGACGGTTAAGGATATACTTCTGCGCTTCCTGCTCTATCTGCGCCTGCGTCTTGACCGGGTTCTGACGCAACCATGCTTCCAACTCCGCTTTCTCAAAATAAAGCATTTTGCCCTGCGGCTTGTAATGGGGTATCAAGTTACCCGAAGTCAGCTTGTACAGGTAACTTTTTGAAAGGTTCAAAAACTTACTCGCCTCACCGAAGCTAAGCACGTTCTTTGAAAGGAACACTAAATTTTCGAGTTCTGCAACTCGCTTCTCAATACTTGTTTCCATATAACAAAAGTATTTGCGTTAGACAATATGGAGTGCATGCCCTCCGGTTTCTTGTAATCGATCACGGGGGCAAAAGTATTGAGGAATAGCTTGATAGCGGATTAAGCTATGTTTGAGGTCTTAACCTATTCTTAAAGTTTTTTCAGTTGTTTGATATAGTTGCTGATGGTTACATAATCTTTTTCATGTTCCACCCCTTTTACATAATTGGCGGCTGTGGCTAAATCACCTTGATTCAGATATTTATCTTTCTTTATATTCTTCGTAACAAACAACTTGTTCTTTGCTATAACAGATTGCCAATTAGATGTTATTAAACCATGATTGCTTAACTCCGAAAAAAGAAAAGCTACCAGCCTGTTGTTATTAGACCTGAATATAACTTTGGGCTTACAAGAAAGTATTGCTTTCAAATCTTCAAAAGTCATAAGGGCATTGAAAATTTCTACTTCATTGATACAATCCACCAATAATCCTATTTGCCTGTCGTTTAAAATAGACTTGAACGGATTTTCAGTTTTAGCAACATGGGGGATAATTTTAGGCTCTTGGTATTTATCTTGAATTGGTTGCGGTTCTTCCTGGTGTGGTTGTACTTCGGCTTGTACCTTGCTTTCTTTCTTTTTTCGCAAGTATGCTGAATATCTTTCCAATACAACAACTCTAACTACTACGGAAAAATAAGGCAGTTCTTCATCATAGACTGAATTTTCCTGTTCATATCGGGAATAATCAAATGAAAGAGGATTAAACGACATGTATTTTCTTTTTTCATCGGATTTCAAGGATTCATAAAAACCGCTTTCCCAAAAGAAATCAGATACAGAATAAAAACTCTGAATATCATTCAATACAGAATAACGGATATATAACTGCGCCAATTCATCAGCGGTACGAATATATTCTTGCTGTTCCAATTTATCAGCCTGTTCTTTATTGAGATATACAGACTTGGTAGCAATGCTATCTGTCAAAACTTGGTTGGCATGATTGACACAACGGTTAAATATGCCTTGTATATGGTCGAATTTTACTTTCAATTCTTCTTCTGTCATAAGATACTATGTTTCAGTTAGTAGAAGCAAAGATATATTTTTTCTTGTGAAACAAGGGCAAAAAAGAAAGAAAGTACGGACTTATGCTAACCGCACTTTCTTTAATTTTAATCCGTCAAATTCGGTATCAAACTTATAGCTTCTTCCTTTTTTCTTATCTACAATCTTTGCATATATTTGGGTAGTTGCAATATTTTTATGTCCTAACAGTTTGCTAACTGTGTACAAATCAGCTCCCAATGTAAGCATCATGGTAGCATGTGTATGCCGGGCAACATGAAACGAGATATGCTTAGCAACTCCTGCATCTTTCGCCCATTGTTGAAGTGTTTTATTTATTGTTCCCTCATGCGTCAAAGGAAAAATCAAATCATCACCTTTTGCTTCATTTTGTTGCGGCAACCACTTTAACGCTTCATCGGATATAGGAAGATAAAGCGGTTCTTTAGTTTTTTGCATTTTTATCTCAATTCTTATTCTTTCACCGCTTTTCTGTAAATCGTTCCACTTCAATTTTCTTATATCGCTTACACGTAGCCCACACAAACAGCTGAAAAGAAAGGCTTGTTTCATTATCTCATACTTGCACTCCGTAGCAATAAGTAACTTCAATTCCTCTATTGTCAAATACTCTCTACGGCTTGCTTCTGCTTTTACTTTATCGGCAAAGTCAAACTCTTTTGTTGGGTTTACAGTTATAATGCCATCCTTATAAGCTCTATTTATGGCAGTCCGCAATACTCCATAATAAGCAACTACCGAATTATTGCTTAATAATCCGCCTGCTTTTGTTACTCCGTATTTACTCGCTTTCTTTGCCTGCTTTAAGAAATCCACAAAACTACTAAGGAAATCCTTATCAATATCACGAAAAGCGATATAATCTCCTCTAAACAATTTCAATTCACGGATGGTATTCCCGATAGTCTTTTCATAATTCAGACTACCACGCTCCTTAGATTGCGCTCTCATATCCAACAAATAGTCAAGCACGTTTGCTTTGGATTTATTAGTATTCTGAAAACCGTGCGCATCATTCTGCAACTCAACAATCCGCTTGCTCTGAATAGCTTTGGCAAGTGCCAAAGTCGCTTCATTCTTAGTCTTATCCTCTCTTGTCTTTTCAGGGATTAGATACAACTTCAAAAATTCATACTGCCGTTTACCGCCAACATAATTTTCTTTTCTAATCACATCACCAGTGTAATAATCCAAATAGATGGATTGATTACCATTGGCAAGCTGCTTAAATCTGATTCTTACAGGTTCTTTCAATTTGACCTCTTGTTTCTTCTTCGCCATACTTATGTTTTTATTTTGTTACCGATGGCAAATATAGATATTATTTTTGTTACTTAACGCTATCTAAGTAACAAACTGGTAACAAAATAAACGCATTTATTGGAATAAGTAGGAAAATATGAAAAACAAAGGAAAAAACGAGTACAAACAACAAATAGCTAAATATCAACATCTTATATTCATTATTTCATCTCATTTTTTTCTCTTCTTCCACAACTGCCAACTGTTGATGATGTTTTGCCACAATACATAGCTTCCCGGCCCTACAGCAGAAAGTGGGTTCAGATAAGTATGAGCCATCCAGATGGCAAGAATGGTATTCTTTTGCCCTAAAGCCTGTCCACCACTAATACGATCGTTGTATATACTGCCCAATGTTTTACCCAGAAAAAATTGAAGACAACATGCTATCAGGGCGACAACCGCAATCATAATCTCCGTAAGTCCGTCTGCCGGATCATTAATCAAAGAATAAAGCGTTTGTGCAGTGACAATAGCAAGAGAAATTCCCCATAAATAAAAGGCCAGTTCATGATAACCCAACAGCACTTTGATGCATCCTTGGGAATAATCTGCAAGAACCAGGCTGCTAAGAAAGGACAGATCAATAATGGAAATACCTTACTCAGAATCACCAGAAAAGCATCCAAAAACTAACATCAGGATGTACTTCCACCAAAGGAAAAAAGAATAGGGACGGCAATTGCCGCACCGATATTTCCTAGCAATGTGTAAGTAGTCAGACTCGCCGCACTCCTCCCAACTTGGATGTAATAACCGCAGCCGCCGTAGCCGTGGGACAAATAACACAAACCATCGCTCCTTCCGCCACAATTTTATTAAAACGATAAAGTAACAGATAAACAACCAGCGCCTCCGCAATTTGGATCAACAACAGCCATGCATGAAGTGGCTTCGGTTTCAAGTCATGCGGTGATACTTTACAGAAAGTCAAAAGCAACATAGTAAAGATCAGTATTGGAGTAAGAAAAGAAAGGCAGATAAATAGCGGATAACCAACAGCACCTACCAGCATCGCTATCGGCAACGTCCAATTCTTCAAAAACTTAAGCATCGTCGTATATTTTTTCTTGGAAACACAAAGTAACAGAGATTTCGGGAGAAAAGCTACCATTAAACCGAAAAAAACACAAAACTTAATGGCAAATAATGAGTTTTCTACAAAATTCTACTACATTTGCATCGTATTACAGATATGAAACTGAATAGACCGTACATATTATACATATGCATTTGCCTCTGGCTGCTTTTCTTGCCCTCATGCACCAGCCATTTATGGGGTAAAGATTTTGTAGTGGTCATCGACGCAGGACACGGCGGACACGACCCCGGCGCTATTGGAAAAATCTCAAGAGAGAAATATCAACCTGAACGTTGCCTTAAAAGTAGGAAATCTGATTAAAAGAGAATTGCGACGACGTCAAACTGATTTACACGCGCAGCAAAGATGTGTTCATCCCTCTAGCACGACGGGCAGAAATCGCAAACAACGCGAAGGCTGATCTTTTCATCTCAATTCACACCAATGCATTGGCTAATAACCGGACAGCAAAAGGTGCTTCAACATGGACATTAGGTCTAGCCAAATCAGAAGCAAATCTGGAAGTGGCCAAGCGAGAGAATGCCGTAATCCTCTACGAAAGCGACTACGAAACAAGATATGCCGGTTTCAACCCGAACTCTGCCGAGTCATATATCATATTTGAATTCATGCAAGATAAATACATGGAGCAGAGTGTACATCTAGCTTCACTGATACAGAAACAATTTCGACATACTTGCAAACGAGTAGACCGTGGCGTACACCAAGCCGGATTCCTTGTCTTGAAGGCTAGCGCCATGCCCAGCATTCTGGTGGAACTAGGATTTATCTCCACTCCCGAGGAAGAACGTTACCTTAATACGGAAGCAGGTGCCAATACAATGGCGAACGGAATTTACCGTGCTTTTCTGAATTACAAGAGAGAACATGAACTGCGCCTGACGGGAGTCAGCAAGACTTCCCAACAGGATATAACCGATACTGCCGAAGAACAGATAGACAGCAAGAAACACGCTCCGGAAAAAATCCCCAAAATTCTCCCGCAGACCTGCCGTAACAGCGAAAACAACGTCCAAACGTCCTATTGTAGTAGAAAGCGCAACTAATGACAATGAAATTACGTTTAAGATACAAATACTTACCTCTTCCAAGCCTCTTGCACTAAAAATGACAAAAGGTTGAAAGGATTGAAAGAGTGGACTATTATAAAGAAAAGATATCTACAAATATACGTATGGAGCCTCCTGCCGACTATAATAAGGTGTTGCGTACGAAGCGCAGCATTACGGCACAATTCAAGACGCCTTTATCATCGCTTTCCGGAACGGCGAGAAAATGAACGTCAATGAAGCGATTGCTGAATTCAAAAAAAGAAAAAATAAATAAAAATATAAAATGAAGTACATTACAAAAGAAGTCAGAATAGGTATTGCAGGTATAATAGCACTATGCGTGCTATATACGGAATTAACTGGCTGAAAGGTATACACATGTTCAAACCTTCCAGTTATTTCTATGTCAAGTTCAATAACGTCAACGGACTCACCAAATCGAGCCCGGTCTTCGCAGACGGTGTTCGCGTAGGTATTGTGCGTGACATCTATTATGATTATGCGAAACCGGGAAATGTGATCGTAGAAGTGGAACTGGACACCGAACTGCGGATTCCTAAAGGAAGTAGCGCCGAGCTTGTATCCGAACTTATGGGAGGCGTACGCATGAATATTCTCTCTGGCAAACAACCCACGTGAAAAATATGCCGTAGGAGATACGATCCCCGGCACTCTCAACAACGGAATGATGGAAAGCGCGGCAAAACTGATCCCCAAGGTAGAAGAAATGCTTCCGAAACTGGATTCTATCCTCATCTCTCTGAACAATATTCTAGGAGACAAGAGCATCCCCGCCACCCTGCACTCGGTAGAGACTACCACCGCCAACCTCGCAGTAGTCAGCTCGCAGGTAAAAGGGCTAATGAGTAAAGACATCCCTCAACTCACCAGCAAACTTAACACCATCGGAGACAACTTCATAGTCATTAGCGGTAATCTGAAGGAAGTTGACTATGCAGCTACTTTCAAAAAAATAGACGAAACGCTAGCTAACGTAAAAATACTTACAGAGAAATTAAACAGCAAAGATAACACTATTGGGTTACTCTTCAACGACCCGACTTTATATAATAATCTGAATGCTACGACTGAGAATGCCGCCAGCTTATTAGAAGACCTGAAAGCGCATCCGAAGCGGTACGTTCACTTCTCATTATTCGGCAAGAAAGACAAGTAGCAAATTATCGTTATATAGATTTTATCTAAATAACGAGAGGGCGTCAAAAGAAAGTAGATTGCTCTTCAAATGTCTATCTACAAACCGAAATAATATTCCCGTACAAACAGATAAATGAAAGAAAAGCTACATAATTCAGGGATATAAAAATTAAATTATACAGATACTTATAAAAATGCAATAGCCTTCAGAGGCATCATGTTTTTATAGAAATGTATAAGTCATTGAAAGTAAACACATTATTGTTAGCATGAAAATAAACAAGAAAAAATAGATTTGTTTTTTCCGAATAAGATTCCCAATTTTGCAAGCGTAGAAGTTTTGCTTAATTAATAAATGTATTAAAAGTTACTATGATTGAATCAAATCATGCCGTACTTTGGAACCGCTGTCTCGACGTTATTAAAGACAATGTTCCCGAGACGACATACAACACTTGGTTTGCCCCTATTGTTCCGTTGAAATATGAGGACAAAACATTGATCTTACAGATTCCCAGCCAGTTTTTCTATGAGATACTGGAGGAAAGATTTGTAGATTTATACGCAAGACTTTGTATAAGGTCATTGGCGAAGGCACCAAGTTGATGTACAATGTCATGGTAGACAAAACTTCGATTCCAAATCAAACCGTGAATCTCGAAGCAAGCAATCGTTCTACCGCTGTTACTCCTAAAAGCATAATCGGAGGAAACAAAGCACCCAGCTTCCTACAAGCCCCTGCTGTTCAGGATTTAGACCCACACTTGAATCCCAATTATAACTTCGAGAACTTCATCGAAGGATACAGTAATAAACTTTCAAGAAGCGTGGCGGAAGCCGTAGCGCTAAAACCGGGAGGTACCGCTTTCAACCCGTTATTCTTTACGGAGCATCCGGAGTAGGAAAAACGCACCTGGCAAACGCAATAGGCACGAAAATCAAAGAAATATATCCCGAAGAAAAGAGTATTGTACGTTTCGGCGCATTTGTTCCAGGTACAATATACGGATTCAGTACGCAATAACACGACCAACGACTTTATTAATTTTTATCAGACGATCGATGTATTAATCATTGATGATATTCAGGAATTTGCCGGAGTCACCAAGACACAAAACACTTTCTTCCATATCTTCAATCACTTGCACCAGAATGGCAAGCAGCTTATTCTAACTTCCGACCGCGCTCCAGTGTTACTGCAGGGTATGGAAGAACGCCTCCTGACCCGTTTCAAATGGGGTATGGTAGCTGAGTTGGAAAAACCGACGGTAGAACTTCGCAAAAATATCCTGCGGAACAAGATCCACCGCGACGGTCTACAATTCCCGCCGGAAGTGATCGATTATATCGCCGAAAATGTAAATGAGAGTGTACGAGACTTGGAAGGTATCGTCATCGCTATTATGGCACGCTCTACTATTTTCAATAAAGAAATAGACATGGATTTAGCCCAACATATTGTACACGGCGTAGTTCACAACGAAACAAAAGCAGTTACAATTGACGATATTCTTAAAGTCGTATGCAAGCATTTTGATCTGGAACCGTCTGCCATACATACAAAATCCAGAAAAAGGGAAGTCGTTCAAGCACGACAGATTGCCATGTACCTGGCTAAAAACCACACAGACTTTTCAACTTCTAAGATAGGTAAGTTTATCGGTAACAAAGACCATGCAACGGTACTTCACGCCTGCAAAACCGTAAAAGGACAACTGGAAGTGGACAAGAGCTTTAGTGCAGAAGTACAGGAAATAGAATCACTGCTGAAAAAGAGAAACTAAATCAACGATAAAAATCAGGTATTAAGTATTATCCATGCGTGTGCATATAAAGCAAATGTAACTGCGATAATACTTGATACCTGCTGTTTATTTCAAGTACTTATTTCAAGAATCCTTGCTGGCGAAGTACTTTCAATAGTTATCGGACATAAATTCGTTATCTTTCTTTGTGTAACGCACGTCCGTAAAGACTTGAGCAAATGTTTCTTTCTTATTTTCTTCGATGAACTGCTTATTTTCCGGCAATGATTCCTTGTAGGCATACAGTTTATCTATTTCTTCGGTGTGTAGTCGTGATAGGTTTCATGTGCACGGCCGCTTCCAAAGGTAAGCGGTCTACTTGTGCAGGAATACTATCCGGGTAGCCTACCGTTATAGTGGTGAGAGGGAATACCAGCTCCGGGAGTTGGAGAGTATCAATAATCATCTGCGGATTATAGGTGGTTGTACCCAAATAGCAGATACCCAATCCTGCTTCCTCGGCAAGCGTACAGAAGGTCTGTGCAACCAATAAAGTATCCATAGACGCATTCATAAAAGACATTAAATTATCGTAGCCAGGTACAGCTTTCCTCTGTTCGCACCACTTACTGAAACGACGAAAATCAGCACAAAAAGTAAGCACAACCGGAGCATCCTTTACCATTGGCTGGTTAAAATGTGCTGGAGAAAGTTTTTCTTTCATTTCCGTATCACGCGTCACAATTACACTATAAAGCTGCATCCCTCCCATTGTAGAAGCGCGAAATGAAGTTTCAAGCAAATCATTTAACAAATCGGGAGTAATATCTTTTTGCTGGTATTTGCGAATTGTCCTTCTGTTCTTTACGGTTTCAAACATATATTTTTTTTGCAAAGATATAAAAAGAAAAATTCATTCCGCTATATCTACAGAACAGAATAGTTTTCTTTTTGGAAAACTTTAACCTTTAACTCTGCAATTTCACTGTTTATCAAATACTTAGCAAAAACAAATGGAAAACTTGCAACCTGTTAATAAATTAATTCGTTTTTATTTTGATATACCAAAAAACATTCATAGCTTTGCAGGCACGTTTGTTAACGATAAGTAAGCTTCTACATATTACTTATTAAAAAAGGAAATCAAAACAAATGCATCGTGGAAAAGCAAATTTACTCTTACGAGGAAGCCTTCGAAGAATCTTTACGATATTTTCAGGGCGACGAACTTGCTGCGCGAGTTTGGGTAAACAAATACGCAGTAAAAGATTCTTTCGGAAACATCTATGAGAAATCCCCGGAAGACATGCATTGGAGAATTGCCAATGAAGTAGCACGCATCGAGGCAAAGTATCCGAATGCACTGACAGCAAAAGAACTGTATGATTTACTGGATCACTTTAAGTACATCGTCCCGCAAGGCAGTCCGATGACAGGAATCGGTAATGACTACCAGGTTGCTTCACTATCCAACTGCTTCGTAATCGGAGTGGACGGCGCAGCAGACTCTTATGGCGCTATCATCAAAATAGACGAAGAACAGGTGCAACTAATGAAAAGACGCGGTGGTGTAGGTCATGATTTCTCGCACATCCGCCCCAAAGGTTCTCCTGTGAAAAACTCCGCATTTACTTCTACCGGTCTGGTTCCGTTCATGGAACGATATTCGAATTCCACTCGTGAGGTAGCTCAAGACGGACGTCGCGGTGCACTGATGCTGAGCGTATCTATCAAGCATCCGGACTCCGAAGCATTTATCGACGCAAAGATGACAGAAGGTAAAGTAACCGGAGCCAACGTTTCTGTCAAGTTGGACGACGCTTTCATGCAGGCTGCCGTAGACGAAAAGCCGTATGTACAGCAATATCCTATCGACGCTGCCCAACCTACATTCACCAAGGAAATCGAAGCTTCCAACTTGTGGAAAAAGATTGTGCACAACGCATGGAAATCGGCAGAACCGGGCGTTTTGTTCTGGGATACCATTATTCGCGAATCAGTGCCCGACTGTTATGCGGATCTGGGATATAGGACGGTATCTACCATCCCATGCGGAGAAATTCCTCTGTGTCCTTACGATTCTTGCCGCCTACTGGCTATCAATCTATATTCTTATGTGGTGAATCCGTTCAAGCCGGACGCTTATTTTGATTTCGACCTATTCCAAGAAGCACGTGGCTCTCGCTCAACGGATCATGGACGATATCATCGACCTCGAACTGGAGAAGATCGAGCGTATCATGAACAAGATTGACGAAGATCCGGAAAACGAAGAAGTGAAACGCGCCGAACGTGGACTGTGGGAAAAGATCTATAAGAAGAGCGGACAAGGACGACGTACCGGTGTCGGTATTACAGCAGAAGGCGATATGCTTGCCGCTCTCGGAATGCGCTACGGTACAGAAGAAGCGACCGAATTCTCTGAGAAAGTACACAAGACAGTAGCTCTCGGTGCCTATCGTTCTTCAGTCGAAATGGCCAAAGAACGCGGTGCTTTCGAAATCTACAATAGCGAACGCGAACAGAATAATCCGTTCATCCAACGTTGCCGAAGCTGATCCGGAGCTATATGCAGATATGAAAAAATACGGTCGCCGTAACATTGCGTGTCTGACCATCGCTCCTACCGGTACAACCAGTCTGATGACCCAAACTACCTCGGGTATCGAACCGGTATTCCTTCCGGTATACAAACGCAGAAGAAAAGTGAATCCGAACGATACGAACGTGCATGTGGACTTCGTTGACGAAACCGGAGACGCATTCGAGGAATACATCGTATTCCATCATAAGTTTGTTACATGGATGGAAGCGAACGGATACGATCCGGCCAGACGTTACACCCAGGAAGAGATTGACGAACTGGTGGCTAAATCTCCTTATTACAAAGCGACCTCTAATGACGTAGACTGGTTGATGAAGGTAAAGATGCAGGGAAGAATCCAAAAATGGGTAGACCACTCCATCAGCGTGACTATCAACCTGCCGAACGATGTAGACGAGGAACTGGTGAACCGCCTGTATGTGGAAGCGTGGAAATCGGGCTGCAAAGGTTGTACGGTATACCGTGACGGTTCACGCTCCCGGAGTGCTGATCTCTACGAAATCAGAGAAAGAAAGAGGAACTTCCTCCTTGCAAACCGCCTACGGTAGTAGAGGTACGCCCGAGAGTATTGGAAGCAGACGTTGTTCGTTTCCAGAATAACAAGGAAAAATGGGTAGCTTTTGTCGGATTATTGGACGGACACCCTTATGAAATCTTTACTGGTTTGCAGGATGACGACGAAGGTATCTTGCTGCCTAAGAGTGTAACTTGCGGGCGTATCATCAAAAATGTAGACGAAGATGGTACCAAACGTTACGACTTCCAATTCGAGAACAAACGCGGATATAAGACTACTATTGAAGGGATTGTCCGAGAAGTTCAACAAGGAATACTGGAATTATGCCAAATTGATTTCCGGCGTGCTCCGCTACCGGATGCCGATTGAACAAGTTATCAAGCTGGTTGGCTCTCTCCAATTGAACAGTGAAAGTATCAACACTTGGAAAAACGGTGTAGAACGTGCATTGAAGAAATATATTCAGGACGGAACGGAAGCCAAAGGTAAGAAGTGCCCGAACTGTGGCAACGAGACATTGGTTTATCAGGAAGGCTGTCTGATTTGTACTACTTGCGGCGCTTCCAGATGTGCGGATAATACTACGTATGTTAATTAATATATAAACAAAAGATTAAAAGGAGTCCGGTGCGGCTCCTTTTATTTTTTATTCAAAAAAATGTCTTATACTTGCAGTATCATTAGTATCCAATCAAAATCTAATATATATGATTTTATCATTTAATATAGAATACCGCACCAACTGGGGAGAAGAGGTCAGAATTGCCGGGCTGTCTCCGGAATCTGTCCCTTTGCATACCACAGACGGTATCTACTGGACGGCAGAACTGGAATTCGAAGTTCCCAACGAAGGATTGACAATTCATTACAATTACCAGATAGAACAGAACGGAATTGTGACCCGCAAAGAATGGGACAGTTTTTCCCGATGTCTTTTCCTGTCCGGTACCTCCAAGAAGAAATATAGAATCAATGACTGTTGGAAGAATATTCCCGAGCAATTATGCTTTTACAGTTCTGCTTTTACAGAAGCCCTGCTGGCACATCCTGAAAGGGAAGAAATTCCGCAAAGTTACAAAAAAGGGCTGGTTATCAAGGCTTATGCTCCACGTATCAACAAGGATTACTGCCTGGCAATCTGCGGCAATCAAAAGCATTAGGAAACTGGAACCCGGAGAAGGCCGTCCTCATGAGTGATGCAAACTTTCCGGAATGGCAGATAGAGCTGGATGCAAGTAAACTGAAGTTCCCGCTGGAATATAAATTCATCCTCTACAACAAACAGGAAAAGAAAGCAGACTGCTGGGAGAAGAATCCTAACCGCTATTTGCCGATCCGGAAATTAAAGACGAACGAGACACTCGTAATCTCCGACCGGTATGTCTATTTCGATATTCCAGTATGGAAAGGAGCAGGAATGGCTATACCCGTATTTTCCTTAAAATCAGAAAAGAGCTTCGGAGTCGGGGATTTCGGTGACTTGAAACGGTTGGTCGACTGGGCAGTAAATACTCGTCAGAAAGTTATTCAGATTCTGCCGGTCAACGACACAACAATGACTCATGCATGGACTGACTCTTATCCTTATAATAGCATTTCAATTTATGCTTTCCATCCGATGTACGCGGATATAAGGCAAATGGGAACGCTCAAAGACAAAGAAGCGGTAGCAAGGTTCAACAAAAAACAAAAAGAATTGAACAGTCTGCCGGCCATTGACTATGAAGCAGTCAACCAAACCAAATGGGAGTATTACCGCCTATTATTCCGGCAGGACGGAGAAAAGACATTATCTTCCAAAGGTTTCAAAGAGTTTTTCGATGCCAATAAAGAATGGTTGCAACCGTATGCTGTTTTCAGTTATTTACGGGATGCCTACAAAACACCGAATTTCCGTGAATGGCCTAAATATTCTACTTACCATGCAAAGGAGATAGAAAAGATGTGCCAGCCGGAGACGGCAGATTATCCGCATATCGCCCTTTATTTTTATATTCAGTATCATCTGCATTTGCAGTTATTGGCCGCTACCCAATATGCCCGCGAGCAAGGAGTAGTGCTGAAAGGAGATATCCCCATCGGTATCAGCCGGAATAGTGTAGAAGCCTGGACGGAGCCTCATTATTTCAACCTCAACGGACAAGCAGGTGCACCTCCCGATGATTTCTCGATAAACGGGCAGAACTGGGGATTCCCTACCTATAACTGGGATATCATGGAGAACGACGGTTATAAATGGTGGATGAAACGTTTCCAAAAGATGGCTGAATACTTTGACGCCTACCGCATCGACCACATTCTGGGATTCTTCCGCATCTGGGAAATCCCGATGAATGCCGTGCATGGATTGCTGGGACAGTTTGTACCCGCCCTTCCCATGAGCCGTGAAGAGATAGAAAGTTACGGACTCTCTTTCCGTGAAGAGTTCCTGCGGCCGTATATCCATGAATATTTCCTCGGACAGGTGTTCGGCCCGCATACCGATTACGTAAAGCAGACGTTCATCGAACCGACTGAAACTTACGAGGTATACCGTATGCGTCCGGAATTTGATACCCAACGCAAGGTAGAAGCCTTCTTTGCCGGCAAGAACGACGAAGACAGTATATGGGTCAGAGACGGATTATATGCCCTGATCAGTGACGTATTATTTGTTCCCGACCGCAAAGACCCGAACCTGTACCATCCCCGCATCGGCGTGCAGCACGACTTTATCTACCGTGCCCTGAACGACTGGGAAAAAACAGCATTCAACCGCCTTTACGACCAGTACTACTATCATCGTCACAATGACTTCTGGCAACAGCAAGCCATGAAGAAATTGCCACAGCTTACCCAGTCTACCCGCATGCTGGTATGTGGCGAAGACTTAGGCATGATTCCCGACTGCGTGGCATGGGTGATGAATGACTTACGTATCCTGAGTCTCGAAATTCAGCGGATGCCCAAGAATCCGGCAGAAGAATTCGGGAGGCTGAACGAATATCCGTACCGTTCGGTCTGCACCTTCTCCACCCACGATATGTCGACCCTGCGGGGCTGGTGGGAAGAAGACTATCAGCAGACCCAACGCTACTACAATCAGATGCTGGGACATTATGGTACCGCTCCTGCCATAGCAACGCCGGAGCTGTGCGAAGAAGTAGTACGCAATCACCTTTACAGCAATTCCATCCTCTGCATCCTATCCCTGCAAGACTGGCTGTCGATGGACGGCAAATGGCGCAACCCCAATGCGCAGGAAGAACGCATCAATGTACCCGCCAATCCGCGCCACTACTGGCGCTGGCGTATGCACCTGACGCTGGAACAACTGATGAAAGCCGAAAGCCTGAACGAAAAAATCAGGGAATTGGTGAAGCAGACAGGCAGAAATCCGGAAAAGTAACATCCGCCTGTCACTTTAAGAAGAAAAAGAACAAAAGAGAGAAGAGTGAAACCAAGTGTTTTTCACTCTTCTCTCTTTGTTTTCAGTAATATTCAGTATCTTTGTCAGACCAACTACACAAACATCCGGAATGGGAGATGACAAAAACAAACGAATAGATTTTGTGGACTTAACGAAAGGAGTCTGCATCATTCTGGTAGTAATGGCACACATAGGTGGAGCCTTCGAAAAACTTGATTATCACTCGATGATTGCCAGTTTTCGCATGCCTCTTTATTTCTTCATCTCGGGCATTTTCTTCAAATCCTATGAAGGCCTTTTCGGCTTCTTCATCCGAAAGATAAACAAGCTGATCATCCCTTTCCTCTTTTTCTATCTCAGCGCGTTCTTTCTGAAATACATTGTATGGAAAATCGCTCCCGGAGTCTTCCAGCTTCCGGTCAGCTGGACGGAACTCTTAGTTGTGTTTCATGACCATGCGCTGATCAAGTTCAACCCTCCCATCTGGTTCTTGCTGGCACTCTTCAATTGCAACATCTTGTTCTATCTGGTTCACAGTTTGCGCAACCGGCGGTTAGGTCTCATGTTTGCCCTCACTTTGCTGATCGGGACAGCCGGATTCTATATGGGCAAGCATCAGATAGAATTGCCCCTTTATATGGACGTAGCCATGAGCGCCCTGCCTTTCTACGTAGCCGGATTCTGGATTCGCCGTTACAATTTCTTCCTCTTTCCCCATCGTTTCGACAAGCTGATTCCGTTATGCATCCTGGCAGCCCTGGCAGTGATGTACTTCACCGCCACATTCGTGGGCATGCGCACCAACAATTATGCCGGCAACATTTTCCAATTTTGGGCCTCAGCCTTTGCCGGCATATTTATGATCATGCTTTTCTGCAAGAAGTTCAAGAAGCTGCCCGTCATCTCGTATATGGGGCGTTACTCGGTCATAACACTGGGCATACACGCACCTTTACTCCATTTTGAATATCCGGTTGTCAGCCGGTTTATCCACAACGAATGGGGACAGGCCATTGCCTTACTGCTACTGACGCTGACCGTCTGCATCATTGCGACCCCCATATTCCTGAAACTGATTCCGCAAGCTGTGGCACAAAAAGACTTTATTAAAACCAAACAATCGACACAACAAGGATCATAATTGCATTAATTATCCTATTTTTGCCGGAAGATACATCAATTATAAAACTTATGACTACCCAGCATTATATCTTCCTGGAAAACGTACGTTTCTACAGTTATCACGGAGTGGCCCCCCAGGAGACCGCCATCGGCAATGAGTTTATCATCAACCTGAGACTGAAAACAGACTTCGGCAAAGCGACCGAAACCGATGAAGTGGAAGATACCGTGAGTTATGCCGACATATATGCCGCACTGAAAGAAGAGATGGAACTGCCTTCAAAACTGCTGGAACATGTATGCGGACGAATCGTAAAAAGGCTCTTCCGGGACTTTCGGAAAATCAGGGAGATAGAAATCAAACTGGCGAAAAGAAACCCGCCCATGGGAGCAGACATCGACTCTGCCGGAGTAGAGATGCATTGCACGCGAGACTGAATCGACATTAAAACACTAATAAGATGAAAAAACTTTTATTAATCCTCCTGCTGGTACTGGCAGGAGAAATCAGCGCACAACAAGCAGCAACGATTGTAGTCAAGACTACCCCGGACAACGAAATTGTTTATTGGCCTACAGGCAAAGAACACCTGTTCTGCATTGCTCTGGGAACCAAAGCACAAGCCGGCCCTCAGGGAGAATTTGTCCATCAATTCCGCACCGACCGCCCCCGACATGGTGCAGGTATGGACCCAAGGGAGTGATTCTTTTACACTCTACCTGACACCGGGAAGCAAAGACACCATTACCGTGACCAAAGATACCCTGATCATCAGCGGTACAAACTCGGCCTATAACCGATGCCTGAAAACAGTGAACGATTATCAGAAATACAGCGATAAACTGGTGTACATGCAGCCGCACGAACTGCGAGGAATCACTTCACTGGAGCAATATCACCGGCTGGCAGACGCCAGAATGCGGCAGGCACTCGACGCTGTAAATGCTTCCGGACTCAATGAAGAGTTTCTCGCGGAACAGCGTGCACACATCGATTACATCCGCCGGTCTATATTTATACACATTGCAAGGCAGCTGTCGAGAAAAGAAAAACTGCCCGAAGATTGGCAAAGAGAACTGACAGAAGTCATCAATTCATCCGTCAACGGTGATTATCTGCGTTCCTACCGCGGAATCGGATTCTTTGTAAACGACCTGGTTATGATGCAGTTCACCAACCTCGAAAACGGTGACCTCAAAGAGATAAAGGATTACGCCTCCTTCCTCTTCGACCGATATCGGAAGTTCTTCACAGGAGACAATCTGCAATACATGCAGGCCCAGCTTATCTACGAAGATGAATTTCAGGGTAGCAAAACTCCTTCGATCCCCCAACTATACGAAACTTATAGGGCAGAGTTCCCCAACAGTCCTTTTTTGAACGTACTCGAACCGGGCGTTAAAGAAAACCTGCGCTTTCAGAATAGCCGTATCACCGACAAAGACTATCATATTCTGACATGCGACTCCACTATCACCAGTCTGGAGGATGCGGTAAAACCCTTTAAAGGTAAAGTTGTCTATATCGATGTATGGGCTACCTGGTGCGGTCCCTGCCTCAAAGAGTTCCAATACCTGCCCGCCCTCAAGGAAAAAGCGCACAACATGGACGTTGTATACCTATACATTTCGATAGACCGTCCGGAGGAGCGGAAGAAATGGGAAAAGACCATCGCATACCATCAACTGAAAGGTTATCATTTATTAGTAAACGAAAAGTTAGGAAAATCGCTATACACCGAATTGGGAAACGAACGGCAAATACTGAGTATCCCCTGTTTTGTCATTATTGATAAAACGGGAAAGATAGCCATCCGCCATGCCGCAGCACCGAGTGAGCCCGAAAAAGTGATAGAACAGTTGAGCACCTATTATAACAAGTAAAAACAGACTTCGGAATAAGCTGATCGAGAAAAGAAAAACGGGCAAAAGCTTGACTTCCGCAAAGAAAAAGAGTATCTTTGCCTATGTAATCATAAAGTATATTCCAATTAAAGTACGGTAATAGGGAGAAGCCAATGCTTCTCCCTATTTTTTATACTACTAACAGTGCGTTCCCACAGAGCCGGTTTCCAAAGCTTGCAGAGCCGGTGTTCACCTACTTTAGAGCCGTTGTTTTCCTCATTTACACGGTTGCTTCCGCTACTTTTCCCGGTATGTCGGCTCCCATTTCCCGGCATGAAAATCGTTTTTCACCAGAAGATAATTTCTTATCTCCTATTGATAATGAACAACGGAAAGGATGAAGTCCCGAAAGTTAACAATACATAAATCTGCTATTGACAAAAATAGGCGGAAAGACAGCAGCCGGAACCGATACATCACAAAGTAAACGCGCCACAAAATACACAGAGAGCACAAAGTTATTATATAGTGATTCTACATAATTAAAACTCCGTGCTCTCTGTATACTCTGTAGTGAAATATATTTCGTAACCGAATAGGCTCTTATTTCTTTCTCTTTCTTTTCTTCACCGATTCTACCGCCTCGGTCACCACCGGTTTATTCTCGAAACGTTTCGTATAGCCCGAGTAGTCCGGATGTGTCCGTTCATAGTCCGGATCAAGGAAGAGCGGACTTGAAATAATATGATCGGCAGTGGAACGGTTGCAACAAAAGACGATGTTTTCCACACTTGCCAGACGGGTTAATGCTTTTACATCCGTATCATGCGGTTGCAGTGTCATAGGGTCAGTAAAGAAGAAAAGATAGTCAATCTCTCCGTCCACAATGCGCGAGCCCATCTGCTGGTCACCGCCCAAAGGACCGGATTTAAGGATAGTGAAATCCCACTCCACATCGGGATGTTTCTCTTTCAATGCCTCCTGTATCAGCGTACCGGTGGTACCTGTACAATAAAACTTATGTCCCATCAATAACTCCGAGTTCCAAAGAACCCATTCAATCAGGTCTTTTTTCATAGCATCGTGCGCTACCAGCCCGATTCTTCGAATTAGTTTTTCCATAACGTCATCCTTTTAAATCTGATAATTGTGAAAAGAACTTCCGCCCTTTCACATAGAATTGCACTAAGATACTGCTTTTTATCCGTTCGGGAATAAAGTGTGAGGAAGTTTTTCTGAGATTCTCCGCTCTTGCATCCCAGAAACTGTCACGTAACAACTTGAATTCGCGACGGGCACGAATCACCGCTTTCGCATTGGCCGGCTGCCCTTTAAGCGCAAACGTAGCAGCCGCGATGTAATCGAGCCAGCAACGTACACGCATCACTCCGGCCAGTTCTCTGTCCGGAAGATTCTTGTAAAGCATGACAAGGTTATTACGAAAATTGAGGAAGGTCTTGTGCGGATTCTCCTTCTTCAACGTAGCTCCTCCTACATGATAGACCACACTTTGGGGGATGCAAACAATTCCACGTCCGCGGGCACGGAGTCTCCAACAAAGGTCGATCTCTTCCATGTGGGCAAAGAAGCGTCCGTCCAGTCCTCCCGCTTCGCGATAGTCCGCCAGACGGATGAACATGGCGGCACCGGTAGCCCAAAATATCGGCAGTACGGTGTCATATTGCCCTCGGTCCGCTTCGACTACTCCCATCACCCTTCCCCGACAAAACGGATATCCGTAGCGGTCGATGAATCCGCCGGCAGCTCCGGCATATTCGAACCATTCTTTTTGTCGCCAACTGCGTATCTTCGGCTGGCAGGCAGCCACCTCAGGATGGGCGTCCATATAGGCAGCCATCGGTTGCAACCACTGTCCGGTCACCTCGACATCGGAATTGAGCAGCACCACATACTCGGCCTCCACCTGCCGAAGGGCAAGATTGTACCCATCTGCAAAACCATGATTCCCATCCAGCAGAATCCGGCGTACCGAGGGAAACTCGCGGCGCAGCATCTCCACCGACTGATCCGTAGAACCGTTATCAGCCACACAGACTTCCACACCTTCAGCCTCCGAATATCGAAGCACGGAGGGAAGAAACGAACGGAGCATCTCGCACCCGTTCCAATTCAATATAACGACAGATATCTTCATTCTTTTTATTTTCTTTTTTCTGGGGCATTTTCTCTAATTTCCAACGCTTATGCGACCATAGCCAATAGGCCGGCTCTTTCCGGATGGTCTGTTCCAGCCTGCGGGCAAATATTTCGGTAATCTCTCCGTCAGCTGTCTCCTTCGGACGGTTTCCGTCATCAATTTAAATCTCCCCGGCAATATCCTCTCCGCTCCTTCCGCAGCTCGCAATAGAAAACCGGAAAATCCATCATCTTGGCGATACGTTCGGCACCATCCATAAATACCGTATCCTGATTCAAGAAAGTAGTCCAATAATGGGCTTCATGCATATTGGGCGATTGGTCGGTAATCAATCCGATGGCCATCTTCTTGCCGGCACGCTTCAGCTTGATCACTTCGCGGGCGGTAGAGTGTTTCGGAACATTATATCCCCCGAAACGGGCACGGATACGTTTAAAGAGTTCATCCAGATAGACATCTTTCAAGGGCTTGTATACCTGCACGGGCACATCGCCCGGCATAATCATTTCCCATACCCGTAATCCACTCAAAATTAGCGTAATGGGGTATCAACAGGACAATCCCGCCCCGTTCGTCTATCATCCGGAGATAGGTTTCCTTATTCTCGTAGGTCATCCGTTTGCAAAGTTCTTTCTCCGACATGCGCAGCATTTTCACATCTTCGAGCATATAGTCGCAAAGATAATGAAAGAACTTGCGTTCGATGGCCTTCAATTCTGCTGCCGACTTTTCCGGAAAAGAGTTCTTCAGGTTGGTACGTACCACCTTCCTCCGGTAACGATCACATGATACAGCCAGAGATAGATAAAATCCGACAGCGCATACAATACCCGGAACGGAAGAGCTGAAAACAGCCACATTCCATGTATACCAGCCAATAGATAAATCTTGATCTCATCTTATATTCAGAATTGTACCTTTCAGTGCGGTCCCCTCTTCGTTAAAATCTCCCAAAAGCACGTTCACCACTTATTATCCAACGCGGCATCCGCTTCCACTTCCACACGAATATAATTTGCCGTAAACCCATGCATCGGCGCTCCCCGCTTTTGATTTTTCCATTAACACCGGCATCGTCTGCCCGATATGTCGCGCGTAAAAAGCTCTGCGTTTTCTCATCAGACAGCGCCTAACAGCCGTTGACTGCGTTGATGCTTTTCTTCCGGAGACACAACATAATCTATTTTCAATGCCTGCGTGCCGGGACGCTCGGAATAGCTAAACACATGCAACTGCGTCACATCCAATCCATCGATAAACTGATAAGCCTTCGAAGTATTCCTGGGTGTTTCTCCACGGGTTCCCACAATCACGTCCACTCCAATGAAAGCATCCGGCATCACCTCTTTGATCTTCTTACTTTCGAAGCAAAAAGAGCAGTATCATAACGACGGCGCATTAGCTGCAACACTTCATCGCAACCGGATTGCAACGGAATATGAAAATGAGGCATGAATCTGCGTGAACGGGAAACGTATTCTATAATTTCATCAGTCAGCAAATTGGGTTCGATGGAAGAAATACGATAACGCTCGATACCCTCCATCCGATCGAGGGCCTTTACCAAATCAAAGAAAGTCTCTCCGGTGGACTTTCCAAAATCGCCGATGTTCACTCCTGTCAGCACTATTTCCTTTCCGCCTTCGGCGGCCGCCTGCCCAGCCTGTTCAACCATGGAAGCGATAGTACCGTTACGACTACGCCCACGGGCAAAGGGAATAGTACAATACGAGCAGAATAATCGCAACCATCCTGTACTTTAAGAAAGAAACGAGTACGGTCACCTCGCGAACAAGAAGGAGCAAACGAACGAATATCTTTTGTAGTGGTCGTTGATAGGCTTCTCCTTTTTCGTGCTTATGGAGGTCGCCCAGATATACTGAAGCAATTCTTTCTTCTGTTCAGCACCGAGCACGACGTCCACTCCCTTTATCTTTGCCACGTCGCCGGGCTTTAACTGGGCGTAACAACCTGTCACCACCACAAAAGCGCCGGGATGCTGCTTTACCAGACGATGAATCGCTTGACGGCATTTTTTATCCGCCATCTCCGTCACCGAACAGGTATTTACCACACAGATATCAGCTTTCTCTCCTTTGCGTGCAGTCCGAACTCCTGCTTCACGCAGGATTTTACCGATAGTTGAAGTCTCTGAAAAGTTTAATTTGCAGCCTAAAGTATAATAAACGGCTGTCTTATTTTGAAATACAGTGGTATCTATCATAATCTGTTATAACGCATTAACTTCCTGCAAAGTTACACATTATTATTAGTAAAACACTTTAGGATACGAAAGTTTATTCCTATTTTTGCACAATTCACTAAAAAACGTGCAATGATTAAAGAGAATTTCATTAAACTATACGAAAACAGTTTTCGTGAAAGATATGGGATTTAACACCCTGTTTCTTAATCCGGACCGATTATGGAGAAAATACCCAATGATACTTCATTAAACTCTACGGAACAGGTAGCTGGGAACCTTGCTAACCAATCGCCCGTTTACATCTGTTATTCAAACATTGTAGCCTCCGCAGAGGAGATAAGATCTCCAGTTATCGGCAAAAATAACGCTCACTGGTGCATCGCCTATATGGCAACAATTACATACGGAGCGATTATTGTCCCTATCCTTACAAGATTTTACGCCTAATGATGTTCATCATATCGTCAACCATTCCGAATCAACATTTCTGTTCACCAGCGACAGCATTTGGGATAACCTGGAGGAAGAAAAACTCACCGGATTGGGTGGTGTATTCTCATTAACCGATTTCCGTTGTCTCTACCAACGGGACGGAGAAACCATACAGAAGTTCCTGAAGAATCTTGATAAAGAAATGCATTCTTCTTATCCGCAAGGATTCAGCCGTGAAAATATACAATATACCACTTTATCCAATGACAAAGTAATGCTCTTAAATTACACTTCCGGAACCACCGGTTTCAGTAAGGGTGTCATGCTGACAGGTAACAATCTTGCAGGCAACGTCACTTTCGGTATCCGTACGGAGTTGCTTAAAAAGGGAGATAAAGTGCTGTCTTTCCTCCCCTCGCTCACGCATACGGCTGCGCATTTGACTTTCTGACAGCCACAGCTGTCGGCACGCATGTCACTCTGCTCGGTAAAACGCCTTCTCCCAAAATTATCATGAAGGCTTTTGAGGAGGTAAAACCCAACCTGATTATCACCGTCCCGTTAGTCATCGAAAAGATATACAAGAATATTATTCAGCCGCTCATTAATAAGAAAGGTATGAAGTGGGCACTCAATATTCCTCTACTCGACACCCAAATCTACAACCAGATACGTAAAAGGCTGATCGATGCACTTGGGGGACGCTTAAAGAGATCATTATCGGTGGCGCAGCTATGGATAAAGAAGTGGAAGAATTCTTCTACAAAATCAAATTTCCTTTTACGATCGGTTATGGAATGACAGAATGTGGCCCGCTTATCAGCTACGCCCCCTGGAATGAGTTTGTACTAGGTTCTTCCGGAAAGATTCTAGATATAATGGAGGCACGTATCTATAAGGAAACCCCGGAGGCAGAAACCGGAGAAATCCAAGTTCCGGGGCGAAAATGTGATGGTGGGCTACTACAAGAACCGAAGCTACAAACGAAGTATTCACGCAGGACGGCTGGCTACGCACGGGCGACCTCGGCACAATGGATGACGAAGGCAACATCTTCATTCGCGGCCGACTGAAGACGATGATCCTCAGTTCAAGCGGACAGAATATCTTCCCCGAAGACTGGAAGCCAAACTGAATAACCTGCCATTCATTCTCGAAAGCCTCGTTATCGAACGCAATAAGAAATTAGTGGCACTCGTTTATGCCGATTACGAAGCGTTGGATTCTCTCGGATTAAATAATCCGGATAACCTGAAAACAATCATGGATGTGCCTCAGCATCTTTCTTGATTTTCTCAAGTTTGTGAGCGCGCTGTTTCAGTTCTTCAGCCAACATTTTCTTTGCAGAAGGAGAAGCGATGATCGCTTTTCCAGTCGGGATCAGATAATTACGACCGTATCCGGATTTCACGTTTACGATATCGTTCTTATAACCCAAGTTTACAATGTCTTCTTTTAATATAATTTCCATACTTTTCCTCCTTCTTATTTCATCATGTCAGTTACATAAGGCAGCAATGCCAAGTGACGAGCTCTCTTCACAGCCTGCGCGATACGGCGTTGAAACTTCAAAGAAGTACCTGTGATACGACGCGGAAGGATCTTTCCTTGTTCATTCAAGAATTTCTTCAAGAATTCAGGATCTTTGTAGTCGATGTACTTAATACCACTTTTTTTGAAACGGCAATATTTTTTCTTCTTAACGTCTACTGAAGGCGGAGTTAAGTATCTGATTTCTGATTGAACTTGTTGTGCCATGATTAATCCTCCTTTTTGTTTGATTTAACACTTCTTCTCTTAGCAGCATATTCAGCAGCGTACTTATCCATTCTGAAAGTCAAGAAACGGATTACACGTTCATCACGACGGAAGTTTAATTCCAACTTGTCAATTACAGTAGGTTCTGCATTGAACTCAATCAACTGATAAGAATCCTGTAGACTTCTTCTGGATTGGATAAGCCAGTTTCTTCAGTCCCCAGTTTTCTTCATTGATAATCTCAGCACCTTCAGCTTGAAGAATGCCTTTGAATTTTTCTACCGCTTCCTTCATCTGAACATCAGACAAAACGGGAGTTAAAATGAAAACGGTTTCGTATTGATTCATACTTCGTTTAATTAAATAAATAAATTATTTGATTTTAAATGCGGGTGCAAAGTTAGACAATTTATTTTGAACTACAAATATTTAATCTTTTTTTGTATCCGAATGTAGGAATTATCCGATAAGTGACTTACCTTTGCAAAGTTGTTTAAACAATAATTTCATGATAGAGCAATTTAATTTCGACATTCGGCTGATATTTGCCATACTAAATGGTAAAGTTTCTGCGGCAATTAACCGGAAACTGTACCGGAACTTCCGCCAGAACGGTCTAGAAATCAGCCCGGAGCAGTGGACGGTACTCATTTTCCTCTGGGAAAAAGACGGAGTGACCCAACAAGAGTTGTGTAATGCAACTTTTAAAGACAAGCCGAGCATGACCCGCTTGATTGATAATATGGAACGGCAACATCTGGTTGTGCGCATCTCCGATAAAAAAGACCGCCGTACCAATTTGATTCACCTGACTAGAACAGGGAAAGAGCTGGAAGAAAAAGCGCGCATTATTGCCGGGCAGACCTTGAAAGAGGCTCTTCACGGTATTACTCTCGACGAATTGAGTATCGGACAGGAAGTGTTAAGAAAAATATTCTTCAACACGAAAGATTAATCTGTAAAACAACCACTTAAATCATAAAATCCACTAAATCGTACATTTATAATGGAATTTTTATCCAAATAATTTCGCTCGTTAAAGAATTATGCTTTAATTTGTGACTGGAATATTATAATCTATTAAAATACACACGCATGAAAGGCTTATTAAAGAACTTGGGATTGATTTTAATCTTGATCGGAGTAGTCATCTTGCTGGCTTGTTCCTTTACAGGTAATGTAAACAACAACGCCATTCGGGTTACCTCAGTAGTACTTGTAGTACTGGGACTCATTTCTTATATCGTTATTAATAAGAAGATCGCTGATTAATTTCGTAAAATCAATAAAAAAATCCCGAAACGAATGTTTTCCGGGATTTTTTATTTCCAGCTATCGGATTTTCATTAAGATTCAACTTCCGGCGTGATCAGCTTATAGCCTTTTCCGTGGATATTGATAATCTCGATCGAATCATCTTCTTTCAGGTGCTTACGCAACTTCGTGATATACACATCCATACTACGGGCATTGAAGTAGTTATCATCGATCCAGATTGTCTTCAGGGCAAAGTCACGCTGCAGATCTCGTTAGCGTGTGCGCAAAGCAGTCCGAGAAGTTCCGATTCTTTGGTAGTCAGCTTCGTCTGCTTGTCGCCTATCGCCAGGATTTGTTTCTGAGTGTCGAACGTAAACTTACCAATCTTATAGATATTACTTTCTTTGTTCTTCTTTCCGCGAACACGTCTCAAGATCGCTTCAATTCTGAAGTCAGTTCTTCCATACTAAATGGTTTGGTGATATAATCATCCGCACCGATCTTAAATCCTTCCAGGATATCTTCTTTGAGCGTTTTAGCTGTCAGGAAGATAATAGGAATCTCAGCGTTGGCCGCACGGACATCCTGTGCCAATGTGAAGCCGTCTTTCTTAGGCATCATCACGTCAAACACGCACAAGTCATATTTATTCTTCAGGAAAGCTTTAAATCCAGCGTCTCCATCAGGATACAACTCAGCAGAGTAACCTTTAGCCTGTAAATATTCTCTTAAAAGCATGCCAAGATTTTCATCATCCTCGCATAATAAAATACGCAGTTTCTCGTCCATATCAATCATTTTTTAATAAAGGTAATGCAATAATAAATTTAGTTCCTACATTCAGTTCACTCTCTGCCCGGATGGTTCCCTTATGATCCTGAATAATCTTTTTCACATAAGCCAGTCCCAGACCGAAACCTTTTACATCGTGCAGATTACCTGTATGCACGCGATAGAACTTATCAAACACCTTCTTCAGGTTTTCTTTTTTAATACCAATACCGTTGTCCTGTATCGAAATCATCAGTTTACCGGGTTCGTTCCACGTTTTCACTTTCAGTTCCAGATCCTCTTCCGCTTTCTTATATTTCACCGCGTTATCCATCAGATTAAAGATTACATTGGTGATATGCATTTCGTCCGCAAATATAACAGGATTGGTAGCCTCAAGGTTCGATGTAATCTTACCATTATAGCGTTCCACCTTCAAAGCGAACGTATTGATAACTCCGGTAATCAACTCATTGGCATCGAGTTCCTTCATCTTCAGCGTTGCCTTTCTGCCTGTCGAACATAGACATCTGAAGCACCTTCTCCACCTGGAATCTCAACCGCTTCGTTTCATCATTGATGACTCCCGATATATGCTGGAACATCTGCGGCGACTTCCCGACTGCGGGGTCTTTCAGCATCTGGGCAGCAAGCGAGATGGTCGATATCGGTGTCTTGAACTCATGCGTCATGTTGTTGATAAAGTCATTCTTCATCTCTGTCAACTTCTTCTGACGGAAGACGATGTAGATGGTGAAGATGAATGTAATCAGCAGTACGATAGTGAATATCATCGAAGGAATCATAAAACTAACCGAGTCGAAGATATAATCTTTCTTACCGGGAAAGTGCACCTTCACAATACTCATCTTCGCAGGCGGATCATTCTGGAACAGAGGTTGCGTATAAGAGTCTTCACTCCCTCCGTCTTCGTAGTCCGAGCAACGATATACTTCACGTCCATCTTTATCGATCACCGAAAAATGGTAGAGCAACTCTACACCATTATTAATAAAGTTCGATTTCAGATAATTATCCAGCTTCTTAAAGTTCACCCGTTCGCCAATCGATTTATCGCTTGCCTTGTAAATCATCCGCAAAGCCACATCGTCGAGCAGAAAACGCTGATACATATACCTATTTTTAATAGCGTCAGTCAAGCTCCGTGATGTCTGCGGAATGGTATTCCGGCCATGCCTTTCGGAAATCATGGCTTTGGGCACTTTCGACGGCTCGGTGGTAATCATCTTCAGTTCAAACTCCGAATACAGGGTTCCGTCCGGTGACTTGAACCTATAACGCTCCGATTGCTGAATTAAACCGTTTTTCTGTTCGGTAGTAGAAGAAGACTGAGCCAGTGCTCTGCGTTCCGCTTCAGTGATATCCTCTAACAGCCAACGTTGCGTTTCATCATACTCTACATCCTTTGAAACCTGAAACAAAGCATTTCGCACGGATGTATTAAATTGTTCTTTACGCATCTTCACCATTTCTTCGATGTAGCTCACTTGTAAATAGAGCAAACTCAGAAAGGAAAGACCCATAATAATGCCTAATATCCAGATTGTTGACTTTTTCATAGCAACAAAATTAACACTCCCTAATTAACACTCCTAACAGCTTAACCTGTTTTAACAGGACGTTCTCTATAATTAACCGAAAGGCGTTTTTTAGGTCGTATTCTGACCACTATAACAAAAACGTATACACCTTTGGTTTGCAAATTTAATAAAAAATTAAAGATTTCTCTTCAGAAAATCTACTTTCTTTAATCATTGTTAATGGAGGGACAAGCACGTCCCAAAGAATACCTAAAAAAGTAAAGCTACGAGTAGCTGCACATTCATTGCACACTTCTCGTAGCCTTATCATTTAGTAGCACAGCCACTTATAGCCTAAGCCCGGCAGCTTATGACTATAATTACTCTTCTGTTTGTTTGGATTCGAAGTCTTTTATTAACTTATCCTGCACATCGCTCGGAACCAGTTCGTAACTTGCAAATTTCATAATGAACGAAGCACGGCCTCCTGTAAGCGAACTAAGAGCGGTTGAATAAGAAGACATCTCTTTCAAAGGCACTTTAGCCACCAGTTTCTCATAACCGTTTTCGCTGCTCATACCCATGATCATGGCACGGCGTCCCTGAAGGTCACCCATCACGTCACCCATCTTATCGGACGGTACGAAGACTTCCACATCATAAATTGGCTCGAGAATCTTCGGTCCGGCGTTCTTAAACGCTTCGCTGAAGGCATTACGTCCGGCCAGCATGAACGAAATTTCATTAGAGTCTACCGGGTGCATCTTTCCATCATATACAATGACGCGTACATCGCGGGCATACGAACCGGTCAGAGGTCCCTGTTCCATGCGGGACATGATCCCTTTAAGGATGGCCGGCAGGAAGCGGGCATCGATAGAACCCCCGACAATACTGTTAACAAATACCAATTTGCCGCCCCATTCCAATGGAACTTCCTCAGTACCCTTCACGTTAATCTTAAATTCCTGTCCGCCGAATTTATACATATCGGGCACGGGCATTCCTTCATAATAGGGTTCCACTATCAGATGCACCTCGCCGAACTGTCCGGCACCACCCGATTGCTTTTTGTGACGATAGTCGGCACGGGCAGCTTTTGTGATGGTTTCACGATAAGGGATCTTCGGTTCTTCAAATTTCACCTGAAGCTTTTCATTGTTCTCCAAACGCCATTTCAACGTACGGAGGTGGAATTCTCCCTGGCCATGCACGATGGTCTGTTTCAGTTCTTTCGATTGTTCGATGACCCAAGTCGGATCTTCCTCACGCATACGGTTCAAGATAGCCATCATCTTTTCCGTATCGGCCTCGTTCACCGGCTTGATGGCGCGTGAATATTTAGAATTCGGATATTTGATAAAATTAAACCGGTTCTCGGCACCTTTACCGTTCAGTGTATTTCCGGTATGAACATCTTTCAGCTTCACCGTACAGCCAATGTCACCTGCCACCATCTCTTCTACTTTGATACGGTTGGCGCCGGCGCAAGCATAAATCTGCGCCACACGTTCTTTCGAACCGCGATCGGCATTGGTAAAGTCGTCTCCTTCATGCACTTTTCCGCTCATGACCTTGAAATACTGAACGTCACCAATGTGTGGTTCCACACCGGTCTTGAAGAAATACAAAGAGGTAGGTCCGTTGGGATCGGGTTCCACCACTTCACCACGGGTATTATGCACTTTCGGCATTTCCGATACACCGGGCACTACATTACCCAGGAATTCCATCAAACGACGTACCCCCATATCTTTGCCTGCACATACGCAGAATACGGGGAACATGCCGCGTGCAGCCAGACCCTTACGGATACCTTCGCGCATCTCGTCTTCCGTCAGTGAATCTTGTTCGAAGAATTTCTCCATCAAGCCTTCATCGTTCTCGGCAGCGGCCTCGACCAGTGCTTTGTGCAGCTCCATGGCTTTATCTTTCTCTTCAGCAGGAATTTCTTCGATGATAGGTGCACCGCCTTCGGGTGCCCAAGAGTACTTCTTCATCAACAGCACGTCTATCAGCGAGTTGAAGTTGGGACCGGTAGCCAGCGGATATTGAACCGGAACTACTTTGGGACCGTAGATGGACTTCAGTTGTTCAAGCACCATATCATAATCACACTTCTCGTTATCGAGCTGATTCACCAGGAAGATCACCGGTTTACCCAGTTTCTCGGTATAGCGGAAGTGGTTTTGAGTTCCCACTTCGGCTCCATATTGTCCGTTCAACAGCAAAATTGCTGTATCCGTTACATTGAGTGCTGTCATGGCAGCGCCTACAAAGTCATCGCTGCCCGGGCAGTCTATGATGTTCAGTTTCTTCCCGTTCCATTCTACATGGAAGATGGTCGAAAAGACAGAATATCCATATTCCTGTTCTACCGGAAAGTAATCGCTTACGGTGTTTTTGGCAGTGATTCTGCCGCGACGTTTTATAATACCACTCTCATAGAGCAGCGCTTCTGTGAGAGTGGTTTTTCCTGAGCCGTCATTGCCAAGAAGGGCAATGTTCTTAATTTCGTTCGTCTGATATACTTTCATGATATATAAGATTTAAATGAATGATTCAGTATGTGTTTTTCGCATACCCTTTTTTTACTGAGGCGCAAATTAGGCATTAATCAAATGAAAAGCAATAAAACGGACAGTGTTACTAAACAATGTTATGTAACATACAGCCTTCGACAAGCGCGAAACAGGCTATCTGACAGAATGGAAGTATTCTTTCCGATTCCCGATTAAAAAGAGCAGTTTGCCTTACATTTACTGACTCCTTCTTCTTCCGGACAGGATGAAATAGAATGCAGCAGCAGACTTTTCGGTGCAAGACGGAGGTTTTTCCAACCAAAGAAGGGGGTATTTCGGGTTGAACACGGTGCATTTTCCCAAAAAGAAGCAAACATTCTGTGCAAAAGAAGTAAGCATTTCCGGAAAATGCTTACTTCTTTCGGGTGAGATGTCTATATGTTTTGCCTCCTCACATATATTGTTATGTGCAGAACCCCGCACCGGTGCTTTTTTTTCTCCGGTTGCCCCGCAGAAGCATACGGAGAGAATATAGCAAAAGCATCGGGACAGAGACAGAACGAAAGCAAATTCATCGGATTCCGCCCCAAGTCCGTCCATTTGCACACATATACCATAAATCTGTGACACAGGAGAAAAGTCTGTTGGCAAATGCAGGCGTTTTTCCGGCCAACCTTCAGGACGGCACGAAACGAAAGCATTCTGAGGCCATCGGATTATCAGATTGTCAAATGGTCAAAAGGAACTTTCCTCCCGTTAAATAAAAGAGAATATCTACCCTACAGGGTTGTTTACTAACACGAAAACCTTACTTTTGCAATTTGAAACGCAAAAATAACTCAGACCATCATGGCAGGCATATACATACACGTCCCCTTCTGTAAGACACGCTGTATCTATTGCGATTTTTACTCAACGACGCGAAGCGAATGGAAAGGACGCTACATCGAAGCACTCTGCAAAGAGCTGGAAATGAGATATACTTACCTGAAAGGAAAGCCTATTGAGACGCTCTACTTTGGTGGAGGTACTCCTTCGCAGCTCGACGAAAAGGATTTCCGGAAAGTATTCGACACCGTCCGCCGGGTTTATGGGATGGAGAATTGCCATGAAATAACACTTGAAGCCAATCCGGATGACCTCTGTCCGGAATACCTGCAAATGCTCTCCGAATTGCCGTTCAACCGCATCAGCATGGGCATCCAGACATTTGACGACACTACGCTCAAGTTGCTGAAACGCCGTCACAATGCGGCTCAAGCCATTCGTGCGGTAGAGTTGTGCCGTGCCCACGGTTTCCGCAACATCAGCATCGACCTGATCTACGGGCTCCCCGGTGAAACAACGGAACGCTGGGAAAAAGACTTGCAACAGGCTATTGCCCTAGACGTGGAACATATATCGGCTTATCACTTGATTTACGAAGAAGGTACTCCCATTTATAAAATGTTGCAAAAGCATCAGGTCGAAGAGGTGGACGAGGACAGCAGCGTCCGGTTCTTTACCTTATTAATAGACCGGTTGTGTGAAGCCGGATACGAGCATTATGAAATATCCAACTTCTGCAAGCCGGGCATGTATTCGCGCCACAACACTTCGTACTGGCAGGGAGTAAGTTATCTCGGCTGCGGCCCGTCGGCACACTCTTTCGACGGACAAACCCGGGAATGGAACTGCTCTTCGATCGAAAAATACATGTCCGGCATCGAAAGCGGACAACGGGGCTTCGAACGGGAAGAGCGGGATCTGGCCACCCGATACAACGAATTTATCATTACCTCTGTCCGCACTCAATGGGGAATTTCACTCGAACGCCTCAGTAATGATTACGGAACGCAACTGGAGCAGTATTGTCTCAAAATGGCACGCCCTTCTTTAGAAAACGGCAAATTAGAAATATACGAAGGTGCTTTGCGCCTCACCCGCGAAGGAATTTTTATTTCCGACAGCATCATGAGCGACCTGCTCTGGGTGGAAAACTAAAATTATAAAGTCATGACCGAATCAGAGGTTCGAAAACTACTCAGACGAATGAAGGAGCTGGATTCGCAAACAGCGTTCCGGGCCTTCTACGATATGACGTACGACCGTCTCTACCGCATCGCCTACTACTATGTAAAAACGCGAAGAATGGTCGCAGGAAATCGTACTCGATGTGTTCCTGAAACTCTGGGAACAGCGCAGCTCGCTTCCCGAAGTCAAAAGCATTGAGGACTATTGCTTCATATTGGTTAAAAACGCTTCACTCAACTATCTGGAGAAAGAAAACAGGCGTACCACGGTATCTACCGAGACATTGCCGGAGCCCGAAGCACAAAGCGACTCACCCGAAGAATCGATGATCAGTGAAGAGTTGTTTGCCATTTATGTGAAAGCACTCGACCGCTTGCCCGAACGTTGCAGAGAGGTATTCATCCGCATCCGGGAAGAGAAGCAAAGCTATGCACAGGTAGCAGAAGAACTGGGTATCAGCACCAAGACCGTAGACGCTCAACTCCAGAAGGCAACCATCCGGCTGAAAGAAGCAATATCGATGGTGAATAATGATCGATAAACAATCGACAGTGAATAATGCCCGGCGAACAGCAAGAGAGGTTTAACTTTTATTTGCACACCTCCGATAGGGAGATTCTTCAAACGCTCTGTCTTTATCCATGAAGTTCATTTAAACCAAAACACAAAGACTTAGCTTATGAAGAAGTTATTAAGACCTACAACCTTTGCACTGCTTACAATGGCACTGTGTTTCACTGCGTGTGAGAACGGCAACAACTCTTACCCCAAAGAATACCTGGGATTCGAAAAGAAAGCGCAGGATTTCTCTTATCAAAAGAATGCAGAGGAAACGGAACTGCAAGTAAAAATCGTTGCGGCCGATAAAACAAGTGAAGACCGGATTGTCTTCATTGAGTCGCCCGCACGGCCGGCCGACGAAGCCCGGAAGCTCTTCGGCACCGTTTTATAAAATTAAAGATAATAAAATCACCATCAAGGGCGGCAGCAAATCTGCCAAAGCCACAATCCTGGTTTATCCCCGGAAAGTGGGAACGAATGAATACATTCAGCTTATCTGCCAGCCTCAGAACGGAAAGTCGGAAACGACCAAGATGTCTATCCGGCTGGTGAAAAAATAACGAAATAAACAATGAAATATACAGACCGGGAACTTGACCGATTACTGGAGAAACTTATCGCATCCACCCGCTCGCCCAGAGGAAAATTCTCGGCAGCGGCAAGCTATCAGATATTAGAGAAACGATTGCCGCGTCCGGCACTTCGCCTCTTCTCTTTACGCACCTTGTCGGCAGTAGCTGCCATCGCTTTGCTCTGCTTCATAGGATGGAACACTTACTGCTATCTGAAACCTGCCGCCCTACAGACAATTTCCACACTGGCCGATACGCGGACCATCAAACTGCCCGACGGAACGGAAGTGACGCTGAACCATTTCTCGTCACTCACCTATCCCGAAAAGTTTAAGGGAGAACACAGGGAAGTGAACCTGAAAGGAGAAGCGTATTTCGAAGTGACGAAAAATAGGAAACACTCTTTCATCGTACAGACAGAGTCGGTCAATGTAGAGGTACTGGGCACTCACTTTAACGTAGAGTCCTATCCGGACGATCCGGAAGTGAAGACCACGCTACTCGAAGGTTCTGTAGCCGTGAGCAATAAAAGCAATTCTGTACGTATCGTCTTGAAACCAAACGAAAGTGCTATATATAATAAGGAGAAAAAAAGCATGACCCTTGAAGTTTCAGACCGCGTTGCCGAAGAGATAGCCTGGCGGAACGGAGAATTGATTTTTACCAATCTCCCCTTGCAGGAGATTGCCCGCCAGTTGTCCAACACATTTGGCGTAGATATCTCCATAACAGACACTGCTTTGCAGAATTACCGGATCACGGCACGGTTCTCCAGTGAAGAAGGTCTCGACCAGATTCTCGATCTGCTACATACTGTTGGCAATTTCAACTATTCATACAATAATAAAGAAATAACGATTACTGCTAAACTTAACTAGACATGAGAAAATCCAATCCGGATTTCCACCACATCAGAAGTTACATTCTGATGTGTGTGGTTTCCCTAACCTTTTCGACAATCTATGCGCAAACACCGGAACCCAAGCTCACACTCAAACTGCAAAACACCAGCTTGTCAGAAGTCATCCGGCAGATAGAACAGGATACCGGCTTCTCTTTTATCTATGGAGAGGAGGTGAAGCTCGACCATAAAGTCAGCCTCAACGTACAAAAGAAACCTCTCAGAGAAGTCCTGAACCTGCTATTCGCCAATAAGCCGATAAGCTATAAAATAACCGGGAAGCATATCTTATTACAAAAAACGCCCCCCAAACCCGTAAGCCGGAAGTTCACTGTCAGTGGATACGTGACCGACGGAGCGTCTGCCGAAACGCTGATTGGTGCAAATATTCTTGAGAGTCGTCATCATCAGGGAACTACCACCAATCCTTACGGTTTCTACAGCATCACGCTGCCTGAAGGAGAAGCTCGACTGAGTTTCTCCTATTTGGGATATACCGGCCAGCAACATGTGCTGAACTTAACCGCAGATACTCTACTGAACATCCGGATGAAAGACAACAATATGCTGCAAGAAGTAGTCATCGTGTCGGACAAAGCCGAATCGGGAGTCATGGCCACCCAGATGGGAGCCAGCGAAATACCGATGACCCAGATAAAAAACACACCCAGCATCCTGGGAGAAGCCGATGTGATGAAAGCCATCCAGCTGATGCCGGGCGTACAAGCCGGAATGGAAGGCTCTGCCGGACTCTATGTACGCGGCGGAGGCCCCGACCAGAACCTGATCCTTCTGGACGGAGTACCGGTATACAACGTAGACCATTTATTGGGCTTCTTCTCCGTCTTTACACCTGAAGCCGTGAAGAAAGTGACACTTTTCAAAAGCTCCTTCCCCGCCCGCTTTGGCGGACGCCTCTCTTCCGTTATCGATGTGCGTACCAACGATGGCGACATGAAGAACTACCACGGAGTGGTCAGCGTGGGGCTTCTGACCAGCAAAATCAATTTCGAGGGACCGATCATAAAGAACCGGACTTCGTTCAACATTTCCGCCCGCCGTTCGTACATCGACCTGCTGGCCAAACCCTTCATGCCCAAAGACGAGAAATACAGTTATTACTTTTTTGATGTCAATGCCAAGATCAACCATAAGTTCTCTGATCGCAGCCGCCTGTTCCTCAGTGCATACAATGGCAAAGACCATTTTATGACAAAGTATGACGACACTTACTACGGTGACGAAGACAAGTACAGGGATGGCGGAAAGATGAACTGGGGAAATACCATCGTTTCGGGACGCTGGAACTACATCTTTAACAACAAGCTGTTCAGTAATACCACAGTCGCTTTCAATAACTATAAGTTTGACGTCAGTACATTCACCAAGAATGAGATACATACAAACAACCAAATCACCTGGAACCGCTATAAGGCCGATTATAAATCGGGAATCCGGGATTGGAGCGCTCAGATAGATTTTGACTATAACCCTATCCCTACACATCATGTCAAGTTCGGAGTGCAATATCTGCACCATAGCTTCCGTCCGGAAGTCTCCACCTCGAAGATATTCGACAAGACCGGAGAAACCATCGAGCGGGACACGACGTATTATACTACCTCCAACAGTGAGATCCTTGCCCACGAAGCATCTGCCTATCTTGAAGATAACTTCAATCTGAGCAGTCGCCTGCGTATGAATCTGGGCCTGCACTTCTCGACTTTCCAAGTGCAAAAGAAAAACTACTTCTCCGTGCAGCCCCGCATCTCCGCACGCTATCAGCTCAGCAAAGATGTAGTATTGAAAGCTTCGTATACGAAAATGAGCCAATATGTACACTTGATTTCATCCATGCCTTTTTGCCATGCCCACCGACTTGTGGGTACCTGTCACTAGCAAAATCAAACCCATGCAGGCCCATCAGGTCTCGTTAGGCGGTTATTATACGGGAATCGACGGATGGGAATTCTCAATAGAAGGATACTATAAAGGAATGAAAAATGTACTCGAGTACAAAGACGGTGTCAGCTTTCTCGGTTCTTCTACCGGATGGGAGGACAAAGTGGAGATGGGACACGGCCGCTCTATGGGTGTAGAGTTCATGGCGCAGAAAACCATAGGAAAGACAACGGGATGGCTGGCATATACCCTGGCTAAGAGTGACCGTAAGTTTGCCACAGGAGGAATAAACAACGGCGAACGCTTTCCATATAAATATGACCGCCGACACAACATCGACCTGACACTCAATCATCGGTTCAACGAACGGATCGATGTAAGTGCTTCCTGGATATTTACCACCGGAGGTACGACAACGATCCCCACCGAACTGACAGGTATTATCCGTCCGGGCGACAACGACTCATCGATAGAAGAGGGAGACTACGTCAAGCATCGCAACAATTATCGCCTCCCCGCCACCCACCGGTTAAATGTAGGGGTCAACTTCAGCAAGAAGACTAAACATGGCATGCGCATCTGGAATGTCAGCATATATAATGTATACAATGCCATGAACCCCACTCTGATATATCGCACCTACAAAAAGACTGAATATACTCAAGGCGAACAAGCACAAGGCAACCGCATACCGGTCATTCGGAAATTCACTCTGTTGCCTTGCATTCCTTCATTCAGTTATACATATAAATTCTAAGTATTTATGAGACGATCAATTCTTGATATATTCCTTTTCTTGTTGGTTATCATATCCACTGCGGCATGCAATAACGATCTTCCTTTCGACTTGAAGGAGAATCCGCCCAAGTTAGTGATGAATGCCATTATCAACGCCGACAGCACCTACAATACCTTGTTTCTGAACCTCACCGGCAGAAACCAGATCGGACAAATAAAAGGAGCCACCGTAGAAGTACGCATCAACGGTTCTCTCAGTGAAACTCTCCGTCCCGATCCGCATAGCAGCGATAAAGGGCGCTTTTACATAAACAGTGCTTTCCATCCGGGCGATGTGGTCCGTATAGATGCTATGACGGATGACGGCGAACACCACGCATGGGCCGAAGTCACCGTACCTCAACCCATCGGGAAGATAGAAAAGGTGGATACGGCCTCCATCATGAGAAAGCCGAGTAACTATGGCTACGGAACTCCGCCAAGACGACATCTCCGTTACCAAATCAAAATAAAGGACCGCCCGGGAGAGAAGAATTTTTATCGGATCATTGTGGAACAACGGAAATACTGGAAATACTATTGGGAACAAAATGACCAGACCTGTTGGGACTCGGCAATGCAGAAAAGCTTTAAACTGCAAACAAACGAGGACGTGGTGTTGACCGACGGCAAACCCAGTACGGAAGAAGATGATGAAAACGGACTCTTCGGTACTGTCAATAACAAGTATGCCATATTTGACGACTCACGTTTCACCGACGGAAGTTATACGATGAACGTCTATAACGATATCTACGGATGGGGATTCTGGGGACAGGAGTATATCTGGATAAAGACGGATGTCTACATCCGCATACTCAGCATTACCGAAAAAGAATATTATTATTTAAGAGCGTTGAATCTGCTCGACTCCGATGCCTACGACAACACCCTGAGCGAGCCTATCGCTTTCCCAAGCAATGTGAACGGAGGTACCGGAATGGTAGGGTTCAGTACAGAAACAAACTATATGCTGACAGTTAAAAACAACGCAGTTCCCCAATGGTACCGGATTTATAAAGAAACCACTATCTTTGTGCCCTAAAAGCACATTTATATGTTTACAATTATCGGAATCATGCTCACGGGCATGCTACTGGGTTACCTGTTACGTAGCAAAAGGCTCACGTGGATACATAAAGTCATCACATTATTAATATGGCTGTTGCTCTTCCTGCTCGGCATCGATGTAGGAGGCAACGAAGCCATCGTGAAAGGATTGCATGCCATCGGGCTGGAAGCTCTCATCATCACGGCAGCTGCCGTAACCGGAAGCACACTGGCTGCCTGGGGACTTTGGTATCTGCTCCATACACGCTATCAGAAAAAGGAGGCTAAACCATGAAAGGCAGTCTCATTATCGTCTCTTTCTTCATTGTCGGCACTCTGTGCGGACTTCTTCAGTTGATCCCGTACGATTTCAGCCAAAGTAAACTCAGTTTTTATGCCTTATGCGGACTGATGTTCTGCGTCGGCATTAGCATAGGCAACGATCCGCAGACACTGAAAAGTTTCCGGTCACTGAATCCTCGCCTACTCTTCCTACCCGTCATGACCATTCTGGGAACATTGGCTGGATGTGCCGTAGTCAGCCTCTTTTTGTCCCATCGTTCACCGTCCGATTGTATGGCGGTAGGTTCCGGATTCGGGTATTATTCACTCTCAAGTATATTCATCACCGAGTACAAAGGAGCCGAATTGGGTATCATCGCATTACTTTCAAACATCATGCGCGAAATCATCGCTTTGCTTTGTGCCCCCCTATTGGTAAAGTTCTTCGGAAAACTGGCCCCCATTTCAGTCGGAGGAGCCACCACCATGGACACGACTCTTCCCATTATCACCCGTTGTTCCGGACAGGAATTTGTCATCGTCTCCATTTTCCATGGATTCATTGTAGACTTTAGCGTACCGTTTCTGGTGACATTATTCTGCTCCATATAGACATCATATTACAAAACGATTTCAGTTTTCTCTAATATCCCATCTTTTTTACAGCATATTTTTGATATACATCAAGAAATGGTATCATTCTGCCCACTTTTCTTTCTTTGCGCTTTTATGTTGAATAACATATTTGTATATTTGCATAGGTAAAAAGAAAAAGCTAAGCGCTTAGCAATTGTTTTTAATAGGTATTAGGGTCCTTATGACAAGGATAAGGACAAAGATTAGTTTTCAGGAATAACAATTAAAAAAGTAGGTATTATGAAAAGATTAGGATTAACATTAGTGGCAGCGCTATGCCTTGTTGCTACTACATTTGCAGCAGGCAATCAACCTACAGTTGCAAAATGGGAAGGTAACATCAATGTGAATAAATTGGGTAAATACCTGAATTTATCTTCTGTACAGGCAGAAGAAGTAGCCAACATTTGCAACTACTTTGACGAACAGATGGGAAGAGCCACCACTGCGAAAAAGAACAAGGATACCATGGTTCGTAACGCTGTTTACGGCAATCTGAAATTGATGAAAAAGACGTTGACAGATGCTCAGTACACTAAGTATACTACAATATTGAACATGACTTTGAAGAACAAAGGCATCGAAGTAAAGTAGGAACTTGATTGATGAATAAAAGGATAAAAGACCGGTGTCGTCGAATGAACTGACATCGGTCTTTTATTTTTATGCCAATCACTGACAAAGATGGTTAACACTGATGTTCCCGGTTAAATCAGTAATTCCTCCTAAGCCAGATATTGAAAAGTCTATCATACACCTGATACCCTCTATTTTATTTCTCTTGATATTGAACTTTTAATAGAGTACAAATTAATATCGTGTTGATAAAATCCTAAAACAATAGCTTCATTGATATTATGTTGATGAGCAAATTGTTTTATTTTCATTTGCATTGCATGTGGAGATATCATAGAATGTTGTTTTAAGAATGCACTCCATAAGTCTTTGCTAATTAAAGAATACTTGGCGAATTTATTTGCTTCTTCTTCACATTTATTTATTTCAGCTCCTTCGATGGAAATATATTTTTGTTCTCTATTGTTGAAAAGATGCATATAAACATGATATATTTCATGCAATAAAGCAAAGGCATAATTGTCAATTCTGTTTAATCGTAATGTTAATACAATAGTTGGGTTTTCTCCTTGCCAAAAAGAAAATCCATCAATGGGAGTTTTGTCAAATTTGGGCACTATGATAAATTTAATTCCATATCGTGATAGAATTTTTTTTGTTGTACCAATAGTGTTTATGTTTACAACAAACATTTGATTCAATTCCTGCACAAGCCTTTCTAAACTGTTTTCATCAAAATCGGCAACATCCGGCATTTGTGAACTTTGATAGAAAGCAAAATGTTTCCATGAGAAAATGTTAATGGGGTCACTCTTTAACCGTTCAGATTTCTTAAAATAAGAAAGTTCCTTTTCTGAAGAAAACGAAGCTATTAGTTCTTCAACAGAGGTAACACCAAAAATTGAATATATAGTTTTTATATTCTCTGATATTTTCGTTCCAATAACATTTAATTTCTCGAAATATTTAACAGAACAATATTGAGAAATTACTTTCCATATCTCAATATTCTTTTTTCGTTCTACTATTTTCTTATTTATATTTGCTCGGTCTATATCATATTGATTTTGTAATGATAACCAATATGAAGCATCTATTCCTAAAATTTCCTGTAGCAAAACAGCAACTTCAGGAGTTACAGCACGACGTCCCTTTATAATATCATTGAGTACTGAAGTAGGCATGCTCATAAGTGAAGCCAACTCTTTTTGCTTCATTTCTCTTGCATCCAATTCATCCTTAATGATTTCTCCCGGATGAATGGCTATACAAGGTACGCAATCGTTTAATTTAATTTTAGTCGCCATAATGGTTGGATATTTCTATTAATTCTATTTCAGTAATTATCAATGAACCGTCTATTGTGGAGCTTTGAAATATTAATCTCCACCGTCCGGTACATCTAACCGATTCAAAGTCTTTTAAGTCTCCTTTCAATCGTTCATAATGCAGACTTCCGATTCTGAATAAATCTTCTATTCTTGTGGCTGCTTTTAAATGATTATATGCTTTTATATAACCTTTGATTACATCCTTAGGAAGTCTCTTGTATCTTTTGTCGTTGGTGCAACCCTCTTCCAACAACTCAATTAGTGCTTCATCTTCTGTATAGATATTCATGCAATTCGTTATCTTTCTGCAAAGATAAGGATTTTATTCTTTTCGATAATATATACCATAAAATAAATTATCAAATTTGATAATTACGCAATATCGTTTCTCAAAAAAAAACAATAAGAAAGGATATATTGTTTCGTGAAAAACAACTTTTCAAAATTATTAGTATATAAATGATTGGCAAACCATTTAATTCAATTCATATGCTGCATTTATTCTCAATACGTCCCTGTCCATCCTCCAAGTTGATTATTTCAAACCTGTCCTCTTCCGCGAAGATGGTTAACACTGATGTTTCCGGTTAAATCAGTAATTCCTCCTAAGCCAGATATTGAAAAGTCTATCATACACCTGATACCCTCCAGACTCCTGAGTCAACATGTCTTTTTCCAGTAAACCCTTCAACCCCGACTGCACCGAACTGGCAGAAGTCAACCGATATTTTTTAATAAATGCAGCAGAAGTAACTCCTTTTGCTTTCTGCTCCTTGGCAATGGCAATCATTATCTCTTTTTGCTTTTCCGGAAGACGAGAAAATATTTCTTGAAAAGTAAAGTCTTGTGTAGCAATTATATTGTTTAGTGCCAGATTTATCATAGGTACATCACAGATACCCTTTTTGTCTGTCAAAATAAAAAGTTCATTCAACATTAACTGCACATACCAAGTGTGCCCATCAAACAGGGTATATACATTCTCTACCAATTGATCTGTCACTTTCTTACCATTCTCCTCAAACAATCCCTTCACAAAAGGTTTATATACCTCCAAAGGAATTGCTCCTAAGTGCATCATACTCACGCTTTGATAAAATGGCCTGGAAGGACTGTTGAATATATTCATCATTATATGCCTTTGACTTCCTGCAAAAACAAAATTAGAGTTACTGCAATGCTGAACTTTAGTCCTTAAAATAGCTTCCAGATTTTTCTCCGGATATGAACTGATTTGCTGAAATTCATCTATTGCTACAATACAAGGCTTGTCTGCCTGCTCCAGATAGATAAAGATTTCTTCTAAAGTAGTTTCAGGAGCATGAATATCTCCCAAACCAAGTTCTAAAATCGGTTCTCCTGTAATACTATCTAATTTAAATCCAATCCTTAAAGAGGTAATTATAGAAAAGAAACGATCTATGAATTTATTCCCCTGGGGCTTTAACTTCTCAAAAATCCCTTTACCCAAAGCAAAAACAAACTCTTTCAAACTTGAAGTCGCATATATATCAATAAAGAAAGTATAATAGCCTTCTTTAATCAAAGGCTGATAAAAACAATGCCTTATCAATCCCGTTTTTCCCATTCGGCGAGTTGAAACAAGAGCCACATTTCTCCCATTTATCAAGTTACGGATCAAGTTTTCTGTTTCAGCAACTCTATCACAAAAATAACGAGGAGAAACGTATCCTCCAACTACAAAAGGATTAATAACAGCCATAACAAAATTATCATATTTATAATTATTGCAAATATAATAATTATCTTTTAGGTAAAAGATGCAAGTGAAAATATTTGCGCATAAGAACAATATATATTCCACTCAGCAAAAGGATACAGCCCAATAAATACCAATCACCATAACCCCGGCAATATAAATACCCGATGATAATCACAATTTGCACAATCATATACACCAACGATACCACCACGTGCGGTATTCTCAATTCATTAACCATGATCTGATACAAATGTTTCCGGTGAGGCAAACCAATATTTTCATGTAGCAACAACCGGTGTATGATTGTCAACACACTATCCACTCCATATACAGTAAGCATCACAAGCCAGCTGAAATCTTTCGTTTGAAGAATCAAACTCCCGATCAGGAACAGGACTACAAAAGCTATACTGACCGACCCCACATCACCGGCGAAGCATTTCGCTCTCTTACGGAAATTAAAGAAGTCAAACACCAACACAGAACAAATCATCGTATAAATAAAACTCTGTTCTGTGAAGGAGATCACTTCCGCATTCACATATGCCAAAGAAACCAGGATAACCAATGAATACCCGCCGGTAATGCCGTTAATGCCATCCATAAAGTTATAGGCATTGATAATCCCCGTACAGACGATCAAAGCGACAAGCAACGTCCACCAAGGCAAGCTGAACAACCCCCATTGATAGAACATCAGGGCCATTACCGTAAAATGGAAGACTAAACGCAAACCCTGCGAAGTAGAACGGATATCATCTATAAAACTGATAAAAGTGATCAAGGTCAAAGCCAATATAAACCAAGGATATTCAAACTGATTCGTCAGGAAAAAAGTCAATGCACCCAAATAGAAGATGATTCCTCCACCTCTCAGAGTAATCCGAGTGTGTGAACTCCGCTCGTTTGGCTTATCAATAATATTGCATTTATCAGCAATATGGAAATAAAAAAGTTCTACTAAGAATAGCAGAACTAAGATTAGCAGATAATACATAAACTATTCGTTCTTTTTAATGAAATAAAACCAAAGTTGAAGTCCTAAAAAGGCAAAAAAGAAATACCCCCTATTAGGAGTCCTATAATCCCCCAAAAATCCACTCACAATACCTCCTTATTCTATCTGAAAATTCTCCAAAACATTCATAGGTTTCCACCCAAGTTCACGCATAGCCTTTTCATTACTAAAAGTCAAAGAGTGCGTGATCTTACGAAGTTTTAAACTGTTTATTGGGGCATTTTCCCCAAGACAATCACCAAAAACGGCCATACTTTTAGCAAACCAATAAGGAATAGACATTGGTAACTTTTCTTATTCAATTGTTTGCATATCACCATCTCTAACTCACGAAAACTCAGCTGGTAACTGTCACAAACATTATATATCCCTCCCTTTTCAATCAATAGAGGAACAAGATTAGTTATATCCTGAACCATCAAAACACTTTTCCGAGCTTCTCCCCCAGCAATACTTAAGTACTTACCATTTCTAATCCCATGAATCATCGCTCCTAAATTTCCCGGAGGATTAGGTCCGGCAATTTAGGCTACTATTGACGGAACGATAGATTCAGACGCAATGCTGAATAATTACTTATACGACTTCTTGTCGCACGAGATACCTAAAGAGACAAAAAATCAAATGATTTTCAACAATTTGATTATGAGTAAATTGTAAAATTTTATAATATTTTCTCATAACTACGGTGTTGCATTGATACTGTTACACTATTGGTAAGTGATGTACTTCCTAGTAAGGCTACACCATTGGATTAATTCTTTTATTTGCTCAGAAAGAGCGAGAAAAATCTTCAGCTTAATCTAATAAATGATTCCTGTTTGCTGCAGAAAAAATTTCTTCCTAGTAAAGATGGAACTCGAAGAGGTGTAATACAAAAGAAAAAAATACAAGAAGCATAAAAAGAAAGAAAAGCCTATTCTCAAACTTATTGATCCGCCTTTCCTGTTGGTAGAGGAGATTCATCTTAGCATGAAAAAGACAATAGATAAAAAACGGTATTCAGAAAGATCGTTTTGCTAAAATCAGAACAGTATTAGTTCTTGCCTACAACTTTAAATTTTATTTACAGAATAATATATTTTAAAACAAAATCTAAGTAATAATTGGAATATGAACTATAAAAATCAATATTCTTTTTTGTAACCTGATTTTTTCGTAAGATAGACAAAAGTGTTAAATTACGCAAAATACATCAGCATATATTTATAATCAAATTTATTTTGACTATATTAGAAAAATGTTCCTTCAATCTTTAAATATAATATGAACAATGGCACAGTTAGAATCTAAACAATTAAACAAAATTGGTTTACATGAGAATGCTACCAATAGAAACATGGATGAAAAATTATTATTAAAGTGCGAAAATAGTATTCGCGCTTACAAAATTGTGAATTTGCTCAACAAGCATAATATTGCATTACGACAGCATGACGAGAGTCAGGATCCTAGGGTTGGTGCATATGGCGCCGTAACTGGTATTGCTATATATGTATTTGCTAAGGATTATGAAAAGGCTTTATCTATAGTTTCCCCTATTCTTAAAGATTTTAATACCATCAGTACATTCTGTCCAAAATGTGGAAGTGAAAATGTAAAACCCATTACTGGTAATCACAAATATATTACTTATTTAATTTTCCTTTGCCTGTTCCTTATACTTACTCCTGGTATTTATATTGCTTTGCCTGAAGATTTTGGACTCAGGTCTTCCCTAATAAATAAAATAGCTTTAATGATGGTTGTGCTAGGTTTTATTTTAATGCCAATTATTAACCATTATAATGTTAATTATAAGTGTAAAAAATGCGGCAATAGATTTAGGCATTATTAGCTTTATTGTTCATAATCGATTCTATTGTTTTATTACAACAGAATCAAGTTAATAAAAAGAGATTGTCCTATATAATAAATGTTTTTTATTATGAGGTTTAAAATTCCGACTTATGTATACATCACTATCTATTTGAAATAAATGGAATGAGGATCTTTCAGTTATATATTCTATAAGTATTCTATCCATTAGGAATCATTACTTAAAAATAAAAATATACTTAAGTTTGACTCGTTTTTATCCAAAATATAATAGATAGGATATATTTCTATTTTTATAGAACTCCAAGAATGCTGATTTAATTGAGAAAATGTAAATTGATAAATAAATAAAAAACATGAAAAATATAATAGTCTGTGATTCCAATATAAATAAAAAAGATATTGAAGGTTATAAAGTAGTAATTGATGGTTACGAGTATTTATTTGCTTTGCTTGATATTCCGGTAAATAAATACACCGACAAAATTAGTGATCAGTCTGTAGTTGTTAGAGTTAGTGCTTTTTCATGTAATTACAGAGATAAAGGAATATTGTACAACTTTTTAAAAAAATGCAAAGATTACAATTTAAAAGAATCATATTATTATTCATTTCTGGGATCTGAATTTGTGGGTAAAGTCATAAAAATAGGTAGGAATGTGCGGTCTTTTAAAATTGGTGATAGAGTTATGTCCGATAATAGTTATCCTTTTAAGGTTGATGGCAAGATTGGTGGGATTGTCAGCAATTACGCATCAAAACGTATACAAATATTTCATGAATCATGTCTAATAAAAGTTCCTGACTCTATGTCTGATATAGAAGCAGCTGCTTTTTCACTGACTGCTTCTACCGCTCATTCTATGGTGTCTAAGTCAAAATTAAAAGAAGGGGATAAGGTTCTAGTGACATCATTGTTCTCCAATACATCCTTAGGATGTTTGGAATTACTCAAAAATATAAGTGGGATAAAAATATATGGATTAACAACTGGATATAAAGAAGCTCAATCATTATCGGAAAAATTTAAAATTCAAAAGATATTCACACCAGATGACTTTTATACTGCAACAAATAAAATGAATATCAATTTTAATGTGATAATAGATCCATTTCCTGACATACATATAAATTATCTTCATTCATATTTAAATTATTCTTCACGATACATATCATGTGGAATGAGTTCTCACCAAAATGAGAAGATAGATTTTTATAAAATTTTGTATAGCCTGATAGTATCCAATTCCCAATTTATAGGAATTGCCTAGGATTACCATATGATCTTAAAGCTGTAATTAATGAGTACAGTCATGAACGGTATAAAGTGTATGTGGACTCTGTATACACTGGAAGACAAATTTCTGATTTTATAAATAAATCCTTTAACGAAAGACATTTTGGAAAAGTTGTATATTCTTATGAATAGTCTTAACATTAATGTATGTAAAGTTATGAAAAGAAAAACATTAATTGAAGAAGATAAGAAAAAAATAGAAATATCTAATAAAATAGATGAAATATACCTTATTATGAAAGAAAATGTTCATTGTAATAATTGGGGAGTTTTAGATGGCTTTTCGAGTACTATTTTATTTCTGTCACGCTTATACATCTATTCAAAAGATGATAAGATATTGGATGATTTATACAATAGAATTAATTTATTAATATCTTATTTGGATAAGATAAAACTTCCTACTATATGTGGAGGGTATGCTGGAATATGTTGGCTATTCAGATACCTTTATAAAGAAAAATTAGTTGAAAGCAATAATATTAATGAGGTCTTAGATGGACTAGAGAAATACATAACGAAAACATTTTACAATTACTACATAAATGATACAGATTTTTTACATGGAGGATTAGGTATTGCATTTTATTTTTTACTTTCTGATACAAATTATAGCGAAAACCTTTGTAAAGTGTATTTGGATAGACTTGATAAAAACAAACAAAATCAAAAAGATGGAAGTTGTATGTGGACAACACAAGTTTACAATGGAGGAGAGAATGAAGCTGTTGCAAATCTTAGCTTATCTCATGGAATGGCTTCAATAATTATATTTCTTGCATATTATCATAGCAAAACAAACAATCCCAAAGCCAAGAGATTATTACAGCAAGCAATAGAATTTTACAAAAGAAACACTAATCCCAATAATTTTTATTCCATGTATAGTAATTGGATTAAAATAAACTCACCTAGTAACCTTTCGGAGTCTAGGTTAGCTTGGTGTTACGGTGATCTTGGCATTGCAAAAGCATTAAATTATGCAGGAGTATCATTGGGTAATAGCGATATTACTAATTTTTCTTTTGAAGTTTTAAATAAAACAATACCGAGGTTCATGAATAGCCACGTTGAAGATGCATCTTTTTGTCATGGTTCTAGTGGAATTTCTCATATATATAATCATTTTTACCAGATAACAGGTTATGACGCATATAAAAATTCTGCAATATTTTGGCTGAATGATACTCTTAATAGAATTAAATATTTAGAGGTTAACTCCTCATTTAGTACCGAACTTAATGATGTTTGTTCTATTCTAACAGGATTGTCTGGTGTTGGTTTGTCCTTACTATCTTCAATAGAAGATAAGGAAGATAATTGGAATGAATTATTATTATTATTGTAATTTAAATTTATATAAAATGAATAAATATATTCCTTATAATCAATGCATTATTAGAACACCGTTATTTCCTATTAATTACATTGATAAAATAGAAGACTTTGAGTTATCAATATTTCAGCAATCATTTAAAGAAGCAGTTTATATTGCAACTCCTGTTCTCTACCAAGAATTATATATAAAAAATAATATAAATGAAAGGACTATAAATTCCGCTATAAAATATTATGTCCGTAGTTGTACAAGATGTACACCATACGGTATTTTTGCGGGTTGTGATATAGTACCTATTAGAATTGATGATAATTATTCTAACATAATTATGTCAGACCTTAAAAATTATAAGACATATACACGTATAGATATGAACTATTTATGTGAACTTATAAGAAAGTTAGATTTAATGCCACAGATACAGAATGCAATTACATAGCATGTAAATACAACTTCGTATTTTTTAGGTAAAAATTTGCGCTATATTGAGTATCGCATCAATAAATCTAAACGGAATTATACCTTCTCTGAAATTTCTCATACACCATATTTAAACAATATAATAAAAGCATTAAAGAAGACCCTTTAACCAAAAAAGGAAATAATTAGGCTATTGATAAAAAATAAAGAAATAGAAGAGGAAGAAGCTTTTTAAATTTTGTTCAGACACTTATTGATGAACAAATCTTAATTAGTAATTTGGAGCGATCTGTGGTTGGCGAAGATTTGATTCAACAATTGCATCATAATCTTTCAGAAATTAATTATAATCTAGAATTCATTAATTCTCTCATATATTTATTAAAAGAATGTGACAAGGAATCACTAGGAAATAAAGAATCGATTATTAATAATATATACCGTTTATTATCGGATGGTATGTTATTTGAGCAAGATACTCTAATGCAAGTAGATACTTTAAATAAAGTTAAACAAGGCATAATAGGAAATAACATTACTAAAGTTATTGATAAATGCATATACTTCTTTTCAAAATTTCAGCCAAGCCATAAATCTGAGACTTTTGAGCTTTTTAAGAGGAGATTTTATGAAAAGTATGAAGAGCAGGAAGTACCACTAGTTGTAGCATTAGACCCACAAGTAGGAATTGGTTATGGAAACTGGACTGAGAACAATGGCGATATAAATCCTTTATTCCAAGGGTTGCCCAATCCTTTTTTAGACCGATCTTATAAGATCGATATGGATCTGACTCCAGTCACGATGTTGCTAATAAAAAAGTATGAAGAGGCTATAAAACAAGGATTGCATGAGATTGAAATACTAGATGAAGATTTAAATGAATTCGAAGAACGTGACTTAAAACTTCCTCAGTGTTCAGTCATGCTCTCTGTTTTATCAAATGATGATACGCCATCTATTTTATTAAAAGGGATAATTGGGGGTGCTACTTCTAGATTGATTTCAAGATTTGAATATTTAGATTCTAAAATTGAAAATTTTGTAAATGAAATAAATAAACGTGATGAATTATATTATAAAGATTGCATAGTCGCTGAGGTAATGCATCTTCCAGAGGATAGAATTGGAAATATTCAAATGCATCCTAATAATAGACAATATGGAATTTGCTATTTATCTAGTCCAACCACTAAGTATGTAAAGAAGATCATACCAATTGATGATATAACCATTTCAGTGTACCATGGACAAGAAGTTATATTGAAATCAAAAAGAATAAGAAAAGAATTATTCCAATGTTATCAACTGCACATAATACAAAAAATGGGCTTCCAATATATAGCTTTTTATCAGATTATATAAATCAAGAATCCATGTCTTACTCTTTTGATTGGGGATCATATTTTCATAATAAATCATTTCTCCCAAGAGTTATCTATTCTAATGTAATACTAAAACCAGCTAGATGGTTAATTCATCCCAATGAATTTCCACAAAATAAAAATTTAAATAGCGATGAATTGTATTCTTGGAAACTAAAACAGAGAATACCAGACGAAATATTAATAACTTTGGGGGACAATCAATTATATATAAATTTCAACAAAGAACATCTTGTTAAAATTTTTATTAGTGAGCTCAAGAAAAAGAGACCAATTATTTTAGAAGAATTTCTATATAGTTCTAAAAATATAAATCTTGTTGAGTCTCAAGAAGGTTTTTTTGCTAATGAACTTATAATAAATCTATATAAGAAATGACACAGCGTATATTTATAATAGGAGGAGAATGGATATATTTTAAAATATATTCTGGACCGAAAACAATAGAAAATATTTTTATTAATGATATTATGTGCAAGATAAATCTTCTTATAAAACAGAGAATGATAGATTCATTCTTCTTTGTAAGATATATGGATCCTAATTATCATATTAGGTTAAGATTACATTGCACTAATATAAATAATTATGCATTTATTCTTCATCTTATTTATAAAACTCTTAACCGTTATGTTAAGGATTTAATCATAACTAAAGTTCAATTAGACACTTATACAAGAGAATTGGAAAGGTATGAATACAATGAGATAGTTCATTTTGAGACTTTTTTTTACTACGACAGCTGTTTGATTACTAAGTGTCTTAAAAGACTAAATTGTACAGACCAAGATAGATATAAAATATCGATGAAGTTTATTGATTCGATTATGGATATATGTAATTTTAGCCTTGATGAAAAAATTAATTTTACAGAAAAGAATAGTAAAGCATATTTTTTTAGAATTATATCAATCTGATTGTACTATTGGGCATATATTAAATTTGAAATATAGAAAATATAGAAATGAAATTGAGAAATGTTTGAATGATGAGAGTAAACACTGTTGGTGGAATAAAGAGATAAAAAAAAATATATATATTATGAGAACTATTCCTCTGAACATCTTGACCGGTAAAAATAATAAACTTTCTAGCATAATTCACATGCATGTAAATCGTATGTATAGAATTAACCAGAGAACTGTAGAATTAGTAATTTATTGGTATTTAAATAAGTATTATCGTTCAAAAAAAGCAATTCTATGTAATCTAAAATGAAAAGAGTTTATGCTTAACAAAATGGGAAAAACGATTGCCCTGTTCCGATTATACCGTAATACAAAAGAAGAAGAATGGAGGATACGGGCGGAGGAAATGCTGGATGATATATGGAACGAATGTACTAAAGATATGTCATTAGCATATAGAGACGGTCTGTGCGGAATAGGAGCAGGAACGGAATATCTGATACAAAATGGTTTTGTGGAAGGAAACACAGATGAAATTCTGGCAGAAATAGACAGTAGAGTATTTGCTGCTATAAATGTCCGCCCACCATTCGATTTAAGTATTGAACAGGGAATATTAGGACTAGCTTGTTACTTATATCATCGGCTTTACTATAGAAAAGATTCCGAAGAACCGACTGTATTGGACTTAAAAGAATATACTATCTATCTCATTGACTGGATAGCTGAAGCCTTACAAGATAATTCTACAGACAAGGATTATTATGAATTTTATTTTATTTTGGTTTTATTGCACACACTGAATATAATGAATGCCAAAATAGAAAATCTATTGGAATGTTGCGACAAAAAGTTATTAACCTCAGTATATAAGTAAAGAATGGAACCTATCAGCATTGTTATACCAGTGAGAATTGATTCTACTGAACGAAAAGAAAATCTGCATTGTGTCCTACAATATCTATTGCAGACTCCTTTTATCTATATAGATATATTGGAAGCCGATCAAAAACAACATTTCCATTTCCATCCACATGAAAGAATCCGCTACCGCTTTATTCAAGATTATGAGACCGTATTTTATCGGACACGTTATCTTAATATTTTATTAAAAGACGCACGTCATGTCATTGTAGGTATTTGGGATACTGACGTACTTGTACCCGAAAAGCAGCTAATGGATGCCATCAACTATATTCAAAAAGGCTGTGTATTAAGCTTCCCTTATGATGGTAATTTCCGTTTTTTGGATAAAGAGGAAAGTCAATCAATCAGAAAAGATATTACAATATTACACGAAGGAATGGGACATAGACTGATAGGACGCCCATCGGTAGGAGGAGCCTTTCTTGTGAATAAAACTAAATATTTGGAAACAGGAGGTGAGAATGAAGGTTTCTACGGATGGGGCCCCGAAGATGTAGAGAGAGTAAAAAAGACTGGAGATTTTGGAATTGCCAATAGCAAGAACTAAAGGAGCGCTTTATCATCTCCACCATGAAAGAAAACCAGACATAGGAGTGGATAATAGAAAAAAGGCACGGCATAATCAAAAAGTACTTCTAAATACTTGCCGACAAAGTAAGGAAGAGTTGACAAAAGCACTGAAAAATCATACCGGAATATTTTTTATTTAGAAAACCATAACTGAAACCATTATGAATATAGCATTCCTTTCCTCCCTGAATCCGAGAGACATACACAACTGGTCGGGAACATTATATTATATGTATCATCATTTGGAAAAAGATCATCGGCTAACTTGGACAGGTTGGCAGCAATATGAAGAAGCTATCAAATTCCACCGGGAAAACTTCGGGGAAGACCCTCCTTTTTCACCAGAAAAATATGCCCAACTATTCGGAAAGATGTTAACCGATTTATTCCATTATGAATACTATGACCTGATTATCTGCCGGGATTATTTCTTTTTAGCCTATCTGACAACAGACATCCCTGTTGTATATATAGGTGATACCACTTGCAGACTATTCAACCAATATCTGAAAATCGCAGATTCCCCAAAACTCGATTTAGCCGAAAAGCTGGAAGAAAGATCAATCCAAAAGGCAACACATATTGTATATGCTTCCGAATGGGCCAAAAACAGTGCCATCAACCATTACCATGCAACACCTGAAAAAATCAGCGTTATAGAGTTCGGAGCCAATATAGACAACATCCCTGAGTATACTGATCATGATTGCATATCTGTCTGCAACTTGCTTTTTATAGGTAAAAATTGGGAAATGAAAGGTGGAAATAAGACTATTGAAATTTTCTATTCTGTAAAAAAGAAAGGAATCCCATGCACATTGACTATTATTGGAAGTACACCTACACAAATACCAAAGGATACAGATATTGTTGTTTATCCTTATATCGACAAATCATCATCTGAAGGACAAAAACTTTTTGAACAAATACTCAGCCAATCCCATTATCTGATTGCTCCCACTCTGTTTGATTGTTTCGGCATTATATATTGTGAAGCCTCCGCCTATGGCATACCTGTACTAACTACCGATGTTGGAGGTATAAGTCAAGCTGTCCATAATGGGTACAATGGATTCTTATTTACTGCTGATACTCCGGCATCTGAGTATGCAGATAAAATCATAGATTTATATATGAATAAAGATATGTATACCAATCTCAGAAGAGAATGTAGAAAGCATTTTGAAACACGCTTGAATTGGAATGTTTGGAAAAAGCGCATGAACGACTTGCTTATTTCCATAAAAGAGAGGGAAGAAGGGACTTATATCCCCGTATATGTCATCAACATAAAAGAAAGAGAGGAAAGAAGGAAACATATCGTTCGTGAATTTGAAGGAAAATCGGAATTTGAATTTCATCTTGTCGAAGCATGCACCCACTCCAAAGGTACGATTGGACTTTGGAACAGCATAACAAAGGTGATAAAGATGGCTAAAGAGCGGGAAGACGATGTAATTGTCATCTGTGAAGACGACCACTTCTTTACTGAGAATTATTCATCCGGACTGTTATTTAAAGAAATCCAGGAGGCATATATGCAAGGAGCCGAACTTTTATCCGGAGGTATCGGAGGATTCGGACAAGCCGTTCCTGTCGGATATCATCGTTATTGGGTAGACTGGTTTTGGAATACTCAATTTATTGTAATTTATTCATCTGCATTTGACACAATTCTGTCATACGAATTTCAAGAGAATGATACTGCCGACGGAGTATTATCCAAAATCATTCATAACAAGATGGTGATTTATCCATTTATTTCGGAACAAAAAGATTTTGGATATTCGGATGTCACCTTGGGAAATATGGAATACCCGGGAAAAATCAGAGAATTTTTCACAAGGACTAACGCCAAATTCAAAATGATACGTACCATTCAAGAATTATCTGTACTTGAATATTGTATAAAGTACACATTGTAGATTCATAAAGACAGTCAACTCTTTTTGTTAACAAATGCAAAGTTGATGAGAAGGTTTTACCGTCTTATTAAATTCTCATCAAACTCCAATTGGCTTTTTATCAAATTTCTTCAACTTCCAGACATCAGGAAGCAAGTCGCGCACATTCTTTGCCGACTCCTCTCTCCAACTAGTACGAAAGTTAGGGTATGACATCATTCAGCCATTCTCCTGGATTGGCTGAATGCGCCTTGCAGGTGGCAAGCAATGAACAATCGCTGTATTTTCTACAGCTCCGTGACTGTCAAAGTGGATTCTAATACCGGAAAAAAATTCTATGATTACTTCGGTAATTACAACTTATGAGAGACGACTACTGTGACCCAGGTCTAAAGGAATATATATCATTGGGAGCTTTATCTGAATGGCTGGTATAAGCACAGCTCAAACCAAACTTCTACTTCCAATAATGGAAACAAGATACTGAATAGGCTTCATTCTCACAGAAATCCTTATGGCCAAGGCACTGGACTGTTTTTTTCATAACTCTTTTACTCATTGTACGTTTCATCGTCTTTTTTACATGCAAAGCAACAGAGGAGTTCTTGACTTTACAATGTGTACTTTATCGGATGCTTACAATATTTTAGATGTTGCAATATGGGATTACTGAATGCTTACACATAAAAAAGCATCTGACTTACTCTTTTAAAAATAGACCATTGTCTTAAACGACAGTTTAAACCATTACAACCACCATAATCTCTCATCCACTATATAAATTCTTCAACACTACTTGGGAGCTTATTCGAAGAATAATTTATAACAAACACTCTATTATTACCACTCTTTTACTCTTATATTAAATGTAAGAAATAATTTTTTATAGTTCTCAAACATATGATCCAAAGTAAATTTTTCTAGATATGTTAATCTTGATTTTTTTGATATATTATCCTTTTTACTGGCATTATTAATCATATCTAAAATTGATTTCTCAAGATTAAGAATATATGAATCGGGGTTTTGATAATCGACAATTTTAGCAACAATACTGTTAATGTTATTTTTGAAAATTGAATTTAAACCAATTCCATCAGAGACGATACAAGGTATCGCATTCATCATCATTTCTAGACAGACATAACTACATTGTTCACAATAAGATGGTATAATTCCAATATCTGCAATTTTATATAGTTGATTTAATTTCTCTTTATCTATTTTACCTGTAAAGGTTATTCTGTCCCAATAAGGCTCTGCTTGATTTAGTAATAAATTAAAATCGCCATCGCCAATTATAAATAATCTATAGTTTGTATGATAAGGAGATATTTTCTTGAAACTATCTAATAATATATATGCTCCTTTTAAAGCAGTAAGCCTTCCCACAAAAAGAATTATCTTTTCTTTTTTTTTAATATGAAAATACTTTCTAATAATATTTTTTTGATTGCCTAAAAGCGGAGTGTATGAATCTTCAATCCCATTAGAATTAAATTAATTTTTGTTGGACTAATTAAATATTCACTTTTCAAAATTTCATATGTCTCATTAGAAAGGCAAATAATCCTATCTACCTTATTAAATAATTCTTTTTCTTTTTCAAATTCTAATATAACACGATGCTCTAACTCCGACAAATTTCCATTACTATTGTATTTAGATAAAATCGATTTAAACAAATTAACGTCTGAATTTAATTGTAAGCTCCAACACGAGTAATGGATTGTATATAAGATAATTGCATCATTAAAGTAATCTTTAATGTATTTGACAAAAAAAATATTTTGATGAAAATTCAGATGAAAAAGCGGCTTTTCTATTTTAGCATAATATAATTTTATTATTGCACAGACACTTTGATGGTAATATTTTGTATTTTTCAATATAGTTGTGGGTATATTAATATAGTCAACAAATTCATTCTCATATAAGTTATATAATTCTTCATCACAAAACAATGTAACTAAATGAATCTCCAAATCAAACCTGCGCAAACATTTAATATATTCGTTTATGTAAGTGCCTACTCCATAACTTGATGCTAAATTCTTTTCATTTATAATAAAAATATGTTGTTTCATATTCAAATATTTAACACGATAATAATCAAGAACATATACAAAAAAAAAAAAAATCATAAAGACACTATTTAGCATAATAGTGTTTGTTCATAAAAAATATTTCAAATATAAATAACCTACAATACCTTCATAAAGCCCCATATCATCCATTGACTTAAGATTTTTGACAGACTTCTTATTTATAAAATGACTTAATTGAGGATTAAGATTATTATTTTTCTCACCTTTGAAATAATCAAGATAATATGATATATAAAATTTGCTAATTTCATTTAGCTTCGCTTGATCTATCTGTATGCATTTTTCAAATATTTCAGAGAGAAAAACTTTATCAAATGAATGATGCCTATTATTTTTGATATGTATAAGTACATAATATATTATACCACTTAACCCAGTTTCAAATGTATAGTCAGTTAGTCGATATATATTTTGAGTCATTATTTGATTATTCAATTCAAAACATAACTCAGACGTATTGTTACAATCAATAAATTTTCGTTGTGATAAAAGCTCGATACCAACTCCTATCCCTGAAAGCCCTAATGCTAAATTTATAGGAGAATCCATCTCTATATCTTCCCACAATAAATCTAATAAAAAAGAAGCAAACCTCTTGAAAGCATCATTTTGAGTAAGATTTGCAAATTCGTAAAGGAACAAAACAATACCCATTTTCCCTTTATAAAGACTATTTGATTGGAGATGTGGTGATTTCAAAAATAGCTGTTTGATAATTTCCGCATCCTCTAAATAAAAAGAATTATCCATAAATAATATATATTAAATTAAAGATTAAGTCCCCCATGTAACAAATTATAATTTAAATAGATATAGTGTTATTTCTCAAACTATGTATATTCATTTACTTATAGAATTTAATTGTTAAAACAGCTCGTTTCATAAAATATTAATATAACATTTCATTAAAACAAATTTAAAGAAACAATCTTATCTACTGCAAACTAAATTTTTAGGCTAATACAATAGACCAATCAAATCCTACAGAACCTATTACCATGCTCAAGATACAAAACATTTAATTTCAAACTTTAATAATCCTCATATGAATAAACCCAATAAATAACCACAAGACTTAATGTATACAAAGATAGTATTTTCCTCTGTATAATTGATACCTTAGGAAAAGTTTTAAAACATAAATATGGTGTTTATCCTGAACTTGACCAATTAGCCTGCAACATGAAGAAATACCGCGGGCCGAACCAATCAATGGAGAATACAAGTGCATATTAATAATATGTACTCTTGTCGTAAAATGGTACGCCCACTTCAGGAAAACATCCTTTACATGTGAGCTTTCGGGCAAGTCCATTCCAACTTCCGTACCATTAAGCCTCAGTCTCCATAACAAGCATTTGAAGAACAGTATTCACAGCCCGTTTACTCCAATTGTTCCCATGCTAATGGAATTAGGGCATAGCAACTGGAAAAAGTAATATATTGACGGAATCAAGATGAACTCAGCAGCTGTCACTATACCTTTGTCCGACGAAAAGTATAAAAAAACACAAAAGGTAGCAAAAAAAATAATGTATACCTCCTCATGTTAATGAAGGCGTTTTCTATGACAACAATATTTCGAAAAATTGACCGACATACTTTGGAAGCAAAAACAGATGACATTAGCTTAGTAAACCACAGTCAATCTGAACTTCATCAAATAAAAAATCAATGAGAAGCACTTGCCCAAACTGCAAGGATACGAGAAACACCTAGATACGATAGATGAAAGAAACAGATATTTCAAAACTAACCTTATTATGACTTACATGCGTATAAAAAAACAGCATAAAGAAGAGACAACTTAAAACAGAAATATAACTGCGATACCTACAAAAAAACAGTTCACGCCAAATTATAGTCCCCGTCACAATACCGGTGTCCCCTGATTAAACATTTACGATACTTTACTCAGAAAGGCAGGAAAGCCAATACTTTTAGTGTAAATTATAATAAAACGTATAAAAACTCTAACTTGTAATTCCCCAACTTTACATCAAAGTTTCATTTTTTAACCATTAGGATATTGTTTTAACATAAAAAACAAACTCATATGTATTAATCTTGCCAACAAATATACTATCAATTATTTTACTGGCTTAATCGTATATCCTTGTTTACCCAGCATGTTTAATACACCTAGTTTACCAGGCAAATGACCACTCCCTACAGTAAATAGAGTTGATTTTTCTTTCATTATCGGCGGCATAAGTTTAACCCAATTAGCATTGCGTCCATAATTTAATTCCTCTTCTTCCTCAGGAAAGAAATCGCACGCATTATCCATTTTTTCTTTCATTATTTTTTCTATCAAATCTATATCTTGATTGAGATAAGCGATTGTCATTTTTTGAGACATTTGATCTAATAAATCTAAATGCATCAAAGTACAAAATAGCTGTTCTGCCTGACGCTGTAAACTCTGAGAATTAAATAAAACCTTTATCTGAATATCTATAGTTTCCAATCCATAAACCTTTTTACCTTGTTTTCGAGCTTCTGTTTGAATCCATCCATCAAGTTGTTGCTGGGGATTAAAATTGTTCATAGATTTCATTGCTAATATAACAGCTATCTGTGATGTCAGAGCTGCTGGCTTTAACTTATTCATCATTTTTAGTTCAACTCCCATTAATTGTTTTATTTTTAGAGCTATGCTATCATATTGTGCTTCAGTCATCAAAGTCTGTAGCGTAGTATCACCTGGAAGCAGAGTAGCTTGTTGTACTTTTTTGCATATTAATAGGGATCTTCATGTCATCCATTACCAACTCACCATATACTTGTTCAACATCATTCATAACCTGTTTAAAACCGATAATGCTATCTAAAATAGAAAGAGGTGATAAATGATGTGTACCAAACACATAGGAAGGTTTAGTTAGTCCATTACCAGAAATTTGCCATAACAATTGAGCGTTTGCTCCAAGAGAGATACAAACATATAGTAATAATATAAAAGTATTTTTCATAAAATGAAATTATAAACTAATTCGACATTAAATAATAATCGATAAAAACATCCAATTTTTTCACCCCAATAAGGTGTGGAGACATAGCATCCTTTTTAGAGATTATTATATGACAAAAATAGATATTTTTCGTGAGATAAGGAAATATTAAATGTTAAAAGAAAGCCTATAAGAGTACAAATAGTTCTTTGAAGTATTGCAATTTGGAAGATTGTCAGCCTCACAAGATTCATTCACATGCAACGGGCATATATATGCATACGATGCTTTGTAAGATTACGGTAACATGTCTTGTTATTGCGAGCATGGAAGCAGTACTGAAAATACTTGTTCCCACATTATTTCTTTTGTTAAGTTCTTCTTTAGAAATCTATTGCCGCCATTTTTTCTCGGTAATCCCTGCGTGTACTCTTCAGAAAAATATCTTAGCGGTGTATTTCAATTAATGCGTATCTTCTACTTCCCTTCTTGCTTTTCCACCGGAATAACTTCCCCGGTTTTCTTATTCGTAACTTGAAGGGCCTTACCTGTCATTTCAAAATCAAAGCGGCCGGTTTTACCCTGCACTCCGGTTGTTATAAAGTCCATACCATGCTTTTTAACAAAAGCCCTGTTCGTTTCTCCGTATACGCCATCCGCATATAGTGTTTGCACACTATTGCCCGTGACACTTTCGGTAGCGATAGTGGCATCAGTCACATATGAATTGTCAGTCGTTGTTGCAGGCTCTATCTGTATGCTTGTAATGATAGAAGACTTGCCTTCTTCTGTCTTCTCGGTGATGTTGGCACTGTAGCCTTTTACTTTTTAGTCATTCTTCTTGCGGTAGTCCGCTTCGAAATCATTAGAATTTTGGACACTGAGAGCACTAATTAAATGTTTGTCACGTGGAAGCAGATTGCCTTCATCTGTATCATCGCCTTCTTCATCTTTCTTTTTTACGACCTCAAAACACACGACACGATAGAGAAGGGTGACGATAAACTCCCGTTCAGCAATTATCTCTGGAAATAACCAGCCTCGATGTTTTGAAGTTTGGCAGCGATGGTGTCCTGAACGGAAGTATAGATTACACTCTTTGCGTTCTTATGAAGCAGCACAAGCACTTTCTCTTTCAACTTTGAAGGGAAAGGGTTGGTTGTATCTTCGTTGATGCACTTGAGAAATGTCTCGTAGACAAGCTGATAACGTGAATACCAAGCAATGTTACTACCAATAAGCCTACTGTCCATACACGGACTTTTCTGAAATGTTGAACCTGACTGCTTGAAGTGAGCTCAGTTGAGCAAAACATTTCGCTAACAAGTCACCTTTTTTTTTGCGCATACAACCAAACAATAGCAAACCATATAATATGTGGGACTGCATCGCCTATTTCAAACAATCTCAATGCACGGCGAAATCACACTTGTTTTCCAGCTCGGCATCACTGCATCCGCATTCGGCTTTGTATACGATCTTGTCAATCTTTGAGGTGATCAAAATATAAAACATGTTGTGCCAAAGATCTGGGTCTGAGATATCATGGATGTGCACATTTGCACATATTCAACGACTTGTCGTTGAATATATCAAGCTGGCGATTATGGTCTGCTTCCTTGAACATTTCTATACATTTTTACAACATAAATGTACGAATAAGCTTTCAAACATGTAATATCTAATTAACATTGAAATAATTAAAAAATCAATAAGAAATAAACCACCCGTTTTTTTTAGCGGACTCATATATTAGAAGTCCTAGAAAACCTGAAGCATGAAAGTCCCTAAGCCATGCTTTTTTTCTTCATCAGCGCTCCCCATTTAATAAATTTCATAAATAAAAGGTACTTTAGAGAGTTACTATATTTATAGTATTTTCACAAAACGCCACATCAAGGTTCAAATATCCAACAGATTCCTAATTAAATTTAGTATTTATTCAAATTCTTATTTCTTTTTCTTACGTTAAGATAAATCATCAGTAGCATTTTGCGCTGCAACGCACTCAGAGTGAGAAATGTCACATAATGGGTTTTAAATCATTGGAGTTCCAAGGGCATCTCATTGATTTTATTTGCAAAACAATGAGAAACGTCATCCTCGTCAACAAACTGCTTGAAATAGTCTCTTAAGTCTTTCGCTACTGTATCTACTCTATTGGGACACCAACATAATTCAAGCATTCTAATCTTATTTATTTTTTTAACTCATTTACTCTTTTAACCTTCCATTATCACAGCTAAGAAAAAAACAAATCTATCTTTATCTAATTTTACAATTTTGAGAACTTTATAAATACTAATAAAAGAAGTCTAGATAACCACATTTACAGTATGCTCCTTTTATTTTTCAGATTACGATGGAAGAAGTATATAAAACCCATCTACATAATTCTCACGAATTTATCGATCTAGTATACAAGAAAAATTTGAGACACAAGCTTTAACTCGTATTATTCTCTAAATCTCAGGCTATCAATATTAAGTTGCCTTAAGTATTACTTCATAAAAAGCTTCTGCACAGGAAACTATTCATTCATCATGACAATATTGGGAAAAGCGGAATAGGAACAAACATCATCGGCAGAAAGACACTAAGATAGTTGTGTTGCAACAAGAAAAATACATGATTGAAAATAAGTAGTTTAAGAGCCACAACAAATTCAACCGTATTTTTATCACTGCTCCTCTGAAAGCTTTAATTTTTACGTTAAATATTTCCGCTGCTGCATTGGCACTACAGTTCACAAAGTAGTCCAACATCCTCTTGTAATGATTCTTCACGGGATTTGTCACAGCGGCAAAGTGTGCCGCATCTATATCCCTCGATTTCATATCACTGAGCAAGCTGGACGCATGCCACATTTTATCCGTACAAAATGCGAGTACCAGAGGCAACTAGATTCCCCAGTTGCAGGTATATCTGCCTGTGACAAGATCTTCCCAGCGACAACACTGCATGCACAGGTACGTAGCCTTCCTAGAAATAGAGAATGTTTGAACCTCAATCTCTAGAAAAAACCTTTGGAATGTAGATGTACATAAAAAGTTTATGGGGAGTGTCAGTTTTGGTTTAATGCCACAAAATAAGCATTTTAACTAAACCCTCTAAATTTCACAACTGAACCATAACATATATTGTTATAGCAGCAAAATAAACCACGGAAATAAAAAAAAGAGTTCCGTATAACACCGAACTCTTTTGAAGTAATTAATTATCTAATCTTTTTTTTGGGGGATCGATACACCCTCCATATTTAGTAGAATCTCTCTCTTTTTACATAATAATTTAGCGTCACAACTAAACAATAATATGTAAAATATATCCTCCGCCAGAAACTTAATTTATGAGCTTCTGACTACTAATGATTATTAGACATAACAAATTTATCAATTTGTTAACCTGTACATAAGCAATAAGACGCTTTAGATTCTTGTTGACAATACCTCGTATTACAGCCATATGAAGCACAATCATCACATGCTGATGCAATAATTGAATAAGTGTAAAGAGATATCAGAGAAATCGTTGTTATAGGAGCACTTTTTACTTCGTTGTTTCCACCATTTACTTTATCCATAGCTTCAGACGGCATTTCAGCAAGCGTGATTTTTTTTAATTTCAGTTTTTTCATACTTCTAAAAATTTTATCCTCACTTCAAAACGGGCAATAGAGTTGAGGAGAACTCTTATTGTCTGTATTTTATTTGCTATAAATATAGCAACAAATAATACAAAAACACAATATTTTTAATATTTTTTAATATAAATCTATATTTAACAATAATTGCATTTTCTAACAATCAAACAAAAGGATATTATTTACTTAATTATCAATATCATATATTGAAAAACCAGTACCCTATAATACAGCGGGACAATTAACCTTTCTTTAGATTAAAAAAAAAATATACTCAAAGCACATATAATTTATTAGTCAACAACGTCTAAGGTTTAAACAGATTCAATTTTAACGATGTCAACTTATCATTTTGTTTACATATATCATTTTTACAAATATTACAATGCGAATTACTTAAAGCACATAAAGCAATACAATTAGAAACTTACGAATAATACAAAACAGAAATTAACAATAATTTTAGACTTATGTATATCGATTAATAAGCCATTGTAATATTATCAAGATTGTATTATATATTATAAATTTTTGGTTGATAGTAATTAAGCTATGCACTACTTGCGAATAAAATTTCCAATAAGTTGCATAAGTATTGTGATACAATAATCTAAAAAAGCAGTTCAATCTTCTTTGCCGAATTGATAATATACCTAAAGAATATGATTCTGACAATAGAGTAGATTATGTCTAATGAGTAACGTAAAATATTCAATATTTATAAAAGCCTGTTTAAATTTTATCCAATAGCATCTTAATAGATGTTAGTTTTACCATTTCCTCTGCCGAATCACATATTAATTCATAATTTCGGAAAAAGCCTTCTATAGCTGTCAAAGCATGAAACACCCATAAAATAAATTTTGTCCAAAAGGATGTAAATTGGTGAATATTAACTACCTTAGAAGCATTTACCAACAGATAGAATACATGAATACAGTAGCTTTTAAGCAAGTGATTCTCCGAGGTTGTGGAATAGATATCCACAAGGACGTATGATAACCACGATAAGTGGCAAAGATCTCAAAACTGGAACCCGCAGCTAGAAAACCTTCAGTAGTTCTTTGATGGGATTAAAAGAATAGTTATTATCCAATGGCATTACCCATGTAACAGTGAAAGTACCGGTGTTTACTGGAAACCTGCCTATAAGATTCTTGAATGTCTCAGTATGAAAGTCTGGATTGTGAACACCCACCATATCAAATATGTGCCCGGTCATAAGACGGATAAGAGAGACAGCGCATGGATCTGTAAGCAGCTTTTGACAGGTCTGTTGAAACCAAGTTACATACTAGAACGCGAACAGCATGAACTTCGTGACCTAACCCGTTACCGCAACAAGCTAATATAACATATAACCTCCGAGAAAAACCGTATCGTGATATTTTGGAAGACTGCAACATCAAACTATCCAACACCATGAGTCATTTGGACAGCGTAGTGGCAACCTAGTTAATAAACATACTGATAAAGAAAGGACACGTAAAAAGAAACGACATAACCTGCATGTATCACAAAAACTTGAAGTCGATCCGAAACTACTTTATCAGGCGTGTGAAAGTTTTATAAAACCGCATCATGCTTATATATTGCAAACCATCCGAAAGGATATTGAACAGACAGAAGCTATCATTGTAGACCTGACACCCCGCATTAAGGTCGTTCTTTCCCCTTTATGAGAATGTGCTTAAACTTTTATCCCCCGGACTTAGCAGAAAAACAGTAGAAGACCTGATAGCAGAAATAGGTGTCGATATGGAAGCCTTCCCTACGGAAAAAGCATCTGACTTAGTGGGGTAGTATGTGTCCGGGGAATAATGAAATCGCAGGTAAAAAAGTAAAACAATCACACATAAAAACGAACAGTTGAAAGCCATCATTACAGAGACTGCCTGGGCAGTAATCCGTACCAAGAATACCTTTTACAGTGCACGCCATCACCGGTTGGCAGTCCACAGGGGGTAAGAAAAGGGCTTTGATAGTAGTAGGGCACTCGATACTGAAATCGGCACGACATATACTTAATAACACCTGTGAGTACAAGGAACTCGAGGCGGAATATCTCACCCCAAGGATAGAACAGAAAAGAAAAGAAAAAAATATTTAAAGAAGGAACTGGAAGTACTCTGCTATAAAGTAAAAATCAGCCGCGATGATATTTCAATCCCCCGAAGGCAAGTCAGAAGCATACAAAAGGGTAACTTTCACTGGCTTGCTGTCGTAAAAAACAGCCAGAGGTCGCTCATGAAACTGATCTCAACTGCTAAGCGGTCAAGACTGCGAGTCCTTTAACGCGTGTATGAAATTTTCTTTCTTAGCTGTTGTAAAACAACAAAATGCCGAAAGATAATAGCCAAGCGCATTTGTATCTTTCTTGTGTTTTGTCCAGACTGTACGAATCAATTTATTAATGGTTAGAAACTGCTCTCTTTACAATGGAGAGTACAATTTATTTACGCATGAAAAGGTTCTTTCTACAATCCACTTTTTACCTTATCATCATTAACGATAACTTCTATGATATCTCCAAAAACATCTTTGATCTTCTGGGTTATTTCTCCACAGTATCCGGCGTCAGCCAATATTACTTTGATATTTTCCCTCAGATACCTTACCAGTAAATAAACAACTTACTATTATGTACACAAGCAATCGTCACCATGACAGCAAGTAGAAAGCCATTTTTATCCACCACCACATGACACTTGACACCTTTTACTTTCTTGTTCCCATCAATGCCGCCGTTAAGGGAACGGTGATTTCCCAAAACACACGTTGACTATCCATAATACCAAGGCTCACCTCTGCTTTTTACCCCATCTATAAATGTACTTTTTCTCGTAAGTTGTTCAATAATAATTCAAATTCACCTAAAGAGGAGTATCTGCAATAATAGTAGTAAGCCAACTCCCAAGGAGCGAAATCGGAGGGAAGCATACGCCACTGACAACCGATTTTCACTACATAGAAAATAGCATTCCACATTTCACGTAAATCATATTTCCGTTTCCTTTCTTGCAAATTCAAGATTTTCTTGATAACTTGCCACTGTGTTTCTTCTAACCATGTTGAATACATGATTATTTTAAGCGTGGTAACTAAAAAATAATCATTTTCAAGGAAAGAAAAAAACACTCTTTTTATTTCAAAATGGAAAATTTAAACAGGCTCTAATATGAAAACGATTTTATTAAATTGCCTTCCTCCCGCAATGGAAAATTGTGCATCACCTGCACTCTCTGTTCTCAAGCATACATTACAAAATAATGGATTTAAAACAGATGTTTTATACTGGAATTTAAAACTTAACTCTTTTCTACGAAATTATCTCAACTTTGGAGATTACATACATAGAGATGACATCTATAAATTATTACCTTTTTATATTCATATTGCAATTGAAGAAAATGATCAAGAACTCTTGAACAAATTAGCATATTCTGTCCTTTATCATAAGCCTGAAATTCACTCAAAAGGGATAGCCTATTTATATTCATATTTTTACGAACAAGATAAAAGGTTAATTCATATTATCAAAGAATGTCTGCAATCCATAAACATGAAAGAACTACTATTTGTTGGTTTTTCTGCAAAGTTCTCACAATGGATTGTGGCAACTATTATAGCTAAAGAGATAAAGAAAATATATAAAAAACTACCTATAATCATAGGTGGGTTTGGAACACCCCAAGAAGCCCAAACTATTCTTAAAAACTTTAATTGTTTTGACTTGTCATCTTGGGGGGAAGGTGAAAACTCAACACTATTACTGGCTCAACATGGTTTTTCTGAAGGAGTACTTAACAAAATTCCGCATATTTGTTATCGAAATTGTAATACAATCACGTCTAACAAAGCGATTAATACTTACATAAATTTAAACAATGTCAGTTTTGATATGTCAGATTATTTTTCACAAATAAAACTTCATAAATTACCTCTTACTTTAATGATTCCAATTGAAGCAAGTAGAGGGTGCAATTGGGGAAGGTGTAAATTTTGCTTTTTAAACAAAGGATATAAATTTAGAACTAAATCCGTAAAAAGCGTTAAAAACGAAATATTAAATTACATTGAAAAATTTAATTGCACATCTATATTTTTTCTTGATAATAATATCGTAGCTAAAGATAATATAAGATTCGATACGCTACTAGACGAATTAATTAACGTTAGACAGAAATACAATGATTTTTCTATTAAAACAGCCGAAGTGACAACAAAAGGGCTCACATTCGAGTTAATAAAAAAAATGTCATTAGCCAATTTTGAATCTGTACAAATTGGCTATGAATCACCAAGCAATACAATACTGAAATCAATCAAGAAAAATAACACATTTGCCAGCAATCTGTTTTTTATCAAATGGGCCTTACAATTTGGAATTAATTTAAGTGGCATAAATATTTTAAGGAATTTATTAGAAGAAGATGACGATGGCATAAAAGAAGGTATTAATAATTTATTTTATATGAGATTCATTTTGTCTAGTAAAAAATTTCATCATAACATTTCATTCCTTAGTGTATCTACATCATCAAGGTATTTCAAATTTCTTGAATCAAATAAATTATTAGATAACTGGTCTTCTAATACATCTTCTTTATTATCTGAAAAAATTATCAACAAAAAAGACAAATACATTCTATTTGAAGATTATACAAAGAAAACATATAATAAACTATGGGACATATTTAAAAATGTAGAAACATACTACATTGAAAATGAATACAAATATAAATTTATAAAAAATCACAATATTATAACTTATAGAGAATTTCTCAACAATGAATTAATTAATGAATTGGAATTTAAAGAAAATGAAGAGCATTGGTGTATATTAACAATTTCTAATAAAAAAATTGTATCAATCAATAATTTATTATCTTCAATAAAAAACAGTAATATGAAAATCATAGAGCAGGCCATATGTGAGCTAGAAGCAGAAGGCTTGATATATGTAAATGATACAAAAACAGAAATCCTATCCATAGTTGATACTGATCGAATATTATATTAATAAAAGCAACCAGAAAATTATATTAATAAGCTATTCTCTTGGATTAACTTAGATTTCAAAGAAATAGCAAACCCTTCTCATGAACTTTACATTTGTTGACAAGAAGAGCTTACTGTTCTTTACGAATCCACAATGTGTATTTTATCGAATGCCTACTGAACAATGATATATGCTCAAAAGCTAACCCAACCGTACCATCGTAGCGTAGCACTCAAGTCACGCCTATTGACTATGTTACACAAATTAAAAAACGAATTCATTTTGATATAAACTTAGAACCTTAGTCTTAAAGATATACTCATATTTAGCAGACAAAAATTGAGTATGTGCTTCAACAAGCGATGATACTACATCATTATATTCCATGATACTAGTCGTTCCAATTTCAAATTTCAACAAGATTTGACGTATAACTTCTTCTGAAGAAGAAAGATTTTTTTGTTCCCTGCAACTTCTTCCATGCTGTTTCCGCATCCATCATCGCTTGAGTAAGTTTGTTCTCAACCTGTTTTTTAGTTACGTATAAATTATTCCATTTAAAATATCCGTTTGACTAAAATTACAATATTCTATGCTATCTACAACAGTCACATTTGGGACAAATGTTTTATAATCTTTTAATTCCAAAAACTGACGCAGATTCATCCTTGATAAATCATAATTATGTTTGGCAGACAAGAGTGTATTTTCCGCATCAGCAAGTCTTGCTTGAATCTGTAGTAAATCTGCAATCGTGACTTTACCATGTCCAACCTTTATAGAAATTTGTTCTTCTTGCTTTTGTAATGATTCTACAATATTCTTACAATTCCCAATATTCTCCTTTGCACAAAGAGTTTCCAAAAAATAAGCTGTAATATTAAGATATAAATCATTTTTTGCTTTTTCATATTGCAATGCAGCAACCTTTTTATTCAATTTGGAATATTGTAATTGCCGCAAATGTTTCAATCCATCAAACGATAATATATTTGCAGAAACAGATGAACTTGAACTTTTCATCATTCGATTCGTTATAAATTCATAATAGTCTCATCAAGTACACGCCCCATTGATAGGTTATATGAAGTGTTTGCTGACAAATTAGGAACAAAGACCCATTTTCTATCTGATAAGGACATAGTACTTTCCTCTAAATAAAGTTTTTCTAATTTCAATTCAATATTGTTTTCCAATGCGTAATCAATACAATCGTCTAAAGTCCATTTTTTTCAAACCATCTTCTTGGGCATATAAGATATTTATGAAACAGAATCATTACCACAAGTACACAATATAATATATATTGTTTCATTTATATACCACTTTTAAGTAATGTAACTATTGGATCAATTAAACGCATCATCAGGCTACGTTCCTCTGTTATTATTTCTGCCGTACCGCTCATTTTTTGAATGAGTTTAAGTTTTTTCCCATATGAGGATTTCATTCCATTAGGAAAAATAATTTCTGCAGTATATTGAGGTGAAGCCTGCTGGACTGTAGCCTCTTCTGGAACAGAAGATATGTGCCCTACTACTCCTATTAATAAGCCATATTCCATGTATGGATAGCCATTTAGTCTAACATTCAGTTTTTGTCCTGTTTCAATTTTACCAAAACTTTCTTGTGGAATTTTGACAATTCCAACAACATTATACTCCTCTTTCGGTACAACTGTTAAGAATGTTTCTCCAATATTAATGAACTGACCTTCATCCCATTTCCTGACAAAAGAGACAATGCCATCAATGGGAGATACTAACAGATATGATAATTCCCAGTTCCTAATTAAAGCAAGCAGTTTTTTCCTACTACTATTAATTTCTTGTTCCATAGATAGTATCTCGTCGTCTTGCTGTATGGACAACTCTATTATCTGTTGCTTATTTTGCAGTATAGACAATTCCGTAGATGTTATCTGTGACTTAAAAGAAATAACATTATTACGCGTCTTAAGCAACTTCCTTGCAGATTCTTCATATTCTGCTTCTGACATAACTTTATGAATAAACAATGAAGAGTCCCGTCTGTGACCTTTTTCTTCATATTGCAAATCTTCTTTCAGAATATCTGCCTGATTTTTCATCTGAAAATAATATTCTGTCTGCTTGTCAATTTGTTCTCTCAAAAGTTCTTTCTTTTGGTCTATAACCGCTCGTTCAATGTAAGCACGATATTTTAAGCAAGCAGAATAAAAAGAAGTCCATTCACTCTGTAAATCACCAAGATTATATTGTTTATAAATCCACCTATCAAATACAACAAGATTTAATACAGAGTCATTAACTAGCATGAGATTGCTTTCAATAGAAAGAATATCATAGTAGTTAGCATTGGAACGTATTACACCAAGAATAGCTTCACTTTTTATTGAATCTCCATTTCTAACCAATATTCTTTCAAGATTACCTGATTTTTTTGACACTACATCAATCGGTGAATAAGCAGTTGTTATTGTGACTGTACCATTAACTCTCTCCGGATACTTAATAAAACAGCATCCAATTATTATTGCTCCAAAAAATAAAAATATTAATGTAATACCCCATCGTATTATCCATAAAGGAATTTTACCTAAAATTTCCTGAGCTTCCTCACTGTAAAAATTAGAATCTTGCGGCATATTAAAACAATAATTTATTAATTACCTAATTCAAGTTGGTTTTTGACCAAATTATAATAGTATCCTTGCACTTGGGTCAATTCTTTATGAGTACCCTGTTCTACAACCTTTCCTTTATTCAATACAATTATGTTATCTGCATTTTTCACCGTACTTAATCTGTGTGCAACAATAACAACTGTTTTGTTCTTAAAAAGTTTGTTAAGATTTTCCATTATGACTTTTTCATTGTTTGCATCAAGAGAATTAGTTGCTTCGTCAAAGAATAAATATCGTGCATTTCTATATGCAGCCCTCGCAATAAGCAACCTCTGCCTTTGTCCTGTACTTATGCCATTACCTTCAGCACCTATCTTGGTATTATATCTAAGCGGAAGCCCATTAATAAAATCATCTATATTGGCAATCTTTACAGCTTTCTTTACTTTAACCATATCTGGAGTTTCATCCGAAACACCAATATTATTAGAAATCGTATCTGAGAAGATAAACCCTTCTTGCATAACGATTCCGCATTCTTTTCTCCATACAGTGGGACTATAATCGGAGATTCTGTAACCACCCAATAAAACCTCACCAGATATCGGTTCATAAAATCCAAGCATCATCTTCAACATAGTAGTTTTTCCACTTCCTGATGCTCCAACAATTGCTGTTACTTTATTATAAGGTATTTTTACATTTATATTATCTAGAACTTTTTCAGAATGAGGTCCATTATATTGGAATACCACATCTTTAAATTCAATGTCTGAACCATCTAGTATTTCGCAAATATATTCTCTATCTTTTTTCTTCTTCATCTTTTTGATCCTGAATTTCATTGAGTCTTTCCAATGATATCTTAGCGTCTTGAGCTTCCTGTATAAAACTGATGAATTGCGAAATTGGTGCATTTAGCTGACCAATGATATATTGCATTGCTGTCATCATCCCCAAGGTCATATCTCCATTTATTACAGCACTTGCTGCCAAAAAAGAAATGAATACATTTTTAGTCTGATCTATGAATGTACCACCAATTTGCTGTGTCTGTCCAATAACAAGCCCTTTCACACTTACATTAAATAATCTTGCCTGTATTCTTTCCCATTCCCATCTTTTCTGCCTTTCACAACCATTCAACTTAATATCCTGCATCCCCGTTATTAACTGAACAATACTACTTTGATTAGCCGATGCTTCTTGAAAGCGCATATAATCCAATTTTCTTCTTTTCCTCATAAAAAGTATGATCCATACAATATAAAAGCCACTGCCAAGAATAAAGATACCTAGAATTTCTATATTATAACCTCCCATCACGACAGCATAAACCCCAAACGTAACCGCTGCCATCATGATACTAAGTAAAGAACCAGTAAGAAAAGACTGAATACGGCTATGATCACCTATGCGCTGCATTATGTCACCTACCATTTTGGAATCATAGAATGAAATCGGAAGCTTCATTAGCTTGGCAAGAAAATCTGATATAAGAGAAATGCTAATTCTTGTAGCCATGTGAAGCATCAACCAACTACGTATTAATTCATTGGCCATTTGCCCTAATACCAGAACCACTTGTGCTATCAATATGACTATTACAAAGTTTAAATCACTTGTCCCAATGCCGACATCTATGACAGACTGCGTAAGGAATGGCATCATTAAACTTATTATGCTGCCTGTAAGCATAGCCAAAAACAATTGTACAACAAAACGTCTGTATGGTATTAAATATTTCAATAGATTTTTAAAATTCAATCTGATATCTTCATCGTTTTGTTCTGAAAATTTTTGCGTAGGTTCAAGTAATAATGCTATACCAATAGATTTATCGTCCGTACTTTCAGAAATGGTTTGTGCCCAACACTTTAGAAATTGTTTTTTTTTGTATTTTAAGAGTCCAGAAGCCGGATCAGATATATAAATATAAGTTTCATTCTTCTTTTTCTCGACTTTATATACTACAACAAAATGACATTGATTCCAATGCACTATGCAAGGAAGACTAGCTTCATTACACAATTGTTCAAAATTAATTTTTACTCCTATTGTACGGAAACCAATCTTTTCTGCTGCGTCACTAATACCTAAAAGAGATACCCCCTCTCGGTTTATATGACATTTATCCCTTAGACTCTGCAATGAAAAATTTTTACCATAATATTTAGCAATAATTCTCAGACACGTTGGGCCACAATCCATTGAGTCTAATTGAATGTATATAGGAAACTTCTTTAGCATATATTTATCGTATTATCAAGTAAAATGATATTCTACTTCTAAAGTAATTTAATTTGCAGCAAAAATATAAAAAGTATTTGTTAAGGCAAAGATTAAATCACAATTAAAACGGACCTACATTAGCCAAGTATTCGTTAACTCTCCATTTGCATATATAGCAAAGATACTACTTACACTATTCCAGGTACTTAGAATTAGTGTCTGCTGAATTAATAATTCATCACACATAGAGAGTAGCATAATACATAATCCCTCATGATGACGATGGCAAAGATCCCCCTTAATTTTGGTTAGCACAAGGCAAAGCTCCCTTGGGAAATCACGTTCTTGACGAAGTAGCACATTCTCGTCCAGCATCATGCTGTGTCCGGAAACTTAGTCTTATATCATTGGCTCGATAGATCCTCTTAGCTGTACCGAATGAACATTCGATTTCGTCACGATTACCGATAGCTTTTGCTATTTTAGATTACATTTCCTCGGACGGTGTTTTTGGGGGCGCTCTTCCTAATGGTTTACAGTACGATTAGATTTCAAAGTCCTTGAATATATTTCAATTGATCTTGTTCAGGTAAATCTTATCCGCAAGGAGAGTTGCAAGAAGACAACCGAAACGTTCTTTGAAAAGTTGAATCTGCAGTACAAGATCCTGATTTTCGTTATAGGCATCCCAGCTGCGGTGGTTTATGAACGTATAGCCTTCAACAATGCTTACTCCTATCTTGTCTCCAAAGTCATTCTTTGCCTTTCCGTGGACAATGGCGCGCACATGAGGCTGGAAGATGCTAAGTATCCTATCCTCACAAGTATAGAGCTTTAACCTCAGCATCTCTTTCTGCTGATGGTACATCTTGATGATGGTAGTCATTGTGCGCTTCTCGTAAAAAAATAGGCTGTCATAGTACTTGTAGTCCTTTGCAAAAAGAGTAAAAAGAATGCGGATGTTTTTGTGTAAGAACTTGAGCATCACCACCATGGTTCCACGCACTATCTTGCCCCGTTTCTTGGATTGGCTGATGAACCGAAGATAGACTTGACGGACTTTTTTGAAGTTGATATGAAGCTTGCATAGCCCAAATGCTTCGCACACCTTTATTATATAGTCGGTCACCTTACGGCAGCCGTCATGTATTATATCAACATCTACAAGATAGCGCATTTCGGCATCTGCATAGGTGGCATCAATCTTCAATGCGCCCCCTTGTGCTTACGTCCCTGCGAATCAGTAAAAGAGATAGTATTGGAATCTTCAGCTTCCGGCATTGGAGATTCCTCGACATTCTTCCTCGCCTCCTCTTCCACACGCTTACGCCTCTCTTCAAGAAGTCGCTTCTCTTTGTTTAGCAGACGGACAATTATTATGTTGATTTTTCTTCAGAAATACACTTCCGAATGGTGACGAACAGACTTGGGGCAAATATAGGCTTGTCAGTAAACTCAGACAGTCCGCACAAGTACTGCATATCAGGGTTCTCCCTGATCATCTCGATGGTTTCGTCATCACCAAGATTAAGCTTGTGTTACCTGATCAAAAATGTTCATTTTTTCTTTAATTCTACTTTTACTTGCCTACTGATGGGTTCCTTTCTATTCTTGTAACACGTTAATAATATTTAACTAAATAATAAATAACAAGTATTATGGACAAAGAAAAAGAATTATTTCAGGCTGTATACAAAAGTGTAAAAAACACTATTAGCCAAACACTACAATCTACTACAGAAACAATTAAAGAAAATAGAGATATAAAAGAAGGAAAACCAATAGAAGAAATTACTTCATACAAAACAGAGCTTATCAAAACGTTGATAGAATCGTATACCAAGGATGTCGAGACACAAAATATCAGTACATATAAAGCTTCACTGGCACGCTAAATCAACGAAAAAAGACTAATCGGAAGTTTTAAAGGCTAAAAATTTAAACCACTATATTTCAAATCATTACTAGTATATATCAGTAATACATGGAAAGAAGTAGAAAAGGCCAGATCTCACAAAAAAAACTATTTACAAAACACCAACAATAAATTATAACAATCCGTCCTACACTAAATGCCCCCTATCTTCGTGGCGACAAACAATTTATCAATTAAAAAAATAGATGTATGAAACCAAAGAAAAGACCGGCATCACAAACTGAAGCCATGAAACTGAGATGGAAAAAACGGATTGTCTTTGAGAAAGGATACACTGAAATGTGTGCCGAATGGATGGCGGAACGCCTGGAAGCGTTAACCGACCATTTGCAATACGGACACGCAGCCATCGCTTATCAAAAGCAGAACGGAGACTTCAGGTTGGTGAAAGCGACACTGATCTACTATGAAGCAGAATTCCACAAGAAGTATGATCCCACAAAAATAGAAGGAACCGTAATCTACTGGAATGTGGATGAACAGCGATGGACGACATTTCTGGTGGAGAACTTCATGGAGTGGAGACCGATCGTATAAGGTGGGCACCACAGATTACACCGAGTTTTACGGATGAATTATTTTATATTTTGAGAAATCAAGTGAAGACATCTTTGGGAATCCGAGTTAATTTGTGGTGAATGTATGATTGAAAGTACAAACGACTAATCTAAAAAAACAATGGCAATACCATATGGCGGGATCAACTATTTCCCGGTGGGCGTAAACTTCATGGAAGAGAACGCAATGGAAGTGATAGAAGCAAAATACGGAATAAAGAGCCCGGCAATCGTACTGAAACTGCTGTGTAAAATATACAAGGAGGGATACTTCATTCGTTGGGATGAAGAACAGTGCCTGATCTTTGCCAACAAGGCGGGAAGGGAAGTACAGGCCGCTGAGGTGCAGGGAATCATTGAGATCCTCTTCATCAAAGGGATACTGGACAGAAACAGTTATCTGGAAAACGGAATACTGACCTCGGAAAACATACAGAAGGTATGGATGGAGGCGACAAAGCGGAGGAAAAGAGAGAGTTGTCGGAGCTCCCTTACCTGATGGTGAAACCGGAAAAGGAAAACGGCAAACCGGACAATGCATCCACACAACAGGAAGTTGAACAACCCAAGCCGCTTAAAGAAGGAAAAGCAGCTGTCGGCACAGGAGATGTAGCCGTTAGCCCGGGAAATGTAGTACACGATGTAGCCGTTAACGCAAAAAATGCATGCAATTCCGGACAAAGTAAAGTAAAGTAAAAAGAAAAGTAGAGCAAAGGAAAATAAAGAATTACCCCCTCAGCTCCCCCAAGGGGAAGAAAGGAAGGAGGATTCTGCTTCTCTCTCCATACCGGGATACGCCTTCAATACAATGACGCACAATTACTCGGGACTGATGGATACGCTCCAAAGATTGGGGATCAACGAGGTAAGCGAGGTAAATGCCATTCTCAGGCTATCGGACTATGGAAGAAAGGGAACGACGGTGTGGCGGCTGATTGCCAACACTTGCTGGAGTGACATAGGGGCAAAAGGAAGGTATCTGATAGCGGCACTGAACAGGGCAAAAAGGAAATAAACGGATAGGGCAAATCCCCTGTGTATAGTTGACAAAAAAGCAAGTATATCGGCTCTAGCCCGCAAAGATCCTCAGCGAGGCTAAGAAGTAAAAATCAAACTTGACAAGCTGAAAAACAAACTATTCAAAATTCAAAACTTCTATCTATAAAACTTGTTTTAACACAGTGTTAAAGCTTGTTCTTTGGATGCAAATAACAAGTGTTTTAAATGCAAAAGGCTTGTTATTTGCACACAAGAATAAAATGAACGGAAATTGACGTTAACATTGTTAAACAGCCGGTTTTCCCATATAATTTAGCTCAACAATACTCCCTCTTAAACCAACGTTCGAATACAGGATCAGAAAACACATACAGTTCCCCCTCCTTCTCAATAAAATCACGCTCGGTCAGCATGCGTTTGTTGCAGGTGATAATTGAAGCGGTATTCACCATTGGCTACGGCACGCAACATGGCTGTTTACGCAGTGATCAGATTTTCAGTATCATTCATGCACATAGGCATATCGGTATCTATCAATTGCCGGGTACGCATTTCAATGGTTTCCGAACCTGTTCATCTTCATGCATCAATTCGTCCATCGCTACTTTGACAAGTGAAGACTTTCCCCAACGACGTGGAGAGATGAGAACAAAGACACAAATTATACATCAACGTATAATACATCGATGTATAATTTTAAAGATTATCTATTTCAAAAACAGGCATAGAAGCATCATTTAATGGTCACCATGGTTGCTCGAAACCATATTCCTGAAATGAAGCATCCTGATAGCGGAAATTACTATATTTTCGCTTTAATTCATCAATCAATGCTTTACGAAGCACTCCGTCACCTTTACCATGAATGAAAACTATTTTTTGTTCACGTTTGGTTTTGTACTTCTCCATCACTTCACGGAATTTATCCAACTGGTAATTCAGTATCTCGGCATTCCCCATGCCACGTGTGTCATCCAGCAATTCGTTGATGTGCAAGTCTATTTCAAGAATTTCATTCTTTCCGCCACGTTTCACAATCGGTTGTGACTTAGGCTTATCCACTTCCTTCTTCTGGATCAATACAGACTGCAGTTCCTCAGCCGAAACAAATACCTGACGGGTAGGAACATCGTCTTTCACAATATCATAAACCAAAGCCGGCTGTTCAAAGAAGTCCGACTCACGGAATGTATGCAGTTTATAGAACTTCACCGTATCGATACGCAACTCCACACAAACCGCAGGTTTCAAAGGCGCTGTCCGTCCATCTTTAAAAGCAATGAACTGAACGGCCACATGCTCCATTTCATTCAGCATATCCTTAGTAAACTCTTCCAGCAAAAGCTTCGTATTGGGTTCCACCAGTCCATGCGAACGGGTTTTCCAGGCCTTTCCTTCGGCACTCTGATACGTATAATACAAATAATAATTGCTGTCATTTACCAAATAAGCCTCAAACGAAGTACTGCTGATAGCTTTCACGTCTTCGGGCACATAAGCCAGAAAAACATTTAAAACATCACCACCCCGCACTTCGGCCGAACGAACTACCGGAATCTCAGGCTTTACCGGTTTGACGGGTTCTTCGGGTTTCTTTGGTGCAGGAGCAGCCTTCCGGGTCATATTATAATCATCCGTATCGATCACCACACACTCGCGTATCTGCATCGGGATATCAAATCCATCAGCATCTTCCACCAATACAATATCTTTTCCCCGGAATCCTTTTACGATTCCTCCGCCCACCTCACTGAGGAAGCGCACTTTATCACCTATTTTCATTGTTCTGTTTACAATTTACCATTTACAATCTACAAATTAAGGCAAATATAACTACTTTTGTCGTCGCAAAGAAAGAAATGATGAAAGAAAACCCGAAACATATCCGTATTAGCGAATACAATTATCCATTGCCGGATGAACGCATCGCTAAATTCCCGTTGCCTGTGCGCGACCAGTCTAAGTTACTCATTTATCGTCATGGCGAGGTCAGTGAAGATGTATTTACCTCTCTACCGGAATATTTGCCAGCCGGAAGCCTGATGATATTCAACAACACCAAAGTGATTCAGGCACGGCTCCATTTCCGCAAAGAGACAGGAGCACTCATCGAGGTATTTTGCCTGGAGCCCATTCAACCCAATGACTACGTACTCAACTTTCAGCAAACGGAACATGCCGCCTGGCTTTGCATGGTCGGCAATCTGAAAAAGTGGAAAGACGGTCCGCTATGTCGTGAAATGACTGTAAAAGGATTCCCGATCACGTTGACCGCCACCCGCGGTGAATGTCGTGGCACCAGTCATTGGATCGATTTCCGGTGGGACAATCCGGAAGTAACGTTTGCCGATATCCTTGAAGTATTCGGAGAACTTCCTATTCCTCCTTACTTAAACCGGGATACGGAAGAAAGTGACAAGGAGACCTATCAGACAGTCTATTCAAAAATAAAAGGCTCGGTGGCCGCTCCTACGGCAGGTTTACATTTCACCCCTCGTGTACTGGATGCCCTGACCGAAAAAGGGATCGACCTCGAGGAACTGACTCTCCATGTTGGCGCCGGTACTTTTAAACCGGTAAAAAGTGAAGAGATAGAGGGGCACGAAATGCATACGGAATATATATCCGTATCACGCAGTATTATCAAAAAGCTGATAGACCACGACGCTTGTGCCATTGCCGTAGGAACAACTTCTGTGCGTACCCTTGAAAGCCTCTACCACATCGGCGTAACACTGGCTAACAATCCGGAAGCCACAGAAGAGCAATTGCACGTAAAGCAGTGGCAACCTTACGAAAGGGAATGTGATGTTCGCCCCGTAGTAGCCTTACAGAAAATATTAGGTTATCTCGACCGACATGGAATGGAGGCACTGCATACCAGTACACAGATCATTATTGCTCCGGGATATGACTATAAGATAGTCAAGGCAATGGTTACCAATTTTCATCAGCCACAGAGCACTCTGCTATTATTGGTTTCGGCATTTGTGAAAGGCAACTGGCATACCATTTATGATTATGCACTCGGACACGATTTCCGCTTTCTGAGTTATGGAGATTCATCTTTATTAATACCTTAAAACATGCAAAGCGATAATAATCAGGAAATGTTCCCTATCGTAGACGAACAGGGAACTATCACAGGAGCCGCTACTCGCGGAGAATGTCATAGCGGAAGCAAGCTATTGCATCCGGTTGTCCATCTGCACGTATTCAACTCAAAAGGTGAACTTTACTTGCAGAAGCGCCCTGAATGGAAAGATATACAGCCGGGCAAATGGGATACTTCCGTAGGCGGACACATCGATCTGGGAGAGAGTGTAGAAATAGCTTTAAAGAGAGAGGTCGCCGAAGAGCTGGGTATCACAGACTTCACACCGGAACTCCTGACAAGCTATGTCTTTGAGTCTGCCCGTGAACGGGAATTAGTCTTTGTGCATAAAACGGTGTACGACGGAGAAATACATCCCAGCGATGAATTAGATGGCGGACGTTTCTGGAGCTATGAAGAAATCAAAACGAATTTAGGAAAGGGTGTCTTCACACCGAACTTTGAAAGTGAAATAGATAAAGTAGAGATTTTCTCTTCTACTTCCCCCAAAGAGGCTGTGTAGAGACACTTTTCACCACGGAACACAGAGTAACACAGAGTCTTTTTTTGTTAATAATCAACAATTTAAAATTGCCACTGTGTTACTCTGTATCTTCTGTGGTGAGTTTTAACACCTTAAATTACTTTTTTTCTATCCAACTGATTATCGTCTCTGAAAAAGGACTCTCTTTGGGAGCTACAAAACCAACCCAATTTCCATTCTCATCAATCATAAACTTCTGAAAATTCCACTGAACCGGCGCATCTTGCTTTCCGTTCAGCTTCTTCTCTGTCAACCATTGGTAAAGAGGAGCCATATCTTTACCCTTTACCGATATCTTGGCCATTATCGGGAAGGTAACATCATAGTTCACCGAACAAAATTTGGCGATCTCTTCGTTTGTCCCCGGCTCTTGTCCCATGAAGTTATTGGCAGGAAAGCCGATAATCACAAAATTCTGATCTTTATACTGATCATACAACTCCTGCAACTCTGCATATTGCGGAGTCAGTCCACACTTGGAGGCGACATTCACTACCAGCACCTTCTTACCTTTCAGACCTGACAGTGGATACTCTTTGCCATCTATGGTCTTCACTGTGAAGTCATAGAATGATTTATTCTGAGCAGCCATCGACAGTGAAAGTACCAAGGCTGCTACGAAAGAAAAAAATGCTTTCATATCTTATTATTTGGTTTATCAAATAATTAACAAGCAGCCCCGGCAGAATGTTTGAAAGCAGCCTACTCTTCAGACATGGAATAAGGTTTAGCTTCTTTGGCAAGCCCCCTCTTTTTATTCGGAGAAGCAGCCATATCAAACTCAAGTGTTCCTCCCGCCAAAAGGTCGGCATGAGTAATATACATCTTATCGTAAACCTTTCCGTTCAGCTTCACCTGCCGGACATAGCAATTACGATCGCTCACCTTTGGCGCTTTTATTTCGAAAGTGCGGCCATTGGGCAGATTCATACGGATATACGGCAGATAAGGTGCTCCCAATACATATTGGTCAGTACCCGGGCAAACCGGATAAAATCCCATTGCCGTAAACAGATACCAGGCAGACATCTGGCCGCAATCGTCATTGCCGCCCAGGCCGTCAATATCATTTTTATACATCCGGTTCATGACCGTCCGCAGCCAGTATTGCGTCTTCCAGGGTTGGGAAGTCCAGGCATACAGATACGGAATGTGATGACTGGGCTCATTGCCATGTACATACCCTCCTACCAAACTTACTTCAGCAATATCTTCATTCTTTTCGTAATATTTGCGGGGAAGTGCCATTGAGAACAGTGTATCCAACCGACTGACAAACTTCTTCTCACCTCCCATCAAACGAATCAATCCGGCCACATCATGAGGCACGTGGAAAGAAAAATTCCATGAATTTCCCTCTATAAATCCTTCCCCGTAAGTCTGCATTGCATCAAATTCCTTCCTGAACTCTCCGTTGCTATAACGGGGACGGGCAAAACCAACCGAAGTGTCGAAAACATTCCGGTAATTATTCGCCCTTTTCTTATAAAGATCGGCCAACTGGTCGTCTCCCGCCAACAGAGCCGTCCGGTAAATAGTCCAATCGTCATAGGCATATTCCAATGTAGTGGAAGCAGCTGTCCCACTTTGATCGAAAGGTACATAACCCAATCTTTTATAAGCTTCAACTCCTTCGTAATAAGGAACATTAGCTGTATGATCCATTGCCATCAAAGCCTCCCCGACAGATATATCCGCTCCTTTGGCAACCGCATCAGCCAAAGCAGACACTGCATGATAACCGCTCATACACCAGCCTTCATTGCCCATCAGACTCCAAACCGGCAACATGCCATGTACACTTTGCTGCTGATGACGGATCATAGACTGCACCATGTCCGTATTCTGCCGGGGTTTTAGCAAGTTCAAGAAAGGGTGCTCCGCACGATATGTATCCCATAATGAGAAGATAGTATAATTGGTAAATCCTTCGGAAGTATGGATATTATGATCGAGTCCACGATACCGACCGTCTACATCCATATAAACGGACGGGTTAATCATGGTATGATACAATGAAGTATAAAACATGGCCAACTGATCGGGAGTTCCTTTGGCTTCGAGTACATCCAACTCACGATTCCATGCAGAATTTGCCTCGGCAACCAATTGATTGAAAGTTTTTCCGGCAGCCTCTGCCTGTAAATTCTTTACTGCACCTTCTGTGCTCACAGCCGAAAGAGCGACTTTTATCACTAGCTCCGGATTCTGCCGGGTATCGAAATTAAAGTAAGCCACCAGCTTCCGACCGGTCATTTCCGGGAAATTACGGTCGGTATTAAACCGCCGCCAAAAGCCTTTATACAGAGCTTTCCCTTTATCCGTATACCCATAATCCTTGATGGGCTGAGACAAAGAGATGGCAAAATATGTGTAATTGGTACGTGCCCATCCGTTCGTTATACGATAGCCCGTCAGTAATGTGTCATTTTCCACACGTAAATTAGCCCATAGAGTTTTTCCATCATAGTTGTAGATTCCGTGTATCAGGTCAAGAATGATGTGCCCGTCCGCATTATCGGGAAAAGTATATTTATGTATTCCTACCCGTTGAGTAGCTGTCAGTTGTGCCTTTATGCCATAATCAGCAAGCTCCACTTCATAATACCCCGGACGAGCAACCTCTGTGTCATGACTGAAACGGGAGCGGTATCCCTCGTCAGGAGTACCGGCTCTTCCGGGATTCAACTTCAGTTGACCTGTGGCGGGCATAATCAAAATATCACCCAGATCCGAATGTCCCGTACCACTCAGATGGGTATGGCTGAATCCCACAATTGTCGGATCATGATACTGATATCCGGCACAATATTCATACGCATTTTTTTGGTAAGTTCCATCTATGTTGTGAGGAATCGTATCTGTATCCGGACTTAACTGTACAAGTCCGAACGGGGCACAAGCACCGGGAAATGTATGCCCCATACCATTGGTTCCGATGATCGGGTTGACAAATGCACATACATCCGGCACTTCTGCCGTCTGCTGGGCCATCACTGTCGTAAATGCCGGAAGGAATGCCAGCAAGGAAAGTAATCTTTTTTCTTCATAATCTTATCTTTGTGATGTGTTGTTGATATGCAAAGATAGTTTTTTGTTTATCCAGCGTTAAATAATTAAGGAATAAAAACAAATATTAATGCACGCTTGCAGAATACTCCTACAAGCCGTATCTTTGTAACCCTAATTCTAAATACTCAAATATGGCTTTCACCAACAACGTAATGATTGTGCGCCACAAGTTGCTGGCAAAATTGGTAAATCTCTGGAAAGAGAACAAATTAACGAATGAAATTGACAGACTTCCCATTGAACTGAGCCCTCGCCGTTCACGCCCGCTCGGACGCTGCTGTATCCACAAAGAGCGTGCTGTATACAAATATAAACTTTTCCCGTTGTTGGGTTTCGATATGACAGACGAAACGGACGAGCTCACTCCACTTTCGGAATACGCACGCCAGGCGTTGGAACGTAAAAACAAACAGAAAGAAAATATACTCTGCGTCATCGATGAAGCTTGTTCATCTTGCGTACAGGTTAACTATGAGGTGACCAACCTCTGCCGTGGTTGTGTAGCCCGCAGTTGCTATATGAACTGCCCCAAGGATGCCATCCGTTTCCGAAAAAACGGACAGGCAAAGATTGACCACGACGCTTGTATCAGTTGCGGGAAGTGCCATCAAAGCTGTCCGTACCACGCCATCGTATTCATTCCGGTTCCTTGCGAAGAAGCCTGTCCCGTGAAAGCTATCAGCAAAGACGAGAACGGTATCGAACATATTGATGAGAGCAAATGTATCTACTGTGGCAAGTGCCTCAATGCTTGTCCTTTCGGAGCCATTTTCGAGATTTCCCAGGCTTTTGATGTCCTTGAAGGCATCCGTAGCGGTGAAAAGATGATAGCGATACCTGCTCCCTCTATACTCGGACAATTCAACACATCCATCGAAGCAGTATACGGAGCGCTTCGCCAGATGGGATTTGCCGATGTAGTCGAAGTGGCGCAGGGAGCTATGGACACCGTAAGTCACGAAGCTGCCGAACTGAAAGAAAAGCTAGAGGAAGGACAGCCGTTTATGACAACCTCTTGCTGCCCGTCTTACATCGAATTAGTGAACAAGCACATACCGGGAATGAAGCCTTATGTTTCTTCTACGGGATCCCCGATGTATTATGCCGCCCGCATCGCCAAGGAACGCCACCCGGATGCAAAGATCGTGTTTATCGGCCCGTGTGTGGCCAAACGTAAAGAAGCCCGCCGCGATGAATGTGTGGACTACATACTTACTTTTGAGGAAATGGCTTCGATCTTTGAGGGACTGGACATCCAACTTGAACAGACACAGCCATTCTCAGTACTCTATACTTCGGTACGCGAGGCACACGGTTTTGCTCAGGCAGGTGGTGTGATGGGAGCTATTAAGGCCTACTTAGGCGAAGAGGCTAAGAAATTCTCCGCCATCCAGGTCTCGGACCTGAACAAGAAAAACATAGGCTTGCTGCGTGCTGCTGCCAAAACAGGCAAAGCACAAGGACAGTTCATTGAAGTCATGGCCTGCGAAGGCGGATGTATCAGCGGCCCCAGTGCCCATAATGACGCTATCGGTGGACGCCGGCAGTTGAACCAGGAACTGATAAAACGCCGTGAATCATATGAAGAAACTCATAGATAAATTAAGGGAGGAGCGCACCCTCACCTCCGAAGAGTTCGCACACCTGTTGTCGCACTATGATGATGAAGCCTTGGCATACATCAATCAGCAGGCACGGGAAGTAGCGACCGCACACTTCGGACAGGGAGTCTACATACGCGGACTGATCGAAATAAGTAATTATTGCCGGAATAACTGCAACTATTGCGGTATCCGGAAAGACAATTGGCGAGCCGATCGCTACCGACTCAGTAAGGAGATGATTTGGGATTGTTGCGAACATGGCTACAAACTCGGATTCCGCTCATTCGTTCTCCAGGGAGGCGAAGATCCGAAACGGTCGGACAATGATATGGAGGAGATCATTGCGGAAATCCGCCGGCGATATCCCGAATGTGCCATCACGCTGTCTATCGGTGAAAAACCGGCGAAAGCTTACGAACGCTATTTTATGAAAGGCGCCGATCGGTATCTGTTACGCCACGAAACATTCAACAGAGGGCATTACTACTGTCTGCACCCCTATGAAATGTCCAACGAAAGACGTATCAAATGCCTTCAGGAACTCAAACGAATCGGTTTCCAGACCGGGACAGGCATCATGGTGGGAACCCCTCACCAAAGAGTGGAATTTCTGATAGAGGATATACGTTTTATTGAAAACTTCCAACCGGAAATGATTGGTATCGGACCTTTTATCCCCCATCAGCGAACCCCATTCTGTGACGAAAAAGCAGGCAGTGTAGAGCTGACCTTGTTACTGCTCTCTATCTTCAGGCTGATGCATCCCAAGGCACTGATCCCTTCGACAACTGCGTTGGCAAGCCTGGCACCGGACGGCAGAATACGGGGTATTCTTGCCGGCGCCAATGTGGTCATGCCCAATCTGTCGCCTATCATTGTAAGAAACAAATATAACCTGTACGACCAGAAAGTAGCTTTCGGTGCCGAAGCGGCCGAAGGACTGGCCTTATTGGAAAAGCAACTGACAGCGGTCGGATATCACATCGACTACAGCCGGGGAGATTATAACAACTAATCAACAAAAGACATGTATAAAGTAGATTCACCTGATGCTGTCGACTTTATTAACCATCAGGAAATTATTGAAACACTGGAGTATGCCCGCACCCATCGGAATGACCGGGAACTTATCCGAAATTTAATAGAGAAAGCCCGCCTTTGTAAGGGGCTCACCCACCGGGAAGCCGCCATATTGCTGGAATGTGCTGAAGAAGATCTTACTAAAGAGATTTTTCATCTTGCCAAAGAGATCAAGCAAAAATTCTATGGCAACCGCATCGTCATGTTTGCTCCGCTTTACTTATCCAACTATTGTGTCAATGGTTGTGTGTACTGCCCGTATCATCTCAAAAATAAAACCATCATCCGCAAAAAGTTAACTCAGGAAGAGATATGCCGGGAAGTTATTGCCCTGCAAGATATGGGACACAAACGCCTGGCACTCGAAGCCGGTGAAGACCCTGTGCGTAACTCAATCGATTATATACTCGAATCAATCCGTACCATCTACAGTATCCATCATAAAAACGGAGCTATCCGCCGGGTAAACGTGAACATTGCCGCCACTACGGTAGAGAATTATCGCAAGCTGAAAGATGCAGGTATCGGTACATATATCCTCTTTCAAGAGACATATCATAAAGAGAATTACGAACAGCTGCATCCCACCGGGCCCAAAAGCAACTATGCCTATCATACCGAGGCCATGGACCGTGCCATGCAAGGCGGAATCGATGATGTAGGCATGGGAGTCCTGTTCGGCCTGAATACATACCGCTATGATTTTGTAGGATTGCTGATGCATGCCGAACACTTGGAAGCCGTTTATGGCGTGGGACCGCATACGATAAGCGTTCCCCGCATCTGCTCGGCCGATGACATAAATGCCGAAGACTTTGAAAATGCCATCTCTGACGAGATCTTCCAAAAGATAGTAGCCGTTATTCGCATCAGCGTACCCTACACAGGCATGATTATTTCCACACGAGAATCGCAAAAGACCCGTGAAAAAGTGCTTGACTTAGGTATTTCGCAGATCAGCGGAGGATCACGGACCAGTGTAGGCGGTTATGCCGAAGCACAAACTCCGGAAGAGAACTCCGCCCAATTCGATGTCAGCGACACCCGGACACTGGACGAAGTGGTCAACTGGTTACTGAAACTGGGCTATATTCCCAGCTTCTGTACAGCCTGTTATCGTGCCGGACGCACGGGTGACCGGGTGATGTCACTTGTCAAATCGGGACAAATAGCCAACTGCTGTGCCCCTAATGCACTGATAACCTTACAGGAATATCTGGAAGATTATGCCTCGGAAGAGACGAAAGCTCGCGGAGTAGCCATGATAAAGCAAGAAATGCAACATATCCCCAACCCTAAAATCCGAGAACGGGCTTTAGAAAACCTGAAGCAAATTGCAGCAGGAGAAAGGGACTTCAGGTTTTGAAAACGTCGCCCCGCCCAATCGCCTGCACATTGCCTTGTTTGGTAAACGAAACAGTGGCAAGTCGTCATTGATCAATGCATTGACCAATCAAAACGCTGCTTTGGTATCGGACATCGCCGGTACCACTACCGACCCTGTATATCAACCGATGGAAATACATGGTATCGGTCCGTGTGTATTCATCGATACAGCCGGATTCGACGATGAAGGTGAACTGGGCTCCCTACGTATCGAACGAACCTTACAAGCTGCGGACAAAGCCGACATCGCACTGATGGTTTGTTGCGATACGGAACTTTCCGAAGAGCAACGATGGATAGAGTTACTGAAAGAGAGGAATATCCCCTACCTGTTGGTACTGAATAAAGCCGATCTGTTAGAGAAACCGGATGAAGTCGCCGATAAATTGGAACAACAGACAGGACAACACCCTTTAATTGTCAGTGCCAAAGAAAAAACGGGCATAGACTCAATCCGTCAGTCTATTCTTCATCGGTTACCGGAACTTAACGAGCAACCGGATATTGTGGGAGATTTGGCCAACGAAGGCGATGTGGTACTACTCGTGATGCCACAGGATATACAGGCTCCTAAAGGGCGACTTATCCTGCCACAAGTACAAACACTACGCGAACTTCTTGACAAAAAATGCATCACCTTGAGCTGCACAACCGACCAGTTGGACAATGCCCTCAAAGCCTTGTCAGTTCCCCCCTCATTGATCATTACCGATTCGCAGGTTTTCAGAACCGTCTACGAAAAGAAACCGCCACAGAGCCGACTAACCTCCTTCTCGGTATTATTTGCCCGCTACAAAGGAGACATTGACTACTATACCGAAGGAGCGTATATCATCGACCAACTGACAGAAAATTCCCGGGTCCTGATAGCCGAAGCCTGTACTCATGCTCCACTGTCCGAAGACATCGGCAGAGTGAAACTTCCACGAATGTTGCGCAAACGTATCGGAGAGAAACTGCATATCGACATTGTTTCCGGAAATGATTTTCCTAAGGACCTGAATTGCTACGACCTGATTATTCATTGCGGAGCCTGCATGTTCAATCGCAAACATGTCCTGAATCGGATAGTCAAAGCTAAAGCACAAGGTGTCCCAATGACTAACTATGGAATAGTTATCGCATATATCAATGGCATTCCTTTCCACTGACAACAAACGCCTTATGAGACACGATCGTATTTCATAAGGCGTTTATGCTCCTGTCATCTAATGAAACCAAAAACTTGAAATTTATTCAAAGAGTCTGATATAATAAAACAGTTAATAATATTATTTTATCTTATATATGATGAAAATCGGATTTTCATTGGCATTTCTTTTTTGCAATTCTTGTGGTACAGTAATTTGAGTTTGTTCTTTAAATGTTTCTATCTCATAAGGTGTAACAACCTGTACCAAATTATTTCCTAAGACACGTCCCCATACCGGGAACCGGTTATGCCCCTTACTACCTACCATACCTAACTGCATATTGATATCAGCCAAGTTATAAGCACTTGTCTCAGGGATATCACACTGCTCCACAACAGTTTCTCCACTGTGTTTGTCCACCGAAGCCACATAATACTTCTCATTCAGCATCATGCGCAGATAAAAACGGCGAGGCGTCTCAAAAATATCACTTACAAAAAATATCACCGTTAGCAGGGAATCTTTTAATATCGCGAATATTGAGCCCACGAATAACCTCTTCATCCGAATTGCTTAGACCGGCCACTAAAACAGGCTGTATGGTGTCTGCCGACAAACGGTAAATGGTATCATTGCTAGCTGTTTTAAACAAGACTGACGCCTGCTTCCCATCCGAAGGTGAACCCATTACTCCAAAAGTAAAGCCTGAATCTTCACGGGGTACCAACGGCGAATAGAAATCGTTTTTGGCAATTATCGCCTCACCGTCCTCTTGAAATACCCCAATACCAAAACTACCGTTCTGAAACGGCATAAGAGGCATAGCGATGGCACCAATGCGCTTGTTACCAAGGTGATGAGCATAAATAATGGGAGAATTTACAGGCAGGTCTTCCACAAACGTGCCTTCCAATGTATATATGCCAACCTTATTGCCGATAACATAGAAACGATTATCAGCCTCATCAGCCTGTATAAAACCTATCATACCATTAAAGTCATCGGGACCTTGGCCTTGGCGAAGGAATGTACGCAAAAAGTGTCCTTGACGATCGAACAGTACGATACGGGCTTCCTTGCCCACCAATACATAAATGTATTTGCTTGTGATGGCAAAGTCTACCACACCGTCTATCAATGAGGCATCATCATTGGTCATTTCCAAAGGGATATATTCAACTGACTCTATCTCATCAGCAATAGACAAAGTTGCCGGCGAATTAAGTGCATCACGAACGGAAGCGGTTAACAGACCTGTTTGGTCGACTTGATTTAAATTACAAGATGCCAAAACAAAAACGCCAATGGCAACCATGAAAAAAGACTTTGTGTTCATCATGTTTTAAAGTTATATTTTGGTCAAAGATACAGAACATTTGTTATTTATCATTTCTTTTTCCGGATATTTTTCCATGAATCCACAAAACATATAAAGTTGAAATTCCTATATTTGTAATAAAAAAAAGATTACTTTCCAAAAGTATTATAACTAAAAAAATCTTTTACTTTTACTTATATTTCTCCGGAATCTTCCTCTCAATGATGGCATCAAATACCCGTGACAACTCTTTAATAACCAAAAAACATTTCTGTCACTTGAAAATTGGGTAATATAATTAGGCTGTGAATGTCAAATGATAACATTCACAGCCTATCACTATCCAACTAACTTTCAGTAGGATATATTACCTAAAATATATAGTTCCGGTTCTAATAAAACCGGCTATTCACTTCTCTATAGAACAATACCTCTGTCAGTATTGAAAATCTTCCCTTTGACGTACACCCGGTAATCTTTTATCATGCCGGGATATCCCTTTTCGGCACGGGGCAAATAGCGGAAACCGGTTACGGTATAGTCTCCACCCAGATCGATGACTAATTGATGAGGATAAGCATCTTTAGCCACCGTCATCCAGTAAGTGGATTCCTGAAGGTCGAACACTTTATCTCCCGTACAGTTACCGCTACGTGTCTCTTCGCTGTCGGCATAGCGTATTCTCCACTTTTCACGTGAAATTGGCTTACCGTCGGCACCCAGTACATCAAGTTCGGCGATGGCTGCTATCTTCTTTCCTTTTTGTGCCGAAAGGGCCTCAAGGCAGAAATAACGACCGATACTCTGACGATCAAAGCAAACTTCCTGCCATCCGTTGCCCGGAACAAACGTACCTTCGGCAACGGGAGTTTCCCGACTCAAGTCCAGTTGTTCACCCTCTTTGCGATGGGTAGAAGCCCCTTCATTGCGTAACCAATCCAAGATGGGCTTCTTCAGTCCGCGGATAGATGCTTTCTCAGGGCCTTTCAAATCAAGAACAATAATTTCATTTTCTCCCTCTTTGAGCCAACAACCGGGCATGAAGAGTGTCTGCTGCGGACCAATCTCCCAGAAACGTCCGATAGCAAGGCCATTAACCCATACCATACCTTTACCCCAAGTACTCATATCAAGGAACGTATCGCCAACTTTATCCAAACGGAAGGTAGTCCTATAATACGCAGGCATAGTCTGAGCTGTCCCATTTTTATATCTTTTATCTTGCACAAACGAATAATCCACCGGAAAACTATAAACCGTCCAATTCTTTAACTCTGCAGATTGCTTTCCACGGACAAGTTCTACTTTTTCAGTGATACCTTTGCGATCGTGAATCGACTCATCAAAGTTAACGCGTCCCATAGCTTCTACCAGGATGTCGATACGCGTTCCTTTCTTCAAAGCCGGCAGTTGCAAGACAAATTCACCACGACGACGGTCCAGACGAGCCAACAATTTACCATCGGCAAAAACTTGTGCCCAATCATGTACTTCTGTGATCTTCATCGTAGTGCCATTTTCGACAGGCTCCTGCAAAGTAGTCCGATACAAAATCGTTCCCCACCCCTGATCAAAAGCCTCCATCGGTTGTATATCCATACTCTCTTTAGCCTCGGGCAAATTGGAAAAGAGAGGAGCAACCTGAGTAAACTCCACTTCAGGTATCTCAATCACCGGAAAAGCTTCGGGAATCTCAGGCAATTGTTCTCCTGCAGGCAGATAATTTTTCAGCAGACCACGAAGCTGGAAATATTTGTCCGTAGTCCATCCCGGCTCACTGATAGGCGCATCGTAATCGTAAGAACTACACATAGCGGAGTAAGACGGATTGTTGGCACCACCCCAATGCCCGAAAGTAGTACCTCCATGGGCCATATAGAGACTGAATGAAATATTACGGTCAAGCATATCTTTGATACCCTGCACCATGCTTTTGGCAGGACGGGTCTCATGCTTGCGTCCCCAATGATCAAACCATCCACTCCAGAACTCACTACACATTAATGGAGTCTCCGGACGAGCCTCTTTGAGACGCTTGAACTGCTGTTCAATGTTGGCTCCCGTACCAAAATTGATAGTCCAGAGCAAATCGTCCAATCCATTCCGATCAAAGGTACTGCTCCAGTCACATTGAAAAAGAGGAACTTCGGTAAACCCGGCACTTTTCACTATATCACGAATAGCCGAAACATAGGGTTTGTCAACTGCATAAGCACCATATTCATTTTCTACCTGCACCATGATAATGTTTCCTCCGCGAGTAATCTGCAACGGTGCAAGCTGTTTTCCGACTTCTTTCATAAAGATTGCAGTGCGCTCCATAAAATAAGGATCGAGTGTACGAAGTACAATATCTTTCTTCTTCAGTAACCACCAGGGAAGTCCGCCCATCTCCCATTCGGCACAAACATAAGGACCCGGGCGTACAATCACATACATCCCATGCTTCTGAGCCAGACGGCAAAAAGCGGCTATATCATTTTGTCCGGTAAAGTCAAACTGTCCCTCAGTCTGTTCATGGATGTTCCAAAATACATAAAGACAAATCGTATTCATCCCCAATGCCTTACACATCTCGATACGATGCTCCCAGTAAGGAGCCGGAATACGAGTATAATGCAACTCGGCAGCCTTAACCGTAAAAGGCTTGCCATTCAAAAGGAAAGTGCTCTTCCCGATTGTGAAATTTTGTGCTGCAACAGGCAACGAAAAATCAAAATCGGTTCCACCACTTTCCTTCACCACCGATCACAGCATTCTTATGGTTGCCTTCACTATCTTCGTTACTACGTTTACTTCGCCTACGGCAGAAGCATTATATTCCATACCATACTTACGAGTACATCACGCAAAGCACGAGTAGAACTCAAGTTAGAAACAGTGTTACCCGGAGTATGTTTCAGTACATAATCGGCAACAGTAACCAATGTATATTCTTCACCGTACATCACGCCGTCCTCGCAGATCATTGCCAAACGATCAACATCCGGGTCTACAACAAATGCAACATCCGCTTTTCCACCTTTCATCAGGTTCATGATATCTCCCAGATTTCTTTCCAAGTGGTTCGGGATTGTGCTGGAAGTTTCCGGTCGGTTCGCAGTATAGTTTCTCTACATGTTTCACACCCAGACGCTCCAGCAATTCGGGAAGGATAATACCTCCTACAGAATTTACACAGTCGATAGCTACTGTGAAACCGGCTTTCTTAATGGCCTCTACGTCTACCAAATCGAGTGCCAATACACTATCAATATGTTTTTTATTGTAAGTCAAGTCTTTACGATAAGAACCCAAGTGATCGACATCGGCATAATCAAACTCCTCAGCCTCAGCAATACGAAGTACTTCTTACCTTCGGCTGCATTCAGGAATTCTCCATGTTCATTCAGCAATTTCAATGCATTCCATTGTTTCGGGTTGTGTGATGCAGTCAGAATAATACCTCCACACGCCCCTTCCATTGTAACAGCCAATTCGGTTGTCGGAGTAGAAGCAAGATCGATATCAAATACGTCCCATCCCATACCCATTAAGGTACCGACTACGACATTCTTTACCATCTCACCGGAGATGCGGGCGTCACGTCCCACAACAATCTTATTGCTTTTTACTTTGCAAGTCTTACGTATTAAAGTAGCATAAGCCGAAGTGAATTTTACAATGTCAAGCGGATTCAGTCCTTCGCCCGCTCCTCCGCCAATTGTTCCGCGGATACCAGAGATAGATTTGATTAGAGTCATAGGTTTTACTAATAGATTTATTTAATGTTAGTGCTTTAACTTTTTGCTTTTTCAAACTTCCAGATATCATAAAATATGGAATACACATTCTGTTGCGAAATACTATGCCCCATTTTTGAAGGAATAATCAAACGTACATGAGCATTATCCCGCAAGTATGGCAATGCCAACAGCCATCCACCGGGAATAGCTGTTCCGTACGATTTTGCTGTCCACAAATAATCATAATCAAGACCGGCTTAAAACAATTCCATAAGCTGATGAATTTTCGTTGACATAACGGAAAGGGGAGATCTATAATAATCAGAAGTTAATATTCCATTCCAGGAAGGACAACATTGAAACAAGTTAACTCATTACTCGCTATATTCTTTTCCAGATAGCGGGCACAAATCACATTATTATTAGCAAAAGTATCTTCCGGATCATCCTCATTTCCACGATCTACAATCTGCATATAGACGCCATTTGAGAAAGCAACATATTCATTTCTTGACAGATCGGTAATTGTATCCCGTTCGAACTCCTCTAAGGAGATCACATTGGAATTGCACTATCTTTGATGAACTTATTCACCGCATTCTTTTCATCCTCCAGCATTTCTGCATAAGTCTTAGAATTGTCGCATGCCTGGAACAGACTTCCGGCTGCTATCACAGAGAGAAATAAAAATACAAGTTTCTTCATTATCTGTTAATTAGCTATATTCCGCACAAATGTATCTCAAAATCATTAAAAGTTGAAAGGGCGAAGTTGAAAGTTCGTATCTTTTAACCTTTCAATATTCACTTTTAACCTTCCGCATTTAGCTTTTTGCTGTGAACAAAGGTTTATACTTCTCAAGCGCTTTCTCGAAAGACCGCTTTGCCTCCTCCATCGTTCCGAAAAACTCACCGCCCGAAGCATTCAGATGTCCGCCTCCGTTGAAAAATTCGGCTGCCAACTGATTGCAGGGAAGCTTCCTACCGAACGAAGGGAGATTTTAATCATCGGCTTCTCTGTATCTTCCCGCAAGAAGCAGGAGAAACAAACGTTTTTAATGGTAAGAGGGATATTCACAAAGCCTTCGCTATCACCTTTTATATAGTTAAACTTACTCTGCTCGGCTTTTGTCAATGTGATTAATGCCGCATTGCAATCCGAATAAACAGTCATGTTAGACAGTACATAGCCCATTAAACGCAAACGGCTCTCCGAGTAGGTATTATACACCTTACGGTAAATATCATCCTTATCGATCCCTTTGGAAAGGAGTTCGCTAATGATAAAATAAATCTCGCGGTTATTCGAATTGTAAGTAAAGCCACCTGTATCTGTCATCATACCGTATAGATACATTCTGCGCCTTCCTTGGAGATGTCGCTGAAATAGCCCATCCGACAGATCAGTCGGAATATCAATTCGGAAGTAGAAGATATTTAGGGTAGGACATGGTAATCTTACAGAATTCTTCCGGGTACAGATGATGGTCGATCATCACTTTGCGTGCCGGAGAAGCTGCCACGGCATCCGCCATATCGTCGATACGCTTTAGGGCATTGAAGTCGAGACAACAGATTACGTCAGCTTCGGCTATCAACTTATCGGCAAAATCCTGGTAACGGTCATACGCGAAATATCCTTACTACCCGGCATCCATTTCGCAAAATCGGGGAAAGCATTCGGCACGATTACGTTTACTGTCTTTTCCTGTGAATCCAAAAAATGGTACAATCCTAGTGAAGAACCGATGGCATCACCGTCAGGTGATACATGAGATACAATTACTATTTTGTCGGCTCGTTCAAACCATTTGGTAAAATGGTCTATTTTGGCTTGTTCAATTACTTTCGTCAACATACTCTTATAATCTTTATCAAGGTGCAAATGTACGATAAATCTTTGTACTTAGAGCAAAAACCGCACAGAACCTTCGTCGGAAAGGGAGATAAAATGCAACCCTAACCGGCGACATTCTTCACTATAAGCCTCTTTATAATAAGCAGACAGAGAAGAATCCAAAATAACTTCCCGGCAATGAAACAAACCTACCAATGACTCCAACTTCCCTGTATAGCCTTTGCATACATACAAATAATCTATGTTTAACGATTCAGCAACGGTTTTGTTCCGCCAACGATTGTCACTAACCATACAAATACGTTTATTACCGAACATAAGCAAATGATCCTGCATCCAAAAACCGGACGAATGAAAATTGTCTGTTATAGCAACCGGAACATCCAGATGCAGTCTATTCCAATATCCGGCTACTGCACGCGAAAGCCGTCTTTCATCCGGAATGCTGTCCGCATAAGCCAGCCACGACTTACCACAAGCTTCGATACAATGCACCACCGGACATCCCCGGACATTATAGAAAACAATGCTTTGCACCGGACGGTCCATCATTCTGCTCACCCAATGAAAACTTCCCATAGCCAAGATACAAATACCAAAAACATATAAACATTTCAAACTGCGCACTACTTTATAACGTATACCGATCAACAAGACCAGATAAAAAGCAAAAGCTTCTGTCGGATAGATCCAGACACGATCTATAGATGCCAACGGTAAATGTTCCACCCAACGGACCATAGTATTCAACCAATCAACAAGAGATCTCACTACCACTGAAAATCCTGTATAAAGCATAGGAAAAGGGGTGAGTACCAGCAATGCGACCGTTGCATACATGATGCCTGAAACAAGTGGAATTACCAACAGATTAGTCAGCAAAAAATGAGTAGGAAATCTAGAGAAATACAATAAAACCAAAGGAGCAGTACCTATTTGTGCAGCAAGCGAAGCACTCATTAATGCCCATACCTTCTTTAACAAGCTATTACCGACCGGCAATTGGCGGAACAGCCAGGGATATAATAACAGAATAGCTGCAACTGCTGAAAATGAAAGTTGAAATCCTACATCGAACAGCCAAAAAGGATGAACCACCAACATGATACATGCAGTCAATGCAAGTGTATTGAGTGAAATACCTGTACGCCGGGATAAAACCGACAAAGCCAACAGTGAAAACATGATAACGGAACGGACGACCGAAGGAGAGAGACCGGTAAAAAAAGCGAATCCCCACAATGCGGTAATTATCACTACCGCACGAAAAGTCTCACACCAAAAGCATTCCCTTGGCAGCCACTTCAGAAAAAACAGAAGCATCATATACAGAAACCCGATATGAAGTCCGGAAAGTGCCAGTACATGACTGGCTCCCGATACAGAGTAAGTTTCCCGAATATCTTCGCTCAACTCCTCCTTATAACCTACCGTAAGTGCGGCAAGTACGGCAAATTCATCCGGATTAAACTTCAAAGCACGATATTGGTCAAGAATCCGCTCCCGGTATTCCAATGCAATCTGCCTGCATGATCGGGAAAACCGATATCCGGTAATTTTCCAATTCCCACTTGCAACAAAAGCAATCCCGCTAATCCCTTTGTAGCGCAGATAACGCGCATAATCAAATTCATCGGGATTACCATTATTTGAAGGTGGAGATACATGGGCAAGAAATATTAACTCATCCCCACTACGTAACCCTTCGGACAATGAATCCTTCGATATATAAAGCAAAACTTTTCGATTTACCGGCATGGTGCACACTGAATCCTGCCTTTCCTCCAAAAATGCCCGACAAAGGAAGCTATGTTCCTTCGCTCCGGTTGTTCCGACACTACAGCCCGGTAAACACGATTTTTGTTCCGAAAAAGAATAAAGCGTCTGTTGCAAAGCCTGATTTATTCCACCTGCTCCGCCAAAAAACACGAACAGGTACAAAATACAGCCGAACATCCAACGTAAAGAGTAACGGTGAGAAAAATAAACGACTAGGAGCAGAAGAAATAATCCTGCCAGCCCTCCTGCCAGCACGCCCTTCGAAACACAGACTCCCCTAAAAAAACAACCCATTGCCAACAAGAAAGCCTGCTATCAGAGGGAATAGCAGGCGTATAAAAGGATATCGGTGTAAATACTGAAAGTTCACAAGACGGCTCTACAGCCCTTTCATGGCGTGAATCATTCCTTCCGGATTCTCAGCAGCAAAGATAGCATTTCCTGCCACCAATGCATCTGCCCCAGCAGCTATCAGACGGGCGCCTGTTTCCAGATTTACCCCTCCATCAACTTCGATCAGTGCTTTAGATCCGGTACGCTCAATCAGTTCACGAAGCTCTTTCACTTTCTCTACCGAGTGTTCAATAAATTTTTGTCCGCCAAATCCGGGGTTCACGCTCATGATAAGCACCATATATACATCCCGGATAATATCCTGCAACAGGGTTATCGGAGTGGCCGGATTGATAGTGACCGCTGGTTGCATCCCTGCCTCTCTAATCTGTTGTACCACCCGATGCAAGTGAGGGCAAGCCTCATAATGCACATTCATCGTGTGCGCTCCCAATGCTTTTACTTCCGGGATAAACTTCTCCGGATTGACTATCATCAGATGTACATCCAACGGCTTTGAAGTTAACTTAGCTACATATTTCAGTACCGGAAAGCCGAAAGATATGTTCGGCACAAATACTCCGTCCATAATATCAATGTGTACCCAGTCTGCTTCACTACGGTTGATCATCTCAATGTCCTTTGCCAGATATGCGAAATCTGCAGAAAGGATAGAAGGGGATATAATTGGTTTCATATTCATCATTCTTAAAATAATAGCACAAAATTAACAAAAAAACATCAGGGCTCCCCCTCAATAACAATTTATTTGGCAGAAATTTTTTTCTGCTATTTCAAATTCATAATTATAATCAACGGGATCGGCTCATATCCCAAAAGGATAATGCACTATCTGTTATTACACAGCCTTCATCTTAAATGCTTCAGTCAGATGGAATCCACGTAAAAGTTCATCTGTCTTCAGTCTCTTTTTACCTGGCAACTGCAACGAAAGGACATTTACAAATCCATCCGGCACAGCCACCCTCAAAAAGTTTTTTCCATCAGTAACAATGCTTCCGGGAGCCAACGTATGCACCTTTGGCAACTTCTCACTCTCAAAGATTTTCACGACAACCGCTTCCCCTTCCGGATTCACCAACTCACTCCATGCAGCCGGATAAGGCGAAAGCCCACGAATAAAATCATAAACCCGTTTCACCGGCTGATTCCAGTCAATTCGGCAGGTCTCTTTAAAAATCTTCGGAGCCGGACGAAGTTCGCCTGCCACTGCCATTTCTTCCTGAGGAATTGATTTCACCTTTCCCTCCAGAATAGCGTCTACAGTTTCTATAACCAACCGACCGCCCAAATGCATCAACTTGTCATGCACAATCTCTACATTATCCGTATCGGCAATAGGAATACGTACCTGCTGGATTACTTCCTCCCGTATCTATTTCATGCTTCAGGAAAAAAGTAGTAATACCTGTTTCGGTGTCTCCGTTGATCACTGCCCAGTTTATAGGCGCTGCTCCACGGTATTGCGGAAGCAGAGAAGCATGGAGATTAAAAGTTCCCAGACGTGGCATATTCCATACCACTTCCGGCAACATACGAAAAGCTACAACAATCTGTAGATCGGCTTTCCACTCACGTAACGCCTGAATGAATTCTTCATCTTTCAGCTTTTCCGGTTGCAGCAAAGGCAGTTGATGATCCAGTGCATATTGCTTTACCGGAGAATACTGAATTTTATGTCCGCGACCGGCAGGTTTATCGGGCATCGTAATCACTCCAACCACATTATAACCGCCTTCAACCAGACATTGCAGGGCTTCCACGGCAAAGTCCGGAGTCCCCATATATACAATTCTTAAATCTTCTTTCTTCATAATTTATAAGTTATGAGTTTTACACTGCAGATTACGAAAGTAACGAATTGCCTGCAAAGCACACTATCCGTTACATACAGCCATCGCCGTTCCGTCAATCTTCCGAGAAATGTACCAATACCTGGCGATATGAATTAAATATCTTAGATTTGGATACAAATCCCAGGTATTTGCCCTCTTCATTGACCACAGGTAAGTTCCATGCTTTTGTATCGTCAAAAGTCTGCATCACCTGTTCCATGCTATCTGTATCATACAGACGAGCAGGGACCGAGGTCATCAGTTTACTAACGGTAAAACGATGATAAAGTTCCTGACGGAACATGATGTTCCTGATATCGTCCAGTAGCACGACGCCCAGCAAGACCCCGTCTTTATCCGTCACAGGAAACATATTACGATGCGAAGTTGAAATCGCCTTCACCAATTCGCCCAGATCCATTTCCGGACGCACGCTGACAAAGTCAGTTTCAACCACATTTTCGACTTTCATCAGTGTCAATACAGCTTTATCCTTGTGATGGGTCAGCAACTGTCCCTTTTTAGCCAAACGCATCGAGTAGATACTATGAGGTTCAAACACGATGATTGTCAGATACGAACTGACCGAAACAATCATCAGAGGCAGGAAGAGGTCATATCCGCCCGTTAGCTCGGCAATCAGGAATACTCCAGTCAGAGGTGCATGCATGACTCCACTCATAACCCCCGCCATTCCCATCAACGCAAAGTTCTTTTCGGGCAAAGTAGCGGTAAAGTCAAAATCATTGCTAAAGTGCGAGAAAACAAAACCGGCAATACATCCCAGATAAAGTGAAGGAGCAAATATACCACCACATCCACCACCACCATTCGTCGCACTCGACGCAAAGACTTTCAACAGAATGATCAACATCAGATAGACCAGCAACAGATTACCGTATCCATAAAACAACGAGTTATTCAGTACCGTATCCCAGTCGGCATTGCTCACGCCGTTCAACAATAGTTCGATCGTATCGTAACCTTCACCATACAAGGGTGGAAAAGAGGAAGATGAGCACACTCAGCATCACACCTCCCAATGCCAACTTCTTATACGGATTGGAGAGTTTGCCAAATACTCCTTCCACAGAGTTCATAGCGCGAGTGAAATAAAGCGATACCAATCCGCAAAAGATTCCCAAAAGAATCACATAAGGAATACGCTCCAATTCAAAAGGCTGATCCAGATGGAATTTAAACATAGCCTCCTGTCCGGTCGTAATATACGAAACAGTGGCAGCCGTGACAGCCGAAATCAGCAATGGTAATAAAGACGACATGGTAAGGTCGATCATCAGTACTTCAAGCGTAAACACCAGTCCGGCAATAGGCGCTTTAAAAATACCTCCGATGGCACCCGCCGCTCCACAGCCTACCAGCAACATCAGTGTACGGTGCTCCATCTTGAACATACTTCCCAAATTCGACCCGATTGCCGATCCGGTCAACACAATAGGTGCCTCGGCTCCTACCGATCCGCCGAAACCGATGGTAATGGCACTGGCAATGGTCGACGACCAGATATTATGTCTTTTGATACGCCCCTGCCTCCTCGAAATTGCATAAAGAATCTTCGTAACTCCATGGCTGATATCATCCTTTACGATATTGCGTACAAACCATCCTGCCAGAAAAATACCGACCACCGGATAAACCAGATACAGGTAGTTGGCCTCCGTCGTATTAAAGTTATCTGTCAGGAAATTCTGTATCGTATGAATAAAGAATTTTAGAGCAGTGCAGCAATGGCAGTAAAAATACCGACCAGAAAACTTAAAATGAGAATAAACTGCTTTTCTTTGATTTTATTCTCGCGCCAGATAATAAAGCGCTGTAATAAACTTATCTTTTCTTTTTCCATCATTCGCGAATAATCTTGATCACTCCACCTTTATCCAGTTTAATGATACTCGATGGTTTAGGACGACTCATATCATCTTGTCGAAAATTGACAATGTAATCCACCGACGATTTTATTTCTTCGCTGATTTCATTAAAATTGGCTGCTCCCGGTTGTCCGCTGACATTGGCAGATGTCGAGACAATCGCTTTGCGAAACTGCTGGCACAAACGACGGGAAAACGCCTCGTTTGTCACCCGGATGCCTACGCTTCCATCCTCTGCAAGCAGATTTGAAGCCAGGTTGCGGGCACCGGAATAAATGATAGTTAATGGCTTATCGGCAACCTCAATCAAATCCCAAGCTACCGAAGGAACATCCTGCACATAGAATTCCACTTTCACCGGCGAGTCTACCAATACCAGCATCGCCTTGCTATCAGCACGTCGTTTTATCTCATACACCCGGCGCACAGCGTCTTCATTGGTAGCATCACAGCCAATTCCCCAAACCGTATCGGTGGGATAGAGAATCACCCCGCCTTCGCTCATCACTTGACAAGCTTTTTTAATGTCTTCTATCATTTCTTGATCTATTTCTTGTGAGAATAACGTGCAAAAATACTAATTTTGCCCAATAATAACAAAGGTTAAGAGAAAACAAATGGAAGAAATCGAATTTCATCACAGTTTACCTATACAACTACGATTCAACGACGTAGACAAATTCGGACACGTCAACAACACCGTCTATTTTTCATTTTACGATCTCGGCAAAACAGAATATTTCGCTTCTGTATGCCCGGGAGTCGACTGGGAAAAAGACGGCATTGTAGTCGTACACATTGACGCCGACTTTCTGGCACAGATTTTTTCATCGGACCACATCGCCGTACAAACCGCCGTTTGTGAAATCGGAACCAAAAGCTTTCATCTGCTGCAACGGGTCATCGACACCGAAACAATGGAAGTGAAATGCATCTGTCGTTCGGTCATGGTGACATTCGATCTGGAGAGACACGAATCCAAGCCACTGACCGAAGAATGGATAGAGGCAATCTGTCGGTTCGAAGGGAGAGACTTAAGAAAGAAAAAATAAATAATCCTCCGTAGATACTTTTTTTCTACAGAGGATTTTGTTTTTCTCCTTAATATAAGAATTCCTTATTCACGTTCCCCGACACACTCGCGTCAAACCAGGAAAGATTGGATTGATCAAGCACCCATTTCTCATAATTAGGATATGCTTTCGTAATGATAACTCTTTCCTTGGGATAATTCCAGGCCGGTGAAGAGTCTTCCTTCCGTGGGAAATCAAGAGCCCATGGATATCGGTTATCCATACGATAATAAACTTCAGCCCCAGGATCCGATCTGTCATTTTCTGTCCCGAAGAGTGAAGTGTCGGCATGTTTTGTCGGCTTATAATCTACCAGATGTATTTCTCTTTGACGGCTGTTGACAAAAATAAACGGATTAAACTTCTGAGTTAACAAGCTGCTGACAGGAGTCTTCAGTCGTACGGTTACTTCAACCGGAATAGCGGAAACTCCGACCGCCGCACCCTCCGTATTCACATATCCTTCAGTCGTACCGAAAGCAGTATTAACATCATTCCAGACAATAAAAGTAGCCCGGTCATTACCCTCTTCAAGCGTAGCACCTTCCGACTTTGCTTTGTCGATATTGTCAGCCGAAAGCGGCAGTTCGATGCCCACACCGATATGCGTCCATGAAGCTGCTCCCTTTGCAATCGGCGTGAAAGTCAACTTTAGAGCAGTAATCATATTATTATCCCCTTTCTCCAACTCATAACTGTAATTCATCACAAAATCGTTGAAGTCATAGTCCCCCATCTTAGGCCACTGGTCTTCAAAGGCCAATGTACCATAAACAGCCTCCAATGGAGTAAATTCATCGATCACCGGAATGTCTTCTTCCGGTTTTATGGCAGATACCGGTGATGCGGTAAGCTTTATCATCACATCATTAAAATCATAATCTGCTTTCGGATCATCATAAGGGCGAATATCGAAGCCCATAATGCAACAGTTATAATCGGGCACATTTCGAATCACCGCATTCGTCCTTTTCGTTGCATTCAAAGATGGGGTAGAGTAATAGAAGCCATTAACATCTCCATTCGGGAAGGTCTGATTCTTGAACTTATAGGAACTTTTTGAATTCACTCCTCCATTGGCAGCATTTACATTAGCTATATTCAATCCGTCACGTGCCACAGCAAAACCGATACGTGCACCTTTCGGGAATACCTTACTATATTGTTTTCCGTCCCAATACAACAATTGTACTTTTAAACCCGAAGGACACTTCTGCTGATGAGTATTCGGAAGTAACAAAGTCATACGATGTCCCTGTATATCTTCACGTCTGCCAAGCTCCCCTTCCTGGTAGCTATAATAAGCCAACACATTGTAGACGGTCGCATTATTTACATAAAATCCACCATCACCGACATACGTAGCCCACACTTCCGCTCCCAATTCATCAGTCACCACCAGATCAGAGCTCTTTTTCAAATCCACATCCTGCACATTCTTCTGTTCCGGATACCAACTATTCATTAAATTTAGAAACTTAGCAGATAATTCCTCTTTCGTAACAAGCGGAGAGGCATTCAAAAGTGGTATACCGTCTTTTCCAATCTCCGAATCAGTATAAGGGCTATACAATTCATAAAGATTGCTTAGTTTCTGGTCAACGGGAACATCCAATCCTGTTTCACTCCGGGTAGCAACCATACGGGTAGTAGCAGTCTTGATTTGAAAGGCTGTTGCAGTCAAGTTGCACGTCATCGAAGGTTGCACATCCATCTCCTGCACTCCGGGATAACCGGCTGTCAACGAAGCGACATACAACTTATCACTGTTTGCCGGAACAGAAATAGTAGCATCAATCTGCCCATTCCCATCTGTATAGCCCATATAGAGAGGCTTACCGGAAATAATCCCGTCTTCTTCATAAGGCTGTTGAAGATACACTCCAACCCCTATCCCCTCAGCAGCTTTTCCATCTGCCCGTAACAGATATATGAATCTGTTTATCGGCTCTCAAAGCGAATTTGAACGATAAGTCCAATTCTTCCGTTTCACCAGGATCCTCCCCGGCGGTTCATATAAATCTTTCTCATTTACACATGCTACACAGCAAAGTGCTATCAGCAGTGCATACTTCAGCAATGATACATTTCTCTTCATAAGACGATGTTTGTCTGTTTGTGTAAGGTTACTATATTCAGTAAATTAACAACCTAACTTGAATACAAAAATAACAAAAAAACAGAAACTTACAAAATCTAATCATCTTAATGTAGATTTTATTCTTTTTATATCAATTTATATAGCCATGTGAAGCTTACAGTCAGTCCACGATCCAACTATCAATATTCCTTGTTTTCGAGCTAAAATTCACTCCTACCTTTATCAGTTGGCGGGAATCATTGGCAAACGGAGCGGCATATCCCTTTTCTTCTATCTGTTTCAAAGCCTCTTCCGCACTCCCGTCAAATTTGAACTCCATCACATGCTACCCCGCATTTTTCATCCTCTAAACTGAAGATTTAGAGGTTTTCAAATGAGAATCTATATAAAAGTAAGTATCATCTCGCAAACTTTCAAAGTTCTGTATCCCAATCGGGTAAAGTTTAGCCATAACACATTTCTATTAATCGTTTCACTCACAAATATACAAGATTATTCTTAATTACCGATTCCGTAAACCATATAATAAAATGCCGCTATCCATTCTTTCAAACAGACAACGGCATTTATTATTTCAACCGAAATGATCGGCTGACCGTCAAAGTAATCCCTGACCTCCTATTACCCCGGCAATAGCACTTGCCACAGCAATGATTACTTTCAAAAAGATGTTCCAATTATTTTTCCTCATATTCTAATCCTATAGAACCGCTAACTACGCAGTCGGATCATCTACTATGTCTCCATCACCACCTCCGGAACCATTATTGCCCGAAGCACCGATTCCACTCGCTTTCTGGAACTCAACACCCTGAAACAAAGCCCGGGTAGTACCGATAGCCGCAGGACGAGTATATTCAGGAGTAAAATGACAAAGAAGGGCTGCCACCTGATTCGGGTTCACCTCTTCCTCTTTGTCCACTCCCCTTCCCCGTGTACGCGCTTTCATCGTAAAAGTACCCAATCCGTCCAGACGTACCGTCTTACTGTCCAGCAATGCACTACGCATCGCTGTCATCAAGTTACGAACCACATTATGCACATCACCCGGAGTCAACGACGATTTTTCCGCAATCATTTCAGCCAGTTGCTGAGTAGATACCACCTTGCCTACCTTCACCAAGTTCAAGTGCCATTTCTTATCACCGGACTTAGTTGCCATAGTCGATTTTACTGCTTTATAAAATAATGCCATATTCCTGCATCTCCTTTTTTTAATGTTATTACTACTGATTTTATCCACATTGCGTTGATCAACATTGCAAAGGTGAACATTTGCAGGAAGATGACAAAAGAAAACAGGGCATCCGGATCAAGTTATGCAGAATAAGTTATAATCATCACATTATCAGTGCTATTACTTATTTTTTCTTATACATCTACTTCACATACTCTGCTATTGTCCGATTATTCATATTATACCCGTTTAACGAAATGTCCCCGGTTTTATACCTGACATGGCATAGAACCGGGGACGAAACAAAAATCTATACCCATTAGGGCATATCTCTTTTTTACTTCGTAAATCTCCGATAAGCCTCTTCCAGTTTTTTATCGTACTGATTCTGAGCATATCCGGGACCATTATATCTTTTGGCAAAACCGGTCCAGTCTTTCCGCTCCAGATTGGGCCGTAATTCAGCAAATTTAATGAACCTAGCAAATGCCTCCAGTTGCTTATCTTCTCCGGTACACATATATGAGTAATTAATTTGATTTATGTAAATAGAAGAATCTCTTCATAAATAGGAAGTATAATAGTCCCAACACCAAGATGCTCCCTAATAAATACCCATATCCATACTCCCGTAACAGCAAATATCCTACTAGAACTACGGTTTGCACCGACATATAGGTCAATGACACCGCGACATGAGGTATCTTCAGTTCGTTAGCCATTATCTGATACAAATGTTTCCGGTGGGGCAGACCAATATTTTCATGTAGCAACAACCGGTGTACGATCGTCAACACACTATCCACCCCTGTACACAACAAGCAATACAAGCCAGCTGAAATCTTTCGTTTGAAGAATCAAACTCCCGATCAGGAACAGGACTACAAAAGCTATACTGACCGAACCTACATCACCGGCAAAGCATTTCGCCCTCTTACGGAAATTAAAGAAGTCAAACACCAACACAGAACAAATCATCGTATAAATAAAACTCTGTTCTGTGAAGGAGATCAACTTCCGCATTCACATATGCCAAAGAAACCAGGATAACCAATGAATACCCGCCGGTAATGCCGTTAATGCCATCCATAAAATTATAGGCATTGATAATCCCCGTACAGACGATCAGAGCGACAAGCAACGTCCACCAAGGCAGGCTGAACAACCCCCATTGATAGAACATCAAAGCCATCGCCGTAAAATGAAACACCAAACGTAACCCCTGAGAAGTAGAACGAATGTCGTCTACAAAACTGATAAAAGTAATCAATGTCAGAGCCAGCATAAACCAAGGATACTCAAACTGATTCGTCAGAAAGTAAACTAATGCGCCAAAGAAGAAAATGATTCCTCCCCCTCTCAAAGTGATCCGGGTATGCGAACCCCGTTCGTTCGGTTTATCGATGATATTGCATTTATCAGCAATATGAAAATAAAAAAGTTCTGCCAGGAATAGCAGAACCAAGATTATTAGATAGTACATAACTTATTTAGTTTCTTCAAATGAACGAATGGTCTTCATCAATCCCTCTTTAGCCGTTACAGGCAATTTATCAATCCCAGAGCGGCCTTGATCTTAGCGTTGCTTACCACATAATTCTCTGTCAGTTTACGAAGCCTTTCGGTATTCAGTGGCAAGTGGAGTAAAGTGCCCAATCCGGCACAAGCTTCCATAAAAGCGCTTATTCATCTTCCAGATACGAGGTTTTTTCTCCATTACTTCACACATGATGCCAATCAGCTCATTCGTTGAAAGAGCTTCATCATCTCCCATATGGTAGATGCCCGTAGGCACATCCTGATTCAAAAGCCCCTCAATCACATAACAAAGGTTATCGATTGAAGTAAACGAACGACGATTATCAAAATCGCCAAGAGGCCAAGGGATTCCTTTTTTCACTACATTATACAATAGATTCAGATTCCCTTTATTCCCTGGACCATGAATCATACAAGGTCTTAATATATACACCTGTTTTTCTGTAACCGAAGTCATCTCCCGAAAAGGAGAACACTCGCAGGAGGAGACAGTGGGAAATGCAAAATGCTCCTTTATATACTCTTCAGCTCTTATTTTACTTTCTCCATAAGCCCCAACCGGAGCCGGAATAACATCCTCAGTAAGCATATCTCCCACTACACTATCCGCAGCAGCTTTCACCGAACTAAGAAAATGAATTTCTTGGCAGAAGACTCCAAAAAGAAGTCGAATATCTTTTGAGTCAGGCCGGTATTGATGTCAAAATAGGACTGAGCGGCTGATTGGTTTTTCGTATCATGGGCCTTTCCGGCAAGATGAATAATGGCATCGAACTGGGGAAGAGTTTGAAAAGGAAAAGATGTGGGTTCGAAGTCTTGCCAAGAAAAAGTTGTTACGACTTCCTCTTTAGCAGGAGAAACAATATCAAGCCCATACAAAGTATGTTTATCTTTCAAAGCCCTAATAAAATTAGAGCCTACAAAACCATGAATTCCAGAAATCAGTATATTCATTTTTTTATAAAAATAAATTCAAATATTTTTACTAAGATATTTTAATAGAAGCAAAGGATAACAAGTCCAAATTCCATTCTCCCTACAGGCTCTGACTATCTCCTCATTCAGTAGAATATTACTCCTTACAGATGCTGTACTCGTGCCTCCCGTACGCATTTTCATAAAATCCAAAGGCAAATATTTACTTTTCAACCGGTGCACATATAAAAAACGAACAAGCAACTCATAATCAGCAGCTATCTTATAATCTGTTTTATAATAGCCAAACTCCTCAAAATACTTTCGATAAGTAAAAGAAAGTTGGATGAGCAGGCATAAATCCAAATCGAAACAAGGATGGGACAAACCTTTTAGAGGAATAATAGCGAACTGTCCTATCCAAATTATCAGGATTTACAAAACGTACATCTCCATAAATAGCCTGTACATTATTATCATTAAAAGCCTCTACTATTTTCGTAATGACATCATTTCTGAAGTAAAACCGATTGAAAAATCATCTGAATTAATTATACTTACTTCCATACGGTCTTTATAAGCTTGTCCCTTATCAAATGCATCAACACTTATACGAAGTAATCCGCCAAGCGAAATCTTTCGTAACACACTTTTCACAGCTAAACATTGTGATAATAATTTTGGTCGCAGCAAGATTAAAATAATCATTTCGGACCCTAGTTTGAGTGCTTAACCTCAGATTCAACGATTTTTTAAAAGGACGAAACTATTTTTAAAACACTCAAAATTGAATATGCATATAATTTAAATGAATAATCTCTAGGATTTGAAAAGTAATACTTTATCAAAACAAACCACAACAATATGGTATCTTTCAATATTTTCCCAAGCGATAATTTTGATCGCGATGCAGACCCAATTCGTATGCGAACATAATAAACAGCCGATTCAGATGTACACCTCAGTCCCTTATATTTATCTGAGATAAGTCTTGAAAAAAAAGTCCATCTTCACCATTAGTAAATCTGGTATCAAACCTCCTGCTTTTAATAATATCACGATGATACAACTTCGCAACAGGATAAGAGATATAACGTCTATATCCTACCACATCTGCATTTTCTATTCTTTTTTTATACCTAATATAATCACTAACAAAAAATTCTGTTCCCATTTCGGAAGGATGATTATGAAAACTAAAGATATTACACAAGCCCACATAATCGGGGCTGGAAACATTATACAATTCTGATAAAAAGTTCTCAGACACTATATCATCATCATCAACAAAACAGATATATTCGCCAATTGCTAAATCTAAACCAATATTTCGAGCTATAGATACTCCCTTTTTACTAGAATAAAAATATTTAATATTATTCACCCGCTCATATCCTAATAAGAATTTCTTAATGTTATTTTCATAGGGATTCTGATCACCATTTAAAATGATCAAAACTTCGTATTCTGATGCATTAAGTGTCTGTTTAAAAACTGATTCAAGGCATTCAAATAAATAGCCTCCAGGATTATATGTTGGTATGATAACAGATATCTTCATAAGTTAATTAATCTATATGAGAAAAAAAAGTTTGATAGGGCAGAAAACTAATCCTTTCACCTGCAGGTGTACCGTGAATGACTACAAAAAATATAGAACAGAAATATATTATAAAAAACAAATATATATACCGCTTATTACGCGCTATTCCCCATGGCAATACATAAACGTAATACGGAGCAATTAACATTAAAAATATACTACAATAATTAGATAATCTTAGAGCAAAAGTTGGCTCAATAGATATGGTTAAATTATATAGAATACATCCCAAATTATATACCATCAAAAATTTACCAACTTCAATATTTTGAGCTTTTAGTTTATTCCAATAGTAAAAATTAACTAAGTTGATAATATTAACAACTATCCATAATGTTCTCCCTGAGTGGTTGTCCGGCGTATTTAACAAATACCATGCAGCTCTACTTATATATGGAAGGTCTAAATAATTCTCTAACAGCGTTACTATATGAGCTTGAGAAATGATAAAAGATACAACCCAGAAAAAAAATGCCGTTCTCCTTTTAAAGGTGATAAAAGCTAATGGGAGAATTGCTAAAGCAATAATAGCTGAATTATGGAATCCCAAAGATATTATGACTGGAATAACAGATAGATATTTCTTTCTTTCTCGCAACAATATCATAAAAGCCAATAATATCATAGGATAGGCTATTGAGTTCCTAATAGTACTCATACCATCCAAAAAAAACATTGGTACAAGCATATAAATCATGAATGATAATATCGGCATAATCGAATAACGCTTACTTACAATGTAAACAGGCACTATCGTTATTACAGTTGTAATTACAAAGAACCATTGATAGTGTATGCTTGAAGTAAAATTTATTAAGGCTTGAGCGATAGGTTCGAACTGTTTAACACCCGGATACTGTATGCATTCCTTGTATTCATAGTAATCGTAACCGACGCCGTATCTTATACTCAAAAAAACAATAACAACAATAACTAAATAAAATAAATTTCTCTTTTTATTATTAATAATAAAACATATTAGTGTAAATAAAATAAAGTAAGGGAACAAATCCAGTATATTAAAGTAATATTTCATCTGTAATTACAATCTATTATATCAACAATTGCCTCATTAAATTTATCTACTGTGTGAGTCGAACAATAAGTATTATCAGGCTTATTTAATAATCCCTTATCTAATTGATAATAAGCATATATTAGCGAAGACGCATTAACGGTTGGTAATAAATGACCTAAATTGTATTCTTTAACTAACTCACCTATCAATCCTGTAGATGTTGCTATTACTGGCGTATTGAATTGGGAAGCATATCCTATAATGCCACTACTAGCACTATCTAATAAATATGGCAACAATATGGCATCAGCAACCTTGCACAATGATGCAAAAAAACCATATGAGCAAAATTCATCTTTGACAACAACATTAACATCCTCTATTGCATTTATTATTTCGTAAAACTCAACTTTAATATCCTTATCTACTCTACCTGCAAAGAAGAATGTATATTTACACCTATCTTCTTGGGGCAATTTCAATATCGAATCTAAAACAACAAGTGTCCCCTTTCTTCTTTCTAATGAACCAATATGAATTAACAATTTATGATCATCTGGGATATTATAATATCTCCGGATGTCAATATTTTCTTCTTTTAATGATATATATGGATCCGTTAGATACTTAAATTTATCAGTTTTATATATTGAATTAAGTTTCTTTGCGCTCGACTCATCGTTTAAAATAAAAACAAACGCAAAAGTTCTTTTTTTTGACAAGACAACATATTTGATACGATCCATCATTTTAAGTAGCAATGACGATTTACTATCACGATACAAATATATTTGATAAATTATACCAGATATTTTAACCTTAGAATTAAAGTAAAACAAAGAAGCTGGTATTATTGTCATAATGCTATTCATAAATACAATATCAGCACTGTGTTTTTTACAGTATTTATTAACAAGCTTAGCAATAGTAGCAGATTTTCTTATGCTATGAATTATACTTCCTTCTTTATTTGAAACTTTTTCACGTGGAATTAAATCAAAAGTAATATTCGTTGCATTGATCCATTGAAATTTATCATTAACATCATAGAACAGATCTGGTATAACGAAAATGAACCGATGATCTGGCCTCGATAGAGCCATTTCATACAAATGATGAACATACTCTAAATGATGTCCACCAATTTTATCATCAAAGATTACGATATTCATATTGTCATCTTCTAATACAGTCTTTTCATTAGTTCTTTTTCTTCAGTATAATACAGTCCAGACCATCTGAAAATCTTCTTTACATAATATTTTATTAAATACATCAGAGGATCTACCTTTCGATTACATAAAACTAAAGTTGAATAATTGCAATTATCATACGACATAGGATTATACGCATATTCCTTACACGCATTCATGTATGGCATCTCTCCATAATCCGAGCAATCACGAAATACAGGAATATTATATTTTAATCGGAGCAAATTTAGTACAGACTGATCCTCTCTATGAGAAACATAATCAGGAAACTCTACAATCTCAGGATGAAATTTCTTCGGAGATAACATTTCTTCATCTTCACATAAATTTAACCATTCTTTTACAAAGGCGACACTAGTGGAACTTTTTCGTAGTAGTAGTAACAGGCCTAATACCTGGTTTTCTCCATGATCCTCCAACCCCATCTTTACATAACATTCACGCTTTGTAAATTGACGACTAAGTAATGGTTGTTCCATGAGGAATATATCCAATCCTTGGCCTTCTGTATGTCGAATGATATGATGAAGATCTCTGATTACAGTCGTTCCTGCATCAAGATACATTAACCAATCTCCATTTTTGATTTCATCCAATGCTTTATTTATTAAGTATGGTTTCCATAACCAAAGTCCATTCCCGCGCTTATATGCAAAAATATCCTTATAAGCTTCTTTGTATGACTGTGGAATATCTTTAGAGGAATATTCAATAACCCTATCGGCCTTACCGAACCACTTGGCAGTACGGGTATTTATCTTTCGATATGACTCGTATGGTTCGCCATTCGCATAATTGACTACGTATAACATATTCTCTACACATCTATTACCTCTGGCTCTTTAATAAGTTTCAAGGCAATATTTTTCAAAAATTGAAGATCTTTATAATTCAGCATAATGAATACCAATAATGGAATGAAAATGAGGTATTCTATTTGAGTACATGATATAATCAAAGCTATCATATATGGAATAAACATTCTTATAGGAAAAAAATGCTTCAAAGTATAGCTTAAACTTTTTTCTCTTCTTAGAATGGTGTCACCCTCGTATGCCATAAGGAATGAGGATATCATATATGCAACAAGAATGGCAATTGTTATATAAGAGTATTCCACATTCAGTATCTTAGCCAAACCTAAGCCCAATATTATATTTACAATCAGAGAAACTGCTGAAATAAAACCTGCTTTATGTTCCTTGTTTTGAGCAATCAGCATATTGGAATATCCGTAACTGTTGGTATTCATCAACACCGCAAGTGCTATCATATTCATAGAACTTAATGCTGGCATATATTTCGGTATAAACCATACTAAAATCGGGAAACAAATCATTGCCAGATAAACAAGCATATGTGAGGTTAATATATAACCTACTCGCATTTTCTCTAATGCATCAGCCTTTTTCTTGTTATCATCAGAAGACATCAAGTCAATTGTTTTAGGAAAGAGAATTGTATTAAACGAATCCAAAAGAAGCATCACCGCATTAGCTATAGTAAATGAAAACGTAAAATAACCGAACTCTTCTACTGTATAGTTTACACTAATGATGGTACGTATAGATATCAATATGAAGTAAAAACAAGAATTATATAAGAAAAGGTATAGACCCTTCTGTAGTATAGACTTTTGTTTCTGTAGTTGCAAAGTTCTGCTTTGTCTCCGTGGAAATACTCCCTTTCGTATGCAAATAACAGCCGTTAATATGCAAGCCAAAAGATTTGCTAAAGTTAAAGCAAACACCAATGTATTTTCCTTGAAAAACCATACAATACACAGATTTAAGAATACTCCAATAGACCCGATTACTGATAACGCATTCACTTCATTTCTAACTCGAATAATAGTTGTAAGAATCGAATTATAATATGTGAGTATAGAAATTGCTATAATCAAGGGAAAATATGATCCAAGGTCATACTCACCCCATTTAGTCCACCCAGCTATACTTACAATTACGGAACCTATTACAATAGCCATGTTGAGATATGTATACAACGCAAAGGCATTGTATGAATACAGGTCCCCAACTTGTCGGTTCTCCTTATTATGAATAAGAAAGACATTCAATGCATGTGGTACTCCAAAGTTTACTTGCCCGAAATAACTGATAACCAGATTTACCATACCATACACACCCAAATAGAAAGGACCTAATCTGACGGCTATTGCGAGAGATAAGAGGAATTGTAGTGCGTATGTAATATAGCGAGTAGTTACATATATAACTATCTTATTCTTGAGTATTGGCATAAAATTTGGGTTTTATTTCAAATGGTCCCCAATATTTTTGACTACTGCAATTTGTTCAGGGGTAATGATAGGCTCTCGTGAGTTAAATACAGCTTTAATCTCAGCATATTCCCTGTCACGTATAGCCTGAAGATGATCAGAGGCTTGCGCAGATGCTGCTTTTTTATAGACGTGATGTCTTGGTTAAAAAATATAATGAGGAGTTCCTAAACAAATACTATAACCTATATGCGTTCCTATGTTGTTAGAAATAGTCATATCTGCCAACTCCATCAAATCCCTTTGTCTATTCAAAAAGTAAGGATCATTACGAGTACCTGATGATACTATTCTATAACCTTTATTCCTATACTTTTTATCAAACCCCTGCTGTATATCATAACCTATCATTGAAATAAGAACTGTATCATAATCTTTCGCCATTTCGTCAATACATTGAGAAAACTGGTTGAAGTCGTATAAATCATCGCAATCTTCAAAACTATGTGTTGGAAAAACAAGCAATATTTTACCGAGTTGAGATTTTAATGCTTTCAGTTTATCCTTCGATTTGAAATAATCGGCATATTGGATATAAGGCCCTACCATAATAATTTCTTTATCAAAGTTTTTACCGAACTCTTTGAGTATAGCATTCTTTCGATAATTACTATACGTATAAATTGTATCAATACAGGGCATTATACACTCATCCTTTAACACATATTCTGCAAAATAAAGCCCATGTTCTATCATGCAATGCTTATGGAAGTTCTTTCCTGTTGCATTTTTTATAGCGTGAATATTACCGTAACATTTATTTCCTAGTATACCGGGAAGGTATGGGTAAGCATACAAGGGAATGTCATGAGAAAATCTCTCAGGATGGAAGTAATCCACGTGCATTCGGAACAGCCTCATTATGTGATACAATATTCCCAAAATGCTATATTTCAATACGTCTTTATACATAATTTGCATGTAAATATCTAAAAATAGAAAAAAGGTAGGCGGTTAGATTTCCTCCCACTTTGGATTTGTTTAATAACTTATTATACTACCTGCTAAAAACATTGTCAATCATGACTCAACGGGGTATCGAACCATGAATCCTACGGCTCCACCTCTGCAGTCAGAAAACTACTGACTCTATCGAAGGAGGAAAACTAAGAATCTTCATAGTTAAATGTTTTAAGTTGAACAATAAAAGTGTGGTTGTCATTAACCTTCTTTCTTGGTAAAAACAGTCATAGTTGTATTACTTTTGTATATACTCCAATTTCATTCTCTCACCCTTCTCCAAATCACGATTGACTTTCTTACCTAAACAGTCTTTGAGGTACTTGGGATGAAGACCGTATCCCGGACGAACGGAGCGGACATTCAATTCGGTAATGATATCACCGGTCTTCATATCCTCTGCAATATAGAGGAGCGGGAGTCTTTTCTCGCAGATAAAGACCATGGATCCTCAGGGTAATAGGCTTCTCCCATAACTTGTTCCACCTCTCGAATAGCTATCACCATCTTCTTGAACTCATTAGTACTCATAGAGAAGCCTGAATCAACACCTCCTAACGCGCGATCAAGTATGATATGTTTCTCAACTACTGTTGCACCCAAGGCAACAGCTACTATTGGTAAAGTGTTGGTAAGAGAGTGATCACTAACACCGACTTTAACTCCAAATCGCTCCTTCATATCAGGAATAGTCAAAAGATTGGCCTTTTCAAGAGGAGCCGGATATGCAGATGTACACTTAAGTAATGTAATATCGTTATTACCTACTGAATGACATGCCTCTATCGCCAATTCTAAATCTTCAATAGTAGCAATCCCTGTAGATATTATCATCGGTTTACCTTTGCTTGCTGCATAACGAATGAGGTTTACGTCAGTTATCTCAAAAGAGGCTATTTTGTAAATAGGATTTCCACACTCCTCCAGTAAATCGACTGCCGTATTATCAAATGGTGTTGAAAATAGACATATACCTATTTCTTTTGCATACTCAAATAATTCTTTATGCCATTCCCAAGGAGTGTATGCCTCTTGATACAATCTATAATAATTGTACCCATCCCATAATCCACCATGTATTTGAAAATCTTCAGTATCGCAATCAAGTGTTATAGTATCTGCCGTATAAGTTTGGATTTTTACAGCATTTACACCTGCCTCTTTTGCAGCAAGAATAGTTTGCTTTGCAAGCTCAATATCACCATTGTGATTTCCTGATAGTTCAGCAATGATAAATGTATGTGCCATATTATTTTATTTCAGAAATAATCCTACAAATATCCTTAACAGACTTCATTTCGGCTATCTGCTCTGGCTCTAAAGAAACATCAAATGCATCTTCGAGTTCAACTGACAAGTTGAGTTGGGCCATTGAATCCCATTTTTCACAATTTTCCTGTGAGCAATTTGAATCAATTGTGTTATCTTCAAGAACCTCCATGAGGATTTCTAACACTTTTTCTTCCATGTTTTTTATTATTTAACTGTTATATGATAAAAATTTCTAACTCCCATTTCAGCATCCTTAATTACCAAAGAATAGTTTTTGCTGCCATCCTCCGATTCTTCCGTACAGGTAAATCCAACCTTCTCCCAGAAGTTTTTCACCTGTGCATTCTTGGCTGTAGGAAGATATTTGGCAGATATAGTTTCAAATCCTGCATTTGCAAGTAAAGAAAGAATCTTCTTTACGAAAGCATTCTCAATACCTTTGCCCAAGATCCTACAACTCAAAAGGAAGGTATCGATTGTACCCTCTGGAGTTACCATGATTGCACCCGTGATTCCATTATCTCCGAACTTGTCAGCAACACTAATACACCAAACTTTCCAACCAGAATCTACAAAACCACGGACATCTGCATCCGTATATCTTTGTGTGGTCAGATTAAACTGATTGGTCTTCTGTGTCATCTGAGCAATACGCTGTATATTGAATTCATTGGCAGCCTCAATGGTAATCTGAATATCAAGCGACTCAAGGAAAGAGTCAAAGTCTGTAAAGAAGCCTGTGCCTGAGCACGTGCAGCATTCTGTTTGTACTGCTCAGTCTTCTTTTTGTCTTCATCAGTTACAGAATAAACCTTAAAATAATCTTCTACCAACTGCTTAAAGAAAGACATCAATCCGTAAGGCTGGGTCGGAAACTCAGGAACCTCAACCATAGGAAGCATCTGCTTGATAAGTTCACGTTCGGTAGGATTGTCATCTACAAATACAAAACTATCCAAACCGATATTCAGCTCAGAGGCAAGTTCTTTAATATTTGTCGCCTTATCAGTCCAGTTGATGCGATAGGCAACAAAGTGCTCTTTCTTTAACACATTGAAAGGATTCTTATCCCAAGCATCCAGCACATCCTGCTCGTTGTTTTTGAGCAAACGGTCAGTATCACACCACTCTTAGAGAGAGCAAGTAATGCCTCCTGCCAATATAAGAAAGCTTTTCCAGGGTAGTCTCCCCCTATCTTAATACCATCGATACCTTCCTCACCAAGAACGCCTCCCCAAAGGGTATTATCCAAGTCGAGTACAAGACACTTCTTTCGCTTCAGACTGATGGAGTTCTGTTTTTTGTCCCACCAAGCCTTGAAATCCTTACTAAGTTTTGGATTCATACCCATCTGACTAATGAAGTAAAACTTCCAGTCAAACAGTTCGGAAGTATTGAACTTCCGTGTAAACTCTGTGATGTCAATCACTTTCACGTTTTGTGACCTGCCTCAGCTACATAGAGCGCATTGTTATATTCTGCTACAGCTGCTTGAAGTTGATAATCATCATCTGTAAAAGGAACAGCATACAGAATATCCATAGTGAAAGCTACAAACGACTTTTTTTCATCAATCTGACTAAGTACGTAGTTCAGCTTCTGAGCATATCCTCGGATCTCGTCTGCAAGGACATTCTGCTCAAACTTGATTGGCACCTGGTACCACCAAATATAACCATCGGCTTCCTGCGGTATATTGGAAACATCGTCATAACCAGAGAAAGCATACTCACTTCCGAAGAAGCGCTCAATAGTATTGTTTCTAAAAACGAATCTTACCATACACTAAATATTCGCGGGAGCTTCAACAAGCTCTATGAGTCCGACATTCTTGTGATACAAGAAGCTGACCTTGTATCCATGAATAGCCACGGCTTCTACCGGTTTGCTTACAATAACATACTTCATCTTTCGCAAGTCCTTCACAGCTTGCTCAATATCATCCACAATATAGCAAGTGTGATATGGAGTAACACCATTCTTCTCCAGAGTCTTATTGATAGGTGAAGTCTCATCTACTGGTTCCAGAAGTTCCACTACTGGCATTCCTTCTTTTGTCAACCAGCAAATATTCACGTTTTGCTCAGGGTCGTATGTTATTTCCGACTGATGATAGCCTCCTGACACATAAACGGCAGTTGTCGCAGAAATGTCCTTGACAGCTACACCTATGTGATGAAATTTCATTGAATTAAGCATTTTTTTTAAAATAATTAAAATATTGTTTCTTTGCCTTCATATATCGAACAAACTGCCTTATATCATTAAGGTTGTCTTTATTGCCAAAAAAATCAACCGAAGATAAAATCCAACGGATGTATGAAATATTATTTATGTTTTCTACATCTTCAGAATCCAGTTGACATCCAAGATATGAGTCTAACATGATTGCATTAATATTTCTTTTATCAATTCCACCAAATAGAGAATCGCAGCCTATATAAGAGAAAGCAAAAAGCATATTTGTATATGCAAACTCAAGGCCTATTCCAGAGTTAAGCATATCAGGAATAATGTAGTACCCTAATTCTGCTCTCGAAGTTTTCAAGTCAATACTTGTTAGATTTGTCACGCCAACTACCCGTTCACCTTTAGCAACAAGCCAATAAGCAACATCTTCTCTTTCAAATAATGCTTCCAAGAATCTCAAATGGTTTTCATAAGAAATTATATCACTATTATACATATACTTTCTTATATCGGGATGATTTCTCCATTCCCATACCGAGTCAATCTGCCGCTTGTTTAATGTCACAAAATTCTTGTAGGAGTAAAGCCCTACTTCAATGGTATTCGTCCTGTCAATCTGCATGTTTGTTTATATTTATACAGCCCCATTAAATATCCCAAATAGCATTTACAAATACTGCATAATATACCTCGTCTCTTCGTGAGCAAAGCGACTGTATAAAAGCTAAATGGTCATTCCAAAATATGGAATCAGTGTTTTCCATCCAGCAAGCGACTGAGGGGTTGGTTGTGCATATTAAGTATCTGTCGCAATTCTATTTCTGAAAGTTTTGTATAATTCACAAAACGGAAACGCTCAGTATTAATTTCTCCTGGAAACCTCATTTAAAAAACGTTTTAAAAGTATTAATATACCTTTGAGGGATTTTTGTAAAACTTGTTATATTTACAAAATCGTAATCGTTAATATTATCGACAATACCATTATATGAGATTTTGTTTAGCTCTCCTAACGGTAGAACGTATCGTTGAAGACCTAAAATAGACGCAAATTGAATTTGATTTTCAACGAAATATCCACTCGCGACTTTACATCTACACGCTAATGCTTCGATACAGACTGAACTTGATGGCAATATGGCATATTGTGACTTACGCATTACGTCTGCCATCTTTTCCGCAGTCAAATTCTTCATAATTGTTGCCTTCGGATATTTCTTCAGGTTATCCTTATATTTGTATGCATCCCCAATGACTACAGTAATACTTTCAACACAGGGAACATCATGAATTGCCTGCAATGCTTTTTCTGTCAAGTTAAAATAGTCTGTTCCTCCAAATGAGATAAACCAACTATTAGGATTTTTAGCGGTACTTGAAGCTTGAATAAAAGGTTTGCGAAGTAGAGCATAGTCGAGACCAAGGCACAGGCGCGTGTAAGGTTCTACGTCAAAGAGTCTCCCATCAGTCAAGCCGTGGTTGATTACCACATCTGCATAGTAATGCTTGTCATGCATATCGTCAATGCAAACAAGTTTACATCCTTTCTCTTTGATCTGTTTCTGGTACTCTGAGGTGTAGAAATAGTTATCAAGTACAACGATTTCTTCTCCTTTAAGACAGTCTAGAAACTTTTCGAACTTGCTATTGTCGGATGGTAAAGCTACGAGAGAACATACTTTCTCAGTCTCCCTCTGCTGATATTCAGAGGGAGACTGAGTGAAGAATGTACAATCAAAATCGTCTCGGAGCATGTCGGCAAGCGCAAGGGTACGGATGAAATGTCCATAACCTATCCGCACACCCGCGTCTGCCCGAAAGAAGATCTTTCGTTTAGTCATTTGAAATTAGTTAAGTCGCTTAAAACCGGCCTGACATACAGGTCCTTCGAGAGCCTCCATTACATCTTTGCCATCCTCAAAGTCGCGAATATCTGCAAAAATAGAATCAAGAGCCTCGAAATAGCCATCAAGTATTTCCTGCGTATGAGCAAGTGAAGTGTACATGATTGTTCCTGCAAGATAGCCCTTCTTAAGCATCTCCTGGGTCACATAAGTCTTGTATGCAAGGGCATTAGGAGAGTTGAATGTGTAACCGGCAAGTGCAGGAATACCCCATTGATTTATCTTCAAACCATACTTATCAGCTAGTGCCTGCCAACGTTCTTTGTTCTGCAGCCCCTTTGCGGTAATCTGTTCCCAAGACTTTTCCTTCTCCATTACATCAAGGGCGGCAAGTGCTGCAGTTGGTCCAATACGGTCGGTCCAAAATGTTGAACTAATCCAGGAACCCTGAGCAGCATCCATTATTTCTTTCTTTCCAAGAACTGCAGCAATAACATATCCGTTACCCATAGTCTTAGAATAGATGGTCATATCTGGATAAACACCATATTTCTTGTGAAGTCCGCCAAATGTCTCTCGGAAACCTGAAGAACATTCATCGAAAATGAGTATTACACCATATTCGTTGCAAAGATTGCGAATATGTTCAAGATAACCCTCAGCAGGACCGAAATTGCGGCAAACCTCCATCTTAACAGCTGCAAGATCAGGCGTATTGCGAATGATGTTCTCTATCTCTTCGAAATTGTTGTAATGAAAAGGTATAGAAGAGCCCCGGAGTCCTTTAGGAACGCCTGCTGTAGGAATGCCAGGGAGAAGGTGTCCTGCAAGGGCATCGTTTTCGCCAAGGTTTACAGATACATACCAGTCGTGCCAACCGTGATAGCCACAGATTGCCACCTTATCCTTACCGGTATAGGCACGTGCAATACGTATGCACATAGAGTTGGCTTCGCCACCACCACGGGTGTATCGTACACCACCGGCCCATGGATTCATCTTGATGAGCCGTTCTGCAAGATAAACTTCTTCAGGACAGTTGAAAGTAGTAAGGTTACCATCACGAACAACCTTCATCACAGCTTCATCAACCTCCTCACGAGCATATCCAAGTGTGTTGGTACCCACACCCATAAGACCGCAGTCGATATACTCACGACCGTCAAGATCCCATACGCGACATCCCTTTGACTTGCTATAATATGCCGGCCAATTCTCGGGCAACAACTGCTCGGGTCTTTTTGATAACAACGATGTCCCCCGGGGATCAACGTTTTTGCTTTTTGTAAAGCTCTTGTCCTTTAGCCATTGTACTGAATATTTATTTATTAATTACTGAATCGTTAGCAAGTGATTTGGCATAACCCTCATTGTTTGAAAACTTGCTATTGATTGCATAAACTTCCTTATGTTCAAGGAGATAGTCAATATAATCCTTCCAGTCCTTGTCTATACCAAGATGCTCGATAAGAGTCTTTATTACCTCAAAATCTTCTGGCTCATCTATAGTTATGCGATAGTCATCTGCATTGAAATCACCTGCGGGATTCGGATAATTGTACGTCTTGAAAATATTACCTCCATTTGCTGTTCCATTCTTCCAGACATAAGGAGTAACGTGCTCTCGTTCAGACTTCAAGTCAGCCTCTTTATATGCCTTCTCAATAGCAGAAAATTTCACAACTTCTGTATCGATACCATCAGGGAAACTTTTTGCATCGGTATGCACATAATCATACTCTGGATGTTCGAGTGCGAATGTAACTACGGTATCAATAACATTTGGATCAATCAAAGGACAGTCTGAAGTAAGTCTGATCACATAATCAGGCTTTTCTGTTTCTGCTGTTCCGTAGAAGCGTGAAAGTACGTCCTCAACAGAGCCTTTGAAGTACTCAACACCAACCTTATCGGCAATCTCTACAATGTATTTAGAACCTTCTTCGTCGGTAGTGGCAATCTTAAGTTTGCTTACCGTTTTTGACTGAAGGATGCGCCTGAGATGGATTTCGAGAAGCGTCTGTCCGTTCACCTCCTTAAGAATTTTTGCAGGCAGACGGGTTGAACCATAACGTGCCTGCGTAATAGCTAAAATCTTCATATTATTGCCAATTAACCGGTTTTAACAATTCCAATTCTTCAACCTTTATATCAAGATTAATTTCTATATCCTTTACAGAAGCAAAATTCTGAAGAAGCTGTTCTTTGTTGTCCACTCCTATCAATACACCATCAATATATGGATTATAGAGGTTGTAGTTAAGAGCAAGGTCTCCTACAGAGATACCTTTGCTTGCTGCATATTCATCGAGCTGAATAAGATACTTCTTGAGCGGTTGAAGTTTCTCAGGAAGTGTTTCCCTATCCTTGAAGAAAAGCCCTTGGAGGAAGGTGCTGCGGACATGTATCTCCACACCCATCTCCTTAAGTTGCTTGAAGTATGGCTCAAACTGACGGTCGAAGATATTGTAAGGCACCTGAATAAGCGAGAAAGGAATACCATCCTTGAGAATCTGATCGAGTTCCCAAGGCTCATAGAGAGAAAAACCAATACGATCTACCTTGCCTTCTTTCTGAAGCTGAACGAAATCATTCCAGACGGGCTTATTCTCACGATAAGCCTCAAAATGATGAAGAAGGTATCCGTAAAGACAATCTATTCCAAGAACCTTCAGAGAATTGTTGAAAGTCTCAGCAACCGTATTATCACACTTTGGATACTTACTGACAATCTTGAAAGATTCGCCAGCCTTTACATCACCCAGGATTTCTTCTGCATTGCCATAGGCTGAGGAAGTATCCAAAATCAGGACACCTCCTACCTTGGCATTGTTTAGCATGTCTGATACCTGTTCTATTGAAGGGCGACCAGCGGAATTTATACCGTATTGGAGTCCAAACTGAACGGTACCCAATATTAATTTTCTATTCATGCAAACTCATTCTTCTTTTTTTAATGTAATCAATTATAAGAGCTGGAATAATCGAAAGGAAGGAAACTAAAAATATTGACAATACAATATTCACCACAGCATTTTGTGATAAAATCAACCAATAAGGATTAATGTAACTCAGAATGAACATCTGAGTTATAAAGATATACCACGAATTACATCCAAGCCAACACAGAAATGTGAAAAGCTTCCCAGAGGAGTCTAAAACACTCACTCCCCTTTGCAGAAAGATAAACAACGCTAAGGTCCAAAAATAAGCAGGCCATTGTTGGGAAGCCCAGCCATAATCGAGAATGAAAGGTGAAAGATTCATATTTTGCAAGATTGTTAAATACAAAAGAGATCCTATCACACAAAACAACACAATATACTTATTGTATTGTTTTAATGACAAAAACATATACGCAGGAACGCTTAGGAATAAATACCTAATGCATGTCAATCTATATAAACCTTCAGAAACAGACGCTCGTACACAACAATAATTCAGTGTTAGGCATACTAACAACACAAGAAATAAACCCAAGCATTTATACCTTTTTAAAAATAAGTATACGAAAGGAATAATAAGCCATATTTGAAGATATACCCATAGATAATAAGACCCTGGTCCTTCCCCCACCAATCTATGGCATATATCACTAATTTCAAGCGCATTATCACTTCGCAGCAATGTTATAATCATTTGACATATTACTACTATAAAGTATGGAAAGACTACCTGTTTTAATAATCTGCCAATTCTTCGTTTATTGAAATAGTTCAAAAGAGAATCACCTCTATCCTTAATTCCTTTAAAAGATAAATAGAAAGAAATAAAAAGGAAGATAGGAACAGCTTGTCCTATATGAAACGAAGAATAAGTATAATTCAATACAATCCCAGGCAATATATGCAACAGAATAACCGATATAATGGCAAGCCCCTTAATTGCATCAATAATTTGTATACGATCTTTGGTATCCATCATTTATTAACAAACTTTTTGACCTTACTGATTACATACTGCTGCTGTTCGTCAGTGAGGGTTGGGAACATAGGCAATGCAAGGCAATGCTTGTAGTATTCCTCAACGACTGGCAGGTCGCCCTCCTTGTTGCCAAACTGCTTGTAGTACGGCATGAGATTGAGCGGATAATAGAGTACTTGCGCGAATATCCCGTTCTCACGGAGAAAGTTATAGAGGCCAAGTCGGTCTTCCACCTGAATGACATAAAGGTGGTAAGCATGATAAACATCAGCGGCCTCGTATGGGGTTTTGATTTCTGAGATGCTTACGAATGCCTCATTGTATTTACGGACGAGTTCACGACGGATTTCTACATTCTTGCGTGCGCGCTTGAGTTGTGAGGTTCCGAGAGCTGCCTGAATATCAGTGATACGATAATTGTAACCAAGTTCCTGCATCTCGTAATACCAAAGACCATCCTCGCGCTGAAGCTTTTCTGCCTCGTGCGTGATACCATGGGTGCGATAGAGAGCCATCTTCTCATAGTACTCTTTATTTTGAGTGCATGCCATACCGCCCTCACCGGTAGTGATGTGCTTAACTGGATGGAAAGAAAAGACGGTTATGTCAGAATACTTACCACATCCACAATATACCCTCTCGCCAGTAGAGTCAATAAAGTATGCTCCAGGGGCATGACAAGCATCTTCAAGAATCCACATGCCGTATTCGTCGGCTACCTTGCGGTACTCCTCCATATTGTGAGGATAACCGGCAAAGTCTACGAGTACCATACCCTTGTAAGTGCCTTTAGGAGCAGTAGACAGAATCTCCTTAAGCTTATTGATATCAAGGAGATAAGTCTCAGGGTCGATATCAACAAACCTAACATTACCCCCACAGAAACGGATACAGTTGGCAGAAGAAGCAAAGGTCATAGGAGTACAGATGACATTATCACCCTCCTTAACACCCAATGCCATGGCAGCAATATGAAGAGCCGCAGTAGCATTGCAAACTGCTACAGAGTACTTTGCGTGTACATATTCACAGAAAGCCTGTTCAAACTCTGGTATTTTAGGTCCACAGGTCAAGTAATCAGACTTAAGTGTCTCTACTACTGCCTGTATATCTCCGTCAGAAATATACTGACGACCGTATGAGATTGGCAATTTCATTATTCTCTCTCCTCTGATTACTTAACCTCAAAATTTGGATCTACGTACTTCTTGATGTTCTCTCGCATGGTCTCAGGAGTTTCCCACTCATCGTTGATGTCAGAACTGTAGTGAAATCCCAAAGGAACCATCTTGGCATGGTGATGCTTGAGGTAGTCCTCTCGATTCCAACAGTAAGAAACTGAAGGAAGTATTGCATAGTAACGACCGAGGTCAATTGTATCAAGAGCATCGGTTACAGTAATCATCTCCTCATGGAGCTTCTCTCCTGGGCGGATACCTACTTCAACCTGCTTCATGTTTGGAGCAATGGCAGTAGCAACATCGCAGATCTTATAAGAAGGAATCTTAGGTATGAAGATTTCACCACCAAGGTGGTTCTTGAGAGCAAACATAACAAGAGCTACACCATCTTCAAGAGAGATATTGAAACGAGTCATACGCTTATTGGTGATAGGTAAGAACTCAGCACCCTCATCACGCTTCTTGATGAAGAATGGAATAACAGAGCCGCGAGACCCCATTACGTTTCCATAACGAACTACAGAGAAACGAATATTCTTGCTGCCCTTAATATTATTGGCTGCTGTGAAGAGCTTATCAGAGGTAAGTTTGGTTGCGCCATAGAGGTTAATAGGAGCACAAGCCTTGTCAGTAGAGAGTGCTACAACATCCTTTACTCCCTGAATCATAGCCGCATCAATCACATTTATTGCGCCATGGATATTGGTTTTGATACACTCCTCTGGGTTGTACTCTGCGGTATCTACCTGCTTGATAGCAGCTGCATGGATGATAACGTCAACACCCTCGCAAGCACGAATGAGACGATCCTTATCACGTACATCACCTATGAAATATCTCATCTGAGGATACTGATTCTCCGAATACTTCTGCTTCAGTTCGAACTGCTTTAGCTCATCACGAGAGTAGATAATGATTTTCTTTACTTGCGGATAATCACGGAGAATGATTTCCACAAACTTCTTGCCGAAAGAACCTGTTCCTCCGGTAATCAAGACGGATTTGTTATTAAGCATAATAATAGTTAGCGTCCAATTTTGACGTGTACCCCAAGGAAAGCCGCCACAAGGCAGTTCTCCAATAAATAACGTCAAAAAGGATATTAATTTAAAAAATTTGTTACTAGTTCAATCCGATTGTCAAGGGTAACAAATATTCATAATCCCTACGTCCTTTAACAATTTCACTGAAAAATCTCTTGAAATAATCAAGCACAGACACACCCTGCATCCTGCAAGTTGAGATGATGGTATGATATACCGCTGAGACGCAGGCCATCTTAAATAAAGAGAGTCCTAAAAAAGGAAAAGAGAATATCCTCTCTCCCCTTATAATTTTATTTTCAATCAAATAAATTACCAATTAGCGATCTCATATTCCGGAGCAGTAGGGATTGTATCCACTTCTGCCGGAAACATCACTTGGATCTTATCCCAATCAAAGCCAACCTTATCAAAATCTTCTACCGATTTAATATGACTTTTCACACCATTCGTACTCAAATACACTAGATCAGTCATTAGCTTTAATCAGACAAGCGTCTAAAGAAAGAAGGAGAAATACCCACAGGACTAGTATTCACTTCCTCAGGACTCTTTACCACGATCTTATCCTAAGCTGAGAATAAGCCAAAATAAACATCCGGATTCGGAATATGATGACGACTACCCAATTGAACCAGATAAACCTCATCCGCATTGTCAGCTTTAAGGAGCATACCTTCCGGACAATCGGAAGTCAGATTAGGATGAAACCTATCTTTCAGAGTCAAAAGTTCGGCACTCTATTTACGACCATCCCAGCCTATATAATGCATTACCGTATCAGTATGCGCACGTGAATGGTCACCATTCGGCGCATGAACGAAATGATCACCCTTTAGCTTCATCTGCCAGTTCTCACCTGTATCCGATATATAATTTAAGATAGAATCTATATGACATTTATTCTTATCACCATTTTCATAATGATAAAAGACACCGTCTTTATACTCTGCGGTCTAACATCCTTTAGTGTTCCAAGTAAGATAATCTAAATATGGAGAAGCGATTTTTGTCTCTTGAGGATTTTCAAGAGAGCAAAATACAAACCATTGTTTTTTCATAATGCTGAATTTTAATAGTTAAGAAACGAAGATAATTATATAGATAAATCACCTATAGTGAAGCCACAGGCCTCAGCCAAAACATAACTTTACTATTCAACAAAATAAATACTTCACAAATGATATTATTCTATATCCGTATTCGGATACGGATTTTCCTCCAAACTCTTTAAATGCTCCACAATCTCACACTCTTCCCTCGTCAATTCCCGATCCTTCCAACCGTCTATTATTGCATGTGCCTCCGCCGCCAGCTCTTCGTCAAAGACCTCGGCGTAACAAGCTACCAACAAACGGCATTTCAAAAGCGAAGCGGGAAGTGTATCCAAGAGATCCCAACTACGATTGAGGACCGACTGGATTTTATCTTCCTTATCACCGTGATTATAAATGGTAGCATTATAGCCGGTCAACAAAGCGATACAAAGAGAAGCTTCCTCTTCGAGGGTACGTCCATGTGAACCGAAAAGATGCTCACAACGATGATACACATCCGTATTCAACTGACGGAAACGGTCGGAGTAGATGGGTTCGCCATCCAGACCTAAATGGAGAAGTTCGTGCGAAACAGCGCACAAAGAATCGATTTCTGATTGCAAAGACAACATGGTGATTTATTTACGTATTGGAATATGCACCACAGAGGGCACAGAGTTCACAGAGTTTTTAATTCTTTATTAATTCGATTAAAGAGGGATGAATGAAGGCCGTGGCAACTGCCATAACCCCCTGGATGGAAACCACCACACGGCGGTCACCTTTGATACGGACAAACTCACCCTCAACTCCCTCGAAGATGCCACCGGTGACACGGACACGGTCTCCCTTTTTCATGGAAACGACTGAAGGATCCAGATAAACAACCTGTTCATCGTAATTACCGGCAACGGCGATAAAACTACGCATTTGGACTTCAGGAATGGTAATAGGCTGACGGGTCTCACGGTCCATGATATAACGAATAGGAAGAGAAGCCCCGACAGTGGATTTCATTTCGTCAACCTCACTGCGAGTGGCATAAACAAAAACCAAGTTGTGAACAACAGGAACCAATTTACGAATCTTACGCTCACCACGGAATACGTATTCATAGCGCATGGGAAGAAAATTCCTCACTCCTCGGGAGTCCAGGTATTCCTTAAAGGCAAGCTCACGGCTATAGGTGATACGAAGGGCGTACCAGGATTTATTAATGCTATTGTTCACAAAAGGATATAATTGGGGGACACCGGGGTAGTGAAACACCTTCCGGTCAAGTTTGCTAATTCTGTTGTTTGCCTTGCAGCGTATATCATTTCATCAAGTACTCCCCTATCGCAGGAGAGACAGTTTGAAAAAGAAGAACAGAAAACGAAGTTTTGAAAAAACAGGGCTTTACTGATCTTACAATCTGTAAACGAGTCTATTATGAAGCGAAAGTGTTTCAAAAGACGATCGTCTTTTAAAGCAGACAGATAAAAGAGATTTTTTTGTTCATGGTTTATAGACATTTGATTATCAAATAATTAAATAGATCAAATGGCCATGAAGGAAAAAACGCTTCAATTTTTTTATTAAACATTTTGCAGTTCTAAAAATACCCTCTATCTTTGCGTTCAATTAAACGATCGTCTATTGAAACACTCACTTTTTTAAGAATTATTTCATTTAATGTCAGACAATTAAGAAGAGAAAAGGTTTCATTTTCCCTTTTATTCCCCCTTTAATTCCACTTTTATTTGCCTACCGATAGATTACTCTCTACCTTTGCAACATATTAACAACATTTAGTTATTGATTAAATAAAAAAATCATGAATAAAGAAAATGAATTATTACAGGCAGTGAACAAAAGTGTAAAAAAACGCCAACACTAAAACACAACCTCCTATCACAGAACCTATTAAAGAAACAAGAGGCAGAAAAGCAGGAACGCAGATACCGGGAATTATCTCCAACAATGAAGGAGTTATAAAAGCGCTGATAGAATCCTACATATTGGACGCAAAAGAACAAAATATCAAAACATGCAAAGATTCGTTGGCACGCTACATAGAGGGAAAAGAACTTTTTGGAAAAATGAGAAATGGAGTATTCAAGCCATTAGTTTTAAGCACAATCAGAACTTACGTCAACGAAATCTGGAATAAGATGGAAAGAAAGAAAAAGAACCAAGAAGGAAAGCGCTGAAATACCTACAATGAATTTTATCAAACCGGAATACATTCGATCCGACTTACCTTTGGGGCGATAATTTATCTATTAACCCTTTAAATCATATACGTATGAAACAGAAGAAAAGACCGGCATCACAAACTGAAGCCATGAAACTAAGATGGAAAAAACGGATTGTCTTTGAGAAAGGATACACTGAAATGTGTGCCGAATGGATGGCGGAGCGCCTGGAAGCGTTGACCGACCACTTGCAATACGGGCACGCGGCCATCGCTTATCAGAAGCAGAACGGAGACTTCAGGTTGGTGAAAGCGACACTGATCTACTATGAAGCGGAATTCCACAAGAAGTATGATCCCACAACAAATAGAAGGCGCAGTAGTCTACTGGAATGTGGATGAACAGCGATGGACGACATTCCAGGTGGAGAACTTCATGGAGTGGAGACCGATCGTATAGGACGTCACCACAGATTACACGGATTTTCACAGATGAATGATTTCTATTTTGAGGAATCAAGTGAAGACATCTTTGGGAATCCGGGGTAATTTGCGGTGAATGTATTATTGAAAGTACAAACAACTAATCTACAAATATGGCAACAATATACGACGGGATCAATTATTTTCCGGTGGGCGTAAACTTCATGGAAGAGAACGCAATGGAAGTGATAGAAGCTAAATATGGAATAAAAGGATCGGCAATTGTGCTGAAACTGATGTGTAAGATTTACAAGGAGGGATACTACATACGATGGGATGAAGAACAATGCCTGATTTTCGCAAACAAGGCAGGAAGAGAGGTGCAGGCAGAAGAGGTACAGGGGATCATCGAGATTCTGTTCACCAAAGGAATACTGGACAGAAACAGTTATCAGGAAAACGGAATACTGACTTCGGCAAACATACAGAAGATATGGATGGAGGCAACAAAGCGAAGAAAAAGGGATCTGAAAGCATTGCCCTATCTGCTGGTGAACGACTTGACTCAGCAGGAAACAGAAGCGCCGGAAGGTGAAAATGTAACCATTAGCCCGGGAAATGTAGTACATGATGTAGCCGTTAACGCAAAAAATGCATGCAATTCCGGACAAAGTAAAGTAAAGAAAAGTAAAGCAGAGGAAAATAAAGAATTTACCCCCCTCAGCTCCCCCCAAGGGGAAGGGAGAAGAGCGGAAGGGGGATTCTGCTCCTCTCCCGATACCGGGATACGCCTTCAATACAATGACGCACAATTACTCGGGACTGACGGATACACTCAGAATTATCAACCTCCAAGCCAAGAACAGACAGAAGCAGCTAAAGCATTAGCAAAGGAAACAGGGATCAGCCCGATTCTTTGTAAGTTGTTGCTGGAAAGAGGTATAACCTCAGCAGCAGAGGCTAAAAGATTTTTCCGCCCCCAGCTTAACGAGCTACACGACCCATTCCTGATGAAGGATATGAGCATTGCTGTAGAACGGCTTAATCAAGCTATGGGCAGGAAAGAACGTATCATGGTTTATGGAGATTATGATGTAGACGGTACAACAGCTGTAGCATTGGTATACAAATTTCTCCAGCAGTTCTATTCGAACATTGACTACTATATTCCCGACCGATATAATGAGGGCTACGGAGTATCAGTAAAAGGAGTGGATTATGCCTGTGAAACAGGTGTAAAACTTATTATTGTGTTAGATTGCGGTATTAAAGCCGTAGAGGAAATTGCTTATGCAAAAGAAAAAGGTATCGATTTCATCATCTGCGACCACCATGTACCTGATGATATATTGCCACCAGCCGTAGCTATTCTGAATGCCAAACGGGCAGACAATACGTATCCTTACGATCATCTTTCAGGGTGTGGTGTAGGCTTCAAATTCATGCAGGCTTTCGCTTTGAATAATGGCATTGAATTTCATCAACTAACTCCTTTATTAGATTTGGTTGCTGTCAGTGTAGCATCAGACATCGTACCTATCATGGGAGAGAACCGAGTGCTGACACATCATGGTTTAAAGCAGTTGAACTCCAATCCCAGTGTAGGTCTGAAAGCTATTATTGATGTATGCGGATTATCAGAAAAAGAAATTACCGTAGGTGATATCGTATTCAAGATAGGTCCGCGCATCAACGCATCCGGACGTATACAGAACGGAAAAGAAGCGGTGGAATTGCTCATAGAAAAGGACTTCTCGGCAGCATTAGAGAAAGCCAACCAAATCAACCAATACAATGAAACCCGTAAAGATCTGGATAAGACCATGACCGAAGAGGCCAACCAAATTGTAGACCACTTGGAAGGACTAGCAGACCGGCGTTCCATTGTCATCTATAATGAAGCGTGGCACAAAGGTGTTATCGGTATCGTAGCTTCACGCCTTACAGAGATTTATTATCGCCCGGCAGTTGTATTAACCCGTACAGATAATCTAGCAACTGGTTCTGCCCGTTCCGTATCAGGTTTCGATGTTTACAAAGCTATCGAATATTGTCGTGACTTGTTGGAAAACTTTGGAGGACACACTTACGCTGCAGGACTATCCATGAAAGTGGAAAATGTGGAAGAATTCACCCGTCGTTTTGAGACCTATGTCACAGAACATATTTTGCCGGAACAGACTAGTGCTGTAATTAAGTTTCTATACATCTCTCCCGAACGGTTGGATACCGAAATCTTCCGGGCCAAACTCCGGTCCATGAAAATCAGTATGATTACGGTAGACGAAAGCCATTGCATCTCACAATGGGGATATGACTTTCGTCCGGCTTATCTGAAAATAGCGGATATCAGGGATCTCGTACCGGATGCTCCGGTCTTGGCACTGACCGCCACGGCCACTCCCGAAGTAGTGAAGGACATACAGGAGCGCCTCCGCTTCCGGGAAGAAAATGTGTTCCGTATGAGCTTCGAACGAAAGAATCTGGCATACATCGTTCGCCCCACTGATAATAAAAACGGGGAGTTGCTGCACATACTGAACCGGATACAAGGCAGCGCGATTGTATATGTACGAAGCCGGCGAAAAACCAAAGAAACAACCGAGCTGCTGGTAAACGAAGGAATCACGGCCGACTTTTATCATGCGGGACTGGATAACGCAACCAAAGATCTTCGCCAGAAACGATGGCAAAACGGAGAAAGCCGGGTGATGGTAGCTACCAACGCATTCGGTATGGGCATTGACAAACCGGACGTACGTATCGTCATCCACCTGGACCTGCCCGACTCACCGGAAGCCTACTTTCAGGAAGCGGGACGAGCGGGACGAGACGGACAAAAGGCATACGCGGTGATACTCTATGCCAAGTCGGATAAAACAACGCTCAGCAAACGCATTGCAGATACTTTCCCGGATAAAGACTATATAAAAGATGTGTACGAGCATCTGCAATATCATTATCAGATGGCGATGGGCGACGGGCTGGGATGCATGTATGACTTCAGCCTGGAAGAATTCTGCCGCAAGTTCAAATATTTTCCCGTACCTGCAGACAGCGCACTGAAGATATTGACACAGGCAGGATACCTGGAATATACCGATGAGCAGGACAATGCCTCACGGATTATCTTCACGATCCGCCGGGATGAGTTATATAAACTCCGTGAGATGGGAGAAGCTGCAGAGAAACTGATACAAATGATTCTGCGATCTTACACGGGTGTCTTTACAGACTATGCCTACATCAGCGAGCAGACTCTGGCGGTACGTACGGGACTGACCCGGCAACAGATTTACGACTTGCTGGTGATGCTGAGCAAGCGCCGTATCGTCGACTACATCCCGCACAAAAAAACACCTTACATTATATATACACGTGAGCGGATAGACCGCCATTATCTGCAAATACCCCGAGCAGTATATGAAGAACGGAAAGAACGCTATGAAACCCGTATCCATGCCATGGTGGAATACGTCACTTCGGAGAATGTCTGCCGTAGCCGGATGCTGCTCCGCTACTTCGGAGAGAAGAACGAACATAACTGCGGGCAATGTGACGTCTGCCTCAGCCACCGCGCCGAACCGGATATATCACAAAGCACCTTCGACGGACTGAGAGAGCAAATATGTGCTCTGCTGAAAGAGCATCCGATGACTCCGGCGGAGATAGCTTCACACATAAATACAGATAAAGAGCAGTTGAGCGAAGTGATACGGTTTATGCTGGACGAGGGCTTACTGAGCTCTGAGAACGGACTGCTTACTGAAAAAACTTCCTGAAAAGCAACAGGGTTATGTGATGAAATTACTACATTTGCAACCAAACTAAAAAAACTTTGATCATGCCGAACTTCTTTAAATCTTTTTTTGCGGGGAAAACAGAAAACCCTGAGGAAGAAAAACAAAAAAACGCCAAAAAGAACTTTGAGATATTTAAATATGACGGCCTGCGTGCCCAACGTATGGGACGTCCGGACTATGCCATTAAGTGCTTTAACGAAGCGCTGGCCATTGAAGAAGATTTCGAAACACTGAATTATCTGAGCCAGCTTTACATCCAGACCGGTGAATTCGGGAAAGCACATGAGTTGCTGGAACGTATGATCGCGCTGGAACCAGAATTGACAAGCACGTACCTGACCCTGGCCAATCTCTGCTTCATGCAAGAAGATTATCAGGAGATGGCCGATGCCGCCCAGAAAGCCATCGCACTGGAAGAAGGAAACGCAATGGCACACTACCTGTTGGGCAAAGCCAATCATGGATTGGATAACGGAATAATGACTATTGCCCACCTGACAAAAGCCATTGTGCTGAAAGATGATTTCACGGAAGCCCGACTGCTCCGTGCCGAAGCACTGTATAAGATGCAGCAATTTGCAGAGGCTATGGAAGATATTGAAGCCATACTTGCACAGAATCCGGACGAAGAAGCTGCCCTCCTGCTACGTGGCAAAATAAAAGAAGCCACCGGAAAGGAAGAAGAAGCAGAGACGGACTATCTCCATGTGACAGAGATAAACCCCTTCAACGAACAAGCTTACCTATATCTGGGACAACTATTTATCACACAGAAGAAATTGACAGCTGCTATTGAGTTGTTTGACGAAGCTATCGAGCTGAACCCGAACTTTGGAGCCGCCTATCATGAACGGGGACGTGCCAAACTATTAAACGGGGACAAAGACGGTTCGATTGAAGATATGAAGAAATCGCTGGAGCTGAACCCGAAAGAGGGAGAGAACCTGAACGGACAGTTCAATAATCAGCAAGCAGAAACACCCCCAAACGTATTGGGACTGTAAACTAACCGTTCTGATACAGTCATTTCCCGGACCGGAACCTTACTCCCTGTCCGGGAAATGATTTGTATCATTCCATATTATCCGTGTGCGGACGAAGAAAGCACAACTGCATGCCCAAAGCCAACAATACAATACCTCCCAGAATAGCAAATCCCAATCCCAGGTTGCCACCGTCCGTCCATTTTCCAAACAAGCTTGTTACAACTGCTCCGGCAAAAACTCCGGTCATATTCATTATACCATAGGCCGTTGCCCGATATTTGGCCGAAACAAACTGGCACAAAATAGGCATATTATTGGCATCGAACATACCGAAACCGACCCCAAACAGAAATCCTGCACCTACTATACTGATGAAACCATTGCCTAAGCCCAATAAAAGAAGCGCAGGTATGGTCAACCCTAACCCGATTGCGCCTGTATAGATACGTCCGCGTATGTCTTTGGATACCCAACGGTCTGACAATAACCCTCCCAGAATAACTCCGATAAAAGAAGAGACAGCAATCGTTATAGTGGATATAGGCCCTGCCTCAGCCATAGGGATATCGAGATTCTCAGCGTACAGGGTAGGCAACCAATTCTTCGTAGCCCATCCGGGAAGACTGGGAGCCGCAAAATAGAACAGAATAATCCAAAAAGCAATATTACCGAATAAAAGAGTCACTCCTTTAAACAACGGAATCTTTTTTGATTTATCTGTATGCATGGCCCGAATGACCCTGGCATGTTCTTCATTCTCACGAAGGAATATAATCAAGACCAATGCATAGACAATGCCTACAATACCGAACCAATGGAATGTAGTATGCCACGAATAAGCCGCAGCTACCGTAGCACCAAACCCGCCAATAGCCTGACCGGCATACAGTCCCGTCATATGGATACCGACTGCCAGCGAACGTGATTTCTCCTGATGCCAATCGGCTATCAAGGAGAGGCCCGCAGGAATGTATAATGCCTCACTGACTCCCATCAATGCGCGCAACCAGTAGATTTGATTAAATGTATCGGCATACCCCATACCATAAGTGACCGCCGACCAGACAAAAAGACTCCCGACAATCAACCATTTACGACTGACGCGATCGGCAATAATTCCTGCCATCGGACTCATAAGACCGTAAATCCAAAGGAAGACTGCCATTAGCCGCCCAAAATTGGTAGCCGACTGCAATTCTATGATATCTATCTGCATCGCATCTTTCATGGTTGACAGCATCTGACGATCCATATAATTTAATAATGCCACAAACCATAAAAGTCCGACAACGATCCAAGGATATATTTTTCTATTTTTCATACCAACTATCTCTCTTTATATGATTTACCTTTACCTATGAGCTCTTTCAACTGTATTTGTTGGAAAACCATCTGTGCCTGGCTACTTTCATAAAAAACACCAATCGTAGAATCATTGACCGAAGTTATGCAGGAATAGCCAAAACTTCCCAACTCATCCAACATGATTTTCCGGCCGGAATCCCAGGTATTTCCATCATCCAGGCTGCACTTTAGCGTCATGTGGTCTCTACTGTCATAAGACTCCGGATTGCAGAATAGAAGAAGAGTCTTTTGCCTGCCGTTTTCCTGATAAGTATGTCGATGAATACTTGCCATACAAGTAGGCTCTATCAATGCTTTTCGGGAAGTGGAATGTTCCGTCCATGTGCTTCCCTGATCGGAGGTGACACAAATACGGCGTCCATTGACCTTTTTATTACCGTGATTACGGTTATCACGCATATTCAACATGACACTGCCATCCTGTAATTCGACTGCCATGCACTCCGTAGTGTTGTGATAAGCCGGCTTAGAGGCTATCCATGTTTTTCCCCCATCCTTGCTATACGTAATATTAGAGAATGGTATTCCATCTTTATCACGGCCTTGTGTGGGAAATATTAATGTAGCCTCTTTCAAAGTAATGCCATGCCCCGGTGCCGGAGCATACAGCCACCATTCCGGTTTCTTGGTTTGTGCTGTTATATTTACAGGGTCACTCCAAGTCAGTCCGTCATCCACGCTTTTAGTAATCAAGAACTGACAGGTCTCTTTAACCCCGAGCCCGGGCTGAGAACCTTTCGCATGCCATTGGTGTATCCAACGGGTACTGTCCTGCGTCATTCCTTCCACCCATTTACCCGATCGGGGATCTAAGACTCCATACATCCAGAGTCCCGCCACATAAATAGTACCGTTCTTTTCATCGGTCAGGATACAAGCATCACTGATTCCATTATATTTCTCTGGCAATCCACCCCACTTTTTGCGGTCGAGCACTATCTGCATCGGCTGCCAGCTCATTCCACCATCCAGGCTTCGCATCATCGCAATATCGATATCACCTTGCAAGTCACGCGAACTATCGTAACGGGCATCAAATATGGCCATCAAAGTTCCTTTCAGGGAAGTAGTAATGCCGGGAATACGCGAAGTATGAACTCCGTCTTCCCTTCTTTGCCGTACAGCGACTCCGGTACGGAGTGCGACAATCGGACGAACGGAAGTTACAGAAGCCTTACCACAAGTCGTCGTCACATGATCACAACTGACCGTCACACGATGGGTTAAGTCAACTTTATCTTTCAATTTAACAGTTACCCACAGTATGGTAGTATCTGATTTCAATTCCAACGGAGTGTCTAAAACCGTTTTTAAAGCGGGAGCAACTGAGTCTCCACACTTTTTCCCAGTCAGAAAGCCCCCTCTTTCCGGCAACTCTATATAAACTCAAATGAGTTAAATCGGTCAACAAAGTAGTACCTTTCAGGGATAATCCGATCTCCTTTACAAAACATGGTCCCGGACAGCTCTTTATCAACTTTAATTGCAAAACCGGATTAATCTCCTTTTTTGTCAAGACCGGTACTATGGGCTGTCGGACAATAACTTTCACCCGCTCGGCACGTAACGGAGTACTGAGTAAAAAACAACTCAATAAAAACAATATCGAAATATAACGCATATTGGTAAAATTGGGGATAAAAGTTAATATAGCATTTTATCAGTTTCTTCAAGTTTGAAGCGTACGCCGACAATGGAGTGTTGTTCAGGGCCCGGCCGCATTTTAACATAAGTGATGGCGACAATAGTCCCATCCGGAAGGATTTCGAGACCGGGATATCCACAATCCGAACCGGCATAACTATGTAAAAGCTTTATTTTATATTGTCCGGAAGTTCCCTCAAGCAAATCTTTATAATTACCGACCCAGGCTACAAAATGCCCTTTCGTCGGACTGTTGGGAGCCATATCCCGAAAGACGGCAATCATACGACCGTCAGGAGTAAACTTTATTACATGCCTGTCTCCGGTCAGGCCCCAGGGAGTTTCTTGCAAAGGAGACCAGGTGGTTCCCTCATCATCAGAAAACATCATCAGAGAATTGCCTACCCGGTTATTTTCACGCGCTACACAGACAAGCCGTTTGCCATCGGGAGCGCGGAAGACACAGGGTTCACAGGGTGAACGCCCCTCCATCTCGCCTACTTTCACCGATTCGCTCCAGGTCAGTCCTCCGTCATGTGAGACAGATTGCCACAAAGTCAACGGAGGACGGTCCCGATCATTCAGTCCACGGTGATACAACCCGAGATAATCGCCATTCTTCAATTTTACAATGCTTGAAAACGCCATCACACAAGGTTTATTCAAACTACGGACCGGACTCCAGCTCTTCCCTCCGTCTTCACTATAAGTCATAGGCATGTCCGGCCAGGCACTAAACACAAAGACACGTTCTTTCCCCTGCTTATCCGTCAGTTTATAAATACTGGGACAATTGCTCATCGTCTGCCAGTCAGCAGGGGTTTTACCATTTTTCCAAGTCAGCCCCGCATCCTTACTTTCGGCTATGAAAGACGCTTTACCTCCATGCCCGTAAGACCAGGTACAAAGAATAGTCTTATGATCATCCATCATTACAGTAGTAGGATGTCCGTTATATAAATCCGGCCTGCCCGGAGCTATTGTCACCTGCCGTTCACGCTGCCCCGATATGTCGATCCAAGGCAGATTGGGATGTACATTTTGTCCGATTGAAGGAACAGCACAAAACAATAGAAACAGTTTCAAGATTGTGTTCTTCATAAACTTATGCTTTAAATTATTATACTTCCGTATCAAAAGAACTGTGTAAAAGTATATAACAGCTACTCCACACAGTTCCTTCTTTTTATATTCTATCTCTCTACATTACTTTCGTACCCATCTGTCTGCACCAGTTTGTCATTTAAGACCATATCATTATAATTGATTGGGAAATACAACGGATAACCGGGCTTGTCATTCAAATTGGGCACCTCCTTATAAATGTCAATGGTCCCGCCACAATGGAAACGCACCAAATCAAACCATCGTTTTGCTCTATAAAAAGCTCTCTTAAACGTTCGTCACAGATTTCTTTCTCTACAGCAATCTTATCTTTCGGACCATCATAGGGCTCCAGGCCCGCCCGGTCACGAACCTCATTCAGATCGACAAGAGACTCAGATATCTTATTGAGTGCAGCATTGGCCTCAGCACGCAACAGAAGAAGATCTCCCCAACGATAAGCTATCAAGTCATCGTCAAAATAACGATCGTCGGAATAGACCTTCCCCCTGAATTTGTTTGTCTGGGTTAAAATCAGGTTACCATCTTTATCCACCAAATCAATCATGGCAACTTTATAGCGCCTATCGCCCGGATACTTAAGATACAACTCTCTGGCCTTGTCACTTGGGGCATAGACATGGCGGCTCTGATTGGGTGAAGTTGCCGCATCGGCCAAGTTGACAGCCATCGATAAATTATCGGTTCTCGATGTAGTGTTGGTTGCAATAGAAAGATTTCCAGTTTCATAACGTTCAAAATAAAAAGAGAAAATGATCTCATTATTCTTTTTATTATCATTGGCAAATACCTTTGCATAATCCGGTAGCAAAGACACTCCACTCCCGCCTACCTGATCGATTGCCTTGATCGCTTCTTCCAGATCCGCATTTCCACCATTCAGGACCTTTGCCTTCCACATTAAAACATCGGCTTTCAGAGCATAGGCAGCCGGCTTTGAAGCTAAATTCTTATTGATATATCCATCCTCCGGAAATAACAGGACAGCCTGTTCTATATCTTCAAGGATCAACTTCATGACGTCTTCTTTGGGAGAACGGGGTTTAAGCTCAACGTTGTCCGAAAGCACAGGATCAGTAATGATGGGAGCATCTCCCCAAATACGTACTATAAGAAAATAAGTATATGCTCTTAGAAAGTGACACTCAGCTTTTATACGATTCTTCTCAGTCTCATTAGTAAACTTCAGACTTTCAATTTTATTGAAAAGAAGATTGGCGTGATGAATGATATTATAAGCCGAACGATAAGAAGGAGCATTGCTCTCAAGCAAAGTATGGGCCCATGCCACACTCGTAGGGCCGATCTCACCGGCTTTAAAAGCATCTCCCCGGTCTTCACCGTAATAAGAAGTATTATTCAGGGAACGCACCTTATTGTAAATGCCCGTAAGATAAGCTTTGGCATCTCCCGGAGTTTTCCAGAACGACTGTGAAGTGATGGTAGAAACCGGATCAACCTCCAGCAAGCTACAACTGCAAATCCATGTGCAGCAGAGAATACAGATCAATATTTTTGTTGCTTTCATAGTGAAAATCATTTTAAAAAGTTAGTCTTACACCAAAGTTAAATTGAATCGGGAGAAAGTATTCACCGGTCTCTTGTCCATCGTACTGTTCAGGATTTAATCCGTCAAAGGCTGTAATGTATCCGATATTTGTCACACCGGCATTCAAAGACACCCCTTTCACCTTCATTTTAGAACATATGGAACGCGGCAGTTCATAACCTAACGAAACCTCACGGAAGCACAAATAATCTCCCTTTGAATAATAAGCCGTATTGTCGGCATTTCCATTTGAATTCATTCCGGCATAAGCTATTGTACGCATGTGATTGCGATATCCGTTATCCCAGTCCGAAGCAACATCGTAACGCGGATACTTGGCTGTTGCAGCATCACCCGTCTGCCACCAGATGTTTCCATTCGTAACGTCAGTAGTCGTTATAATGGCATTGCGTGCATTGGCATTGGCACGGCATCTCCATATATTGGCAATGGAATGTCCTAAAGCAAAATCGACAACCAAACGAAGAGAAAAATTCTTGTAAGACAAATTATTAATCAAGGCTCCCTTCTTATCCGGATTGGCCCAGCCAATAAAAGTAATATCCTTATCATCGATAACTCCATTATTGTCAAGGTCGGCCCAGATAGCATCTCCGGCAACCTTTTTTCTTATTCATCTTAGAACCGGAGACCTTGGTGTCGACCGGAGCTTTTGCAGCTTCTTCATCTGTATCGTATACCCCCAGATACTTATATCCCCAACGTCCGCCTATCCTCTCGCCTTCGGCCAGGCCGCCGGTCTCAACATAAGTACCGGATTTAGCATCCCATACAAGTCCGCCCTGTACCCGATTTTTGTCTCTCCCATTATAAGGAAGCTTTTTCATATACGTCCTGTTCATACTGAAAGTACCCGTAACATCCCAACTCACGGGGAAGTTGTTGAAAGAGGGTGTGCTGTCAGCGATAACTCAAAACCTTTGTTCTGTACAGTCCCCAAATTGGCCTTTATAGAACTAAAACCTGTCTGTGCCGGAAGAGATTTGTCATACAAACGATCGGAAGTCAATTTATTATATCCGGTTACCGACAGTTCAAGACGATTATCAAAGAAACCGGCATCAAAACCATAATCCACATTAGAGGTTGTTTCCCATACCAAACTGTTATTGGCAAGTACACTATTCAGTACCCCCGGACTTCCGGCATAAATATATGAAGCATATTCGCCTTGGGTATTAGAATACGACAACTTATTATTTCCGGTCTGTCCCCAGCTCGCCCGCAACTTCATCCGGCTGACGACGGTTTTGGGAAACCAGTCTTCATAATGCATATTCCATCCTCCGGATACGGCCGGAAACAATGCGAATTTATGATCTTCGGCAAATTGGGAGGCTCCGTCATAGCGTGCTGAAACCGTCAGCAAATAGCGGCGCTTATAGTCATAATTGACACGGGCAAAGAAACCTACCAGTACTTCTTTATCCAAAGAGGAAGTGGTACGCTGTAAATCGGGCTTGGTAGGCGCCAACGTAGGTACATAATCCGTAGGGGCTTCCGAGCCTGTTCCTTTCAATTTATAAGTATCGTCCTGGGTATAATTCATACCTATCATTGCATTAAGAGTGTGTTTATCACTGAATACTTTATCATAGGTAAACACCGCGTCTGCCATGATTTGCTTATACTGGTCGTGTTTCTCGAGTGTCTTACGACCTTTATTAAACTCGTTATACTTCTCAAAAAAACGATAGATATTTTCCTGCATATAATAGGAGGCTGACGGCTTAAAATGCAATCCCTTCAGAATCTCCCAATCCAATCCTAACTGAATCGTGTTTCGATAAGCTTTGTCTGAAATATCCTGATAATATAATTCGTGCAGTCTATTCCGGGGTGAGCCTCCGGCTTCACCAATACCGGGAGTTCCATCGTCATAATACAGACGGAAGGTCGTAGGATAGCGAGAAGAACGGTCCATTGTGCTTGTGCCCGAGTTCTCCGGATCAGTCGCTTTATTCGAAATTGTGGAATGTTTCAATCCGACGGTTAATTTTAAATTACTGCGAAGATTGTAATTTCCATTGGCAGTAAGGCTGAAACGATCGTATCCCGTACCCAGAACAATACCTTCGGAATTAATATACCCCAAACTCACATAATAATTACCTTTGTCATTTCCGCCGGAAGCACTCAGATCATAGTTGTGTGTCAATGCAGTCTGAAACAATACATCTTTTTGATAGTGATTGTCTTTAAATATCAACTGTTTTCCCGAATAAGGATCGGTCATCGTTTCATATCCTTGTCTGTTCAGCAAATCATCGACATAAGACTGTCCCATATTGGAAATCAAATCATCTAAATATTCGGTAGTGAAACGAGAATAGCCATATCCTTCAAGGCTCCATTTTTATAATTGATATTACCTGTTGAATAAGGATATGCGCCGCCTTCCAGGCGTCCGCTGACATTGGCGTCATTGATTCCACGGGAACCGGCTAAACGGGAAGCATACAGATAGTCGCGTGCACCGGAAAACGGATAATGCTGCCGAATCTGCTCAACTCCCAAACGGTAGGAAGCGGAAATAGTGGCTTTACCATCTTTTGAAGAGCCTTGCTTGGTAGTAATAAGAATGATACCATTGGCGGCCTTAGCACCATAAATTGCAGCGGAAGCGGCATCTTTCAGTACTTCCATAGACTCAATATCTTCCTGATTGAGTCCATTCATGTTGCTACGGACAACCCCATCAATGACAAAAAGAGGAGAGTCGTTAGCCGGATCGGTTGACCCGCCACGGATCAGCACTACCGGCTGTGCACCAGGCTGTCCGGTAGTCTGTCGAATATCCAGTCCAGCAACCTTTCCCTGTAGATTGTTCAAAGGAGATGCAGAGACAGAAGACATTAACTCCGCTTTCTTCACAGATACAACTCCTGAAGTAACGGTTGCCTTAGATTGAGTTCCATAACCGATGGCTACGACCTCGTCAAGTAGAACCGATTCATCTTCCAAAGTAATTTCATAAAATGTATTATTGGTTACTTTCAGATCCTTGGTTTTCATTCCAATAAAGGAGATTTGTAACAAAGATTTATGTGGAACCTTCAATTTAAATTTTCCATCGACATCGGTAGTTGTACCTATTTGTGTGTTCTTTACAATAACTGTAGCACCTATGACCGGTTCTCCGGATGTGTCCTTAACAACACCACTAATCTCAAAATTGCCACTTTGTTGAGCATGAACGGGTGCTAATGTCCCAATAAATGTCAATAAAACAACAATGAGACACTTAATTCGAGTAATTTTTCTCATCTTTGTATGCTTTTAATATAAAATTTAAGGCGTAGGGCGAGGGGGTATATTCCGTCCAAAGTCTATTTCCCCTTCCCTACTTTTATTTTTTAATTCAAGAAACCTATTTTTTCAAGATCTCTTTTGAGCGAAGAATATTCATCATCGCCAAATGGTGTGACGGGCAGACGACACCGGCCGCAATCAACACCTATTAAATTCATTATTGCTTTTCCTCCACGTACACCTCCTCCGTATTTAATTATTATTTTTACTATTTCAATCGACTTCTGCTGCATCCGGCGAGCAGTACAGATATCACCTTTCTTGAACGCATCAAAAGATTCTGATATACAGCAGGTAAATAATTGTAGGTACTACCAACACCGGCAACGGCTCCTAAAGCCAATCCGGCAATCAGAATTTCATCGTATCCATGCAGCACTTCGAATTCTCCATTATTGAGTTCCAAACATTCACCCATCTCCATCAGGTTATTGTGTGTGAATTTTGTTCCAACCAGATTAGGCATCGTTTTCTTTCCCTCTATAAGAAAAGAGGGAACCGAAAGAGATACTCCCGTCATAGACGGCATATTATAATAATAGAAAGGAAGATCGGGAGCACTTTGAGCAATTGGAGTAAAAAAGTCCACCAGATCCTTTACCGAAGAGGGTTTAAAAAAACAGGGAGCCATAGCGGCAAAAGCATCAGCTTCCACCTCTTGTGCATGCCGAGCCAGCTCCATAGCTTCCAATTGGCAGTTACTACCCACATGCGCAATCACCTTGAAGCGTTTCCGGGCAGACTTTATCCACTGAGCAAGAATAGCTTTACGCTCACCCGTAGTCAGTGAATGAGATTCTCCTGTGGTTCCACAAACAAATACACCTGCCATTCCTGATTCAGCCATCAGGTCGGCGTATTTGTCTATAACAGAAAGATTGATATCTCCCCGCGCATCCATAGGAGTAAAAGTGGCGGCAACCATTCCTTCCAAACGTTGATAATGTTTCATTTTATTATTTAATTAGATATTAATAAGAATAAGGAATCTCTGATTGGAAACCCATTTCTCAGTGTCGATAACAAAGGTATAAAATGGCTGCGCAGCTACAATAAATGGTTATTTACCCGGTTACCTGCAATAAAAGAACGGCCATCCTCCAGATATTCCCCAAGGGAATGCTAAAATTCTGTTTGACTTCTTGCAATCCCCCCGATTATTCGTTAACGATTCTACGTTTCATAAAAATCTTGTATACGGCAAAATGTTTCTCAAGCGCCTTTCTATAACCGGCCTCATCATGTTTTTCCAAAAAGCCGAGAAGGTCAGCGTGAGTTACCAATTCTCCCCGCTCTTTTATCTCTATATTAATAGGTTCGAGCAACTCTTTGAATTTGTCTTTCACAAAAACCATCACGGGATGGATGATTTCCTGAAATTCACGGATAGTAGCATTACCGGTTATCTCATAAAGTTTAGCATGAAAAGTAAATTCACTGATAGGGGCATATTCATTGTTCTCAAAAGCGATTCCCAACCGGACAATCTCCTTCAGTTCAACAATATCTTCCGGAGTTATATTCTGGAAAAGATCACTGCAAATTCCCAATTCCAAAGCAATCCTGAAACCTAAAAGATCAAACAGGGAATGCTCACTCAGAATGCGAGGATCGACAACCCGCTTCATGCCTCCAAGGATAGAAGGTTCGGTCAGAATCATTCCCCGCCTGGTACGTGTCTCGATCATCCCTACCATTTTCAATCGGCTGAGGGCCTCCCTCAGCACACTACGTGCCACACCCAAAGCAGCGGCCAGTTCCATCTCATTGGGAATGGCATCTCCTGCCCGCAGATCTTTGGTTCTAAAATAAGTAAGTAGGTTATCTTCGACCTGATCGACCAAAGTTATCGCCTGACCATGTAGTTTTAATGTATCCATAGTATAACAATTCAGTTTAGTTAAAATAAGATTAATCTTATTTGTCTGACAAATAAAAGAAGTTTTTAGGAGAAAAACTAGCATCTTAAGAACTGAAGCGTCCCATTTAGCAAACATTAACAAAGACAAGCCTATATACTATATTATAAAGGCCATTTATAGTCATAAAAGCACAAATTGGGAATATAAACACATAAATCACAAAAAAAAGTTTGTTTTTTATTTGCGTTTAAGATAAAAGCATTAATTTTGCCTCAGATTTAAAACAAAAAGAAAATAGATCTGATGAACGTATTCACTTTTACATATTACTTCTTTTTTTACTTTTACTTTAGCCAGAAAGTAGAGCGGGAGTTTGTATGTATCAAGTGACAGGGTGCTTAAGGACTGAATTAAGAGAAATTAATCATATGAATCCCGCTCCAATATGGACGCGGGATTTTTTATACCATATAATACAATAGAATGAAAAAGATAGCAATTCAAGGAACACTCGGCTCATATCATGATATAGCCGCACACAAGTACTTCGAGGGAGAAGAGATAGAGTTAATCTGTTGTGCCAACTTTGAAGATGTGTTTGCTGCCATCCGGAAAGATAGTCAGACCATCGGGATGCTGGCCATTGAAAACACGATTGCAGGAAGCCTGTTGCACAACAACGAGTTGTTGCGGCAAAGCGGAACACAAATCATAGGCGAATACAAACTACGCATTTCACATAGCTTTGTCTGCCTGCCCGATGAGGACTGGAATGACATTACCGAGGTGAACTCTCACCCGATTGCCCTGATGCAATGCCGGGAGTTCCTGAACCAACACCCACGTATCAAAGTGGTAGAAGCCGAAGATACGGCTTTGAGTGCCGAAATCATCAAACGGGAAAACCTGAAAGGACACGCCGCCATCTGTTCCCAAGTGCCGCTGCCGAGCGCTACGGCATGAAGGTGTTGCAGGAAGGCATCGAAACCAACAAACACAACTTCACCCGTTTTCTGGTAGTGGCAGATCCCTGGCAGGTGGACGAGATACGAAAGCAAAACACCGTTCTCAACAAAGCAAACATCGTTTTCACTCTCCCCCACTCCGAAGGCAGCCTCTCACAGGTTCTATCCATTCTATCGTTCTATAATATCAATTTGACCAAGATTCAATCGCTCCCTATCATCGGACGGGAATGGGAATACCAGTTTTATGTGGATGTAGCTTTCAACGACTACCTGAGATACAAACAATCGATCACAGCAATCACTCCATTGACGAAAGAACTTAAAATATTAGGCGAATATGCAGAAGGAAAGTCAAACGTATAAGATCGCTCCCGCCGACAGACTGGCCGGTGTAAGCGAATACTACTTTTCGAAGAAACTGAAAGAGGTGGCACAAATGAACGCGGAAGGTAAGGACGTGATCAGTCTGGGAATCGGAAGCCCCGACATGCCACCCTCAAGGGAAACAATCGAAACATTGTGCAATAATGCCCATGACCCCAACGGACACGGTTATCAACCGTATGTAGGTATACCCGAACTGCGCAAGGGTTTTGCAGCATGGTATAAACGCTGGTATGGAGTCGACCTGAACCGCAATAGAAATACAACCGCTAATCGGCTCAAAGGAAGGAATCCTCCATGTTACGCTGGCATTCGTCAATCCGGGTGAGCAAGTGTTAGTCCCGAATCCGGGATACCCCACCTACACTTCGCTGAGTAAAATACTGGGCGCCGAGGTTATGAACTATAACCTGAAAGAAGAAGACGGCTGGATGCCCGACTTCGAGGCACTGGAAAAGATGGATCTTAGCCGCGTGAAACTGATGTGGACCAATTACCCGAATATGCCTACCGGAGCCAATGCAACTCCGGAAATCTACAAGCGCCTGGTGGAGTTTGCCCGCCGTAAGAATATCGTAATTGTGAATGATAATCCGTACAGCTTTATCCTGAACGAATAAGCCTATCAGTATTCTAAGTGTGCCGGGTGCCAAAGACTGCTGTATAGAATTCAACTCCATGAGTAAAAGTCACAATATGCCGGGATGGCGTATCGGTATGCTGGCTTCGAATGCCGAGTTCGTACAATGGATATTGAAAGTGAAAAGCAATATCGACAGTGGAATGTTCCGCGCCATGCAACTGGCCGCTGCAACCGCACTGGAAGCCGAAGCCGACTGGTACGACGGAAACAATGTAAACTACCGGAACCGCCGTCACCTTGCCGGCGAGATAATGAAAGCGTTGGGTTGCACGTACGATGAGAAGCAGGTCGGTATGTTTCTCTGGGGAAAAATCCCCGCAAGTTGCGCCGATGTAGAAGAACTGACGGAGAAAGTGCTGCATGAAGCAAGCGTCTTCATCACACCGGGATTTATATTCGGAAGCAACGGAGCGAGATACATCCGTATCTCGCTCTGCTGCAAAGACAATAAGTTAGCAGAAGCGCTGGAAAGAATAAACAAATCAAAATGAAATAACAAAACGTTTCAATGAAAATAAGAATATGGAACTCGAATCAATCTTATTACCGGGTGTTGAAGCCAAAAGCCCGATTGTGATTGCCGGCCCGTGTAGCGCAGAGACTGAAGAACAAGTAATGGATACCGCCAAACAACTGGCTGCTAAAGGACAAAAAATATACCGTGCCGGAATCTGGAAACCGCGTACCAAACCGGGAGGTTTCGAAGGTATCGGTGTGGAAGGACTTGCCTGGCTGAAAGAAGTGAAGAAGGAAACCGGTATGTACGTATCTACTGAGGTAGCAACTGCCAAGCATGTGTACGAATGTCTGAAAGCCGGTATCGACATCCTTTGGGTAGGAGCACGTACCACTGCCAATCCTTTCGCCGTACAGGAAATAGCTGACGCATTGAAAGGGGTAGACATCCCGGTATTGGTTAAGAATCCCGTGAATCCGGACCTGGAATTGTGGATCGGTGCCTTGGAACGCATCAACAACGCCGGATTGAAACGTCTGGGAGCCATCCATCGTGGATTCAGCAGCTACGACAAGAAGTTCTACCGCAACTCCTCAATGGCATATTCCTATCGAACTGCGTCGCCGTATTCCTAATCTTCCGATTTTCTGTGATCCGAGCCATATCGGAGGAAAGCGTGAATTGATAGCTCCGCTCTGCCAACAGGCGATGGACTTGAACTTTGACGGATTGATCGTGGAAAGCCACTGTAACCCGGACTGCGCTTGGAGTGATGCTTCCCAACAAGTTACTCCGGATGTACTGGACTATATCCTCAATCTGCTGTCATCCGTACTGAAACGCAATCAACCGAGAATCTGAACGTATTGCGCAAGCAGATTGACGAATGTGATGACAACATCATACAGGAATTGGCAAAACGTATGCGCATCGCACGCGAAATCGGTACTTACAAGAAAGGAACATAATATCACAGTACTCCAGGCCGGACGTTATAACGAGATTCTTGAAAAGCGCGGTGCACAAGGTGAACAGTGCGGCATGAGTGCAGAGTTTGTGAAAGTGATCTTCGAAGCCATCCACGAAGAATCGGTTCGTCAACAGATGGAGATTATCAATAAATAGCAAATCATTCATATTATGCGAATTCTAATTTTGGGAGCCGGCAAGATGGGCTCCTTCTTTACTGACATACTAAGTTTCCAGCACGAGACAGCCGTGTTCGACGTCAACCCGCATCAGCTTCGGTTTGTATACAACACCTACCGCTTCACCACTCTGGAGGAGATCAAGGAGTTCGAACCGGAACTGGTGATCAATGCTGCCACAGTGAAATACACGCTGGACGCTTTCCGCAAAGTGCTGCCCGTACTGCCCAAAGACTGCATCCTTAGTGATATTGCCTCTGTAAAAACAGGATTGAAGAAGTTCTACGAAGAAAGCGGCTTCCGATATGTATCCACTCACCCGATGTTTGGCCCGACTTTCGCCAGCCTTAGCAACCTAAGCAGCGAAAATGCCATCATCATCAGTGAGAGTGATCATTTGGGGAAAGTATTCTTTAAAGACTTATACAATAGCCTGAACCTGAACATCTTCGAATATACTTTCGACGAGCATGATGAAACAGTGGCTTACTCCCTGTCCATCCCGTTCGTTTCGACATTTGTTTTTGCAGCTGTCATGAAGCACCAGGAAGCTCCGGGAACTACTTTCAAAAAGCACATGGCCATTGCCAAAGGACTGCTCAGCGAAGATGACTACCTGCTTCAGGAAATCCTGTTCAACCCGCGCACACCGTCACAAGTGGAGAATATCCGCACAGAGCTGAAACAACTGCTTGAGATCATCACCAACAAAGATGCGGAGGGAATGAAAAAGTACCTGACGAAGATACGAGAGAAAATTAAATGATAATCTTTATCATAAGTATGGGGATGTCATCATTCATCACAGACATCCCTCTCCTTTCTTTTCTAATTCGCGGGATAAGCAAAATGTCAAAATGATAATAAGAAGCGCCCAGTTTTCATTCTTTAGCCCCAAGGGAAAGGCAAGAAGGAAAAAACGGCTCTAATTCATTTTTCCTCCGATCCGATTGATCGCATTTATCGATATAAGAAGCATATTGAGCAGTAAAGGGTTCTTTCTGTATCATATCATCCACCCGGAAGCAACGGGAGTATCTTTCTGGCAGAAAAGAAAGCTCCGTATCAGCCAAGCAACCGGAAAGAAATACGGAGAAAAATCCGTCCTTAAACAGAACAATATATGTAATCATGGAAAACATATAGAGATATTTGAAAAAGAAGTAATCATTTTCGGGAAATGCTTACGTCTTTCGAGGAGAATGCTTACGTCTTTTCCCAAAAACACAAGCTCTTTTTACCCTGAACACAAGCTCTTTCTACCCCAAAGCCCGGCTCTCCGACCCCAAAAGGCCGCCATTTTGCACTTTCTTCCTCCGGTTGGCAAGAAAAAGATCGGGCACTCGTCAGACTAACCCCCTATTTAGTAACTTTTTAATGCGAAACAGCGCGTACAGATATCATTAAGTAAGCGGCAGATATATCGGCAGGTCCTGTAGAATCCACTGAAAAGTCATTTGATTATCCAAGAAATATCACGTACATTTGCATCCGCAAGGAGATAAAACAATGATAGATCAGGCAACCATAGACCGTATACTCGATGCCGCACAAATCGTAGAAGTGGTTTCGGACTTCGTCACGCTGCGCAAACGCGGTGTGAACTACGTGGGACTTTGCCCTTTCCATAACGAGAAAACTCCCTCGTTCAGCGTGTCTCCCTCCAAGGGACTTTGCAAGTGTTTCAGTTGCGGCAAGGGCGGCAACGCGGTGCACTTCATCATGGAACACGAACAGATGTCCTATCCCGAGGCACTCCGCTACCTGGCCAAGAAGTATAACATAGAAATCAAGGAACGGGAGCTGACCAATGAAGAGAAAGAGGTGCAAAGCAACCGCGAAAGTATGTTCATTGTCAACAACTTCGCCCGCGACTACTTTCAGAATATCCTGAAAAACCATGTAGACGGACGCAGCATCGGACTGGCTTATTTCCGCCAACGGGGTTTCCGTGACGATATTATTGATAAGTTCCAGTTGGGTTTCAGCACCGAGGGGCGCGATGCACTGGCACAGGAGGCATTGCGCAAAGGGTTCAAACAAGAGTTCCTGGTAAAGACCGGACTCTGTTATGAAACGGACGACCATAAGTTGCGCGACCGCTTTTGGGGACGTGTCATGTTTCCCGTTCACACGCTTTCGGGCAAAGTGGTTGCCTTCGGCGGACGTGTGCTCAGCACGGAGAACAAGAAACTTGCCAAGTACGTCAACTCTCCCGAATCGGAGATCTATCATAAAAGCAACGAACTATACGGCATCTACTTTGCCAAGCAGGCCATCGTAAAGCAGGACCGCTGCTTCCTTGTGGAAGGATATACGGACGTTATATCGATGCACCAGTCGGGAGTAGAGAATGTGGTGGCCTCGTCCGGTACTTCTCTTACGCCGGGGCAGATCCGGTTGATCCACCGTTTCACCAACAACATCACGGTGCTTTATGACGGTGATATGGCGGGCATCAAAGCTTCTATCCGGGGGATCGACATGCTGCTCGAAGAGGGAATGAATATCAAAGTATGCCTCTTACCCGACGGAGACGACCCGGACTCTTTTGCACGGAAGCACAACGCTACGGAGTTTCAGAACTTCATACAGGAACACGAGACGGACTTTATACGCTTCAAGGCACAACTGCTGATGGAGGATGCCGGCAAGGACCCGATGAAACGTGCCGAGCTGATCAATGACATCGTGCGCAGCATTGCGGTGATTCCCGAAGCCATCGTCCGGGATGTGTACATCAAGGAGTGCGGGCAGTTGTTGCGGATAGAAGATAAGTTACTGGTATCCGAAGTGGCCAAGCGCAGGGAACTTCAGGCCGAGAAGGGGAATAAACCCATAGCCTCCAATAATGCCCCGACGCCGCAACCGGGCGAAATGCCTCCTCCTTTCCCTCCCGAAGAAATGGAGGCAGACACCTACCAATCGTTCATCCCGCAGGAAGGTAAAGAGGGACAAGAGTTTTATAAATACGAGCGCCTGATTATTCAGATGATTGTGCGCTATGGAGAGAAGGTGATGTGTAACTTAACGGATGAAGAAGGCAACGAAGTCCCGGTCACCGTTGTCGAGTATGTCATCAATGACCTGAAGGAGGACGAACTGGCTTTCCATAATCCCCTCCACCGCCGTATCCTCTCGGAGGCCTCCGAACATATCCACGATCAGGAGTTCGCTTCCGAACGCTTCTTCGTGGCGCACCCCGATCCGAAAATCAGTACGATAGCCACCGAACTGGCGAGTGACCGGTATCAACTGAGCAAGTATCACTCCAAAACACAGAAGTTGGTGACGGATGAGGAACGGCTGTACGAGATGGTCCCGATGCTGATGATTAACTTCAAGAACGCCATTGTCGCAGAAGAGCTGAAGCACATCATGTATGCCCTGCAAGATCCTTCGATTGCGAATGACAACGCCCAGTGCGACGCTGTCATGCAACGGTACAAGGAGATGAAGGAGATACAGAATCTGATGGCCAAACGACTGGGCGACCGGGTGGTGCTGCGCTGACCATCCGATTCCGCTCTTTCATAATTTCCCGTCCTTAATCTTTCGTTTCGCTCCCCACCAGTCTGCATTAGGCTTGAAATCTTTGCCTAACTGCTTCTTGCGGGTAGCTTCCAAGGTTTTCATCATTCTTTCGCGAGTCTTTTTCTTATAGAGAGCCTCCGCTGCCGGATTGTATTGAGGATCGGGTTCAGGATATCTGGCCCCTACCTCAGTCAGCCATACAGACAGCTTCTTACTCAAGAACTCCACCTTTTCGGGATATTGCACATTCAGCGGTTCCGACTCGGTTTCGTCTATCCGCAGATTATAAAGTTCATCCCTGCCATCTTCGTAATAATGAATCAGCTTCCAGTCGCCTTGCCGTATGATGGAAGAAGGTTCGCCACCCTGATTGCCATAATGAGGATAATGCCAGTATAAAGCACGCTCGGGGATGCTCTTGCCCTGTAACAGAGGAAGCAGGCTTACACCGTCCTGATGTTGGCCGGGCATTAATGGGATGCCTGCCATATCGAGAAAAGTAGGATACAAATCGGCACCGGTGACAGGCACCACGCACGAATCTCCCTTTAAAGTATTACCCGGAAAATCAATAAATAACGGTACGCGTATTCCACCTTCCCACTGCCGCCCTTTTCCGCCGCGAAGAGGGTAGTTAGAGGTAGCGTATGCATCGCCCGAAGACACTCCGCCATTATCACTGGTGAACACGATAATCGTATTTTCATCCAAACCCAACTCATGCAGTTTGGCAAGCACCACTCCCACGGCATCGTCCATCTGCTGTATCAGTCCGGCATATATGGGATTATCCTGCTGCAAACGTACAGGCAATGTACGATCTACTTCGAACCCCACCGGAGCGATCCCCATCGAATCCGCTTTATTCCGGAAATGCCTCCACTTGGCTTCAGTGGTCTCAATCGGCGCATGCACGGCATAGAAAGAGAGAAAAGCAAAGAAAGGCTGCTTTTTATTCCGGCGGGTATGGGTTTCGATAAACGACGCTGTCTCGTGTGCCAGACGCATGGATAAATTCTCACCATCCGGTCCTTCTTTCATTTTCGGATTGCCATAGGGAGCAAAATAGCCGCCGGGATAAGGACCTCCCGCTTCATGCCCGCCTATATTGATATCGAAACCATGATCTTCGGGATAAGAACCCTCACCTCCCAAATGCCATTTGCCGGCCATAAACGTTTTATAACCGTGGGCTTTCAATGCTTCGGGCAGAGTAATATCTTCTTTGGGCAATTGCCATACGTATTGGGCCGGAAGAAGCTTGGAATGTCTTCCCATCTTGCGCCACTCTTCTCCACTTCCTTCACCAATCCAATTGGTTATTCCGTGGCGGGCGGTAAACTTGCCTGTCATAATGCTGGCACGGGAAGGACTGGACACCTGACAGGCTGCATATCCTTGGGTAAACCTCACGCCATTACGGGCGATTCCATCGATATTGGGCGATTCATAATAACGGCTGCCCGTACATGCCAGATCTCTCCAGCCAAAGTCATCAGCCAGAATAAATAAGATATTGGGCTGCTTGGAGGAACGTGCCTGCTCGGCGGCATTTCCGCCAACAGTCAACGCAGTGGCTAACAATGATAAGGTAACGAATTTCATATCTGTTATATTTTAAGTACAAACGATTATTTATTTTCAAAAGAGTCGGAATCCTTCACAGGAGAAACATAGTGGGGATTATCAACAGGCATTCGGGCACCGACCTCCTTATACCACAAATATAGTTTCTTCCTTAGTCCATCTGCTATCTCAGGGTATATTTGTGACAGGTCTTTCTCTTCGGATTCGTCCTGAATCACATTGTACAACTCGACGTGATGGTCTTCAAAAAACTCAATAAGCTTATAATCCCCCTCACGTATAGCCGCAGAAGGCCGACCACCCAGTCCACCGCTATAATGAGGATAATGCCAGAATAAGGAAGGTCTGGACAGCCGTCCGCCCTGTAAGACGGGTTTCATGGAAACTCCGTCCACGTGTTGTCCGGGCAGTAGAGGCAATCCGCAAAGATCGAGCAAAGTCGGATAATAATCCGTACCGATGATCGGAGTATCCGAAACCTGTCTTCCTTTCAGGTGTCCACTCCATCGGATGATGGCAGGCACTTTGATGCCTCCTTCGTACAAATATCCTTTTCCGGCACGCAAAGGCAGATTGGAGGTCGGGATATTACGAGTAGTATTGCTGGTGGCCATTCCCCCATTATCGGACGTAAACACAACAATGGTGCGTTCATCGAGTCCCGACCGATGCAGGGTGTCTAACAGGCGTCCTATGTTTTCGTCCAGGCTCTCGACCATCGCGGCATAAGCCGGAATGTCCTGCACAAGTTTATGATACGTCTCTCCTTTTTTCACAAAAGATGAATCCGCAGGAACCGCCCGGCTCAGCTTTCTCCGGTATTTGGCTATCTTTTCCGCTTTTGCCTGTAAGGGCAGATGAACCGTATAATAGGACAGATAGACAAAGAACGGCTTTTCCTTAGGCTCCGAGATATAACGGATCACTTCATCAGTCAGGCGATCCGTCAGATACTCTCCTTCGGGACCGTCTTTCAGTTGTGGATTACCATAAGGCGAAAAATATCCTTTGGAGGGATGCCCCGTATTATTTCCTCCGATATTAATATCAAACCCATTCTGCTCAGGATAGTATTCGGCAGACTCGGCCAGATGCCACTTGCCCGCCATAAAGGTAGAATACCCGTTCTGCCTGAAGGCCTCGGCCATCGTTATTTCGTCTTTCGACAGATGGAGATTGAACGGCAAAGAAGCCAACCGCTGATTCTTATGAGGACCGTACGCCCGGTCTCCGGGAATATAGTCGGTCAGGTTGATCCGGGCAGGGTATTTACCGGTCAACAGAGCAGCCCGGGACGGCGACGAAACCGGACATGCGGCATAGGATTGAGTAAAACAAACTCCTTCTCTTGCCAGCTTGTCGATATGAGGAGTTTCATAGAAACGGCTTCCGGTACAACTCAAATCCTTATATCCCAAATCGTCTGCATAAATGAAGATCACATTGGGATGCGGTTGTTTGTCGGTCTGTGCATCAGAGGTAACAGTGCAAATGCCACATGCAATTGGTAAAATCAGTCTTTTCATGTTTCCATTTTTTTTATAAGACCATTCAAAAGAGGAGCGCTTGACGAACGCTCCTCTCCAAACAATCACTTTACCAGAAACTAATTACCAATTAGGATTCTGCTTCAAATTCGGATTCAGCGAAACTTCGCGCAGCGGCAAAGGGAAAAGATAATCTTTCGAACTATCAAACGTACGGCTTTCGGCATTCTGTACCAATATGAAACCGTTCTTATCCAGAATGACATCTTTACCGGGAACTGTGGACGGATAGAGTTCCGGATCGAACTTGGCACCCAAGATAGCGGCAGGCAACTCCGTTTCTGCCGTTTTCCAACGAATGATATCGTCATAACGGAACGATTCGGCGGCAAGCTCCACTCTGCGCTCACGGCGAATCTCATCACGCATGCTTAACCCGTGTTCTGCTACAAAAGCATTGGTCAGATCCGGCAGCCGGTTAGGATCTCCCTCGAAACGATTACGGAGTGCATTGACAGAGAGGTTCAAGTCTTCATCGGAAATCCGGTCGTCCAGTTCGAAACTGGCTTCGGCAAAGGTCAGCAATACTTCTGCATAACGAATCAGAATCTCATCAATCCGCGACTTCATGTTAGAGTAAGACTCCTCGTCGCCATACTTCTTAAACATATATCCGGTACGTGTCTGGCTCGTGAGATTAGGCACAAACGGTTTGCCTAAAAAAGGATCGCCGGGTTTCCAGATAGTCAATGCCATGCGAGGATCACGATTCTCGAACTCTTTTCCCGCAGGAAGATATTCCACCCGGTAGGCCGACTTCTCAAGAGGAAGTCCGTCTTTGCAAAGAAAAGCATCAGCCAATACCTTCGTCGGACTATGAGACAAGTCGGCTATTGTAGCACGGATACGGGGATTGTACGTATCGGCTTCGGCAGAATAACGAAATGACAGAATATGTTCATTCGAATCTTCGCCCGGAAGCAAAAACAGATTACGGTAATCGGCGTACAGCGAATATTCTTTAGAGTCAATCAGTCGCTTGCTGGCTTCTTTAGCTATTTGAAGATAGCTCTTATACTCTCCGCTACCATGAAACTTATTCCAGGTACCGATATAAAGCGCCACACGGGCAAGCATGGCTTGAGCGGCTCCTTTAGTCAAACGTCCTACATCTGTAGGCAACTTACTTTTCAGTGGAATATGTGTTTCGGCAAACTCCAGGTCTTCTATGATGCCTGCAATCACTTGCTCTTTGGGTACACGCGGTCCCATCAGCTCTTCCGAGTCCATATCGAGTGTACGCAATACGTATGGAACATCTCCAAACCGCTATCACCAGATTGAAATAGAAATATGCCCTGAAAAACGGGCTTCACCTGCATAACGGTTCTTTGTGGCCTCACTCACCTCAGCTTTCTCATAATTCTCCAGAAAATTATTAGCATGTCGTATCTGTTTATAGGCTGTGGTCCATATCCCATCAGTATTGCCTGGAGCGTGTGTTCCGGAACTTACCAGGTTTCCTACATTGGCAAAACCGTCGGCACTCTGATTATCCAGCGTATAAGAACGGTTCATATTCTGGTAAAACACGTTCGCTGCCAATCTTAAATCTTCTTCCGACCTCCAGAAGCTACCGGGAGACAAATTTGTTTTAGGTTCACGATCCAAGAAATCGTTACAGCTGCAAAGAATTACTACGCTTAACAAAAAAAGATATATATTTTTCATCTTACTCCAAGAATTAAAGTGTCACATTGATTCCAAAAGAAAAGTTTCTCATAATAGGATATACATATCCGTTAATATCAGACAGTTCCGGATCGAAATTATCGTTCAGTTTACTATACTCACAAAGATTATCACCGCTAAAGTAGACTCTCAAACGCTGAATCCCCCATGACTTAGTAAGCTTCGGACTTATCGTATAGCCCAATTGCAGATTCTTCAAACGAACATAAGCGGCATTCTGCAGCCAATGATCCGATATCTGGTAATTATGATTGGCACCGGCGTAATAGCGGGGGAATGCGGCATTGGGATTCTCCGGAGTCCAATAGTCATTATGCATTTTATACGAGAAGTTATTCCAGGTAGCGTAGTACGGGTTCATCACTTCGCTCGACAGATAAAAATTTCTTTTGCCTACCCCCTGCAATAATACTCCCAGATCGAATCCTTTCCATGCGGCAGTCAGATTCAACCCGAATGTATAACGGGGAGTCGTAGTTCCCAGATATTCCAGATCATTGGGAGCCGAAATCTTTCCGTCGCCGTCTTTATCGATGTATTTAATATCTCCCACACCTGTAATGGCCTTATTGAAGGCAGCCGAATTCTTCACCTCTTCTTCAGAAGTAAAATACCCGTCCGTACGGTATCCAAAGATAGACCCCAGGGAATACCCCTGCACTTTCTGATTGACACCGGCCACAAAACCATTGTATTCTACACCATAATCCACCAGCTTATCTTTCTGATCCGACAAATTAAAACGGGCTCCGTAAGAGAAATCCTTAATCTTATCCTGCCATCCGACCGTAACTTCCCAGCCTTTTACTTTAAGTTCTCCGTAGTTTCCTGTGGGCACATCGATACCTATTATACTGGGTATCTCGATGCTGACCAACATATCTTTGTTCTTCTTAATAAAATATTCACCCGTTACAGTCAAACGGTTTCTGAGGAATGCCATGTCGACAGCAATATTTTTCACCTCTACAGTTTCCCAGGTTCTGGACTCTGAAGGCAATTTCGAGATAACCGCCCATTGTCCCAATTCCGACTTAAAAGGATAATATCCATTGATGTTATAGCTGGCAATGTGGTCGTATAGCCCCAATCCATTCTGGTTACCCAATTGTCCCCACGAAGCACGCAATTTCAGATTATCAAAGATGTGCTGATTTTGCATAAACTTCTCTTCTGTGATTCTCCATCCGACAGATGCCGAAGGGAACACTCCCCACCTGTTTTTCTTTGAGAAACGGGAAGAAGCATCCGCACGGAAATTCACTTCTACCAGATATTTGGCAGCAAAAGCATAGCTTGCACGCATAAATCCGGAGAGCAACGCCCATTCATTTTCATCAGCGGCGTTCGACCATCCGTCGGTATCTCCCAGATTCAGTGCAGGCAGTTGATTGCCGACAATATTGGTACGCTTTCCCTGAAGATCTTCATACAGGTTTTCTTCGGCCGACCATCCGCCGAGGACATTGATATCATGTTTTCCAAATACCCCTTTGTATTCGGCAATCAACTGTCCGGTCAGATATTGTCGATGGGAGTTGTTCTGCGTAACCGAGTTCGGGCTTTTCTGGCCAAAAGCTGTTGAAATCAAACCATCCACTCCATATTTTCCGTAAGCTCTGCGCCATTCTTTCTTCTGTCCATCCAAAATATTGGCGCCTCCTACGGCCCGGAGAGAAAGACCTTTCACCGGTTTATACTCCAAAGTAAATACTCCCTCGATACGTTGATTGCGAGTACGCCCTTCGCCACCTTCCTTCAGAGCCTGTATCGGATTCAATTGCATACGATGCCGCGAATAATTTCCGTTGGGATCATAAACAGGCATATTGGGACCCGCTTGTATAAAGGTGATATAAGGAATCGACCAGGAACCCTCGGCAGCATGATAAAGATTCACTCCACGTGAATAGCTGATGCGACTGTCCAGTGACAGTTTGTCCTTGATCAACTCGACACTGATATTGGAACGGAGATTAATCCGGTCATAATTGTCCGGCCCATACTCAGAGAACATTCCGTTCTGATCGAGCCAACCGATAGAGAAAAGGTATTTCAAACGATCAGAAGCTTTCGAAATGGTTAAATTATGAGTTTGCTGGAAACTATGGTCCATCATCAGGTCAATCCAGTCCATATCCGAAGTGTATGTCCACTCCTTACCGTTGGGGATGGCAATCGTATTCGGATCTTTAATGGCATCGATTGCCTTTTGAGAAAAAGGAACGGCCAGTCCGGCATTGGTAAACGCGACATTGGATAATAATGCATGATCCAGTCCTGTATTGCTTTCGGGCAGACGTGTAGGAGTATTGAAAGAGAAGTTTCCGGTATACTCTACCTTCACTTTCTCCGAAGTTCCTTTTTTGGTAGTGACAAGCACGACTCCTTCCGCAGCCCTTGCACCATAGATAGCGGCAGAAGCGGCATCCTTCAAAACCGAGATTGTTTCAATATCCTGTGGGTTTACCGTATTGATATCTCCCGGCATTCCATCAATGATCACCAATGCGCCGGCACTGTTCACAGAAGTGTTGCCTCGTATCTTAAAAGAGGCAAACTCTCCGGGCTTGCCTGTACCCGAAGTTACCGTCAATCCGGATACGGTGCCTTGCAGGGCATCGGTCGCGCTGCGTATCGGACGGTTCTCGATGACATCCGCATCGACAGTCTCCACAGCACCTGTCAGATTCACTTTCTTCTGAGTTCCATAACCCACTACAACAACTTCATCCAACAACTCCGCATCTTCTTTTATCTTTATTTTCAACACCTTCCCGGGGATGACTTTTACTTCTTGTGCAGAGTAACCGATATACGAAACCACCAGCACGGCACCGGGATTTACATTCAGGGAGAAATCACCGTTGAAGTCGGTTACGATACCATTGGTAGTTCCCTTCTCCAATATACTGGCGCCAATGACAGGTTCACCGGCCATATCTGTAACATTACCTTTCACCTGGATCTTATTCGCCTGTTGGGCAATTGCAGTTTGATTCTCTCTCTTATCTGATAGAATGATGTGCATGCCTTCCATCTCATAAGCAATCTTGTTTCCAAGCAACTTCTTTAAAACTTCCGAGACCGGTTTCTCCGAAACGCGGATAGAAGTACGTTCTTTCACATCAATGTTATTCGAATACATAAATAAATAATCTGTCTGATGTTCGATCTCATTAAGTATTTCTTCCAAAGGGACATTGGTTTTATGTATCGATACCCTGGCATTTTGAGAATTGACAGTACCTGCGATTGTGCTGAACACACAAAAGAAAAGTAAGAATATAGTGACTCTCATAGTTTTTAATAATTGTTTGATAGACGAATTTTTAGGTACACAAAAATCCGTGCAACGAGTATTTTTCATATCTTTGCTTTATAAATTCGATTAATATTTTTCTTTTTTAGGGAAAAGAAGAATGTTTCTCCTTTTAGCTGGCAGGTATTGCAGTACCTGCCGGCTTTTTTATTTCAGGTTAGATTTAATAAGTGTTTTCCATAGGCTGCATGTATGTTTTTAAGGGTTAAACAAATTATTTTATAACGAATGTGTTTTCTTCATCATTCCGCACATATTTAAATTTCACATCTTTCTGCAAAACCCGCAACGCATATTCAATGCCGTCAGACAAGCGGAACTTAACAGTCAGCACCGGGTTATTTATTTTAGCTGCGTCAAACCGGATATGGACTCCATAATACTTTTTGAGCTCTTCCAGTATTTCAGAAAAATGTCTGTTTTTAAAGCAGATCAATCCCTCACGCCAACGATAAATATCAAAATCAGTGATCTTCTCTACACTCATCTTGCCTCCTTTCAGCACTGCCTTATAAGAGGGTTGCAATATGAACTGGGAGTTAGCTGCCCTGACACGAACACTGCCTTCTATCAGTGCAGTCTCAAACTTCTTTGTACCTGAGTATGCTTCTACATAAAATTTAGTACCTAGTACCTCTACCTGTTCGTCATCCGGAGTATAAACAATAAAAGGTCTTCCGGTATTCCGTACGACTTCGAAATAAGCCTCTCCGTCAATCTGCACTTCCCTTTTATCATCAAAATGCTGCGAATACTCAATTCTCGTATTCGAGTTAAGCCACACCCGGCTTCCGTCGGGCAAGGTTATATTGGCCATTTGTCCCTTCAAAGTATTTACCACACTTTTAGTTGCGGGCTTCTCGGACTGATTGTTCCAGAAAAATGCCGTTCCAAAAGCAATCAACAAAACGGCGGCCACCTTCAGGCATTCAAGACTTATCTTCCGAATCAGCTGCCTGCGCTTCATCTGTTTCTCCTCAGACACAACCTGTTCTTTCAATATAATGGTATCGAAAAACTTTCGCTCACGCAAATACTCTTTCCAGTTTTCATCCGAAGCTTCAAGATATTGCCGGATTTTATGCTCTTCTTCCGGAGTAGCGTCTCCATTAAAATATCGATATAATATTTCTTTTTCTATTTTCATAAGTCGGTCTTAATTGCATTCATTATAATAACACGCCAACAATTAATCCCCTAGTAAAAAAGTTCTTTTTATTTTTAATTTCGGGACAGAAAGTCACATAAGAAAGGAAAAAGGACAAGATAATCTTTTAAAGCAACACGCAACTCTTTGGTAGCCTTAGAGATATGAAACTCGACTCCCTTCACGGTCATTCCCATAATTTCAGCAATTTCTTTATGGGACTTGTTGTCGTAACGGCTTAAAAGAAAAATTCGGGCGGTAGTAGCAGATAAACGGGAAATAACACGATCGATAATATCCTGCACTTCACTGGCAAACAATGCATTGGGTTCACAGGCATCCAGTGTGGCAATACGATTGGACAACTCCCACTCAGAATGTGAGGCGACACGGTCAGAAACGTCATTAACCAACTGTAAATGGCGCAGATAATTGAGACATTTATTTTTTACGACAGTAAGTACATAGGCAGCCGGATTGATTTCCGGAGTCATATGATCCCGATTCTCCCAATAAGCCATCAGAGACTCCATAACAATATCTTCCGCCACAACTTCGTCACGGGTGTAAGTCCATGCAAATCGGATAAACCGATGTTGATTCTCGGTAAAGAACTTATTAAATGAAGCTAAATCATTGATAGTAGCTGACATAGATTTTTGCTACGAAGTATTACTTACTGCGGCAAAAATAGATAACTATAACTATATAACCAAACTAAAATATAAGTAATTGAAATAAATAGTTATTATTCTGTATAATATCAAAACTCCGAGTTTATCATCTCTGGCGGATCAGGTTCATAAACTCTTCACGGGTCTTAGCCTGATTAAAAGCTCCTGTAAAGTCGGAAGTAGTAGTTACGGAATTCTGTTTTTCCACTCCGCGCATCTGCATACACATATGCTTGGCCTCCACCACGACCATTACGCCCAGCGGATTCAACGTTTCCTGAATACACTCTTTAATTTGCAACGTCATCCGTTCCTGCACTTGCAGCCGATGAGAGAAAATATCGACCACACGGGCTATTTTACTTAATCCGGTGATATATCCGTTAGGTATATAAGCTACATGAGCTTTGCCATAGAAAGGCAACATGTGGTGTTCGCAAAGTGAGAAGAAATCTATATCCTTCACAATCACCATCTGACTGTACTCTTCCTGAAACTTGGCAGAACGAAGAACTTCATGCGGGTCCATGTGGTAGCCTTTGGTCAAGGTCAACATGGCTTTAGCTACACGTTCGGGAGTTTTTAATAATCCTTCCCGTTCAGCATCTTCGCCCAACAAAGTAATTATACTGCGATAGTGATTCTTTAAATCTTCCAAAGCCGGAGAAATGATTTCTTCTTTTTCTAACATGATTACAGAGGAATATTAATTTGATCTTTAACAATAGAGACTTCTTTAAACACACCGGTTGCTTTCAGCTTACGCATCATGGCATCAGCTTCTTCGATGCTGCGAAAATCACCGACTCTACACAACCACCGGGGAGGATTGAAAGAAGTATAAACCGAAAGTTCGGGAAAGTACTCCTTGACACGGGTACCTACCTGATGGGCTTCATTCTTGGCCTGGCGGGTATTATTACCGGCATAAGCCTGCACCCGATAACCGGACGACTTTATAACAGTCTGCTCTCCTGTGCCGGTGCGGGCAGTTCCCAGCAAAGCTTCGATGCGGGAATCCTGATGAATAGTTACTTTCCCTTGCCCCGGTACATTACGTTCCAGACTTTTCACGATATTGCTTTGAGCCCGGACAACCGCAGCACAAACAAACAAGAACAAAAGTAAACCCAGTTTCTTCATAAATTTATAAGATTGAGAATTGGGGTATTAAAAACCGGCAAATTACTATTCTCCGGCTTTTAACCCCCAATTTTAATTAATTGAATGCGTCAATGATACCTTTGAAGTCCGCAACCTTCAGAGCTGCACCACCGATCAAGCCGCCATCAACATCAGGATTAGCGAACAGTTCTTTAGCATTAGAAGGTTTGCAGCTACCACCATAAAGGATTGAAGTGTTGTCAGCGATTTCTTTTCCGTATTTCTCAGCAACAGCCGAACGGATGAACGCATGGATTTCCTGAGCCTGAGCAGGAGAAGCTGTTTTACCGGTACCGATAGCCCAAACCGGTTCGTAAGCCAGAACGATCTTAGAGAAATCTTCTGCCGAAAGATCGAATACAGATGCCAACTGAGCAGCAACAACCTCGTTCTGTTTGTTAGCCTCGCGTTCTTCCAGAACCTCACCGATACAGAAAATCGGAGTCAGACCATTTGCCAAAGCCAGTTTCACTTTGTCCTTCAGGATCTCAACCGTTTCACCATAGTAAGCACGACGTTCCGAGTGACCCAGAATAACGTATTTAGCACCGGTAGAAGCTACCATAGCAGCCGATACTTCACCTGTATAAGCTCCGGATTCTTTGTCAGCACAGTTCTCAGCACCTACACCGATCTTAGCTGCATCTACCAAGGGAGTAACAGAAGCAAGGTGAATAAACGGAGTACAGATAATGACATCACAGTTAGGCTTTTCGTTAGCCAATGCTTCGTTCAATTCTTTAGCCAAAGCGATACCCTCTTGAAGGGTTTTGTTCATTTTCCAGTTTCCTGCAACAATGTTCTTTCTCATTTTGTTTTCTTTATTAAAAGGGTTAATAAATTTTCAATTCAATTTATTATTCATCTACGCCTCAGAAGAGGATAGTATCATTTTTTTGAATTTTCGACAGCTTTTTCTTCTTTTTGTTCTTCACCAACCTTCGGAACGATGCTTTTTTCCGCCTCTTTTCCAAACGCTTCACCACCAATATATCGACGAACGACCGAGAACCATCAGCATAAAGGAATAGCAAACCATAGGAGTACATATCCCAATCGTATGCACATCACTTTCGTTCTTTCTGCTTTCCCAATTCCAAATTCTCCAGTTTATCGGTCAACACGTATTCGTCGGGCAGCTCCTCGTCACTCCACTTATTAAGGATAGTACCTTCTTTAATCAACATCAGTCCGGGGTTGGAACGTATCATTGTTTTCAACGTAATATCATCCATCAGGCAGAAGGGTATTCCGCACCTGTTTTATCTTTCCATTGTTCTATCTGATCATCCAACGAAGAAGTGAGGCAGTAAAAGCCATAGCCGTGCTCCACCGCATAGTCGTAAATCTCATTGATCAAATCGATGTTACTATCATCGGCCTCTTCTATGCGATGAGCAACCAATAAGAAGGTGTAGTTTTTATCCGACAATACCTCCTCTGTTATATCCTCGCCCGTTTCAAGATGGTCATCGAGAAATCGTGAATAGCCGGTTCATAGCCCTTTTCCTTCAGGATTGTCCGTGCTTCGATGAATTTCCAGGTACTATCCGGATAGTTATCCAAAGAAAATTCTTTCTTCTCGCCATTTTTTCCAAAATAAAGATGCTTTCATATACCTCGGTTTCGCTCCTTCCGGAACATCCATACCTTCCGGAATGTTTTTTCCTATTTTATAAGGACGGAAATCTAATATCGGCAAACGGTCCAAACAATAAAACGAAAGCGCAAACACAAAAAACAATGTATATAATGATACGAGCCATTCCATTTTGGCACTGATAAAGCGAATCATCTGATGCTTCCACCTAAAAACGGAAATTGCAGCTATCAACAAAATAATGTTCTTTCAGAACGTCTGCCAATTCGTCAATACCCATGCATCGCCAAAACAACCACAGTCCGAAACCGGATTAGCAAAGAGCAAGATACAAGGTCAGTGGCGTCATGAAAATCATCAGCAACAAAGCCAACCATGTAGCAGTCGTTTTCCGGATGCCAAAAAACAAAAAGATACCTACCGAAAATTCAATGGCGGATAAAACAATACCTCCCAACAAAGGGAAGAAAGAAGGAAACCAGGAAGCCATTCCGAATGCGAGTCAGATAATCCTGGATCTTATACTGGAAACCCAGCGGATCAACCGCCTTCGCAAATCCGGAAAAGATGAACGATGCCGCCAAAAGAAAGCGACACATATTCGCCACTACCTCCTGAATAATATGTAGTTCTCTATCCTTCAAATTCTATCTTTATCAGTCCAAAAACCGAGTAGTTAATCATATCCATATAATTGGCATCAATGCCTTCCTGAGACCAATGTCTACCGGCAAGGCTTTCAATCTGCTTGGTGCGGTAAATCTTCATCAATATCAAATCGGTATATGAACTAACGCGCATACTCCGCCAAGCCTCATCGTAATCGTGATTCTTGGCAAGCATCAATTCTAATGCCGCTTGCGCATACTTGTCGTATAGCGTCATCGCTTCTTCATTACTGATGTCGGCAGATTGCATACCCCAATTCCAGCTGTATCAGTCCGACAATGCCGTAGTTGACAATAGCGATGAATTCAGCACGGATTCCTTCATCGACAAGGGTCACTCCCTTAACTTCAATGCTGCGTATACGGTTGGCCTTGATAAATATTTGATCGGTCACGGAAGCAGGACGCAGGATACGCCACGCAGGACCGTAATCATGCAGTTTCTTAGAGAATAGGTCACGGCATAAAGCAATGACATGTTCAAATTGTTGCTTGGTATCTTTCATTTTCTTCCAAATAGTGTGCAAAGGTAACAATAATTAAAGTAAAAACAAAAGAGGGCACTCTAAATTATATTAAAGTGCCCTCTTCTAAAGATATTGTATTACTGTTTTATAAGACTATATTATTTATGAACAACGCAAGACCTGTCCGATACGCAAAGTAGTTGTCGGCTTAATACGGTTTAGTTTGCAAAGCGTGCTGACGGAAACGCCACGCAATTTAGCAATTCGGGACAAACTGTCGCCTTTCTTCACCTTGTAATATCTGATTTCACCGTCCGATGCTATATTAGTATCGTGAGAACCGGTTACGTTTCGTAACCTCTTGTTTTTCGGAACGTATAAGTATCTGCAACAATATCCTGTTTTGGGAAGTCAAACATCAATCGGATTAATTGCAATACCTAAGAAGCGTGTCTCGAAATGGAGATGCGAACCTGTAGAACGTCCGGTGTTTCCACCCAGCCCGATCGGTTCTCCGGCTTTTACCAATTGATTTTCTTCTACCAACTGCTTAGATAAGTGGCCGTAAATAGTCTCCAAGATCCATTATCGTGACGAATAACGACATACTTTCCATAACCTCTACGCTCGTATTTCACGATACGTACTTCCATCAAAGGCAGCCACGATGGTATCGCCAATATTAACCTTGATATCAAGTCCATTGTGCATTCTTCTCCAACGGGGACCGAAAGGAGATGTTATCCGGGTACTCGGAGTAGGCATATGGAATCCGGTCAGGTCGATTGTATAAGTTTCGGGAATAATAGCATCCTTTCCGTAAGCATGTACGTACTGGTTATTCCAATTAGGATATAGACTAAAGCAGGATATTCAGATTGTTCTGCACGGATCTGCTTCTGCAATGCCAATGAATCAACACTTTTCAATTTTCTGTCAATCGGTGCCTGGCGGGCAATCAAATCCTGTGAGAAAGAATTCAAACTGACCATAGCCGCAGCGGCGATCATTACTGTTTTAATGCAATTAAAATTCATTCCTTCTTGTCAATTCATTTAATATTCGTCGTTCGCATACAGGTAATCAAAAGTAGCCTGCTTGTAATCGAATATTTCTTCCGGTTTAAAAAATCTCGTTAATTCAATAGCCGCAGTTTCCGGCGAATCGGAGGTATGAACGATGTTCTCTTGAAAGCTCATACTATAATCTCCGCGAATGGTTCCCGGCGCTGCCAGACGTCCATTAGTTGGTCCCGCCAACGCACGAACGGCTTGAATAGCATCCACACCCTCGAAACAACAAACGATGACAGGAGTTGTCATCATCGAATCTTTCACACGTTGAAAGAAAGGCTTGCCGCTAAGGTGGGCATAATGTTCGCTTAACAATTCATCTGTCAGTTGCATCATCTTCATACCGGCCAACCGTAATCCTTTACGTTCAAAGAGATGGGTGATCTCACCTATCAATCCCCGTTGAAGGGTACATGGCTTCAAAATGACCAGCGTTTTTTCAAGCATAATACTCGACTTTAATAAAATGGTTAAACAATACATTTACTAAAAAATTCCCCCAAAGATAGTATTTTCTGATGAAACCACAAGGAGAGTTATTAACTATTTTTTCAGATGATTAGCATGGAATTAAACAAATATTTCAGGCGTTAAACTCCTATAAATAGGGAGAATAAGGAGTAAATATGTTATGCAACATGTTTATGTAAAAAAGCTGTATGTTTAACCGTTTTTCAGCTTATAGCAGCCCAGTTAACATTCGTTTTCCGCAAGGCTTTAAGTTGTCGCCACAAGATCTCGTTCTCCGGATACTCCGCTAGGATCGGCATCTGTTATTTCTTCGGCAATGGTGCGCACATATTGCAGAAAGCTGTCCGTCGCGGGCTATGTCCGCGATCTTCAGGTCAAAAGCAATGCCACTTTGTTGAGTACCTTCCAGATCGCCGGGACCACGTAGTTTAAGATCGGCCTCGGCTATTTCAAATCCATCATTGGTGCGCACCATAATTTCAAGCCGTTTCCGAGTCTCTTCCGTCAAGCTTATACGTAGTAACTAAAATACAATAAGACTGATCAGCTCCACGCCCCACTCGCCCACGTAGCTGATGTAACTGGGATAGTCCGAAACGTTCGGCATTCTCGATAATCATCACCGAAGCATTGGGCACATTCACACCGACTTCAATTACTGTGGTGGCTACCATGATCTGCGCATCACCCGAAATAAAAAGTTGCATCTGTGCATCCTTCTCAGCAGGCTTCATCTTGCCATGCACTTTGCAGACCTTACAGTCGGGGAACTCTTCACAGATATGCAGATATCCTTCTTCAAGATTCTTTAGATCAATCTTTTCACTCTCTTTAATCAGTGGATAAACAATATAAACCTGACGGCCTTCCTCTATCTGTTTCCGTACCGAACGATACAAACTTTCTCTACGGTTATCAAACTGGTGAATCGTAGCAATCGGCTTACGGCCGGGAGGTAATTCGTCTATAACCGAAACATCCAGATCACCATACAATGTCATTGCCAAAGTGCGTGGGATCGGAGTAGCAGTCATCACCAACACATGTGGAGGCTGAACACTCTTACTCCAAAGGCGGGCGCGTTGTGCCACGCCAAAACGGTGTTGTTCGTCGATGACAGCCAATCCCAGCGAAGCAAAATTTACAGTATCTTCAATCACGGCATGGGTACCTATCAAGATGTGTACATCTCCGGTCAGGAGTCCCGTAAGAATAGCTTCCCGTTTCTTGCCTTTTACCGAGCCTGTCAGCAACTCCACCCTTACATCCATCCCAAACAACAGTTCTCTGATGGTATCGTAATGTTGGTTAGCCAAAATTTCGGTAGGCGCCATCATGCAAGCCTGAAATCCATTATCCAGTGCCATCAACATGCTCATCAATGCCACCAATGTTTTTCCACTTCCAACATCTCCCTGCAATAGCCGGTTCATTTGCTTTCCACACCCTACGTCTTGTCTGATCTCCCTTAAAACTCTCTTTTGAGCGCCTGTCAATTCGAAAGGGAGATTCTTTGAATAGAACGTATTAAAAATCTCTCCTACCGTTTCAAAAACATAGCCGCGATATTTGCGTTGCCGGTCTTTGGCATACCGCAGAATATTGAGTTGTACGTAGAAGAGTTCTTCAAACTTAAGACGATATTGTGCTTTTCGCAACAATTCCGGATTAGAAGGAAAATGAATATTCCGCAATGCATCCGTCAAAGACATCAAATGATGATCGGCAATCAGTTTAGGTGAAAGTGTTTCGGACAAAGGCTCCTGAATCTGTCCGATAACGGTTGCCATCATTTTTTCAATCGCATGGGAGTTAAGAAAGCTGCGCTTCATCTTCTCCGTCGTATTATAATAGGGCTGAAGCCCCATTGACGACAATTTCAGATCGGCGGGACTATCTATATCGGGATGGGCTACATTGATTCTTCCGTTAAACACCGTTGGCTTACCGAAAACAATGTATTCTTCATGAAGTTTATATTTATTGGTAACATACTTTATACCTTGAAACCACACCAAATCCACGACTCCTGTACCATCCGAAAAATGCGCCAACAGCCTCCTCTGACGTCCTTCACCAAATGTTTCGAATCCTAATATCTTCCCTTTCAATTGTATATACGGCATATTTCCATCTATTTCATGAATGTAATAGATGCGACTCCGGTCTACATATTTATAAGGGAAATAATAGAGCAGGTCATGCAATGAATAAATCTCCAGCTCTTTATTCAAAACCGCAGCTTTCTGCGGGCCGACACCGGATAAGTACTTTATGTCTCGTGTAGTTAAATCGAACATTACAACAAGGCTGAAGCTACTTTCAAATCAAAAGGAGTAGTTATTTTTTATATTTTCACGATTCCCCTCCACCAGGTAGACAGGAACACCCATGGCTTCTACCACCGAAGCATCATCTGTAAAAAAGGGAGTAAATTCCTGTTCATAAGCTCTCTTCAGCAGATCTGCATCGAACACCTGGGGAGTCTGCACTAATTTATAGTCATTACGGCTTACGGTTTCACTGCCCGATTCGGTGAGATGACGCACAGTTTCTACCACATCAATGACGGGTATGACGGCTTTTCGGACTACTGCTTCCCGGAAGCAGCGGGCAATCACTTCCTGTGAAACGAAAGGACGGACACCATCATGTATTCCCACTACACCGATACCGTTCACAAGAGCCAATCCATTCTTGACCGAATGGAAACGTGTTTCACCTCCATCGGCAATCAGATGTTTAATGTCAAAGCCATGCTCTTCACAAAGTTCACGCCAAAAGTCCTGTTGCTCCCGAGGTAACACAAGAATAATCTGCATTTTTTCATCGAAACGGTGAAAAGCTTCCAGCGTACGCATCAATACAGGTTTACCACCGATGGGAAGAAACTGTTTGGGAAGTTCGCTCCCCATACGGAGTCCCTTCCCTCCGGCTACAATCAAAGCAGTCCGACACATAAGCTTAACGTCTTACGCACATAGCCTCTACCAGTTCGTTCACTTTTTCTTTGCCCAACAATGTATCCACAATAGTCAATGCAAACTCCATGGCAGCTCCCGGTCCCATCCCGGTAATAATATTACCATCTCTTACAACCGGTTCGTTAGTGCAGTCCGCCCCATCCAGATATTGTTCGAAACTGGGGTAACAAGTAACTCTGCGTCCTTTCAGGAGTCCCAGTTTCCCCAAGTACCATCGGAGCAGCACAAATGGCTGCAATAGGCTTGTTTTTCTCTGCAAAACTAAGAATTAATTTACGCAACCCTTCATGTTTGTCCAAAGTGGCAGCTCCCGGCATACCTCCGGGTAAAAACAGCAGCTCAGCATCAAAGAAGTCACAATTTTCAAAATTCTTATCGCAAAGCACAGATACGTCATGCGCTCCGACTACAATCTCGTCCGGAGTAACAGATACTATTTCGACATCTAAACCTGCGCGTCTCAATGTATCAATTGTAGTAAGCGCTTCAATTTCTTCAAATCCATCTGCGAAAAATGCATAAACAGTTCCCATAATCTATATCATTTAGATGTTACAAACTTAAAGCGCCCGGCCTTTTTGCGGCTAAGCATTAATTATTTCAAATTAAAATAATAAGTAATTGTTCCCGTCTGGTTGTTTACTCCGTCCACAGCATTAAAACGAGCCTTCTTAGCCGCATCTTCAGCTGCCTTACGTAAAGTCGAATTTACCGTATTTGTCAATCGGTTGATGCTCGTAGCAATCACATGACCGGCAGGGTTTACCGTGATAGAAACAACGACACGTCCCTCTTCCTGAACATTGTATACCGGACGAGGCAAACCACCTTCTCCTATAGAACGTCCTCCAAGATTAAATGTTCCATACCCTCCGACTCCGGATTTTGCTCCGGTCGAAGAATTACCGTCTTTACTTCCTTCGACTCCTTCTCCTGAAGTAGCCGTACCTTTACTTCCCCCCATTTGCGAACCTTTACCAAAAGCACCGGCCACTCGTTTACTGGCAGCTTCCGCTGCAGCCTTACGTTCACGTTCCGCCTTTTCCTCGGCAAGCTTTTTAGCTTCGGCAGCTTTTTCTTCGGGAGTTTTCTCAGGTTTCTTTGCCACTTTCGGTTTTTCCTTCTTAGGTTCGGCCTTAGGCTTTACCACAACCGTTTCTTCTTCGGTCTGAGTAATCATTTCCTGTTCAGTCTCCACTTCCGGTTCGGGCTGCGGAGCCGGCACTTCTTCCGGTAAAACCTCCACGTCCACCATGGTAGAAGGATCATAGTTTCCATAAGCAGCATCCACATCTCCCATCATAACAGGTACTCCCCCGGCTTCTTCGTCCGGATGCGGGATAGCAAAACTTACGAGAATCAAAAGAGCAATAATAGCCACATGCACCAACAATGCACCCAACGCCCCTATATATTCACTCTTTCTTTTTATGTTCATTTCTTCTTTGTTTCCGGCGGGCGTGTAGCCAACACCATTTTAAAATGATTCTCATTAGCGATGTTCAGCACTTTAACGATTTCGCGATAAGGCACAGTTTCATCTGCATAGAGAGCAACATACATCTCAGGTTCTTTATCCGCACAACTTTGGAGGAATGGAGTTAACTCTTCCAACCCCAAAGCATGCTCTTTTTCATTACCAAACGCTGCATAATAGTTCAGGTCCTTATCAATAATAACCCTTGTCAACGGCTTGGCCGAAGTTTGCTGTTTCCCCTGTGGCAACAGCACTTTAATCGCATTGGGCGACACAACAGTTGAGGTTATCATAAAAAGATAAGCAACAGGAATATGACATCCGTCATAGATGCCATACTAAAGTTGGGTGATACTCTTTTTGCTGCTTTTTTAATGCCATAAAATAATTCTTCAAGATGCCAATCTGTCAATGTGCTAATTGGCTACGCACTTTATTTTATCTCAGCACTTTATTTTTGTGCAGGTTCATTAAGCAAATCCATAAACTCCATAGTTCTGGATTCCATCTTATTGACCACTCGGTCTACCAACATCACCAGGTAGTTGTAAGCAAACATAGCAATAATACCCACAATCAAACCACCCACAGTAGTAATCATGGCTTCATAAATACCTCCTGAAAGCAATGTTATGTCTATGTTACCGCTTCCGGCATTCGCCATTTCGTAAAATGCCCGCACCATACCGGTTACCGTACCCAGGAAGCCAAGCATCGGTGCACCACCGGAAATGGTAGCCATTACCGTCAGTCCTTTCTCTAACTTGGCCACCTCTATATTTCCCACATTTTCAATAGCTACCTGCACATCATTTACCGGACGTCCCAAACGACTGATACCTTTTCTCAATCATACGCGCCGAAGGAGTATTCATCGTACGACAGTAGTTAATGGCCGCTTTTATCTCTCCACTATGAATATAATCTTTAATCCGCTCCATAAACATCGGGTCTTCTTCCGGCTTTGCGAATCATGTAGTTACGTTCAAACAGGATATAAAAACAGACTACCGACAATACACCCAGCACAATCATAATCCAACCACCCTTGATAGCCATATCAAGCATATTCATTTCGGGAGCGTTCACCTCCGTCAGTACGGGGTTGGCAGTAGCCAGCGAGTCGGCCATATTCATAGCCCCTTGGGCTAACAAGATCATTGCATTCATTAGCGTAGACAGTTTTTATATTCCTGAATAGTACGTTCCAGTCCCAAGTACAGTGCATCGCTTATCAATGCGTGACCGATAGATACTTCGTCCACCCAGGGTATGTTTTTATAGAAATAATTTAGATTTACATAGACTCAGGTCGTGTCCGGCATTCAGGCCGATACCCAGTTTACGGGCAGTCTTCGCGGCTTCGATAAAAGGAGTGATGGCAGCTTCCGGATTCTTCGGGAAGGTCGTCGCATATGGCTCGGTATATAATTCTACGCGGTCGGCTCCGGCTTTCGCAGCATATTCAATCATTTCAGCATCGGCTGCCACAAATACGGAAGTACGAATACCGGCGCCGTTGAATTGATCGAGAACTTCCGTCAGGAATTCCTGATTTGCTTTCGTGTCCCATCCTGAGTTGGAGGTGATCTGAGAAGGATCATCGGGCACCAATGTAACCTGATGAGGTTTTACTTTCAACACCAGGTCTATAAATTCAGGTGAAGGATAACCTTCAATATTGAATTCAGTCCGAAGCAGAGGACGCAAATCATACACATCAGAACGACGAATATGGCGTTCGTCGGGACGGGGATGAACCGTTATGCCGTCTGCGCCAAAAGACTCACAATCAAGGGCTACCTTCACTACATCGGGCACATTTCCTCCGCGAGCGTTTCTCAGTGTAGCTACCTTGTTTATGTTCACACTTAATTTAGTCATAGTTCTATGTCTTAATATAATACGGAGCTTTTACCCATATGTTTTGCGCAAAAGTACAAATATTAGCGATAAGATAACAGCAATACCGAAAAAAATCCCAAATTTGCGACATACTAGAAACTTTTATCAACATGAAATTTGCCATTTTCGGAAATACATACCAAGCTAAGAAGTCCTCACATGCTGCCACCCTGTTCAAATTACTCGAGAAACATGGAGCTGAAATCTGCGTATGCAGGGAGTTTCATCGTTTTCTGAAGTCCGATTTAAAACTGAACGTTAAGGCAGATGATTTGTTCGATGAAAACAATTTTGATGCCGACATGGTGATCAGCATTGGCGGTGACGGCACTTTTCTGAAGGCAGCACGCCGTGTAGGCAATAAAGGAATCCCTATTTTAGGCATCAATACCGGACGATTAGGGTTTCTGGCAGATGTATCTCCGGAAGAAATGGAAGAAACGATTGAAGAGGTTTATCAGAACCATTATACTGTTGAGGAACGAAGTGTACTCCAGTTACTTTGTGACGATAAACATTTACAAAATTCGCCTTATGCTCTCAATGAAATAGCCATTCTGAAACGAGACAGTTCATCAATGATCAGTATCCGTACAGCAATCAACGGGGCACATCTCACTACTTATCAAGCAGACGGTTTGATTATTGCTACTCCAACAGGTTCTACTGCCTATTCATTAAGCGTAGGTGGCCCTATTATCGTTCCACACTCCAAAACGATTGCAATCACTCCTGTCGCCCCACACAGTTTAAATGTAAGGCCTATAGTAATCTGTGATGACTGGGAAATTACTTTAGATGTAGAAAGCCGTAGTCATAACTTTCTGGTAGCAATAGACGGTAGCAGTGAAACCTGTAAAGAGACTACTCGTCTCACTATCCGTAGAGCAGACTATAGCATTAAGGTGGTGAAACGCTTTAACCACATCTTTTTCGATACCTTGCGTACCAAAATGATGTGGGGGCTGACAGTAGAGTGTAAAACAGCTCACAAAAGCACCTTCCTTATATCCCTCTACTCTTACGACACATTTTTCCTATATAAAACCCATTCATTCGCTTGAATCGCCTCTTTTGCAAGGCTCCGTGCCCCCGTGCCCCCAAAGGATGCGGAGATACCCACCTCTTCCAATAACCGTTATATAGGACAAGAAAAGGCTATCGGATTTCCCATAGCCATCTCCATTAAGAAAGTGTTATCCGGAGGGCAGCCCGGCGCTCCCTTTCCTTCCCCCCTGTATAAAACAAGTCATCCCCTCCGGTCTTTCGACCGGAGGGGATGAACCATCTGAAAAAAACGGCGACTACCTACTCTCCCACTTTACGCAGTACCATCGGCGTGATCAGGCTTAACTTCTCTGTTCGGAATGGGAAGAGGTGGAACCCTGATGCTATAGTCACCTGAATAAGGCAGACATAATGTACAAAAAGTAAATTCAGCGGTCTATTATATAAATAGTGAAGCCAAACGGATATATAAACCATTGAAGGCGGATAAAAGAAAGTCATCGGGCAATTAGTAACGCTCGGCTGTGATGTTACCACCTGTACACCTGCGTCCTATCAACGTTGTAGTCTACAACGACCCTAAAAGAAATCTAATCTTGTGGCTGGCTTCGTACTTAGATGCTTTCAGCACTTATCCAATCCCGACTTAGATACCCGGCAATGCACCTGGCGGCACAACCGGTAAACCAGAGGTCAGTCCAACACGGTCCTCTCGTACTAGTGTCAGAGCCACGCAAATTTCATACGCCCACGATAGATAGAGACCGAACTGTCTCACGACGTTCTGAACCCAGCTCGCGTGCCACTTTAATGGGCGAACAGCCCAACCCTTGGGACCTTCTCCAGCCCCAGGATGTGACGAGCCGACATCGAGGTGCCAAACCCCTCCGTCGATATGAGCTCTTGGGAGGGATCAGCCTGTTATCCCCGGAGTACCTTTTATCCTTTGAGCGATGTCCCTTCCATACGGAAACACCGGATCACTATGCTCTAGTTTCCTACCTGATCGACTTGTAAGTCTCCCAGTCAAGCGCCCTTATGCCATTACACTCTACCGCCGGTTACCAATCGGCGTGAGGGCACCTTTAGAAGCCTCCGTTACGCTTTTGGAGGCGACCACCCCAGTCAAACTACCCACCAAACAGTGTCCTCGCACCAGCGAGTTAGAACTCAAATAACCAAAGGGCCGTATTTCAACAGCGACTCCACAAACACTGGCGTGCCTGCTTCAAAGTCTCCGGCCTATCCTACACATCAATTACCCAAATTCAATGTTAAGCTATAGTAAAGGTTCACGGGGTCTTTTCGTCCCATCGCGGGTAATCGGCATCTTCACCGATACTACAATTTCACTGAGCTCACGGTTGAGACAGTGTCCAGATCATTACACCATTCGTGCAGGTCGGAACTTACCCGACAAGGAATTTCGCTACCTTAGGACCGTTATAGTTACGGCCGCCGTTTACTGGGGCTTCAATTCAATGCTTCTCTTGCGATGACATCTCCTCTTAACCTTCCAGCACCGGGCAGGTGTCAGGCTGTATACGTGATCTTTCAATTTTGCACAGCCCTGTGTTTTTGTTAAACAGTTGCCTGGACCTATTCTCTGCGCCCCCGTCACCGGGTAGGGACCCTTTATCCCGAAGTTACAGGGTCAATTTGCCTAGTTCCTTAACCGTGATTCACTCAAGCGCCTGAGTATATTCAACCCGACTACGTGTGTCCGTTTACGGTACGGGTACCTGTAAGATTAAGTTTAGCGGATTTTCTTGGAAGTATGTTTACACGCACTATTACCGTTTTCCGGGGAAATTGGTATACTGTCAGGTTCGACTCTTATCCCGGATTTGCCTGGGATAATCAACATCTACACCCTTTAACGGACTATTCCGTCAGTCCGCGGCGTTGTCACTCCTCCGTCTCCACGTCACTCCTACAGGTAGTACAGGAATATTAACCTGTTCTGCCATCGGCCTCACCGTTCGGCTGAGCCTTAGGACCCGACTAACCCTGATCCGATTAGCGTTGATCAGGAAACCTTAGTCTTGCGGCGAGGGGGTTTCTCACCCCCTTTATCGTTACTTATACCTACATTTGCTTTTCCACACGCTCCAGTAAAGCTCACGCTTCGCCTTCAACGCCGAGTGGAATGCTCCCCTACCGATACTTACGTATCCCATAGCTTCGGTAAAACACTTATGCCCGATTATTATCCACGCCAAACTCCTCGACTAGTGAGCTGTTACGCACTCTTTAAATGAATGGCTGCTTCCAAGCCAACATCCTAGCTGTCTTAGCAATCTGACTTCGTTAGTTCAACTTAGTGTTTATTTGGGGACCTTAGCTGATGGTCTGGATTCTTCTCCTTTAGGACATGGACCTTAGCACCCATGCCCTCACTCCTGAGATAGAACTAATGCGCATTCGGAGTTTATCAAGACTTGATAGGCGGTGAAGCCCTCGCATCTTATCAGTCGCTCTACCTCACATTAGTAACTCTCAAGGCTGCACCTAAATGCATTTCGGGGAGTACGAGCTATCTCCAAGTTTGATTAGCCTTTCACCCCCACCCTCAGGTCATCCGGAAGCTTTTCAACGCTTATCGGTTCGGTCCTCCAGTTAGTGTTACCTAACCTTCAACCTGCCCAAGGGTAGATCACTTGGTTTCGCGTCTACTCCTTCCGACTATCCGCCCTGTTCAGACTCGCTTTCGCTTCGGATCCACATCTCAAGATGCTTAACCTTGCCGGAAAAAGTAACTCGTAGGTTCATTATGCAAAAGGCACGCCGTCACAGCTTAAGCTGCTCCGACCGCTTGTAGGCGCATGGTTTCAGGGACTATTTCACTCTTCTATTCGAAGTGCTTTTCACCTTTCCTTCACAGTACTGGTTCGCTATCGGTCTCTCGGGAGTATTTAGCCTTACCGGATGGTCCCGGCTGATTCACGCAGAATTCCTCGTGCTCCGCGCTACTCAGGATACCACTACGCTTCGGTTACCTTAGAATACCGGGCTATCACCGTCTATGGCACGACTTTCCAGTCGTTTCTTCTCAATAACTGTCTTGCGAGAGCGTGGTCCTACAACCCCACACATGCCGTAACATGGGTGGTTTGGGCTAATCCCCGTTCGCTCGCCACTACTAGGGGAATCATTATTTATTTTCTTTTCCTGCAGGTACTAAGATGTTTCAGTTCCCTGCGTTAGCCTCCAACCAGGTTGGATGACATTCCTTCAGAATGCCGGGTTGTCCCATTCGGAAATCTTCGGATCAAAGGTCATTTGCACCTACCCGAAGCTTATCGCAGCTTATCACGTCCTTCATCGCCTCCGAGAGCCAAGGCATCCGCCATGCGCCCTTATTTACTTTCTTTTATCGCCAGGGATCATTTCCTTTGAAAGGAGATGAACCCAATGGTTCGATATATACTTTTAGCTCTTACTAAATTTACTTTTTTTCTGTACATCATGTCAAAGATCGTTTGATTACATTCCGCAATTTACATTGTCGGAGTATCAATTGTGGAGAATAACGGATTCGAACCGTTGACCCTCTGCGTGCAAGGCAGATGCTCTAGCCAGCTGAGCTAATCCCCCAATCATACAAGATAAAATATCTATCTGTTGGTAGTCCCAGGCAGAGTTGAACTGCCGACCTCTACATTATCAGTGTAGCGCTCTAACCAACTGAGCTATAGGACTAGTTCAACCGTGTCCTGTTTTAGACTCGGCTTCTGTTTTTCTCTTGTTTATCTCTATCTATATTGCTATAGATGGTTGATCTATATTCTATAAATAAACAAGTACCAGTAGTACAATTTTAGAACCAATGAACGTCGTTTTCAACATCGCTCCAGAAAGGAGGTGTTCCAGCCGCACCTTCCGGTACGGCTACCTTGTTACGACTTAGCCCCAGTCACCAGTTTTACCCTAGGACGATCCTTGCGGTTACGTACTTCAGGTACCCCCGGCTCCCATGGCTTGACGGGCGGTGTGTACAAGGCCCGGGAACGTATTCACCGCGCCGTGGCTGATGCGCGATTACTAGCGAATCCAGCTTCACGAAGTCGGGTTGCAGACTTCGATCCGAACTGAGAGAGGATTTTGGGATTAGCATACGGTCACCCGCTAGCTGCCTTCTGTACCCCCCATTGTAACACGTGTGTAGCCCCGGACGTAAGGGCCGTGCTGATTTGACGTCATCCCCACCTTCCTCACATCTTACGACGGCAGTCTCTCCAGAGTCCTCAGCATGACCTGTTAGTAACTGAAGATAAGGGTTGCGCTCGTTATGGCACTTAAGCCGACACCTCACGGCACGAGCTGACGACAACCATGCAGCACCTTCACAGCGGTGATTGCTCACTGACATGTTTCCACATCATTCCACTGCAATTTAAGCCCGGGTAAGGTTCCTCGCGTATCATCGAATTAAACCACATGTTCCTCCGCTTGTGCGGGCCCCCGTCAATTCCTTTGAGTTTCACCGTTGCCGGCGTACTCCCCAGGTGGAATACTTAATGCTTTCGCTTGGCCGCTTACTGTATATCGCAAACAGCGAGTATTCATCGTTTACTGTGTGGACTACCAGGGTATCTAATCCTGTTTGATACCCACACTTTCGAGCATCAGTGTCAGTTGCAGTCCAGTGAGCTGCCTTCGCAATCGGAGTTCTTCGTGATATCTAAGCATTTCACCGCTACACCACGAATTCCGCCCACCTCTACTGTACTCAAGACTGACAGTATCAACTGCAATTTTACGGTTGAGCCGCAAACTTTCACAACTGACTTACCAGTCCACCTACGCTCCCTTTAAACCCAATAAATCCGGATAACGCTCGGATCCTCCGTATTACCGCGGCTGCTGGCACGGAGTTAGCCGATCCTTATTCATATAATACATACAAAACAGTATACATACTGCACTTTATTCTTATATAAAAGAAGTTTACGACCCATAGAGCCTTCATCCTTCACGCTACTTGGCTGGTTCAGGCTAGCGCCCATTGACCAATATTCCTCACTGCTGCCTCCCGTAGGAGTTTGGACCGTGTCTCAGTTCCAATGTGGGGGACCTTCCTCTCAGAACCCCTATCCATCGAAGGCTTGGTGAGCCGTTACCTCACCAACAACCTAATGGAACGCATCCCCATCCTTTACCGGAATCCTTTAATAATGAAACCATGCGGAATCATTATGCTATCGGGTATTAATCTTTCTTTCGAAAGGCTATCCCCGAGTAAAGGGCAGGTTGGATACGTGTTACTCACCCGTGCGCCGGTCGCCAGCAAAGAAAGCAAGCTTTCTTCCTGATGCCCCTCGACTTGCATGTGTTAAGCCTGTAGCTAGCGTTCATCCTGAGCCAGGATCAAACTCTTCATTGTAAAAGTATTGTTATATATCCCATAATAAGGGAAAATATTAGCTCTGTTCAGGATGTCGAAAATTTATTGACGGTCATTTTTTACATACCTATATAATAAGTATTGACGGTTCTAAATTTGACTTGTACTACTTGTATTGTTTATCAATTTTTCAAAGAACTCTTCTTTTTTAAATTCTGCTTCGTTTCAAAAGCGGGTGCAAAGGTAAGGGGTTTATTTTAAACTGCCAAATATTTTGGGAAGTTTTTTTTCTCAATGCCCGCCCTTTATTTCCAAGCCTCTCTGTGCGAAAGGGAAAGAAGAGACAGCCAAAGGCCCTCGCTCTGCGAATCGGACTGCAAAGATAACAACTTTTATAATAATGATCCAAATAAAAAGAAAATTATTTTTGTTATTCTGTAAGGCAGGTCCTACGCCGTTGCAACATGTCAAAATTAAATGCTGTCCGTCTCTTGGAAAGCGGATGCAAAAGTAAGGCATTAGGAGCTAAGAGACAAATATAAAAGGGGATTTTTTTGAAAAAAAATTGAATAAAGACGTAAAGGGCTGAGGGAGAGGAAGGTTCTGATAATTGATTATGGAAAAGGGAAAGGCCGGGGAAGAAAAGGGACACATTATTATATTATATAGAGGAAATTTATCGGGGAGAGGGAAAAGGAGATTGGATGCGAAAGGGAGAAGGAGAAGTGTTTGCGGGAGGAAATTGAGGAGAAAATAGCGAATTTAACGGGAGGTAAACAGAAAATACGACGGGGTTTAAGCAAAAAACTCGGTGGGACCTTGGCGGGAATTGAACGGGAATCAGACAGGAATCAAACAAAAATTGAACGGAAGACCGCGTTAACATTGTTAATGCGGTTGGGAAGATATTTATTTCAGAGGCGGAAAAAACAAAGCTTTTGCTTCGAAAAGACTTGTTATTTGGAAACAAAAGGCTTGATTTAACAGAAGGTTAAATCAAGTAATAGGAAGAGGAAAAACAAAAGGAGAAAAAGAATTGAGAATGAAGGAAATAGAGAAAAAAGGGGTATTTTCTGGGAAAAGGGATAAGTGCTGGTCCGAAAGGGATAGTTGTGATTAAAGCAAGTATGGGGGCAGGGAATTTTAAAAAGCAAGGTTGGGAATGGAAGCAGGAGGAGCTTACTATTAAAACCCACAGGACATTGCTTAAAAACTAATCTTAAAAGTGCTCCAGTAGCCACTAAATTGTAGATAGTACCATTTATTTATTAATCACATCTATTATATCCAGATTTTCCGGTGATACAATATAATTCTTTCTTTCAGTTTCAATCAAAATCCAGTTCTTATTTTGAGAAGCATAGATATAAAGGTTCTTGTGTATTTTTGAAGCATAAATACCACAATACCCCCAAACACCTTCAACTGCAAACTTACGCCACAGACCATTTCTATCCTTTGCAGTGACGCTTCTTGCTTTCAATATATCGCACTTGGGAATTTTTCTTTTAAATCCATGATTATAAAGCACAATATCCGTATCGGTCACAATAATTTTCCGAGGAATACAAAAATAGGTTACAACCATGATAACTAACAGCAGTAATATTATGCTAATTCCTAACCAATATCCTCCACTGGCAAATACTATAATAGCTGCGATAATGAAAAGCATCGCAACAATTATGGTCTTAATAATTGTGGTCGTATTAATCGGACAGTTTGTGCTATAATATTTTTCCATAAGTACAAAGATAAAAAAAAATCAAATATCGGTTCTTCAATCTAAAGTATTTTTTGAACTGGACCGAATTATAAACTCTCCCACTCAATTATTACTAATCCTGAAAGATGTGTTTCGCCTAGTTTTCATAATCCCCTATGTGTTAAGTGCTATAAACAATAGAACTTAAACGAACTTCAAAAAAGATGCTCCACAATAAACAAAATAAAAATTAAAACTACTCTCTCACATTGCAAACAATTTAGTTATATTTGCATTTTAAACGTATCTTATACTATAGATAAAAGAAACAAGTTCGATAAGCAGAATGCAATCTAATCATCTACTGAAAACACAAAAAAGTTTTTCAGACATATATTCTATATATTATGTGAGAATGCTTCGTTTCTCGCAAACCTATGTTATTGCGGAAGAGGATGCAGAAAACATAGTGCAAGATACCTTCCTTTATCTATGGGAACATCTGGAGTTATTGGAAGATATAGACCATCTGGATGCCTTTCTTTTTACTCTTATCAAAAACAGATGTCTGAACTTTCTGAAACATCAGTCGTATATCCAGGCCAAAACCTGTTCGCTCAAAGCAGACGAAGAACTGGAGTCTCAATTGAACCTATATGCTTTGGAACAATTTGACGAAGCTGTTTCCTCTATTTCGGAAGTAGAAAACCTGTTGAGCCGAACGATGCAAAAGCTGCCCGAACGTTGCAGAGAAATCTTTTTGCTCAGTCGCATAGAAGGATTAAAATATAAAGAAATAGCCGAACGCCTGGATATATCCGTAAACACCGTTGAAAATCAGATATCCATCGCACTTCGCAAACTCAGATCAGAACTCAAAGAATATCTTCCTTTACTGGTTTTTATCATTTAATACTTTTTTTTGTATTTCCTTTGGTGGTAAATGCATTCTCGATTGTCTTTACTATAAAACCACTCAAGGAACCATGAATGATGAATTAGAAAAATATTTCGCAGGCACCCTGTCTGCCACCGAAAAAACAGAATTTCTGAATAAACTCCGAGATAATCCGGAAGCTAAAAAAGAATTCGCACGCATGAAGGCAGTATGGGCTGTCTCCGGACTGATGGCACAGGAAGGAGACCCTCAAAAGACTGTAAGGGGTATAGCAGAGTTCGATAAACGTCTGAAACGCCGTTCTGTACATCGATTCCGTATAGGGTTCTTTAAATATGCGGCTATGATTGTTTTGCTTATTTCCACTACTTGGTTTATCGCTAACTGGTATACACAAAAAGAGCAAAAAAAACAATATACGGAGATCAATGTTCCCAAAGGGCAACGAGTGAACATGACCCTTCCGGATGGTACTTCCGTATGGTTAAGCCCACAGAGCAAAATCAAAATCCCCAATGAATTCAACCGGAAAAACCGTATGGTGGAATTGAACGGTGAAGGATATTTCGAAGTTACCAAGAATGCCAAGAAACCTTTTATCGTGAAGACACAGTTGTTCAATATACAGGTATTAGGTACCCGGTTCAACGTATTCGCCTATGCAGGAAAAGAGAGTAAGTTTGAAACCTGCCTCGTAGAAGGGCGCGTATTGGTTTATAACAAAAATAATAAAAACGAGAAAGTCTATCTGAACCCACACGAAAAAGTATCGTTAGTAAACAACCGTATGGTAGTGTCTACTTCCAACTTCGACAATGAAGAATACCTGAAGAGTGGTATTTTCAGCTTTCGCTCAAAGCCTTTCGGAGAAATCCTGAGCTATCTGACCCTATGGTACAATGTGCAATTCAATTTTACCGGAGACGTGAAACTAGACGAACGAATCTCAGGCAAAATCCGACAAAGCGAAGATGTGGATAATATCCTGATAGCCTTGCAGGGAGTATATCCTTTTAAATTCAAAAAAACAGATGATGAACATTATGAGATTTACTAAATACCCATGTCTAACCTTTTAAAACAGATCAGCGCTATGACTTAAAATATCCCCCATCCAAACAAAATAGATAGTGCGACAAAAAAGGGTGAGCGCTACCAACACTCACCCCCAAAAGAGTCAATACTATCTTTATCCATCTCGAAACAGACCTATAGTATTAATCTTTAAACGTACGACAAAGTTATGAAAAAAAACTTGTTGCAGAAATGGTATGTCCATCAACAACTTGAATTAACACATATTATACGAATTATGAAACTGTCCGTGTTCTTTATATTCGTTTTTCTCTTTCAGCTTCAGGCTGGTAACGTAAAATCGCAAGAGGTCCGTGTGACTCTTTCTAAGAGTAGCCTGACTTTCGGCGAATTGATGCGCGAAATCGAAAAACAGACTAATTATCTGTTCATGTATCGTGATGCAGAAATTGACCTTTCTCAGAAAATAGAGGTAAAAAACACCAGTGCTACGGTAAAGGAAATCCTGACAACGGCGCTCAGAAACAAAAAGTTGACGTATAAATTCTCTAATAACTACATTTCTCTTTACGTAGACAAAGAGAAAGCTCCTGAGACCATGGTTACCCAGCAGGAACGAAAAATTAAAATTAAGGGTGTAGTGATCGATCAGGTCGGTGAGCCGATTATCGGAGCCAATATCTCACTAAAAGGGCAGCCGGGAACAGGAGATATCACGGACATAGAAGGAAACTTCACATTGGAAGTGCCGGAAAAGGCTGTATTAGTAATTTCGTATATCGGATATCTGACTCAGGAAATACCTGTGAATGGAAAAGCATCTTTCAACATTCAGATGAAAGAAGATACTAAAACCCTGGATGAAGTGGTAGTTGTAGGCTACGGTTCTCAGAAAAAGCAAACTGTAACCGCTTCGGCTTCTACACTAAAAGTATCTTCACTCAAAAATGTGCCAACCGCCAACCTGGCTTCTTCACTCGGCGGACGCGTCAGCGGCGTATTGATTCAGCAGACCGGTGGCGAGGCCGGATATGACGATCCGACCATCATCATCCGCGGATCCAGTTCGCCTACTTCCTCTTCTCCCCTGATCGTAGTGGACGGCATCATCGGACGTAGCATGTCGCAACTCGACCCCAGCGAAATAGAAAGTATGACTGTACTGAAGGATGCTTCTGCAGTAGCTCCTTATGGTGCACGAGGAGCCAATGGCGTAATCCTGATCACCACTAAACGTGGTAAAAGCGGTAAAGCACAGGTAGACTATAACTTCAAAATAGGATTTGGTACCCCTACCCGTATGCCCGAAATAGCCAGTTCTTATGACCATGCCCGCTTTATGAACGATGCATGGCGCAACAAAGAAATGGACTTGGGCGAAGATCCGGGTATGTATGGCATTTATACTGAAGAAGAGTTGCAGAAGTTCAGAGATGGTTCCGACCCTTACGGTTATCCCAATACGGACTGGAACAAAGAAGTATTGCTTCCGCGTGCCTGGCAGCAAATGCACAGTCTGACAGCAAGCGGCGGTTCGGATAAGGTGAAATATTTTGCAGGATTCGGCTACGTGAAGCAGGATGCCCTCTATGGCGACACACGCACCAATAAATCAACATCCGGCTTCAACCGATACAATGCACGTGTTAATATAGACGCCAACATTGTAGACAAATATCTGAATTTATCGGCAGACATGGCTTATCGTCAGGAAGACCGGAACAGCATTGCAGGCAGTACTTCGGATGTATTCAACAATATGCACCGTAACCCGCAGACCGACCCGGGACGCTTTCCTGACGGCAACCTGGGTAAAGTGTCACTGGGTGTGAATCCTATCGGACTGGCTACCGAAGGTGGTTGGGTGAAAGACCGTAAAAGTGTATTGAACACACGCTTCATGCTGGACTTCAATGTTCCGGGACTCGAGGGCTTGAACCTGAAAGGTATTTTCTCCTACGATAAAATATTCAATAGCATCAAAAGATGGACTACTCCGGTAGACTTCTATGTATGGAACAAAATTACAGGAGAATATGACGGACATTCACCTAACCGTGAAGGTGCCGAACTAAAACAGACATACTCAACCAGTCAAGCCATGACATTCGAGTTCCAGGCAGCTTACAACAAGACCATTGCACAAGATCACCAATTGGGAGCATTATTCGTGTTCTCACGTTCGGAAGGGGCAGACGAGAATTTCTGGGCTTCACGCACAAAATATCGTATCTATTCTATCCAGCAATTGTTTGCCGGACCGGACAAAGACAAAGACAACAGCGGCAGTGCCTCCGAAACCGGTAAAGTAGGTTCGGTCTTCCGTTTGACTTACAATTACAAAGAGAAATATATGCTGGAGGCTAACGGTCGTCTCGATGGTTCGGAAAAATTCCCGAAAAGCAAGCGTTATGGTTTCTTCCCATCTGTATCGGCAGCTTGGCGCATATCGGCAGAACCTTTCATGGAACCTTTCTCCGGAGTACTCAGCAACCTGAAGTTAAGAACTTCATGGGGACGCGCCGGAACAGACAACATCGGTCAATTCCAGTATATGTCCGCTTATGGTACCGGCGGTGATGCCGTATTTGGCGGTCAGAATCCGGAAATAGCCCCGGGATACACTGAAACCCGTTTCCCGAACCCCAATATCACTTGGGAAACTTCTGAAATGTTCAATATCGGTATAGATGCTTCGTTCTTTAACGGAAAACTTAATCTGGAAGCAGACTGGTTCTATAAAAAGACAAACGACATCCTGCGCGAACGTACGGATATGCCAGCCATCCTGGGATATAAATTGCCGGCAGCCAATGTAGGTAAAGTAGACAACAGAGGTATCGACCTGAATATCACACATCGCAATCACCTGCGCGATTTCAACTATTCTATTGCAGGCAATCTGACTTGGGCTAGAAACAAAGTCATTGACCTGCTGGAGCCGGCCGGTGAGAAAAACAATCCGAGACAGCGCAGCACGGGACACTCTATGAGCCAATATTTCGGTTATGAAGCATTGGGATTATTCCAGTCGGACGAAGAAGCCAACAACTGGCCTCAACCGCAATTCGGCAAAGCAAAGGCGGGTGATATCAAATACAAAGACCAGAACGGCGACGGTATCATCGATGCGGAAGATGAAATAGCTATCGGACGCAGCAACTATCCGGAATTGGTATACGGACTCAATCTGAATGCCGAATGGAAAGGTTTTGACATAACCTTCTTCTTCCAGGGAGCAGCACTGGCAGACTTCTATTACAATGGTTACCTGGCCTTCCCATACATCGAAGGACGCGGAGGAGCCCTGCTCGAACATCACATCGGCAACACGTGGACACCCGAAAATCCGAAAGCTGAATTTCCACGCTTATACTATGGAGGCAATGCCAATAACCAATTGTTCTCTTCTTTCTGGATGCGTAACGGTTCATACCTCCGTCTGAAAAATGTAGAAATAGGTTATGACTTCAAGAAGTTACTGTTATCCAAGGTATCGGAAATTCAGGGACTGCGCCTCTACTTCAGCGGCTCCAACCTGCTGACCTGGTCGCAGATCAAGTACTTCGACCCAGAATTGCGTTCCACCGACGGAAGCGCTTATCCTCAAATGAAAACCTTTGTGTTTGGTGCTAACATTACATTCTAAACTTAAAAATTGAAACGTGATTATGAAAAAAGATAAATACAGCCCTGTTTTGCTTATTTGTATTGCTCTTCTGTTCGTGCGATGTACTGAACAAAGCTCCACTGGACGAAATAGCGGACGACTCCTTCTGGTCGGACGAAACACTGGTGAAATATTACGTAAACGATCTATATAGCGAAATCTCCGTAGACGGACTGCAACTACAAGAAAACCGCAGCGACAATTCCGTCTCGGCACAGCGTGATAAATACCGTGCAAGCTGGTTTAAGTTCAACTATGACATGGTCAGTGCTTCCGATCCGCAAGATGACGACGTATGGGAAGATTATTACGTAAAAGTACGTAAATGCAACCGTTTCTTCGAACGAATCGGTACATCGACCATCGAAGAAAGTGAGAAGTCAAGGCTAACAGGAGAAGTTCATTTCTTGCGCGCCATGTTCTATTTCGAAATGGTAAAGCGCTATGGCGGAGTGATCTTGTTGGATAAAGTGCTCACCATGGAAGATAACTGGGAAATCCCCCGTTCATCTGAGAAAGAATGCTATGACTTCATTCTGGAAGACCTCAAAAAAGCAACAGAAATGTTGCCTGCCTCGTATGGTTCGAGAGAAAAAGGCCGGGCTACCAAAGGTGCCGCTTATGCACTGAAATCAAGAGTAGAGTTGTATGACAAACGATATGAAGACGTTATCAAAAGTTGTGCCGAAGTATATAAATTGGGATATGAACTGGTAGATGGAACCACCCCGGAGAAATATCGCTCTATCTGGTGGACTACCAATAAAGATAACAAGGAAATTATTTTCGATGTACAATACAAAAGCCCGGATGTATACAACAACATGATGGTGTGTAACATGGTGACGTATATCAACGATAAATACGGTGATCGCGGATGGGGTGGACTCGGTCCTACTCAGGAACTGATTGACGCATTTGAAATGGCAGACGGTACTCCCGCTACACAATACTCTCAAGCTCCTGCCGATCAGGTATTCGATATAAACACTTGCGGTATTTACGAGGGACGGGAACCACGATTCTATGCAAACATCGTGTTCCACGGTTCGCAAATTTTCTTTAATGCAGATAAAGGTGCCGTGACAGTAGACCGCTATCTGATGGATACTCCTGACAAGGGAGACGGTTCGCTTACCGGATATAATGTCTGGAAATGGATTGATTATGACAACTATAACTATCCGTACGCAGGTGCCGGCAGCCCGGACTTCAGTACTAACTGGATCATACTCCGTTATGCAGAGATTTATCTGAATGATGCAGAAGCGCGCCTTGAAACAGGCGATGTGGAAGGCGCACGGAAAGCAGTCAATATGATTCGTCAACGAGTGGGATTACCGGACCTCACCGAATCGGATCCGGAAAAATTACGTGAATTGATCCGAAAAGAACGCCGTATCGAATTTGCCTTCGAAGAACAACGCTTCTACGACGTCCGTCGCTGGAAGATCGGCCCCGAGACACAGACCACCCTGCACGGAGTACGTTTTGTTTCTCCTACAGAATTTAAAGTTACCAAGACGGACATTCGTACCTGGAATGACCGGTTATACCTGACACCGGTACCTCATGACGAGATTGTCCGCTCCAGCGTTCTAAAACAAAATCCGGGATATTAACGATTGATTTCATCACACTTTTAAATATAGCATAATTATGAATAAGATAATTTCTATACTGATTTGCTGCTTCATTGCCGGCTGCCTCTTTGTTTCATGTGAACAACCCGACATACCGGACGTACCGAATTATGATAAAACGGAGATATTGACATTTAAAGTTTATAATCAGGATAAAGAAGAAGTCGGTACTCCTATTATTCTTTCGGATGAAGGAGTCGTTACCATTACGGTAGATGAAGGTACCGATCTGTCCAATGTCTTTGCCACCTGCACCCTCTCTTCCGGAGCTACCTTGTCTCCCGCACTCGGAGGTTATCAGGACTGGAGCGGGCTGAACAAAGAATTTACTGTTACCTCGGCCAGTGGCAAACGTTCGAAACCATGGACCGTAATTTTCAAAACCAAGTAACCGCATAATGAAATATGTAATAATACTCATCCTCTGCATCTGCTCCTCTCTGCAGATGCAGGGTGCACTTTCCGCCTTAAAAGGCGGAAAGTCTAACCTCGCCCTCCACCTCGACGGGAAAGATAATAACGTACGGACAGGTATGGGAATATTGGAACCTTCGTGGACACTGGAATCCTGGATTAAAGGGGATGATTGCCAATGGGATAGTCTCGAAGTGATCATCGGAGGAGGAGAATATAGTGAACTGAAATGGGTGGATTATCTGCCTTTGGTTGTGAAAGAAGGCAAGATTCACTCTAGCCGTGCCAATCTCTCATCACCCCAAATACTGGATGACCAATGGCACCACGTGGCACTGACCTGTGACGGAAAGCAAACCATCCTCTATCTTGACGGTAAACAAGTAGACAAAGCTGACACGGCGACAGCTATTCTTCCCGGAGCCATCGGAGTGCATGACGTATATTATACTTTCGGGGGATTAATCGACGAAGTACGTGTCTGGCGCAGCGCACTTCCGGAGCAAACCATCCGTCGTTGGATGAACCGTCCGGTAGAAGCCACTCACCCGGCATTTAAATCTTTGTGGGGATATTATAACTTCGATGACCTGAAAGATGAAACATCTGTCAATTGGGTAGGTAAAGGACATCAGGCTTATCACATCCGTAACGGACGTAACAAATACAACGAAAAAGCTCCACTGGCACATGCAGTCCCCAACGACAACCCTGCTTTTAAAGAGTTTGACGGAAACCAACAGTTGTTCAATGCCGTGATTATCCAAAGTGAATGGGATGCTGATCAGGGAAGTAAAAACGACCAGGCGCTAAAACTGAGGATTGCCGTACAAGGTTCCAAAAACCCACTGAAACTAACGGAACTGAAACTTGACTTCACCGGAACTACCGACCTTGCAGACATTGAGCAAATCCATATCTATTCTACCGGTAGTGAAGCACGTTCCACACAGAGCAAAGAGCTGTTCGGCAACGGACATACTCCCGAACAGTCATTGACACTCCGTCCCACTCACGGAGAAGAGATTCTGCTGCAACCGGGCATCAACTATTTTCTTCTCACATTCGATGTCCGCTCCAAAGCAACTCCCGGACATACCTTATATGCCTCAGTACCTTTCTTCAAGTTGAACGGAAAAAAAATTATTCCCGAAACATCTGCCGAAGAAGTACGTAAACAAGTGACTTGCAACAACCAAACACAATCCAATATAGTAAAAGTACTCCAATGGAACATCTGGCACGGAGGTATCCATCTGGGTAACGAAGGCCAACAACGAGTACTCGATCTGATTCGAAGCAGTCGTGCAGACGTTATCATGATGCAAGAAGCTTATGGCATCCAACAAATGCTGGCAGATTCGCTAGGATACCACCTCAAGACACATTCTCTCAAAGATAACCTGGCCATGTATAGCCGTTTCCCATTGGAAGCAATCGCCTGGAGAGAACCTTTCAAATCGAATCCTGCCAAAATCACCTTACCGAATGGTAAGCGGATAATGTTTGTTGACTGCTGGTTGCGCTATGCTTACCGCCCGGAATATACTAGCGGCTATGCTGAAAAAGGTCTCGACCCCTCTGTATGGGTTGCAGAAGATTCCATATTGGCATTACCCGATATCCGAAACATCTATACCAAGGATATAGCCCCGAACCTTGAAACGGACATGCCAGTCATTGTCACCGGAGATTTTAACTCGTGCAGCCATCTTGACTGGACCGAACGGGCTAAACCATTACACCACGGATATGGTCCGGTAGCTTTCCCGGCCTCTCGTTATATGCTGGAGAATGGCTTCAAGGACAGCTTCCGCGAGAAGAATCCCGACGAAGTTGCTTATCAGGGAGGTACAGTTGCAGCCATTTACGGGCAAATGCAAATGTCCCGCATTGACTTCATTTATTATAAAGGAGGACTCAAAGTATTATCTTCCAAGATCGTACGTACTGCTCCTGAAATAGACTATGTATGGGCATCAGACCATGCAGCAGTACTGACCGTATTCGAAGTGGAATAAAAATAACAGGCACGGATGTAGCCGAAAAACAGATATTTATAATCTTGTGAAATCCGCATCATCCGTGCCTAATCTATCAGCATAAGAACACCATGCTACAAAATCACGCGTTTATAGGGTTCTTTCTGATAATCTTTTATCTTGATTTTCCACCAGTTCCAACTGCTTCCGTTAGTCGGCGAAATAATTCCCGCATCCGGATACTTGTTATAGAAATCAATCGTTTTTACCCTCTTGGGAAGTTTTGGAAACACAAGTGTCAGTAAAACAGAGCGCCCCTGACAACCTTCCACCCACAGCAATTTATTCATTTCAATGCCATGTGCTTCTTCCAGAACCGGATATTCATCACCAGTCTTGCAATCTACTATACACAATCCTTTATTGATGACTAACCAATTACGATCATAATGAATAGGTACACTCAAAACAACCAACGTCTTATCAGGCAAAGTTTCAATCTTCTGAATCTGCGTTCTTCCACCGTTGTGACGAGGAGAAACAGACAGCTGATTCGCATTAAGAGTCACTTCTTCCAATTTATCAGAACGTAGAGGTCGTCCCTCTCTGTCATATTCGGCTTGACGGACAGCTGTCGGCTGAAAATTATCAACTTTCAGATTATCCAACGTCCATGCGCCTCCATTGGGCGGCGTCAATCCTTTCTCTTCCGGAAAACAATCCCGGATACTTACTGTCTTTACTTTCCGGTCAAGGGGAGGAAATACAAGAGTAAATTCCAACATTTGCCCTTCTTGCCCCACAACCCAATAAACCCGGTTTAACTCAATCCCACGGGTAACCGAACGAATACGGTAAACATCCTTCGAATCTTCGTCAACGATGGACAACCCCTTTTCAAATTGCAACCAATGCCTGTCATAATGTATTGGAATAGCCAAAGTAACACGGGTATCTTCTTTAGACCGTTCAATGAACCGCACATATGCATTATTTTTACGTGGAGCACGAGACAATACAACCTGATCAGCCCGTAAATCGATATCCACGGTATGATTTATATTTTGCTCCTGTGAAAAAGTTCCATCCGAGCTCTCTGCCGAAAGTGTATCCAGAGCCTTCGGTACAAAAATTGAGACTTGCGCAAGCGGCTGTCCGGCCCCGGATTGAACGATGTGAGCATCCCTTGATTGTACATAGTGAACTATCTTTGGAGTATCCAGCAATAAAAAGTCTTTCTCATTACCGGCACTGTCTACTGTTACTTCGGGTAATACGACTTTCGGAGTTTCTGCCTTTATCGGCAAAGATACCATCGGCAATACGGGTTCGACCAGCACTGGATTTTCCGTAAAAGAGAATAAAGCCAGTACACCTATACATAAAGGAAGCAACGCTATCTTGCGTACCCCTGCCAAACGTTCTTTATATTGATGTTTCATCATGATAAATCGTTTTTTAATTAATGAATTATGAAAACCATTTGCAACCTTCGGGCTGTATCCCATCAACTCTTCGAATAAGATGCTTTGATATTCAAATAATTCAATCTCGCCGGAAAGCAAACAACGATCCACCTGAAATTCATGGAGGGCTCGCAGTTCACGTTTTACCAGCCAGACAAACGGATTAAACCAACATAAAATAGACAAACCTTCAATAAATAAAGTGTCCCGATAGTGATGATTACGAATATGCGCCTTTTCATGAAGCAGAACTACACGCAACACTTCGCCTTCTAATTTCCGGTTGATAAAAATCATCCGGTAGAACGAGAACGGCGAAACGACCTCATTGTTACGTACGATGCAAATCCCATCGGCATCAGTAGTACAACTTCCCCAACGCTTTAAACGCCAGATCCGCACCATTTCGACCAATAAATGCACCAAAAGGATAAATACTCCCGAACCATATACGATCCAGGCTATTTGCCAATAATTCCACGAAACATAAAAAGGTTCTTCGACTATTTCTTCTTCCGTCTGATGCGTGACAGCTTCATTCACATCCGTCAGCATTGCTGTTGCAAGCGTATCCGGTTGTATCCCATTATTATCTATTTGCATCAAAGAAACTTTATCCGTTTGCGCTTCCTGCGCCACCACTATTTGTTCCATTTTTACCGGTTTCACCACCTCTACCGGGTAAACCGGAATACGTAACACCGATACTGCCCCGGCCAACAACACCGAAAACAGCAAATAATTCCGGCATTGGTTGAAGGGTGCTTTACGATCGAACAACAAGTAATAACACAGCCATAACACAAATGAAGCTCCTATGAAACGAAGAATAGCCCATTCGCTATAATCAAAATCGATCATACCTTATTCTTTTTTGTTTTCCTTCAGCATTTCAATCAGTTCGTCGATTTCCTGCACCGACATTTTCTCTTTTTTGGTAAAGAACGAAACCATTGCTTTCACCGAACCGCTAAAAAAGTTGTCCACAACCCGATTCATAAAACGATTGGTATAACTCTCTTTTGAAACCAACGGATAATATTGATAATTCTTTCCGAAACTACGATAAGCTACAAAACCTTTGTTTTGCAACACACGCAACACGGTAGAAACTGTATTATACGCCGGACGTGGTTCTTCCAGCTCCTGCAAGATTTCATTCACAAAAGCATTTTCTTTCTGCCAAAGCACCTGCATGATCTGGAGTTCTGCTTTTGTCAATTCTTTCTGTTCATTCATACCAAGTAATTTTAGATTATACTTCTATTCATCAAGTATTTGGGATACAACCTGAATGGAATGACACAAATATATAACTATAAATATAGATATAGAACTATATTTATAGTATTTCACATATAAAAGTCATATTTAATAAAACATTCACATATAAGAAGAGGCCGCCTTTAAATAAGACGACCTCTCAGTTCAAATATACAATATAGTTAAATCATTATTTCTTTGGCAGTTCTTTCAATAAACAATCTACTGCAGCTTTCAATTGTGCATCTTCACCCTTCAACGAAGCGGCAGGCTCGTTATAGATCAACACATCCGGTTCAAGTGTATGGTTTTCCAGATAATTACCCTGCATATCCATACAACCTACCTGCGGAATGCCAAATACAAGACTCGGATCGATCTGACGTTCCCACCACACAGCTGTCATAGTTCCGGCCACCGGAGTACCTACAAGTTTGCCGATACCTAATGTTTTGTAAACATATGGAGTACCATGTGCATTACTATAGTTATCTTCACAAACCAGCATACACGAGGGCTTCAGCCATTTATTGAACGGATCGCTACCAATATATTGTCCGCGAGGAACAAAACGCTGATATTCTTTTCCACTCAGAAGCGTCACCACATCATCGTGCAACCAACCACCTCCATTATGACGGACATCTACGACTACAGCTTCTTTATTACGGTAGCGTCCCAATAATTCAGAATACATCTTACGGAAACTTTGGCTGTCCATACCTTTAATATGCACATATCCCAAACGGCCACCCGACAATTCTTCTACTTTCTTGCGATTACGTTCTACCCAACGTTTATACAATAATTCACGCTGCGCGCCATAACTGATTGCTTTCACAGTCTCTTCAAAACGCTTCTTTGTAGCAGGATCATAGACAGAGAGCAGCACCTTGCGTCCTACTTTCCCCTCAAATAACGGGAAATAGTCTTCACCTTTCTTAATAAGAGTACCGTCCACTTTCTCGATAATGCAACCCGGCTTCACATCCGTCTTTTTCAATGTAAAGGGACCTTGCTCGATAATTTCTTTTATTTTTAACCCATCACCGTTATATGTATCGTCATAGAATACACCCAGTGCTGCTGTTGCTAATGCACCTCCTGCACCGGAATAACGGGCTCCGGTATGTGAAGCGTTCAACTCACCAAGCATCTCACTCAGCAGTTCAGCAAAATCGTAGTTATTATTGATATATGGCAAGAACTTTTCATAGCTCTTCTTATACAAAGGCCAATCTACCCCTTGCAGATCTTTCACATAAAACTTATCATCGACCTGCTGCCACACATGATCGAAAATATAAGCACGTTCGCCACCCGGCTGATAATCAAAGAAAGATTCAAATGCAATCGGTGTTGTTTTACTACCGGCTATCTCAATTTTCTTCATACCCCCACCGGTACACATAAAGATGTTCTCACCTTTTTTATCGGGCAATAACGAACCGCCTCCAACACCTTTCAACAGAATCTTGGTAGAATTCTCTTTCAGATCATGTTCCCACAAATCATAACCGCTTTCAAAAGCTGCCAGATAATAGAGTTTATCACCTTTCGGTGTCAATACAGCATCACCCATGAAAGAAGAATTGACGGTCAGGCGTACAATACGGTCAAACCGATTGTCGAGATCGAACTTCAAAGGTTTCACCTCTTCTTTCTTTTCTTCATCCCCATCTTTCTTGTTTTTCTCTTTGCCGTCTTTTTTCTTATCGTCTTTTTTATTCTCTTTCTTTTTCTTTTCTGCTTTTTCTTTCTCGGCCTTTTCAGCTTTCTCTGCCTCTTCAAGCAAAGCAAGATCTTCCTTATTCATGCGGAAACGGTCGTAAGCATCTACATCGAAGAACATAATGTAAGCATCGTACTGAGCGCCCCAACTACCATGACTGCGATAGCCTGCACGGTCACTGAACCACACCATTGCTTTACCACCCAACACCCATTTTGCATTTCCATCCGAATATCCACTCTCGGTCAGATTGTGCATTTCTCCTTTACCATCGGCATTCAGAAGCACAATGTCTTTATTATTCCAACCACCGATACCTATAAATTCAGAAAGAATCCATTTACTATCGGGACTCCACTCAAACCACTGATCACCATCACTATAAGAATACTGATATTGTGCATCCATCACAGTACGTACCTTCTTAGTCTTAAGATTGATGACGCGGATTGCCGTACGATTTTCAAGAAATGCGATTTCTTTTCCGTCCGGACTATACTTCGGATTGAATGAAGCGATATCCGAATTAGTCAGACGTTCTTCTTTCAATTCCGTAGCATAAGTGAACTGTTTTTCGTCTTTCCGTACGATAGTCGAAGTATAGAGTTGCCAGAGTCCGCCACGTTCCGAAGCATACACCAGAGTGCGCCCATCGGGTGCAAAATCAATACCCCGTTCCTGGCAAGGTGTGTTCGTAACCTGTTTAGTAGTCTTATATTCCACCGAAGTGACATACACATCTCCTCTCAGAATAAAAGCAACTTCCTTACCATCCGGAGAAACAGCCATCTCAGTAGCCCCACTGGTCTTAATCTGGCGAATCAGGTCTTTATCATTTCTATCGGATAGAATCTTTACAGAAACTTTCTGCGGTTTACCGCCGGGAGCCAACGTATAGATCTCACCATCGAAACCATAACAAAGGTTACCGTTGGAAGCCATACTGAGAAAGCGCACCGGATGTTGCTTGTGGTGAGTCACTTGCTTGGATGTATCCGAACCGGGAGTACGCTGGTAAACATTAAACGTTCCATTCTCTTCACTCAGATAGTAGAATGATTTTCCGTCCGGTGCCCACACCGGTTCACGGTCTTCACCAATGAAAGTAGTCTGTTTTTCGTAGCGCGGAGTCTGTCCCGGCCGGAGCATCCAGATATCACGGGCAATCGGTGACTTCTGATGCTTGCGCCAGTAATCTTCGTATCCTTTCTTGTCCTGATAAAGAATTGTTCCTTCTTTATTTATAGAAATACATTCCATCGGCATGGACGAGAACATTACAGGACGTCCGCCCGAAACCGGAATCTGATATATCTGCTGAAATTGTCCGTTTGAAGGGAATCCGGCATCTTCGGTAGAAGGCATGATATCGGCAGTAAATAAAATATGTCCGGCATCAGTAAAAGCAACCGGAGTTTCGCCCCCGAAAAACTGCATATTCTATTTTCAGATTAAAAATCCGGCATTCAGATTAGAGAGCGCCAACTTCTTTCAAAGCAGCGTTTGTTTTGTGAACAGCAGCAGCACTGGCAGCAAATTTAGCTTTCTCGTCAGCATTCAGGTCCAGTTCAACGATTTTTTCGATGCCATTCTTGCCCAGAATAACAGGAACACCGATGCAAAGATCAGATTCGCCATATTCGCCTTCAAGCATTACTGAGCAAGGAACCATCTTTTTCTGGTCGTGAAGGATAGATTCAACTACATATGCTCCTGCTGCACCCGGTGCATACCATGCAGAAGTACCCAGCAATTTAGTCAGTGTAGCACCACCTACCATAGTAGCGGCAACTACTTCGTTCAGTTTTTCTTCGCTCAGCAATGTGCTAACCGGCTGTCCTTTGTAAGTAGCCAGACGAGTCAACGGAATCATAGTAGTATCACCGTGACCACCGATCACCATACCTTCTACTTCGTTTGCATTGCAACCTATAGCTTGAGACAAGAAATATTTGAAACGTGAGCTATCCAGAGCACCACCCATACCGATTACACGGTTTTTCGGCAAGCCCAGTGCTTTCAATGCCAAATAAGTCATTGTGTCCATTGGGTTGGAGATAACAACAATGATAGCGTTAGGAGAGTATTTCAAAAGATTTTCTGCTACTGATTTTACGATACCAGCGTTCACACCGATCAGTTCTTCACGAGTCATGCCCGGTTTACGAGGAATACCAGAAGTGATCACAACCACGTCAGAGTTAGCAGTCTGAGCATAGTCATTAGTGCAACCAACCAATGTTGAGTCGAAGCCCAGCAATTGAGCTGTCTGCATCATATCCATTGCTTTACCTTCTGATACGCCTTCTTTTACGTCCAGCATTACTACTTCGTCTGCTACTTCATTGAAAGCAAGTACATTTGCACATGTAGCACCTACGTTACCTGCGCCTACTACGGTTACTTTTTGACATAATAATATCCATCAAAAATATATCGAATACAACGGAGAAGAACAGACCATCAACGTATTCTGGGATGTAGAAGAGTTCTTGTATGCCGGTGCTTACCGGGTAGATATTTTTGCTGACGGAACGATGATTGGGTCGCAGAAATTCACATTGGACTAAAATTTTAAAACCATATACTTTAAAGAGGATGTGCCAGAAGCCGGTCACTTAATAACCGGTTTCTGGCACATCCTCTTTATTACTTCAATTCTATCTCATTGAATGCTTTCCATTTCAACAACTCAGGATAGTGGTGATACGACTATTTTATCCCCTTCCACTATGAATCTCGCAATTTGCAAATCATTCAAAACATTTAATATTTCCCCGACAGGAAGGTGACGACTGGCAGAAAAATAAATCCGTTCCTCCAGCAAAGAATGGGAACGGAAAACAATATTTGTGTTATACCAAGCCCCGATTTCCTGCATAACATATCTCAGAGTGACATTATCAAAGATAAACAGACCTTCTGTCCAACTCTTTTGCATACAGATATCAGCCTGAGAAATACAGATATCACCTACTCTATCCAGATAAACCTGTTCACCCGGCTTTATCTTACAGGCTTTCGTATTGGCTTTATCACTGACTTGCACCGAACCTTCATACAGCACAACTTTAGAAGTCGTACCACATCCATAGGAATCAACATCAAATACCGTGCCCAATACACGCGTTTGTAAACTCCCGGTTTCTACAATAAAGGGATGTAAAGTATCTCTTTGAACATTAAATCTCGCAGCACCTTCCAACATTACCCGCCGAAGATCACCGGTAAACGCTTTCGGGTATTCCAAGCGGCTATTGGCGTTCAACAGCACTTCAGTACTGTCAGGCAAATGAATAGTAATAGTGGTAGCGGGTGGCGTTCTGACTGCAATGATCCCTTTATCCTCTGTCATCACCAATTTATCAGGCGAATTTACAGAAGCAAACACTTCGACTTCTTGGGATAGAAAGTTTTCCTGAGAAAAGCCCCAAAACAAAAGTAATGTCACGGAAGCAACTGCTGCAAAGCCGAATACCAAAGTTCGGACTCTTTCCTGCCGTCGGCGAGAGGCAAACGCCTGCCAAGCGGTTTCCGTCTCTTCAACAGAAGACAGGTCACCAAGAGCCTCTCCGAAAAGATTTTTGAGCCTACGGGAGGCTATATCGTTTTTATTATCCTCTCTCTGTTCCATTTGTTTCCTCCTTTCCGTTCATTTCATTACGTAAAATCCGTAAAGCTTTCGAAATATGTTTCTTCACCGTATCCGGACTTATTTCCAACCGTTCTGCAACTTGCCGATAGGTCAGTTTCTCCCAATAACAAAGTCTCAAAATGGTACGCGTCGGTTCCGACAGACTGCAAGCAATCGTTTCCGCTTGCTGCAACTGTGCCTCATGCTGCCGATATCCGGTATTCACATCCATCCGGGTCACCTCACGTAAAGTATCCAAATGCTGCTGTTCCACACGCAGGTGCTTTAACCGATTCAGGCACGTATTACGTGTAGCTGTATAGAAATAAGCGTTCTGCGTTTCCGCCTCCAGTCTATCAAAACATTTCCAAGCCTCTTCCATCACTTCGCCAACAATATCCTTCGCTTCTTCCCGATCGCTCATTAGCTGAATGGCATAACGCAACAGGCGGGGATATATCTCCACAAACAATTGCCTGAAGCGTTCTTCCCGTGAAATATGTCCACGAAACCGGAATATCGTTAATTTTGCCATAAGCCGACAAAATTAGCGATAATTCTTTTATCAGGCAGACTAAAGGCGCTGCTTTTCACTCTGTCCCGCACCGGTACCTTTATACTTACTCTTAGTTGCATTAAATTTATAAGATATCTGAATACCAAAACGTTGATTATCATTATATGAACGGGTCAGTATATGACTTCTGACTCCATATCCATCCATATAATGATAACGGGTATGAAAAATATCATCGGCTGTAAGTGTTATCATCAGAGCATCTTCCAGAAATGATTTCGACAGGCGGGCATTTACCGTACACTCCCTGTGTATCAAAGAATAACTTTGTTTGGCGGCTGTCGAGATATTCCCGTTCACATTCAAAAACCAACCATCAGGAAAAGTAAAACTATTATCAAGTTCAAAATAAAACTGAGGTTCATTCCAATGCCGGGTTATCCCTAAAGAACGAACATCGGCATCATAAAAATACATGCCTCCATTCAATTGCGGTTGCCAGCACCCGATTTTAGGAGAAACATTAAGATTCATCCCATAAGTATCTGTAGTAGGTATGGAAGCCATGGTAAACAACAACACTCCCGGATGGGTTTCATCATTATAAGGTTTGAGGAACCTCGTATATAAATCCAATGTTCTATCAAAAAAGAGATTTACAAATGCCCATCTTGATCCGGCATCCAATATAAAGACATGGTGTTTTTGTGGAACCAGTAGGGGATCTCCGCTACGATACATATATTTACTTGAATATGTAATTGAGCTTGAAAGCATGTGATAGTCAGGATTATTCCTTATTAAGCGATAAGAAAGGGATGCATGCCAACCTTTATCTTCATATCCTACTAAAGCGACAGGAACTATATCATTATACACCGGACTTTGTTCATCTTGGTGAACCCCATATTCATAATAATCCGTTTTTTGATGTTCATAACGCAGCCCCACAGCAACATTGAATTTATCCAAATGCAGCGAATAATCGGCAAACACAGAATAAATAGACTGTTTGATATGATCATCGGCGTTGTCAGAAAAGCCACTTTGAACAAATACGTCGTGCCTGTTCGTAAACGTTTCCTCGGTACCAAACGACAATGTCCCTTTTCTGAAAGATCGTTTTACAACCATACGCATAGCATACAGATAGTTCCGGACTTCATTTTCAGATTGAGCGGCTTTATCATCATTGTTGAAAACTTCATTCGTGGAATTATTCTTTCCCAATAAATAATCAGCATTGAAATCCACATTCCATTGGCCGAACACCCCATTATAGTATCCATTCACCGAATGAGTCCAGGTAGGATAAGTATGTGCATGCTGCAAAGAAGATATTTCTTCTATCTTTTCACCATCCTTATACACAAAATTATTGCCAAGGTTAGTCCGATTCACAGAACCGACATTTGCACCCGGCATATATCGAGCACCCAAAGAATTCTTGTCATCCAACTCATAGTTGAAACCTACCTCACCGGAGAAATAAACAGCTTTATGAAAACTGGTAGCTCCTCCTTTGACCTCCCATCGGGAAGAAGCGTCAGTTTCCTGATTTAAGATTGATTCCTGATAATAATTTCCATGTTTCAAGTCACCTTTCACAAATAAATCCAATCCACCCGTACGGTAATTCAAGTATAGATTCTCACTGGCATTATAGTCATGTCCCTGAGAAAAAACACCTCGAAATCCACTGCTTATCCCTTGTCCTCGCCGACGGATCGTGCGGATACGAATGACTGAAGATACATCCGAACCATATTCCACTCCTGGTGTAGTAATCACTTCCGCCGATAAAATATCATCGGCACGCAAACGTTCCAATTCCCCCTGATCACGTATCTTACGGCCATTGATGTAGATAACAGGGACCCCGTGTCCCAGAACCATGTATTCCCCTACCCCTCCCGTTACAAAAGGAAGATGGGATATCATTTCTGCAGCAGAACCCATTTTAGCTAAAGGAGTACCAACGACATTAGCCAATAGGCCATTATCTTTATGTACTATTAAAGGATGATCGACACTAATAACCACTTCTTTCATTAATTGGGTATCGGAAAACAGACATACTTTATTCATTGCACCGCAAGGTTGGATTTTAGTCTGATAACCGATGTAGGACGTTTTCAAAAGATAATCTCTCCCTTCTTCACCCGGTATCCGGAACGAACCATCCTGATTCGTAACCACTCCATTCACAAAAGCAGAGTCTGCTTTGTCCAGCAATAGCACATTGGCGCAAACTAACGGTTCATTGTTTTCATCAATCACACTTCCTCGAATAGTTATCAAGCGTTTGTCAATGCTCCCTTTCTGAATGACAAAATAGTTTTCTCGTTCTTTATAAATGAACGGGGTACTTTTCAGAACGATGGAAAGTGCTTCCGATTCGTTTCTTTGATGGATAGAGGCAGTGACATGGTAAGTCTCAGTCTCGTTATAGGAAAAAATGATATGCTTCTCCCCCGCTTTCTCAATCAGTTTCAAAACAGCAGGCAGTGGCTTGTTTCTAAGTTCCAACGTGATTTGACCGGTATTCTGAGCCGAAAAAGGATATGCGCACAATAATAATACCACAGCCATCCAGCCTCTTCTGTCGTGTATTCCCCAATTCATTGTTTTTCTATTTTTTAATTAGTTGTTTATTATACTACAACCAAAGTATGCAATCGGGTACGCAATATTACAAAAAAAATAATCCGGAAAGACATGATCAATCCGTAGTTGATAAATAAGCAAGTATACAGGCTTTCAGCCTGCTAAGTCTTATTGGATAGAGAAAAGGCATGATAACACTTAAACGTATGAAAAACAAGATATTCAAAGCACTAAATTCTTGCAGGGAGAGGATTTGCTTTAACACAGTGTTAAAGCTTATGTTTTGAATCTAGACAACAAGTCATTTACATGCAAAAGGTTTGTTATTTACATTCGAAAAAGGAGAGACCTCAAGATGACGTTAACAATGTTAATTGAAAAGCAAGAATACATCACCCGGAATTCAAATACAGCACTATATAACAAAAAAAAATTAAATCGTTTTGCTTTTTAAGATTAACCCTTTATATTTGCATCGTTGTTTATGCAATTATTGTTTCTTGTCCTAACAAGGATAACAAGAACAAAACCGGATAAACAAACAGCTCGCAAGCATTGTTCTTTTAAATGAAGTATCACCTTTATAATGTATAAGATGCGATGAAAAAATTACTGTTTCTGTTTTTTCTCCTAACAACTCCCTTTTCCCTGAAATCACAGGGGATTCTATCCTTAGATAGTTGCCGTGCATTGGCCATTGCCAACAATAAAGAGTTGCTGATAAGCGGAGAGAAAATAAATGCTGCACACTACCAAAAGAAAGCAGCCTTTACCAACTACCTGCCTAACTTCTCCGCCACAGGAGCTTACATGCGTAACCAAAAGGAATTCTCATTGCTTAACAATGACCAGAAAGCGGCTCTATCCGGCTTGGGTACAAGTGTGAGCGGTCCGTTGCAACAAGCCGCCCAAGTCATCGGACAGCTGCATCCGGAACTGGCCCCCATGCTTTCACAATTGGGAGGAGCCATTGTCCCGGCGCTCAACGAAGCCGGAACTGCAATTGTAGACGCATTCCGCACCGATACCCGAAATGTATATGCAGGAGCCATCACCCTCACCCAACCGCTATATATGGGTGGCAAGATACGTGCATACAATAAAATCACCAAATACGCCGAAGAACTGGCTCGTCAGCAACATAACTCGGGTATGCAGGAAGTGATTCTCAGCACAGACCAGGCTTACTGGCAGGTTATTTCCTTGGTCAACAAGAAAAAACTCGCGGAAGGATATCTGAAACTTCTACAAAAACTGGACAGCGATGTGGAAAAGATGATTGCCGAAGGAGTAGCCACCAAAGCGGACGGCCTGTCGGTTCGCGTAAAAGTAAACGAAGCCGAGATGACACTGACAAAGGTAGAAGACGGATTAAGCCTTTCCCGCATGCTGCTGTGTCAACTGTGTGGCATCGACCTAAGCACTCCGATTGTTCTGGCTGACGAACAAGTAGACGATCTTCCGCTGATTCCGGCTACTACCAACTTTGAGATAGAAACAGCCTACGCCAACCGCCCCGAGATCCGCAGTCTGGAACTGGCTGCTAAAATCTATCAACAGAAAATAAACGTGACCCGTTCGGAACATTTGCCTTCCGTGGCACTAATGGGAAATTACATGGTCACCAACCCGTCTGTATTCAACAGTTTTGAAAACAAGTTTAAAGGCATGTGGAATGTAGGCATTATGGTTCAGTTGCCTATCTGGCATTGGGGAGAAGGCATTTACAAAGTGAAAGCGGCCAAAGCCGAAGCACGTATCGCCCAATACCAACTGGAAGATGCCAAAGAGAAAATCGAGTTGCAAGTCAATCAATCGGCTTTCAAAGTAAACGAAGCCGCAAAGAAACTGGCTATGGCCAAAAAGAACCTTGAAAAAGCGGATGAAAATCTGCGTTATGCAACTATCGGATTCGAAGAAGGTGTGATCGCTCCCAGTAATGTACTTGAAGCACATACCGCCTGGCTGTCGGCCCAATCGGAAAAGATAGATGCACAGATTGATGTAAAACTGACAGAAATCTACTTGCAAAAGTCACTGGGAACGCTCAAATAAGGTCAACGACCGAGTGCAAACATTCCTGAAAAGCTAATCTCAATAGTAATTTGTAAATCGTAAAAACCGTAAATAAAATGACATCACAAAAATCACAGAACAGCAATATGCTGCTTGCATTCCTCACCCTGCTGGGAGTTATTGTACTGGTTGCAGTTGTCGGTTTCTTCATGCTCCGCAAAGGTCCGGAAATCATTCAGGGACAAGCTGAGGTGACTGAATACCGCGTCTCAAGCAAAGTGCCGGGACGTATCCTGGAGTTCCGTGTAAAAGAGGGACAAAAAGTCCAGGCAGGAGATACACTCGCCATCCTGGAGGCTCCCGACGTAATAGCCAAAATGGAACAGGCTCGCGCCGCCGAAGCGGCTGCACAGGCACAGAACGAAAAAGCCATCAAAGGAGCGCGTCAGGAACAAATTCAAGCGGCTTATGAAATGTGGCAGAAAGCAATCGCCGGTGTCGATATAGCTGAAAAATCATATAAACGTGTCAAAAACTTATTCGACCAAGGAGTTATGCCGGCACAGAAACTGGACGAAGTCACCGCACAACGTAATGCAGCCATCGCAACCGAAAAAGCGGCAAAGGCCCAATACACGATGGCAAAGAACGGTGCCGAACGTGAAGATAAAATGGCTGCAGCAGCTTTGGTGGACCGTGCCAAGGGAGCTGTTGCCGAAGTGGAGTCGTACCTCAAAGAAACTTATTTGATTGCCCAGGCAGCCGGAGAGGTTTCCGAGATATTTCCCAAAGTGGGCGAATTGGTAGGTACCGGCGCCCCCATTATGAATATCGCCATAATGGACGATATGTGGGTGACTTTCAATGTACGTGAGGATCTGCTAAAAAATTTGACCATGGGATCAGAATTCGATGCTATCGTACCCGCATTGGACAATCAAATCATTCGTCTGAAAGTGCATTATATGAAAGATCTTGGTACATACGCTGCCTGGAAAGCAACCAAGACCACCGGCCAGTTCGACTTGAAAACATTCGAAGTAAAAGCGACTCCGCTTGAAAAAGTAACTAATCTGCGTCCCGGAATGTCAGTCATCATCAAGAAATGAAAGAAAGAGAAAAGAAATATATAGCCCTGTGGTTAGTCATGAAACGCGAATGCCACCGTCTCGTGTCTCGCCCGCTCTATCTCTTCTGCATGGTGATAGCTCCGCTGTTTTGCTATATTTTCTTCACCACGCTGATGGACTCGGGGTTACCGACCAATATGCCCGTTGGCGCTGTAGACCTGGACAGTTCTGCCAGCTCACGAAACATTCTCCGCAATCTGGACGCATTCGGGCAAACAGCTGTCGTGGCGCGTTATAGCAGTGTTAACGAAGCACGTACAGCTATGCAGGAAGGCAAAATCTACGGATTTTTTATATACCCAAAGGAATGTCGGCCGATGCCCAGAGTCAACGCCAACCCAAATTATCTTTTTATACCAACAACTCCTACCTGATTGCCGGCTCATTATTGTTCAAGGATATGAAGATGATGTCCGAACTTGCCTCAGGAGCTGCCGCCCGTTCAGTTTTATATGCCAAGGGAGCAACGGAAGATCAGGCGATGGGATATTTACAACCCATTGTCATCGATACACATCCGATACAAAATCCTTGGTTAAATTATTCGGTCTATCTATGCAATACGCTTGTTCCGGGGGTACTGATGTTGTTGATATTCATGGTAACAGTATTTTCCATCGGTGTGGAAATCAAGGACCGCACGGCCCGGGAGTGGCTGCGACTGAGCAACAACTCCATCTACATCGCATTGGCCGGTAAGTTGCTTCCACAAACCGTGGTATTCTTTATCATGGGTATATTTTACAATGTCTATCTGTATGGATATCTGCACTTCCCATGTAACAGCGGAATTCTTCCGATGCTATTGGCAACCCTCTGCCTGGTATTGGCATCGCAATGTTGCGGTATCCTGATGATAGGCACACTGCCTACCCTTCGCCTCGGTCTGAGCTTCGCTTCGTTATGGGGAGTCATTTCTTTCTCCATTTCAGGCTTCTCTTTTCCGGTGATGGCCATGAATCCGGTATTGCAGGCACTCAGTAACCTGTTCCCATTACGCCACTATTTCCTGATCTATGTAGACCAGGCACTCAACGGATACAGCATGGCTTATTCCTGGTCAAACTATATGGCATTACTGATTTTCATGTTACTTCCGTTCTTCGTGGTACATCGGTTGAAGGAAGCTTTGATATATTATAAATACGTGCCCTAATGAAAGATATAAGTTTAAAAGATAAGATAACACAAGGCATCAATGACCTGTTTTATATCTGGAAGCGGGAATTTCGTACTACATTCCGCGACCAGGGGGTATTGATCTTTTTCGTACTCGTTCCATTGGTATATCCATTGATCTACAGTTTTATTTATACCAACGAAGTGGTTCGTGAAGTGCCTGCCGTGGTAGTAGATGACTCGCGTTCATCACTCAGCCGCGAATATCTGCGTAAAGTAGATGCCACCCCCGATATACAGATTGTGGCTTATTGTGCCGATATGGAAGAAGCCAAACAAATGCTCAAAGACCGGCTGGCATATGGCATCATTTATATTCCGAAAGACTTCAGTTCGGACATAGCTCAAGGCAAACAGACACAAGTCAGCATCTACTGTGATATGAGTGGACTGCTGTACTATAAAAGTATGCTTTTGGCCAATACTGCCGTGTCATTGGATATGAACGAAGATATCAAAATAGCCCGCTCGGGCAATACGACCGACCGGCAGGACGAAATCACGGCCTATCCTATCGAATATGAAGACGTAGCGATGTTCAATCCGACCAATGGCTTTGCCGCTTTCCTGATACCCGCCGTGTTGATCCTGATCATTCAGCAAACCTTGTTATTGGGTATCGGACTTTCGGCCGGCACGGCACGCGAGAACAACCGCTTTAAAGATTTGGTACCCATTAACCGCCATTATAACGGTACTTTGCGCATTGTATTGGGTAAAGGATTAAGTTATTTCATGGTATATGCCTTGGTATCTGTCTATGTACTATGCGCCGTCCCCCCGTATGTTCAGCCTCAACCAGATAGGACAACCCGGCACACTGGCCCTGTTCATACTCCCCTATCTGATGGCCTGCATCTTTTTTGCCATGACTGCATCTATCGCTATCCGTAACCGGGAGACATGCATGCTGATATTCGTATTCACCTCTGTGCCTCTATTATTCATCTCAGGTATTTCCTGGCCGGGAGCTGCCATACCTCCATTCTGGAAATACTTCTCTTACATATTTCCATCAACTTTCGGTATCAACGGATTTGTGAGAATCAACAACATGGGAGCAACACTGAGTGAGATTCCATTTGAATACAAAGCGTTATGGATACAGACCGGCTTCTATTTTCTGACCACTTGCTGGGTATACCGTTGGCAGATTATCAAGAGCCGTAAACACGTCATAGACAAATACAAAGAAATGAAAAATAAAGGGAAAGAATTCTTTTCATAATCACATACGTGTGCATATTTATTCCGGATTTACCCGGAAATGTCTGCTATGACAGTTCTGCATAAAAATATATCGAATAGCTTTTGCTTGAAACAAAGATAATTAGTACATTCGAGGCGTCTATATCTTCATGCAGAAGATGTAAACAGAGCACATACAATAATAAAACACATGTTATGAAAAGAAAAATGATGTCCTTATTACTCGCATTGGCGGTAATAAGCGGAAGTAGCGTGTACGCTAAAGTGATTGACGTAATGTCTCCCAACGGAGCCATTAAAGTATCGGTAGACATCAAGGACCGGATTTATTATTCGGTGTCCTATGATAATGACCAGTTATTAAAAGATTGCTATCTCAACCTGCAACTGCAGAATGAGACGTTAGGTACGAATCCCCACTTACGGAGCACCAAACGTGGAACCATTGACGAAAGTGTAAAACGTGAAATACCTTTCAAGAATGCGATCGTAAGAAATCACTGTAATACCCTGAGAATGAATTTCAGCGGAAATTATGCCGTTGAATTCCGCGTATTCGACAATGGTATCGCTTACCGTTTTGTGACAGATAAAAAAGGAGATAACATCGTAATGGGGGAAGACTTCGCAATTAACTTTCCAACCAATTATAAAGCTCATCTCTCCCAACCGGATGGCTTTAAAACCTCATACGAATGCCCATATACTCATGTAGATACCGAAAAGTATGCTGCTACCGACCGCATGAGTTACCTGCCTGTATTGATAGAAACGGATAAAGCATATAAAATACTGATATCTGAAGCCGACTTATCCGATTATCCCTGTATGTTCCTTAAAAGTACCGGTAAGAACGGAATGCAGTCTATTTTTCCCAAAGCACCTTTAGCCTTCGGAGAAGACGGTGACCGTAGCCTCAAGATTACCGAAGAAGCCGATTACATTGCCAAGACGGACGGCAAACGTTCATTCCCCTGGCGCATGATGGTGATTTCGAAAGAAGACAAAGAACTGATTGAAAACGAAATGGTGTATAACCTGTCTGCCCCTTGTGTTCTTGAAGACTACAGTTGGATCAAACCGGGACAAGTGAGTTGGGAATGGTGGCACGACGCACGCCTCTATGGGGTAGATTTCCGTTCGGGTTTCAATATGGATTCCTATAAATACTACATTGACTTCGCATCCAAGTTCGGTATTCCTTATATCATCATGGACGAAGGATGGGCGAAAAATACACGTGATCCGTTTACCCCCAATCCCACCATCAATCTTACCGAACTGATAAAATACGGAAAGGACCGCAACGTAAAAATCGTACTTTGGCTGCCATGGCTGACTGTCGAGAATCATTTCGACCTCTTTAAAACATTTGCCGATTGGGGCATCGCAGGAGTGAAGATCGACTTCATGGACCGCAGTGACCAGTGGATGGTAAACTATTATGAACGTGTAGCCAAAGAAGCCGCCAAGCATAAACTGTTTGTAGATTTTCATGGTGCTTTTAAACCAGCCGGACTTGAACGCAAATATCCGAATGTGCTTTCCTATGAAGGCGTATTGGGCATGGAACAAGGTGGTAATTGCAAACCTGAAAACAGCATTTATCTGCCCTTTATGCGTAATGCCGTGGGACCGATGGATTTCACTCCGGGTTCAATGATCTCTGCACAGCCGGAAGACAACCGTTCCACCCGGGCCAATGCCATGGGCTCAGGAACACGTGCTTTCCAAATGGCTCTTTTCATCATCTTCGAAAGTGGTCTGCAAATGTTAGCCGACAACCCGGTTTACTATTACAGAGAACTTCCCTGTACCGAATTTATCACAAGTGTTCCCGTCACCTGGGATGAAACCAAGGTCCTCTATGCCAAAGTAGGTGAAGCAGTCGTCGTAGCCAAACGAAAAGGAGAACAGTGGTTCATCGGAGGTATCACCGGCAATCAACCACAAAACATCGAGATCGACCTCGGATTCATTCCGGCAGGACAATCATTCACATTAACCTCATTTGAAGATGGCATTAACGCTGACCGTCAAGCAATGGATTACAAGAAAAAGGAGTCTACCGTGAACAATCAAACCCGCATGACATTGAAAATGGTACGCAACGGGGGATGGGCCGGAACAATTAAAATGAAATAGAATATAAATCAAGTTCATCATAGAACACACAGAGTCTTCATCTCTTGTTAATGGAATATTTATGGAAAAAGTTTCTCTGTGAAACTCTGTGTCACTCTGTGGTGATATGACATATTACAAAAATGAAAAAGCAAATCATACACCGCTGGATGCTGATGGCTGTCTTCTGCCTCGGAGCATCATTGATAGGAATAAATGCCCAAGAAAAAGACTGGGCTAACCTGCAACGTTATGCACAACAAAACGCCGAACTTCCGAAACCGGACAAAAACGAAAAGAGAGTGGTCTTTATGGGCAATTCCATCACAGAAGGATGGGTAAACACTCATCCTGATTTCTTTAAATCCAACGGTTACATCGGCCGGGGCATCGGCGGACAGACTTCTTACCAGTTCCTGGTACGTTTCAGGGAAGATGTCATCAACTTATCTCCTGCACTGGTAGTAATCAATGCAGCCACAAATGATATTGCCGAGAACACAGGAGCATATCATGAAGACCGCACTTTTGGCAATATTGTTTCGATGGTGGAACTGGCAAAAGCCAATCATATAAAAGTGATATTGACCACCACTTTACCGGCTGCCGCTTTCGGTTGGAATCCTGCCATTAAAGATGCTCCTCAAAAGATAGCTTCACTCAATGCACGTCTGAAAGCCTATGCCCAAACAAATAAAATTCCATTCGTCGACTATTACTCTTCTATGGTGAGCGGTAGCAACAAAGCTTTGAATCCGGCCTATACCAAAGATGGTGTGCATCCCACTTCCGAAGGATATGACGTTATGGAGAATCTTATTCAACAGGCTATAAACAAGACTTTACGATAACCATATTCAAAAAGGAAATTATGAAACCGTTTATCTCTTTTTGTCTTTTATTGTGTATTTGCTTAGGTAAACTATATGCGCAAGGCGTAAATATCGTATACATAGGCAACAGTATTACCCAAGGCGCATTATTGAAAACTCCGGTAACGGAGGCGCCGCCGGTACAGGCAAGTCAATACATCGAACAAGCAACCAAGCAATCGGTCGCTTTTCGAAATTGTGGAGTAAGCGGAACGACTACTCTGGATTTTCTTCCAATCGCAGAAAGACAATTTCCGAATGTAAAATCTGCCGCCCAAGAATTGAGTCAACGTAAAGGAACACTGCTTTTTTCCATTATGCTGGGCACGAATGACAGTGCTTGTAACGGTCCATTCGGTTCTCCGGTGGAACCGGTGTCCTACTATACCAACATGAAAGCGATTATCGACGAACTCCTTTCTTTGTATCCGGAATGCAAAGTGGTGATTCATCAACCAATCTGGTATAGCCCGAACACATATAACGGTGCCATGTATCTGGCTGCCGACCTCAAGCGACTGAAAAGCTACACTCCCATGATCCATAAACTGGTAGACTACTATTCACAGGCAAACCCCAATCAAGTCTTTTGGGGAGATACGGCTGCTTCCGATTTCTTCCGGAACAATTATCAGAGTTATTTCACGCCGGAGAATGGAAATGCAGGTACTTTTTATCTGCACCCGAATAAAGAGGGAGCCGGTATCTTGGGTAAATACTGGGCAGAGGCTATCCTAAAGGCAATATAAACAAATACATCCTCTCAAAGGGGCGCCGCAGATTCGCACAGACAACACCGGTAACTGACCAGTTCTTTATCTTTTAAACCGTGCGGATCTGTGGTGCTACCCTTAAGTAATTCCTTCATTTACATCATTTAACACACTTCACTTTGTTTAGTTACGACCGTTCCGTAGCTTTGTAATATAAACGTAATTAAATATACTCCATGGAAAAGTTGACAATGCAAGAAGAAGAAGTGATGATCTACATTTGGGAACTGGAAAGTTGCTATGTGAAAGACATCGTTGCCAAGTTTGAGCAACCTACTCCTCCCTACACCACGGTGGCTTCCATCGTGAAGAATCTCGAACGGAAAAAATATGTAAAGGCACAGCGTGTAGGAAACACGTATCTGTACACTCCGTCTATTAAAGAAAGCGAATACAAACGAAGTTTCATGAGTGGAGTCGTACGGAACTACTTTGAAAATTCTTACAAAGAGATGGTCTCTTTCTTCGCCAAAGATCAAAAGATATCGACCAACGACCTGAAGGAAATCATCGACATGATTGAGAAAGGACAAGAAAAATAATCGCTAATACCCTGAAAAACATGACTCCCGAACTGGCATATTTTCTGAAAATAAATATAGCAATTGCTTTATTCTACGCCTTCTATCGGTTGTTTTTCTACAGAGACACCTTCTTCCAATGGCGAAGGACAGCTTTGCTTTGCTTCCTTGTCATTTCTCCGCTCTATCCGGTACTGAACATTCAGGAATGGATCAGATCGCACGAACCGATGGTAGCAATGGTCGATTTGTATGCAACAATCGTATTGCCCGAAATCGAAATAACTCCCGAGGTTAGGGCTGCGGACTGGCAAAGTATCATTTTATCTACAGTAAATATCATCTATTGGTCAGGGGTCACTTTACTTTTAGTACGTTTCTTCGCTCAACTTGCCAGTATTCTACGGTTGCGTCTTCGTTGCCGGAAAGATCAGATAGAAGGAATACCCGTCTATCTGCTGGATAAAGAAAGTGGTCCTTTTTCTTTTTTTCACTGGATTTTCATTTATCCGCAGGCACACCCGCAGAACGAATTAAGTGAAATCCTGACTCACGAAGGAACACATGCCCGCCAAAGACATTCCATAGATGTGATTATCAGTGAGCTAATGTGTATTGCCTGCTGGTTCAATCCTTTCATGTGGTTGATGAAACGGGAAGTACGGAACAATCTGGAATACATGGCAGATAATCGGGTGTTGGAAGCCGGACATGATTCAAAGTCCTATCAATATCATTTGTTGGGACTGGCACATCAAAAGAGCGCGATCACCCTTTCCAACAGCTTCAATGTGTTGCCGCTGAAGAACCGTATCACGATGATGAACAAAAAGAGAACCAAGGAGATAGGACGCACCAAGTATCTGCTATTTATCCCCTTGGCTCTTGCTTTGATGATAGTGAGCAACATCGAAGCAGTGGCACGTACCACTAAAAGTATTGCACAGGAAGTGATGCAAACCGTAGAAGAACAGATGGAACCCGAAAACGCTGTTGCTGTTAAGGAAAGCACTTCCTCTCCCCAGGCAGCCAATCATATTTCACAACCTCAAGAGAGCGGCATAGCCGAACAGCCCGCCCAAGAAGAAAGCCGGGAGCAAATCGTATTCGAGGTTGTGGAGAAAATGCCGGAGTTTCCGGGCGGCGTAAGGAATATGAATCATTTCATCAACAGCCATCTTCGTTATCCGGTGATCGCCCAGGAAAACGGAACACAAGGCCAAGTCATCGCACAGTTCGTAATTCAGGCAGACGGTACACTCTCTGACCTGAAAATAGTGAAAAGCGTAGACCCGTTGCTGGATGCCGAAGCCATGCGCGTGATAAAAGAGATGCCTAAATGGCAACCCGGGAAACAAAGAGGAATAGCTGTTGCCACCAGGGTCACAGTGCCGATACGATTCCGACTGATGGATTCCGATTCCGCTCCGTCAACAGACAGCAATAAGAATCAGGAGAATACCATATTCGATGTGGTTGAACACGCGCCGGAATTCCCCGGCGGAATGGAAGCCTGCCTGAAATATATGTATAAAAATATAAAATATCCGGCAGTCGCAATGGAAGCGGGAATACAAGGACAAGTTGTCATACAAATAGTCATTGACAAGGACGGGAAAATACATGATCCCAAGATAGTTCGGGGAGTATCGCCGGAACTGAATGCCGAAGCGATCCGCGTGATAAGCAACATGCCTCAGTGGATACCCGGAAAACAAAAGGGAAAGAACGTGGCAACCCGATTCACACTTCCGGTCCGCTTCCGCCTGGCTTAGTTTCTAAGCCCCTAACCTGAAAATCATTTTAATAAAAACAATATGAAGAAAATCACATTTATTGCTATTCTTTTGCTGTGTATCTGTAGCCTCACAAAAGCTAAAGAGAAAGTTATAGAGCAACCCCCATTCATCGCCTGGACCAGTACCTCTATTCAAGTGGACAAAGTTGTTCTCAGCGACACAGCTACGGTGCTTTATATCAAAGCATTCTATCATCCCAAGCAATGGATCAGGATTTCCGGACAAAGTTTCCTGAAGGACAATAACGGAGAAACTTACGCTCTGCGTTCGGGAATCGGTATCAAGCCCGACACGGAATTCTGGATGCCCGAATCCGGAGAAGGAGAATTCCGCCTGGTATTCCCACCGATCCCGGCCTCGGCTACTTCGATCGATTTTTCAGAAGGAGACAATGTTCAAGGTGCTTTCAAGATATGGGGCATTCAGCTGAAAGGCAAAGCCCTCCCGGAACTTTTGTTACCTCAAGAAGCCATCGTACATAAAATCGACATCAACGACGAATTGCCCGAGCCCAAAATTGAATATAAAGACGCTACTATAAAAGGACGGATTCTGGATTATCGCCCGGGACTCGTCAGCAAAATTGTACCGATTATATTCGATCCGGTAAAAGGTGCCTACGAAAGCGAAGAAGTAAAAATAAACAATGACGGTACATTCGTCACGAGAGTGAAAGTGCCGACCACCACATCGGCTGCCATCCGCCTTTTTGGTAAAATGATAACTTTCTATGCCGTACCGGGCGAAGAGAGCAGCATCATTATCAATACCCGTGAACTTTGCCGACAGCAATCCAAGTTTCATAAGGATGACAAACCTTATGGCGAAGCCGTTTATTTCGGCGGAACATTAGCCGGCCTGTCACAGGAATATTCGAACTGCACCCTAAAAACCTCCATTCTAAATGATTACCGCCAATTATTCAAGGATGTAGCAGGAATGGACGCCGGCGCTTACAAAGACTTTATCTATGGAAAGCGGGCCAATCTCCTGGCATCCATAGAGAAAGCTCCAATCAGCAAGGCTCTCAAGGCAGTGTTGGGCAATCAAGTGGATGCCGAGGCTGCCCAAGCCATCTCCCTGACGGAAATGGTTATCAAGCAAGCCTACACCATGGAGCACAAAATGAGCAAAGAAGAGGCCAGGGAATACTTTAACACGGCTCAGATAGAACTGCCTGAAAATTATTATGCGAATGCTTTCAGACCGCTCGCTTCCATCAACACCATGGCAGCACTCTATAACTCCAAGCTCTCCGAACTGATTCCGTATTATCTACGCCGCCGAACCGATGAACTGACCAAAGCCTGGGGAACCGACAAAGGAATCTACTTCGATATCAACAAAGCAGGCGAACTCTATTCGTCCATCAAAGAGTTCACCCCGCTGACTGCCGAACAGGAAGTGATACTTGCCACTCTTCCACCTGCCTGTCAGAATGAAGTGCGGGACGCCAACAACCAACTGCTGAAGACCCTTGAGGCCAATAAAAAGAAGACAGGGTTCACCATCAACGAAGTTGGTGACGTCAGCAATGAAGAGCTGTTTTCATCCATCATCTCTAAGTACCGGGGCAAAGTGATTCTGGTAGACTTCTGGGCAACCTGGTGCGGCCCCTGCCGCATGGCCAATAAAGCAATGTTGCCACTGAAGGAAGAGTTGAAAGGAAAGGACATCGTTTACCTTTACATTACCGGCGAAACCTCCCCCCTGAAAACATGGGAGAACATGATTCCGGATATCCACGGTGAGCATTTCCGTTTAACGGATGCCCAATGGAGTTTCTTAGGTGATAAATTCGACATAAGGGGCGTACCCACCTATCTCATCATCGATCGGGAAGGAAATGTCAAACACCAAAAGACAGGATTCCCGGGTGTAGCCCAAATAAAAGAGGAATTGATGAAAGTATATGATTAACCCTCCGGACAACAAACAATAAACAAAGAACGATCGGCTCCTGCCTATGGGACAAGGAACCGATCGTTCATCATTTAAAAGCGCTTATCGTTACTTATGTAACTCCACAATCTTCGTGGGAGCCATTTCTACATTCCGCTTATCTACCTGACGTACCACGCTGGCAGCCAGTGCGAGGAATGCACGACCTGTAACCGTATTTTCATCCAAAGCAACCGGAGTTCCTTTATCGCCTCCTTCACAGATACTCTGAACAATCGGAATCTGTCCCAACAGCGGAACGTTCATCTCTTCGGCCAACTTCTTGGCACCTTCTTTTCCGAAAAGATAATACTTGTTTTCCGGAAGTTCCGCAGGAGTAAACCATGACATATTCTCCACCAATCCGAGGATGGGGACGTTCACTTTATCATTAGTGAACATGTTGATCCCCTTGCGGGCATCGGCCAAAGCTACAGCCTGCGGAGTGCTGACAACAACAGCACCTGTCAGTGCCAGTGTCTGGACTACCGTCAGGTGAATATCGCTCGTACCCGGCGGAAGGTCGATCAGGAAATAATCGAGATCTCCCCAGGCGGCATCCCCGATCAACTGTTTCAACGCATTGCTCGCCATCCCCCCACGCCATAAAGTGGCCTGGTCGGGATCGACAAAGAAACCGATAGAAAGCAGTTTCACGCCATACTTCTCGACAGGAATAATCATATCGCGTCCGTCTATCTTCTCAGCGTAGGGGCGGGCATCTTCCACTTGAAACATCTTAGGCATGGAAGGACCGAAAACGTCGGCATCCAGTAGACCGACTTTATAACCCAACTTAGCCAACGCTACAGCCAGGTTGGCCGATACGGTAGACTTACCCACTCCTCCCTTACCGGAAGAGATGCCGATGATATTCTTCACATGGGGCAGCAATTTGCCCACTTCGGGACGTGCAGCCTGTACTGTTTTCACACTGATATTTCCAACTATCTCCACCTCTTTGCCCACATGAGTAAGAATAGCTGTTTCGGCAGCTTTTATCACCGACTTCATAAACGGATCGGTCGGTTTTTCAAAAATCAGGGAGAATGAAACCTTCATTCCCTCTATACGGATGTTATCCTCCACCATACCGGCCTCCACAAGATTCTTTCCGGTTCCGGGATAACGCACTGTAGCCAGTGCATCGAGTATTAATTTAGGATAGATTGTCATAATTTGTATTATTTAGATGTCTGCAATCCGCTCCGCTTACTACGATTATAGCTCCGGTACGAATCGAGTTCAATTTCAATATCCGGTTCTCTGAGTTCTCCTTCCTGCGGCAACAGGAATTTGATGTACTTAATGCTTAAACCGCGATCGAGCCACTGTTGTTCATAATAGGTCTTGATACCCAGAATATCGTCTACCAAATCAGAATGATAAAGATCTTCGGTGATAAACTCTACCGGCAGTCCGTTCTCCTCAATCATATATTTGGTATAAGTGAACATGAAGTTGCTGTCAGTCTTCAGATGAATGATTCCATTGGATACCAAAAACTTACGGTAGCGTTCCATAAAATAGGTAGAAGTCAGTCGCTTGGTAGCTTTCTTCATTTGCGGATCAGAAAAAGTCAGCCAGATTTCGCTCACTTCCCCTTCTGCAAAAAAGCGGTCGATGATCTCGATGTTGGTACGCAGGAAAGCCACATTCTTCATGCCGGCCTGAAGAGATTCGGTAGCTCCCGTCCACATACGGGCGCCTTTGATATCTACCGCGATAAAATTCTTATCGGGAAACATCCGCCCCAGTCCGACGGTATATTCGCCACGTCCGCAACCCAATTCGAGTACAATCGGGTTATCGTTCTTGAAAAACTCTTTGTGCCATTTTCCCTTCATGTCAAAAGGCACATTGTCCACTGCCGAGTAAGGATACTCAAAGACATGCGGATAACTTGCCATATCGGCAAACTTCTCTAATTTATTTTTTCCCATTCAATAAAGTTAAATCGTTTCTACCCAACCGGTATAGTTATAAAACACCCGGTCGTTAAATTGCTGGCGGAACAACGCATATTTGTCAATGCCGGTACAGTGACAGACTCCCAGACGTTTGGGAAGTTTCATACCCAGAAAGGCCGAAATCACATTGAACTTCTCTTCTTCCGCATTGTGAATATGAAAGCCTCCCATCACCAGTTTGAGTCCCAATCCCGGAAAGGCATTCTGCACGGCACGAATGATATTGGTAATCCCCCGGTGTGAACAGGCACTCAGTACCGAAAGAGACTTTTCGCCCTTCAACACCAATGCCAGTTCATCTTCAAAAGTATCGGGACGCATCTCTCCTTCTATCTCCGTAAAGAAGTGTTCGAAGTGAGTGTCGTTCCTGTCCACCACCTTGACGTCCGGAAACGCAAATACGCCCGGTACAATCTCCGTAGTTTCGTCAACCAGCCAAAAGCGCGACTTATCCAATGCTTCGGGATGAAGCATTCCGTTCTCACGCTCGTTCTTGAACTTTTTCCGGAATACCTCACGCTTGCAAACCACCTTCGCTACACTGTTCATCTTCAGAAAGGCATAAAGCCCCCCTGTATGGTCACGATGTCCGTGAGATAACACCACATATTCCACATCGCTCAGATCGAGTCCCAACAGGCGGGCATTCCGGAGAAACAGATCCGAAGCACCGGTATCGAACAGCACTTTGTGTTCCCCCGCTTCAACAAGCAGGGAAAGCCCATGCTCTCCCTGTAATCCCTTACCGTAAACACTGTTTTCCGCGAGGGTTGTTATTTTGTAGTTCATTTATCGAACGTTTATTCAACAATAGTCACCCATCCGTGAGTATCGGGTTCGTCACCATACTGGATGCCACGCAATTTATTATAAAGCTTCTCACAAACCGGTCCCGGCTTTCCATCTTTCGAAATCACATACGACTTGCCATTCTCAAGGTCGTCAATACGTTCGATCGGACTGATAACGGCAGCAGTACCACAAGCTCCCGCTTCTTCGAAAGTGCTCAACTCTTCTTCGGGTACCGGACGGCGCTCTACTTTCATGCCCATATCTTCCGCCAACTGCATCAAGCTCTTATTGGTGATGGAAGGAAGGATGGAAGTAGACTTCGGAGTGATGTAGGTATTGTCTTTAATACCAAAGAAGTTGGCCGCACCACATTCGTCAATGTATTTTTTCTCTTTTGCGTCCAGATAGAACTCGCAGGAATAACCCAAGTCGTGAGCCTTCTTATTGGCGCGCAGACTGGCTGCATAGTTTCCACCGACTTTGTAGATACCGGTTCCGTGAGGCGCAGCACGGTCGTACTCGCGGATAATGACATAAGGATTGGTAGAGAAGCCACCCTTGAAATAAGGACCGACCGGTGTGACAAATACAACAAACATATATTCATCTGCCGGATGGACACCCACCTGGGCACTGGTTCCGATAAGCAACGGGCGAATGTAAAGAGAAGCTCCACTCTCGTAAGGAGGAATAAAGCGTTCGTTCAATTTTACCACTTTCAGGATAGCTTCCTTGAAACGTTCCGTCGGCAATTCAGCCATCATGATGCCCTGACAGGTGGACTGCAGACGCGCAGCATTCTCCTCCAGACGGAAAATACGCACTTTACCGTCTTTACCACGGAAAGCTTTCAAACCCTCGAAGGCTTCCTGACCATAATGCAGGCAAGTGGCAGCCATGTGCAGGTTCAACACCTCGCTACTGCTTATTTCGAGTTCGCCCCATGCGCCGTTACGGAAATTGATTCTCACATTGTAGTCTGTCTTCATATAACCGAATGACAGATTAGCCCAGTCTATTTCTTTCATATCGTTAGTTATTAGTTATTTTCGATTGAGCAACAAAAATAACCTTTATTCTTCAGATAGCCTCTTTTCTTGCAGTAATTTTTCAATTTCCTGATCTGCCTTTGTCAGCTTTCCGGTACAGAAAGCTATTATTTCATTGGCTTCTTTTATTTTTTCACTCAGTTCGTCAATCTCCAGTTCGTTACTGTCTATCTGCCGAACAATCTTTTCCAGGCGTTCTATAGCCTGTGAATAGGTCTCTTTCTTCTTGGCTGGCATATTACTATTTTACTATTATACAGGAAACCCCTCCTCCGCAGAGCAGGCAGAGAGGTTACCGGATGATTTGGAAAAACATTTCAAACGGCATGGACTTATTCGACTCTCGACTTCACTTCTCCTTCGTAAAGGCGGGTTATCAGCTCGTCTCCCGATTGCAGGCAGGCAGCACTCTTCACCGCCTTCCCGTCTTTCAGAGTGATGCTATACCCTCGTTTCAACAGCTTCTGAGGCGAAGCGTCCGCAATGCGGTTCTGTAAAAGTTCCAGCCGGTGGTGCTGTCGGGCCAATAAAGTTTCGGCAGCATGCGAGAGATTGCTTTTCGCCATCTGCAACTTTATCCGCGATTCCGACAGTTTACGCATCACTTGTGACGGTATGCGTGCCTGTAGCAAAGCAAGCCTCCTGCGTTCTTGCTCCAGGCGGTAGAAAACACGGGCATGCAGTTCTTCGGCCAACGCCCCGAGCCGGTCTGCCGCCTCTTCCATCCGGTCGATCAGCAGTTCGGCCGCTGCTGTCGGAGTTTTCACGCGGGTATGGGCTACAGAATCGAGTACGGTATCGTCCCGCTCGTGTCCGATGCCGGTTATGACAGGCAACGGAAACTGTGCACAGGCAGCAGCCAACAGATAAGTATCAAAACCGGACAAATCGGAAGTGGCACCTCCACCACGGATGATAACCACCACATCGAACTCGTCCACCCGGGCATTCACTGCATCGAGGGCAGCCAATACAGACTCCTCCACCTGGTTGCCCTGCATCAGGGCGGGAAAAAGTTCCGTACGGAAGTAGAACCCGCGCGGGTTGTGCTGCAACTGATGGCAGAAATCGCCATAACCGGCTGCCGTAGCCGAAGAGATGACCGCAATGCGTTGTGGCAATAACGGCATCTCCAACTCTTTGTTCAGCGTCAACACCCCTTCTTCTTCAAGCTGCCTGAGTATCTCCCGGCGGCGGCGTGCCATATCGCCCAATGTATAGGTAGGGTCGATATCCTGCACGGTCAAGCTGTAACCATACAATTCATGGAAAGCAACCGTCACCTTGACCAACACCTTTATGCCGGAAGTAAACAACTGTCCGGTGGACTCCTCAAAATAAGGTTTCAGCAGCCGGTAGATGTTAGCCCAGATCGTTCCTCTTGCCTTGGCTATCAGATTATTGCTGCGGGGATCTTTCTGGACAAACTCCAGATAGCAATGCCCGGTACTGTTTGTACGGACATCGCTCAACTCCGCCTGTACCCAGTATTCATCGGGCAGGCACTGCTCCAGACTCCGCCGGACCAAGGCATTCAGTTCATAAAGAGAAAGCGTGTCTTGCATATCTTATTTTTTCTTCGAAACAGATTGATAAGCTTTCCACAGATCGGGCACTCCGTATCCGTAGATATTGTCGGGGAAATCGATCCGGTCACCGGATTGACGCACCAGTTCGATGATTTCCTTTGCAGTCAGTTGCGGACAAGCTTGCCACAGGCAAGTCACCATGCCGCACAGGATCGGTGAAGCAAACGAGGTTCCACTCGCTTTACGCAGATTACCGTTTGTCCCCATCACATCCGAGTTCAGCCCCACGGCAACGACATCGGGTTTCACGCGATTATCGGCTGTGTTGCCGATAGAAGAAAACGAAGCCAACACGCCTCTCCGGTCGATAGCACCTACCGTCAGCACATTCTCCGCATCCCCCGGTGTCGTGATTTTCTTCCATGAAGAGGCACCCGAATTACCGGCACTGCACACCAGTACGATTCCTTTATCCGCCATTTTCGACGCCTGGCGGGACATCAGTGCGTGGTGTCCGTCCAAGTCACGATACTTATAGTTCTTGGTAGAATCATCAAAGGTGAAATATCCCAATGAAGTATTCACCACATCTACTCCGACACTATCGGCAAACTCGACAGCCGCCGCCCAGTAGTCCTGCTCCACCAAATGCTCGGACGCTTCGTCTTCACTGCGGAGCAACCAATAAGAGGCTTCGGGAGCCGTACCCACCATTACATAAGGATCATTCATCGCCATGCAGGAGAGGACGGCCATTCCGTGCGATCCTTTGGCGTAGATATCGCTTCCCGGTTCCACGAAATCTTTCGTACCCAGGATGCGGATGTTTTTCATAGCCTCTATCTTGTCCACGTTATGATATCCGGCATCGATCACGGCAATGGTCATGCCTTGTCCCTTAAATCCGGCCTCATGCAATTTTTCGCCGTTACTGATTTCTATCTGCCGGAGGGCAGGACCGTAGTAGTTCTCACTCTTGAGCGGACTGTTCGCCAGGGAGTCCCGTTTATCTTCCGCTGCAGGTTTCGACGGAGCAACCCATACCTTCTCGGTAGCACGCACAAAAGGCAGTGCGGCAATTTCGCCTATCACGGCACTGTCGTTACATGACACGGTGACGAAATTATCCCATTTTCCCATAGCCACAATCTTCACTCCCTTGTCGCGAATGGCATCCACATACCGACGGCAGACCGGCAGATCGGTAGAGTCGACAGGCAACTGTTGACGCTGGCGGCGGGCGATGGCTTTTTCCGACAAGAATTTCTCGGGATGATCCAGTGAATAAGTGGTCGCAGCCTTATCTTTCAGGCTGATGCGATACTTTAACGTATCCTGTTGTGCCGACGCTCCCAAAGCAACGAAGACCAAGGCAATAAGTGCTAATTTTTTCATCTCGTATTTTTATTTTTGTTTTTGTTTCTATTTCCAGTCTTTGTTCTGTTCAATCACTAACCCGATACCGCGTTGCGAAGCGATAAACGCACCGCCCAACACCCGCCGGCCTTCATAAAACACGGCCGACTGCCCCGGAGCAATCGCCGACGCCTCCGCCAAGAAACGAACCAGCAGATGCCCGTCTTCAAGCCTCTTCACCCGGCAAGGAATCGGACGGCTTCTGTAACGGATGCGCACCGCCAGGTCCGGACACGCAAACAATTCATCCTCATCCACAATGTTGTCTTGCTCCGCCACCATGTATTCGGCTCTCAACTGCCCGGCATCACCCAGCATGACGGTGTTCTTCTGCGGATTGATTTTCAAGACATAGGCCGGTTTTCCCAGTGCGATCTCCAGTCCTTTACGCTGTCCGATGGTATAATAAGGGAAGCCTTTGTGCTGCCCCAGCTTTACACCTTCTGAACTGACAAACCATCCCGGACCTACCTCAGCATCCAGCTCCGGACACTGTTCGCGAAGAAAATCGCGATAGTCTCCTTTAATAAAGCATACCTCCATACTCTCCCCTTCCTTCGACTTGGCTTCATAGCCTTTCTCATGTAGATAGTCACGGACGGTCTGCTTGGTATAGTTACCCAAAGGAAAAATGCAACGTCGCAGCACGTCCTGTCCCAGTCGCCAGAGGAAATAGGACTGGTCTTTCTTGTCATCATCACCGGCAACGATATAGATATGTCCGTTCCGCTCTTCCAACCGGGAGTAATGACCGGTGGCTATCCAGTCGCACCCCAGCTTGTCAGCCCATTCTATCAACATCCGGAACTTAAATAACGGATTGCACATCACGCAAGGGTTCGGCGTACGCCCCTGACGGTACTCGTCTATAAAGTTTTTGACAATGGTATCTTTAAAAGGAACGCGTTCATCGGCCACATAATGCTCTATCCCCATACGTGCCGCCAACTCCCTGGCATCCTGCGGCTCGTCGCCCCAGACACGCATGGTGACACCCACTATCTCATATCCCTGCTCTTGCAGCATCAGGCAGGTGGCGGTGCTGTCTATCCCCCACTCATACCGACAAGAACACGCTTCTTGGATTCTTTCATATTCATTCTCTTTTTACGAAGAATGCAAATGTACAAGATTCCCGGCAGAATACAATCAATTGGACAAGTTAGTATACAAACTTTAAAACTACAGGGGGCATAACAGACCTCATGTCATGGCAATGTCTCCTACATATCCATGAACAGAACACTTGTAGAACGATGCTTTTGTCTTTCTGTCAATTTGATATCAGAACCTCCCTACATTTCGGTTTTTCGGGCCGACGGAAAGCTTCGTAAGAAAAAACGGCCTACACGCAATCAGCCGATTATCCTTTTAGCAGCCAATCGGACAATAACCATACAATAAGAAGCGGAAAGACACAGAAAGAGACCAGTAGAGAAGGCGAATCGTAAAAGGAGGAGCTTTTTATCACCTCCCAAAGCTCTCTTAGCGACTAACAACCGGAGAGGAATCGGGCACTTTAGAAGTAAGATTCCGGAACAATAGGAGATATGAGTGAAAACATTAGGAGATATTTTGAAAACATATAAGCATTTTCGGAAAATGTAACCGTCTTTTGGAGCAAACGCTTCCTTCTTTTTCCCGGAAACAACCGTTCATTTTCCCCAAAGCCCGGCTCTTCTCCCTCCTGACCCCGGCTTTCCGTCCTTAAAAGCACTGTTTTCCCGCTCCATTACACCCGGTTTGCCGATCCGGAGCAAAGGGGCTGTCACCCAAACACCGACTTTAATTACTTTCTGCGCACGAAAAGCGGCCACAAGTAGCAAAAGAACAATAGGAAACCTATGAATGCAGTCGCCGAACTCCTCCCGGCATTTCCGCCGGGACACACAAGTATATATCTAAAATGTTATTACATAGTCCTATCCTTTAACTCAACCACAAAAGGGATAGAGCAGAAAAGAGAAATAAAAAAAATAGCTAAAAGCATTTGCCTTCTTCAAAAAGAATCAGTATATTTGAAGTATAAGAAGACTCAGATATGGCAAACCCCAAATTACCGGGAATACCCGAAGCTGAACAAGCTCTGTTGTATGCCAAACTGAATGAATACAACCGGGGCCGCATGTCTTACAAAGAGGCAGGAGCCTATTTTGTGGTTCTGCCAAGACCGGGACATCCCACTTACTCGGTCTGGATCTATTCGCCTACACTCGAGAAGAACAGACTTCTGTTTATTCACGAACTCTCAGCAGACATCAACGAATCACTGCGGATGGCAAGCACGCTGTTTTTCTTTTCCAGGCGTTGCCTGCTGATCGTGGAATACAATGAGAAGAGGATGCAAAGCAACGGAGACGATATCATATCGTTCGGAAGGTATCGCGGACACTATCTGCACGAAATCCTGAAAGTAGATCCGGCCTACCTGAGCTGGATAGCCTACAAATTCACACCCAAAATCCCCAAGCAGGAGCGTTTTGTAGCCATAGCGCAAGTATATCACTCTGTACATCTGGACATCATGCAACGAAAGGCACGGCAGAAACGCGAAGCCGGCCGTTTTCTGGGCAACGAGGGTGAAAAGTTGGAGGGCCTGAATCTAAAAGTGGTAAGAGTGCGGCTTGAAGACGATCCGTATAAAACAAGGGTCATGGGTACTTCCGTTCAGTTCTTTGTACGACAGATAGTAACGTTAACCAATCCGTCCGGAAATCTGGTGGTCCTAAGGATTTCTTCGAAAACACCCAGCCCCGTATCCTGCCAACTTCCGGCACTGGAACATGAGTTCCGCCCCGGCGAGATAGTCCACATCGCCTCGGCACGGATAGCGCGCACGTACGAAAGTTATGGCTCAAAGTATACACGTTTGAGCCATGTGAAGTTTCATCCGGCGGATTAACGCTTTCTCCAGTCATCCTTTACATAGTCAGACGGATAAGAAGTAGAATCCACGACTCCACCTTTCTGACGAATCCAGGTATCAAACGTCCGGGTACCCTCATTAAGTACAATAACACGAGCACCATTGGGTAAATGATTGTACTCCGTATTCCCACCGGTAAAACGGCCGTAAGCTAAAAGAATATTCTTCCACATCACAGCGTAATCATTATCATGATCGTGTCCTACAAAAACGCCCATCACATCTCCTGCCTCTTTCATGGCAGCAAACATACCGGTATTCAACTGTGGCGCACAAGCCTTTTCCATACGGGTACCACGAAGAATGGCATTCTCGTTGGCAGCAGCTTCATTATACTCCGGAAGTGGAATATGGAAGAAAGCTAATGCCGGATAAGGTTTGCCACCATTCCGGGCAGTATAGGCGGCACTTTGAGCACGATACCATGAGACTTGACCGAAAGTCAGCCACGCATATCCGTCTACATCTTTAAGCGAAGAGTAGGAGTGTGAATCCATACAATAAAGCAGTGCAGCATCCTTTGAAGCGTCGGCAGAGGATTTCACTGTCAGTATATAGTCCGGCGAAGGAGAAGTACCACGGTCGGGCAACAGATTTCCGGCTACTCCACGAATCAAATCATAAAGTTCGGCACAGGTCTTTCCCTGTTCATTATCATGATTCCCAAAAGTAACAACGAACGGAAGGTGCCGATGTTCCACTTGCCCAAGCACCTGAAGCATACCTTTATCAGCAGGAGAAGAATAAACGACATCACCGGTAAAAATCACAAGATCGGGATGTTCGGCATCCAATACTTCCCCTATACGTTCAAGAGCTACATCCGAAGCCGGATTACCATACTTGAAATGTACATCGGTGAACTGGACAATTTTGAACTTACCGTCTTTATTAAATCGCAAAACGGTATTTTGGGCAGCACTATCATTTATTGCCATGAAAGAAAACAAAACGGCCAATAAGGTCCCAAGAATCTTTTTCATACTATGTATGTTTAGGAGATGAATTCAATCACACGCGATTGATCAGCACGGTTGCATAGGCAGAGATACCTTCTTCCCGCCCGGTAAAACCAAGTTTCTCGGTGGTAGTGGCTTTAATGGAAATATCGTCTGCATCGATCCCCGTCACTTCGGCAAGCACTTGCTGCATCGAAGGGATATGGGCTTTCAGTTTAGGGCGCTCCGCACAGATAGTGGCGTCGATATTACCGATCTGATAGCCTTTGGTAGCAATCAGCTCCACTGTTTTCTTTAATAAAATCTTGCTGTCTATATTCTTATATTCACCGGCATTGTCAGGGAAGTGATAACCGATATCACGCATGTTGGCAGCACCCAGCAAAGCATCACAAATAGCATGCACCAATACATCGGCATCCGAATGTCCCAACAATCCTTTTTCATGTTCCAAAAGAATGCCTCCTAACCAAAGTTCACGTCCTTCGACCAATTGGTGGACGTCGAAACCAAAACCTACTTTTATTTTCATAAGAGTTATTTTATAAATGAATAAAGGAGTATCCGGACTTACCGGATATAGAAATCAAGCAACTTCTCGGTTTCAAGGTATCCCTCCAAATGCTGGCCGATACTGACCGGACCGACTCCTACAGGCGTACCGGTGAAAAGAAGGTCACCGATTTTCAGAGTCACAAAGCGGCTGACATAAGCAATGATATCGTCTATCCGGAACAGCATATCGGCAGTATGCCCCTGCTGTACCGTTTTCCCGTCTATATCCAGGTGGAAATGAAGATTCTGCACATCGGCCAGTTGCTCCACCGGTACAAATGTGCCAATGGCAGCGGAACTATCGAAACCTTTACATAATTCCCAAGGATTGCCGACCTCACGAAACCTGCGCTGTAAATCGCGTGCAGTGAAGTCGATGCCGACTGTCACCGCATCATAATAACGATGAGCAAAGCGTGAAGCTATATTCTTTCCCAAGCGATTGATGCGCACTACCAGTTCTGTTTCATAATGCACTTCATTCGAAAAATCGGGAATAAAGAAAGGTTTGCCATCTTTAAGGATAGCCGAATCGGGTTTCATGAAAATTACCGGCTCTTTATTCTCCAACGTATGTCCCAGTTCCCCGTTGTGCCGGGCATAATTCATTCCAACAGCTATAATCTTCATGCTCTATTCTATTTCATTAAAATTCAAACGATTAAACATAACAGCGAGGTGAGCGTAAAGTGATGTGTTCTGCACCACGATATCTTCCGGAACACGAATACGGAAAGGGGTAAAATTCCAGACGGCTTTAATACCACCAGCCACCATCGTATCTGTAATGCATTGGGCAATCTCGATGGGCACGGTCAGTACACCGATGTGCACACCGTACTCCTGCATCTTCTTCTGAAAATCGTCAGAGTGGAAAATGGGAATCCCATTGAGCGTAGTGCCTACCAGCGACGGGTTTACATCAAAAGCAGCTACAATCTCCAAGCCGAAATGGCTAAGTCCGGAATCACGCAATAAAGCTCCTCCCAGACTTCCTACACCGAACAGGAAAGCCTTGTGCATATTTGTAAAGCCAAGAAAATCTTCCAGAACGGCAATCAGCGCATCCACTTCATACCCCACCCGCGTACGACCGGAAATATTAACATACGACAAATCTTTCGCAATCTGCGAAGCATCGATGTTTATTTCTTTGGAGATCTGGGTAGAAGAGACGTAACGTTCACCTTTCTGCTTCAGCAACTTTACATTCGAAAGATACCAAGGCAGCCGACGCAAAGTAGGCTCCGGAACCTTTGTACTGTCTTTATGCTGTATCTGATTGTTCATAGTCACTTCATTCTGCTTTTACATTAGCGATTGACAAAATTACACTATTTTTTTCCGAAATGCCATAAGGATGTCATAGAAGCTTAACATAATTTCTACATACAAAAACGCCCGGGGACACTTAATAGTTTGCAAGGTTCGAACAATATATTGGATTTTTGAACTTAATTAATAGACTGGAATAATGAAGAACAGCGATTGGAAAGACCGGCTGAACGTGGTTTACTCCACCAACCCGGATTATAATTATGAGATGGATAATTCAGGATCAGCTTCCTTCAACACTTCTCTTACAGTCTTCTTACCATCCATGATATCCTCCTGGTTCAGCAAGCAAACTTCCTTCAAGAACTTACCCAGACGACCTTTAGCAATGTTTTCAATCATCTGTTGTGGCAAGTTAGCAGCTTTTTCAGCAGAAACAGTAGCAATGATTTCCTTAGCTTTGGCAATATCTTCGTCAGTGATCCAGCCCTTAGCCTTGTTACTTTCCATATGTTCTTCGCTGTCTACGTGTGCAGGGTTGATACCAGCCTTCTTCAAGGCAACTTCAACAGCCTTGTCTACTTGTTCTTTCTTAGTCTTGTCAATAGCTACCTGTATTTCAGCTTCTTTACAGATTCAGGAACACCGGCTTCATCAATTGCAATAGGATTCATAGCGGCAATCTGCATAGCAACTCCGTGAGCGGCAGCTTCAGCTTCCTTATTCATGGCAACAATAGTACAAAGCTGGTTATTTCCCTGGTGGTTATAAATAGAAGTATAAGCACCTTCAACCACATTGTAACCATCCAATTCCATTTTTTCACCAGTGATACCACTACGGTCTGTTACTGCATCTTGTACAGTACCGTTACCCATAGGCAAAGCCTTTACTTCTTCCAAAGTCTTACACCTGTTGGCAACAGCAGCATCCAGAATAGCTTGAGTCAAAGCTATGAAATCAGCGTTTTTAGCAACGAAGTCGGTTTCGCATTTCAAAGCGATGATAGCAGCAAATTCGCCATCCTTTTTTGCCAGCACACAACCTTCAGATGCTTCACGGTCAGAACGTTTTGCAGCAACAGCCTGTCCTTTTTTACGGATAATTTCCATTGCTTTATCGATATCGCCGTTTGCTTCAGTCAAGGCGTTCTTGCAATCCATCATACCAGCTCCACTAATCTTACGAAGCTTGGTTATTTCAGCCATAGTTACAGCCATAATATTCCTTTATTTTTTAATTGTTAGTAATATCTTTAAAACAGAATTGAGAATTGAAAATTGAGAATTGAGAATCAACAGCATAATCTGCCCCTTCCCCAATTTTCAATTCTCAACTCTCAATTTATACTATTAAGCTTCTTCGTCTTCTTTCAAGAAAGCGGCAGCCTTAGCAGCATTGATAGCTTCTTCTTCGGCTTTATCCATACGAGCCTTGGTATTTTTCTTCTTACCAGCACCCTTAGGAGCATTTTCACCGGCAGCTTCCATATCTACTTTTTCAGCTTTTCTTTCTTCCAAACCTTCAGCGATAGCACCACAACAAGCATCCAAGATCACTTCTACAGACTTAGTAGCATCATCGTTTGCAGGAATCACGAAGTCTACGTTTGAAGGATCTGAATTTGTATCAACGATAGCAAATACAGGGATACCCAAGCGGTTAGCTTCACGAACTGCAATGTTTTCTTTCAACACATCGACAACGAACAGTGCTGACGGCAAACGAGTCAAATCAGCGATAGACCTAAGTTCTTTTCCAATTTAGCACGCTGACGAGAAATTTGCAGGACTTCTCTCTTAGAAAGGTTTGAATAAGTACCATCGTTGGTCAACTTATCGATAGTAGCCATTTTCTTCACAGCCTTACGGATAGTCGGGAAGTTAGTCAACATACCACCCGGCCAACGCTCTATTACATAAGGCATATTTACAGAAGCAGCTTTCTCAGCTACTACTTGTTTAGCTTGTTTCTTAGTAGCAACAAACAGGACTTTCTTACCTGATTTTGCGATTTGTTTCAGTGCATCAGCAGCTTCATCTACTTTAGCAACTGTTTTATGGAGGTCAATGATATGGATACCATTGCGTTCCATGAAAATATAAGGAGCCATTGAGGGATTCCACTTTCTCTTAAGGTGTCCGAAGTGGCAACCGGCTTCCAATAATGTATCGAAATTAGTTCTAGACATTTTGTTATTCTTTAAATCGTTTACTTTCTTTTTTGTTTATCTCAACCAACCATCGGGTAGTCCGCTACCAAGTAGAGTCCCGCTGGTTTAGATACTAAACGCTTCTTAACCAGTTCCAAGTAAAACCGGATATTAACGTTTACTGAACTGGAATCTACGACGTGCTTTGGGCTGACCCGGCTTCTTACGTTCTACAGAACGAGAGTCACGTGTCATGAAGCCTTCTGAACGAAGAGCCGTTTTATCTTCAGGGTTGATTTTAACCAGCGCACGAGCGATAGCCAGACGCAAAGCCTGTGACTGTCCTGTAAAACCACCACCGTAAAGATTTACTTTGATATCATATTTTTCAGCAGCCTCTAGCTTGTTCAAAGGCTGTTTTACTACATACTGAAGAATAGTTGATGGAAAGTACTGTGCAAGGTCTCTCTTGTTAATAGTAATCTTTCCTGTACCTTCGCTTACGAACACGCGTGCTACGGCGCGTTTACGTCTGCCTAATGCATTTACTACTTCCATTCTTTATTATTTAAGTGAGTTTATATCAATTGATTTCGGAGTCTGAGCCTCATGTTTGTGTTCACTACCAGCGTAAACATACAAATTGCCCAGCAACTGTGCTCCCAGACGATTTTTAGGAAGCATACCCTTTACTACTCTCTTCAACAGTTTTTCTTCACCGTTAGGTTTCTTCATCAACTGAGCAGGAGTCATTTCTCTCTGACCACCGGGATAACCTGTATAGCGCAAGTAAACCTTGTCGTTCCACTTGTTTCCGGTAAATTTCACTTTGTCTGCATTAATGATAATAACATTATCACCGCAGTCAGCATGAGGGGTAAAGTCTGGTTTGTACTTTCCTCTCAACAGTTTCGCAACTTTCGAACCGAGACGGCCTACGACCTGATCGGTTGCGTCGACAACAACCCATTCTTTATGAGCTGTTTCTTTGTTTGCAGAAATGGTCTTGTAACTTAAAGTATCCACTCTTAAATTCTTTTTTAAATGTTAACTACTAAAAAACAATTCTTCCCAGCGTTTCTAACCGTTCCCGGACAAAGAACTATTAACACGCTAAGAATTAACCTTTATAAACTTTTGATAATAATCGGCTTGCAAAGAACCGGGAATAATCGTGAAATTAACGATTTGGCCGTCATCACTCAATACCTTAAATGTATTACTGGGTTTCAACTCTCCCGGAACATCGGGAGATTCGGACACATAATGGCAGAGCTGCCAAATGCCTTTCAACTCGGCCAACCACCTTGAATTTGGTTTTCTTCTGGGCCATCGCACCTGTTACCGCCAACAACATAATTGAAAGCATGGTAAAGAAATAGAGCTTTTTCATGATAGTATTATTTTAGTTAACACTCTCGAATGCGTATTTCCAAATATAAAGATTTATTTTGAGAAAACAGCAATTAGAGTGCATAAAAAAACTCGCATAACCAGAAGATTATGCGAGTTTTACATAAATATACCGAAATATTAGAAATCAGCATTTCTCGGTGTACGCGGGAACGGTATCACGTCACGGATGTTCGCCATGCCTGTTACAAACAGTAACAGGCGTTCAAACCCCAGTCCGAAACCGGAATGAGGACAGGTACCGAACTTACGAGTATCCAGATACCACCACATATCCTTCATCGGAATATGCATTTCTTCAATACGAGTCATCAATTTATCATAATCAGCCTCACGTTCGGAACCACCTATAATCTCACCGATTTTCGGGAAAAGAACGTCCATTGCACGCACAGTCTTGCCGTCCTCGTTTTGCTTCATATAGAAGGCCTTGATTTCCTTCGGATAGTCAGTCAGGATGACCGGACGTTTGAAGTGCTCTTCCACCAGGTAGCGTTCGTGCTCAGAAGCCAAGTCAACCCCCCAGTAAACGGGGAATTCGAACTTGTGACCTTTTGCTACGGCATCTTCCAGTATCTTGATGCCTTCCGTATATGGCAGACGAACGAAATTTTCTTTCAATACACCTTGCAGACGTTCAATCAAGCCTTGTCGAACATGTCGTTCAGGAACTTCACATCATCTGCACAGTTATCCAAAGCCCATCTCACACAATATTTGATGAACTCTTCAGCCAAATCCATATTCTCCTGAATTTCGTTGAAAGCTACCTCCGGCTCAATCATCCAGAACTCGGCCAAGTGGCGCGGAGTATTAGAGTTTTCGGCACGGAAAGTAGGACCGAACGTGTAGATTGCACCCAAAGCAGTGGCTGCCAACTCACCTTCCAACTGTCCGGAAACTGTCAGACTGCCTGCTTGCCGAAGAAGTCGTCATCATAAACGATAGAACCTCTTTCATCTTTTTTCAGATCATATAGATTCATGGTAGTCACCTGGAACATCTGTCCGGCACCTTCACAGTCAGACGCCGTAATGATAGGCGTATGAAAATAGAAGAATCCCTTTTCATGGAAAAATTTGTGGATAGCAATTGCCATATTATGACGGATGCGGAACACTGCTCCAAATGTATTGGTACGCGGACGCAAGTGAGCTATCTCGCGCAAGAATTCCATGGAGTGACCTTTCTTCTGTAACGGATATGTGTTGTCGCAAGTACCCAGCACTTCGATTTCTTTAGCCTGCACTTCCACCTTTTGGCCGGAACCCACTGATTCCACCATTTCCCCGTTCACGCTGATACAAGCTCCGGTGGTGATCAGCTTCAGCATCTCTTCATCGAAGTTCGCCAGATCTACTACGATCTGCACATTATTTATTGTAGAACCGTCATTCAGTGCGATAAAGTTAACTTGTTTGCTGCCTCTACGGGTGCGAACCCATCCTTTCACATTGACCATAGCGCCAATATCTTCACGCTTCAACAGATCAACAATTTTTGTTCTACCAATCTTTTCCATTTAACTTATTCTTTTTAGATACAAGAAGACGAGGTTTAAAACACAAGATTCATTTTTCCTGCTTTCTTTCCCCGTCCTCTGTCAAGTTGTTATTTATTGACTTATTACTCAAACGAACCCATGCGGAGGTAGTTTACTTCTGCTTCCGACAGGTAACGCCAGTCTCCGCGACGCAAACCTTTTTTGGTCAGTCCGGCAAAGAATACACGGTCGAGTTTCACTACTTTATAACCCAGTGATTCGAAAATACGGCGAACGATACGGTTCTTTCCGGAGTGAATTTCGATACCTACCTGGTCTTTCTTGAAATCATCGGTGTAGCTGATCGCATCTGCATGGATTTCGCCGTCTTCCAACTGGATGCCAGCTGCAATCTGCTCCATATCCGCTTTTGTCAGATTCTTGTCCAGATGAACATGATAGATTTTCTTTTTCAGAAATTTCGGGTGTGTCAGCTTAGAAGCCAAGTCACCGTCATTTGTCAACAGCAATACCCCTGTTGTGTTACGGTCAAGACGTCCTACCGGATAGATACGTTCGTTACAAGCGCCTTTCACCAAATCCATTACCGTACGGCGCTCCTGCGGATCGTCCGATGTGGTAACCGTATCTTTCGGTTTATTCAACAACACGTATACTTTGCGTTCAATGCTAACCGGTTCTTCGTGGAACTTCACCACATCCGAGCGTTTGATCTTTGTGCCCAACTCTGTTACTACTCTCCGTTGACAGAAACTACACCTGCCGTAATAAATTCATCAGCTTCACGACGAGAGCAGACTCCTGCATTAGCCAGGAACTTATTCAGACGGATCGGTTCATTCGGGTCCACAAATTGTTCTTTGTATTCGATCTGTTTCTTCATGCTGTACTTAGCGTTCGGGTCATAATCAGCGGTACGTGGACGAGGACGATAACCGCCTTGACGGTCGTTGTTATATCTCGGACGATAACCTCCGCCGTTGTTGCTGCGATAGCCGCCGCCTTCGCCGTTATTGAAACGGGGACGATAGGGACGATCACCACCTTCGCGGTTGTAAGAAGGACGTTGAGGACGATCGCCACCTTCACCACTATTGAAACGGGGACGGTAAGGACGATCGCCACCTTCACGGTTGTATGAAGGACGTTGAGGACGGTCGCCATAAGACGGACGCTCACCACCTTCGCCGCTATTGAAGCGGGGACGGTGAGGACGGTCATAAGAACCACCTTCACGGTTGTAAGAAGGACGTTGAGGACGATCATAAGAACTACCTTCGCGGTTGTAAGGACGTTGCGGACGGTCGCCACCTTCACTATTGTTATTGAAGCGAGGACGATAGGGACGGTCGCCGCCTTCACGATTGTATGAAGGACGTTGGGGACGGTCGCCATAAGAGCGATCACCATAAGAACGCTGTGGGCGTTCTCCACCTTCACTGTTGGTATTAAATCGCGGGCGATACGGACGATCCCCTCCTTCACGGTTGTAAGAAGGACGATACGGACGTTCTCCTCCCTCTCTGTTGTACGACCTGTTACCATCACGGCCGGCACCTGTATTCTCTTCATTGAAAGAATTTTCGCGCCATTCTTCGTTTTCTGTGCTCATTTTTTTATTCGAATAAAATTAGACTTTTGGCCTCACGGCCTATTTAAAAAACACGTTTATTGTATAAGTAAACAATTAAAGCCCCGTATATGTATGCGGAGTAATTGCTCTTAACTCTTTTTTAATATCTTCGCTTACATTCAGTTCTTCGATAAACTCTTTAATAGAACTTTCCGTAATCGCCTGGTTTGTCCGCGTCAAAGCTTTCAACGCTTCATACGGATGCGGGTAAGCCTCACGGCGAAGGATAGTCTGAATAGCCTCAGCTACCACGCTCCAACAATTATCCAAATCACGGTAGATAGCCGGTTCATTCAATAACAGTTTGCGTAGTCCCTTCAGCGAACTTTGGATAGCAATCACGATGTGGCCGAAAGGCACACCCACATTACGGAGTACCGTTGAGTCTGTCAGGTCACGCTGCAAACGGGAAACCGGAAGCTTCACGGCCAAATGTTCCAGAATAGGAAGTGCGATACCCAAATTTCCCTCTGCATTTTCGAAGTCAATCGGATTGACCTTGTGCGGCATCGCGCTCGATCCGACCTCTCCGGCTTTGATCTTCTGCTTGAAGTATTCCATCGAGATATACTGCCAGAAATCACGATTCATATCCACCATAATGGTATTGATACGCTTCATCGCATCAAAGACAGCAGAAAGGTTATCGTAGTTCGAAATCTGAGTCGTATATTCTTCACGTTCCAATCCCAGTTTCTCTGCAACAAAACGATTGCCGAACGCTTTCCAGTCATACTCGGGATATGCCACGTGGTGCGCATTATAGTTTCCGGTTGCACCGCCGAATTTAGCAGTTACAGGACATGCTTTCAAAGTAGCCAACTGACGTTCCAGACGATAAACAAATACCATAATTTCCTTTCCCAGGCGAGTCGGAGATGCCGGTTGACCATGAGTTTTGGCAAGCATCGGGATGTCAGCCCATTCAGTCGCATAGGTTTTCAGTTGTGCAATCAGCTCTTCAATCAGCGGGTAATAGACCTGATCCAACGCCTCTTGATAGAAAGAGGAACAGACGTATTGTTGATATCCTGAGAAGTCAGTCCGAAGTGGATGAATTCTTTATAATCATCCATTCCCGCCCAGCTTATCAAACTCTTCTTTCAGGAAATATTCTACGGCTTTCACATCGTGGTTAGTTACACTTTCGATATCTTTAATACGTTGCGCGTCCGCTTCGAGAAGTTACGGTAGATATTACGTAAAGTTTCGTACACATTGCTATCGATTCCTTTTAATTGCGGCAAGGGAGTTCGCACAAGGTGATAAAGTATTCCACTTCTACCTGTACACGGTATTTGATCAGTGCAAATTCAGAGAAATAAGCTGCCAAAGCAGTTTTTCCTCTGTATCGACCATCAATCGGAGATATGGCCGTTAATACATCAAGTTCCATACGTTTTCAGACGGTACATTTTTAGATAATTATCAGACTGCAAAAACGGGTTTCTGTTTTTCTGCAAAAGCAAGTACATCCGCAACTTTATTCAATTGAATAGAAGGTATTTCGATAACAGGATTAGGAGCCGGAGCTTCAGGAATTGTATATTTAACATATTTCTTGATCACATTGCGAATCGAATCATACTTTGGAGTTACCCAGCCTGCCTCGCTAATAGGAGCATCATAATCATAACTGGTCATATCCGGCTGAATATCACGCTTCTTATCATAATTAGCACCACTCGTAAAACCAAAATTCGTACCTCCATGCACCATATAGAAGTTGAAAGAAACATCATTTTGCAGATACTTCTCGGTTTGACGAGCAATCCCGGAAGCTCCTATCTGCGGGAACGGCTCTGCCCAATGCGACAGCCAACCCGGATAAAATTCTGCAACCATATACGGACCTTTGCCGTCGTGATATTGATCAACCACTTTTTTCAAATTCTCAATATCACTTTCGCCATTCGCCGTAGGCAAAGCTCCCGGAGTAGCCCCACCCTCAAAAAGCCAACTGCCATCAGAAGTAAACAGAGGTACATTAAATCCTGCATCAGCCAACTGCTGCTTGATTTTAGCATTGTAAGCGCGATGTTCTTCCAAAGGTATATCCTTACGCTGGGCAACGTATGAACCAAATTCATTCTCACACTGCACCATTACAATCGGACCACCCTTTGTACACTGCAAACTACCGACCTCTTTATAAAGACGATCGATATACGCTTTTGTATATTTCAGAAACTCCGGATTATCTCTCCTGATTTCCATTCCTTTCACATTTTGCAACCACCAAGGATAACCACCGAATTCCCACTCGGCACAAACATAAGGCCCGGGACGCAAAATAACCATCATTCCCTCTTCACCTGCGGTTTTTATAAATTCAGCCAAATTCTTGTCACCTGTAAAATCCCATTTTCCGGGCTCCGGCTCATGAAGATTCCAGAACACATAGGTAGCCACTGTATTTAACCCCATACCTTTCATCATCTGCAACCGATGACGCCAATATTGATGAGGGATACGGGCATAATGCATCTCACCGGAAAGAACAGGCGTTATCTTTCCGTTACGATAAAAATGTCCATTCTTGATTTCAAACGTAGATTTCGACTGCGAGAACACGCACAATGGCATGACAGCCAACAACAAAAGTAAAAAAATCGATTTTGTTCGCATGGTAGTATTAATAGGTTTATTGATGAAGCAAAGTAAAGAAATAAATCACTTTCCCGCCAAATTTCCCTTTGTTTTCTTTTAAAAAATAACTTGAATTAATACACCATTGTATCAGGTAAAGTACAGAAAAAGAAAATCCTTACAGAAATATTCTGCAAGGACTCCGTATAGAGTGGGCGTTGACGGATTCGAACCGCCGACCCTCTGCTTGTAAGGCAGATGCTCTGAACCAGCTGAGCTAAACGCCCGATGTATCTTTCTTCGAAGAATATATAGCAAAATTGAATCTCTTTTCAATGTGGGCGTTGACGGATTCGAACCGCCGACCCTCTGCTTGTAAGGCAGATGCTCTGAACCAGCTGAGCTAAACGCCCATATATTCTTCATTGAAAGTGTTCGGTTGTGGGCGTTGACGGATTCGAACCGCCGACCCTCTGCTTGTAAGGCAGATGCTCTGAACCAGCTGAGCTAAACGCCCTTACACTTTCTTTTCAAAAGCGATGCAAAGGTATGGCTTTTCTTGAGACCTACAAATTATTTGCGATATTTTTTTTCAAAAAGTTTTCAACAGGTATAATAACAAACTGATTTTCAATTATAAAAAACAAGCATACAGAGTCTCCCCGAACGTATGTCCGGAAATACAATGGAGGCTTGACTTACAGGATTACATCCGACACCTAATAACACGTGCAGGATTACCTACCGCCACACAATCGTCCGGTATATCCTTTGTCACCACACTGCCGGCTCCGATCACACAACGGTCACCTATCGTCACGCCGGGACAAATGACAGCCCCGCCACCAATCCAACAGTCTTCGCCAATAGTTACCGGATAAGCATACTCTTTGGGGTTACGGCGTTCCAGATAATCCATTGGATGATGTGGAGTATAGATTTGCACACACGGACCTATCAATGTATGACTTCCGATGGTGATGAATGCTCCGTCAAGGAACGTACAATTGGCATTCACAAATACATGCTCACCCAAACGGATGCCATCGCCATGATCACAATGAAAAGGCGGGCAAATAATGGAAGTAGCCGGAAGATCAGGTATCAATTCTTCAAGTAGTCCCCGATAAGTTTCGTCATACGTACTCAAGCACCGCATTCGTGCCAATAACTTCTTGGCATGTTCAAATCTCACCTGTAATTCAGGTGCCGACATATCCGCCAATTCACCGCTACGCATTTTTTCTATTTCTGTCATCTCGATTCATTCTGTTTTTCCGTTTGTAAATACATATTTTGTCTCGTCCGAAAGCTGTTCGTTAAATTCAAACCCTTCCCAGGCGAATGTCTTCAATTGTTCAACAGATTCTATCCGGTTCTTCAGAATATAACGAGTCATCTCGCCCCGCGACATCTTAGTATAAACCACTACCGTAGCCAATTTTCCGTTTTTCCAGACGTGAAACTCGGGAGTTATCACACGAACCTCCTTCTCAACCCGCTTCCAATCGAAAAGTCCCCGCATTTCGTCACTTGCCAGATTACAAAGCACCCCACCGGCTTTCTTGATATCTGCAATAAACCGGTCTGTAAGGATTGGCTTCCAATAATCAAACATCGTTCTGTTGCCGGGTTCAGGCAACCGTACATCTCCCTCAAGCCGGTAAGGCCTAATCATATCGAGAGGACGCAACAACCCATAGCAGAATGAGGTCAATCTCAGATGATCCTGGGCATAGCAAAAGTCTTCTTCTGAAAAGTCCTGGGGGTGAACTCTTTTAAAAACAATCCCTGTATAAGCCAATAATGCAGGCAATTCCCGTGTACCCTCCGAGTGAAAAGCCTGATAGCGTCTATAATTTTCAACAGCAATCTTAGGATTCACCTTTAACAGCCATTCCAACTCCTCGACTGAAAATTGTGACATCTGCAGAGCAACCTCCGCTGCCTCCTTCCGGAAGCCGGGAAATGTAGTGAGAGGCGTTTTTGTCTTCGAAACGTCACTCATAGTTTTGGCACAAGATAAAAGTATCAGCATAGGCATTTTTCCTTATTTCAATGTTTCAAAGGAACAAAATTAATAGAAAAACGGCAGTATGCACTTTTTTTCTTATTTTTGTGCAGTCACTAAAACCTGAAAAACTAACATTTTACCTAAAATGAAGATTAAACGACTCTACTTACTGGGAGCCTGGCTCCTTTTGGGCGTCAGTGCTTCGGCCCAAATCACAAGTATTCAACCACAACCACAGCAGGTCCTTTCACAAGCCCGAAACCTGAGCTTACCGGACACCTATCTGATTGTTGGAGATACAGAGGCAAACACACATGCCGTCAGTGCCCTGAAAACCCTGCTTGCCGGAAAGCATTCGGATAAAAACGGGTTTCGCATCTATATCGGTGAAAAAGGGGACAAAGCTATCCGCAAATTCGCCCGACAGATTCCTAATCACAAAGAAGGCTATTATTTGGCCATCAATGATAAAGAGATTGTCTTAGCCGGCCAGGACGAAAGGGGAACTTTCTATGCCTTACAGACGTTAGCACAGTTACTGAATGACAATCAACTTCCTGTAGTAGAAATCAAAGACTACCCTTCAGTCCGTTTCCGCGGTGTAGTCGAAGGATTTTACGGAACCCCCTGGAGCCACGAAGCCCGTCTCCGTCAGTTGAAGTTCTACGGAGAGAATAAAATGAATACCTATATCTATGGCCCTAAAGATGATCCATACCACAGTTCTCCCAACTGGCGCCTGCCATATCCCGAAAAAGAGGCCCACCAATTACAGGAATTAGTAAAAGTAGCTCATGAGAACGAAGTCGATTTTGTTTGGGCTATCCATCCGGGACAAGACATCAAATGGAATAAGGAAGACCGCGATCTGCTACTGGCAAAATTCGAAAAAATGTACGATCTGGGAGTCCGTTCGTTCGCTGTATTCTTTGACGATATCTCGGGCGAAGGCACCAATCCGAACAAGCAAGCCGAACTGTTGAACTATATCGATGAGAAATTTGTAAAAGTAAAACCGGATGTAACTCCCCTTATCATGTGTCCTACAGAATACAATAAAAGTTGGTCGAATCCCAAGGGAAATTATCTGACTACCTTGGGAGAAAAGCTGAACCCTTCTATCCAAATAATGTGGACGGGCGACCGTGTCATTTCTGATATAACCAAAGACGGCATAGCTTGGATCAACGCACGCATCAAACGTCCGGCGTATATTTGGTGGAACTTTCCGGTATCAGATTACGTACGCGACCATCTTTTACTCGGACCGGTCTATGGCAACGACACGCAGATTGCCGATCAGATGTCTGGCTTTGTAACCAATCCGATGGAACATGCCGAAGCATCCAAAATTGCAATTTACAGTGTAGCCGGCTATGCATGGAATCCTGAAAAATACAACAGTGAACAGACATGGAAAGATGCTATCCGTACCATTCTGCCAAGTGCCGCAGACGAATTGGAATTTTTTGCAGCACATAACTCCGACTTGGGACCGAACGGACATAAATACCGCCGGGACGAATCTGTCGAATTGCAGCCGTTATCACAACGTTTTCTCGATAGCTACCTGAAAAACGGTTCATATACCGAAGCTGACTTCAACGCTTTGGAAGCAACTTTCGGAAAGATGGTAGAGTCCGGTGACATTTTGATGACCAACACAGGGAATCGTCCCCTCATTGTTGAAATGATGCCTTGGCTCCGTCAGTTTAAATTATTGGGCGAAACCGGGCAAGAAGTTCTGGCTATGGCCAAAGCTTATAAAAAAGGGGACAACTCACTCTTTATCCGGAAATACCGTCATGTGAAAGCACTGCAACAGCAAATGTTCCAGGTAGATCAAACCTATAACCAGAATCCTTACCAACCGGGTGTAAAAACAGCAACTAAAGTGATCAAACCACTGATAGATCAAACATTTACCACGGTCACCGAACGCTATAATAAGGAGCACGGTACACAATTGGATGCCGCAACAGACTATATGCCCCACAAACTGGTAAGTGACGTAGAGCAATTACGCAATCAGCCGTTACAGATCAAAACCAACCGTGTATTGGTATCACCTGCCAACGAAGTAATTAAATGGGGAGCCGGATGCACGCTGACCATCGAACTGGATCAAGCTTATCCGGGAGAAAATCTGGATATAGATTTCGGTAAACCGGACGTGGCTGCCTGGGGACAACTTGAAATTTCGGCTGATGGCAAAGAATGGCAGAAGGTCGATTTCAAACAGGAAAAGAACCGCATCACCTTGAACTTGAAACAAACACCTGTGAAAGCTGTACGTTTCAGTAATGTCGGCAATGCGGAACAAGAAGTTTACCTGCGCCGCTTCATGATTACTCTGGACAAATAGAAATTCATTAAAAACTTATCTGTGCAAAAGCCCCTTCCGATATTTTCGCTAAAATACGGAAGGGGCGCACACAAACAAAACAAACAATAATTCATCAACAGCCTTCACAGGCTATACCGATGAATATCACTAAAGATAGCATATAAAGAATATGCTCGTGAAAAAGCCGCCTTTCCAGGCTGCAGAGGATAAGATTAATCATTCAGCATGTTCATTTATCTTCGTACAAGAGCTTTCTCTTTCCTGTAATACACGAAATTTCATTTGTTGCTGTTCCCGCCAATAATAAAAACCTCCACACGAAATCTTACACAAAACAACATATTCTGTTTTACGCTTCCGCATCAGACGTAACAAAGGAGTACACAAAAACTTATCCGGTTCGGAAACACGTACCCTGATTGTTTTCTGCCCGGAAGAGACTCCATCGGGGCAAGGCAACCAGTCGATATCAAGTATGCCCAGAAGAGAATAACAATAAAAAGCAGAATGTTCATAAGCATACCATGCTCCTTCTTCCTGATACAGAAAAATACAATCAACATTCTGTGCTTCTATTTGCAATATCTCTTCCAGGGTCATACTACCGCAACGTTCTATTGAATAACTACTATCTTACGGGCTACAGTTTCCCCGCCGGAGGCGGAAGTCATCTGTACAGTCCCTCTCCTGTTCGCTCCGAAAGCTACGTGCAAATAAGCATGCGAACTGTATTTGCTACTGAGTTCCGACACCATGCCGTCCCCGGAAGAGCTCCGGGAGATGCGGCGGATGGGTGTAGAAAGAGCCAGCCGGGAGATGTCGGATTCAACACCCGTACCGTCCAGTTACGATCGGTTGAACCGACCAAATCGAGGACAAACGAATCGATATCTTTCTGATCCGATATGATGGGATTCCAACTGACACGAACCGGCTGAGACAGATTATCACACGTCATAGTCAAGGTTGTAGCTACGGCATCATTGGCCGCTGAGGTAAAATCCCCCGTAATTTTATATTTGTTACTTCCCAAAGCCTGGGCAGACAGATTTGTCAACCAATTACAATCGTCAGGAAGGGTCAGAACCGGCTGAATACCACGACTGGAATATACGGTACAAATATCCACACCAGTTGCCGATGTAGTCACACCTGTTTTTCCATATAGGCTGAATACATTATTAGACGATGCCATACGGTATTGACCATCGGCCACAATACAGGGCAGATCCGTGTCTTCATCCGTCAACTCCACTTTCAAGGCATTCGAAGGTGCAGAAGCCACAGCAATATCCGGGCTTTCATATCCCGGACCATTGACTCCCACCACTGTAACAATATAGCGGTGGTTGCGTACAATGTTCAAAGGACTTCCGTCATTACCGTTCATCACTACCTTATAGTAGCCCTTTTTCCCCTTATACCGGGCTGCAATCACTACTCCCATATAGTCGGAAGCCGAACAATTGCGCTCATAAATGTATAAAGATGGTTCCGCACCATTAACCCAACCCTTACGATAATCCAGATAGGTTCCACCGGTAACCGGATTTGCGACAACGGGAGTATTTACTTCTCCTGTGCAATCGGTCGGAGCCAGGAAGCCATGACAGGCTCCCTGATGTACAGTAATTCCCTCAATGACAAAATCACCCAGTCCGGTATTCCCACCTCCATTACCCTTCTTCACTTGTATACATGCTGTGGAACGCAACAGTTTCACACCCTCTGCTTTCGTTACGATATTGATTCCGTTCAATGCAAAACGTCCCCACATGACCAAAGGCATTACATGGTTTAACAATGTGCTCTCTCCTTCATCCACATGTTCGAGCGAGGCTGTCTGCAAGGAAGAGATAGCCGCATTTTCAGCCATCCCCGGAGTTATACCACCAAAGTTCAAGCGATCCGAAGTGCCATCAGCACTCCGACCGTTTGCTACCAGATGAATGATACGCCGTTCTGAAGTGGCATCCAAACGGACTGTGAAATTAATCCCCGTTCCGGTGACCACCAACCTGTCATTATCTACTTTGACGCGTTCCATAAACTTTGCGTCTTTGTCGAATATCAACAAGTCTGCGTTCTTAATATCGGTATCCGTATATGGACCACCGGCACGAGTAAGAGTATTTACTGACTCCGGTTGCGGTAGGGTTACCGAAACAGCAACATCTATCTTTCCATAAGCGGGTTTCTGTTCCTCCTCCTCATGACTGCACGAGGCAAACAGAAAAGCAATCAGTATACCTATTATATATTGTATTTTCATATTATACTCTTCATTTTCATTATACGCATTAAAGCTATTTCCCTTGTCCTCGATAGCTGTTAGAATAAGTATCAACTATAGTAGGAGTCCAATAAGGTTTCTGAGTTTCTTCTACACTTCTCATAGGAACCCGCATCGAACGAGTACCTGTCCACAAAGTTCCTTTCCAATTTATTTTTGCAGTGTGTTTCTTACGGTCATATACAATATCACAAATATGGTCATATTGCTTACTACCGGAAGCCTGCACATTAAACTTATTTGTAGAAGTGTAAACCAGTGTTCCACCTTGATTGACAAAATTCGTACCGACATGACTCATCGTACCACCCAAATAAGCATAGATATTACAAGTCATTGGAATACCGCCTCCTCTATACCATCCGGCATTCACCTGCAAGGTTACTGTACGTGGCAATAATCCTGGAGCATTCGGATCTATACCATGTTGACCGGGATAAGGTGCAGAGTTAATTACCGGAGCATTAAAGAACGCAGTTTCTCCTTGTCCTGAAGTAGCATCACCACCCCATTTCAATAACTCCTTATTATCATAGTTAACCACACCACCTTGGCTCCAGCCAACCCACTGATTCTGGAATGCATCTACCGAACTTGTATTGTAAGTAATACCATTTACCACAACAGATGTAGGATTTCCTGTGAAGCCAACTTTCACATCTACGTCATTCGCACTCCACACAAACTGCACGACAAAATAATTAAACTCTGGGATACGAACAATTATAGCTTGAAGCACCGACACTTTAACTGTATAATCAGGATCATCAATATGTCCAAGGGTTATTTCTCCATAACGTTCTTCCTCATTGGGTTCACGATCACAGACAAAAGTAAAAATACCGGTTGCAGGATTATAATCCGTCTCTGGAGCAGGATGTATCCAACTTGGCTTATTGATAATAGTCAAATCACGGGTATCTCCACCATATACTTTCACATTGTTCACAGTACATGTAGTATCCGGATGCACAGTTGGCTGTGCAACCTCAATTAAATCATCAATAATACCAATAAATAAATTACTTAAATGGACAGTATCCGTATCAAGAGTCATCATATTTTTAAAAACAGCCTGCCCTTCTCCATAATATTCATCATACAATGAGTCATCACTGGTAGAGGTTCTTGTAAAAGTTACAGATGTACTTCCTGCTGTTCCTTGGGTAGTAGCAGCGGTCGCTTTAGAACTTTGAGACAGTAATTTCCAATTTCCCCCAACAGACCGAACATCAAGTGAAGCTGTCGGATGAGGAGGACTAAATTGTAGTTTATGTTCACTAACTTTAATCGTACCTCTATCCGGTCTTTGTGTTACCGGTATTTTCTTGGTCACATTATTGGCCTTAATGGTAATATACGAAGTACGCGGATGATTATCCACATAGCTATCCAAGTCGGCAGTAATTTCCACCGCATTCCCATCCAACTTTTTCACCGAAGTAATCCACGTGGCCTCAGGTGCCTTCTCCACTGTATATTCGCGAGCATTGGTATTTACATGTATTGTATCTTTAAATGCCATCCCCACCGAAGCTTTATCCGTATAAAGTTGAGTCTGTGACAAATCAGCTTCCAACTGTGTATCCTGCCAGTTCAATATCTCAGTGGAGACATCGAGCTTTCCACCAAGGAAAATGCGTACCAACAAAATTCCGTTTACTCGTGGAACCCGAGGGATTACCACATCCGTCTTCTCAAAACGTGTTCCTCCTTCACTGGCCAGATCGACACTCAGTTTAAGATGACTGGTAGTTGTGTCGGTCGGAAGTGCATTCAGATGATCAGTTCCTTTATGAGCCGGCACAATAAACCGAAGCGTATCACTGTACTGATGACCAGCCATTGCAGTATTATTATGTATAGTAAAAGTACCGGTCATAGGCTCCGCACTCACAGTAGGATTGTTTTTATTGGGATATAACCCTCCTTCCCAGTTAAGAGTCGTAGGCACATTAGTCAATTTCATCGTGTGAGTGCCATTAATATCCAGTCCTCCGGCATCGGCTATCACGACTTTGACCAATGCAACGTTCCGTGAAAGCAATGCTGTTTCGGAAGCGACATTATCCTGACCGGCAATAACCTGCTGTCCGGTAATATAAGCCGTACGCAGCTCAGGCATAGACGGCAAACTCCCACCGGCAGAACGTGTTTCCCACATTTTCAGTGACGAACGTGCCTGTCCACGGACAGGTTGTATCAATCCACTGTTTACATCTCCGTCAGCACTAACCAATGTAATATCCCATGTCCCCGCCGCAACCGGCATAGTGAGGCGGTCTGCAGCGTAAGTCACATCCGGCACTTTCTGCCTGAATTGTCCGGCAGTAGCTCCATCTCCATCAAACAGATAGACTTGCGTATTATTGATAATGTCTGCTGAAGCTCTTGTCATCCTGAAAACCAACGAAGGATTACCATTGGTTCCCCCCGGCGATTCCCTGTCATCCGTACAAGCAAACGCCAGAAAAAGCAGCAAGCCCATCAACCCTGTATATATTCTTTTTCCTGTCATAGTTCTTTTTTCATCCATTTTCTTCTGAGCGGACAAGAATACCTTACACTCGAGATGCAAGGCATTCTTCTCCCCAAGAATCATTTTATTTCCGGATCGTAAACTCTGCCGTACGTTCTGCATCCGATACACTGATCGGCTGTGCACCTGTAGGTTGGTTTACAGATTTGATTTTCAGTTTTACCTGTTTTTCCGAAGTATCCGTAGTGAACAATACCACTCCATTCACATTGGCGGAGCTATGGTTACCGTCTCCACTGATACGTAGGTCATGCAGGTTGGTAAAGACAAAGTCTTTTCCTTCTTTTGCCGTAGCATCGGGCAATGTCACACAGTTAACAATGATATCACTACCTGTGGCATTGGTCAATAAAACTCCGTCTGAAGCACGCAACAGCGAAACAGTGAAGAAGCCCGACACCACATTATTATTCACTCTGTGGTCACCCAATGAAGCAATGGCCAGACGTGCCGGCTGATCGACGACAATTCCACTGCAACTCAACAGTTCACCATCAAAAGCAACATTAGAACCACTCAGGCTATGTACTTTATTAAAATTCACTACCACGGTTTTAGGAAGTTCATAGCGGGTGTCCTCCAATGTCCTGACATTAAAGGATGATTTTTGCGAACCATTGGCAAATATCACTCTAGGAGTCAATCCCATATCGAAATCGAGCGCATCGGCTGTGCCTTCTCCATATATACCATCTACTATAATATTTGCCCCCGTAGCATTGGTCAAAGGAGTTCCGTCGGTTTTAAATAATCCCAGTTCATATAAAATATCTTTGGATCCCTCTTCTCCACGCTCGGTACGTACCAACTTCACAACTGCCTGCTGATCTTCGATAACCGCTTTCCCTACAGGCTTCACCAGATAACTCTGCTGAACATCCGACAATAGCAGTTCAAAGTCTTTCACGCCTTCGATCAGATCATTCGCTTTTACCGGAACCTCGATATCCTGTTTCACCAGATAGCGATCCGCCGTCCCGCGTGAAGGGGTGAAAGACAGTTTTCCCTTTACCGGAGTAAAATTATTAGCTGTTGTAGCAGATGCTTCACGAGTGGCATATCCTACACTTACAGGAACAGGAGCCCCTTCCTTTGTAGTGGCATATCCTGTCAGCGTGACAGTAAATACCGCAGTAGCCGTTCCGTTTACCGGCTTGGTTATTTTCACATCCGAAACATAGAGTCCATGTCCCAGTTTGACAAGGCGACTACCACTGCCCAGAAAAAGTAACTCACCGGACGATGCAGTCAATGCCTGACGATAAACAGTAGGTTTATTGTCCGTCACATAACGGTCAAACTCTTTTTCACCCGTAGCAGAATACATACAAACCCGACCTTCATCCGAAGACAGCAGTAACACTTCACCGTTATTAGTTACCTTAACCTTATCAAAATTACCATCAATAGTGCGGTCAAACTCAGCTTTACCCGTCGGCAATATACGGACAAACGTTCCTCTGCGTGCATTGACATCATAAGTTGTTACCACCGATTCACCCGTAGTCCGGTTCATACCCACACCTCTCACACCTCCATTCGAGGTACCGGAATATAAAGCTGTTCCGTCATTTCTCAACAAGGCATAGTATCCTTTACTGCCACTTCCACCTACCAATATATTACCATTGCGAGCCACCTGAAGCTGATTAAGCATCACCGATCCCTGATTGGCGGGTATCAGTGTTTTGGCAAAAACAATATCACCTTCCGGCCGTATTTTATAAATGATGCCTCCATCAGTCGATGAATTACCGGTAACAATCACCGAACCGTCATTGATATTGGCATTCATACCTGTCACGATGAACCGCTTAGCCGGAATAACAGTTACATAATAAGGCTTCCCTTTATCATCTAACCGGACCACTGTTGTCTGTTCTTTCTCCTTGTCTCCGGAGAAAGCCGCACATATATATTCAGTCGTATTGCCCAGCACCTCGAATTGATCACAATAACCACTTCCGGCATTCTTGTACTGATAAATCACTCTACCCGATTTATCCACTTTCAGAAGAATACCTTGCCGGCTATTTCCTCCTTTCGGCTCCATACCGGAAAGTATCAATGACCCGCTACGCAGCAAAGCTCCCTTCATTAGTTCACTCCCTTGTCCTCCTGCATAAATATTGGTAACAATATGACCGCTACGATCCAATATGACCGCCCGTCCGCTTAGTGTCACATTGTCTTTTCTGCCTTTTGTATTCATCACAGCAGATTGCCCGACAAGCAGGATACGGTTATCCTCCAACTCTGTCAACTCGTTAACAGCGGTAAATCCGGCCAACGGCAATGAAAAGAGCACTTCTCCCTCTCTGCCTATCCAGGTAAGGTTATACTTCTGTCCCTCTTTACCCACCATGGCCACTTCGTCACCGGCTAAGGGGCAAACCAGCTGAATCTGATTCTTATCGCCATACTTCTTATCGAAAACCACCGGCATATATTGGGCTCTCACTTGCAGACAGGCCATGATGCCCAGCAGGAACAGTATCCACACTCTATGAATTCTTGTCTTCTTCATATATCGTTTACTTTTTTATATTTCTACCTCTTATTATATATTTCGACACGCCTTGCCCTACGGTTCACCTGTATCCAATCGATACCTCCCTCCGGCCAGCGATGATACTCAATTTCCTCTTTCACCTCTTCCGGAGAAAGCTTTATCCTTCCATGAGCCTCTATGCCGAAACGTACGTTTAAACCATGATTGCGCAGAAACTCCGCAACACTTTCCGCCCTTCGCTCTGACAATGAATAGTTATAACTGTCACTACCTATCTCATCGGCAAAACCATCAAACCTAAGTTCGGAAAATTGGTAAGTACCCATTTCATTGATAAATTGCTCGAGTCTCCGTACAGATTCATCGGTCAACTCATCCGAATCGAAATCAAAATAGAGAGTCATCAGCAATCCTTCCGGCGCATACTGCTTCAATGTGACAGACTCCGGAGAAACAGTTTCCGTAGTGCCGTTCAACAACAAAGCGCCACCTAAAATTGCATTTTCCTCACTCATCCCGTAAAAAGGCATCCCTTGCTGGGTTCCCAGATCCTCTACTGTACGGAGGTAATAGATATCGTCTCTTGAAGCCATTTCACGATCGGATACAAAATAGGCTGTTCGCAAGTCAAGCGGACACATATAATAATCGTTGAAGACGGAATTTACCGGATAAGGAAAATGGCTGATACTGCCCGGAATCACTCCATCTTTATCATAATAAGCACTGAACAGATCATAACCACCGAATCCCGGCAATCCGTTAGACGAAAAGATAAGACGTCCTTTATAGATTACAGGAAAGATCTCATCGCCTTCCGTGTTGACATCCGGTCCCAGATTAACAGGAGTCCCCCATGCCTGAGCCTCTTCATCCCAATGGACAACATACAGGTCGAACCCACCGTATCCTCCGGGCATGTCAGAGGTGAACAACAATGATTTGCCTTCATTAAACAGGTAAGGGTGGGCATACGAAGACATCTCTTCCTGTGGAAAAGCCGGAACATACTTCGTAAATCGTTTCTTCTTGTTCTTTAGCACAGAGTAAAACAACTTTGTACGGAAAGGACGTAGCTTCCGGTTTGCCATCTCTACGGTTGTCTTCTCTTTATCATACTCGATAACCGTAGCTACCATCGACTTCATATCCGGTGAAAAGGTCACCGGACCATTCTGTAAGTCAGCAGGTATTTTCCGGAAATAACCATAATATCTTGGAGGTTTCTGAGTCTCAACACCGGTTTCACCGGGTTCGTCAAGTGCATAATAGTGAGTACGATGGAAGAATAATTTCCCCGGATCATTGAATTTACTGTAACTAATGGCATAAAACGGTTGTTCCCCATAATTACCAACCCAAAATTCAGCGTTCGATGTATTCAGTAATAAGCGTTTTGCCGAAAACCCGGGATCTTCCTGAACCGAATGGCGCATGGCAAGTGCCTCCAATGTATTCTGATAGCGCTGATAGCGGCTATATATGTCTTTATAGGCATTATCCAGGCAAATGGCTTCTGCTTTGCGGGCTTGTCCCTGAAAACGCAGAGCATCCACATAATCACAGACATCATCTACCCCGAGCAAATCCGGACGCAAGCTCATTGCTTTATCATAATGCTCCGAGGTGCGACCATATTCCCTTACCATGAAATACAAACGCGCTGTTTTGAGATGAAGCGCAGCCTGACCGGCCTCATCTTTTTCACGCCTGATAGCCGTTTCATACTGAGCCATCGCTTTATCAAATTTCTGCCTGATAAAATTACGGTCTGCCCGCCGTTCTACCCGCCCTATCTTCCGCTCCTGCGCAACGGAAGGCATAGTCCCTCCCATCAGAAAAAGGAATGCGGCAGCCGACAGGAGAATCTGTATCTTCTTCTTTCTCATTTCAGCAACTTTTTATCAGTAACATTATCGGAATATATTATAGGTGAGATTTATACCGAACTTAGTCGGACCTATCCACCTCTTCGTCTTTTTACGTTCCAAAGGGAAATTCACATATTCTCCACCCAAATAATATTTATTGTATTGGAGGTGCGCATATCCCAGGCCAATATTCAGATCCAGCCCCCAACGAGAGTTGAAAGCAAATTTATACCCGGTCGAGATACCTCCCGATACTCCCCAACCTTTACGACGATAGCTCTGCAACGGATCGTTATGCTTTAATAAACCGATATTAAAATTACCGTACATAGCATAGGGGCCAATATAAAATCCATCCCATGAGTCGTTAGTATAAAAGTTACGAGGATTCACATAATAGCGCAATTCAACACTGCTCTGGAGTGCCCGAAACACTTCTTCATGTTTCTTGAATAAATACGGCATCCATAGCACTTCACCGTTCACCGTGAGTTGCCTCGTCAATGTATACTCAAAGCCGACGTTAGGCGAACCGGTCAGCCAAAAAGGAATATTCACTTTGACACTTTGTGCCTGTACTCCGCTGATTAAGCAAAATAAAACGGCGACACTCAAAATATGTCGTATAACTGATTTCATTCTAATTCTCTTTTATATGTATATATGTATCATTCCATGTCCGTATCTCCACTCTCGATATCTTCGTTCCATCCTACAACCGATATCTTAATAACGGTATAAGATTCGATCTCAATAATTATACGTTTACCATGCAATAACCGTAACGGCAGTCCTGTCTCCCTTTCCGTAACTTCCACGGGCAGATGGTTGACAACTGCTCCATTTTCATCGAGAAATGTATAATTCAACCTCATCGGTTCATTCTCCACAGAAGGAATAAAACGATGATCTACCTCTAATACATCGGCTTTCTCCTGTACGGGTAATGTTCCGAAATGAAACATTTTGTCCTCAGGAGTCAATCGGCCGGTCAGAGTATCATTTTTGAGGTATTGCATCACAGGTGCTCCTTCCGCAAGCAATTGTACCTTCTTTATATGCGATACATCACCAGGAAATTTCTTAAACCGAACCGTTATACGTCCGGTATAGCGTTCCAGTGCTGCGGTATCGGTCTGTAAAATGCCCGGATGTACAATTGCGGGTACGAACTTCTGGAATAATATATCCGAAGGCTGTACATATCTGTTCGGTCCGGTAGAGCTGCTTTTCAGAATAAAAGCAGAAGCATCCAGATGTTGCCCGTCCACAAACGTAAGACTGTCCGTATTGGTATAACAGTATACTTTATATTCGCCGGGAGTTAACCTAAAACTAAACAAGCCCGCCTCCATGCGCGGATCTTTATCCCATGGAGAGGTTGCATAACGTGCACCGACCAATGTTCCGGCATCGTTATAGACCAGCACTCGACAATCACTGACAGTCTTGTTCAGAACTTCGGGTACAAAAACCTGATAATTCGTTTCATCTTCAAAATAATCATATGTACACGACGCAAGCGAAAGTAAGACTGCTACACCAGTAAATAATACTATGAGAAGTCTGTTTTTTCTCATGTTCTATAGTTTATTTCATTAATCACCCCCGAGGTCCTCGGGAGCAGCAAGCATTTCTGCTTATTCTCTGCTCCCGGACCATGATTCCGAGGGGAGTAAAAAGAAAGTTTTTACATTATAATATCTGAATTTACAATATTGCTATCCCAAGGTGTAGGAGCTCCTACAGTAATTGTCAGGCCACCATATTCCGTAGGAGTTACAGGCACAGTCGTGCTTCCGCCGGTACGTAAAGTCAGGTTTACTTCACGAATCACGTTCGGCACAAAATTCTCTTTAACCACTCCGGACCAATAAACAGTAGCATCACTAGGAAGTGCAGTACCATCTCCCAAAATATGTCCGGCTTTACCACGTCCTGATACCACTATAAAATACTGACGCTGTCTGTCAGCCGTACCGGTAGTTGCAGAATCATTAACGCGCCCACCGTTATTGGGGAATACAACCACATCTCTCCACATCGTGAAGTTTCCGTTCAAAATCATTCCTCCTGGATTATAACCGGCTCCGGGCTCAGCCGTTTTAAAGACTTCACCATCCGAGATAGACAATATATTAGTAGCAGTCGAGGTAGCACTTACTCCTCCGTCATTCCCTGCCATCACTTTCAGATAGTCCGGCAAGCGATAAATCATAATAGAAGCGTCTTGTGTAAAATCAACTCCTTTGGCAGTATTCTCATTATTCGTATTTCCTTCTTTATCCTTTACGTTCAGACGGACACGCATCAAAGAAACTTCACGCTTCAAAGCAATCGGAGATGGAGTTGCAGTCGCATCCGAAGAAATAACCACATTCGAAACAGCTCCCATAAAGATTTCGGCCGGTTCCGTATAGGCTGTATTGCCAGCCAAGGCAGCAGAACAAAAAGCAGGGAATGTACCCGTTTTATACTTCATCACCATGTTCTGTACCTGTTTCTGACGTACGTTCCACATCCCCCACTCTACAGGAGTCGTGCCTCCATCCAAATAGGTATTGATAGCATCCGCTGAACTTTTCGCATTTGCTATGGCTACCATTGTATAAGTTCCAGCAGGTACATCTGTATAAGTAAAGGTTGTATTCCCAGCTGTTGGAGTAACTACATCGGAAAACCGCACGATATTGCTTGCGTCATATAGCAAAATCTGTACCTGGCGGATATTACTCCACGAAGTTTCCGGTACTGCAGTAGATTGTGCGGCTCTCGTCTTACCGCCCTGTTCCATACTTGTTCCTTCAAAGTTCAACTTGACTATAAAGTTAGCCTTCGAGTTCCCTCCGGGAACTTCTCCTGAAGGCAGTTCATTGTGCTCCGAACAAGCACTCATAGTCATTGCAGCAAGCAAAGACCATAAAAACATAGATTTTTTTCTCATAAACAATTCACTTTAGTTTCTACTTAATAGTTGATTCAGACAGAATGTTAGTTTCTGATCCATTTGGCCTGCCCGTTACTTCGTAGGTAACGGGATTACACAAATTCCGAGATAAAGAAGTGTCTTTAAAGGAGTTGTTTTTACTAAAATGAATCTTTACGGTCTTAAAAAAGACAATAAAATCCTTTCCCATCTTTCAACCTGAAAAATGGAAATATCTTTTGTTGCCTTTTCCGAAAGACAACCTGCTAAAAATGTTCAGCTATTTAATATCTATTGCAAAAATAATTGTTTTATTATGCGTAATTCAAAAAATATATTTAAATTTGCCGCCGATATCATCTCCGTTACCTACGAAGTAACGGATATTTTTTCAATTAGCAATCAAGCTATTAGCTTCTTATTTTTTTATCTGTCCCCCTTTTCTTCTTCGATAAAATATATGTAATAAGAGAACTATTCATCCGGTTTACCTCATCGTCTCTGTAGGGTTGAAAATAGGTTTCGGTTACTTTAACCGAAGAATGTCCCATAGCATCACAAATCAAGCTTGAATTATAATTCTGCCGGAGGGCCGTTGTCGCCCAGGTATGACGGGCGGTATAAGTACTGAGTCGGTCTCTGATTCCCAATATGTTTGCCACTTGTGTCAACCGATAGTTCTGAAGGCGTAACATTCGGGCATATTGTCCATATTCATCTTTACCGGGATTCTGTATAATAGGGAAAAGATAAGGTGAGTCCGTAATTGCATACATATATTTCTGTATAATTTCCATGGCTTCCTTACCCACCACCACAGTCAGTTTACGACTGGTCTTGCGCCGGTGATACGTGATCACATTTCCCTGCAAATCACACCTGCGCAAGAAAGCAAGATCCACAAACGGCATCCCTCGAAGCAGGAACAAAAGCACAAACAGATCACGGCTGAAAGCCAATTTTCCAGGCAACGGTTTTCGGTCTGTCATCAGTCTGCATATAACTTCCGGCGAAACAGCTCTTTTCACCGGGCAATCAATACCGGTATGTACTTTATTGAAAAGACGTGGCACGTAAGTTGCCACGCCCCGTTCCAAAGCCTGATTATATACAGATCTCAACATACGCATGTAAGTAGAAATGGTATTCCACTTAAGCTGGTCAGCCAATAGTTTCTGCTCAAACAAAGCCAGCCATTCCGGAGTCAGTTGGCTAAAGGTGATTTCACGTCCATTCATAAAATTTTTCAGTCGATTCAAAGTACTCTGATATACATGGGCAGTACCATTGCGTTGTTCTTTTTTTCAGTTCGACTATTCGCTTCTCCATAAATCGAGTCAAAAGTTCTTTTTTCATTTTAAGTCTGTTTAGATTACAAATTAAATTATCGCATGCTTTTGCTTATCATTTCATATATCGGACTGATATTTCAACAAATCGCAAAAAGCGTAGTGCCATAACAAACCAACTGCATGATTATCTCTTTTTTTTAGATAACTTTGCAGCCTTCGAAAAACTTTTAACCACAATTGGAATAGACCGAACCGACTCTTCTCAAGACACCGCTTCAATCATTTCTCAGTATCCACAGTCTCAGGCTTCACAACCTGACTTGTCACAAGTGTATCTTTCTCAGTAGTATTACAAGTACCATTAAACCTGGCTTTCGATTCTATTTCAAGTTTACATGTATAAACATCACCATTCATTGTACATCCCGATTTCATTATCAAATCTTCTGCCACCTGAATATCTCCCTGTAACATCCCGTGTAACACAGCACCGGTGCACGTCACATTTCCTTTGATCCTTCCTTGAGGACCAATCACCACTTTCCCTCTACAGGAAACATTTCCCTCTATTATTCCATCTAAACGTAAATCCCCTTCTACCGTGATTGTTCCTTTCACCATTGTTCCCAATGCTATTGTAGTCAGTTTATCAACACCGACTTTCACAGTCTTTACAGAATAATCTTCATTCTTCTTTTTTCCAAACATATTAAAATCTGAATTATGTAAATAAAAAAAGGACGAACATTCTTCTGATACCAAATATTAAGTAGATTACAAATATAAGTTAATTATAAGACAGGCAGAAAAAAAGACGGGAAAATGATCGTATATAATCATAAAAAAGGGGAAAAACCGTTTATCGGTTTCTCCCCTCTCTCCTATTATTTAATTGTTGCAAACAGAATTATTTATATTCCTGCCAGCTCTTTATCTGAATATCTTCCAGTTTCAGATCGCAGAATGCCTCGATAAACGCACTTGCCAGACGAGCATTAGTAATCAACGGAATGTTATGGTCAATAGCGCCGCGACGGATACGGTAACCGTTTGTCAATTCACGCTTGCTATGATTCTTCGGAATGTTAACGATCAAATCAAACTTGTGATCGGCAATCATCTTCATCACATTATTTTCCGCACCCGGTTTCTCATCCGGCCAGTAAACCGGAGTCGTATCTACTCCATGAGCATTCAGGAAAGCAGCAGTACCGGCTGTTGCATAAATCTTATACCCTTGGTTGAACAACATGCGGCTTGCCTCCAACAAATCGACTTTCGACTTCATTGCACCTGAAGAGAACATAACTCCCTTTCCTGGAATCTTAAAGCCTGTAGCGATCATCGCATTCAGCAATGCTTCCGAAAAATCATCACCGATACAACCCACTTCACCGGTAGACGACATATCTACGCCCAGAACCGGATCGGCCTTATGCAGACGCGAGAAGGAGAACTGAGACGCTTTTACTCCGATCCAATCAATGTCAAATGCGGACTTATCAGGACGACTGTATGGGGCATCAAGCATAATGCGGGTAGCTGTTTCGATAAAATTGCGTTTCAACACCTTCGAAACAAACGGGAAACTGCGTGAAGCACGCAAGTTACATTCAATCACTTTGACTTCGTTATTACGAGCCAGGAACTGAATATTGAACGGACCCGAAATATTGAGCTCTTTTGCAATCTGACGACTGATTTTCTTAATACGGCGTGCTGTTGCAAAATAGATTTTCTGTGCAGGGAATACCAAAGTAGCATCACCGGAGTGCACACCGGCAAATTCAATATGTTCAGAGATAGCATATTCTACTACTTCTCCGTTCTGAGCTACTGCATCAAACTCGATTTCCTTGGTATTCTCAAGGAATTGAGAAACAACCACCGGATACTCTTTGGATACCTCAGCAGCCATCTTCAAGAAGTTCTCCAATTCTTCGTCGTCATAGCAAACGTTCATTGCAGCACCCGACAACACATAAGACGGGCGAACCAGCACCGGATAACCTACTTTCTCCACAAATCCCTTCACATCTTCCAGACTGGTCAGCTCCTGCCATGCCGGTTGGTCTATCCCCAGTTGATCGAGCATTGCAGAGAACTTATTACGATTCTCGGCGCGGTCGATAGAAATAGGAGAAGTACCCAATACCGGAACAGACTGACGATAGAGTTTCATAGCCAGGTTATTCGGAATTTGTCCACCTACAGATACAATCACACCACGAGGTTGCTCCAGGTCAATGACATCGAGTACACGTTCGAACGAAAGTTCATCAAAGTACAGACGGTCACACATATCATAGTCAGTAGACACCGTTTCGGGGTTATAATTAATCATAATCGATTTATATCCCAGCTTGCGGGCAGTCTGCACAGCATTTACCGAACACCAGTCGAACTCAACCGAACTACCTATACGATAAGCGCCTGAACCCAGAACAACTACTGATTTTTCATTCTTATAATAGTTCACATCATAGCCCTGAACCGCATAAGTCATATACAGATAGTTTGTCAATTCAGGATGTTCGGAAGCGATTGTATTAATGCGTTTCACTGCCGGAAGAATACCCAGTTCTTTACGGCGTGCACGTACCATCAGATTCTCTTTCTCCATATTTCCCACCGGATTCAGCACAAATCGTGCAATCTGGAAGTCGGAGAAGCCCAGAACTTTAGCCTCACGCAACACATCGGCCGGGATATCCTCTACTTTATCATAGGCAGACAGCTTAGCCTTATAGTCAACAATATTTTTAAGTTTACCCAAGAACCACGGATCAATCTTTGTCAGTTCGTGAATACGCTCTATGGTATAACCTTCCTCCATAGCCTGAGCCAATGCGAAGATACGCAGATCTGTCGGATGAGAAAGTTCCTTGTCCAGATCCTCAAAATGTACGTCATCGTTACCGACAAACCCATGCATGCCTTGTCCGATCATACGAAGCCCTTTCTGGATAATCTCTTCAAACGAACGTCCGATTGACATAATCTCACCTACCGACTTCATGCTCGATCCGATCTCACGGGATACACCGGCAAACTTGGTCAGGTCCCAACGAGGAATCTTGCAAATATAATAATCAAGCTGTGGAGCCACATAAGCGGAATTCGGAGTTCCCATCTCACCGATCTGGTCGAGTGTGTAACCCAATGCCACTTTTTGCAGCCACAAATGCCAACGGATAACCGGTAGCCTTCGAAGCCAATGCCGACGAACGGCTCAAACGTGCATTCACCTCGATCACACGATAATCATCCGTATCCGAATTGAACGCATACTGAATGTTACACTCACCGACAATACCCAAGTGACGGATACATTTGGTTGACAGTTCCTGCAACATTTTCAACTCTTTGTCGTCCAATGAACAAGTCGGAGCTACTACGATCGATTCACCGGTATGAATGCCCAGCGGATCAAAATTCTCCATGCTTGCCACTGTAAAGCAGTGATCGTTCGCATCGCGGATCACCTCAAACTCAATCTCTTTCCAGCCCTTCAGCGACTCTTCTACCAAAATCTGTTTAGAGAAAGCAAACGAACTTTCGGCCAGTTTCAGGAACTCTTCTTCATTGGCACAAATACCGCTGCCGAGTCCTCCCAATGCATAAGCCGAACGAACCATCACCGGATAGCCAATGCGTCGCGCAGCAGCGATAGCATCTTCCATGCTCTCCACCGCCTGGCTGATCGGAGTTTTCATCTCGATTTCATCGAGTTTCTTCACAAACAAGTCACGGTCTTCCGTATACATAATAGCCTCAACCGAAGTACCTAATACTTTCACGCCATATTTATCCAGAATCCCCTTTGTATAGAGTTCTGCACCACAATTCAGGGCAGTCTGTCCGCCGAATGCGAGCAGAATACCGTCGGGGCGTTCTTTCTTAATAATCTCTTCTACGAAATAAGTAGTCACGGGCAGGAAATACACCTTATCAGCAATTCCCTCGGAAGTCTGAATGGTTGCGATATTCGGGTTAACCAATACCGAATTGATACCTTCTTCTTTCAAGGCCTTCAATGCCTGTGAACCGGAATAATCAAACTCTCCGGCTTGTCCGATTTTGAGTGCGCCTGAACCCAAAACAAGAACTTTTTTCATTTCCTTTTCCATTTCTTTTATTGTCATTATAAGTTGTTATTTCTAAGTGTCCGCATAAAAAAAATGCGTTGCCCTCAATAAAGGACTAACGCATTACCAAAGAACTAAATATCGTTTTTGGAGAAAAGAGAAGAAGTAGACCGATTCCGGGTGAAATACACTCGAATGGAGATAATACTTACTTCTGATTTCCTGTTGATTCATTGTTGTTTCAAAGTTTGTGCAAAGTAACGACTTATTTCTATAATTACAAAGGAATCTGGTAAGAATATTCGTTTTATTTGTTACTTCTGCCGATTCTGACTATCTTTGCCCTTCGATTAAAAACAAAAGTAATGGGAAAAGAAAAAATCATATTAACAGGCGACCGTCCTACCGGAAAGCTCCACATCGGACACTACGTAGGCTCGCTGAAACGGAGAGTCGAACTGCAAAACTCCGGCTCGTTTGACAAAACTTTCATCTTCATTGCCGATGCACAGGCACTGACCGATAATATCGACAACCCCGAAAAAGTACGTCAGAACGTAATTGAAGTAGCTCTCGATTATCTGGCTTGCGGACTCGACCCGGAAAAATCAACCATCTTCATCCAGTCCCAGATTCCGGAACTGTGCGAACTGACTTTCTATTATATGGATCTCGTCACCGTATCGCGCCTGCAACGTAATCCCACTGTGAAAACAGAAATCCAGATGCGTAACTTTGAAACCAGTATTCCGGTAGGTTTCTTCACTTACCCCATCAGTCAGGCTGCCGACATCACTGCCTTCCGTGCCACAACCGTACCGGTTGGTGAAGACCAGGAGCCCATGATCGAGCAAGCCAGAGAGATTGTCCGCCGTTTCAATTATATCTATGGAGAAACCCTGGTAGAACCGGAGATCCTTTTACCGGATAATGCAGCCTGCCTGCGCCTGCCCGGTACCGATGGAAAAGCCAAGATGAGTAAATCGTTAGGCAACTGCATTTATCTGGCCGAAGAAGCTGATGAAATCCAAAAGAAAGTGATGAGCATGTTCACCGACCCCGATCATCTGCGCGTGCAAGATCCGGGTAAAATCGAGGGTAACACCGTATTTACATACCTGGATGCATTCTGCCGTCCCGAACACTTCGAACGTTACCTGCCCGACTATCCGAATCTGAACGAGTTGAAAGCCCACTATCAGCGCGGCGGTTTGGGTGATGTAAAGGTAAAACGTTTCCTCAACTCCATTATACAAGAAGAGTTGGAGCCTATCCGCAACCGTCGGAAAGAATTCGAAAAGATATTCCCGCCATCTATGAAATGCTGAGAAAAGGCTGTGAAGTAGCAAGAGCTGCCGCTGCCGATACCTTGTCGGATGTTCGCAAAGCCATGAAGATAAACTACTTCGATGATGCCGAACTGATCAACGAACAAGTGAAGCGATTCAACAAATAGAAGTTAGATACATAAGTAAGCCCAGATTACTTATCTATAAAAAAAGAACGCCCTGTTACCGGATCGATAACAGGGCGATTTCTTTTAAAGAAAGTCAAGTCCGAACTTATTTAACAGACTCTACTAATACAACTCGGTTTAGGTAAATAGGTTTACCGAATTTATCCACACCACCACCGGCATCAACCTTCAAGCGGCTGGAATCTACTCCGTATTTCTTAACCAATGCATTGACAACAGCCTGAGCACGTTTCTGGCTCAACTCCTTATTGAATGCAGGAGTACCGGTTGCTGAGTCAGCATATCCGTATACGGTATATTGTGTATCCGGGAATTCTTTCATCTTGGCAGCAAGATAAGACAAGTTCATCTCTTCACGTGGTGACAGTTCAGAAGATCCGATTGTGAAGAATACGGTACGCGGAGCAATGTTAGCATCCGTAACGACTACCTGTTCGGCAACTTCTGCCACCGGCTGATTCTGTGCGTCAACCAACTGCTGTTGCAGTGACTGGTTAGCAGCAGCCATGTCATTCATTTGACGACGCATATTAGCCAGTTCGATTTCAGAAATAATCTGTGGCATCGGACGGGCAAATCCGCGAGCCGGGAAACGATAAGTCAAACCGGCAGTCAGGCTGGCAACACCGTCATATCCATGTTTTCCGCCAATTTCTCCGTCAAACTTATCTTCGGCCAGCATACCACCGATTTCGATATTGATATCTACCGCACTCGAAACGCGGAAACGGTTGATAATACCTGCGTTCATAGCAAACGCCTCACGATGAGGTTTCGAATATGAATGAGTAAAACCGGCTCCCAAATAAGGGATAATTTCATATACACGGTGAGAGTTGTATCCGCCAAACAGTGCATTCAAGTTGAACATCACGTCCCCGTGAAGATTCATATAGTTGAATTTCTGTTTATAATACCCATTAGCCAGTTTACCACTCTTCACAAAATCAGCTGTTTCCGAACCGGCAAAGCCGCGTCCCTGTAAGCCACTGTACTGCAATCGCAACCCCAATCCCGGAGTAAACCATTTACCGACAGCCACATTCAATGTCGGACTGATACGGTCCCTGAATTTCCCGACATGGTCATTATCGCCAAACAGTGCTTCAGCACCTCCGCCGATAGAGAAAAACCAATTATCCCAGAAAGGGTTAGTGATCACTTGATATTTGTCTTGTACCTGGATAACTTCGTATCCCGTAATCGTAGTCTGCTGCGCAGAAGCAACAGATGTAACGCCGGCTAAGGCCAGCAGCATTAGAATCTTTTTCATATACCTTAATAGTTAAAGTGGTTATTACAAATCTTCCTATTTATTATTGAAACTATTTAAATAACACCAACGAAACTAAAAGGTTTTGGATAAATAGAAATTTCCGAGGCATTTTCTACAAAGTTCGGGGGATACACCTTATTATATATAGTCCTAAAGCTACTTTGACCTATTTTTGTTCCATGAAAATTTTTCGTAACGGCATAATCAATCTTTCCAGCAGGCGAAGATCATCCGTGATAATTTCCGCACTTCCCTTCATCTCACGAGTCAACGGCAAGGTCTTCCCATAATTGGTTGTCAGTCCGTCCGGTAAGGCAATATCGACCACATACATGCCTTCCGCCGTCGGCAGGGGCGATACACTTTTCACCTTCCCCTTTACATAGCCGAACTCCTGATCCGGATAGTTGTTCAAACGCAGATTTACCCGCTGTCCGGCTTTCACTTTACCCGACCCCTGCAAAGGCAGCAACGCCGTCCCCACAGGCAAAGATTCTTCTTCGGGAGCAACCACAAACACTGTAGCCCCCGATTCCACGTACTGATTCACACTCCATACATTCAGGAAAGTAACCTTTCCCCCAACCGGACTTCGAAGCAGATAACGCTGCTCCCAGGCGGTGAGCTGACTCTGCAACTGATCCGTAGCATTTCTCAGATTCACGGCCTGTGTCTGCTTCTCCTCAAACGCCTGTTTCTCCAGATCGAGCAATGTCTCTTCCGATTGTTCTATCTGCATATCCACCTGAGTTAACTGCATGCGGGCCGACTCCCTTGACTGAAGACTTTGCAGGTAGCGACTCCCAGACTGTTCAAACTCCGTAATAATCATCGCCTGGCGATGATAGAGAATTGAATCTCGCGTATACGAAGCATGAGCCAGGGCATACTCTTTCTCTATCAGAAAATACTGGCTCCGAACCTGACCATAATATTTCTTCTGAGTCTCCAAAAGTTCCCTCTGCGACTGTAACTTCTTTGCATAATACCCCAATTCATTCATACGCACCATTTCGGAGAGAGTACTCACAAACGCCGCATAGGCCGACTGTATCTCTCCCAGCCGCCAGCGATCTGTTTCCGAATGTAGAAAAAGCCCTTTACCCGACTCAGGCGTATATCCTTCCTGTTTCCACTTCCGCATCCGCTCTTGCAAGGAGAATACATCCGACGCACAAGCTGTATTCTCTATTGTCCCCAGATTCGTGTCGGGTTCCACCTCCTGACCGTTTTGTACATACAGATTCTCCAGTCTTCCGGCTGCTCGGGCCACTACGTAAGCCGGAGGATCTTGTGTGCTTACCGTCACCTCCGCAGCAATCACATCCGGATATTTAAACCAATAGCTTCCGGCAACCAATGCCACCACTATGACAAACAGCACCGTAATGCCACTGCGAAGAATCCATGCCGGAACACGATTCATCACTTCCTGCACCTCTTCGCTACGAAGCTCGATCTCTTTATGTGTGTGCTCCTTTTCCATATCTAACTTCCTAATTCCAACTGATTCTTCACCAACTGATAATACAATCCTTTCTTTTCCGTCAGTTCCCTGTGGGTTCCCTCTTCGGCTACAGCACCCCTATCCAGCACCACGATCTTATCCGCATCACGAACCGTACTCAAACGGTGTGCCACTACCACAACCGTCTTACCACGATAGAACGTGTGCAGATGCTCCATAATCTCGCGTTCATTGTTGGCATCCAATGCATTCGTCGCCTCATCGAAAAACAGGAACTCAGGATTTTTATAAACAGCGCGAGCTATCAGCAGGCGTTGACGCTGTCCCTGGCTGATGCCGTTTCCCTCCATGCCGATCTTCGTATTATACCCCAAAGGAAGAGAATCGATGAAGTCACGAATGTTGGCCACTGTCACCGCATGGCGAAGGCGCTCCACATCCACCTGTTCCTCCCCCACGGCAATATTATTTGCAATCGTATCAGAGAAGATAAAGCCATCCTGCATCACCGAACCGCTCTTCGCACGCCAGAGGTGCGGATTTACCACATCCAGAGGGGTCTCACCTATCTTGATATCCCCCTTATTCGGAGTATAAAAGCCAAGCATCAGCTTGATCAGCGTAGTCTTGCCGCTACCGCTCGCACCCACAATCGCCGTCACCTTGTGTTCGGGTATGTTCAGGTTCACATCATTCAGCACATAGTCACGATCCGCACCGTCATAACTGAACGAGAGATTCTCGATACGTATATCACGCCGTTCCGGAAGAACCGTCAGCTTAGAGGCAATATCCTGCTCTTCATCCTTCTGTCCATGAATCTCGTTCAGGCGCTCCAGACTGATCTTCGCATCCTGCAACTGCTGTGCAAAACCGATAAAAGAACCGATCGGACCGCTTAACTGACCGATAATATACGTCAGTGACATCATCATACCCAACGTCATATTTCCCTCCACAACCGATTTAGCAGCAATAAAAGAGATGACAATATTCGTAGTCTGATTAAAAAAGACAGAACCCACCTGTTGTACCTGTCCCAGTGCCAGACCTTTTACGCTGATCTTGAAAAGTTTCACCTGAATACGTTCCCACTGCCAGCGTTTTTGTTTTTCACAGTTGTTCAGTTTGATCTCCTGCATGGCAGTCACCAACTGTATCAAACTACTCTGTTCGCCCGCCGCCTGGGCAAAACGGCGGATATCCAATTCGCGCCGGTACTTCATAAACACAAGAATCCAGCAGATATAGAGTGAATTGCCCACCAGAAAGATAGCAAGAATACCCAGATTGTAATAAGCCAGCACAAAAGCAAAGATAAAGAAGTTCACAAAAGAGAAAAGCGTACTGATGGACGATCCTGTCAGAAAACTCTCGATACGTCCGTGATCGCCTATACGTTGCATAATGTCACCGATCATCTTCGTATCGAAATAATGGAGCGGAAGCTTCATCAACTTCGCCAGGAAGTCAGAGATCAGCGAAATATTGATACGCGTATTCATGTGAAGCATAATCCAGCTACGGATAAACTCGACCGAAAGTTGTGAAACGGAAATCACCAGTTGTGAAATCAGGATCAGAGTGATAAAGTTCAGGTTACCGTCGCGAATACCCACATCCACCAATGACTGTGTCAGAAAAGGGAAAATAAGCTGCAACAAGCTCGCTGTCAGCATTCCCAGAATCAGTTGAATCAGTTGTTTACGATAAGGAGACAAATATTTAAGAAAGAAACGAAGACTGCGACTGCCGGATTCTTCTTCGTCGCCCTGCCCTTGGAATTCCGGACCCGGTTCAAGCGCAAGTGCAGCCCCTTTCTCCTCTCCATTCACCTTAGTAGACAACCAGCATTTCTTAAACTCCTCCTCACTGTACGAAATCAACTGACGGGCGGGGTCGGCGATATAGAAACGGTAGCCGCTACGTTTCTTCTTTATATCATAACAGACCACGAAGTGATTCTGGTTCCAATGCAGAATGCAAGGCAACGGTACATCCTTCTTCAGTTGCTCCAAAGAGATGCGCACCCCCGAAGTACGGAAACCGATCGATTCCGCCGCATCGCTGATGCCCAGCATGGAAACTCCTTCACGGGTAATAAAAGAGCGTGCACGGAGAGTTTGCAGGGAGTAGCTCTTACCATAATACTTCGCAATCATGCGAAGGCAGGAAGGACCGCAATCCATAGCATCCAACTGGAGGTAATGAGGAAAAGAATTTAATTTCATTGATTCATAATATTAGTCTACGTAACAAAAATACATCACATATCCGGAATATAATGCGCTTCTCCCGGAATTTGTGAAAAAAACTCCCCGAAAGGATAATTTGCCCTTTTCCCATTCAGAAAATCCAGTAACAGAAGTATCCCCTCATACCGCCCTTTTTTTAAAGCTTTCTCACAAGCACTTTTCAAATCAGACAGATAGTTCTTTTCCCCTATCCTTACACCTTTATCTCCCGAAGAGAGTCTAAGCAATACATACCATGAAATTCCTTCCAATCCTGTAGCTAAAGAGTAATCGCCCAAGCGCCTGACATCATACTCCATCACTTTCTCATCAATCTTATTGCGCCCTTCATTATCATCATCTTCCACAAATCCCTTCCGGACCAGATATTCCACCCCCCAACCTATACCACACCATCCGAAAGACAGACCGACCGGCATCCCTAAGCAGACACTCTCCATCACTTCATCCAGCAATTCTCCGGCCAGTTCCTCAAACGCCCTCAATTCAGTGACACGTGAATAATCAAAAAGAAAAGGCAACGTCCCATCTTTCCATAAAATAGCCCTATATCAAATTGTTTGCAAGAGAAGTAAAGCGATTTTGCTATTTGTTCTATATGTGCATCCATCTTATTCTTTTTTTAACAACCAACAGGTATTTCATAATCAAGACGATATAGTTCTTTTATCTTTGCTATCTGTTTTTCATCCTTCAGTTCAAACCGGACAGATGTGGCATTTGCCTTTTCTTCCGGCATATCCACTCCCCTCTCGGCTAAAAAACGGTTCAACTTGCTGAGAGGTACAATACAGTCCACATCAGCAGAAGTATAAAAATCAGATTGCCTGCGTATATGTTCATCCTGCCACAACGGATTTGCCTTCCCCAATTCAAACTCAACGAACGAAAGAAAGCGTTCAAAAGAACAATCCTGATACAGATTACACATGTACATGTATTGATTGAAGGTACGTTCAAGTATAAAATATTTATAAGCAGAAACCAGCCTTTCTACCGGATCCTCCAAACCGCTACCTTCAAATACGATTTATGCTCCCTTTCATAACCAGACATCTCAGAAACCGGTACCAAAAAACGTTCTGGTTTTACCCGGGCGATATAAAAATGAGTCTGATCTTCGGTATCAGGAATCATACCTGCTGACGCATAAATAGCTATGTTTTCCAAAAAAGTAAGTCCACATTTCGAAATAAGGACAAAAGCCATACGATGCTTCTCTACAAGACAAAAGTTGCATCCGAAGAAGTCTAATGGTGGTTTGTTTAGCATTGTAATATCTTTCATGACATACTACGATTTTCAAGGTCTAACATACATAAAATGAAGTTGTTCAGCTCCCTGCCATCCCCCCTCATCCTTCCATCGTTTGGAGCCGGTCATAATACAGTTTCATCCTGTTGAGGATTTCCTCACTATACCATCTCCCAAGAGACTCTTGCCGCCTGAGTTCCTCACAAACACGAAGCATCTCTCCCGCCCTATCGTACAAAGTTGTATAAGTTCCGTCCGGATGCAATGTACAGGCAGTAGAATATATCTGCAACAACCTTACATAGAGTGCTTCCTTTGCCTCTCTATATTTTTTCTCAAACAAGTGCTTACGGCTATATTCCAGTAACTTCTCAATAATCAATTGAATGGAAGCAATCCGCCTGCCCGCTGCCGTCGCCGTCATAATCGATCCTTCCGTTGCCGGTAATAATAAAAATCAATATCGGCAACCGTTATTTTTGAGCGGTTGTCAGCACCTGAGGAGTCCATAATTCATCTTCATGAACTAACCCCGGTTCAAAGCGAAATCCATTCTGTTCAATAAAATCCCTCCTATATAAATAATTGTATACCATGGGGACATAACACCTGCAATCCATCACTCTTGAAAAATATGTACTACCGGACACTACGGTGCCTGTCGCAAACAACTCTCTGCCCCTTCTTTCCCAACTTTGCACCTGTCCATCGGCATGCACCGCCAGTGTGTTTCCCGAAACAATATCAGTACGGGTCTTCGCTGCAATAGCACATAACACCTGCAAAGCATTCTCTGCCAGCCAGTCATCACTGTCCAGAAATGCCAGATAATGCCCGGAGGCATGTTCCATTCCGGTATTTCGTGCAGCAGAGAGCCCTTGATTCTCCTGTTCCACATAAACGAAACGAGCATCCTTACCCGCATACTCCCGCAGCAACCTCCCGGAATTATCCGTCGATCCGTCATTCACCAAAATGATCTCAATATCCGTTAAAGTCTGCTTCTCTAAAGAGTGCAGACATTCCGCCAGAAAAGGTTCCGTATTATAGACCGGAACCACCACCGAAACTACCGGTCTTTTTACCTCTTTCATATCCTATTCTATTTTACGTCCTACTTTATTCGCGCCAATCCTCTCCACGGAATCCTCCCTTTACCCGTCATGAAGAAATAAGCGAATACCGGTTCCGCCCAACGTACGGCAACAAAAGGTTTATATCTCTGTTGTAAATTTCTATACGACAGCTTCACAAAGGTCCCTAAAGGTATAAACCTCTCCGGATATTTCCGGTAAGACTGCCGATAGCCCTCTTCATGCTCCTTCATCAGAGCACGCAAATGGAACCAACAAAAGCCGGCATCCAATATTTCATTCGGACAACGCATCACCTCCACCCCCCGATGACGGCCATCCGGCTTCGTTTCCGTCACATACCTGAATATCCGGTCCTCAGACACTTCAAAAAAGAAAGTATCACGCACGCCATTAAACGGAGGGAGTATCTCTTTGCTATCAGGCTCCGGATGTTCCTGCCCCAACCCTACCATCCACTCCCGGTCTTTCCGGAACAAGTTAATGCCCGACATCGAGACAGGCACTTTATACCGGATGATCATCTTCTCCAGATAAGAAGCATACGACGCATGTGTCCACAACGCAATTCGTTCCAGCCACCTGAACGGTCGCATCTCTATACGGTTGAAAGAGTCCAGATAAGCCCGATACAGGTTGTAAGAGATACATTCCGCCACGTTGAACCGCACTTTTTTATCAGAACGGTAAGCATCACAGATATGTTTCAGCCGATCCGTAAAATAAACCTGATCGGCATCGATCTTCACTGCGTACCGATAGCTTGCTTTCGACAATGCATAGTTGCAATAGCCTGCCAGCGTATGGATAGAGTCCGGCGGCAACAGCTTTGCCTTCTCAAACTCCTCCTCATCCAAATCGATCGGATATACAGACGGCCGATACTCAAAGACCCTGATTTTATCCGGATATTGTGCTGCCTTCTGCCTGAGAATCTGCGGCGTACGATCCGTACAATCATGATAGACAGCTATCAACTCATCCAATCCATCGATACACGAATCAATGCACATCTCTAAAAAATCCTCACAATTCTTACAGCGCAATAACCCCGACACCCCGACGGGCCGTTCGCGTGTCAACGTATCCGCATCAACCACATAAATCTCCTTCAACGTAACAGGAGGCATTTTTTCTTTAATAAACCCTACCATATTCCGGAGAGTTTCTTCTCCTGTTGCCTGAAACCACAGAGGTTGTTCCTTCTCTATCCTCTGTTTAAAATCTTCATAATTCCCCAAAATCCGGGACAAACCACCGGTCAACTCCTCTTTCGTTTTCGCTATCATCCCCAGCCCCTCGGCTTCCACATCCGGAGAATACCGCGATCCCTCAGTCGGATCGTACACCAACGGAACAGCACCGTGTGCCACTCCCTCCATCAAAGAAGAAGAATAGTGTGCCACCCCTACCCGTGTGCGGGCAAATACCTCTGCCAGCTTTCCATCCGTTACCATTTCTATATTGGGAATCTGCTCCCATTCCATGCGTACCTCCTCACCTATCCTGAACTCGGGATGTTCACGCACCAGAAACCGCCGGGCGGAAATTCCGCGGCAACCGTCCCTATCAGGCGGATCATCTCTTGAAGATACCTTTTGTCACTCAGAAAAAAGGTCCCTGCAAGAAAAAAGTAACACACTCCTTTTTCGTTTCATTACGTGGTTCCACCTGATACATATAGCCCGTCGGGACAAAGTCCGGCAACGGATTATGCTTCTCCCACAAAGTCCGGAAACCTTCCCCCCACATCAGATAGTACCGGTAAGGCATCCTCCTGAAAGCTGTGTGCATCAATGACGGCCATCCCTGCTGAATACACAAGGTCGGTATTCCATAATCACGCCCTATGGTGGCAAGCAATAACTGCTGGTAATGGCAGCCTTCCAGAAAAATCAATCCTTTAGGTTGCAAGATCCTCATCAATATATCAAATGTATTCGCATATTGAAAAATCAAGGGAAACCACTCTTTCAGGAATGGATTAACCAATGGAGCTGTTTTGGTAAATTCAAGAGTAATGGCCGTTACAAAGTCCGGCAACTCCGTTTCATCCGGAATCTCATATTCCGACAAGAGCAACACCGGTTCTTCCAGACGTTCAATCAACGGAGTCAGATAAGCCAATTGACGGGCATTATAAATATAGATCACCAACTGCCCGCCATAAGGTGCCAGTGCCTCATACCATTCATGGTCGTAGATTTTGTATTCCTCTTCCTGTCGCTCCCATTCTTCCACCTGCTTATCTGCCAGTATCTCCTTTACGCTACCCAATGCTTCCCCACAGCTCTTTCCTTCTTTACGTAACCGGTCGTACTCCTCTCTATGCCAAGTGAACTGCCAGAATAGTAAATTGATCAAAGGCACGCCCACATCATGCCCCCCTATTTTCAGCCAATACTCTTTCTCCTCCCTCAAATGGTTCACGTAGTCAGACAGCACCCTATCCAGTACTTCATAATACTCCACATAATAGTCCCGTCTATCCATATCTTTTTTTATTAAAGCCCGGTTTCAATATAATGTTCAGCCAGCCCCCAGTCCGCTTCTTCATCGATATCTATCATCCCTGCGGGACCGACCTCCACCACCTTCACAACTCCCGAAAGAAGCTGCCCGGAGTCCAGTATTCTCCCCACCGTAGAAGCATAGAAAGCTCCCGACTCTATCAGAAAACCTTTGTACTCCTGTCGGCGAGGTTTGGTTTCGAATGAATAGTCCAAAGGTCTCCCCTCATCACTCCAACGAAACTTCTTCAAACGGCAACAGGCAACATAGGAATCCGCTTCCCCCCTTTTCATCTCTTCTACAAGCCCCCTTAGTTCTTGTGCAGTCGTAAAAGGAGAAGTAGCCTGTAACAAAATAAAATCATCATTCCGGTCCGGCTTACGATAATTAAGATATTCCTGTACAACTTCCAGGCTGGAAGCCTCATCCCTTGCACTCCACTCACTGCGCCTGAATATCTGTACAATTTCTTTGTAACGGCCTCGTATCAGACTTTCCATTTCATCACAATTGGTCGCTACGCATACCTCGTCCGCTATGCCGGAAGCAAGGACAGTATCGATAATCCAACATACCAGAGGTTTATCCCCCAGCAGACGCAGGTTCTTACCGGGAATACCTCTACTCCCTTTGCGAACCGGAACAAAACAGAAAGTACGATTCATAAGCTATTATCATTTATGGTTTCACATGACAGAGGTTCGGTTTTCCAATAGCCAATTCATAATTAGAGGGCGAAGGACACAGCCATTGGTAAATGCAGTCACAGCAAGGTTTTTGATCGCGGATGCGAAGCCAGGAATGACCTTCGGTCATCTCTTTATATATCAGTTTCCGAACATCATTCGTCCAGATATTCCCCACTGTAGGTGAGAGTTCATTTGTATACATATCTCCATTCGAGCATACCGACAGCTTTCCAAAATCATTAGAATTGAGTATCTGGTTTCTCATTAAATCCTGCATAGATAAATGCTTGGAAAGAATGTCCTCTTCATACAGGAAAACATTCTCTTCAAAAAAAGGCAAATTATCGCCTCTATACTCGGGTTCTATCTTATATTCCTGAATAGCATACTTTTCTACAATTTCATTGGCCTGTTCCAGCTCTTTCTCCGAACCGACATTGAAAATCCAATACACATGACCTTCCTGTCTTTTCGTAAGTTCCCCTATCGTTTCTTTCCATTTTTCAGGCTCAGTTACCCGTATGGTAGTCATATACCCTGAATCGACTGCCAAAGATAACGCTGAGTTGTCTGTACCTAAACAACCCATCCACTCCATGACATCCTGCACCCTTTCCTTTTCAAGGCTCCACGCTTGCAAAGCCTGCTGTTGTCCAGTCGTATGAACCACAAACAGAAGTCGTTTTACTTCACTACACACAACTTCACTCCATACTTTATCAGCCAGCCTGCAGGATTCATGTTCATCCAAATGATTAAAATCCACCTTAACCTGATATAAATACGTGAACATGTTCGTACCTACGAACCCCGAGTCAAAGCGCTGCAAGCGAGTCACTTCTTCCTGCAAGTTCAGTACCGGATACAATTGTATAGGTTTTCTGTCGGACAACTCGCAATCATAAAGGTCACCGAAAAATTTATCTCTCACTGTTTTAAGAAAATTGAATGTAACCGGACGCTCCAAATCCTCCTTCGTTATCTTGATAACTCCGCAATTCTGTTTATCAACGATTGCCGTCAGTAAATCAAGCAATTCACCGTCAGTCACCCTGATACACTCACGATCGAGTGTGTTATATAGCAATGCTTCGTCTTGTTTTAACGCGATGTGAATATAAGGTTCAAATGCAAACCAATATTCCTTTGTAGAATGTATCATAATTGTTATGCTTAAGCCAATACTACTTCCATTATTCTTTCATACGCTTTGGGATGCTCTTCCAGAAACGAAAGATTACGGCTCACGTAAGCCGCAAAAGCTTCCTTACCCTCAAAGCTCGGACAACGTACCTTTTCCAACGCATACAGACGGTCAATCGTAAATATACACCGTGTGCACGATTGCGAACGGTAACAAACGCGACACTGCGCACGCAACTTATCATAATATTGATTGTACAGTCTCGCTATTTCCTCACGACAAACGGATGGAATGATCAGCCTCTATAGTCCCTAGGCCATATTGCTGACCGATACGCTCACACGCCAATATTTTACCATTGACAGTCACAAACATCTTACGGGCAAAAGGTATACAGCCACCTGTCGGAATAAAATTATGGGAGATCTGTTTACCGAATAAATCATTGTAGGACTGATACACATTTCCATTGTATTGATGGATAAATATACAAGCTTCGCTGTAAGCCGGTACATCCATAAACATCTCATCTACCAACACCTCATAATCTTCACTTTGCTCCAGATCCGCCACTTTATTCCGGTACATCTTTTCAAACTCTTCCTTCTTATCCTCCCGAATACCTGTCGTATTCAATGGAGCTACATGTGGCTTTTTACCATAGCGATCCTTTATAAAATGGAAGATTTCATCCACCGTATTTCTGTTGTGCAACACGGCATTGAAGTTCACGTAAGTATCGAAATACTCAGGATATTTCTCTCTCAGCAAGTCTACATGCGCAACGTTCTTCCGGAAAGAATTCTCTCCTCCCGGTGTCACCCGATAGCTGTTATTCCATTCATTTCCATCCAAGCTGATCAATAGATTAAACTTCTTCTCTGCCAGGTAATCCATACATCGATCCAGCAGCATCGCATTGGTAGTCATTGAATATTGAATCTTTCTATTTTTTATATCCAAAGATTCAATATAATCAACCACCTGGCGTATGAACGGCATATTCATCAAAGGCTCTCCCCCATAAAAACTAATAAACAACACTTTATTGGTAAACCGCTGCCTGGATTCCGCCCATATCTCCTGAAGAAAATCAATGATGCGTTTGGCAGACTCAAAGCCCATCATTTTCTTACGCCGTTCGTCAAAGTCACTATACAACTCTCCATAACCGCAATACTTACAGCGCAAGTTGCAGGCATCCGTCACCTCAAAAACCAATTGCTTCAGATTCGCCAATTCTTCTTTGACCATATCCGCAGTGATCACACCATCGTATTGGTGTCCAAGCCCATCTAAATAACCATGCTCCTTTAAATAAGACGCTTTCCGCGCATAGTAATCAGCAGTATCCACTTGCCCTGTATACTTTGGGTGCAGATGTGGAACCAGCGATGGATGCGTTAAGAACAGATGCTTCTTTTCTCTATTAATCGTATAAATATTGCGCCCGGAGGTTGTGCAACTGAGTGTATCTTCCATCATTTTATCGTATTTAGTCTTTCAATTTATAGAAAGCAATAATCGGATTATCATCCTCTCCCATTTCATCAAGAAGCTTCAGCAGTTCGGCCTGCTTCTCAGGGAACTTGACCTTAGCTTCAGTAACATTGCGCCTTACCTGATCCAAATTGTCCGGAGTGATTTTAAAGTAAAAACTATTTTTACCTGCATACCTGATTCCATCGAACGATTGAGAACCGTCAATATCATTCGTTATACCCGGACTTTCGATCGCCATCCAACCGATACCTTTTAAAGGAGTCTGTTCCCAGGAATCTATCTTTTCTGTCTTTTTATCGTACCGGCTAAACCACATCTTTTTATTATAGGAAAATTTAAAAAGCAGACACTCTTTATTTTCACAAACACCCTGCATCATTATAAAATCTTTCAGACCAAGATCCTTAGCGTCATATCTTCCCAAAGGCAAACCATATTTACCAAGAGATAAACGATAACGAGGATAAATGGAGTCACAGGTAATGCCATAGATGGTATCGTTGATTTGAGAATAGACATTACTTCTCCCTTGATAGATCCACGAAGCATCAGAGGAAAGAGTCATCTCCGACTTATCAACTCCAGCAGGCAAGTAAGGTATTTGCTCCATCAATGTCTCCCCTTTTTCATTCACAACACAAGCACTTATAAAGACGCGTTCATTTCCATTAGAAACAGTGCCGGGATAATAAACCAAGCAATCCTCCATCACATCAATGGCCTCACTATAAAAATTCGGCCATTTTAAAGGAATCTCTTTAACAAAGATATTATCCCGCATATCATAGACTGTCAGACTGCCATTACGGCTGAACGGATAAATAAATACCAAACTGTCACTGACTGTGAAAAAGTTAATATTAGTTACCTCTCCAGGACCCTGACCTACATGACCGATTTTACGGATAAACTTTCCCGAAGTATCAAACATCATGACATGCCTCTGATTTCTTGAATAAATAAAGACAAACTTCTCCGTCCGCTTTAGCTGCTTTATATCACCGACTAATATATTATCCTGCGTTTCCAGCTTCACATACTCCACATCTTTCACGATGTCACTCAGCAGTAAAGGCTTGCCGCAATCTTTCAGATTATTAGCAAGATCAATGTCTTTAAAGGTCTCTTCAACCGGTAAGGTATCATCTTCTATAGTAACAGAAGAAGAAGGCTTACTTGTACACGCGCTTAAAAAAAACAGTGCACAGAATAATAAAACGATATTTGTATTCATACGCATTATTTTAAATAAAGATTCAGGAAGAGGATGTTGCCAAAAATTCCTTTAATATGGATAATATAAGATACACAAAAATAGATATTATTAATGGAATAACTGACTAATTCTGTTTTATCATAACCCACAGTAGCTTCAGAAACACCCTCCTCATTCATTTAAGCGCTAAGATTACTACCAATATTCAGCTTGACTAGTACTAGTCTGAATACCATTCACCTCAGCATAGCAAGCTTTACTTTCACCGGGTGAATGTCCGCCGTTATCACCCACTGCAATGTTAGCCAAGCCATTATACATTGTAGTAGAACCTCCCTTGTCTTCATAATTGCAACCGCAGCCGCAAGCACGATCACCACCCCGAAGATTATTCATCTCCCGGTTTTTAAGTTCATCATCATTCAGATGATTCAGCTTGATTTTAGATAATTTTTTCATTAATTTTTCTGTTTTTAATTATAAACTCCCTAAAGAGCTAAAACTATTTTTAGATATGTATCGAGAAGGATAAAGAGAAAAAAATCCGGATGGAATGTTCTTAAAGATGTGCGCTTCTTTTAAGATCACTCTTTTTTCAATTTATCTAAGACCACTAGACAGAAAAACCTTTTAAAGTTATCCTCTCTACAAATATATTATAATTATAAATATATTCATAAGTTTTCATAACATTTTTTTATCCGATCCATCATATCGGCATATATATATTTTTCATGAAACCTATCCCTGTATATTTTGCCTATCAGCTGCCTTTTGATTGGGTCATTCAGCAAATCCAATATCTTGTTGGACAAAGCTTCCGTATCTATCACATACTCCTCTCCCCCGATCTCTTATAAACCCAACACGACACTCCGGCAATAGCATCTCCGAAAGCCCCGTTGAATCTGTCCCGACAATCGGTAGTCCGTGCATCATCATTTCAATGGCAACGTAGCTGCATTGTTCCAAAAACGAAGGCATCACCCCTATATCCGCAATCCGATAAAAATCATACAATGTCTCTTTGCCGACTTTTCCCGTATAGGTTATTCGTGACCAGATATCAGCGCTTGCTTTCAAGCAAGTATCATAATCTCCATCCCCGGCTATTAACAAATGCGCCTCAGGCATTCTATTCAGGATACGACGAAAAGCTTCAATCAAAACTCAACTCCTTTTCCTTCATCTAAACGTCCCACGAAAAGCAGAATCTTTTGTGACCGGATAAAGCCATAGAACAGCCTTTTGTCAAGCCACTCCCGCCCATTCAGTTGTCTATATTCATTGCGGATACCGTTGTAGACCAGTATCAACTTATCCGCAGGCAACCTATAATCCTCAACCAGCACCTCTCTGATATACCGGGAAAGGCAGAACACAGCATCCATTTTCTCAAAGAACTTTTGCTCGAACTTAAAAATAGTATATACATTCTTCTCAAACGACGAACTTTCCCCTTTCCTGTTTAGAATAGAATGAAATCGTTCCGTATTCCCTTTCAACCCAAAACACCAGTCCAAATAATGGATAGTGGTCACCATCTTGCACGCAGGCAATAATCTTCTTATTTCATCAACCAGATACATATTATTCTGATGATTAAAGTGAAAGATATTGCATTCACGGGCATCCGTATGCAACGTCAGCATATAGGCTATGTTCCGGCTTAACCGTTTTTCCTCCTGAAAGCGTCCTGTGCCGGCAACCGGAAACTTCAAGATTCTCACCCTCCCGGATTCTACCTGTTCGACTGTAAATTCATTCACCTTGGTTTCCAGCCACACCCATGTCAAACGCAGTCCCTCGCAATCACTGATACATCTCACTATCTCCCGAATATAGGTACCAATCCCGTATTGCGAGGAACGATTTTCTCCCTTATTTATTAAATAGATATGTCTCATTTCAGCCTCTATCCATAGTCCTCGTTAATATCCGCAAACCGTGTTTCCACGATAACTCCTCTTCTTTAAAATCGGTTTGCAGAACCTTTTCCCAAATCGATTTCCACGATTGTACTTCGGGACAGACTTTACGCAAGACCTGCAAATAAGCACCATCAAAAGATGACAGTTCATTGGCTGAGTGGCACAACCGCATATCCACATAAGCAGCTATCCCTTGCGCTCCGGTTTCCCACGAAACATCTTTCATTCTTAAAAGATCACGCTCCATCACTTTGTTATCAATCTCTTCAGTGCCTCGTCTGCCGACAGTTCAACAAATTGATGTTGCGCCAGATACTCTATGCCCCAACCTATACCGGATAGACCATTAGAAAAACGGATAGGTACTTCGTCATGGAGATCTTCAAGCACCTCATCCAGCATTTCTCCGGCAAAGTCTTCATACAACGTATTCCCTGTATGGCGGGCATAATGAAAAAAAAAGATTACGACTCCCATTTTGCCGTTCAATATTCCCGGATCTCCACAGAAACTGCCATGCAGCATCTGATGATTGGCTATTCTTTTCAATAATATTTCATCCGTTTCGTTCATTCTCTTTCCAAGATTTTATATATTCACTCAATTCACTCCGCTCCATGCTACATACTTTCACAAACTCCATCCGGTTCTTAAAGGCCAGTTCTTCAGTAGCGTATCCCGAGTTTTCACCTCTCGGATGCCATAGATGATACAAAGGTCCATCCTTTACCCAATGTACAGGATACCCCAATATTTCCATACGCCGGATACGCTCAGCGTCTTCGGGTCCCCAACTGATGAAACGCTCATTATCACCTCCACAACGTAAATAAGTTTCACGGTTCACCACAAATACCCCACCGCATGAAGGACGTTTCATCAGATGGGTATATCCTTGCATTGCCAAATACTCACATCCTTGCCCCGACTGCTCAAATGCTTTACTTTGCTTATCCGACAGCATTTTCACAACTCCATTATATGGAATGCTCAATGCATAGTCCTGTTCCATAATAGCTTGTGCCGAAAGCTCCAATTGAGACAAAGGGAATATTATATCAGCGTCCCAAATTGCTACAACGGGAGTGGTGGCCTGTTTTAGCAAAGAGTTGACATAAACCGTTTTATGATAGACCGCACTTTCATCATACACATACGAATAAGTCACCCCGTTATCCTCTCTTACCGGGAAGTAGCCCCTTCTTTCTCCCGCTTCGAGTACGTGCACGTTCACCCCGGATGAAGTGACATGCCGAAGCAAAATGTCAAGATTTCGTTTCCGTTCCGGACTATCTATCCGGACAGGAATCCCAATGGTAACATAGGCGACATACTCCATAAACTTTTTTATTTACTCATACAGCAGTCTATCAAAGCAGATACTTTTGTACGATAGAACCCTGTAGGATACAATTCAAATAAAAAGTCAAGTAAATCTTCAACCGATTCATCAAAATGTTTCAATTCCTCTTCCAACCAATCAATCAAATAAATGAGATACTCTTTCAACAATGCACTTGAAGAAGTATCTCCCGATACAAACGTAGGAAGAATCCGAATAAGCATATAGCGACCAAGTCCGACTATCCCGTTCTGTAAAGAAAGCCCCGAGATGCCATAAACATGGATACACCTGGCCACGCATAAGTCTATTTCCTTCAGGGTCTCATCAGTATCTCCTTCTACATAACGGTGCTGCACCAGATATTCAATTCCCCAACCAATGCCACACAATCCGTCACCGAAAGAAATCGGCATCGAATAATCCAGATGTTCACAAACTTCATCGAGCAGCTCTCCGGCTATCTCTTCACAGGATTGCTCACCGTAAAGGCGGCCATAGTGGAAAAGGGCAATGACAATCCCCATTTTTCCGTTGGTGAGTCCGAGGCAGGACGTAGAACGTCCTGCCTGAACTAACTCCCTAACCAAGAAATGCTTATTCCCAATTAATAGTGAACCAACCATAGACGTATCCTCCTGCTGGCGTTGTCAACTCCAGCTTATAGTCTCCCTTTTCAAAATTTTCTACAGAAATAGCTAAGGAGTTTTGCTGATCCGAATTTATACAAGAAGAATACAATATCCCCTTCTCTGAAAGAATACGTACAGTAACCTCTCCGGAATGAACTACAAAAGATATATTAAGAAGAGTATTATCTACAAGAGACGCTTCCACAGGTGTCAAAGGGAGTGATTTTGTATGAGTACTACTGAATATTCCTTTCAAATCCAGATTAATTACACTATTAATTTCATTAGGAGAAGGAAAGGAATAAGATTCGGCATTACCTTTAAGAATGACAGCAAATAGAAAAATAATCGTACTTAATAAGTGTTTCATAGCAATTTTTTTTAGTTAAACATTAATAAACTTATGCTACAAAACTACAGGTTCCGAAAATGAAAAGCAAATTTGAAGATGGACAATATCTCAATATATATCACATAAAATCAGCAACTTACATCAACTCCTTTTTATTTGATGGACAAACTGGTTTGACTACCCGTCCGACAGAAGCCATATCAGGAACTCCAAGTTCAATTTTAAGTCTCTGTTTACGTTTACTCAAAGCTTGAGCTGAAACTCTCAAAATAGCAGCTTGACGAGCATGCTTCACTTTGATATATTCAAAATAACAAATGGCAACCACTTTTCTATCCAACTCTTCATCATGTTGCTTTTGGTACTGATCTATAAATTTTCTCAAAGAATTACCATAGAGCAAATCAATACATTGGAACAATCCTTCCCAATCGTCCACTTTTAAAGTTTTAATTTCTGAAAGATCACATGTTAATATTCTGACCAACAAATTAATTGATGCATATAAGCCAGGAGTATTCTCCATATCAGAATCTTTTAATGACTTTATCTTATAAGACAAATCCTTATTTCGAGCTCTTAAATCAATATTTATAGACAATTGATTTTTCCATTTCTTTTTCAGCTCTTCCAATTGTTGACTAATTTTGCAGGAATGTTCTTTTTCCTGTTCCAAAAGTGCATTTGTCTTTTCTTGCACCTCCAAAGAGCTCTGTTTCTGTTCGCTCTTTAATTGTTCAAGTTTCTCTACATGCAATTTAGAGTCACTCAACTCTGCCAATAACCTTGCTCGCTCTTGTTCATGCGCCTTCATGTTTCTATTGAATTCCTCCTTTTCAATCTGTCTTCTACGCCTTTCTTTCATATAGAACACATAGATAACCGAGGTTATACTCAATAATAACAGAATTACCGATAAGTAAGATATGGTGGAATGAAGTCTTTCATTTTCCAATTTAAAAGTGTGGGCTTGCAACGCAGCATTATTATATTTTTCCTGAATCTCTTTCACTGCATAAGCTAAATTCTGTCGCTCCAAAGAATCAAGAGCTTGTTCATATTGATCCCAATAAATCAAATCTAAATTTCGTGTTTCAAGATGCCCCAAATATTTATATGCAGAAACACGAGTATATGGTCGCGAAGAAGCAGCTGCTTTCAACAAATATCCTTCTGCTTTAGAATAGAGTTTATTAGACAAATAATAAATTCCAAGGCTAAGACATACTGGGGTTTTATCTAAGACTAAGTCTGATTCCAAATTTGACAAAAGCATTTGTTCTGCTGAAGGAGACATCTCTAAATACATTGAAATCTGTCCCCACTCAGAAACAATATCCTTGTATATATCCGATTTAGAATAACTGAGAGCATCGTTGATAGCCTGCTGATAATAAAGAGAAGCACTATCTTGCCTACCCTCTAATAAATAAATCCGTCCCATATCACGCTCTGCATACACAAGATTGGCTGTATCAGTTAATTGTTGAAATAAGGAGACCGATTGACTATTCATTATTAAAGCATCTTGGTACAAGTCTAAATTCATATATAGTTGCCCCAAATGATTGCGCACTAATGCCTGATATTTAAGATTGTCTGTTACATCCAATATAGAGAGAGCTTCTAAAAAATATTTCTGTGCATCCTCTAACATGCCCCTTGAAGATTTAACCCTTCCTAAATAGAATGACGCTTTACCCTTTTTTAGCCTATCTTTTCCATTTGAATAATAGCCAACAGCTATTTGTATCAACGAATCCGAGCTCAACGGTAAATCATTCTTATCCATTGCCTGGGTCAACAGTAGGCAATAATCAGCTTGGTTTTCTCCCGTCAACTTTTCCGGATCCGGTATTTGATGAAGATACACTAAAGCACTATCGGGACATTCCTCCATACACATTTCGGCCTGACGTAACAAACGGGCTACTTGCCCCTCAGAACGCCCATCGGTACAACTTACCAAAAACAAAACAAATAACAATACGCAGCAGATATAAGATGATTTCATCTGTCTTCAAATATAATCCAAAATAAAGAATAAAATAAGTTCTATGAACCCATTCCTCAAAAGTACAATTATATTTTTAAATATCAACAATAAGTAAAATAAAGAATAGAACAGACCTATTCTTTTTCCGGAAAAGTATATATCTATCCGGTGGATCATTTAATAATTTTATCGCAAATACCTTGTCGGTTATTACAGCATATTGTTTCTTTAATAAGAAACCCGCCATTGATGTGGACTTTGTCAATGACGGGCAGTTTAGATTATTCTAAGATTGTATCGAATCACGTTAATATTATTATTTCATTCAATCACCTTGAACCTCATTTCTATCAATAACCATCGGTATTTTATAAGATTTACCTTGACGGACAATATCGTATACCAATGTGTCTCGTCGATTTAACTTTGTATTCTCTTCTATAGTGATCATTTTAATAGGAATTTCATTTATAGCAATAATTTCATCACCTTCTAACAAACCGGCTTTTTTAATATAATTACTCTCATAATCGGCAATTTTAGTAATAATAATTTTTCCATGGCTATTCATACGGGATGACATGTGGAATCGTTTCTTCCGAGGATTGACCACTCGTTCGTAATTCTTTATTGGCTGCAAACCTAATCTTTGTGATTTCATGTCGAAAAAAAACATTAAATCTTTTAAGAAAAAGCATTAGTTTTTCAGTGGTTCTACCAAAGGCTATACTATAAATATTATTCCTTAAATTTAGCGATAAGCAACACCGGATTATCTTCGTCATTCAATTTTGAAGCAATCTCTTTCAACTCTCCTTTCAACTTTCCTTGCCCGTTAAGTTCGATAAGCTTCTCGGCCGGATAACATTGTATGGCATAGTTTTCAGGCACTACATGATAATTGGCGGACAATCGCATCTGGAATGCCGGAACATTGGTAGCGGACACACCATCCCTGTTTACCAGATCGACCCGGCAATATTCATTAGTGAACCTGTCATACAAATAAGATACCGGATCAGAAACACGGTTGTTCTTCACATCTATATCCTTTACTATCGTGTACCAAAGCAAATAACGGCCGGTCATCACATCAACCGTCGCTAAAATCGGAATATTGTTTTCGCTTGTATGGTTCCGGCGGACAGTCAATGGAATCAAATGGTCATCACGATATACATACGCCGTATCCAAAGAATAATCGGCAATCAAAATATCCGAACCCAAACGGGCTACGGGAGACATGGATAAACTTACATAGCCGCCAGACTCACCGTCTCCTACCGTATAAAGTCCATCCCTTATTCTCCCCTTGACCGTGATGGGAACCGACGTTAATTTCCCGTCTTTCTTGGAAATTTTGTAATAAGGCGTTTTATTAACAGGATACTTCCCAATCTGATAGTCGACAAGGCGATAATCTTCGCCAAACAGGAAATTTTCATCATACTCAAATATCGAAGAAGCAAACATGCGGTTTTGCGGCAGTTTAAGCGTGCGCCTGTATGCGCCGCCATAACCATACACCTGAATTCTGCTTTGTAACCCGTCATAGATGAATATCTCCCGGGCTTTTTCATCTATACAATAACCGCTGACAACATCCCCATATTCTTCTCCGCTCATGCCTGTATGATTAAAAGAATGAAGATATTTCCCTGACTTATCAAAAAAGATAACATCACTTTTCTTGTTTACGGTAACAAGAAAGCTGTCCGTCATAAGGATGGTACGGGTACCGACTAATGAACTATCGCCGGTTTCCAATACGACATATCTTACATCGGCGATATCCTGAAGAATGATTTCTTTCTCGGGGTATTGCCTCTGCAAATCAAAAACAGGCAATCCGGTGAATGGTTCGGCAGGAGTATTTACAGATGCCGACTTCTGCTTTTGAGGACTACCGCTACAGGCCACCAACGCACTAAGCACTAAAATCAAATATAGGTTTTTCATTATAAATCTGTTTAAAAATGTATAAAATACTTCTCTGATAGAATCTGCATGAACAGCTTTCTCCTCCTTTTCCACCTTCACTCCGACCTGTTACAGATTTGTCCATAAAGCCCCAATATACCAACAAATAGATGACTTACTTTCATTTATATCAAATTATGAGAATTAAATAGTATCACATGTCAGGCTCCCGTAAATTAAAAGCAGGCAATCTAACAAATGGTTTAACACTATCAACACCATGAACCCATCCTCAAAAATACAATTATATTTTTAAAAATCAACAATAAGTCGAATAATTCCGGTTGGTGAAATTCAAAAAATATATCAAAATCTTTATTCAAATCAAGTTTTAATTGCAAAAGTCTAGTTAGTTCCACCTTTTGCGATAATAACAGCCCTTTCATACGCAACATCAATTCTATCTTTAATACTTTGAATACTAGGTTCTGCAATGCAATCAATACGTACTCCAACTCGTTGAGTTGGAGAAAAATCCGGATAATAAATCCCTATCCCAGAATAAGTAGTTAGCACCTTTCCAGGAAATGTAAAAAGTGAAACATTGCCATCAGACCCCGAAGTTGAATTGCCAACCGTTATTGAACGCGGATTAACTTGTAAAGCCATCGTTAAATATTCAGAAAAACTTCGTGTCCATTCATTGACTAAAATTATAATTCGACCTTTATAATAGTTCACACTACCTATTTTGTTGGAAGAAGATCGGTGATACCTCAACATACCTGGAAAACGAGTATCCGAATATGTTGAATAGGCAAAAAATGAGTTAGGAGGAACAAACATATTAGTTAATGGCGAAATTATATCGGTATAAGGATAAGATCTCAAATCTAGAATAATGGCAGATGCAGTTTTAATGGCATCATAATTATCATAAATATTATCAACAGAAGCGGAACGTAAATTCAAATATGCAATACTATCATTTACCCAATGATACAATGGAAGCTTTTCATTATTCCTATCAATTAGCCTTTCTTTTTGAAATAAATCGTATGCAGAATAGTTGTCTGATTTAGTTCTTAAAGTCTCCCCATCTCTAAGCAACGTGAATACAGTAGCAGAATCATATTGAGACAAAATAGCATTACAAATAAACATTTGGTTAGACCAATAGTTTCCTCCACAAACAAATTCCTTTAGGCTATCGGCTAACTGATGAATATCCCGTCCGTCAACTTTCAAAACAATATCACCGATTTCAAAAGCACCTTTATCGTAAGCCGGAATCCGGATTTGATTGATTACAAATGTATCATTAATCAAACTCATTCTGAAATTAGGTCGATATGGACCAAATACAAGTCCATCAATTGTTGCCGGGTAAGAAGCATGGGTGTCACGTAGCCGATTGGTTAATCGATATATTTCCAAATGATATTTCTTGGGCAAATCCGCTTTTTCGAAAAGTGGTATAGACTCATATAAAATTCGGTCCCAGTCACCTTCAATACTATTTTTATAAACATAAAAATAGTTTATCAAATTCCAATATTGAAAGAGTCCAACCAAACGCATATCTCTTTTTAGGGAAAGAGGCATATTCCAATTCATCAATTAAGGCAATGTTACCGATAGATTTATTAAAAACAAAGCGATTCCTACGTCCGGAGTGAGAATAAAACATAGCTTCAAGTTTTTTCTTAATTCTATAATCGAGACATATAGTATCATCCATCCATTCGTTATTTATTAAGGCATAATCATTTAAATCTGGATATGGATTTTTATTTTTCGTTTGAGAAATCGCTGGGTATTCAATCAGACTATCCAATATTGCACAATATTTACCCTTAGAATCCGCCCTTTTCACCCTGGGAATATTAGCAAGTAACAGGTTATCCATTTGACTAACAGAAAGACGGGCATCTTCACGGTAATACTTTATAAATCCCCAAATTTTACACAAATAAGACAAGCGGGCATTAGCATCAAAGACTGTTGGCACAAAGCTATCTATTCTTTTTTTTTCTTTAAATATAGAATCAGTATATAAATTTATTTCTGAGCTAAACCTATAATAAAAATTCAACCATCGAACATATTTATAAATAGGAATTACAAGTAAACCTACCAATATTAGAATAAATACATATCTTTTCTTTATGTTTTTCATAATTCCAAGTAAAAGGAAAAATAAAAGTTCCTTAGAATAGACAACGGCCTACTCTAAGGAACTTTATTAAATACCATAACACCAACACCAAGAATCACTCTTACTTAGACAATTGGGACCATCATCATGACCAATAGTGGGAATATCACAATTTCCTCGTGTAAGGCAAGCAACTGTTTCAGTAGTTGGATTACCACATACGGTTGAAGTCGTATATCCTCCTTTTAAATCAGATAGATTTTGTTGATCTAATTTCGCGATCGTTTCTTTCTTTAATGTTAGCTTCTTTAATTTTTTCATAAGTAAACAATACAAAATTACTCTTACTCTTTTAGCTTTTCAGATTCCGCTTCTATATCGTTTCATACCATAATAGACCCTTTCAATACTCATAAAGATGATATCCAATTCTATGTTTTAACACAAAATAGTATAGTTATTCAAAAATCTAATATATATATATTTTCGTTCTCAAAGATATATTACAAATATCGACCAAATAAAAGTCATTAATATCATACATATCATTAAAAGCAAAGCCAAAAGTTAAAATAGCACAATAAGGCATATTTAAACGCTTTCCAGAAAGGAATAGGAAACAGCCATCAGTAATAATCAAACAAACAGATTTCACATAGTGCCCCAGACCGTCATCCCGATTAACATTGTTAATGCTATTTTTTAGAGTATTCTATTCTTGGATGCAAAGAACAAGTCTTTTGCATTTAAAAGAGCTGTTCCTTATCACCAAAAGACTTGCTTTAACAGTGTGTTAAAACAGGTCTTCTAATCGCCCAAAACAAATAGAGAAAACTAACTGATTTTTAATAGAATAGAATTAAAAAAACTCTATATTCTAATAAATTCTAAAACAGGACATAAAAGAAATACTCGCCAATTTAACAAGTAAGAAAGGTGCCTAACCTGATGTATCTATTCGCAATACATGCCTATTTACTACTATCTCATAATTAAGTAGTCTTTTACCAGATCAGCCCATCATAGCTCCCCTTCAATTTTTCAACTTGTAAATGGCAATAATAGGATTGTCATCTTCTCCCATTTCATCAAGAAGACGCATTAATTCGGCTTTCTTCTCCGGGAATTTAACTTTGGCATCTTTTATCGTTGCCCTCAGTTTATTGGCCTGAACTACATCAATAATCGAATAAACATGTCGATCATCAATATAGCGGAATCCGCCTATATTAACACCACCGTCTATGTCATTTGTTATCCCGGGAGTATCTAGTGCAAACCAACCACCTATCTTATCAGAAGATTGGCTCCAACTCTTCACACCTCCCGTTTGCTTATTGAAGAAACTATACCACCACCTTTTCCCATAAACATAAGTAAGCAACAAAAAATCTTTGGTCTCTGCGATAGCCATCATTAAGATATAGTTTTCTCGCCTGCTTTGCCGACTTATTTGATACTCGGAAACAGGTAACTTATACCGTCCCAGATTTAAATGATAACGAGGAAAGATAGAGTCCAAACTTACTCCATAGATTGTATCGTTAATTACAGAATAAGCATTATAGGAGTTATCATAAAACCAATGGCGTGGTCTATCAATCATCACAAACTGAGGACAATTCGCATAAAAACTTGATCCGAGATAAGGGCTTTGATTTGTCACAACAGTACCATCAGTTCCTACAATACAAACAGTAGAAACATATTGAGGAAAGAGTTGACCTTCCGGTATAAAACCAGGATAACAAACAATGTTGTTATTCAAAAGATCAAAATCAGCAGATGCACTCATCAATGCTTCAAAATCTTTGGACGGAACTATCTTTTGAATAAATTGATTATCATGTACCCGATATACAAAAAAGCCACTACGATAAGCAGCTTTTACATATACAAGACTATCCGTAGCTGAAAAACCAAGTATTGTATTTGTTTCTCCCGGCCCTTGTCCCAACTTTCCAAGTGAACGAATATAAGCTCCATCTCTACTAAACATTTTTATTAAAGAATTCTCTCCACCACTCTTGACAAAAAGGAAGTGAGGAGTTAATTGTATCTTAGAAATATAACCTATCAACGACTGATCGGTTGTTTCAGGTTTAATATATTCCACATCCTCTATAAACAGACTCATCAACAGTTCTTCACCACAGTCGGAAAGATGATCAGCTAAATTGATTTCACGAAAGGCCTCTACGTGGAACTGCGTATTACTGGCGACAGATGATTGATCATTGTTCTTCCTGCTCTGGCAAGCAATAAAGATACAAAACAGACCTAATATACAACTCAAAGACTTATACATATCATTAATTCATATCGTTTATGAAAAATCACTAATCAACATCGTAATCTAATCCTTCAAAACATAAACAGTACATTCAGTATTCTTATAAGAGTTTTTTCCCGTAAGTAACTTTAGTCTTTCAATTTATAGAAAGCAATAATCGGATTATCATCCTCGCCCATTTCATCAAGAAACTTCAGCAGTTCGGCCTGCTTCTCAGGGAACTTAACCTTAGCTTCAGTAACGTTGCGCCTTACCTGATCCAAATTATCCGGTGTGATTGCGAAGTGAAAACAGTTTTCACCTACATTATAGAAGTCTTTGAACGATTGAGAGCCGTCAATATCATTCGTTATCCCTGGTGCATCAAGTATGTACCAATGGACAGCTTTAAAAGGAGTCTGCTCCCAAGAGTCGATCTTCTCCGTTTTTTTATCGTATCGGCTGAACCATAACTTTTTATCAAACCAAAATTTAAAAAAAAGAAACTCTTTAGTTTCATAAACACTTTGCATCAGAACAAAATCTCCCCAACCATAATCATGAGTAGGATCATATCTTCCGGAAGGCAATTTATATTTTCCAAGAGAAAGATGGTAACGAGGAAAGATAGAATCACAAGTTATGCCGTAGATCGTATCATTAATAAACGAATAAACGTTACTTCTTCCACGATAGAGCCAAGAAGGATCAGAAGATAATTGTACTATTTCCTTATCACCAGAAGATAAGTAAGGGATTTGCTCCATCAATGTCTCCCCTTTTCCATTCGCAACACAAGCGCTTATGAATGTCTTACTATTATCAGGCGAATAAACAGTACCAGGATAATAAACCAAACAATCTCCCATCACATCGATAACCCTACTAAAAAAAACAGGCCATTTTAAAGGAATTTCCTTGACGAAGCTGTTATCCCGCATATCATAGACTGTCAGGCTGCCATTACGGCTGAACGGATAAATAAATACCAAATTGTCACTGACTGTGAAAAAGTCAATATTAGCTATCTCTCCGGGTCCCTGACCTACACGACCGATTTTACGGATAAACTTTCCCGAAGTATCAAACATCATGACATGGTTCTGATTTCTTGAATAAATAAAGACAAACTTCTCCGTCCGCTTTAGCTGCTTTATATCACCGACTAATATATTATCCTGCGTTTCCAGTTTCACATACTCCACATCTTTCACGATGTCACTCAGCAGTAAAGGCTTGCCGCAATCTTTCAGGTTGTTAGCAAGATCAATTTCTTTAAAGGTTTCCTCAGTCGGTAAAGCGTTATCATCCACCATATCCGGAGAAGAAGACTTGCTGCCACAAGCAGCAAGAAAAAACAATACCAAAAACAATGCGATATAATCTAACTTCATAGGACGATAATTTATAGGTTATTACTAATAGTTGGATTTAAGTTTCCCAATCATAAGAATGTCATTATCATTTTCGTGCAAACTATTTCTCAAACCAGTGGCTCGCTTACGTATTTCAGGCTTTAAATCAGTTTGGGCAAGAACTTTATCTAAAGCATCCATCAGTTCAAGAGGATCGTAAGAGATACAGACATAACCGTTGCGCATAGTCAAGAAAGGATAAGAAAGTCCCAAAAGTCATTTGTAAAACGATCAATACGCTTCACACTACCATCTTTTTTAGAAACACGAACATTAAATACAGTCATACGAACGGGAGAACCATCTGATGGCATTTTAGCCGGTCCAATAGTTACTCTACTCCAATAATATTCCGGAGTCTCATGCAATGACGTTACAATATATTTATCCTCCTGCATTACATTATCCAAAGTAAAACAAGGTTTCAATACATTATTAGCAATATTATAGTGATATAGAGTATCAGGGCGTGTACGCCCGACAACCTGACAAAGGGAAAAAAGAATAGGCATCAACATTCCGGGGAGCCAATACTTCATTGCTATAATCCGGCACAATTGCATAATTTACAGCAAATATTTTTTGCAAGATATTCCCCTTAAAATCTTGTACCCAACATAGATTCTTACTGATCGGTGCTTTTGGATTTCCTATATCAGTAAAGGGAAGAACGACCACTACAGCTTTTTCATTTTCCAAATCTATCCAAATGGAACTCTTCGTTATCGTTTCCGGCAATGAAATACTCTCTTTCGATAAAAATCGGCCTTTAAGATCAAAAAATAACATTTTTTGATTCTCGGCAATAGCTACACGTCCCTGCTTTTCATCAAGAAATCTATTCACAGCATATTTATACTCTCCGGGGCCTTGACCAACTCCACCTATATCAGCCACATATCGTCCTTTACGAGTAAATAATTTCAAAGCAGAAACGCCATCCGGCTCTATTAAAATATAATTGCTTGAAACATCAATACCAGAAGGATAAGTGGCAACCAATGCCTCTTCTCTACCATCCAACTTAATAATTTCCAATGATTCTATCAAATCAGAAAACAACATTTCCTCACCCTTTAATTTCTCTATTTCCGGTAAATCGACAGCGTAAAAGGCGGAACCTTCTTTTATATCCCTCTCTTGGGGTATAAACAAAGAACATGAGGAAGCAGACATTGCAACCGAAAAAAGAAAGAGAAGCGGATATAAAAGGTATCTTGTCTTCATATAAAAATAGATTTTGGCTGAAAGTAAAAAACTACTTTTCATAAAGCATACCGCAAGATACGAATTATTCGTAGAATGTTATTCTTTTAGGGATATGTTAAAAAGCATCTCACTCAAAATTCTTCAGTCTTTCAATTTGTAAATGGCAATAATTGGATTATCATCCTCGTGGACATTTTGCATGATCTATCAATATCACATATATTTGAGAACCTTCAGTGATTCGCCTGATAGCATTTAGAGATACAACCGAAATTTATAGATTACTTATAGTTATTGTTTCAATTTCCCAATGATAAGAATGTCATTATCATTCTCGTGCAGACTATTTCGTAAATCGGTGGCCCGTTTACGTACGTCAGGTTCCAAATCTGTTTGGGTAAGAACTTTATCTAAAGCATCCATCAGTTCAAGAGGATCATAAGAGATACAGACATAACCATTCTTCATAGCTAAAAAAAGATAAGATAAACCTAAAAGAGGATCAGTAAAACGATCAATGCGCCGTACATTGCCATCCTTTTTCGAAACGCAAACATTAAAGGCTGGTAAACGAACAGAAGAAACACTTGAGGAAAGATCATTAGGATATAAAGTGACTTGCGCCCAATAACTCCTTGAAGTTTCATATAAAACAGTACAAGCACTTTGATTTTCAGAAACAACATGATCTATTGTAAAGCGTGGAGTTATTATATTCTTTACTGCATCATAGTGATACAAAGTATCAGGGCGAGTACGCAACATGGGGTCTTCAAAAATAGAAAAAGAAATCGCATCCACATTCCGACATGCCACTAAGCCATTACTGTAATCTCCAATTAAACCGTAATGATTTACAGGAATCCGATGCACGATATCACCCTCCCTATTTTGCACCCAGCACACATTGTTACTAATTTCAAAATTGGAGTTCTCATTCTCAGAAAATGGCAACCCCATTACAGTTACATGCTTTTTATCATGGTCCATCCAAATACAAGGCTTATGTACTATTTCCTTGAAATGAATAGCTTCATCTGACAGATAATTCCCCTTCAGGTCATAAGTAAGTATTTTATTTGCTCTTCCCGGACCTAAGTAAATACGTTTTTGTTTTTCATCTATCATACAGAAATGTATCGTTTTGTACTCTCCAGGGCCCTGTCCTATACCACCAATATCCGCCACGTATTGACCTTTACGCGTAAACAACTTAATAGGAGATATAGCGTCTGGATTCAGCAAGATATAATTATCTGTCACAAAGATCCCAAATGGATAAGTTTTAACAAGAGCCTCATCCCTATTCTCTAATTTAATGACTTCATATGACTCCACTAAATCACCCAAAGACATCACTGTCCCTTCTGCTTTCTCTATTATACGCAAATCAACAGAACGAAAGGCGGAATCTTCTATTATATCCCCCTCTTTGGGTACATATGAAGAGCAGGAAGCAAACATTGCAACCGAAAAAAGAAAGAGAAGCGGGTAGAAAAAGTGTCTTGCCTTCATATGAAATAGATTTTAGTTTAAAACAAAAGCATACAGTCCTAAAAGCATGCCGAAGTATACGGATCATTTATAAAACATCATTCTTTTAGAAATATGTTTATTAAATTCATTTTTGTTTTAACCTACCAAAAAGAAGAACACTATTGCCATTTTCCGACAATCCATTATAAAGCTTTTCAACTTTACCCCTCATCGCAGTATCCATTTCGGAAAGTTTCAATATCTGCGATAGCTGCTCTTTCAATTCAATAGGCTCCATCCAAAGATAAAAGTATCCGAATCTAAACTGGGCATAATATAAATCTAATGAAAGCCCACCATAGCCTCTGGAAAAAAGTTTTATATAAGACGCTTCGTGGGTTTTCTTATCGACTTTGATTACTGTATAATCTAAGGTTGTAAAGGGCCCCCTATCATTTGTGTAGCCCGACGATAAGCCAACATAATAGTTCAACGGGGTGTTCAGATAACGATGTTGATGCCCTTCTTTACCAAAATCGGCATAAAAGACCGGTGTCAATACATCGGTTTCCGGATAATAATGATACAAGGTATCATTCATACCTTCCAACTGCTCAAATCCTGCAGAAACACTTGTATAAAAAGCTTCTGTATTAAACATGGTCTGAACATCATTCCCAAAATCGGGCTTTAGCGTGTATGGATAAGAATGTATTTTCCCCTTAATATTTCCCTCAAAATCCTGTTTCCAAACAAATGGGCTTTGTCCGGCAGGAACATCAAAGCAGTAAACCATCTTATGCTCACTATCTACTTTAAAACTGCCTTTATGCAAAATAGAAGCTAAAGGAATATCATGCAAATATTGACCCTTAAAATCATAAACCATAATTTGGGAAGCTTCAAAGTATTCAGATAAATGCGCCTTGCCTTTTCGTCAATTTGGTGATACAGCAAAGCAGTGTATTCGCCCGGCCCCTGTCCAAAGCCTCCTACATTACATAAAAAGCTCCCGTCTCGGGAAAACAGCTTATAGGTACCTCCTCTTTCAGAGGGGGTCAGGCCAATATGTTGTTCGGTTATATACACTGTTAATGGAGCACACAGTGCCTTTTTATCATTATCCAAGGGGAGAATAACCAAAGAGTCTACCAAATCTTCAATATACACCTTAATGGTATCTTTCACATCCGATACGGCAATAGAAAAGAAATCTTCATTATACTCCACTCGCTGTTCCGGAGACTTGGGTACAGATGAAGAGCAGGAAGCAAACATTGCAACCAAAAAAAGAAAGAGAAGCGGGTAGAAAAAGTGTCTTGCCTTCATATGAAATAGATTTTAGTTTAAAACAAAAGCATACAGTCCTAAAAGCATGCCGAAATATACGAATAATTCGTAGAATATCATTTTTTAGGAATATGTTTATTAACACTATTAACAAAATTACCAAAAAGCAAATGGTTCTTCAGAAGTATTAACCTCCTACTTGATTATTTTCTAAATAATAGAAGAATATTTTGTTTTTCGGAAAATAAATAATATCTTTGTGTCAAATTAATGTGTTATGAGAATAATATCATTTGCAGCCATAAGAAATTACGCCAAAAAGCACGCTGATGCTGATGTACCTTTGCGTGATTGGTATAAAAAAAACAGAAAAGGCAGATTGGTCGTGTTTGGCTGATATAAAGCAAACATTCAATAGTGTTGACTATGTAGGTAATGATAGATTTGTCTTTAACATCAAAGGCAATGATTACAGGCTGGTTGCTATGATTTTGTTTGCTGCTAAAAAAGTGTTTATCCGTTGGATAGGTACTCATAAAGAATATGATAACAAAGATTGTTAAAATGCTTAAATTTGTTTGGTATGGCAAAGATAAAAACAGAAAAACAGTACAAGGCAGCTTGTTCAAGAATTGAAGAACTGCTTAAGGTGGTTAGTAATGATACTCCAACCGATGATAAAAACTTCCTCGAATTGGACTTGATTTCCGATTTGGTCGCAGACTATGAAGAGGAGCATTTCCCTATAGAAGCTCCTTCTTTGGTGGATGTTATTAAGCTTCGTATGTATGAAATGGGGCTTACCCAAACAAAACTGTCAGAATTGTTAAATGTAAGTCCTTCCCGGATTAGCGAATACCTTTCAGGAAAGTGTGAACCAACCTTGAAAGTTGCTCGTGAAATAAGCCGGAAGCTAAATATTGATGCTAATATAGTGTTGGGGGTATAAGTGTAAGTTTTTGTCGTGATATATTTTAGGCGTGATTCCATTTTTAGGTTTCACGCCTTTTTTATGTCATTTTACGACAATCGCTTCATTGTCGTGTATCACCTATCTACCTGAGTTCGGGATAAGAAATTAGTGTATAAAATTGGTAATCATATGATTAATTTGTATTTTTATGGTGTTCTAAATCAACAAATTGGAACTGTTTTTCTAATTACTTATCCCGAACTCAGGTAATAATTCGTAGAATATCATTTTTTAGGAATATGTTTATTAACACTATTAACCATATTTTCAGGGATAAACAAGGGATGAACAGGTTCTTAACTTCCCGGATGTACGAAGTTAAGATCCTCCCTGTACGAAGTTAACTTTAACACAATGTTAAAGTTAACTTCGTATAGAAAGGATATTAGTAACATATTCTGCTGGTTATTAACCTATTAGAAAGAAGATGCAATAAACAGACATAAATCTGTCGATCGTGTGAGACAGAATGGAACTGACGTAATACTTATTCTGATAAGTACAGAAGAATGATAATTACCGGAAAAGCTTATCGATCTCTTCTTCTTTTATGGTAGTCAGCACCACGCGTCCGTCCGGCGTATAGTTGGGTGAAGGACAGGCAAACAGATTATCGACCAAACTGACCATCTCTTCGTTGCTCAGCACCTGCCCATAGACAATGGCAGCCGCACGGGCAAGAGTCAACGCAAGGATATCCTGAATTTCTTCTTTGACATCATTGCCTTTCTCCATAGCGGTGTGCAGCATGCTACGTACCAAATCGACCGGATTCAGCCCGTCGATGCCTGAAGGTACTCCGTTAATGGCATAGCTGCCGCCACCAAGATCACTGAGATCAAAGCCCACTGCGGATAAATCGTCCATGATACTTTGCAACACAGCCGCCTCGGAAGCCGGAAGTTGCAGGATTTCCGGGAAAAGAACACCTTGTGAGAACTCCCTGCTTCTGCTGAATCTGGGCACGATAACGGTCAAAGAGCACACGGATATGTGCGCGATGCTGATCGATCAACATCAATCCGGACTTCACGGACGTAAGGATGAAGCGTCCTTTGAACTGCAAATGCTGCGTACCTTTTTCAATCACGGCCGGCTCACCGGCATAAAAGAAGGGAGCCGCTGACAGCAATGCTCTCTTCGAATATCGGGCATGTCCTCCGTGTCGAAATCGATAGAAGGGACAGCATTGAACTTGCCCAATGACTCCTTGATCGAAGCAGAAAGAATCTGCCAGATAGCCTGCTCGTTTTCAAATTTGATCTCTGTTTTTGTAGGATGGATATTCACATCGATGTTGGCAGGATCGACTTCAAAGTAAATGAAGTAAGAAATCTGTTCGCCGGCGGGAATCAACTGTTCATAAGCCTCCATTACGGCCTTATGGAAATAAGGATGGCGCATATAGCGTCCATTCACAAAGAAATACTGATGTGCGCCTTTCTTACGGGCAGTCTCCGGCTTAGCTACGTATCCGGAGATCTTCACCATCGTAGTATTCACCTCGATATTCAGCACTGCTGATTAAGCTTTTTACCGAAAATAGCCATGATACGCTGGCGCAACGGAGCATGCGGGAAGATTGAACAGTTCGGAGTCATTACTGTACAGCGAGAAGGCAACCTCCGGATGTACGAGGGCAATCCGTTCAAATTCAGCCAGAATATTGCTGAGCTCGGTGGAATTAGCCTTCAGAAACTTACGCCGGGCCGGCACATTGAAAAATAGATTCTTAATAGAGAAATTGCTTCCTTTAGGACAAGAAACAGCTTCCTGACTCTCCACTTTGGAACCCGCAATGATAGGCTTCGTTCCCAGCTCTTCGGATTCCGGACGTGTCTTCAGCTCGACCTGCGCAACGGCTGCTATGGAAGCCAAAGCTTCTCCTCGAAATCCCATCGTACGAAGGGCAAACAAATCGGAAGCCTCACGTATTTTGGATGTAGCATGGCGCTCGAAAGAGAGGCGTGCATCGGTTTCGGACATTCCTTTACCGTCATCAATAACCTGTATACTGGTTTTACCCGCATCGGTGACCAGCACATGTATATTTTGCGCATCCGCATCAATTGCATTCTCGACTAACTCCTTGACTACAGATGCCGGACGTTGTATCACTTCACCGGCAGCAATCTGGTTAGCTACCGAATCAGGCAACAAATGAATAATATCGCTCACTAATAGATTTAGCTTTCGTTTTAATTTATAACTTCAAAAAGACCAGTCGCCGGTCTAATAAATCTTTCCTTTGCCAGCTTCCAGTTGCCAAAAGAAGGAAAGCAATGATAATCAATATGATTCCAAAAGAGATCGGCTTGCGACCACTAGCCTTTTCTTCGTTTCAAGTGCGTTGTTCCTTCAACAAACTTACCACGGATATCTTCCGGCTTAAATTCTTTCTCAGGCAGCATCCCCAAGTCACGTTTCGCGTTCTCCTCCATCTTAGCGAGCTTTTCTTTCCGCTCGTCTACATAAATGTATTGATGATTAAAGCCTCGGGGCTTTCTCATTGAGTTAAACATTCCCATACTACTTCATATTTATTAAGTTACGCTTATCTGTCTTTGGACGCCGGTCAGCTTTGTCGGTTTCAGCAAAGCCTCCCGCCTTTTTCCCTCTCCAGTTGAAAATATCGTCTTTACTTAAAGGACGGACATAGTCAAACCAACTAAAGGTAGGCAGACGTAATTTATCAGGCGGAATCTGATCCATCGGATACATCGTTCCGTTGGATTTGCCGACAAACAGCCCTTTTTACCATTTTCTTATCCTTCATAGTAAAGATGCAGCACGCTACCTTCCAGACAATTAAATCCGGTCATCGTACTGTCTTTCTCTTCCGGGTAGAAAGCGGTCATCACATTACCTATCACTTCAATATGACGCATATCTCCATTATGAAATAGGCTTTCATCTCCTTGCCGGACACTTGGTTATAGTGAATAGAATCTTTCATTTCCACCGTCAGTGCCTGGTTGATAATGTGTGCCCAGTCAATCGTGCTGTCGTTCATATAAATCTTGATTTCCTCGCCAAGTAACTGCTGCCCGTCATTCCACAGAATCGGGTCGGTATACATGGTCATACAGGAATCTTTTGAATTATAAACCAGTGAGTCACATACTCCCTTGTACGTCTGTACGATACATACGTACTTTATGGTAAGCTTTCATCAACCGGTCCAGAGAATCGGTATTCAAGTTATAGGACACCATTTGCAGAGTATCCCCATGCATAAAAAGACTGTCACCCTGCGAATAGTCAATGGCCACGGCACGCTTGGTAGCAAAAGCAGAGTCAGTCAGTTCATTATAGAAACAGTAATCTCCTGTCAACATATTCTTGTTGATGGCATCCGTCATTTTCACATTATCGAATGCTTCACCATATCCGGCAACACGGTCGTAGAATAGAGCTATCACCCACCAATTTCTTTCCCTGGTTTGTCAAAACCGAACGGTCTAACAATTCCGCTTGTTCGGTCAATGTGTTATAAAATCCCCGCTCCCGAATAGATATGATTATTATCACTGACAATATTTGAAGGTCCGAGAATTACTGCGATTTTGTTTTCGGTGTTATACCTTAATGTATCGGAAGTCAATACAAACTTCGGTTCACCAATTTCACGTCATGGTTAAACACCGACTGTTTGGTAGCAGGACTATACTCCCCCCAATCGGAAGTCAACACATTCTCCTCGTCCATCAAAGTTCCCTCCCTCGAAGTAATACCCGAGGTCATAAAGACGGTCATAGTTCAAGCTATCCGTCAGCAGCGTCGTATTCCGGTTTATCATCTTTCACGTTTTCACGAAGTTGCGCAATTTGAGTCATGCCATCGTAGTAAAGATAATCACCATAAATGAACAAGCGTGTCTCCCTGTTCCATACGTACATTACTGAATGCTTCTACTGAATTGGTTTTCTCGTAGATCAGGGCACTATCACAATACATATACATACTATCGTGGCGCATTTTCACATTACCGATCAGTACTTGCACGTCCGGACGAGATAGTTTATCCGCCTGACCCTCATCCGCATGCAGCAAATAAACCTTCGTTTTCTTATTTTCCGGCTGCTTCTTTTCCGTTGTTTTGCTTATTCGCCGGCAACCGCTTTTTGTAGATGTTCTGAGGTTTCGTTTTTGTCCTGAGGCCACCTGCGCCACAAGACATACACCAAACAGGCATAGAAAGCCTATAAGGAGCCATCTATGCCTGTCTTGTTTATCTTTTCTTATTTGGTTTCAGCATATAAAGTCAAGCTGTTAAACATCAATCCTTCTTGACCCAACCCGGATACTTGAAGTCACACTTCTGCCAGTTTTCGTTGATGCGTACATAGGTATGTTTCTGCTTATCCAGAATCCACTTCTGTAACATCTCTTCACGACGCTTATCCATTACAATTTCTTTCAAGTCCTGATAGTCCTCCGCAATAGTAGCCTTATGACCGTTGATCTTTGCTTTCAACTTCACGATCGCACAAACTTCCTTTCCGTCCTTCTCGTTTATCATTGTAAAGGCTTTTGAAATTTCGCCTACATTCATCTTGTCCACTACTTTAGCAACGTCTTGAGGTAGATCCTGCATCTGGAACTTAGAAGTAGTCACTCCTGAATTTTCATTGATGTTCACCATAATACCATGATTATTACGGGTATCCTTATCATGTGAGATAACGGCTGCTGCTTCATCGAAAGAAGAATTTGTTTGCACGGATATCGTCAGCAATAGAATCCAGACGTGCACAAGCCTCTGTCAGTTCCTTCTCCGATACTTTCGGACGCAACAGAATATGGCGGGTGTTCACACGGTCGCCACGTTTCTCAATCAACTGGATGATGTGGATAACCGAACTCCGATTCCACGATCTTAGAAACTTTCTTCGGGTCTTGCAAGCTGAATGCTACATTCGCATAGGCCGGATCCATCATACCACGTCCCATGAATCCACACTCACCACCTTTTATGGCAGAAGCCTTATCCTCAGAATACAAACGCGCCAATGTTGAAAAGTCAATTTCTCCTTTGTCACACGATCTGTGTAATCGCGCAAACGCCTCTTCACATCTTCAATTTCCGCAATAGGTATTTTAGGCTGCTGCGTAATAATCTGTACTTCTACCTGGGTGGGAACGTAAGGAATACTGTCCTGTGGAAGCTCCTTGAAATAACGGCGTACTTCCGCCGGAGTCACCTTGATATCACCCACCAATTTCTGCTGCATCCTTTGAACAATCAATCCGTCTCGGGCATTCTCGCGCAATATGCTTCGCGAATCTGAGTAGAGGTCTTATTGAAGTACTCCTCCATCTTCTCTCTGGAACCGATCTGCTGGATATACATATTAGTCAGCATATCTACTCGCTGGATGATTTCCGCTTCGGAAACCTCAATACTGTCCAACTTAGCTTGATGCAGGAATAACTTCTGCACAGCGATCTCTTCAGGAATTACACAATATGGATCGCCTTCAAATCTGCGTCCATTATACAAGGCGTCCATACGGGCCTCTTCTACATCTGATTTTAAAATAGCTTCGTCACCTACTACCCAAACTACTTCATCAACCACGTTATCCTGAGCATAGGTTACCACATTAGCAAATATTGCCAGGACAAGGGTAACAACAAATCTAAAGTTCACAAACTTCTTCATTCTTTGTATTTAATAATTTATAATCTTCTTCTTGCCTACCGCCTGCTGATACAGGTCACTTTTCACCTGCTCCATAAAGTTCACCCGTTTCTGATTGACCAGTAAGTCTTTCACTTCCGGACGGGCAAATTCATACGGTTTCTTCCTCACCCGTTCCGCGATAATCGCTCACATTCAGGAAATAATAGTATGCCGTATCTTTCAATTCTATCTGACGGTGTTTATTCACATATTCTTCCGGTGCCTCTACTTTTAACGGAATCATGTCGAGGATATCGGTCACGGAGACCCATTTATCATAGAAATATTCATATTTCACTGCATTCTGCAAGCTGTATTTTTCCAGGCTTTCGATAGCATCCTGTTTTTCTGACTTATACCACTGCGCACATTGTTCAGTTGGGGAGCTGTCAACGGCACTTTAATAAACAATCCCTTAATCAACGGACCTTCCAATTTGAACAGTTCCTTGTTTTTGCCGTAATACTCCGTTATCTCGTGTTCGGAGATATCATTCGCCAACTTCTGGTTTATCAACTCTTGCTGATAAGTATGCATAATCAAAGCTTTCCGATAGTTCTCCACCAGTTTTTCCACATCGACATTGTCAGGAATGTTGTTCGCAGCTTTTTCATATAATTAAATCTCCTCCGCCCAGCTACGAATATAATGCTCGGCGAAGAGAATGCTATCATCTTTTGACAATCCAACCGGAAGTACGGACATCAAATCTTCTTTATACAAAAAGTTACCGTCCACCTCTACCAAAGGAATCTTACCTTTATGGTCGCGCTGTTTCCTTGCACGCCCCACAACCGAGAAGGGTAATCAGTAAGAGGAGTAATATTCGCATTGTCAATTAAAATCTACTTATTTAAGGTACGAAGATAGTGAATAATCGGTTACATCAGTTATTATTAACGGTTTTTAAAACCTCTTGGTTTATTTCAACCTTACCAGAAACTCCTCAATTCCCTGTCCAAAGTGCATTAAGATGATTTCGATAATCCCCGGACCTGTTGGGGAATGATCTCGATAATCATCCGGGCCTTTCTGTTTTTTGCCGACAACAACAGTAAAAGGATAAGACATTAGAGGTTCAAAATCCCCCTTCTTAAAAACCAGTTTATCTACATATATTTATTATCCCCGTCGGCAAAAATTCCCTGTTCAACTTTTATCTTTTCTTCTCCGGATGTATTAAAAGTTTGGCGGATGGCGTCCGCCCACTTTTCCTCGGGGGTTTCTTCAAGAATTTTTTAGCCTTTTCAGAGTCGTTTTTTATGGGTTCAATGAAGAATAGCACCTTTATATCGGGACTATCCCAACGATAATCGGTCCGGTGAAATTTAAAAAAAGGCTTCCAGCGCGGTCAGAATCGCAGGACATTTTCTGACCTGACGCGATTCGCGACGGGTTATAGCGGCTAAAAGCAGATCGTCACGGCGCTGTTGCAAGGCCAGTCGGAAATCAGGATATTTCTGTTCAAGGCGATTGTTTTCGTAATCAAGAATTGATTTCACAACAAAGGCATTCAATTGTCGTTTTATCCCCATGGGATGGGCATCGGCAAACCGTTCAAAGTCTTTCCCGGTAAAGCTTTTTCCGTCCAGCGTAAAAAAAGTCTGTTCCGTTCTGCCTTTGGCAACAACTCTTCCATCCCGGCCTTGGGAGTATATTGACAGGTACTCTTCAACTTGTTCACCCATGGTTTCCGTGCCTTTATCCGTTTCCTTACGTATCAAACGTTTATGAATCCCAAAGACAGGCACATTCAAACATCTATTCAACAACTTCTCATAAACGCGTATCTGTTCGAATGGAGGAATTTCCCGCCCGGTCAATCACCTTTTATAATATGAAGCCCTTCCGGAGTAAAGAAACGGGATGGGATATTTCTCCCTGTTGACAAAGAAAAAGCTACATTTTCAAATTCGCTCGTTGTTTGCAAACGTTCCAACCAATACTACGCTTATCCTCCGAGTACATTTCCACCAAACGGGCCTAAAATCCAAATCCTGACTGAGTCCTTAGCGACTGCCAGATAGAATCCATCCGGGCTTTTTCTTCTTCCAAATGATTGGGTAAGGCATTGTCTGAGGCAGATATTTGAAAATTTGCATTATCCGCACCTTCGCCGGCAGCAATCCTTTCAAACCATCTATCCTGATACAGAACACGAATACAACTATCCATCATCTGCTTATCCAGAATCGGTAAGATAAGATTTGAGCAACTCGATCGCCAATTCTCCATGTTGTTTACGAAAAACAGAGTCGTATCAAGTCCGCAGCCCTGGCCGCTTCCACTTTCAATTTTGATTGAGCGAAAAGTTCCGCATATTCCTTCGGAGAGAGTTTTGCCTTCCCGGCTATTCCCGAAGGTTTATTCCGGTGGCAGAAACGCTCAAACTCCGAACGGGTAATATCCTGCCCATTAATCCGCATCAATACCGGATCTTGCTGTGCAAAGACCGAGATACGCCCCAAACAAACAGGTCAGTGTTACAAGCAACCTCTTTTTTTTCATCATCATTTTTATTTTCAAATGTTCATATCAAAACCAAACATTAACGGATGTTAACAACCAAACGGTGAGCCGAAACCCTGCTGATCGACATTTTCAAAGAGCCTGTTCACCGTTCACCGTTAATAGTTCACCGTTTATATGTTGTTACTCCGGACGACTATAATTAGGCGATTCACTGGTAATCGTCACATCGTGCGGATGACTTTCCATTACACCTGCATTGGTAATACGGGTAAACTTCGCGTCGTGAAGTTTATCAATATTAGCAGCGCCGCAGTATCCCATACCTGCACGTAAACCACCTGATAACTGATAGACCACTTCGAACAAGCGTACCCTTATAAGGAACACGGGCAGCAATACCTTCCGGAACCAGTTTCTTCACGTCAGCAGTTCCACTCTGGAAGTAACGGTCTTTCGAGCCATTCTCCATCGCTTCCAAAGAATCCCATTCCACGATAAGATTTGAATTTACGTCCGTTAAAGATAATAGTATCACCCGGTGACTCTTCCGTTCCGGCAACCAATGAACCGATCATCACGCTATAACCGCCGGCAGCCAAAGCTTTTACTACATCCCCCGAATAACGCAAGCCACCATCAGCAATCAAGGGTATACCTGTACCTTTCAAGGCCTTGGCTACATCATATACGGCAGAAAGCTGAGGAACGCCCACACCGGCAACCACACGGGTAGTACAGATAGAGCCCGGACCGATACCGACCTTCACCCCATCCGCACCGGCTTCCACCAACGCCTTGGCAGCTTCGCCCGTAGCGATATTACCTACCACAATATCAATGTTCGGGAAACGTTTCTTAGCTTCTTTCAATTTTTCGATCACATACATGGAGTGGCCATGAGCCGTATCAATAACGATTGCATCCGCACCGGCATCTACCAAGGCCTGCATACGATCCAGCGTATCGGCAGTAACACCCTACACCGGCAGCCACACGCAAACGTCCTTTGGCATCCTTACAAGCCATCGGTTTATCTTTCGCTTTTGTAATATCTTTATAAGTAATAAGACCGATCAACTTTCCGTCCATTCCTACAATCGGAAGTTTCTCAATCTTATGTTTCTGAAGAATCTGTGCAGCAGACTCCAAGTCAGTAGACTGGTTAGTAGTTACCCATTCTTTCTTTCGGAGTCATAACAAGATCAATATGCTTAGTCATGTCTCTTTCAAAACGCAAATCTCTGTTGGTAACAATACCCACCAAATAACCTTCATCATCTACCACAGGAATACCACCGATTTTATATTCGGCCATAATATCCAAAGCATCGCGGACGGTAGAACCTCTCTTGATAGTGACAGGATCATAAATCATACCGTTTTCCGCACGCTTTACTATGGCTACCTGACGTGCCTGCTCTTCAATAGACATGTTTTTGTGAATCACACCGATTCCACCTTCACGGGCAATGGCAATAGCCATTTTCGCTTCTGTAACCGTATCCATAGCGGCAGTCACAAACGGTATTTTTAACTCAATGTTTCTTGAAAACTTAGTCGAGAGATCGACAGTGCGCGGTAAAACTTCAGAATAAGCGGGGATCAACAGTACATCGTCGTAAGTTAATCCGTCCATTACAATCTTATCAGCAATAAATGACATAGGGCTTTATGCGTTTAAAAATTATTGCGTGCAAATATACAGTTTTTATTCAAGACTGCATAAGTGCACGCAATTTTTTTCGCTTTTTTTAATTTGCCATTTCGGAGATGAACTTGATACGAACCAGGCGGACTTCCTCTTCCGTGAAGTCATCCGCCTAATTCGTCAAGTGCATCATCAATCTTGTCAGTAGTAGACTCCTTAAAGTAATCATAGATATCAAGCATATGGTCTTCGTCCATAATCTCTTCCAGGAAATAATCGATATTCAGTTTCGTTCCGGAATAAACGATCGCTTCTACTTCATCCAGCAATTCACCGAATTCAATTCCTTTAGAAAGAGCGATATCATCTAACGCCACTTTACGGTCGATTGCCTGAATGATAGCTACCTTCATCTTTGACTTATTGGCAACCGTGCGTACCCGTAAGTCTTCGGGACGTTCAATCTCATTCTCTTCACAATGGCGCTTAATTAGTTTACAGAACTCTTCGCCATAACGTTTGCTTTCCGGCTCCTACGCCCGGTATGTTCTGAACTCCTCCAGCGTCACCGGATAAATGGTAGCCATTGCTTCGAGAGACGGATCCTGGAAGATTACATAAGGCGGCACTTCCAGTTTTCTTAGATAGCTTCTTCCGCAGGTCCTTCAACATAGAATAAAGAGCAGGGTCCACCGCACAAGAGCCACCGCCGCGTGCCGGAGCTTCCTCCTCAGTCTCTTCAAAGTCGTTGTCCTCCGTAATCTTGAATGATTTCGGCTTCTTCAGGAACTTGTGTCCTTCCTCCGTCACTTTCAGGAGACCATAATGCTCTACATCCTTGCTCAAGTAACCGGCAATCAGTGCTTGACGAATCACTGCGTTCCATGTTTTATCCTCTTCGCCCATACCGGAACCGAACACTTCCAGGTCTTCATGTAAGTGCGCCTGCACTTCTGACGTTTCTTTACCTTGTAGTATGTCTATAATATAATCTGCTTTAAAATTTTCTTTTACCGCGATAATTGTTTCGATCACAGTACACAATAACTCTTGAGCCTCCACTTGTTTTTTAGGGTTTAAACAGTTGTCACAATTTCCACAATTTTCTTCCGTATATTCTTCGCCGAAATAATGCAGCAACGTCTTGCGCCGACACACGGAAGATTCGGCATAAGCAGCGGTTTCCAACAGAAGCTGCTTGCCAATTTCCTGCTCTGCCACAGGTTTTCCTTGCATGAACTTCTCCAGTTTCTGCAAGTCTTTGTTTGTATAAAAGGTCATGCACTGCCTTCGCCGCCGTCTCTGCCGGCACGTCCCGTCTCCTGATAATATCCTTCCAAGCTTTTCGGAATATCATAGTGAATCACAAACCTTACATCCGGCTTATCGATTCCCATACCAAATGCGATCGTTGCTACAATGACTTCTACTTTTTCCATCAGAAAGTCATCCTGATTCTTGGTCCTCGTCAACGAATCCATACCTGCATGATAGGGGCGCGCATTTATTCCGTTTGCTTGCAGGATTTCAGCAAGTTCTTCCACTCTCTTCCGGCTCAGGCAGTAGACGATACCCGATTTCTCCGGATTATTCTTGATGAACTTGATAATATCACGGTCAATATTAGCAGTCTTCGCGCGTACCTCATAATAAAGGTTCGGACGGTTGAACGAAGACTTGAAGACTTGAGCATCTACCATCCCCAGATTTTTCTGGATATCATGCTGCACCTTTGGCGTCGCCGTTGCAGTCAATGCTATAAGAGGAGCTTTTCCGATCTCGTTAATGATAGGGCGTATCCTGCGATATTCCGGGCGGAAGTCGTGCCCCCATTCGGAAATACAATGCGCCTCGTCGACAGCGTAAAACGAGATCTTTACTGACCGCAGAAAATCTACGTTCTCTTCCTTCGTCAAAGACTCAGGCGCTACATATAGCAATTTTGTCTTTCCGGCAAGGATGTCAGACCTACTTGTTCTATCGCGCCTTTATTCAATGAAGAATTTATGAAATGGGCGACACCATCCTCTTCACTAAAATTGCGCATTGCATCCACTGTTCTTCATCAACGCAATAAGCGGAGAAATTACAATTGCCGTTCCTTCCATCAAGAGCGAAGGTAACTGATAGCATAAGGATTTTCCGCCACCGGTAGGCATCAGCACAAAGGTATCATTACCATCAAGCAAATTCTGGATGATCGCTTCCTGGTTTCCCTTGAAATTATTAAATCCGAAACACTTCTTCAGTTCATTTATTAAATTAATCTTCCCTGCCATCTTAACTTAGGTTGTTTTATTCAGTTCATGGTTTAACTTTAAGCAAAGCACTCTTTTCCAAGAGAACCAAACAAAGTTATAAACAACTTCGTAATTACCAAGCAAAAAGTGACTAATATTTTCAAGAAAAAACAGAAGCCTTTATTTACAGTCGCCTTACTTTTTGATTTTAAGCAGTTTGCAGCCGTGCCATGTTCGCTTTTTCCAGTTGCATCTTCGCGTAATCCAGCGTCACCTTATACTCTTTTTTGCTTCCCGAAGGGATTTCAAACATGACATCCATCATGATCGTTTCCACAATGGAACGCAATCCGCGGGCACCCAACTTATATTCTACCGCCTTATCGACAATATACTCAAAGACAGACTTCTCGAATGTAAATTTAATACCATCCATCTCAAGCAACTTAACATACTGTTTGATGATTGAGTTCTTGGGTTCGGTAAGTATAGCACGAAGCGCATCGCGGTCCAACGGATTGAGGTAAGTCAATACCGGCAGACGACCGATTATTTCGGGAATCAGTCCGAATGACTTCAAATCCTGCGGAGCAATATACTGCATCATGTTATTCTTATCCATCCTCGCTGTTGTCTGCGACGCTGTATAGCCTACAACATGTGTATTCAGTCGTTGTGCGATCTTCTTCTCGATACCGTCGAAAGCACCGCCGCAGATAAAGAGAATATTCTTGGTATTTACCGGAATCATCTTTTGGTCCGGATGCTTACGACCTCCCTGTGGAGGTACGTTCACAACGGAGCCTTCGAGCAATTTCAGCAATCCCTGTTGTACGCCTTCACCGCTCACGTCACGAGTGATAGAAGGGTTATCTCCTTTGCGGGCGATCTTGTCAATCTCGTCAATAAACACGATACCCTGTTCAGCTTCAGGTACATTATAATCTGCCACCTGAAGCAAACGGGTCAAAATACTTTCGATATCCTCTCCGACATAACCGGCCTCCGTCAATACCGTAGCGTCTACAATCGTAAACGGCACGTGGAGCAACTTGGCAATCGTACGAGCGAGCAACGTTTTCCCGGTTCCGGTACTACCTACCATAATGATGTTCGACTTTTCAATCTCCACATCATCCCCGCTGTCTTTTTGCAACAGGCGTTTATAATGGTTATAGACCGATACGGAAAGGAAGCGCTTCGCATCATCCTGGCCTATTACATACTGGTCAAGGAATTTCTTGATTTCTACCGGTTTGGGCAGTTCATTTAAGTTGAGTTTGGTAGCTCCCGCACTTTTCTTGACTTCGCCCAACGCTTCCTGAGTAATCTCGTAAGCTTGAGTAGCGCAGCTGTCGCAGATGTAACCGTTCATTCCCGTAATCAGGAATCCGACTTCATTCTCCGAACGTCCACAAAAGCTACACTTTTACTATTTTTTGATTCAGCCATGTTTATTTCTTAATCAATACCTCGTCAATCATGCCGTACTCTTTCGCTTCCTGTGCTGTCATCCAGTAGTCACGGTCTGAGTCCGCCCATACTTTATCGAAATCAGTATGCGAATGATCGGCGATGATCGTATAAAGTTCTTTCTTCAATTTCTGAATCTCACGGGCCGTGATTTCAATGTCCGATGCTTGTCCCTGCGCGCCGCCCATCGGCTGGTGAATCATCACACGTGAGTGGGGCAGTGCCGAGCGCTTGCCTTCAGCACCGGCTACCAACAGCACAGAAGCCATAGAAGCCGCCATACCGGTACAAATCGTTGCAACATCACTTGAAATAAACTGCATGGTATCGTAAATACCCAATCCGGCATATACCGATCCACCCGGTGAGTTGATATAGATTGAAATATCTTTACCCGGATCTACGGAATCAATATAGCAACTGTGCCTGCAGCGTATTGGCTGTATAATCGTCCACCTGTGTACCTAGGAAGATAATGCGGTCCATCATCAAACGTGAGAACACGTCGAGTTGAGTGACATTCAGTTGTCTCTCTTCCAAAATATAAGGATTCAAATACCCGGCCTGCGATTTAATCACATCATCCAATACCATTGCATTCATACCTAAATGCTTGGTTGCGTATTTTCTAAAATCATCCATTGTTAACGTTCCTTTCTATTATTAATAATGTAAGCGCAAAGAAACGAAAAAGAACACAGAGACACAAAAAAACACAGAGTTATAATTTTATAAAAACTCTGTGTTTCTGTGACTTTATGTCCTGTTCAAAAGAAGAGATTATTCAAACATCTTATTGAATTCTTCCATTGAAACGGTCTTGTTCTCCAATGTAACCTTGCCTTTCAGTGCAGCGGCCAATTTGGTTTCTACTACGCGACTTACCAAATTATTGATAGTTTCTTTCTTCTTCAACATCTCCTTTGCATAGTTATCAAGCATATCATCAGGGATAGACAACATGCCGTATTGGGCGAACTGAGCCTTCGTAGTTTCTCTACGCCATCTTCAGAACATCTTCCTGCTCTACTTTGATATCGTTTTCTTCACCAACTGTTCCTTGATCAGGTGCCATGTCAGCTCCTCGATGCTCTTATCGTAGTTTTCGTTTACGAATTCTTCTCCCTTATCTTTGTTGTTCACCAACATGACGCGCTTCAGCAGGGCATCAGAGAATTCCAGCTTACCCACTTTCTCCATCATATCTTACGAATGTCGATCAAGAACTTATAATCGCTGTCAGCCACGAATCTAGCTGCGATTTCTTCCTTAATCTTAGCACGGAATTCTTCTTCAGTCTTCACAACATCTTCGCCGAATACCTGGTCGAAAATCTCCTGGTTCAGTTCGCCGTTACGAAACGGGTAACCTCTTCTACCTGGAAGCTGAAGTCAGACTTTAACATCGGCAGCGATTTCTTTGTCGATTTTCAGCAAAGAACCCAATTCAGCAGCATGTCCGTCATAATGCAGTGTTCGGGTTGAACACCAATACGTCATTTACCTTTGCATTTGCAAAGATAGCCTTCTGCTCGTCGTTCTTCATGTATGAAGGCATCATTACAGCACCTTCTACCTGAATACCGCCTTCCTTGGTGTTACCTTCTTCATCGAGTTCGGCCAACAGACCTTTCAGCATATCGTTCTCTTCGTAAGCATCTACCTTTTCGTATTTACCATTACGTTGAGTATAAGCCTTAATCTGGTTTTCCACCATTTCATCAGATACTTCGATTGTATAGTAGTCCACCTTGTCCTGGCGCTTACCTCAGCTTTGAATTCCGGAGCCAAAGCGATATCAAACACGAATTCGAATTCTTCCATTGTATCGAAATCGATATCCGGCTGCTTTTCTTCGTTAGGCATCGGTTCGCCCAACATATTCATGTTATTTTCTTTGATATAATTGTAAATAGCCTCTTGCAGTGCAATTTATTCACCTCGTCGGCAATAACTGACTTACCATACATCTTTTACCAAGACTTGTAGGAACCATACCTTTACGGAATCCCGGATCTGAGGCTGGTTCTTTTTGACGGAGCAATGTTTTCAACTCTTTGTCTACTTTCTCCTGATAGTCGGCTTTTTTCAAAAAAAGCAGAATTATTTCACAGTAAGCCATTTTCTGCGCTTACTTTGTCAATGTTTTGTAATGAAACGTTCATTCTGACAATTATTTATTTGATTTAGAAATCAATCTGTCTGAAAGAAAAAAGAGATAATACCGGAATCGCCTGGAATGTGTTTTTTCCGGCCCCGGCAAATACTCCTCCGAAATAAACAAATATGAGAAGAAACAATTATCATTTTGACAAAATGCCATCCAAACACCGATACCTTATCTATAAAGCCGGGAAGTTCGTATCTTCTTTACAATCCATATTTTCTATTTTCACCCCGAAAACGTTCCAAATCGCTAAAATTCATAGGTTTCGTATACAAAAAAAGAGAAAAAGTTATTGCAATTCCGGTTTTTATGCGTTTCTTTGCTGCGGAAAGATGATCGATTAGTTTCTCGATTTCAATTACAAGGTTTTTACTTCCGGCGCAAAGACGCTTTTGTAAACTCTCTGTTTCTTTAATCCTTTTATTATTAAATCATCTTCCGGAGAGTTTTATTTCATTTATTTCATTTTTTATCATTTTCACTATGAACATTTATGTTGGAAACCTTAGCTACCGTGTTAAGGAAGCAGATCTGCAACAAGTTATGGAAGACTACGGAACAGTAACTTCTTGCAAAGTAATCATGGATCGCGAAACAGGCAAATCAAAAGGTTTCGGTTTCGTAGAAATCGCTGACGATGCAGCCGGTGCAAAGGCTATCGCCGAATTGAATGGAGCTGAATACGAAGGTCGTACCATGGTGGTTAAAGAAGCCAGACCAAGAGAGTAACGACAGAAAAACGAAATTAAAAAGAAACCTTTTACCCAAAGAGCCGGTAAAAGGTTTTTTTTATGTATTCTATCTCCGGCGACTATTCTCCGGCAGAACGGAAAGCGGAAACGCTTGGCTAATCTTTCAGCTGGAAGTCCTTGCGACGCAACACAAAACTGTTACTCAGGTATTTCTCACGCACAATTTTATTTTCTGCCAACTCCTCGGGAGTGCCTTGGAACAGAATCTTTCCTTCGAACAGCAGATAGGCACGATCGGTAATACTCAACGTTTCCTGCACATTATGGTCGGTAATCAGGATACCGATGTTTTTATCCTTCAGCTTCCACACAATCTGCTGAATATCTTCTACTGCAATCGGGTCTACACCGGCAAACGGTTCATCGAGCATGATGAATTTAGGGTCGATGGCCAGGCAACGTGCTATCTCCGTACGGCGACGCTCACCACCGGACAACTGGTTACCCTTATTCTTACGCACTTTCTGTAAACGAAACTCCGCAATCAGACTTTCCAGCTTATCTTTCTGATAATCGAGAGGCTTATTAGTCATTTCAAGCACGGAGGCAATGTTGTCCTCCACCGTCATCTGCCGGAAAACCGAAGCTTCCTGGGCCAAATATCCGATACCGGTCTGGGCACGTTTGTAAACAGGATATTTTGTTATTTCAAGATCATCCAGGAAAATACGTCCTTCATTCGGAGTAATCAACCCTACGGTCATATAGAATGAAGTCGTCTTACCGGCACCGTTCGGTCCCAGCAAACCTACAATCTCACCTTGCTTCACATTGATGGAAACGTGGCTTACAACGGTTCGCTTACCGTACTTCTTAACCAGGTCTTCCGTGCGGAGCACCATCTTGCTTTCTTCCATATTCTAGTTATTTTGCGGCAAATGTAGTAAAAATAAGCCGAAAATAATGTACATTTGCAGACAAATAGTGTGAGTTATGATAAAAGCATTGAGAACCGTCGGAAGATATTTCATGCTGATGGGACGGACTTTTTCCCGTCCCGAACGTATGCGTATGTTCTTCCGGCAATACCTTAACGAGTTGGAGCAACTAGGTGTGAACTCCATCGGAATCGTGTTGTTGATTTCGTTTTTCATCGGCGCGGTTATTACCATTCAGATTAAGTTGAATATTGAAAGTCCGTGGATGCCCCGCTGGACAGTGGGATACGTCACCCGAGAGATTCTTCTGCTTGAATTCTCCTCCTCCATCATGTGTCTGATTCTTGCGGGGAAAGTGGGGTCGAACATTGCTTCGGAGCTGGGAACCATGCGGGTGACGCAGCAGATTGACGCGCTTGAAATCATGGGAGTCAACTCCGCCAACTATCTGATATTACCCAAAATTACGGCAATGGTCACCATGATTCCTATTTTAGTGACTTTCAGTATCTTCGCAGGTATCATCGGAGCGTTTGCAACCTGCTGGTTCGGTGGCATCATGACGGCTACCGACCTTGAGTACGGACTTCAATACATGTTTGTAGAATGGTTTGTGTGGTGCGGCATCATCAAATCCCTGTTTTTTGCCTTTATCATTGCCAGCGTCTCCTCTTTCTTCGGCTATACCGTAGAAGGCGGTTCGATAGAAGTGGGAAAGGCATCTACCGATTCGGTGGTTTCCAGCAGCGTACTGATTTTGTTTGCCGACCTGGTATTAACTAAACTTTTAATGGGATGATCGAAGTAAAAGGACTCTATAAATCATTCGAAGGCAAAACGGTATTGCATAATATCGACGCCACTTTCGAAAATGGAAAAACCAGCCTGATTATCGGACAGAGCGGTTCGGGAAAGACTGTACTGATGAAATGTATCGTCGGATTGCTGACACCGGAAAAAGGAGAAGTGCTCTATGACGGACGCAACTTCCTGGCCATGGGGAAAAAAGAAAAGAAACACCTGCGACGCGAGATGGGAATGATTTTTCAAAGCGCGGCGTTGTTCGACTCCATGTCTGTTTTGGATAATGTTATGTTTCCGCTCAACATGTTCGGCACCGACACTCTGCGCGAACAAACCAAACGGGCTATGTTCTGCCTCGACCGTGTCAACCTCACGGAAGCTAAAGATAAATTTCCCGGCGAAATCAGTGGAGGTATGCAGAAGCGTGTAGCTATTGCACGGGCCATTGCACTGAACCCGCAGTATCTCTTTTGCGATGAACCGAACTCCGGACTCGACCCTAAAACTTCTTTAGTGATAGACGACCTGATTCATGACATCACACGGGAATACAACATGACTACCATCATCAACACCCACGACATGAACTCGGTAATGGGAATCGGTGAAAAGATTATCTACATTTATCAGGGAACCAAAGAATGGGAGGGCACAAAAGATGACATTTTCACATCCACCAACGAACAGTTGAATAACTTCATTTTCGCCTCCGACCTGCTGCGTAAAGTAAAGGATGTAGAAATACAAAACCTCGAAGGATAATCCACTATCAGACTGAAATAGAAGGGCTCATGAATCATCACAATTCACGAGCCCACTTTTTGTTATAAAAAAACCAGTTAATAGAATCGACATATATCATCACGACATATTGACTGTCCTAAAGTTCTCAATAAAACTTAAAAAGAGAATAATTCCAATTACACTTCAAAGATAGCAAAAAAAATGCAGCAAAACATCACCGAAAACCGTGACAAATCAAAATAAATAGAATCATTCGAGTTCTATCCATCCTTTTGACATTGCTTTCACTACCATATCAATAGCATTCTTTGCACAGAACTTTTGAATCAGCCTCTTACGAAATGTCTCAACAGTATTCTCCGAGATTTTTAATTCGGCAGCCACTTCGTGCGTATTACATCCCCTCGCGACAGCTTTCAGTACATCGAGCTCTCGCTTTGTAGGGATATCTTTCGAGTGAATTTGTACAGGACTGAGACTTAGCTTTTGACGAATAGATTGAAACCGCGGACAAGTATAGGGATTTCCTTCAAGCACGCTTTTCACGGCATTTTCAAACTCTACCGCTTCGGATGATTTAAGGATCACAGCATTCACTTTCTGGCGAATCAAACGATTGATAATCCAGATTTCCTCATGCATAGTACTAATAATAATACGCGCACTCTCGTTAATCTCACGAATCATATCAACCAGATCGAATCCTGATATATCAGGAAGATTCACATCCAACACATAGATGTCATAATCCCGCTCTCCAATCAGCTCGGCAGCTTTTGCCCCCGAAGTCACCGCATCGGCAACTCTGACATCAGGGACCGACTCCAGCATACGCCGCATTCCTTCAAGAACCAGTGCATGATCGTCAACTAATAGTATTTCTGCCTTCGCTTCCATGTAGCCTTTGTCTGTATTTATGGTTTGCTTCTTTTTGCTCTGTACAAATATAAATAAAAAGCATTACATAAGAAACAAAAAGAATCAATTATTTCAATTATTACGGGCAAAAAGAAAGCCGGATTCTTCATCATCCGGCTCTTATATTCATATATCAATTAAATTCGACACAAAATTTACTTCTGTCTGATATAAATATTAATGGGAGTTCCACTCAAATCCCACTTTTCACGCATCTTGTTTTCCAGGAACCTTCTATAAGGCTCTTTCACATACTGCGGCAGATTGGCGAAAAAGACAAACGAAGGTACTTGCGTATTAGGCAACTGAGTGACATATTTAATTTTGATGTATTTTCCCTTAGTTGCAGGAGGCGGATAAGCCTCGATCAACGGAAGCATTTCTTCATTCAAGCGGGCTGTAGGGATTTTAATCATTCGATTCTCATAAACCTTGCGTGCTTCTTCAAGCACTTTGAGGATTCTCTGCTTTGTCAATGCCGACGCAAATACTATAGGAAAATCAACAAAAGGAGCAAAACGTGAACGAATGGCTTCTTCGAAAGTCTTCATGACTTTATCAGTCTTGTTTTCTACAAGATCCCATTTGTTGACGACTACCACCAACCCTTTCGAGTTTTTCTGAATCAACGAAAAGATATTTAAGTCTTGACTTTCTATACCACGGGTCGCATCCACCATCAAAATACATACATCGGCTCCCTCGATAGCACGAATGGAACGAACTACAGAATAATACTCCAGATCCTCGTTCACTTTATTCTTTTTACGAATGCCGGCCGTATCTACCAAGTAGAAATCGAAACCGAACTTATTGTAACGAGTATAAATTGAGTCACGGGTTGTTCCGGCTATTTCCGTAACAATGTTACGTTCTTCACCGATAAAAGCATTCACGATAGAAGACTTACCGGCATTCGGACGTCCTACCACTGCAAAACGTGGAATATCATCATCCAGAATCTCCGAAGATTCTTTCTTGAATTTACTGACAATCAAGTCCATCAAATCACCCGTACCACTACCACTAATCGCAGAAATACAATACGGATCGCCCAGTCCTAACCGATAAAACTCAGAAGCATTGTATCGTAACTCATGATTATCCGTCTTGTTGGCTACCATAATAACCGGACTGTTCGCCCGGCGCAATATAGCCGCTACCTGCATATCCAGGTCAGTCACTCCATTTGTCACATCCACCACAAACAGAATCACATCCGCTTCTTCCACTGCCAGCAACACCTGCTTCTGATCTCTTCTTCGAAGATATCATCCGAGTTTACCACCCATCCTCCGGTGTCCACCACGGAGAACTCCCGTCCTAACCACTCAGACTTGCCATATTGTCTATCGCGGGTAGTACCCGCTTCATCGTTCACAATTGCCTGACGAGTCTTCGTCAAACGATTAAATAAGGTAGACTTGCCCACATTCGGTCGTCCTACGATTGCAACTAAATTTCCCATAGTTCAATACCTTGTTTTTTCACGACTATCACAGTCGCATGAATACTCTTAATCTAACTGATAACCAAAATTCCGTAGCTCTTTATCCGAACTGCGCCAATCCTTATCAACCTTCACATACGTTTCGAGGAAAATTGTCTTTCCGAAGAAACGTTCCAGTTCGCGGCGAGCTTCGGTAGCTACTTTCTTCAACGCCTTTCCCTGTTTACCGATAATGATTCCTTTCTGTGAATCACGCTCCACGTTAATCACCGCACGGATATGTATCTTCTTCGGCTCTTCCTTAAACTCTTCTACGACCACCTCTACCGAATAAGGAATCTCCTTATCATAGTAGAGCAAAATCTTTTCGCGGATAATCTCGTTCACAAAGAAACGGGCAGGCTTGTCCGTCCACTGATCCTTCCCAAAATAAGGAGGAGAATCCGGCAACAGTTCCTTAATCCGCTTCATCACATAATCCACATTGAACTTGGATGCGGCGGAAATAGGAATAATCTCAGCCTGCGGAAGCAATTCTTCCACTCCTCGACCAGCTTGACCAGCTTCTCTTGGTCTGTAAGGTCTATCTTATTGATGAGCAAGAGTACAGGCACCGTCATCTGACGCACCTTTGCCATAAACTCATTATTCTTATCCGGCGTCTCCACCACATCCGTTACATAAAGCAAGATATCCGCATCCGTCAATGCCGAAGTAGAAGAAGTTCAGCATCGACTCCTGAAGCTTGTAGTTGGGCTTCAATACTCCCGGAGTATCCGAAAAAACAATCTGCATATCATCCGTATTATAAATACCCATAATTCGGTGACGAGTAGTCTGCGCTTTAAAGGTAGCGATCGAGATACGTTCGCCCACCAAAGCATTCATTAGTGTCGACTTACCCACATTGGGATTTCCTACTATATTCACAAAACCTGCTTTATGCATCGTCTTTATTTATTGATTGAGACAAAAAAACGCATCGAATCGAAATAGGATGCGTTTTGTGTTATAATTCAGTAACTTACGTTACGATTCCTTTTTTCCGTCATAACCCCACTTCACATACACCGCACCCCAGGTAAACCCTGCGCCAAACGCAGTGAAGATAATGTTATCGCCTTTCTTAAGTTTCTCCTCATAATCCCAGATACACAAAGGCAGTGTACCTGCACTCGTGTTACCGTAATGCTCAATATCTACCAACACTTTCTCCATCGGAACTTCCATGCGATGAGCTACCGCTTCGATGATACGCATATTGGCTTGATGGGGAACAATCCAGTCGATACTATCTTTAGTCAGACCATTCTTTTCTGCGATTGCAGCCGATACATCAGACATACTGATACAGCATATTTGAATACTGTTCTTCCTTCCTGATGAATGTAATGCATCTTGTTGTCAACTGTGAAATAGGAAGGAGGACAAACCGAACCGCCCGCTTTCATGTGTAGGAAAGGCAATCCTTTACCATCCGTTCTTAGTATCGAATCCATAATACCCACATCTTCCGTAGTGGGCTCCACCATAAAGGCGGCAGCACCATCACCAAAGATAGGGCATGTAGCACGATCTGTATAGTTGACCATCGACGACATCTTATCGGCACCGACGATGATAATCTTCTTATATCGTCCCGAACGGATAAAATTGGCTGCCGTCTCCATCAAAAACAAGAATCCGCTACAAGCGGCTTGCAAGTCGAAAGCAAAGCATTTTTTAGTCCGAGTTTATCACAAAGAATAGAAGCTGTTGAGGGGAAATGATAGTCAGGAGTACTAGTTGCAACGATAACCAAATCAATATCGTCAGGATTCGAGCCCGTCTTTTTCATCAACTGCTTAGCTGCCTTACGGTGCCATGTACGAGGTACCTAATCCTTCTTCGTTCAGTATTCGTCTTTCCTTTACTCCAATACGAGTCATAATCCACTCATCGTTGGTATCTACCATCTTTGATATCTCGTCATTTGTCAAGACATAATCAGGTACATATCCGCCAACTCCTGTGATTACTGCATTTATTTTTTCCATCAATTCTGTTTTAATTTAGCAATACATCTAATACTTAAAGCAGCCGGAGAGAATTACCCTCAGGCTGTTTTTCAGTATGACTGTACTAATTATACAGCTGCTTCTTTCTCGATAGCAAGCTTACCTCTGTAATAACCGCAAGCGCCACATACAGTGTGGTAAACATGCCATTCGCCGCAATTCGGACAGATAGCCAATGTAGGAGCTACTGCCTTATCGTGAGTTCTTCTCTTCGCTTGTCTCGTACTCGATTGTCTTCTCTTAGGATGTGCCATTTTCTTAAAACTTTAATTATTATCTAATATTTTTTTTAATTCATTCCAGCGGGGATCGATTTGTTCCTCCACTTCCTCCTCTATTACGATGTCATCTCCACCTGTGTCGAAGACTTCATCGCTATCCTCATTCGCATTTGTTTTCAAATGCTTGTTCAATTTACTAGTTACCGCTTTATTACACTTACCGGGGCGTGTACATGCTTCATTGGAATAGCCAGCGCTATAAACTCATACATGAACCATGCCACATTGATTTCCCCTTCTTCTTCGGGGATCACAATCAGGTTATCTCCCTCTTCAGCATATTCATGTCCAAACTTTACCATCAACTTATCAGAAGAAGTAACAGGTTGCTCCATTTCATCCAGACAACGATCACACGGTACCCATACGATACCTTCGGTCTGGAAGCTCAATTCGAAAGCGCGAGAGGTTCTTTTTACGTTCAAAGTTACATTCACCTTTCCCTTTCTGAACTTCAGGACCATCAATGTGAGCGAAGTAAAGGTTATCCAACACAAACTCATACTTAGCAGAGTCTGCCTGCATACCTTTCAGGTCAATTTTGTATTTATCAAATTTTCCCAAAGCTTCTCTCTTTTTAAAATCGTTAGCTTACAATTCGGGCGACAAAGATACAAATAAATATCCTCATAACATACAAATTATCAGTAAATATTCACTTTTTTAATAGGTATTATGAGGTTTATAAGCGTTAAAATCCGCTGTCGTTTTTCCAAACAGTTAAAAACAGAAAGCCTCGCCCGTCCAATAGACAAGCGAGGCTTCTTAAAAACGGCGGCTACCTACTCTCCCACTGTTACGCAGTACCATCGGCGTGACGAGGCTTAACTTCTCTGTTCGGAATGGGAAGAGGTGGAACCCTCGTGCTATAACCACCTGAAAAAGGTTATGACATGACGAAAAGTAAAATGAAAGACATTTGACAAGCTAAACGTATATAACAACCGTCCCGCAGAAAGAAAGTGGACGGGCAATTAGTAATGCTCGGCTATGATGTTACCACCTTTACACCTGCATCCTATCAACGTCATCGTCTTTGACGACCCTAAGAAATCTAATCTTGTGGCTGGCTTCGTACTTAGATGCTTTCAGCACTTATCCAATCCCGACTTAGATACCCAGCAATGCACCTGGCGGCACAACTGGTAAACCAGAGGTCAGTCCAACACGGTCCTCTCGTACTAGTGTCAGAGCCACGCAAATTTCATACGCCCACGATAGATAGAGACCGAACTGTCTCACGACGTTCTGAACCCAGCTCGCGTGCCACTTTAATGGGCGAACAGCCCAACCCTTGGGACCTTCTCCAGCCCCAGGATGTGACGAGCCGACATCGAGGTGCCAAACCCCTCCGTCGATATGAGCTCTTGGGAGGGATCAGCCTGTTATCCCCGGAGTACCTTTTATCCTTTGAGCGATGTCCCTTCCATGCGGAAACACCGGATCACTATGCTCTAGTTTCCTACCTGATCGACTTGTATGTCTCCCAGTCAAGCGCCCTTATGCCATTACACTCTACGGACGGTTACCAATCGTCCTGAGGGCACCTTTAGAAGCCTCCGTTACACTTTTGGAGGCGACCACCCCAGTCAAACTACCCACCAAACAGTGTCCCCGTACAACGGGTTAGAACTCAAATAATCAAAGGGCCGTATTTCAACAGCGACTCCACAAAACTGGCGTCTGCTTCAAAGTCTCCGGCCTATCCTACACATCAATTACCCAAATTCAATGTTAAGCTATAGTAAAGGTTCACGGGGTCTTTTCGTCCCATCGCGGGTAATCGGCATCTTCACCGATACTACAATTTCACTGAGCTCACGGTTGAGACAGTGTCCAGATCATTACACCATTCGTGCAGGTCGGAACTTACCCGACAAGGAATTTCGCTACCTTAGGACCGTTATAGTTACGGCCGCCGTTTACTGGGGCTTCAATTCAATGCTTCTCTTGCGATGACATCTCCTCTTAACCTTCCAGCACCGGGCAGGTGTCAGGCTGTATACGTAATCTTTCAATTTGGCACAGCCCTGTGTTTTTGTTAAACAGTTGCCTGGACCTATTCTCTGCGCCCAACTCTCGTTGGGACCCTTTATCCCGAAGTTACAGGGTCAATTTGCCTAGTTCCTTAACCGTGAATCACTCAAGCGCCTTAGTATATTCAACCCGACTACGTGTGTCCGTTTGCGGTACGGGTACCTTAAAGATTAAGTTTAGCGGATTTTCTTGGGAGTATGCTTACACGCACTATTACCTTATTCCGAAGAATTTGGTATACTATCAGGTTCGACTCTTATCCCGGATTTGCCTGGGATAATCAACATCTACACCCTTCAACGGACTATTCCGTCAGTCCGCGGCGCTGTCACGCCTCCGTCTCCACGTCACTCCTTAAGGTAGTACAGGAATATTAACCTGTTCTGCCATCGGCCTCACCGTTCGGCTGAGCCTTAGGACCCGACTAACCCTGATCCGATTAGCGTTGATCAGGAAACCTTAGTCTTTCGGCGAGGGGGTTTCTCACCCCCTTTATCGTTACTTATACCTACATTTGCTTTTCCACACGCTCCAGCAAAGCTCACGCTTCACCTTCGACGCAGAGTGGAATGCTCCCCTACCGATCATTAATGATCCCATAGCTTCGGTAAGACACTTAATGCCCGATTATTATCCACGCCAAACTCCTCGACTAGTGAGCTGTTACGCACTCTTTAAATGAATGGCTGCTTCCAAGCCAACATCCTAGCTGTCTTAGCAATCTGACTTCGTTAGTTCAACTTAGCAACTATTTCGGGACCTTAGCTGATGGTCCGGATTCTTCTCCTTTAGGACATGGACCTTAGCACCCATGCCCTCACTCCTGTGATAGAACTAATGCGCATTCGGAGTTTATCAAGACTTGATAGGCGGTGAAGCCCTCGCATCTTATCAGTCGCTCTACCTCACATTAGTAACTCACAAGGCTGCACCTAAATGCATTTCGGGGAGTACGAGCTATCTCCAAGTTTGATTAGCCTTTCACCCCCACCCTCAGTTCATCCGGAAGCTTTTCAACGCTTATCGGTTCGGTCCTCCAGTTAGTGTTACCTAACCTTCAACCTGGCCAAGGGTAGATCACTTGGTTTCGCGTCTACTCCTTCCGACTAATCGCCCTGTTAAGACTCGCTTTCGCTTCGGCTGCGGATCTCAAGATCCTTAACCTTGCCGGAAAAAGTAACTCGTAGGTTCATTATGCAAAAGGCACGCCGTCACTGCAGAAGCAGCTCCGACCGCTTGTAGGCGCATGGTTTCAGGGACTATTTCACTCTTCTATTCGAAGTGCTTTTCACCTTTCCTTCACAGTACTGGTTCGCTATCGGTCTCTCGGGAGTATTTAGCCTTACCGGATGGTCCCGGCGGGTTCACGCAGGATTCCTCGTGTCCCGCGCTACTCAGGATACCACTACGCTTCGTTTAGCTTCGAATACCGGACTATCACCGTCTATGGTTTCATTTTCCAAAGTCGTTTCTTCTCACTGAATGTCTTGCGACAACGTGGTCCTACAACCCCAATATTGCCGTAACAACATTGGTTTGGGCTAATCCCCGTTCGCTCGCCACTACTAGGGGAATCATTATTTATTTTCTTTTCCTGCAGGTACTAAGATGTTTCAGTTCCTGCGTTAGCCTCCTGCCAGGTTGGATGACATTCCTTCAGAATGCCGGGTTGTCCCATTCGGAAATCTTCGGATCAAAGGTTATTTGCACCTACCCGAAGCTTATCGCAGCTTATCACGTCCTTCATCGCCTCCGAGAGCCAAGGCATCCGCCATGCGCCCTTATTTACTTTCTTTCAAATCGCCAGAAATCTATTCCATTTTGAAATCCTTCTATCAATATTGAGATGAACCCAATGGTTGATATATACTTTTAGCTCTTTACTAAATTTATTTTTTTTGTACATCATGTCAAAGATCGTTTGATTACATTGCAATTTACATTGTCGGGATTGTGGAGAATAACGGATTCGAACCGTTGACCCTCTGCGTGCAAGGCAGATGCTCTAGCCAGCTGAGCTAATCCCCCAATCATACAAGATAAAATATCTATCTGTTGGTAGTCCCAGGCAGAGTTGAACTGCCGACCTCTACATTATCAGTGTAGCGCTCTAACCAACTGAGCTATAGGACTAGTTCAACCGTGTCCTGTTTTAGACTCGGCTTCTGTTTTTCTCTTGTTTATCTCTATCTATATTGCTATAGATGGTTGATCTATATTCTATAAATAAACAAGTACCAGTAGTACAAATTTTAGAACCAATGATTCCCCTAAAGGAAATGTTTTCAACATCGCTCCACGACAAGAAAGGTGTTCCAGCCGCACCTTCCGGTACGGCTACCTTGTTACGACTTAGCCCCAGTCACCAGTTTTACCCTAGGACGATCCTTGCGGTTACGTACTTCAGGTACCCCCGGCTCCCATGGCTTGACGGGCGGTGTGTACAAGGCCGGGAACGTATTCACCGCGCCGTGGCTGATGCGCGATGACTAGCGAATCCAGCTTCACGAAGTCGGGTTGCAGACTTCGATCCGAACTGAGAGAGGATTTTGGGATTAGCATACGGTCACCAGGTAGCTGCCTTCTGTACCCCCCCCATTGTAACACGTGTAGCCCCGGACGTAAGGGCCGTGCTGATTTGACGTCATCCCCACCTTCCTCCCATCGTACGACGGCAGTCTCTCCAGAGTCCTCAGCATGACCTGTTAGTAACTGAAGATAAGGGTTGCGCTCGTTATGGCACTTAAGCCGACACCTCACGGCACGAGCTGACGACAACCATGCAGCACCTTCACAGCGGTGATTGCTCACTGACATGTTTCCACATCATTCCACTGCAATTTAAGCCCGGGTAAGGTTCCTCGCGTATCATCGAATTAAACCACATGTTCCTCCGCTTGTGCGGGCCCCCGTCAATTCCTTTGAGTTTCACCGTTGCCGGCGTACTCCCCAGGTGGAATACTTAATGCTTTCGCTTGGCCGCTTACCGTATATCGCAAACAGCGAGTATTCATCGTTTACTGTGTGGACTACCAGGGTATCTAATCCTGTTTGATACCCACACTTTCGAGCATCAGTGTCAGTTGCAGTCCAGTGAGCTGCCTTCGCAATCGGAGTTCTTCGTGATATCTAAGCATTTCACCGCTACACCACGAATTCCGCCCACCTCTACTGTACTCAAGACTGACAGTATCAACTGCAATTTTACGGTTGAGCCGCAAACTTTCACAACTGACTTACCAGTCCACCTACGCTCCCTTTAAACCCAATAAATCCGGATAACGCTCGGATCCTCCGTATTACCGCGGCTGCTGGCACGGAGTTAGCCGATCCTTATTCATATAATACATACAAAACAGTATACATACTGCACTTTATTCTTATATAAAAGAAGTTTACGACCCATAGAGCCTTCATCCTTCACGCTACTTGGCTGGTTCAGGCTACCGCCCATTGACCAATATTCCTCACTGCTGCCTCCCGTAGGAGTTTGGACCGTGTCTCAGTTCCAATGTGGGGACCTTCCTCTCAGAACCCCTATCCATCGAAGGCTTGGTGAGCCGTTACCTCACCAACAACCTAATGGAACGCATCCCCATCCTTTACCGGAATCCTTTAATAATGAAACCATGCGGAATCATTATGCCATCGGGTATTAATCTTTCTTTCGAAAGGCTATCCCCGAGTAAAGGGCAGGTTGGATACGTGTTACTCACCCGTGCGCCGGTCGCCAGCAAAGAAAGCAAGCTTTCTTCCTGATGCCCCTCGACTTGCATGTGTTAAGCCTGTAGCTAGCGTTCATCCTGAGCCAGGATCAAACTCTTCATTGTAAAAGTATTGTTATATATCCCATAAGGGATGATATTAGCTCTGTTCAGGATGTCGAAAATTTATTGACGGTCATTTTACATACCTATATAATAAGTATTGACGGTTCTAAATTTGACTTGTACTACTTGTATTGTTTATCAATTTTTCAAAGAACTCTTCTTTTTTAATTTCTGCTTCGTCTCAAAAGCGGGTGCAAAGGTAAGGGTTTATTTTAAACTGCCAAATGTTTTGGGAAGTTTTTTTTCAATGCCCGTCTTTTATTTCCAAGCCTCTCTGTGCGAAAGGGAAAGAAAAGACAACCAAAGGCCCTCGCTCTGCGAATCGGACTGCAAAGATAACGACTTTTATAATAATGATCCAAATAAAAAGGAAATTATTTTTGTTATTCTGTAAGGCAGGTCCTACGCCGTTGCAACATGTCAAAATTAAATGCTGTCCGTCTCTTGGAAAGCGGATGCAAAAAAGTAAGGCATTAGGAGATAAGAGACAAATATAAAAGGGGATTTTTTTGAAAATATTTTGAATAAAAACGTAAAGACCTGAGGGAGAGGAAGGTTCTGATAATTGATTATGGAAAAGGGAAAGGTCGGGGAAGGAAAGATACACATTATTATATTATATAGGGGAAATTTATCGGAGAGAGGGAAAAGGGGATTTGCCGAGAAAGGGAGAAGGAGAAGTGTTTGCGGGAGGAAATTGAGGAGAAAATAGGGAGTTTAACGGGAGGTAAACAGAAAATACGACGGGATTGTGACAAGGATTGAACGGGAATCAAACGGAAGTCAGATAAGAGTCAGATGGTAGTCAAACAGGGTTAAACTGAAAAGTCGGTAGGAATCAGGCGAGGATTGGACCGGAATCAAATGGAGAGTGAACGGAAATTAAACGAAAATCAGACGGGGAGTGAATGGAAATTGAGCAGAAATCAGCCAAGGATCAAATAAGAATCAGACGGGAATTGAACGGAATCCTGCGTTAACATTGTTAATGCGGTTGGGGAAACATTTATTTCCAGGACGAAAATAACAAGGCTTCTGCTTCTAAAAGCCTTGTTATTTGGAGACAAAAGACTTGATTTAACAGGGGGTTAAATCAAGTAATAGGAAGAGAAGAAAAGAAAGGAAGAAAAGAATTGAAGATGAATACAATAGAGAGACAAAGGAGTGTTTACTGGGAGAAGGGATAAGTGCCGGACCGAAAGGGATAGTTGCGATTAGGGCAAGTATAGATACGATTAAAGCAGATATGGGGGTGATTAGGATAAGTACGATTGTGATTAGAGCAACTATAGGTGCAATTAAAGTAAGTATAGGTGCGATCAGAGCAGGTATAGGTGTATTTAAAGCAAGTGCCGGTGCAATCCGGAAGAACATTTGCGATCAGGAAAGTTTCATTATAAAGTATTTTCATAAGCAAAATTTAGGGCAAAAACAGGAGAAGCCTACCTCTCAAACCAAAGACGTGTTTGTTTAAAGCCAAGGGGCGTTGTTGGTTTAAAAGGTAAGGAGTCTTGATTTTAAAGGTAAAAGGATGGCTGTGTAAGGAGGTTATAGGGGTATTTTAGGGAAATAGAGAGCTGCTCAAAGAAAGAAAGAGAATAAGGAGATGTATAGATTTGAGAAGAGACTACATGAATCAACCTTAGCCTACCTTTATAAACCACACTCACCCACTCTTTGTCCCTATGCCTAACCGTTTTGCATCAATCATCCCCATTATAGCATTAATAACATACAGGAGTTCCCTCCACCGAAATAATGTTTAGCCCGATACAGATAATGATGTTTGAATCATCTTGAAGTAGAAACTTATTTCTCCATTCCGTCCATTACAACTCAAGCTGAAATAGCCACCGCTTGTATGTAAGCATTATACAAACCAGCTAAATATCTCCAAACAAGTTACAATAAATATCTTTCTATAAAAGTTTTGCCTCCTATTCATTAAAAGTTCAGGTTAACAACAGAAAAAGAATCATAACTGGGACCAAAGGCAATCTTTTCAGGTTCTACAACGATTTCGTTTCATCTTTTTTTCGTATTTTTGTCCCAATATGCATGCTTCTGCAAGGATAGCAAAGACGAATAAAAAATAATGAGAGTAATTGATTTAATACATAACAACGAAAAAACAGCTTTTCTTTCGAAATACTCCCTCCTTTAAAGGGTACGGGCATCGAGAAGTTGTACCAAACCATAGATACCTTACGTGAGTTCGACCCAAAGTATATCAACATCACCACTCATCGCAGTGAGTATGTATATCGGGATTTAGGCAACGGACTTTTTCAGCGCAACCGCCTGAGAAGACGTCCGGGAACCGTAGCTGTAGCTGCTGCCATCCAGAATAAATACAACATCACAGTAGTACCCCACATTTTGTGTAGCGGGTTTACACAGGAAGAGACAGAATATGTACTGCTCGACCTTCAGTTCCTGGGTATTACAGATCTATTAGTGCTTCGTGGCGATAAAGCCAAACATGAAACCGTGTTTACTCCTGAGGGAGACGGACATCATCATGCTTTGGATCTACAGCAACAAATCAATAACTTCAATAAGGGAATCTTTGTAGACGGCTCGGAGATGAAAGTAACCAACAGTCCGTTCTCCTACGGTGTGGCTTGCTATCCGGAGAAGCATGAAGAAGCTCCCAACATCGATACGGACATTTATTGGCTGAAAAAGAAAATGGAAACCGGAGCGGAATATGCCGTTACCCAACTGTTTTACGATAACAAAAAGTACTTTGAATTCGTAGAAAAGGTACATCAGGCAGGTATCGACATCCCTATCATCCCGGGTATTAAGCCCTTTAAAAAGATATCACAACTGAATATGGTGCCTAAAACGTTCAAGGTAGACCTTCCGGAAGAGTTGACCAAGGAAGCACTGAAGTGCCAAACCGATGAGGAAGCCCGTCAGGTAGGCATCGAATGGTGCATCAGCCAATGCAAAGAGTTGATGGCAGCCGGTGTGCCCAGTATCCATTTCTACTCCATCGGAGCAGTGGACAGTATCAAAGAAGTAGCCAAAGCAATTTATTAAGCCATGTTTTTCAGAGACGTCATCGGACAAGAAGAGGCCAAGTATCGACTGATACAAGAAGTCAGCGAAGGACGTATCCCCCATGCCCAGCTTTTTTGTGGGCCCGAAGGGGTAGGCAAGTTTCCGCTGGCACTGGCCTATGCACGCTATCTGAGTTGCACCAATCGTAGTGACACTGATGCTTGCGGAGTCTGTCCGTCATGTGTGAAATTCAATAAGCTGGTTCACCCGGATGTTCATTTCGTTTTTCCGGTAGTAAAAAACGGGAGAAGCGATGACTACATTGTAGAATGGAGAAAATTGGTGTTAAACAATCCCTATTTTACCATCAATCATTGGCTGAACGAAATAAATGCAGAAAATGCACAGGCGGTAATCTACACCAAAGAGAGTGATGAGATCATGAAAAAGCTCAGCCTTAAATCCAGCGAGGGCGGATTTAAGATTACACTCCTCTGGCTGCCGGAAAAGATGCAACAGGCTTGTGCCAACAAGTTATTGAAACTGCTGGAAGAACCACCCGAAAAGACAATCTTCCTTTTGGTTTCGGAGGCTCCCGATTTAATTCTCCAAACGATATTGAGCCGCACACAACGCTTCAATCTACGTAAAATTGAGGAAGAGTGTATGGCCGAGGCTTTACAAAGCAAATACGGGGTCCAGCAGGCAACCAGTATTTCGATCGCCCACCTGGCCAACGGAAACTTTATCAAAGCCCTCGAGACGATTCACCTGAATGAAGAGAATCAGTTGTTTTTCGAACTGTTTGTCAGTTTGATGCGACTCTCTTACCAACGGAAAATCAGGGAAATGAAGCTCTGGAGCGAACAGGTTGCCGGCATGGGACGTGAACGCCAGAAGAACTTTCTGGAATACTGCCAGCGCATGATCCGGGAGAATTTTATCTACAACCTACACCGGAAAGAGTTGACTTATATGACATTAGAAGAACAGAACTTCGCTACACGGTTTGCTCCTTTCGTCAACGAAAGGAACGTAATAGGCATCATGGATGAACTGAGCGAAGCGCAACTGCATATAGAACAAAATGTAAATGCCAAGATGGTATTCTTCGACTTCTCATTGAAGATGATCGTACTGTTGAAGCAATAATTTAAATATATAAACTATGGAATATAAACTTCATAATGGGAGCGGCAGCCTTTGTTGTAAAGGCTGCTCCCGCCAAGATAAGAAGCTGAATACCTACGATTGGCTGGCAGACATACCAGGCAATGCAGAGGAGAGTGATATGGTAGAAGTTCAATTTAAGAACACCCGTAAAGGCTACTACCGTAACAGTAACAAAATCAAATTGGAGAAAGGCGATATCGTAGCTGTAGAAGCTACTCCGGGACACGATATTGGTACTGTCACCCTGACAGGACGATTAGTCCCCCTCCAGATGAAAAAGGCAAACTTTAAACAGGATGCCGAAATCAAGCGTATCTACCGCAAAGCAAAAGCTGTAGATATGGAGAAATATGAAGAAGCAAAAGCCAAAGAACATACCACAATGATTCGTGCACGGCAGATAGCAGCCAGTCTGAATCTGGATATGAAAATTGGTGATGTAGAATATCAGGGAGACGGCAATAAAGCTATCTTTTATTATATCGCCGACGAACGCGTAGACTTCCGCCAACTGATTAAGGTACTGGCCGAAGCTTTTCGAGTACGCATCGAAATGAAGCAGATCGGTGCACGTCAGGAAGCCGGCCGTATCGGTGGTATCGGCCCTTGCGGACGTGAGTTATGCTGTGCTACCTGGATGACCAGTTTTGTATCCGTATCAACCAGTGCGGCAAGGTATCAGGATATTTCACTGAATCCTCAAAAGTTGGCCGGACAGTGTGCCAAGTTAAAATGTTGCCTGAACTATGAAGTGGACTGCTATGTGGAAGCTCAAAAACGTCTGCCTTCAAGAGAAATCGAACTGGAAACCAAAGACGGAACCTATTACTTCTTCAAAGCAGATATCCTCAGTAATCAGATTTCGTATTCAACCGACAAAAACTTTGCAGCAAACTTAGTGACCATTAGCGGAAAACGTGCATTCGAAGTGATAGGGCTGAACAAAAGAGGTATTAAACCGGACAGTCTGTTGGAAGCCGAACGCAAACCGGAACCTAAAAAGCCTGTTGATTTGCTGGAGCAGGAAAGCTTGACGCGTTTCGACCGTGACCGCCGCCGTAACGCCAAAGACGGAAATGGAAAGGACGAAGGCGGAAACGGAAACCGGAAAAAGAAAAAGAAGAATAATAACCGCCCGCAACAAGCTACCAATGGCGAAACACAGAGTTCACAGCCCACTCCGATTAATGCACAGGAGAACAACGGTTCTCAGCCTGTACAAAACCAACAGCGTACACGTGGTGAACGTCCGAAAAACAATAATCGCAACAACAACCAACCACGTAAAAATAATGAGTCTCGTGAACCGCGTAGCAACGAGAACCGGGAAACGCGTAAAAACGAACCCCGTGAACAGCGCCCTCCTCGCGAACCACGCGGACCGCGCAACAATGAACAACCTAAACGTATCGAGAAAGCTCAGGAAAATGAAAAGCCTGCTCAAGAATAGCATTTGCATGCTCCTTACCACATGGGCTCTGACTGCATGTGACGAAAATACTGTGTATCACTCTTACCAATCCACTCCCCCGGATGGATGGAAGAAGAGTGATACACTCTCTTTTCAACGTGCCTCTAAAAGATTCCCTAGCCAACCTGCGACTGTCCGTTGGTGTACGCAACAGCAGTAACTACCCTTATCAGAACCTGAATATCCTCATCCATTATAATCTGGAAGATTCAACTGTATGGAAGACAGATACCCTGAAGTTTATACTGACTGACCGGGAAGGTAAATGGACAGGAACCGGCTAGGGAAGTCTCTACCAATCGGCACTCCCTTTCGAAGGACTGCTTTGTCAAACATCCCGGCAACTATACTTTCAAGATAGTACACGAAATGAAGAATGAACAACTAACCGGGATCAGTGATGTGGGATTGAAAATAGAACATTTATAGCCGTCTGCTACGCCCCGCATCGATACGCAGAAAGATAAAAAGCAGAATCGTAAATCCCCATAAAGATGACCCGCCATAACTAAAGAAAGGCAACGGAATACCGATAACAGGAGTCAGACCAAGTACCATTCCGATGTTAATAAACAAATGGAACAGGAAAATGCTCACAACCGAATAGCCATAAACCCGCCCGAAAGTAGAAGTCTGCCGCTCTGACGTCGCTATAAGACGGAGTATCAATGCCAAGAAAAGCAAAAGAACGGCTGCCGAACCAACAAACCCCTGTTCTTCACCCACAGTACAGAAAATGAAATCGGTATCTTGTTCGGGCACATATTTCAGCTTGGTTTGTGTACCATTCAGAAAACCTTTACCCGTCAACCCTCCGGAACCAATCGCAATCTTCGACTGGTTAACGTTGTAACCGGCTCCGGCCAAGTCCTCTTCCATCCCCAACACCACTTTTATACGAATCTGCTGATGAGGTTCAAGAATGTTGTCGAACACATAATCACTTGAATAAAGAAAACCGATAGAACCCAAAGCAAACAATCCGATCAAAAGATAGGCACGTTGCCGTTCGCTCAAAGATAAGTAAAGTAGATAACCTATGGTCACCACACAAAGCCCCCACTCCACCCAAACCAAATTGAATGGAGAGAGATACTCAGAAACGAGATAAGCGATCAGCAGCACAAGCAAACTACCGCCTATCATATTCCGTACAGGTTCCCACTTTTTCCTATACACCCAAACCATGGAACCGGCAAATAAAAGTATCATCAACAACACGGCAAACTCTCCGATAGGCGTAGGCGTATCGGCTATAAATACCTGATCGAAACGAATACCGACCACAAAATAGACTACGGCACATACTCCCGAAAACAAAACTACTCCAGGCATACCCTCGCGATATAACACCAAGAAGAAGGCAAGATAGACCAATGCCGAACCGGTTTCTTTCTGCAAAATAATCAGCAACATCGGAAGTAAAATAAAAGCTACCAAGGGTAAAAAGCACTTCCACTTCTTGATATTAAATGAATAGGCATTCATAAACTTTGCCAGAGCCAAAGCTGTGGCAAATTTTGCAAACTCCGCCGGCTGCAGACTGACCGGACCTAATATTAACCACGAACGGGAACCTTTCGTATCGGGTGCAATAAAAATGGTTACGATTAACAGAAGGATCATACCTATATATATCAGGTATGCAAACATATCGTACATTCGTTCTTCAAGCATCAGGAGTATAAAACCAAGCCCAAAGGAACAGATAATCCACACGAACTGCTTGCCGGCACGTGTCGAGAAGTCGAGGAAGTCACGTTCGCCATAGTCATAGCTGGCACCGCAGACGCTAAACCATCCGCCAATTATAAGGAGCAGGTAAATAACGATCGTTACCCAGTCCAGCGTTTTCCACAAACTAACGCTCCTCGTTTCCATATAATATCACTCTATTACTATATTCTTCTGCACGTATCTCATTCTCCGGAGAGAGTTTCCCTTTTAAATATTGTTCCATCATCAATGCTCCGATCGGTACTCCGTAGACTGCGCCAAAACCACCATTCTCAACATACACGGCAATGGCTATCTTTGGGCTTGTTCATGGGAGCAAATCCCATAAATACGGAGTGGTCATGTCCTCGGTTCTGTGCCGTACCGGTCTTGCCACAAGCTTCCAAGTCCGGAACCATTACTCGACAACATACGGCAAGTACCGCCTGTGACCTGCAGCACGCATGCCTTAACCACATCTTCATAGTGCTTCCGGTCGATAGAGGTTTTTCTGGGAACCCGATAGAGGCTGTCGAGCTGATTATCTTGAATCTCCTTCACAATATGCGGAGTGATAAAATGTCCGCGATTGGCTATTGTCGCACCCAAATTGGCTATCTGAAGAGGAGTAGCCAGAATCTCTCCCTGGCCAATGGAAATACTGATCACCGTCAACCCGTTCCAACGTCCACGATAGGCCTTGTCATAAAACTGTGCATTAGGAATCAATCCCCGCTTTTCACCCGGTAAATCCACTCCCAGTTTGTAGCCAAATCCCTGCGACACCATGTGGTCTTTCCAGACCGTAATGGCGTTTTGCGGCGAGCCGTACTTGCGATCGCCAAACATACGGAACAGCCCCAACAAAAATAAGAGTTGCACGAAGTCGCAATGGCCGGTATTAGCGGCAACGGCGAACCATGGGCATGACATCCCACATGCAAACTCCCGTAATTGAACCCATGAGCACAAGGGAAAGCCGGCGTATTGGTCTGAATAATACCTTCTTGTAAGAAAGTCAGCGCTTGTGCCGTCTTAAAAGTCGAACCCGGAGGATATACTCCCATAATCGAACGGTTTAACAAAGGTTTCATCGGATCACGCTGGAGCATCAAGTGGTTCTTTCCACGCTGACGGCCAATCATCAATCTCGGGTCGTAAATCGGTGAAGATACCAGACAAAGAATCTCTCCCGTCTCCGGCTCAATAGCAACAATACTTCCGATCTTATTTTTCAGTAACCGTTCACCCAACATCTGGAGTCAATATCCATTCCGAGCTGTCAAGTTCTTTCCGGGAACGGAAGGACGGTCATATTCACCATCCATATAATGTCCCTGGATACGACCGTGAGCATCACGAAGCAAATCTCCACGCCCTTTTTCTCCACGAAGATACTTTTCATACGATTTTTCCATACCCTGTTTGCCGACATAATCCCCACGAATGTAGTAGCCTTCTTCATCGCTTCCATTTCTTTTCATGGAGACTTCTCCTATATCACCCAAAGCATGGGCGGCAGCATTGTACGAATATTGACGAATGGTACGCCGTTGGATATAAAAGCCACGGAATTTAAATAACTTTTCCTGAAATACACCACATTCTTCTGCCGAAAGTTGAGACATGAATAACTGGTTAGTGTATCGTGAATATCCGGGATTCCTGCGACGATCTTTCATATCGCTCATGATCTTCAGGAATTGTGCACGGGTAATATTCAGCGTCTGGCACAGGTCGAGTGTATCGAAATTCTCAACTTCCTTCGGCACAATTGTTATATCATAAGCAGGCTGATTAAACACTAACAGTTTATCTGTCCGGTCGTACATTGCTCCACGTGACGGGTACTGAATCTTATTCAGGAACGCATTGCTATCGGCATTTCTTCTTGTAATCATCTGTCGTGATCTGCAATACAAAAAGCCGGACCAGATAAATCAAGACAATAGCCAGGGCAATTCCGCCGATAACAAATTTACGTTTCTCTAATCTATAATCTTTTGCCATACGTTACTTCCTTATGCCTTCCACAGCTACAATACAAGTTACAGTCAGAACGGTGCAAAAATGACACCCGCAGCAGCAACAGCCAAATGCCGGAAAACGAGAAGAACTCAATGGAGAGTAAAGCCAGACTGTGCTATTATACAAAAACACTTGCAGTAGTATATTTTCAGAAAAGGAGTGATTCCCATACTCTTGAAAGAAGGTACGAGATTGTCCTGATTATCGCGGGGAGTGAACAAACGCAATAAAGAAGGACGAAGAAAAGCAAGCAACACGGTTGCTGCTGCATTCATTCCCGGAGTATCGGAAAACACGTCAATGGTAAGCCCGAAAAAGAAGGCCCACAACATCAACTCATTCCGGGAAGTGCCGGAGCTGAACTTCAGAATAAAATAAATATAGAGAAAAGGCGTAGCATAGCCGGCAATATGTACATTATTCAGAATTAGCACCTGAAGAAGCACCAGGCCGATAAACCATCCGATTCTATGTATATAGGTGATTATCATTATTTCACAGCCTTAGTTTTCGAGTTCTTCTGCTCTTGCTGACCGTTCCGGGCTATCACCCGAACGTCACTCAGCTTGCCGAAATCAGTAGCCAGCTTGATTTTCAACAGATAGGAAAGTCCGTCATTAGAGTCGGACATATCATCCACCGTACCAACCATTATTCCTTCAGGAAAGACGGTGGAATAACCGCTTGTAACTACTGTATCTCCCAGATTGAATTCTGCATGACGAGGCAAGTCTTTCAAATAAGCGTAGCGGGAATCTCCATGTTCCCACTTCAGATAGCCAAAATACTCACTTCCGATAATCTTGCAACTGATATTCGACTTGCTATTCAGTACAGAAATCACCACCGAGTAGGAAGGAGATGTTTCGTAAACAATTCCCACAATCCCGTTACCATCCACCACTCCCATTTCGGAGTGAATACCGGAAGAGGAACCTTTATCGAGCGTTATATAATTATCAACCAGATTCAAACTGTTCTTTATCACATGCGCTTTAAACAGTTGATAATCTTTCTGAGGCATCTTCCGGATACTGTTCACCGCGATAGAATCGAGTTGACGTTCTTTCAACGCTTTTTCCAAATTAGTGATCTGTTCTTCGAGCAACATGTTGCGATCCAACAGATCTTCATTGACCGATTTCAGGTGGAAATAGAGGAAATACCTCCCGAAACTTCATAAACCGCCCCCACAACCGTATTGGCAGAAGTGAAAAAAGCACTCTGCTGTAACGGTTGAACCGAAATAACAAAACAAAACTGGCCACCTCCAAGAGATGAAGAGGAACCAGTGATTATATTTCAGAAGGAAGTTTAATAAATTCCAACATGAACTTATAGCTCCGTAAATTCAAGCACATTAGGAATGAGAAACGGTCTACATTCTTCAGTGCAACTCCGGTACCTTTAGCCATACTGCGTGCAACGGGTCTTCGGCTATGTGGAAAGGAATATTTATTTTGTCTGTCAGACGCTTGTCCAAACCGCGCAGCAAAGCACCACCACCAGCCAAATAAATACCGTTCAAAACAATATCAGCATAAAGTTCAGGCGGAGTCTCCAATGCACTAAGGATAGCTGTTTCTATTTTCGAGATCGATTTTCTCCAGACAGTGTGCCACCTCCTGATAGCACACAGGCACTTCCATCGGAAGTGCCGTGATACGGTTAGGCCCGCGTACAATGTAATCTTCGGGAGCATCCTCTCCCAAATCAGTCAAGGCAGCGCCTACATGAATCTTGATACGTTCAGCCATACGTTCACTCACCTTCACATTGTGCTGACGGCTCATATATTCCTGAATATCGGCAGTGAGGTCGTCACCGGCAATACGTATCGAATTGTTGGAAACGATACCACCCAGCGAAATCACGGCAATTTCTGTAGAACCGCCACCTATATCAACAATCATATTACCTTCAGGAGCCTCTACATCAATACCGATACCAATAGCCGCGGCCATAGGTTCAAAAATCAAATAAACGTCCCGTCCTCCCGCATGCTCAGCACTGTCACGTACAGCACGAAGCTCAACTTCAGTGCTACCCGAGGGGACTCCGATCACCATACGCAAAGAAGGAGAAAAGAAACGATTACCCATGTTCACTTTCTTTATTAAACCGCGCATCATCTGTTCACAGGCATTAAAATCGGCAATAACCCCGTCGCGTAGCGGACGTACAGTACGAATATTCGGATTTTCCTTCTCGTACATCATTTTAGCCCGTTCGCCTACGGCAATCATCTTGTCGGTACGGCGATCAAGCGCAACGACCGAAGGTTCGTCCACTACAATCTTCCCGTTATTTAAAATGATGGTATTGGCAGTGCCAAGGTCCATCGCAATCTCTTGTGTAAAGGAGAATAATCCCATAAATTCATTTACAATTTAGCAATTTACAATTGACATTTGCAATTTACCATTTACCTGAACAATGCTGTATAAACAGTCCGATTGTAGCCGCAAATGGTAAATTGCAATGATCTTAGTGTTTAAAGTGACGAATCCCTGTACGACCATCGCTATGCCATGTTCATTGCAGTATTGGAAAGTCAACTCGTCTTTTACCGAGCCTCCCGGCTGGATAACAGCTTTCACACCTTCCTTATCCGCTATCTCTACACAATCGGGGAAAGGAAAGAAAGCATCACTGGCCATCACTGCGCCATTCAAATCAAACTCAAATGATTTCGCTTTTTCAATCGCTTGTTTCAATGCATCCACACGTGAAGTCTGACCTACACCGCTAGCCAGCAGTTGTTTGTTCTTGGCCAGTACAATAGCATTACTTTTACTATTCTTCACAATCTTATTTGCAAATAACATATCCTCTACTTCAGTCGCCGTAGGAGCTTTTTCAGTAACCTGCTTCAAGTCGGCTACCGTTTCAATATTAGTATCTTTATCCTGCACCAAAACGCCATTCAACAAAGCACGGAATTGTTTCTTCGGCAATTTAGCTTCCTTACGAACCAAAATAATACGGTTCTTCTTCTGTCCCAAAATCTCTAATGCATCTACATCATAATCCGGAGCAATAATTACCTCAAAGAACAGTTTATTGATTTCTTCTGCTGTTTCTTTATCAATCACGGCATTAGTAACCAACACACCGCCGAAAGCCGACACCGGATCGCCTGCCAACGCATCTTTCCATGCTTCCAGCACAGTAGGGCGCGAAGCTAATCCGCAGGCATTATTATGCTTCAGAATGGCAAATGTCACCTCATCAAATTCATCAATCAAATCAACAGCTGCATTGATATCCAACAAATTGTTATAGGAAATTTCTTTTCCATGAATCTGGTCGAACATCGCATCCAGATTTCCGTAGAAATAACCTTTCTGATGAGGATTTTCACCATAACGAAGTTGTTTTTGTTCTTCCACCGCGCAACGGAAAGCCGAACCTTCGCCAGCATCAAAATAGTTGAAGATAGCAGAATCATAATGAGAAGAAACAGCAAACGCTTCTTTTGCGAACCAACGACGTTCCTCGCGTGAAGTAGTGGCTCCGTGCTCCAGCAACATATCACGGAATGGCTTATATTGTGCCTGACTAGCAACAATCACCACATCATTGAAGTTCTTAGCAGCAGCACGAATCAAAGAAATACCACCTATATCAATTTTTTCAATGATAGCTGCTTCGGCCCCCGAAGCCACAGTTGCCTCAAACGGATACAAATCAACGATTACCAGATCTATTTCAGGTATCTCATATTTCTCTATCTGCTGCATATCTTGTTCCAAACCGCGACGGCATAAGATACCTCCAAATACCTTAGGATGCAGTGTCTTCACACGTCCGCCCAAAATAGAAGGATACGTAGTCAAATCTTCGACAGCCTTACAGGATAGCCCAGTGATTCAATAAACTGACGAGTTCCGCCTGTTGACAAAAACTCTACTCCTTCTTCGTGTAGTTTGGTTATAATCTCGTCCAAACCTTCTTTATGATAAACCGATACCAATGCGGTTTTTATTCTTTTAGACTCTGACATTGAATTGCTTATTAAGTATTTGACGTGCAAAGTTACGAAATATTGTTTATCGTACGTAATAAATAAGGTGTGAATTAATAAAAAAAAGCGTTGACTCTTCCTCAACGGAAAATCAACGCCTCTTTCGCATATATCTTTATTCAAAAACTATTACCAGATAGATACTCGTTTTTCTTTAGGTACGAACATCGAATCCTGTTCGGTGATTTTGAATGCTTCATACCAATTCTGGATATGAGGTAGAGCACCGTCCACGCGCCATTTTCCTAATGAGTGAGGATCAAGTTTTGTCAATCGGAGAATTTCTTCCGGACGAATATTTCCCGCCCATACATTAGCATAAGCAAGGAAGAAGCGTTGTTCCGGAGTAAATCCGTCAACAACTTCCAGCGGTGCGGCTTCTGTTGCATTCTTGAAAGCATGGAAAGAAACTTGCAGTCCACCATGGTCTGCTATGTTTTCTCCCTAAAGTGTCAGGCTACCGTTTGCGTGTACGCCCGGAGCAACCTCAATACTGTCAAAGAAATTCACCATTACCTGGGCACGTTCTTCGACTTTCTTAGCATCCTCTTCAGTCCACCACTCTTTCAGGTTTCCGTCTTTGTCATATTGACGTCCTTGGTCATCGAATCCATGAGTCATTTCATGACCGATTACAACTCCGATAGCACCGTAATTCATGCATCATCGGCATTCATATCAAAGAACGGATATTGCAGAATAGCGGCTGGGAAGCAGATTTCATTCGTTGTAGGGTTGTAATAAGCATTTACGGTCTGAGGAGTCATCAACCATTCGTCCTTATCTACCGGTTTGCCGGCTTTGGAAATCATCTACGGCATATCCCATTCATTGGCACGTTCGATATTTGCCCAATAAGAATCGTTTTTCAATATCCAAGGCTGAGTAATCTTTCCAGGTATCGGGATAACCGATCTTTACATGGAAAGTAGCCAGCTTCTCCTGTGCCTTTGCTTTGGTCGGTTCGCTCATCCATTCAGCGAGAGCTTTGATACGTTCGCCCAAAGAAGTCTGTAAGTTCTTTACCAACTGCACCATACGTTCTTTTGCGGCTGCCGGGAAGTATTTCTCCACATACATCTGACCTACCGCTTCACCCAGTACTCCATTTACCGTACTTACAGCACGCTTCCAACGAGGTTGGTTAGTCTGTTTTCCGGATAGTGTCTTTCCGTAGAAATCAAAATCCTGCGCCACGAAATCATCACTCAAGTAAGAAGCTGCCGAGTTAATCAGATTCCATTGAAGATATAGCTTTTGCTCATCGAGGGATACTGTATTAATAACGTCCGCCACTTCTTTCATAGGCCTGCCGGCTGACCAACATTCACTTCTTTCAGATCATTTAAGCCTGATGTAGTGAAGTAAACATCCCAGGCAAATGTAGGGAAGTTCTTTTTCACGTCTCCATATCCATTTTATTGTAATTAGCATGAGGGTCGCGCAACTCTACCTGCGAACGGGCTGACTTTTGGCCAAACGAGTTTCGATATTCATCACCGCTTTTACAGCTTTTTGTGCAGCAGCTTCATCATAACCAGCCAACTGAAACATCTTGGCAATATGTTCCTGATATTTATCACGGATATTCTTTGTTTGCTCGTCATTCTCCATGATAATAATCGCGTTGTCCCATTCCTAATACCTCCCTGATAAGTCTGAACCAGATTCATCGAACTGTTCATATCATCAGCACCGATATAGAGGCTAAAATAAGGATTAATTCCTTTCTTCTGAATTTCGGCGATGTACGTATAAATTTCACCTTTATCTTGGACGGGCGTCGATCTTCCAGTTCAGCTTTAATTGGAGCAACCCCTTCCTGATTCAGTTTCACGCTATCCATGGCGATATTTAAAGATCACCCACTTTCTGAGCGGCACTGCTCGGTGCGTTGTCTTTCTTTGCGGCCAGTTCGGCAATCAATGTTTTCAATTGTTCCCGGCTATTTTCACGCAAGCATATCAAATGAGCCAAAACGGGAATACTCATTGGTCAGAGGGTGATTCTTCATCCATCCGCCACAAGCATACTGATAAAAACTTGTACCCGGAACAGCCGTAGTGTCCAAATTTGTCAAGGTCGATACCGGACGTCAGACGGCCTCTTTTTACTGTTACATCCTGTTGTCTGCCAAGCATACGGCAAGAATTGGTAAATAATGTTTTGCTTTCATTTGTTCTATATATATGATACCATACTTTACTTCCCTGCATCTCTTCTAATTCCATAGAAACGGCCTCCCATTCTTCTACCGTCTGATCCAAGTCCTTTTTCAGTTTCTGATGCTTTTCATACAAAGCCATATCCGATGCACCTTCGGGAGTAGCCATATCAGCTTCCACCTCGCCAATCTCAGTTTCCAGCTTTTCTATTTTTTGTTCACAATCCGCAATTCGTTTCTCCAATTTGCGAATTTTCTTATTCAATTCCTTTTGCGCCTCATAAGATAATTTGTTCTCACTGACCGTTTCGGAGTTCTTCCTTTTTAGTTTGGCAGACAGCCGTAGGGAGAAGCCGAAGCTGCTTTCAAACTCATTCAGACTCTCTATTTTCTTTTTCTGTAAAAAATCATAAATGCCGCCAATGTGTTCTTTTACTACTCCACCTCCGAATTCATAAACTTTGGTCACCAGTCCATCCAAGAACTCACGGTCATGAGAAACAACAATCACCGTTCCATCAAATTCCTTGATAGCTTCTTTCAATACATCCTTTGAACGCATATCCAGATGATTGGTAGGTTCGTCCAAAATAAGGAAATTCACCGGTTCTAACAAAAGTTTTATCATGGCAAGACGACTCCGCTCCCCACCCGACAGTACCTTTACTTTTTTATCAGAAGCCTCACCTCCAAACATGAATGCTCCCAGAATATCACGAATCTTCAAACGAATATCCCCTTTTGCCACATAATCAATCGTATCAAAAACACTCAGATTTTCATCCAACATCTGAGCCTGATTCTGAGCAAAATAACCAATCTGTACGTTGTGCCCGATGGTCAGTTTACCTTCGTATGGGATTTCGTCCATTATACATTTCACCAAAGTGGACTTACCTTCCCCATTCTTTCCGACAAAAGCTACCTTCTCACCTCGATTAATAGTCAAAGTCACATCGTGAAAAACGATATGACTGCCATATGCTTTCTTCACCCCGTCACAAATGACCGGATAATTGCCGGAACGCATGGCAGGCGGAAACTTCAACCGCAAGGCTGAATTATCTTCATCATCAATTTCAATAGGAACTATTTTTTCCAATTGCTTGATGCGGCTCTGCACCTGTACAGCCTTGGTAGCCTTATAACGGAAACGCTCTATGAAATCTTCCGTATCCTGAATTTGCTTCTGCTGGTTCTCGTATGCACGCAATTGCTGCTCACGACGTTCTTTGCGCAATACCATATACTCATCATATTTCACTTTATAATCGTATATCTGCCCACAAGTAATTTCGATGGTACGAGTGGTTACATTGTTTAAAAAGGCCCGGTCATGGCTGACCAGCACCACTGCATTGGCACGGGTAGAGAGGAAAGTCTCCAGCCATTGGATACTCTCGATGTCCAAATGGTTGGTCGGCTCGTCAAGAAGCAGCACATCCGGTTTCCTGAGCAGAAGTTTGGCCAGTTCGATTCTCATACGCCATCCTCCGGAAAACTCACTGGTCGGACGATTAAAATCTTCCCGGCTGAATCCCAATCCTATCAGCGTACGCTCTATCTCCGCATGAAAGTTAGTGCCTCCCATCATCAGGAAGCGGTCATTCTCATGCGTGAAACGGTCTATTAGTTTATGATACTCTTCCGAATCATAATCGGTTCGGTCAGCCAATTCCTGATTCATGCGTTCCAGGTCGGCCTGTAATTCAAAAATATGTTCAAATGCCAATTCCGCCTCTTCCATCACGGTATGGTTATCGGCAAGAATCATCACCTGTGGCAAATAGCCGATCGTTACATCACGCGGAATAGCTATAACACCTCGTGTAGGACTTTGCAATCCGGCCAAGATCTTCAACATAGTTGATTTCCCGGCACCGTTTTTACCCACCAGGGCTATTCGATCTTTTTTATTAATGACATAACTAACGTCCTCAAACAATGGTGTGGCGTTAAATTCTACTGTTAATCCTTCTACTGAAATCACTTCTTTCTATAAATAAGGGAATTGAGGCAGCAAAGATACTCATTTATACAGACTGCAAAAAAAGAAACGGAATAAATATACACCCCCTCTAAAACTGAAAGCCAAACAGACATACACTACAAAACACGATGAAATGATCTACCTCACAATGATCATTCATGTAGCAGTATGAGACAGAACAGAAAGACAACACCCGATTACTCTAAATATACTGATAAAAAGACTTATTATTCATTACCTAAAGTCCGAGTCAAATTTATCAACTTTCCATCTGGTGTGATTCCCTGAACAACAAGAGTCAGTCGACCCTGTTTCGGATTACCGAACTCCAAATGAGAAGCCGCTTTATCAAGCAGAAGATCCGGTGACCAGTATATTGTTCTGAAACTATTCCCACCGTTATTTATTGCACCATAAACAACCGGATAAGAAGGCGAATAAGACTCACGCTTCACCTGATATCCTATGGGACGAATTATCCTAAAATTGGATGCTTTCTTACCAACAGTGCCTAAACCTGATTTTGTACTAATCAAAATAGCGCCATTCGATGCTTTAGATCCGATATATGCCATCTGAGCGGCATCTTTTACCAACTCGATGGATTCAACTATGGATACAGGGATACCGACAAGTTCGGAATAAGAAGTTTCCAGCCCATCTACCATTAACAGAGCCGGAGGAGGAGTGGAACTTCTTCCTGCACGCAACCGTGTTATATAAAAGAAATCTCCTGAGTTCGAATCGACTGCCCACCCTACTCCGGGAGTATTAATCAACAAATCTTTAGTAGATGAATAAGGCGAAAGAGTCATTTCGTCCACATGATAAGTCTTATTCCAATCGGAGTGAGCCATTAAAGATTCGATTGCATACCGTTTCTTTTTCTCAATCTTTTTAGTGGAAACAACAACTTCGTCTAAATATTGCTCCATGGAAAAAGGGACGGTAGAAGATCGTTGAAACACATTCGCACTGGTCGGAGAAGGATCATTGTCGGATTGTTCGGGAACAACCGGTTCATCCATCTCTGCACGAAACCAATCCGCATAAACGGGAAGAGAAGAATGTACAGAAGGAACGGAATCCCGATCGACCAACAGCGCCACATCTGTACCTCCCTTTTTCTTACGCGCCTGAAGAAGGAAATGCGTACCCCGGGGGAAGGAAAGACTGTCAAAACGGAAACAGCCCGAAGCATCACTCGTCGTCTGACGCATAATCTTTTTATCGAAAGAGAATAAAGTGACAACCGCATCAACGATACACTTCTTTTCCGAATATTCGGAAACCACCTTGCCACTGACACACTGACTACGCTCCACCGGAAAGGAACCGTAATCCGGAACAAAGCTGTATTTCACCCAGCCCTGAGTCAGCATCAACAAGTCCAACAGATACGAGGTACGGGAGTCATCACCGGAAAAATAGAAAGAGGGAGCCTCAACATAGCCCTGAAGGTCAGAACTCAGAAGAAAAGAAGAAAGGATATTCACCGTGGTATCCTGAAGTGCATAGCGGTCGTCGGTGACCGAAACAGAAAGGGTACCGCCCAACGGCTCACCCGAGGAATCACGAAGCCCCAAGCTGACATCCCAAAACGAACGTCCCTTCTCTTCTTTCAAGCGAGCCGAGAAATCAACGTCGGCACGCACGGAAGAACTCTGATTGAAAGCGGTACGACCACTTATAGGAACGCCCGAACCATCCAACAAAACAAAACGGAGTACACCCGGAGGCAGCGGAGAGCGGGGAAGCCGCAAAGGCCTGGAACCGGAGAAAGCCGCATGCAAAAGAATACTATCCCGATATTCCACACGAAGGGAATGACCCGGAGACAGGGAAACACCTGAATTCAAACGCACCAGAAAGTCATCCTTACGGACATCGACACGGAGGCTGACGGCAGAAGGATCCGCCGGAGGTAATGGAAAGCGAAGCTCCATCCCCTCACGATTACGGCACACCGCCGTATAGCTGTCACCCGAAACAGGTTCAAGATTGAAGAAGCCCATCCCCCGATGGACGGAACGCAACGTGGTGACAGTATCTCCACGCTGATTGACCACAAAGCCCTGCACATCTGTTCCCAAACCATCGGGACTCAAAGCCTTGAAAGCGACACGGCTGACACAACCCGAAGGGAGACGTCCCCCTTCCGGAAAGAAAGAGACATGGTAGGAAGCCGCCATACGAGTCACGCTCTCCTTGCGGTAATCCTGAAAGGGACGCCCGCCGACAATGATCTGACGATAGAAGTAACGGGGAGCGGGCAAAGAAGAAAGATAACGGGTATAGAAACGAAGCGTATAATTGCCGGAACGAAGTGTATCGCCCAAAGAGAGGTAACCGGAAAAGACACCGTGATCATCCTTGACCATCTCACGGGAGATGACCTGACTGTCAGCCAGCAGTTCGGCATAAACGTAGCGGCTGTAAGCCGTTGCCTCGCGGCGGGTATCCATCAGGTAAGCACGGAAACGGACCGTATCACCACGCTCATAATTGGCACGGTCCGTATGGACATAAAGTTTCTCGTGAGGACAGATATGATCAGACTGGGCTTCCGACCGAATAAAAGAGAAAAGGAGTATTATCAGGCAAAGGAGTTTCTTCATATATAATCAGAGTTAAGCCTAAAGGAATATTTCAAATATAAACACATATTCTGAAATAAGCAACGAAAAGAATATAAATATCCGACACATACCGGACATTCGCCCTTTTCTCATCTGCCCCGGAGCCCTGCACACTTTATTTCCTCATAAAGAATTGACAGTCATTTGCAGACATAGACATCAAAAAGACACTGAATCGCAGAATTCGCTTACAAGCCCTTTTCATATTCGGGTGAAAGCAGAAGAAACAGAGCACAGTAAAAAGCTTTTTCTACAGGAAATCCGGGCTTTTGAGCCGGTTGCACCTTTGTTTTTTCGGAAAGAAGGAAGCATTTGCCCCAAAAGAAGTAAGTATTCGGGTGAAAAGAAGTAAGCATTTCCCGAAAATGTTTACTTCTTTTTCTGAATATCTCTATATGTTTTGGCAGATTACATCTATTGTAATGCAAATCGGGCGACAAGAGTGACTGATTTTCTCCTGGTTGCCTCCCCCCGCCCGACCGCTGCAAAGTGTCAGAAAAGCAGGAAAAGCTCCTCAAAGAAAAGATTAGGAAACAAAAAAATCATACTTCCTTTCCTTTTATTTCCATTAGGGATGAAACAAGATCAAAACTATGAATGGATATTTGCCTGTAGGCCGTTTTTATAGACTTTACCGGATTGTGGCCCGAAAAAACGAGAAACAGAGGGTTACGATTATCAATTTGACACATTGACAAACCGACCATCTCCTCCCTCGCGACTCCCGGAGGGTGATTTAAAGTTCACCGGCAGGGAGCGTACCAAAGAGGTGTGATCCGGCCTGATATTAAAAAAAGGGACATCTTCGCAAAGACGTCCCTTTCAAAATCTACATTATAGAAATAAGCAAATTAGCTTTAGAACAGTTTATCAGGATATTCGCCTGCATCTACCAATGCCTGAATCTTATCTACTACACCCTGACGGTCGGCAGCATAAGTCACGCCGAACCATTTGCTTGTAGTATCCAGAACCTTTACGCGGGCAGTACCTTCGTTCACCAGTTTGTTTACCATCAGCGGAATGAAGTATTCTGATTTCAGGTTTCCTTCGTTTTCTTTCAGGAACTCTTTGAAATACTCTTCCGAATAAGCGAAATAGTCGGGAGTGAATCCCCACATATTCATTGAAACCGGAGTGTTATCGCCGATTGTCTGCATTTCGCCGTTCTCATCCTTGAACGATACTTTACCATCGATACGCTCGATTGCAGTGCGTTCTACCACTGTAGTCAGATAGCCTTCCGCATTTGTCTCACAAACGCCACGAGCCACAGATCCGCTTTCTGAAAGCGTATTGCCTACACGGTAACCTACCATACAATAGTCGTTCTTTTTACCGTCCATCTGAGACAGTTCGGCACCCAATACAGCAAAGCTGTCGCGTCCGTAGAAGTCGTCAGCATTGATAACGGCAAACGGTTCTTTGATGACGTCTTTACCCATCAGGACAGCATGGTTGGTTCCCCAGGGTTTTACGCGGTCGGCAGGGCAAGTGAAGCCTTCGGGCAGGTTGTCCAATGCCTGGAATACGAGTTCCACCGGAATATGATTTTCGTATTTACTCAGAATCTTTTCACGGAAATCCTGCTCAAAATCTTTACGGATAACGAATACTACTTTACCAAATCCACCACGAATGGCGTCGTAAATAGAATAGTCCATGATAGTTTCGCCGTTGGGACCCAGTCCGTCCAATTGTTTCAAGCCTCCGTAACGGCTGCCCATGCCGGCAGCAAGCACAAATAATGTTGGTTTCATAACTGTGAATATTAAAAGGTTAGTGATGTGTCTCATCAGATATCGTTGCAAAAGTACAAAATAGAATGAAGAATGAAGAACGAAGTATGAAGAATTTTCTTACGCCGCCCATCGTCATCGACTATTTTAGAACGGATAGCCTACGGCAAAGTGTAGTCCCAACCCCTTCCAGAAAGAACCGGTCACATTGTAATATCCCTTCTTGCCGGTATCGTACGGATCATGCAAAGGCACACCACAATCCAGACGCAGAATCAGGAAGTCGAGGTCGTAACGTATACCGGCACCTGTTCCCAACGCAATCTGTTTGCCGAAAGTCTTCCAACGCAGTTGCTTTTCCGGTGCCTCTTCATCTTTACGCAACATCCAGACGTTACCGGCATCCAGAAAGACAGCACCGTGCAAGTCACCGTAAATGCGGAAACGATATTCCACGTTGGCTTCCATCCGGATATCTCCCGTCTGGTCCAGATAGAGCCCTTTCGAAGTCTTTGTCGGCCGGAATCCACCCGGTCCGATACTGCGTGCAGTAAACGCACGCACACTATTGGCACCTCCGATATAGAACTGCTCGCTGTAAGGTGCCGTATTTGTATTGCCATACGCCCAGATAATTCCTCCAGCCACACGGCTGGCTATGGACTGGTTCTTATCGATCTTCCAGGTATAACGGAAGTCACTGTTCACCTTCAGAAACTGTGCGAAAGGAACACCGAACAGTTTCTTGTCTCTTTGGCTGAACTCCTTTCCGAAAATACGATAAATACCGGAAGTTATGTTACCGGCGGAAGTAAACGTAGTCTGCCACCAGATAGGATTACGCACTCCGCGCAAAGCCGCGTTATCAAAAGTATAGGTATATTCCATTGCCGGAATAAACCGATTCTGCAGACTACGGTACAAGGCTTTGTTCTGATCAGCAATTTCCTCAAAGGCCTTCGTTGTGTGTTGCAGCACATTGAAAGTCACCCGGAGAGGTGTCAGGCTGTGACGACTGATGCGGGTCGGCTGAAAGTCATAAGTGGCATTTCCTCCGAACGCCAATAGTTTATAGTATTTGGCACGGTTAAGCTGATCGATATACAAACGGAAAGTAGTGGTTGCCGGGAAGTCATACTCACGTCCTCCGAAAGAAGGGAACACGACCCGGGGAAAAGTCAAGGCAGTAGATACTCCCATCTCCCAACTATTCATCAATGAACTTCCTTTATTCTGTCCGGTCTGCCATTCGTAAGAGCCCTTTAACTTGACATTCCACGTCTCTCCTCCCCCAAATACATTGTAACGGGTCAGGCCGAAAGATGCACCGGGGCCTGTCTGGTTATTGCTCTTGGTGGTCAGGTTGAATTCCAGTTCCGCGTCATACGGTTTATCAAACGTAGCCTGCAAACGCACGTTCAGCGTGTCACAAGTTGCCGTAGAGTCCTGAGGGATATATTGCAGATCGAGATAGCGGAAAATACTCAGTTGCGAAAGGCGTTCCTGGATACGCGTTTGCCGATACTGGCTGTATAAACGGCTATGAGCAGAGTTGCGCAAAGAATCATTGCGGACATAAGCCTGATAATTCAACCAACGGTAAAGCATATTCGGACGCACCTGCATCTTCTTATAATAATGAATATCGAGTCCCCGGTATTCGAGTGTACTGTTCGGCACTTCTCCACCCTTTCCGTACAAAAAGACCGATGTCTTACCGACATAATACGGGCGCTGGGCCGCATCCGGAAGTCCCGGTACAGGTATCAACCGGAGACTGACATGCCCGGGATTCAACAGAGTATCCGCCTGATACTTCATATAGTCCGGACGAAAGTAGAAATACCCGCGATTACGCAATAAAGTACTGATACGGCTGCGCTCTCCATCCAGATCACTCACGTTGAACTGTTCACCGGGGGTCAACAACGATCCTCTGCGTCCTCTCTCCATGATTCTCAACGTACGCGGATTGAAACGAGTGTAATAAACCGTATCGATGTAATAAGGGTCTTTCATATCAACCGTATAGCGTATACTTGCCTTCAGGCTGTCTTTCTTGTCGGGCACGGTCTGAAATCGGACCGTCCCATTAAAGTAGCCATAGTCGTGTAACAGGTTGGTGCCTACTTTGGCACGTATTTCCGGATTGACCGTAGAAATGAACACAGGAGGATTGGCGGCAAACCGGTTGAAGAGCCAGTGTCCGAAACCTTTCTTATAGCGAACCAGACTGTTATAAGCCCACATCTTGAAAGGGATGGGGACAAAGCCTAAAATTTTTGTACTCGGAGCTTTATCGAGTGCGGCATCAAGTTCGGTCAGCGCATCCTCTGTCAAAGGCGCTTGTGGCTCGTTTTCAACAATAGTCTTCGATCCGGTGTAGAGTATTTCCCCTTCGGGCAGGTGCTTGGTTGTGGAACATGCTCCCAACAGCAACATTACAAGACCGGCTTGTATGGTAACCCATATTATATGAACTGTTTCTTTACGTATCATCCTGTTTAAATCTCTGTTGTTAATCAATTACTGATGTGCTTCGCCGTCAGACGGAGCTTTTTGCGTATCAGGAAGTGTCTTCTTCTTTTTACGGAAAATAAATAACTCACCCAATCTGTCGATACGTTTACGCAGTACCAGACCGATACCGGTTTCCGTTATCTCCCCTTCAAGCACACTTTCGTAATTCTTATTGTGGAAAAGGCGAATGTAACGGGTACCGGATGTATCGAGACGATATTCGAGAGAGATATTGTCGATAAACGACTCGACATCATTCGTAGCCTGCGCTCCGGTAGACACCTTACCACCCAGTACGATCTGGAAACGGTCATTGAAGAAACGCTGCGAATAACGGAAACTGTAGTCGGTACGTTTTCCTCCCGCATCAGCCGCATCGTGGTCTTCTACTCCCATCGAGAAGCTGGCATTCTTCAGGTTTCCGGCCAATGCATTGATCTGGCTGGAAAGTATACTGTTCAATGCCGATCCCATATTTAGTCCCCCACCTCCGGAACTTCCCGAATTAGCCAGATAGAGCCCGGTAGCCAACATTGCAATGGCCTGTTTACCCCGTTCATCAGCACTCATAGAAGCCAGCTGATTCTGCACTTCCGCATCATCGGGCGCATCGATCTCAAAGGCCAGTGAAAGGTTATCCAAACGGTTCTTAACTACAATCGACACATCAAAGTTGACCATACGCGATTGCCCGTTCTCACTGCCTACGGAAGCACGAAGGCGCTCGGTAGCTTTGAGATTGAGCATCGGGTCCATCGGATTACCGGTCCATTCCACGTAACTGCCATTGTTTATATTGAATTCTTTCAGGGGTATCACGGGAAGTGCATACTTCATCATACCACCCGTAAGGGTATACCGGCCTGATAAGGACAAATCACCTTGCGGTGTATATTGCATACTCAGATTGCCTCCTCCCTGCAACTCTACCCGGCTACTACGGTCAGCACTCAGATCGGCCTTCAACCGGACTCCGGGATCGATTTGTACAGTCATAATCATGTCGAGTCCGCCAAGTGACACAACAGGGGCTTCTTCTTTCTGTACGGTCGTCGTATCACTGAAAGAAGTAAAAGTAACCAGTTCTCCCAACCGGTCCTGCACGGTAAGCGGCGAGTCCATCAATACATAAGTGACATCCGTATTGCCCAGCAAATTCATATTGCCGCGCATCACCAACGCATTTACCGGTCCGCGCACGGTTGCATTGAAGTCGACAAACACTTTGCCATATACCAGGCTCTCCTTTGTACGGGGAGCATTGAGCAGCATATAGTTTTCTGCCAGCATGGACAGATTAACCCTGGGATCGGTCAAATTCCGAAAATCGACTGTACCATCAATCGTGAAAGGATTCTTTCCGGTAGTGAATATAGCGAACTTATCAAAAGTCAAACGGCTGTTTTTGATTTGTACAGGACGATTGTCGAACGTAAACCGCGCCCCTGCCTGACGGGCAAAGACCGACACACTGTCCAAGACCAGATCCCCGTTGACCAACGGCCGGTCTGTATCACCGGTGATGTGAAGCCCACCGTCCATATCGCCGGAAAGGGTGACTACCTGATCCGGTACAAAGGCATTGGCTATCTTTAACGGAAAATGTTCCATGATGGCATTCACCTCAATACTGTCTTTACCGGTCACCGAAGGATGAAGCGAACCGTCAGCCATCAATATCTCCTCGCCCTCATGGGTCAGATAAGTACTGATATAATGTTTTCCTCTTTCACCCGGAAGCCAGGTCACACCGAGTGCAACGTCGCCGATGCGTTGACGTTCATAAGTCAATTCATCAATATTAGCCTCAGCCGATACTTGCAAGGAAGTAGCTGTCTGCACGTAATTAGCCTCAGCCGAGAAGAGCCCGGACAAGTCAGGCAGATAAGGAAGCACTTCACTGATCTCAGACAGGCGGATGCGTTGCAACTCCACATCAATGTTCTGCAACGATACAGTATCGCTCCGGTTTGATTTTATCCTGAATCCCATGTCTTCGTCATCCGCCATATCGACATTGGCGTACAAGCGCATGTTTTTATGGAGGTATATCCAGTTGTGATGATCGACGAAGTGGAACTTTCGGAAAGCAATAATGGGATTTTCCGGTATCAGCGTAAAAGCAAGCCCATCGCCTTTTCCGTTTCCTTCGACCAATGGACGGACGTTCACACCGAAAAGTACCCCGGTTTCGCCTTTCGCATTTTCATAGCGTAGCGTGAGTTCGGCATCATCGTTGCGTATTTCTCCGGCAAAGCTCGATTTAAAAACGATCTGCGGATTCTTGGGGCCGTTGATGACCCCTCCGTGCAAACTCATGCGAGTCGTGTCCTGCTTGACAGTAAAGTAGATCGTGTCCAGTTGCAAGGTATCCATCTTCAATGCATGAATAGAGGCTTTTCCGTTGATCCCCCAGTCGGGAGCAGTGCCAAACTTCACACCCACATCGTGAAAAGCGATATCTTTCGTTGCCAGATAATAGGCCAACGGATTTTCTTTACCGGCCGACATCGAGAATATAGCGGTCGGCAACGCCTCTCGCAATTCCCCGTGATCAAGTTCTTTCTTATCTATTTGCTTGACCAGCACATCAGCAAAATGTGCTGACTGTTTAATCAGCTTATCCAGGCTGGAACGTGCCGAAAGGTTAAGCTTCATATCACCGGCCGTAAGATGAGTGAAAATACGGTCGCGCCGGGCTTCTGCCGTAAAATTAAAAGCTAAAGGATATTTCAGGGGTTTAGGGGCAATCCCCAGTTCATACAAATCAAGTTGTGTAACATCCATATCAAGCTTTCCGTCCATATAAGGTTTGGCAAGGTGATATTCGGCATTGGCATTCATCTTTAACAAGCGGTTGTCACTCACTAAACGGGCTGTGGCAAGTGCGTTCTTTACATCACCGGTCACTTCAATTCCCGAAATCTGATAACGCCCATAATGCAACGATTGCAGTGAGGCCTTCAAAGAGGCAGTCGTACGATAAGAAGTGAAATCGATCCCTCTTCCCACAGCAGCAACCGATGTAGTCAGTTCGTAGATCGAGTCTTTGGGCAGGAAATGATGAAGTTGCAAAGCGTCCACCTTCAGGTCAGCCCGATAAGCCTCAGTGCTTCCATTGTATGCAGCATCTAAATTCAGCATTCCCTCTCCTTCTTTCAACAGGAGTTGCGCCATATATTGAGGCCCTTTCATTCGGGCTTTCGCAACCAACGACATCTGATTGGGAATAACAAGTAAACTATCCGGCCTCGTTCCGCCCAGAGCGGTCAGGAAGTTAAGATTCTGTGTCTGCATCCTCAGGTCAATAATGGCGGACCTCTCCAGGCTATCGGTCAGATTCAATAACTCTCCACCGCCCGAAAGTGAAAAAGCTCCGGGCAACTCGGCACTGAACCGGGTTATCTGCATCTCTTTCAGGTTTCCTTCCGTACCGGCACGTATCACCAACGGACGGAAGGGATAGGCCTCTTTGAAGCTATCCGGCAATCCACCGGCCAGCAACAACACGTCTTGTTTCCCGATCATCGCATTAAAGCGGGCAGTCAGACGTCCGGTAGTAGGAATATTCACCAACTCCCAATAAGTCTGTGCAGTAAGATCCATTTCGGAATGTGGAGTCAGCAGTTTCAAACTCGGCACTTGGATAATGGTATCATTGGCAAACACACGTCCGGTAAGCGAAGTGACACTTAATCCGGAACGGTCGTTCATCGAAAACTCACGGATAACAGCATTCATATTGCGTCCGCGATAATACATCGAATCAAGTCCGATACGAATATCGCGCAAAGCGATGTGTGAAGGATCGAAACCTTCCGCCGGCTCCGCGGTGCCCACATCATAATTGACCGAGGTACCCGATACCAGAAAACTACGAAGCCCGTAATGCAAATTCTTCAAATCGGCTTCCGCATCATTCACTTGTGCTTCTCCCACATGAGCCGCCAAGCGCATACTGTCTGCCGGTAACTGCATGCTGAAAGAGACATTCTTCAATTTCAAATGACGTAGGTCTACTTTCCAACGGACCTCACTTTGAGCAGTATCTTTAGGCGTAGCAGTGGTATCATTCAAAAGCAACTGTACATGAGTATCAGAGAGTTCGGCCCGGTTTATAATGGCTATTTCATTGGGTAGATCCACCCCATGGCTCTCCAGCCTAAAACTACCCAGAACACCTTTCAGCCGCATACCGTCTATCAGGTTGGCAGAATTAACAGCTACCTGCTGAAGGCTGATGTCATCTACCTCAACCTTGCCACGGAAAAGCGGAAGTGCCTGCACATGTACATTGAGGCTTTCAAGTGAAAGCAATGTATCGGGAGCCTGGATGACTTCAACTCCCCGTACCAACAGATTTAAAGGAAACCGTAAATCGATGCGACGTACATTGATCTGCATGCCGGTTGCTTCGGAAGCATAAGCAGCAGCCTCCTTTCTCAGAAAATTCTGTACGGGAGGGATATAGAGTAATACCATCAGTATCACAAAGAGTATGAGGGGGTAAGCAAAATCCAGCTTACCCATTTGATCCATTTTCGTTTCATGAAGCTTGTCTCTCAATGTAAAAAGTGATACAAAGGAAACAAAATTTTCCGGAAAAAGATTAAAGTGACGACGATTTTGTATACGAATAGACACTTACGGCAATCACCGATTGTCAATCTCCCGCTGCATATCGTCTTGCCTCAGCCATTACGATATCTACCTGCCGAAGAGCTTCATTCGCCTTTTGTATCATTTCGTCCGATACGGCTTCGCCACGACGCTGCTCCAGCCATAATAGCAGAGGAAGTGCCTCGGAAGCCCCAAGCAACGTAAACAGAGGCAATAATTTGTGAGCCATGCCGGCTATCCCATCCACATCAGTGGCTCGGATAGCGCTTTCCATCCGGTTCCGGTTCTTCTCCGTTTCTTCAATAAAGGTTTGAATAATGGTAGAGGCAGCTTCCGGATCATCTTCGGAAAAAGCAGTCAGCGCCCGAAAGTTAAGGGAGTCCGGTGTCAATTCAGCTGACGAACCGGTCATTTCTTCACCACTGATAATCGTCAAGAGTTCCTTTACCGTAAAAGGCTTATGCAAACATCCTGCAAAGCCGTGTTCCTGAAAGTCCTGTTCATTCATCTCACTCCGGGCGGTAACAGCAATTACCGGAATAGTACGCGCCTGAGGTATATTGGATGCACGCAATAGTTTCAGTAAATCGAAACCATTGATGGCAGGCATTTGAACGTCAGTCAGCAACACGTCGAATGTAGCCGTACGAAGTTGCTCAATCAACTCATCCGGCTGTTGGCAGCAAACAGCCTGAATGCCTTGTTGTTCAAGCATAGCGGCAGTCAGAGCCAATTGAATCCGGTCGTCATCAATCAATAAAACACGGTTTAATTTTGGAGATGCCATTACCCCGTCCTCACCGGCTTGATCTGTCGTTGAAACCGAAGACACATTTCCTTCCCGCTTCTCCCCTGTCACAGGCCCCACAGGATAGAGCGGCAGAATGACAATAAAACGACTCCCTTCACCCAAGGTACTTTGAACACTAATCGATCCTTCGAGCAAGGTCACAAGTTTGTGTACAATGGAAAGCCCCAGTCCAAAGCCTTCCTCACCTTGCGCTCCCGGCAACCGGGTAAATTCCTGAAATATCTTTTCACGGTCACCGGGTGCCATACCTTTACCAGTGTCCACCACCTCGATGCGGACACTGGACGAATGATAGGTAATATTCAATGCAATGCTACCCTTAGCTGTGAATTTCACAGCATTGGAAAGGAGATTATTTACAATTTGCCGGATACGGAGCGGATCACTGATGAAGCGTCCGTCCAGTTCGGCGTCTATACTGCAACTTAAAGTCAGATGTTTGGCATCGGTCAGTGGTTTGAAGCTAATACGTATCTCTTCAAACAGTTGTGCCGGATTAAAAAGTAACCCGGTTGACTTCTGCTTTATTCAGATCCAACCGGTGGAAGTCGAGCAAGTCACTTACCAGTTTAAGCAGATGTTGCGAGGAACTTTTCATATTGTCCAGATAGAAACGCTGTCTTTTATCCGTAGTCAACCCGGTCAATAAATCCGTATATCCGATGATAGACCCCAAAGGAGCTTTAAAATCATGAGTGATGGCAAGCATTAACTTTTCACGAGCCTCCAACAACGCCTCCGCACGCTTATTGGCCTCCTCCAATTCCTTCCGGTAACGATTGCTCCGGGTGATATCCCGCCAAATCATAATCAGGAAGCAGGCGGACAGCAACACGACGGCAATGGCAATCCCGCCAATCGTACGAGTTGAACGGTTCCGAAGTTCTTGCTGTTCGGATGCGTTGTCCATAGCACGTTGGGTGACTACTTGCTCATAGGTCGTAATCATGCTGTCAATACGAGTGGTTAATTCCTTATTCATCCGGCGAAGACGGGCATTGTAGTTGGGCCGTACCACAGGCCTGGACTTCCGTTTGGTCACCGTTCGTATGCGCTGATGTAGTGAATCAATCGGATTGTAAGGTTCAAGAATGGTGTCGGTCGCAAATTCCACAGCTGTATTTACCAGCACAGCCGTATCTTCTTTCGAAGGAGCGAACACCTCGCCCAACCTCCTGAAAAAACCCTTTTTCTTTCGTTTCGTAATCACAGAGTCACGCTTGGTGATGATACGATGTTGCACACGCTGTTGAGTGATCACTGTATCTTGTTCGGCAATGATGGAATCCAATTCAACCGGAGTAATCATACTCTCGTTCGCTTCATTAATGATCTGAAGCATCCGGATGGTATTTTCATCTTTCTCTTTCAGTAAAAGCAGCAAACTATCCGTCTGCAAACTCTGTACATCGTCCGTATCAGACAGTTTCTCCATCTCCCTGTGTACAAACAACAGGGAGAGCAGCAGCACAACCAGCAACAAAGTATACCCCGCCGCGATCTTTACTTTTGTGAAACGGGAAGGAATAGCCATAACTTATCTTGTTTTATATCTGAAACGTAACCATAACATAATGGCCGCACTACTCAGTCCGAAAGGAAAAGCCATCCAGACCCCGAGTAATCCCCAGCCCATAACAAATCCAAAGAAATATCCGGCCGGGAGAGAAATGATAAAATAGGCGATAAAAGCAATCAGCATCATAGGCTTTACATCCGAAATACCACGCAGGGCATTAGCGAAATTGATTTGCATCCCATCGCCGAACTGATAAGCCAGAAAAGGCACCATCAGAACAACTACCATCGCAGAGACTTCGGTATTGTCGGTAAACCATCCTCCTACCTGATAGCGGAACAAGAAGACAATAGACAGCAGAACAACTCCCATAGCCAATATGATATGTGCCCCGGCATACGCAGTACGACGTACATTAACAATATCGTTTTGACCCTTGAAATTGCTGACACGCACAGCTACTGCCGCCCCCATCCCATAAAACATCATAAACGTGAACTGTGAGATAGTAAGCATTACCTGATGTGAGGCAAGGGCGATAGTCCCCAACCATCCTACCATCACTGTGCTCAAGCTAAATGAAGCGGTTTCCATCCCCATTTGAAAAGCTACAGGCCATCCTAAGGCATTCAGCTGACGGAACAATGTACGCGACCATCCCAAGCGAATAAATCCCAGTTTATAACGTAAGAAACGGCGGCTGCTAAAAAACACGAATGCAAATACCAGCACCATGACAATACGTGAGAACAACGTGCTGATTCCGGCACCCAATAATCCAAGTTCGGGAAATCCAAGTTTACCGTTAATCAAGATATAGTTCCCCACGATATTCAGTACATTTCCACCCAAAAGTATCCACATAGCTGTCTTAGTATCGGTTATTCCATCGGTAAACTGTTTGAATCCGTTAAATAGCAACACAAAGACCAGCGAGGCAAGTAGTATCAGATAATAGGGCTTGATCAAGGGTAATAACTCTTCCGGTTGCCCCAATCTTTCAACATTCAGATAGAGAATGCCCATAATTACGGTTAATAAAATACCGACCAAAAGATTGGCAAGCAAACTGCAACGTAATGCCTGCCCGGCAGACGCAAATCTACGAGTCCCATAAAAGCCCCCTACAATAGGAGTCAATCCATATGAAAATCCGGTACTGAAAATAATGGCAAGCGTAAACATGTTATTGACAAAGGAGGCTGCTCCCAGTTCGTTGGTGCTGTGATGACCAATCATTAAGGTATCGGCAAAGCCAAGCACAATAACCCCCACTTGCCCGATAACAATGGGAAGGCCAAGAAGAAACAATGCTTTATAATGATTCTTATATATAAGTCTCATCCTTCTCTCCTCTACTACTCTTATAATAAAGTACTACTCCATTTTCTTCTCGGAATGCAGTTTGTGCCACCGCGTTCAAACGGTCGGCAGTCACGGCACGATAGCGTTCAACCTCCTTTTCCATATCTTCAGCCCGCCCGTTCAATTCGAACCAAGCAAGATTGGTGGCAACATTCAGATAATTGATATTTCCGAATATCTGGGTAGATTCAAACTTATTCTTTACCTTCTCGAGTTCCTGTTCTTGGATCAAAGCAGATTGCAGTTCATTCAACTCTTCACGCACCGCAGCCTCAGCTTCTTCCAACGACACACCGGCTGCCGGTTTCCCACTGATATGGAACAAGCCGGCATCAAGTGTTCCCGATATATAAGCATCGATACTCGAGAACAATTGCTTTTCTTGCACAAGATGCTGGTTCAAACGGCTAGAACGTCCGTTACTTAAGATATCCGACAAGATATCAAAAGCATAATAATCGCTATCCGCGCGGTCACACATATGGTACGCCATAAAAAGCGAATCAAGCGGTACATTTCTCTCCACTACCAAACGGCGTTCTTCCGTTTGTACCGGCTCCGGAGGCAATTGCCTCAAAGGAACTTCCCTGCGAGGGATAGGACCGAACCACTTTTCTGTGAGATGTAAAGCCTCTTCAAACGAAATATTGCCGGTAACAGCCAGAACAGCATTATTAGGTGCATAAAAACGAAAAAAGAAATCTTTGACCTCTTCCAATGTAGCATTGGCTATATGAGACAGCTCCTTACCGATGGTAGGCCATTGATAAGGATGAACCCGATAAGCCAGCGGACGCAACAAATGCCCAACATCACCATAGGGCTGATTAAGGCAACGCTGCTTAAACTCTTCCATTACCACTCCCCGCTGAACCTCCAGACTGCGTTCACTGAAATCGAGGCTCAACATTCTATCAGATTCAAGCCAAAATCCGGTTTCCACATTCTGTCTGGGTACAGTGAGGTAATAATTGGTAATGTCATTATTGGTCCAGGCATTGTTTTCCCCTCCTGCCAATTGTAGCGGAGCATCATAATCGGGTATATTCACAGAACCGCCAAACATCAGGTGCTCAAAAAGATGGGCAAACCCGGTATGCTCCGGGTTTTCATCTCTGGCTCCCACATTATAGAGAATATTGAGCGCAACCATCTGCGTACTGGTGTCCTGCGCATGAACCAATCTCAAACCATTATCCAGAATATGCCTGTTGATTTGCAGCATATTTATTCAATAACAGAAACATTAATAATCTTCACATCCTCTTCCGGACGGTCGCTGCGGTCTGTTTTTACCAGCTGGATTTTGTCAACAATGTCCATGCCCTCGACAACTTCGCCAAAAACAGTATATTCACCATCCAGATGCGGAGTACCTCCGATGGTTGTATAAGCTTTTATTTGCTCAGGAGTAATGTGGAAATCGGGTTGTTTGGCAGCTTCCGCTTCAGCCTGTATAAACAGAGTATCTTGTAAAGCATAAAGTCCGTCCTGATCATTGGCCTTACGCATTTTATAGATTTCTTTCATGTGTTTTTGCGCCAAAGCATTAAAAGCCTCAGTTACCTTATTCTGATTCTTCTGTTGTTCCATATTCAGAAGTGTCGAATCATTGAACACTTTTCCGGTAACAATATAGAATTGACAACCGGATGATTCTTTCTTGGGATTCACTTCATCTCCCTGTCGGGCAGCAGACAAAGCGCCTTTCTTATGAAAATACTTCGGATATACAAATTCAGCCGGAACCGTATAACCTACATCACCGGAACCCAACATCTTACCTTTCGGAGCATTTTTCGATTCCGGATCACCCGCTTGCACCATAAAGTCTTTTATGACACGATGAAACAACGTTCCATTATATGTTCCGTCTTTAGCCAGTTTAATGAAATTATCTCTATGTTTCGGAGTCTCATTATACAACTTTACTTTGATATCCCCCATAGAGGTCTCAATCTTCAATACAGTTTCTTTTTCCATGTTTCCATCTTTCTTTTGTCCCGACTTACAAGCTACTGCGCTGCAAGCCAGTATAATTAATAATATCCAAAAATTCTGTTTCATAACGCTTTTATTTAATTTAAGTCTGCAAATATACGACTTTACCTCAAAACCTCTTACCTTTGTAGCTCACAAAAAGAGGCAAAAGCTAACATCATGAGATCCATACTGATAGTTGAAGATGATATTACGTTCGGGATGATGCTAAAAACCTGGTTAGGCAAAAAAGGGTTTAATGTATCATCAGTGAGTAACATTGCACGTGCGCAAAAGCACATCGATGCACAACCGGTAGACCTGATTCTTTCCGACTTGCGACTTCCCGACCACGATGGTATTCACCTGTTGAAATGGATGGGTGAGAAAGAGCTCCATATCCCATTGATTATCATGACAGGATATGCAGATATCCAATCAGCCGTACAAGCAATGAAACTGGGTGCACAAGACTATATTGCCAAACCCGTTAATCCCGAAGAGCTGCTTAAGAAAATGAGCGAAGCACTTCAAAAGAAAGAAGCTCCTCTTCCCAAAACTCCCCTCACGGAGAAAAGCCCTAAAACCAAACAAGAATCTCATTCCTATCTGGAAGGAGAAAGTGATGCTGCCAAACAACTCTATAACTATGTCAGCCTGGTAGCTCCCACCAACATGTCAGTCCTGATCAACGGTGCCAGTGGAACGGGAAAAGAGTATGTAGCCCATCGTATTCACCAATTAAGCAAACGTAGCGACAAACCGTTTATTGCCATCGACTGTGGCTCCATCCCCAAAGAGTTGGCCGCTTCTGAGTTCTTCGGTCACATCAAAGGCTCCTTCACCGGTGCTCTCTCTGATAAAACCGGTGCTTTTGTAGCAGCGAACGGGGGTACCATCTTTCTTGATGAAATCGGTAACCTGAGTTACGAAATACAAATTCAACTTCTTCGTGCACTACAGGAACGTAAAATACGCCCTGTTGGTTCAAACTCAGAAATTACTGTCGATATCCGTCTGGTGTCTGCAACCAACGAGAACCTGGAACAGGCCATCGAAAAAGGTACATTCCGCGAAGACCTCTACCACCGAATCAATGAATTTACTTTGCGCATGCCTACTCTGAAAGAACGTGGCGGAGACATCCTTCTTTTTGCCAACTTCTTCCTCGACCAGGCTAATAAAGAGCTTGACAAGCAACTGATCGGCTTCGATGCCAATGCTTCAAAGGCATTACTCGAATATCACTGGCCCGGCAACCTAAGGCAGATGAAGAATATCATCAAACGCGCCACATTGCTTGCTCAAGGCAGTTTCATAGGCCTTGCAGAACTGGGTAGTGAAATTCTGGAAACACAACTATCAACTCCCAAAATGACATTACGGGATGAAGATGCCGAAAAGGAACATATACTGGAAGCACTCCGACAAACAGGAAACAACAAAAGCCGTGCTGCACAATTACTCGATATTGACCGCAAAACATTATACAATAAACTGAAACTATACGGAATCGACCTCTAAAGAACACCAAGGTGTGGAATATTTCCACACCCTTTTCCACATTTTCCACAACATTCCACACTGCATCCCATTTCCATTCATTTTTTACTCACCTACAAATCAACAGATTAGTTCACACGTATTCTTTTTGGCACAAGATTTGGGAAATACTCAATACAAGTGTTTAACCAAATGAAAGATAAAACTAAAGAGTTAGTTTTATAGTAGTAGCAATGTTTATGTTTGTTTGTGATGGTTTTAACCTAGACCTTAACATGAAATTAAAAACAGACAATCAGAACTTTAACAAGAAAATAATTATGAAAAAGTTAGTTTTAGTAGTAGCTATGTTTATGTTTGCTTGTGGATCGTTCTTTACAATGGCACAGGATCCGGTGAAAAAAGACCCAAAGAAAGAGGTCAAAGACACTGCAAAAACTGAGCCTAAGAAAGAAGTAGCCGACACAACCGCTATAACGGTCGCAGCATCAGGAGCATTTGCACAGTTTGCCGAATAATAGTAAGCACACTACAACAAAAAAGCCATTCCTACTTCGTCTATTCAGGGAATGGCTTTTTTGCGTTTATATAGGAAAGTAGATAACCAAAGTTGTGCTCCGGTTGAAATTATTTGAGGATCCATCTAAATGAAACCATCACTCTTTTTCATTGAAATCCATGCCATAAGTTACTATCCGGTACAGGAGCATCGAGTTCAATCAATTCTTTAGACACCGGATGAACAAAACGCACATGCCGGGCATGCAAACAAATACTTCCATCCGGATTGGAACGTGGAGAACCATATTTCAAATCTCCTTTGATAGGACATCCCATTTTTGCCAGCTGGCAACGAATCTGATGATGACGTCCGGTCTTCAGATCAACTTCGAGTAGAAAGTAATGATCCGAATGTCCGATAAGTTTATAGTTCAGAATCGCCTTTTTACTGTTGGGAACCTCCTTATCATAAGCGTAGCTTTTATTCTGCTTCTCGTTACGCACCAGATAGTGAACCAATTCTCCTTCGGGTTGCTTCGGACAATTCTTCACGATGGCCCAATAGGTCTTTTTCACTTCACTGTTCTTAAACATCTCATTCAAGCGGGAAAGAGCCTTACTCGTCTTGGCAAAAATAACAAGACCGCTCACGGGGCGGTCCAGCCGGTGGGTTACACCGAGGAAAGACATTTCCGGGTTTCTGATACTTATCTTTCAGGTATTGCTTCACAGTCTCCGAAAGCGGAGTATCACCCGTCTTGTCTGCCTGGACAATCTCGGAAGCGGTCTTGTTGACTACAATTATATGGTTGTCTTCGTATACAACAGTCATACTGTTCGATTACATGTTCATACCACCATCTACCTGAATCACCTGTCCTGATACGTAAGAAGACATATCGGAAGCAAGGAAAGTAGCGATGTTAGCCACATCTTCAGGAGTACCGCCACGACGCAAAGGAATCTTCTTTGCCCATTCAGCTCTCACTTCTTCAGAAAGAGCAGCAGTCATATCTGTCAGGATGAATCCCGGAGCGATAGCGTTGGCACGGATGCCGCGAGAGCCCAGCTCTTGTGCGATAGACTTGGCCAATGCAATCATACCGGCCTTAGAAGCAGCATAGTTAGCCTGGCCGGCATTACCGTGAACACCCACTACAGAAGCCATGTTAATAATGCTTCCAGCTTTCTGGCGCATCATAATCGGAGTACACGCGTGCATGAAGTTAAAAGCTGACTTCAGGTTCACGTTAATACCATATCCCATTGCTGTTCGCTCATGCGCATCATCAATCCGTCACGCGTGATACCTGCATTGTTTACCAATATATCAATACGGCCGAAATCTTTATGGATCTCTTCTACTACTTTTGCAGTATCTTCAAATTGGCTGCGTTCGACGCATATCCTTTGGCTTTCACGCCCATTGCTTCGAGTTCCTTTGTTGTATTTTCTGCATTTTCGTCAATAACAAGGTCAGTAAATGCGATGTTTGCACCTTCGGCAGCAAACTTAAGAGCGATAGCCTTACCAATACCGCGGGCGGCACCGGTTACAATGGCTGTTTTTCCGTCTAATAATCCCATACTAAAAGTTATTTAATTAAATTTCTGTTCTATGCAGTGCGCCAAACACAATGTTGGACACATATTTATTTCTTGTATCTTCATCCAGATGAGCTCCTATATGGCCTCGAATATAAGGCACTTCGATCCCTTTCACACAATAATGTATCAAGTCGGCCGTCATCTCCACATCGTCAATGTGGAAAACTCCCTTTTGCCTGTCCTTCCAGAAGAACGGCTTTAAAGAGCTGGATTTCCTTTGCATCAAACTTCTTACGGACTTTCTCCACCCGCCATATATCACGGAAGAAATAAGCACGCAATGTTCCGTTTCGATAGACCACCTCTTTTACTGCGTCCAACCGGGTATATATCATCTCCAACAATTTCTCGTCCGGTGAGATATTTTTCACGGCCACCCGCTTCATCATATCCGACAGGATATCCAATTCCGATTCCACAACAGCCAGATAGATTTCATCCTTACTTTTAAAATAGGTATAAAGCGTACGTCTACCTTTTTAGAAGCAAGAGCGATATCATTCATAGTCGTGTTCTCTACTCCCATCTTTGCGAAAAGCTGACGGGCTACATCTACTAATTTGGCTTTTGTTTTGGATACGGTCATAGGTTACAAATTGCACATTGCTGAATAATTTGTGCAAAAGTAATTCTTTTCTTTAGTCCATACAAGAAAACAGAGAGAATATTAACAATTGTATGTGAAAACAGATAAAAAAAAATCAATCTAGTTCAGCACATGATCCTCAATATATAGTAAAAAGTGCTCTTTTATTCGAAAAAAATAAATGCCGAAATATTTGGTAGTTCAAATAAAAGCCGTACCTTTGCACTCACAAAACAGAAACATCGCGGAGTGGAGCAGTTGGTAGCTCGTTGGGCTCATAACCCAAAGGTCGTCTGTTCGAGTCAGGCCTCCGCAACTAAATAGAAGAAGAAAGGCTGATAATTAATCGATTATCAGCCTTTCTTATTTTATATCGAGATAAGGAGCAGAGCCGGAATCAGGATTCCGGGATCTTCCATAATTCCTGAGGGATTCTATAATAAGAATGATGAATTCGGAATATCGGCTTGCTCTCTTACAGAAAATGAATTTCAATCTTCCATCTTCCACCCGCATCTTCCACCCGCTGATTTGGGAGTATATCAATAGCTAAGATACTAATTAATAATGGTAAGATGGGCGTTTCTTAACCAGATATCCTGTTTAGAGCATTCTGTTTTTCATTACTATTTAATAAAAAATGGTATGTTCTCTATCTGATCCCCCATATCCGAGCCCATGAACCCGCGTATCTGTGCTGAGGTAAAGAAACCGAGATTTGTTATAATAGACTTAAAGGCAAGATGTTAAGAGTAATGATGTATCTGTTTGAAATCTTAGTGAGAGACCAGATTCGTATCCTTCAACTACATAACCCTTATCACCATCCCCGGATCAGAACAATCTCCTTCTGAAGCATTCATAAGTCCTACCCGGCTAATTACTTCTCCCGGAATTATCAATCGATTATCCTTGATTACAACATTGGAAGTAATGTCCACCGGATTCTCACCGGCCAGATCCTGCGCAAAAACCGTATGCTTTCCTGTTTTCAATGGAGAAGGAAACACCATTGTCACTTCTTTGAAATAACCAAATAGTCCGATAGGTATGTCCCAACGGTCGACGGATATCGAAACAGCAACCTTTTCGGTTACATACTCACGTCCTACATTACGGCCTATAGTAGAAACGGCTACAGCGCCATTGGGGTATCGGGAAGCCAACACAAACGGACAAACCGACAAAGGAGCTCCGGATACCTCCGGTAACTTCATATTCCGAGCAACCCGCGCCGGTGCATCGGCCGTTACATCTGCACCCACCGTACGCCCCTTATTCCAAGTCTCATTTTCCTGTAGAATCCAATGATCGGTTAACTTCACACTGTCGATGGCGAAAGTCCCGTAACCCACTGCAAACGGCTCAGCTATCCGATGCCATCTGACACCACGCACGACTTCATCCAGACGCCGCTTAATATCACGTCCGACCGGAGGAAACACAAAATCTTGTGCCCCATCCGGCAAAGTCCCTGCGAACGGATGTCGCATCACACCGATAGCACAGCCCAAACCTACCGCAATATAAGGTTCATCTTCACAATTAATAATTCCTTTCGCTCCCTCGACTGTCTTATAAGGCAATAAATCACAAATACGCCGGATAGTTATCGGCTGCGCCGTAATATTTTCGACATCATAGGTCCGAAAAACATCGCTAAACTCAATAAATTCATTTCGCAAAGCATGTTCTATATATAAATGGGGAGCATATCGCTTGCCGATAGCTGTCAACTTTCTTCTCCATTCCCCATTCCTGTCTTCCTTCCCCCAATCAACTTTCCAATAATCAAATCCGGCAGCATTTGCCGCTTTAATTCGTTGTTTCCAATACTCCTCTTCAGGAATAGCTGCATGCGTCTCTGCCTTCTGGGCACAAATCCATCCACCGACACCTTTCCAGCCTTTACTCTTGATCTGTTCCGATAATTGTTTCAAACGCTCCACTGCATCTCCACGAAAAGACGGAAAACGATCAGAACTCAGTTCTACGCAACCTAAATAAAGATTGGGTGAATCATTCACATCTTTAGGAATATCCCACGAATCGTCCATTACAAAGTAAAGATCTTTTCGGATTGCAGGATAACAATCCACCCAATTCTGATAAAGCCCGTCCCCAAATAAATAATCTTCAGTCATAGCAGCCCTGGTCAGTTCAGTACTTTTATAGCTGGCCACATAGCCTTGTAAATTCCACGTGCAAAAGTAATCGGGAGCTTGCGATGGCATATCAGGCACAAGGCTTTTTACTAAGCGCGGCTGTCCGGCAGCAGAAACAGCCATACTACAAAATAACGATATCAGTAAGTTTCTATATCCTATCATGGTAAAGTAAATTTTAGGTTAACAAGAACGAATATTGCAAATATAAGCATTCTTACCACTTGCCGAACAAAATCACTTCATTCATTTCGGTAAGCTGGAAAGAACTTCACCCCTTCACTACCAGGAATCATCCTACCGCCATTTTTTATACCTATATAAAATATAACCCACGATAGAAAAGACTATAAAATAACTGATATTAATGGTTTCAAATGATTTCCAATAATAAACCGTTTGCTGCATAAATGAAGAGTATGCATGTAAAATGGAGGAATACGGAATAAAATTAATGTAACGCCAATTACTCGCAATCATCGAAAACACAGTCATAAAAAAACTAAATCCCAGTGCTAAAGCATAATTCTTAAACAAGAAACTAAACACATATTGAATAACAAGGATAGGCAATAGCCCAATAAAAACACGAAAGAAGACAGAAATCACTAAAATTCTCACATCAAAATTTTGAAAGCCCATTGACGGTAAACAAACGCCCAAAATAAAGCCTGGTAACATAAAAGCAACATAGGCGATAAGAACTGACAAGAATGTCATTGATAGAAGGTAAATAAGTTTAGCTACATAAACAGTGCCTCTGGGAACAGGAAATAAAAACAAGAGAAGGTAATTGTCATTTTTAAACTCTTTTCCTATATAGGCCGCACAAAACAAGGCTGCCATTAATGGATACAACATACCGTAAAACATGAATAACGTACGTCCGATATTGTATATCCACAAGTTCGTACCGTCATAGCCTTCCTGACTCAGATTCCATAAATCATACACAATGAAAGCTACTGTCAACAACACCGGGAAGAATAGAAATAACTTTGCAGCTACATCGTGACGTGTTTTATAATATTCTGATGCTATGACATTTTGTAAGTCTCTTAATATCCTCATTTTGTTTGTGAAGTTAATTTTAAATAAACCGATTCCAAAGTATTCTCCAAAGGTTGAATAGCAGATATATGATAACCGCCCTGCCCCAGTAGCTCAATAAGCCTGTCATAGGTAGTATCATTGGAAAGGATAACTTCCAATATTGACTCCGACTTGATCCGGCTGTCAATTTGGACCTCTTTACATACCGAATGTAACAAATCCACCTTGTCCAACCTGATATGGATTCTTTTCTCTATACTGTTTAGTAATTCCCATAAATCTCCTTGATACAATAAACAGCCATGCTGAAGGATACCAACATGGGTACAAGTTTTTTCTACTTCATCAAGTAAATGACTGGATAAAAAACGGTCTTACCCTCTTGATGCAGCTGTAAAAGTAACTCTCTTATAGAATGTATCCCCTCCGGATCAAGTCCATTGAGCGGTTCGTCCAGAAACAGTATATCCGGATCATGCAATAAAGCCATAGCCATTCCCAATCGATGTATCATACCCGTGGAATAGTGTCGAAGCTTCTTGTTTCTGGCATTCTCAATTCCCGTGATTGCCAATACTTTATTGATAGCGGTCCTTCCACAATGATAAATATGGTCTAAATACGCAAGGTGTTCATACCCCGTAAGATTATCATAATAGAATGGTTCTCCCGGGCATAAGCCTATCTTCCTTAATTGTTTTTCTCTCTGATCTCGAAATGGCTGTCCATCATATAATACCTCACCTTTAACAGGACGAGCTAAGCCAAGTAATACTTGAATCGTAGTTGTCTTTCCGGAACCATTATTACCTAAATATCCATAGAGTGCATTTTCCGGAATATCCAGATTCAGATTATTGAGTACCATCTGTTTGCCGTATCGGAAACAGAGATTTCTTATCTCTATTTTGCCCATTTATACATTTTATTTATAAAAGTTTTATCGTAATATACATCATAATTCAGGTCGATATAGAATAGCATATCCATTTGTTCGCTCCAAACTTCCGAAAGACTTGCACCTTGATCCAAACCCGAGATAAACGCTTGTCTCCATCTGCTATCCACGGGTAGTTCATTGAAATTTAAATAAGCAAACCCGACTTTTCTCTGATGTAGCAAATACTGAGTGACAACGTACTAAGCGGATCCCGTATGCCGCCGTCAGTGTTTCTTCGTGCATACGAAGTAAATGCTATTGTATACATCCGGTCTCCAAAATGTATTTTTAACCTTTGTCCCATAGAGGTGAATCTGGTCGAGTCAACCTGCATCCTCCCCCGGTTGAATACATGCACATTAGCGCACCATACAATCACTTTTTGGTCTTTATAAACCGAGTCTACCAACCAAGTCAAATTATCGGCCATAATAGAATCGCGTAGGTTCATTCGTGTTAAATCACCGACATTCCGATACTTCCATATGCTCTCATACCGTAGTTTCAGTCCTGCAATATAACGCTGATGCAAACCATCTTCCATAGAATATCTTGACTCCTCATGAATTCTATTTTCCAATTTATTAAAATCCTGAACAATGGAGTCTTTTAACATCCTATCAAGCCGGTATCCGAAATAATTCCAGTTTCCATTAAACTCACTCATCTGCAAGAAGAAGCGTTGCACATACGGGAAATCCGAAAGAGAAGAAGAGTAACCATTTAAATACTTCTCAACGGATTCCATGTGTTTCCTTCCTTGTCCATAATTGGTTAACTGGCAGTCGAAGCCATCCAAGGCAATAGAAGGATGGGAGCGATAATATTCCCATAATGATTTTGTCTCATTACTCCCCCACCAAAATGTCCATACAGCTTTAGATGGATTCATCCGCTGACGACCATCCTGATTCATAAGATACATGTCATATAAGCCAGTTTCATATAGTATAACATTATATCCTAATTTCTCGTGTAAATAACGAACCATCCTGGTTTTCATTTGCAAGGTGGCTCCATCCTGATGCAACTGCTCACCTAACAATAAGATTTGCTTGTTTTTTAACTCTTCATCCAAGAAGCACAAGAAATCAGTAGCGGTATCCGGCATCTGTACAGTACATGGCACGGAATGAACATACCGATCAATTTCTATAGCCGATTCTGAAGAAAGAGCCGGTATTTCCAAAGGATACAAAAGATAGCATACCAATGCCAAAAGCAAAAGGATGACCGATAAATAAGACCTCCGTATTGCCACTCGAAAATTCTTCATAGCTTTCAACTTCAAATAACTGAAAAAGGATGCAGCAAGAAAACTAAAATACTCTCTACTACATCCTTCCTTCAATTATGTATTAATAATTTCTTCTTTTATTCTTCTTGAAGTATCAAACTTCCCTTCTCCCGTATAGTTAATCTCAATTCGGCGTCCTCTTTCTTCGGAGTCCAGATCATCTTTTTACACTCACCCCTCTGCAAGTTATTATGATAAACTCCACTTCCGGTCAGATGTTCAGTACCAATTACAGATTCATGAACGCCCCAATTCCTGACGCCATCCAAATCTAAATAGAGATGGGGAATAATTGATTGATGAGCATTAAATGTCACTCCATCTCCATCGACACAAAAAGCACGTATCTCACAAGAGTCCAAACGTAATTCCCCTCCTCTTATATATGTAGTCAAAGAGTCGGCATGCAACCTATCGATTACTTTCTTTAAAATTCATAGTCTAAAGTATTACATACGTTGAACGATCTCAGACTCCTTGAAACGGAAATAAGCGAGCGTCCAATTACGAATGCAAAAAGCATAAAGCCCACAGTTACCATGACAGTAACCTGTTCCTTCGTTATTGAAGAAAAAATATAACCATAATCTTTACTGCTTCCGCTAAATAACATATCCCCCACAACATTCCGACCAATACGTAAATTAAAACAATTATCGTAACAGAAACAAATGTTTTAAGAAACGAATTTTTCGGCCAAACAGAACTACCTAATACGAACAATGACTGCACAAAGCAATATATAGAAAGGACTAATATCAACTGATACGTTTCATTGAACAAAACCACCGTTTCCCGCTACCGACTAAATCTCCCAAGTCGACAGGAAGTATCACCTCTTTTACATCCGGATAGATAAGCGAATAAACCAATACTCTTGTATAATCAGCCAGTTCAAAGGTAATGAAAAAACAACCAACAGGACAACAGTTGATACCAACCAACGAGAAAAGAACTTCTCAAAAGGAGTGGCCGGTGTCATTAATGCAGACAGCCTGTTTGTCTTGCTTTTCATCTTCTCCATTGTCAGCGACCCGCTTAAACAACCAAATCCAAATAGAAACCACAAAAAAGCCATCAATATAAATCCCCATGCAGGATCGGCCTCCATATGACGTTCGAGAAAACGAACCGAATCGTGAGTACGATATGCAAAATATCCGTTCCAGACCAACACAACAGTCATCACCCCATAAAGCAATACAATACGAAGTACATTCGATCTCCAATTCTCCACCATCTCCTTGCGGCAAAGATTCATAAAACGAGGCAAACTGAAAAAAGTATCTTTCATCATCGTCTTTTATTTTTGAGTGTGAAACAATCGGGCCATCTCCTCAGGAGCAGCCAACGTAGCATTAAAAAGAAGTTCCAGGTTTAATTCCGATTCTTCCTGTTCTTCGTTAGGAAGTATCAGGTAATTCCCCTGGATAGTAGGAATGGACAAAAAGAGCTGTCTGCGCCAGTTCCCGATTGTCACTCTCTACAAAGAAGAGCTTGTCGCAGATATTACTTGTAGATTCATCCAGCAACACACGGCTGTCATCCATAATTAACACATGATCGAGCACTTTGTCGATGTCACGAACCTGATGCGTGGAAATCACAATCGTCTTATCATCCGACATTAAGAATCACTCTCCACTCCTCCCGACACGACAAACAACTAAAATTATTGCTATTTGATGCCATCCAATGCCCTTTTTGCAGTAGCATTAGCGGGGTCTATAGCCAGAATTTTTATTCCAGAATTTCTTTTTATTGGGCTTTTCTTACTCTTTCAAGTAGCATAGTCACTCTTCAACAGATAGTAGTAGCCCAGATAACTGTAACACTCTATCAATGCAGAGTTGTACCTCGGTTCGTTTTTGGCAAGCAGTACGTCCACCACCTTCTCGTAATAAGGTTTCGCCAATCCCTCTGTAGTTTCGGGGTCCATGGCAGAGTGTGTGCGGGCGCGCCACATATCTCCCAAATAACTGTCGGGAGCTTGTTCGGCAACAAGTGCGAACACAGAGTCGGCAGCCTGCAATGCCGCCATGCGGTCGGCAGACTGAACGGAGAGAGTGTCCGAGGACGTACCCTCTCCGTAGTACAGACGCCCTAACTGGAATAAGTTTTCGGACGTCTTTTTATCTTGTGCCAGCGAGTCATAGTACTTTTTATAAGCAGCAATGGCTTGGGTATAGTCGTTTTTCAATTCATAAGCATCGGCAATCTCACGCCACAAATCCACCTGACTCTCATCCTTCTCCAATGCCTTACCATATTCCTCAATGGCCTGGTCATATTTCTTCAGAGCACTCAACAGAGCACCGTGATAGCGGTAATCCAAGCATGAATAATCGGCATTATCCGAAGCATTGAAGAAAGCATCGGCAGCCTTCTCTGCCTCGTCATAACGCTTGAGGTCGACATTGTTGTACATCACAAGCCGGTTGAATGCGGCATGGCGGGCATTCTTCTGCAAACCTTTCTGCGCCACCGCCAAGGATTTCTCGAAGTCGTGGTTCAGGAATAGTGCAAAAGCATATTTAAGGATGTCATCTTCCGTAGCCACGGGGTATCGATGAACTTGGCATAGGTGTCGGCAGCCTTGCCAAAACGGTCTTCAAGTAATACACTTCCGCCAGCTCCTTGTCTGCTTCCAGGCAATCCGGAGCTATGGCCTTCAGCTGGTTCAGCTTCTCTATGGCCTGCGAAGGACTGGCAGACTTGTATGCCTGCGCATATTTCAGATACGCATCCTTATAATTCGAATCAAAATAGATGGCTTGCTCATAAAGCTGGCATGCCTTTCCGATATCTTTCCGGGCAAAAGCGATGTCACCCTCGAGTACAGAAACTGCCGGAGCCTTGTTGTCGGCCTTTCTTGCCATCTCCAGATAGGTTTCCGCCTCTTTCAGCTGTCCTACATCCAGATAGGCACGGGCCACGGAAGTCACAAGCTCCACATTTTTCTTGTTCTTGCCCTTCAGCAGTTCTCCGGCTGCGTCGGAAGCCTGCTCCGGATTCGTCTTTATCAGACTTTTTACTTTATCCACCCCCGCCTGCCATTCGGGCACCGGCGTTTGTGCGGCGAGCGTACCTGCAAACAGCATCGCTCCCAAACAAAATACAAATCTACGTTTCATGTTAGCATTCATTTTAGTTATTCATCTTTGACGTTCACCACGCGCACCGGTTGGGTGGCGGGGACCAATCCCGACTTCAATATAATCCGCTGTCCCCGGTCGGAAGCGAGGAAAGAGGCAAATCCCCACGGAAGTGCGCTCCGCGGATCATTCAACAAGGCATAGATGCTGCGTGCCAACGGATAATCACCGTAATACAAATACGCCTGATAGGGTTTGTAACTGTTGTCCGGCATGGCCTTGTCAGCAGCACTGACGGACATCAGCCGCACCTCTTTACTGAAAGAGAGCCCCGTACTGTCATTCCGGTCGCTCAGCCAGTTCACGCCGATAATACCGATGGCATCAGGCGTGCGGGCCACGTAGTCAATCACCTCCCTATTGGTTTTCAACGCTTTCAACTGACTGGAAAGCGGTACACCCTTACAGATGGAATCGACAGCAAAACGTACGGTACTGGAGTTCTTGTTGTCAAACACAAGACTGATATCCCCCAGACGGGAAGCCGGATAGATATCTTTCCACTGCTTCGCATCACCCGTCAGGATGCGGCGGATGTCCTTCACACTAATCAATGAATCCGGATTGCCAAGATGGGTTATCAATGCCAGCCCGTCCGTAGCAATCTTTATCTCCTGCGGAAAAAACTTCCGGCTATTGAAGGAATTCATCTCTTCGGGAGTCAGTCTGCGACTGGTTATTGCCAACCGCAGACTGTCCTTGAGCAAGAGGTTGACGGCATCGACTTCCGTCACATAACGGGGCACAATTCCTGCCAAGGGGAACAGTCCTTCGAACACGTCAATTTCTTCCTGCACAATAGGCTGGAAACTTTCGTCCGCAGCAATTGCAATCACACCGGAGGTATACGTATCCGTTTGTCCGTCCTTGGACTTGCTTTGGCAGGCCGACAGCAGAGTCAGCAGCACCAGTAAGCCTGAAAGCTGAAGTTGTTTCACCGTTTTCATAACACACACACTTATTGTAATCTAAACATCACCGGTATCGTATATTTCACCGATACGGCCTTACCATTCTGCTTGCCGGGAATCCATTTGGGCATGGACATAATCACACGGACAGCTTCCTTATCCAGATAGGGGTCTACACCTCTCAGCACTTTCACATCACGCACCTTGCCGTCGGCACCTACCACAAACTGGCAGGTTACACGCCCTTGCGTACCGTTTTCCTGGGCAATGGTCGGATACTTCATATTCTTGCTGATGAACTGCATCATCTCGGCCTGACCACCGGGGAACTGGGGCATCTGCTCTACCATATCGAAAACCTTTTCAGGTTCCGGTTCGGCCTGCGTCACCACTTGTTTCAAGTCGGCGATGTCCTTGCCGTGTTCCTCGTCATTACCTTTCACGTCGGCAATGGAGATGGCAACTTTCGTTTCCGTCAGTTCTGTCTGGCTTTTTATTTCATCCTCGTCCCTCACTTCCTCATCCTTTTTGATGACGGGAGCGGTAAACTTAATGGAGCTTTTCAATGCAGGCGGCGGTGGGGCCACGGGCTCTATCCGCTTCATCTCTTCCTGCTTCACTTCCGGTTCTTCCAGCTGCGAAAAGGGTAGTCACTTCGGTCATCACCTCTTTCTGTTTGGGGGTAGCCATCTTTATCAGCGTAGGGATACTGAAACCTATCAATGCAATTACAATTACCAGTATCACGGCAATGTTGTGCCGTCTGGGAGAGGTCTCACGCATCTTATAGGCTCCGTATGCCTTATTCTTACCTTGGAATATCAGTTCACACCATTCAGGTGAGGTCAAATCTATTTTTGCCATTTTCTTTTCCTATTTTTGGGTGTTACACATCAGTCAGCAATGTTCTGGGACAATTCGCCCTTGCTTTCGTAGTTCTTCATCAAAAACTCGTCGGCTTCGGCAATATCCGTTATCACATACTTACCTATATTGCATATTTGCATTTCATCTAGAGCATCAATCAGATTCTTATATGAAGAGTTGTCGGTTGCTTTAATGATAACAGTCGGGGTATCCTTTCCGCTTTTTATTTCGGAAAGCTGTTTCCGGTAGTCATCCTCTGATATCTTAAGATCCAGCTTTCTGCTGCTTCAGTCTGTTCACCTCGTTCACAGCAACTCTATTACGTTGCAGAAGCATTGCCCGCAGACCATCTGCATTATAGGAAGTTTCCTTCAGCGATGTATAGTCCTTGTAATTAGGTTCTCCTTCGTAATAATACAACTTGTTCTCCTCGGCCAGTAACAGCGTAATGGCTTGTGAAGCCTTGACCTTGTCTGCTGCTCCTCGGTGATGGTCTTGTCATTGCTCGGCATACTTATTTCCATGGTCTGAGGTTTGCTCAGCGAGGTACACAGCATAAAGAAGGTAATCAGCAACATATTCATATCCACCATAGGCGTAAAGTCCACGCTGACAGTCATTTTCTTTTGCTTGCTTTTTCCCTTGTTGCTGCTTTCTTGTATTTCAGCCATAATTATTCGGTTTTATTTATCAGAAGTAGTCTTCAGAGAAGTAATCAGATTGTACCGGTTCTCTCTGAGGTCCTGAAGTGAGTTCATCACATTTTTTATTACGGAATAAGGAGTATTGGCATCTGCCTTGATGGCAATGCGCAAATCACTGTTCACTGCACGGGCGTTGCGTACCCAGGCCTTGAACTGATTGTCAATACTGTCTGTCGGTATCCCCTCATTCTTCAATACAGCATCTTGCTGGTCTTGCGGCAAGTCGAGGTATTTCTTCATACTCTTCATCGGCACACCAAAGGTAGACGCCAGCATGAATTTCTTCTCCTGCTCAGGAGTAAAATCAACTCCGTACTCCTCACCCATGCTTCCAAAACAGCCGCATAGTCGGACTGCTTGTCCAGGCTCATAAATACTTTTCCGTTCGGATCGACCAGATATCTGGAGTACATTCGTTTCCGGAATCTTGATCTCCGAAACAGAGGCGGGAGTAAACACTTGCACCGGTTCCTTCTTCACAAACGTAGAAGTCAGCATGAAGAAAGTAAGCACAATACAGTAACGTCACTCATAGCGGTCATATCGATGAACGTACTTTTCTTTTTTATTTGCGCTCTAACCCATTGAATTCATTCGATTAATAGATTTTAAAGGGTCCGCAGTCAACTATTTATGGGAAGCCGCAAAGGTCTGTACGATGGAGAAACCTACCTCATCGAGGCTGTAAGTCAACTTATCAATCTTATTAGTGTAGTAGTTATAGGAGATAACCGCCAATGCACCTGTCAAGATACCGAAAGCCGTGTTGATCAACGCTTCGGAAATACCTTGCGACAGAGCCATAGAGTCCGCACCACCACCGGCTGCAAAGCGGCAAATGAACGGATCATACCAATTACCGTACCGAGTAGTCCCATCAAGGTACCAATGTGGTGATTGTACCGATAACAGGCAGATTCTGCTCCATCATAGGGAGTTCCAGCGCAGTTGCTTCTTCCAATTCCTTCTGGATGGCAAGCAGTTTCTGGTCTTTGGACAGCTCTGTGTCATTCTCCATCTCGGCATACTTCTTCAAAGTGGCATTTACCACATTGGCTACAGAACCACGTTGTGAATCGCAGATTTGTTGTGCCTTCTTCATATCACCTTCAGCCAAGGCTGCTTTGATGTTAGCTACGAATTTCACCAATGACCCCTTACCAAAGGCAGCGCCAATGGCAATATAACGTTCAATACTCAGTGCGATGACAGTCAGCAAAAGCGTTTGAATTACAGGAACAATGAATCCACCTTTATAGATGGTACCGAGGAAGTTACCCGGCAACGGATGGTTGTTCGGGTCGTTGTTCATAAAGTTGGAGGGATTTCCCAACACAAAGTGAAAAATAAGCACGGCGATGATAAAACAGATTACGATTACCCAACCGGCGGATCTGATGCCTTTAAAAGAGGCTGCTTTTTTTTGAGTAGTTTCCATGATGAAAAGTTTAATTGTTGGTATTTAAATAGAGTTTTGAAAATAAAGCATAGGGATACGACTTCCCGCTTACGAACCGATAGGGCGTAATCATCCTTGCAACCTTAACTAACATATATGTACACTAAAGGTCACCTGCCTTCAGTCTCTTCAAGACAATAAAGAAAAGGGGAAATCAATAAGAAGAAAAAGTTGGCTAAATCAAAATCCGCCGAAGCGTATAAATATAGTAATCACTGCCCGTCAATGCATAGTACGGGTCTTTATCTGAGTAGTATAATTTAGAGCGGCCTTACTGAGTAGATTCTCGTGGTTGGATAACATCAAAAGAATGTTTCTGAAAAAGATTGTCTTCAATCACCCTGCGCAAACGCTGTTGATGAGAAGAGTAAGTTTCGGAAACCGGTTTGTTTCCCAGTTCGACATCCGTAGTCCATGCGAACTTGGTATTCGTGAACAATGAATTCTTCTTGTCAATACTATTGTCGGAAGTAGAAGAACATGAAGATAAAGAAGCGGAAACTTCAGCAGTTCCAGCCATTCTGTCATCCACCTGCACCAGGTCAATGGCTTTACCGCTAATGCTGCAAGTCAACATCAGTAGCATGCATATCCAGAATGTCTTTACAGTTGTTTTCATGTCGTCTAATGATTCTACAATAAATAACAGATGTCTCTCTTATTTGTTTTACAGCTATGTTACTTTCTTTTGTAAAAAGATTAAATTGTTCACTGATTAAAGGATTTACTATACCTTTTAATACACTGTAAAGGTACGAAGAATATATGAAATACGAAAGTGGAAATAGGATATAAAATACTGATTTAAACGTTTTTAATCATTCATTTAGCACCTTAATTCGGGAATTAATCTGATGAATATATGATGAATAATTATATATAATAAGGTATAGTGATTAGCGGTAGAAACGGAATGTTAGAGGAGAGGTATATAAACGAACAAAGCCTCCGTATCCTTATCAGACACGGAGGCTTCTTCTGAAAACGGCGACTACCTACTCTCCCACTGTTACGCAGTACCATCGGCGTGACCGGGCTTAACTTCTCTGTTCGGAATGGGAAGAGGTGGAACCCCGGTGCTGTAGTCACCTGAATAAGGCAGACATGATGAGAAAAAAGTAAAGTGTCCATACATTGCTGAACGTATATACCTCCATACACGGAATATGGCAAAAAGTGGACGGGCAATTAGTAATGCTCGGCTATGACATCGCTGCCTGTACACCTGCATCCTATCGACGTTGTAGTCTACAACGACCCTGAGAAATCTAATCTTGTGGCTGGCTTCGTACTTAGATGCTTTCAGCACTTATCCAATCCCGACTTAGATACCCGGCAATGCACCTGGCGGCACAACCGGTAAACCAGAGGTCAGTCCAACACGGTCCTCTCGTACTAGTGTCAGAGCCACGCAAATTTCATGCGCCCACGATAGATAGAGACCGAACTGTCTCACGACGTTCTGAACCCAGCTCGCGTGCCACTTTAATGGGCGAACAGCCCAACCCTTGGGACCTTCTCCAGCCCCAGGATGTGACGAGCGGACATCGAGGTGCCAAACCCCTCCGTCGATATGAGCTCTTGGGAGGGATCAGCCTGTTATCCCCGGAGTACCTTTTATCCTTTGAGCGATGTCCCTTCCATACGGAAACACCGGATCACTATGCTCTAGTTTCCTACCTGATCGACTTGTAAGTCTCCCAGTCAAGCGCCCTTATGCCATTACACTCTGCGGACGGTTACCAATCGTCCTGAGGGCACCTTTAGAAGCCTCCGTTACTATTTTGGAGGCGACCACCCCAGTCAAACTACCCACCAAACAGTGTCCCCGCAACAACGAGTTAGAACTCAAATAACCAAAGGGCCGTATTTCAACAGCGGCTCCACAAATACTGGCGTACCTGCTTCAAAGCCTCCGGCCTATCCTACACATCAATTACCCAAATTCAATGTTAAGCTATAGTAAAGGTTCACGGGGTCTTTTCGTCCCATCGCGGGTAATCGGCATCTTCACCGATACTACAATTTCACTGAGCTCACGGTTGAGACAGCGTCCAGATCATTACACCATTCGTGCAGGTCGGAACTTACCCGACAAGGAATTTCGCTACCTTAGGACCGTTATAGTTACGGCCGCCGTTTACTGGGGCTTCAATTCAATGCTTCTCTTGCGATGACATCTCCTCTTAACCTTCCAGCACCGGGCAGGTGTCAGGCTATATACTTCATCTTTCAATTTGGCATAGCCCTGTGTTTTTGTTAAACAGTTGCCTGGGCCTATTCTCTGCGCCTCGCCGTTCTCGCGAGGACCCTTTATCCCGAAGTTACAGGGTCAGTTTGCCTAGTTCCTTAACCGTGAATCACTCAAGCGCCTTAGTATATTCAACCCGACTACGTGTGTCCGTTTGCGGTACGGGTACCTCAAGGATTAAGTTTAGCGGATTTTCTTGGGAGTATGATTACACGCACTATTGGATTGTTCTAAGAACGCTCCATACTATCAGGTTCGACTCTTATCCCGGATTTGCCTGGGATAATCAACATCTACACCCTTCAACGGACTATTCCGTCAGTCCGCGGCGCTGTCACGCCTCCGTCTCCACGTCACTCCCACAGGTAGTACCGGAATATTAACCGGTTCTGCCATCGGCCTCGCCGTTCGGCTGAGCCTTAGGACCCGACTAACCCTGATCCGATTAGCGTTGATCAGGAAACCTTAGTCTTTCGGCGAGGGGTTTCTCACCCCTTTATCGTTACTTATACCTACATTTGCTTTTCCACACGCTCCAGCAAAGCTCACGCTTCACCTTCGACGCCGAGTGGAATGCTCCCCTACCGATGATTTCTCATCCCAAAGCTTCGGTAAAATACTTATGCCCGATTATTATCCACGCCAAACTCCTCGACTAGTGAGCTGTTACGCACTCTTTAAATGAATGGCTGCTTCCAAGCCAACATCCTAGCTGTCTTAGCAATCTGACTTCGTTAGTTCAACTTAGTATTCATTTCGGGACCTTAGCTGATGGTCCGGATTCTTCTCCTTTAGGACATGGACCTTAGCACCCATGCCCTCACTCCTGATAGAACTAATGCGCATTCGGAGTTTGTCAAGACTTGATAGGCGGTGAAGCCCTCGCATCTTATCAGTCGCTCTACCTCACATTAGTAACTCAAGGCTGCACCTAAATGCATTTCGGGGAGTACGAGCTATCTCCAAGTTTGATTAGCCTTTCACCCCCACCCTCAGGTCATCCGGAAGCTTTTCAACGCTTATCGGTTCGGTCCTCCAGTTAGTGTTACCTAACCTTCAACCTGCCCAAGGGTAGATCACTTGGTTTCGCGTCTACTCCTTCCGACTATACGCCCTGTTCAGACTCGCTTTCGCTTCGGATCCAGATCTCAAGATCCTTAACCTTGCCGGAAAAAGTAACTCGTAGGTTCATTATGCAAAAGGCACGCCGTCACAGCTTAAGCTGCTCCGACCGCTTGTAGGCGCATGGTTTCAGGGACTATTTCACTCTTCTATTCGAAGTGCTTTTCACCTTTCCTTCACAGTACTGGTTCGCTATCGGTCTCTCGGGAGTATTTAGCCTTACCGGATGGTCCCGGCTGATTCACGCAGAATTCCTCGTGCTCCGCGCTACTCAGGATACCACTACGCTTCGGTTTACCTTAGAATACCGGGCTATCACCGTCTATGGCACGACTTTCCAGTCGTTTCTTCTCAATAACTGTCTTGCGAGGCGTGGTCCTACAACCCCACACATGCCGTAACATGGGTGGTTTGGGCTAATCCCCGTTCGCTCGCCACTACTAGGGGAATCATTATTTATTTTCTTTTCCTGCAGGTACTAAGATGTTTCAGTTCCCTGCGTTAGCCTCCAACCAGGTTGGATGACATTCCTTCAGAATGCCGGGTTGTCCCATTCGGAAATCTTCGGATCAAAGGTCATTTGCACCTACCCGAAGCTTATCGCAGCTTATCACGTCCTTCATCGCCTCCGAGAGCCAAGGCATCCGCCATGCGCCCTTATTTACTTTCTTTTATCGCCAGGGATCATTTCCTTTGAAAGGAGATGAACCCAATGGTTCGATATATACTTTTAGCTCTTACTAAATTTACTTTTTTGTACATCATGTCAAAGATCGTTTGTTTACATTCCGCAATTTACATTGTCGGAGTATCAATTGTGGAGAATAACGGATTCGAACCGTTGACCCTCTGCGTGCAAGGCAGATGCTCTAGCCAGCTGAGCTAATCCCCCAATCATACAAGATAAAATATCTATCTGTTGGTAGTCCCAGGCAGAGTTGAACTGCCGACCTCTACATTATCAGTGTAGCGCTCTAACCAACTGAGCTATAGGACTAGTTCAACCGTGTCCTGTTTTAGACTCGGCTTCTGTTTTTCTCTTGTTTATCTCTATCTATATTGCTATAGATGGTTGATCTATATTCTATAAATAAACAAGTACCAGTAGTACAATTCAAGAACCAATGAACGTCGTTTTCAACATCGCTCCAGAAAGGAGGTGTTCCAGCCGCACCTTCCGGTACGGCTACCTTGTTACGACTTAGCCCCAGTCACCAGTTTTACCCTAGGACGATCCTTGCGGTTACGTACTTCAGGTACCCCCGGCTTTCCCATGGCTTGACGGGCGGTGTGTACAAGGCCCGGGAACGTATTCACCGCGCCGTGGCTGATGCGCGATTACTAGCGAATCCAGCTTCACGAAGTCGGGTTGCAGACTTCGATCCGAACTGAGAGAGGATTTTGGGATTAGCATACGGTCACCCGGTAGCTGCCTTCTGTACCCCCATTGTAAACGTGTGTAGCCCCGGACGTAAGGGCCGTGCTGATTTGACGTCATCCCCACCTTCCTCACATCTTACGACGGCAGTCTCTCCAGAGTCCTCAGCATGACCTGTTAGTAACTGAAGATAAGGGTTGCGCTCGTTATGGCACTTAAGCCGACACCTCACGGCACGAGCTGACGACAACCATGCAGCACCTTCACAGCGGTGATTGCTCACTGACATGTTTCCACATCATTCCACTGCAATTTAAGCCCGGGTAAGGTTCCTCGCGTATCATCGAATTAAACCACATGTTCCTCCGCTTGTGCTGGCCCCCGTCAATTCCTTTGAGTTTCACCGTTGCCGGCGTACTCCCCAGGTGGAATACTTAATGCTTTCGCTTGGCCGCTTACTGTATATCGCAAACAGCGAGTATTCATCGTTTACTGTGTGGACTACCAGGGTATCTAATCCTGTTTGATACCCACACTTTCGAGCATCAGTGTCAGTTGCAGTCCAGTGAGCTGCCTTCGCAATCGGAGTTCTTCGTGATATCTAAGCATTTCACCGCTACACCACGAATTCCGCCCACCTCTACTGTACTCAAGACTGACAGTATCAACTGCAATTTTACGGTTGAGCCGCAAACTTTCACAACTGACTTACCAGTCCACCTACGCTCCCTTTAAACCCAATAAATCCGGATAACGCTCGGATCCTCCGTATTACCGCGGCTGCTGGCACGGAGTTAGCCGATCCTTATTCATATAATACATACAAAACAGTATACATACTGCACTTTATTCTTATATAAAAGAAGTTTACGACCCATAGAGCCTTCATCCTTCACGCTACTTGGCTGGTTCAGGCTACCGCCCATTGACCAATATTCCTCACTGCTGCCTCCCGTAGGAGTTTGGACCGTGTCTCAGTTCCAATGTGGGGACCTTCCTCTCAGAACCCCTATCCATCGAAGGCTTGGTGAGCCGTTACCTCACCAACAACCTAATGGAACGCATCCCCATCCTTTACCGGAATCCTTTAATAATGAAACCATGCGGAATCATTATGCCATCGGGTATTAATCTTTCTTTCGAAAGGCTATCCCCGAGTAAAGGGCAGGTTGGATACGTGTTACTCACCCGTGCGCCGGTCGCCAGCAAAGAAAGCAAGCTTTCTTCCTGATGCCCCTCGACTTGCATGTGTTAAGCCTGTAGCTAGCGTTCATCCTGAGCCAGGATCAAACTCTTCATTGTAAAAGTATTGTTATATATCCCATAAGGGATGATATTAGCTCTGTTCAGGATGTCGAAAATTTATTGACGGTCATTTTTACATACCTATATAATAAGTATTGACGGTTCTAAATTTGACTTGTACTACTTGTATTGTTTATCAATTTTTCAAAGAACTCTTCTTTTTTAATTTCTGCTTCGTTTCAAAAGCGGGTGCAAAGGTAAGGGGTTTATTTTAAACTGCCAAATGTTTTGGGAAGTTTTTTTTCTCAATGCCCGCCCTTTATTTCCAAGCCTCTCTGTGCGAAAGGGAAAGAAGTGTCGGACAAAGACCCTCGCTCTGCGAATCGGACTGCAAAGATAACGACTTTTTATAATAATGATCCAAATAAAAAGGAAATTATTTTTGTTATTCTGTAAGGCAGATCCTACGCCGTTGCAACATGTCAAAATTAAATGCTGTCCGTCTCTTGGAAAGCGGATGCAAAAGTAAGGCATTAGGAGATAAGAGACAAATATAAAAGGGGATTTTTTTGAAAATATTTTGAATAAAAACGTAAAGACCTGAGGGAGAGGAAGGTTCTGATAATTGATTATGGGAAAGGAAAAGGTCGGGGAAGGAAAGATACACATTATTATATTATATAGGGGAAATTTATAGGGGAGAGGGAAAAGAAGATTGGATGCGAAAGGGAGGGGTATTTGCCGAGAAAGGGGAAGGGAAAGGGACATTTCGGGGAGGAAAAGGGATGTTTCGAGGAGGAAAATCGCGGAAGGAATTGGGATTTGGAGGAGAGATAAACTGAAAAACAGGTAGGGAATTGACGGGAGTTGGACGGGAAATCAAACGAGGGCTGAACGGGAATTGAATGAAAATTGAGCAGGGATCAGACAGGAATCAAATGCAAATCAAACGCAAATCAAACAAGAATGGAACGGAATCCTGCGTTAACATTGTTAATGCGGTGGGAAAGACTTTTATTTCAGGGATGGAAAGAACAAAGCTTTTGCTTCTCAAAAGACTTGTTATTTAAAAACAAAAAGACTTGATTTAACAGTGTGTTAAATCAAGTAATAGGAAGAGAGGAAACAAGAGGAGAAAAAGGATTGAGAATGAAGAAAATAGAGAAAAAAGGGGGTATTTTATGGGAAAAGGGATAAGTGGCGGATGGAAAGGGATAGTTGCGATTAGGACAAGCATGGGGGCAGGGGATTTTTAAAAGCAAGGTTGGGAATGGAAGCGGGAGGAGCTTACTGTTAAAGACCAAAGGACAAATTACAAAATATTATCCAATTAACAAACCGATAAACAATCTATTAAATGGTTATTCACAATTCGAAACAGTTTCTAATGGTAACTATATTTAAACCGTCTAATCAGATACACTTAGTAGCATACTTTTCAATTACTAAGTAGAGTACTTTTTAATTATTATCTACACCATCATAAACAGCATATACTATCTGATGAAGACAAAGCGATGCGTTATGATTTACTTTCAAATTAGTATCTTTGAACCATTGGGAACAGCGGATCAATGTATGAAGGAGTCCCGTAGAAGTTGTGATTTGCTTTCAAATTAGTATCTTTGAACCATTGGAAACAGCACCGTAACAACCGCCGAACTCCACGGACGGGTTGTGATTTGCTTTCAAATTAGTATCTTTGAACCATTGGAAACAGCGTTTCCTATTGTAAGTACATACGAATCATAGTTGTGATTTGCTTTCAAATTAGTATCTTTGAACCATTGGAAACAGCAGGTACGAAGTCCTAACACTTTTATCCGAAGTTGTGATTTGCTTTCAAATTAGTATCTTTGAACCATTGGAAACAGCGAGCCAATAGAATTAGCGATGTCTGGGATGTTGTGATTTGCTTTCAAATTAGTATCTTTGAACCATTGGAAACAGCATAACGTGGGCTGATAAGATGGGGTATATTGTTGTGATTTGCTTTCAAATTAGTATCTTTGAACCATTGGAAACAGCCCTGTTTCCTTCATGATCTTATAACGCTCTGTTGTGATTTGCTTTCAAATTAGTATCTTTGAACCATTGGAAACAGCAACTTCTGCAAAAAAAATACTTCCCCCTCTTTGTTGTGATTTGCTTTCAAATTAGTATCTTTGAACCATTGGAAACAGCGCAGGTAAATTGGAACATGTTAAAATTGAGTTGTGATTTGCTTTCAAATTAGTATCTTTGAACCATTGGAAACAGCTAAACACATATTTCATTGCGTTCCCCTCCAGTTGTGATTTGCTTTCAAATTAGTATCTTTGAACCATTGGAAACAGCTACATTATTATCTACCTTTCCAATGTTATGTTGTGATTTGCTTTCAAATTAGTATCTTTGAACCATTGGAAACAGCAGATTTCACATAACATATTGTTCTTCAATAAGTTAAGAGTAAATTAGAACAAAGAAAAAGAAGACTGTTTCCAACACAAAATCTCGCATTAATGCGAGATTTTGTGTTCTAGAACAACTCAATTGCTGTCCCGGCGTATTGACATCTTGCACTTTCTTTCCATAAAAAAGCTCTATATCTCCAAATTGTTTATCTGTAATACACATGATTCCGACATGCCCAAATTCTGGGAGAAATGATTTAACTCTTTTTATATGTACTGCTGCATTCTCACTACTGCCACAATGACGCACATAAATGGAAAACTGAAACATCGTAAAACCATCCTTTTGTAGATTCTTTCTGAAATCGGCATAAGCCTTTTTTTCTTTCTTAGTCTCAGTTGGCAAGTCAAAAAGAACAAGCATCCACATAATACGATATTCATTAAAACGATCCATAATCTATCGTTCGGGATAGGAAATTCTCCGAAGCTCTCCATTGAAACATTTATAAAGTGAAGCAGTAGTTTGCCCTACCGCAACCATCAACGGACTGCGCTTACCTCCAATTATCACTTCTAATGTCGGAACAGTCAGTAATCGAGTTTTCATCTCTTTTGTCAACTCCGCATTTTTTCCATACTCTTGTATCAAACTAAACACTAATTCATCCACATAAGGACGATAAGGTTCCATTATATCGTCCGCCAAACAATAAGCGTTGTAGCGATTGTGATGATGGATACCCAACGTAGGAAGCAACCCGCTTATTACCAACCCACGCGCCACCACCGCACGAAGAATGGCATATCCATAGTTTAACAAGTTGTTGGGAGGAATTCCCTCACGTTCCCGAGTGAAACTATCAACATCTGAGAATAAAGACTTCCAATAATATGCAGCAGCGCGTGCTTCCAAATTGTCAGGATCGCCACTACGCACATTGGTAGCCCAAATACGCATACACTTTACTTCCTCGTCCATACAATCTTTAAGCACAGATGCCTGATTGTTGATTTTCGCTTGAATAGTTTGTTGCCAGAGTTGTTTCTTCAAAGGAAGCGAAGTATCCAATTGTTTACGAAAACGCTCATTCTGCGTAGTATTTCCATAAAGAGGAAGCATTAATCCGACTGGCATACTCCTGCTATCACAAGTGATTACGGAACAGTTGTTCTCAAGCAAAGCCTCCAGCACACCGGAAGTGATAGTTATCTGCTTGTTATCCAACACAACGATTCCAATATCCTCTATAGGTTTCGTTACTTCCGCCTGCTTTTTCAACGTTTCCGGCAAAACCGTTGCTTTTTCTACATCAGGAAGTTTAATAACTAGCTGCGCATTTCGTAACGATAGATAAACCGGATTTCCGAAATAAAGTGTTTTCTTAATCATGACTCATTCCTTTTAAAAGTTTGTCAAAGTTCAATTTGTAGCTCTGAAGTTGTCTAACATAGAATTTGTCATATTCCTGTTCCGCTAATGCCTTGGCAATCTCATAGCTCACCCGTCCGCTATGTTGTAGGACGGCTTATTCGTTGAACTGCAAAAATGCGTCCAACTTTTTCACCCAATCTCTCGTGTACATCACTTGTCCTTTTTTTTGCTTGACGCTCCGCATAATCCAAATACATCGAAACAATGCGGTTCAAATCATCCATTTCCATTTCATTGAGATAGTTCTTTGCAATAGAAACATCCGGATTGCGTATCATTCCGTTGGGTGCATTCTTCCAAGTAGTTAATGCCATATTAGGCTTATCAGCGTCCACACGAGAAACAATAATCTCAACCGCCGTTTGCCTGGAAATTGCCCAATGCAACTTATTCTGAACAATTGCAAAAAACTTCTTAGTAACATCGCTACCCGCTTCATAGTCGGCACTGCATTACGAATAAATATCGGTTATTTTCTGATAGAAGCGTTGTTCGTTGCCACGAATGTCACGAATACGGGCTAACTGTTCTTCGAAATAATCCTTACCAAACAATATTTGCGGATTCTTCAATCGCTCATCGTTCATGGCACCCCCCTTAATCAGATATTCTTTCAGCACACTGTTCGCCCAAATTCCAAATTGTGTGGCTTGAATACTGTTGACACGGTAGCCTACGGATAAGATAGCGTCGAGATTGTAAAACTCAATCTGTCTTGTGACCTGCCTTGTGCCTTCGATTTGAACTTGTGCAAAAATTGCACAAGTTACCCCTTTTGATAATTCCCCGCTTTTATATACATTCTTCAGATGTTTAGTTACTATGCTTCTGTCCACTCCAAACAATTGTGCGATCTTGTCTTGCGGTAGCCAAACCATCTCATTAAAAATATAGATTTCGACTTTCACCTCTCCATTGCTGTTTTTATAGAGAAAGAAATCAGATGGAATTGGAGGATTATTATTGTTTTTGTCCATAAGTCATTCATTATATTAATATTCTCCTACCGACACTATCTGGCCGATGTGATTAACACGGACTTTAACAATAGTGTCCAGGCCTTTTGAGCTACGAAAATCTATCCATGTAATACCTCTCAAAATAGAACTTGTATCCTTAATTGTTGTTTCTAAATGGTGTCTAAAAACATAATTCTTAAGAGAGAATTTCTGTACCCTAAACAAATTAGGACTTATCAACCCATAATTCTCCACATCAAGTAAATCGATCTCTTTCGGATTAAATCCAATCTTTTCATTTGGAAAAACAAAATACTCGTTTTGTTTCATACTGAAAAGGAATTGCCAGCCTTCAGTCGTTTTATAATCCTTGTCAATAATCGGCAGACCAAGATTTGCCCTTGTCACTGCTTCAAAGAAACTAACCACAACTTCCTCCAGTTCATACTTGGGATTGCCAGCTTCGTCAACCACTAATTGTCCCCTCTTATCTATAACTGGTCTATAATAAACTGCCACATGATGATTATTGCCTGTATTAACAAAATCCACAGGAATATTTCTACCATTCTCATCCAATATAGGTTTACCGTCCTTATCCTTTTTCACATGTAATGACTGCGCATTACTGATTCCTGAAATTGTAACTCGCTTAATAGATATACCTTTCTCTTTATTCAGCCAAATAGGATTTTTATCAAGATTGGAGAATGCTTTTTTTGCATCATTGCCATACTCGTTTAATCTGTCAATTAGTATTTTACGGACACCTACATCTATTACCTTATCAACTTTTAAATCAGGAGAGACTTCCTTACGTATAGTATAAATCGCTTCAAGTGTTACAATTTTCACTTTTTCAGGCACTTTCCTCATTTGTTCCTTATCTAACCATATGGGCTGTTTATCCAGCGAATTCTTACCGGCAAACGCTTTCTTCGGATCATTATCATTTTCATACAAACGTTTCAACAATGCATCCCTATAAGCTGACTTGCTTACAGTTCCAATTTTTCTCATATCAAACGAAGCATTAACCTTTTCTTCTTTTGTCAGATATTGCTTGCCACTACCATAGATTGTTTCTAAATGCAACTGCCCACGTGGTGTCTGTTGCATATTCTTGTTCACGCCACCCTTTTTCCTTGTCTTGTTAATATTACCCGTAATGACCTTGTTCTTCGCTTTAATCGAAATCAAAGTATTTTCCAGATGCTTTTTAGCTTCTGCGCGAAACTCTCTCAATGGCATGGGCGCAATCGCTCTGCCATTTTGAAAATATTTGTTCTTTATTGCATGCTCATTTGCATTAGGATCCAGACTGGCATTTTTGTTATTAAAATACTGAATGAATACATCCTTTGTAAATGCTACCGTCAACGCATCCATCGCATGATGACGATGATCATTCCGTTTCGTCCAATCCTTGATTCTACCTATTTGCCTTCCATCTCTATCTTCAAAATATTCAACCAGACCTAATGCCTTATACTTTTCCCAGTTCAATTCTTTCATCACATCAATCAATTGCCAATCTTCACGCAACTTGTCAGTTACTGATCCACTTGTAGCAACCACACGATGCGAAATTTCATTCAACATGGACAAAGCCTTTTTGGCAATATACTGCGTATTACGTAGGTCACGTTCAATAAAGCCGTCAGGAATATCCTGCTCAGCCATTTTCAGTTTATTGTATTTTGTTTTCGATATTTTCCCCGACTTAAACAAGTCTTCGATATTATTTAAATAGTGTTCTAAACTATTGTCAGCTCCGCTTTCACCAAATTTTTCTTTCACAAAATCATACGCTGTTTTATTCCCTTTTTCAATATTTACACTACGAGCTTCAAGTGTTTTATTAGAAAAACTATCATCGAAAAGCCGTGCTTGCGGAATGATATGTTCAATATCAAATTCTTTACTAAACAGTTTTTCTCGTGAAATATACGTATTAGAATAAAGTGTTTTATACCCACACGACTCTAACTCTTTGTAAAGTTTGTAACGCAAAATATCAGTACGGCTTACATTGGTTAAACCAAACTCAGTCTGTAAAAGTGTCTTATATTCCTCATGCGCTTTGGTAGTTTGTGCAATAGATTTAGTCAGTTCTTCACGCTCTTTGGCATTCTTCTTCAACTCACGAGCAAGTTCTACACGTATTTCATCCGGTTTACCGTAAATGTCTATAATGACATTAATAACGTTTACCATCTGATTCAGAATCTTTTCCACCACAGGATTGTGCAAACTATTCTTGGGAAGAAGCATAAGTCTGTCTTTCAACACCTTATTTGCTATCTCTTCCCTGGTTAATGACGATTCTGAATGCCTGTATCCGGCATATACACAAGCCACATCATACCGATTACCTTCTTTCAAATGAGGTAGAATCTTATGAATAGCCTTCGCGCTCAGACTGCCATAATCATCTTGAAAAGAAACATTTGCTAGTATAGTAGCATATTCTTTTTCAAAGCCATATAGTTCTGTCATCTTTTGAATCAAACGACCGTTTCCTGTTGGTGTATTGTCCCCCTCAAAAGAATACAATAAATGCCAGAGTTTGTAATAAGACTGATTGTCTAACTCTTCATTCGAGTTGAAACCTAGAATGTCCGTATTCCAATTAAGAAGATCAAAGACTGCTTTTTATATACTCAACAACCTTCTCAACCGGTTTCTTGAAGTCAACTGGTTCATGCCCAGACATCTCAATCATTTTACTGTAGGCCTGAAACAACGCATATCCCGTTTTATTACCATCAATCGTTTTAAAATTTAAATCCAATTCTTGTGGATTATCAAACAACAATTTTAAAACCTCAGACTTCGTCATCTTATCACGAACAAAAAGTTCTTGGGCAAGCAATTCTTTTTCTTCTTGACATAAACGACGGCTACCATTCAGTTCTAATTGTTCCGCATCGTTAAGTTCCTCAAAAATAGCAGAATAATTCTCCTTCAGTTTTCTTCGTTTCCTTTTCTTTCCGACAACAGTTACTTCTATATTGTTTAATATCTGCCATATTTTAAATTCTTGAAACAAGGGAGAAGAACGGGATATCACCCTATTACCTACAGTTTTAATCTTTTTCTTACCATCTATATCTACCTCTATCTGCCGACTTTCAAACTCGCAAAAACCGATTAATCCTTTCTGACTCTTCAGTCTGCGTTGATAGAAAATGATAATATCACGGATTTCTTTTTTCAGTTCCTCTGTCAGTTCTTTATGATATACAGCTTGCTTTTCCCAAAGCATATTAAACTCATCCAAATAATCTTGGCGATAGAATACCATATTTCGCAAGCTCGCATTGGGATTCTTATCCAGCATTTCCATTTGATACTGCCCGACAGTCTGTTTATTGAAGTACAACTCCTTACTCCTATCACTGATTGCGCCGAGATAACCGCTTGAGTTATTGATTTGGGTATTCATTTCTTGGAAAACAATAACCAATTGTTCCAACGACAACTTTTCCTTCAAACCATTTACCCGCCATTGCAGATTCTCTCTTTTCGCTTCATCCCTTTTCCGTTTACTATAAATACCTTCCAACTTATGTTCTCTTTCTTGTTGTTCTGTTTTGCCTTTCTCTTTGTTCCATTCCGTATAGTTTTCTTTCCAAACGAAATATTTGGCACAAATAGCCCAAACAGCATCACGTTTTTTCCCTCTCAACTCTTCTTTTAATACATCAGTAAGAATCTCCGGATAATATTCTTTTTGTTTTTCCCAAATTCTGTCAAGTTCATTCTGCAAATCAGAACGATAAAAATCGGGCAAAAATTTCTTACCAGCATCAAGAAGTTGCAGGCATAATTCACCAGGTGTAAGGTTATTGTTATAAAGTTCACGAGCTATATCCATACCGTCAATCAACGTACCTTCTTCCACTCCCTTTGCTTTCCTGCTACTTTTATAACCCCGTTTCTTGTTAATCATGAGCAATACACGCGCAAACTCTTCCAACGAGATTTCCTCTGTTACCGCCTTCGCCCTTAATCGGTATGTCTCAAAAGTTGTTCGGTTACCATTTTCCGAAAGTATTGTATCTTCTGTTATCAATTTGTGTTCTTTCAACACTTCCGTCAAAGTTTCACGACGAAGTTTGTAACGTTGTAGATTACGCCTCATTCCTCTCTTAAGTGTTCTATCTGCGTTAGTCGTAATACTCTTTCCTTTCTCGAAGTTGGTCAATTCATCTACTGTCAGAGGATTTACTCTCACACCAAGCTTAACAATTGACGATCTCTCGTCTTTATTTTCCGCCTCGTTCACCAATGCCCAACCGATACTATTAGTACCCAAATCCAATCCCAATATCCTTTTCATACTTAACTCATTTTATCACAACACCCCAAATATATTAATATTTTTCCATAAATAAACATGATAATAAAAATTATTCATTATCTTTGGGTCACTAATTTGAAGCAAATCACAATAAGGACTATTCCGTTGTGAAAACATTTAGGATGGGGCATTTGCCTCGTCCTTTTTTGTGCTACTAAAGTCTCCAGAACAGCTTCATAAGCCAGTTTCTTGTGGAAACGGTCAATAACTCGTTTGGCGGTAGGAAAGCAACTACGAACAATCTGCTCCATATTGGGAGTCATATCCAATTTGATGTCACGCACTTGATAACGACGACGGGACAGTCTGAATAACACAGAGCTTACCATATAGATATCCATACCTCTTATTATGGCGACAATACTGCCTTTGCCACCATGGGAAGCCTTGTTGCTGAGTATGGAGAGTTCACCGCGCGAAAGGGCAACTTTATCAATACAGACGTAAGCACCGATATTCTTTTCAAAAAGCAGCTAATCCTGTGCATGGGTAAACTGATCCCAGTGAAGATAACCACTAATGATTGCGGTATTACTGCTTCGGAAGAACACCGTCAACGTTATACGAAATCCTCAATAACTTACAACTAACCGGATAATTATCAATATAACTCTTTTATAAAAAAGACGCAAAATAAATACTGTGCCATACGGATACCTTCAGCCACCATACGCCAGTTACGGTTGATGTACTGATTACTCTGCTTCAAAATCCTGTGACGACAACGGATATTCAGAGTTTTTTTTACTGCAAAGAGGGAAATCTTGAACAACGACAAGATCATAGAATCTCTTGTTGCAGGTTTCCCGTCCAGAATATTGCTCAGGAATAACATTCTTCTATTCAAAATAAATAACAACATCACTAGGACTTTCCTGCATATTGACAAGATCAAAATAAGCTAAAATACTTTCAAGAAGTAAAGGCGATAACTACTAGAACTGGAAATAGATGAACGGCTGAATCTCACTGCTCTTCATCTGGATGACCAGATAAATCATAGCCACCATTACAATAGCTTTACCTAAGAAAGGAAGCTTGATCACTCCACGGCAAACGGCATTTTCCCAACTATCCGGAGCAAAATGGAGCAGGAAACCAACTGCCATCAGTGCAAATACCCGCCAATACCCTTCTATCAGTTGTGGGAAAAGCTGTGGACGGAAAGCAGTAAAAATCTGATTCAGCATGTCCATCGAATTGTGAAAGTCAGCATTACGGAAGAAAATCCAACAAAAGCAGACAAAGTGGAAAGTAATGATAACACCCAATACCCGGCGAATACCGTGACTGGTCTCCCCCTTTTTACGCCCAATAATGGACATCCATGCTTTATGAAGAGCAAGCGCCACTCCGTGAAAAGTACCCCAAAGCACAAAATTCCATGAAGCCCCATGCCATAGTCCACCAAGGAACATGGTAATAATCAGATTGAGGTATTGACGGAACTTCCCGTGACGGTTACCTCCCAAAGAAATATAAAGATAGTCGCGTAACCAACTCGACAAAGAAATATGCCAACGTCTCCAAAACTCAGTGATCGACGCTGATTTATACGGAGAATTAAAGTTCAGATTGAAATGGAAACCAAGTAAAAGAGCAATGCCGATTGCCATATCACTATATCCTGAAAAATCACAATAAATCTGCAAAGCATAACCATAAAGCCCCATCAGGTTCTCGACTCCCGAATAGAGTGTCGGGTTATCAAAAATACGCTCAACAAAGTTAATACTTATGTAATCGGAGATAACCGCTTTCTTGAACAAACCTGCCACAATAAGAAAGATACCCCTGCCGAACATTTCCTGCGACACATAGAGCGGTTTACGAATTTGCGGAATAAAATCACGTGCCCGGACAATGGGCCCGGCCACCAACTGTGGAAAGAAAGAGACATAAAAGGCATAATCCAGCAGACTGGTCAAAGGTTTGATCTCTTTCCTATAGACATCAATGGTGTAGCTTAACGACTGGAATGTGAAAAAGGAGATGCCGACAGGCAAAAAGATGTCAAGTGCCGTAAACTCCCCTCCCATCAGCGAGGCAATGACCCCACCCAGAAAATTGGTATATTTAAAGTAGCAGAGTAATCCCAAATTGACCGATACACTGAGTACCACACAAAACTTACGTTTCCAGCGGACATCGGTTCGATCCATCAGCCAGGCTATCATAAAATCGGTAACAGTAACGATGGCCAACAGGAAAAAATAGGTTCCACTACTCTTGTAATAAAAATAATAGGAGAAAAGAGCAACAAACAGAATCCGTGCCGTATTGCGATGTTGCAACAGTGTATAGATTACCATAAACGCAGCGAACAGCCAAAGAAAAATTCCGCTGCTGAATATCATCGGCGCATCCGGATTATATTTGAAAGCCTCCAACAGGCGGCTGAAATCAATATCAATGGGAAACATATTCATTATAGGCTTTAATAATGGCTTCATATAATAATTCTCCCTGAAGCGTATAGCCTTCAGGCAGATAATGTACGTGATCCGGACGCATTAATTGGGCGTCTGACCAGTTCTTGCAGGCGCGCAGGCTTCCGCCCACAACATTATACATATCCCACACCACCAGTTTATGGCGGCGGGCAAAATCATGAATCGTGTTCACTGCCGTTACCGTTCGGGGATTAATAGCGTATGTGCGACGCCGACGACGTTGACGGAAACTTTCATAAGATCCCGGAGGCGTAGTCATCAGGATAGGAACATCGGGCAGACTGTCACGCAACAGTTCAAGCAATTCCTCCATCTGCCGGTAATGTACATTCGAATTGTATTTTCGGTTATGGCTTTCGTTCGTTCCAAACGAAAGTATTAATAGTTCGGGTTTCAGGGCTGCAATGGCTGCAATACGGTCGGGATGCGTAAAAGTCAGGCAAGTGGCTCCGTTCACCCCCATATCCGTATAGGAGATCGCTCCGAATGTTTCGGTCAGACGGGCACCGGTAGTACGAGGAAAAATATGCCCGCGAATGTGACTGTCACCAATATGAACAATGCGCACAGTATCTTCCGAACTCCCGTTTTGCACCAGCCGCAAATGTTCGAGCACCGGAGCCAGTATCCCAAGACTATCCACGACCTCATTCCTCCCTACACCTTTGAAAGCTACGGGAAAAACAATTTTTACCGAAACAGTATCCCCCAATGATCCCGGTTCACGCATCGGCTTACAAGCCTTCGTGCCTTTATCCACCTGCGGACAGGCTGGCAAAAGGTCCTGTGCCCGAACCGACCAAACACCGGAAAGCAAAAGGATCAACACCCCCAGCCATCTATTCAGCCTCATAGGCCTTTCTCCTTTCATACTGTTCTTTTCCATAAATCAATGTTTCGTATAGTAGTCCTGCCAAGTGACGTCCACCCCGGAAGTTGATGTGTGTATAATCATAATTAGCCAAAGAGGGCTTGGCATGCACCAGCCCGGCCATACTACCCTCTCCTCCCATAGCCTTGAACATGTTCCAAAAAGCAATACCACTCTCTGCCGCTATATTCTGCTGGTAGCGGATCAGATTCTTCACTCCGGGCATTGTTCGCAGTTCACCGGTATCAGTCTTATAGTCACGATCGCCCACACTCAACAAAAGAAAACCGGCCTGCGGAAAGCATTCTTTCAGGTGGTTAATGGCTGTGAGAAGTCCTTTCTTATAAGGGTCGTAGTTTCTTCCGCGTTCGGTTGCAACGTTCAGTCCATATTCCAGAATAATCAAATCATAAGGCCGCTGGGCATTAAACTCTTGCAGCATTTTGGATGGTATGCTGCGAAGGGAAAGTCCTGAACTACCACGCAAAGAGAAGTTGTCGACAACAACTCCTTGTGTGCCGTCCATTGCCACCCCATAGAACAAAGTGGAATCTGCCCGATTGATATCCCAGCGTACCGAACCGATACGACCATTCACTTTCATCTGCTGCAAACGACCAGTAGTAGAAAAGTCCCGCGCTTCAGCTTCCCCACGGTTGACACATACAGAAAGATTGACCTCGCCCTTATTATAGAAAAAGATGGATGCTATCTGGCAGGTATCGAGTAAAGAAGCATATTTATTTTGTCCGCGAAGTTCAACGTAAGCTCTTTCACGGGGAACAAAATAGTGCCCGGAAATACCTTGTTTCTTTTTATCAAAGTAAACACTGTCGGTCACTGCATGACTAGACCATCCGCCAAAAGAATGACGTACCGTCGGACGATAGCCGCTGGTCATCGAAGTTATGGTGACAAAGCCTACACCACATCCGCCGAAACGCTTCTGCAACATCTCGCGCAGATCGGCTGTGAAAATATCCGCCTCAATAAAGGAATCACCGAACACAGCTATACGGACCAAGCGACCTTTGGACTGAATTTCGTCCAGCGCACGATAAAAAGGAGTCATCCCTCGCATCGTCGAGTCACTATAATCTTCGATACAAGTCATTCCGCTGCGGCACGTATCTACAAATGCAGGTTTCACAACCGGGACCGGCGGCAGACTGTCTGCCACTACTTCATCTTTATCAGGTTCAGGTATACGGACATCACTCAGCAAATCGACACGCCTCATCGTATGTCCGTCGATCGTTATAGCAGGCAGCCAGTGCATTCCAATTAATGCGAACAGGACGATCAATGTCAGCCATAACGAATATTTCAAATAATTTTTCATGCACGCTCTTAATTTAATAAGAAGTTGCAAAGATAGATAAAACCCATAAAAAGAGAGGAGAATCTGCATGAAATTCACGCAGATTCTCCTCTGATGTTATCTGTGTAGGCAAAGGATTAAATGCTTCGCTCCACGTTAGTGACAAAAGCCCGCAGACCGAGCTGTTCTGTCTGCATGTCCATCCGATGCAACGCATCCAGCAACGGGTCCACCTTCTTGTCATCCACCACCGTTATGATGGCCGAACACATACTAGGCCAGGCGTGACTGCCGAAATGCGGATCACCGGTCTTCGAACCACGTCCCTGCACACGCTCCAAATAGGTGAAGCCCCGACAACCCAAACGGTCCAGCAAAGCAATGATACGCTCGTAATATGCCTGATCGAATGTGATTAATACTGATTTCATATCTTGATTTCTTCTTTATTATTTCTTAATCATTTCATCTTTATGCTCTTCAAAGTAAGCCTCCAGCTCACGTTTCCGTCTCAATACCTTACGCTGATGCTTGATACCTGTACCGGCAAAGACGCAGTACAAAGTAGGAATCAGGACCAAAGTCAGAATGGTGGAAACCGCCAGACCGCCGATTACGGCAATCGCCATAGGACTCCACATCTCAGAACCCTGTCCACCACCAATTGCCATCGGGATCATACCGAGAACTGTAGTAGCAGTGGTCATCAATACCGGACGAAGACGGCTCTTACCTGCTGTTACGACAGAGTTGAGCACAGCCAGTCCACGTTCGCGGCAAAGAGTGATGTAGTCAATGAGTACAATACCGTTCTTCACCACGATACCGATCAACATGATGGCTCCCAAGAGGCTCATTACACTCAGCGTGCTCTTTGTAAAGAAAAGCGCCATCAACACTCCACTGAAGGCAAACGGCAGTGAGAACATGATGATGAATGGATAAGTCAATGATTCGAACTGCGCTGCCATCACAATAAACACCAGTACCACAATAAGAATAGCCAGCGTACCCAGGTCGCGGAACGAATCTTGCTGGTCTTCGTACGAACCGGCTACCTGAATCGTTACGTCCGACGGAATATCCATCTTATCGATGATGGCATTACCCGCATTCACTACATTACCCAACGCTTCGCCCGAGATAACAGCCGAAACGGTCACAATGCGTTCGCGGTCTTTACGTTCGATAGTAGGAGGAGCAAAGCGCTCGACAACTTTACCCAACTCTTTCACACGTACGGCTTCGCCACGACTGTTATAAATAAGAATGTTCTCGATACTTTCAATACTGGTACGATACTCCGGTGCATAACGCACTTTGATATCGTATTCGTCTCCATCCTCACGATACTTGGAGGCAATGGCACCATTGATACGGTTACGCAGATAGTTACCTGCAGTTGCCAGGTTCAGTCCGTGCAAAGCCAGCTTCTCACGATCGAAGTCTACCTGATACTCCGGCTGATAATCACTACGGCTGATGTTTACTTCCGATACACCTTTCACATTCAGCAGTTCACGTTTCAAACGTGCAGCTACACTGTCGGTTTCTTCCATACTATAACCATATACCTCGAAGTCGGCACTTGCCTGAGCAGACATACCCGTGTTGCTACCACCCAGGATCACCTGTGCTTTGCTGAACTCCGGATATTTCTTCAGGTCCTCACGCATCTCGTCGCAGACTTGTTCAAGGCTGATGTCACGATCTCCCGGATCGACCAGACTGATATTGAACGAAATGATGTGGGAACCATTGTCCTGCATAGAGGCCCAGGTATTGTCTGAGTCGGCCTGACCTACGGTATAGTTACATACGGTCATTACACCTTTGTATTTATTGAGCCACTGGTTAGTCAGTTTCTCTGAGACCTCCTGTGCCAGCTCCTTGCGTGTTCCGATAGGCAACTCCAACTGAACCGCGATACGGGCATTATCCTGTGCCGGGAAGAACTCGGTTCCGATACTCTTGGCACAGAACAAGCTGACCACAAAGAACACGATACAACCGAAGATGACAATCGGACGATGGCGAACCGCCCAATTCAACATGCGGGCATAGCCTGTATCCAGAGCATCCAAACCTTTCTCAATAGGACCGAAAAGAAGTTTGAAAGTCTTAGACTGTTTCTTCTGCAAACGTAACAATTGCGAACAGAGCATCGGTGTCAGTGACAAAGCAGCTACTGTAGAGATGAACATGATGGCACACATCATCCAACCCAACTGCTTAAACATCACCCCCGACATACCGCTTACCATTGTCAGTGGGAAGAACACTGCAATCATGGTCAGTGTAGAGGCAATTACGGAAATAGCCACCTCATTCGTTCCGTGCACGGCAGCCTGTTTCGGATCAGAACCGCGCTCGATATGGGTAGTCACATTTTCGAGTACCACAATCGCATCGTCCACCACCATACCGATGGCAATAGAGAGAGATGAAAGCGAGATAATATTAATTGTATTTCCGGTGACTGCCAGGTAAATAAACGAGGCGATCAGTGAAAGCGGAATAGTAATACAAATAATCAATGTGGCACGCCAGCGTCCCAAGAAGAGGAACACCACGATAACTACAAACAAAAGGGCGTACAGTACGGTTTCGGCCAAACTGTCGATGGTGTTGAGAATGTTGTCGGATGTATCGACAATCACTCCGAGCTTCACGTCGCTCGGCAAATTCTTCTGCAACTTCGGCAAAGCCTCGGCCACTTTCTTTGAAATATCCACAGAGTTGGCACCCGACTGTTTCTGCACCACAATCATGGCTCCTTTTACCCCATTATTATATGTTTCCTGAGCACGCTCCTCCACGGTATCGACCACGCGGGCCACATCGCGCAGATAGACATTCGCTCCATTGTAGCTACCCACCACAACATCTTCCAATTGTCGCGAATCGTCAAACTCACCCTCCACACGCAAGGAATAAGTCTCATTGCCGATGTCGAAATTACCGCCCGGTATGTTCTTGTTCTCCGCTCCGATAATGGAACTGATTGTTTCGATGGTCAGATTATAGGCTTCCAGTTTACCGGGGTCGCAGTACACCTGGATTTCACGCTGCGGCGCACCGCTGATAGACACCGTACCCACACCGGGAATACGTGCTAAGGGGTTCACGACGCGGTCGTCCAGGATTTTATAAAGTGCCGACTGACTTTCATTGGCCTGTACCGACAGCAACACAATCGGAATCATGTCGGTGCTGAACTTAAAGATGATGGGATTCTCCACATCATCCGGAAGCTGCGAGCTGACCATATCCAGCTTGTCACGCACATCATTAGTCAGTACGTCGATATCATTACCGTATTCAAACTCCAATGTAATCAGAGACATATTTTCAGACGAACGGGAGGTGATATGCTTCAGGTTACTGACAGCATTCAGCGTATTCTCCAACGGACGAGTCACGTTGTTCTCTATATCCGAAGCACTAGCTCCGGGATAGGCGGTCATTACCATAATCGTATTTGTATCGATGTCCGGATACAAGTCGATAGGTAATTTTGACAAAGAGAAGAGACCAAAAATCACCACTGCAAGGAAGCAGAGGGAGGTCATAATCGGTTTTTTTACCGCTCCTTCGTATAAACTCATTTTTGCTAATTATTAAAATGTGGATAATGCGCCGTATGTCATCGGATTGTATAGCTTTCAACTTATAAAGCTGTACACAACATACGGTTACATTGATTCATTATTTTTCTACCTCTACCTCAGTGCCGTTGATCAATCGGGTCTGACCGGCAATGACTACCTGAGAATTATTGGGTACACCGGATTTCAATTCATATTCAGCCCCCATGCGACGTCCCAGTTCCACTTTGTTGTATGTCACTTTTCCATCCTTGTATACATACACATAACGGTCGCCGGCACCAGCTTGCTTCACAATAGCCAAATCGGGAACAACGACGTTCTCTTCCGTACCAAAATTCAGGCTGGCACGGGCAAACATTCCCGGACGTACTTTCTGATTCTGGTTAGGCAATTGAATCTCCACCTGGAATGTACGGGTAGACGGATCGATCGTCGGATAAATCAAGCTGATCTTGCCTTCGAAAGCCTCATCACCGTAGACATCGAGCTTCACATTCACGGGAGCACCTTTCTTCACCTTGGTGAAGTAAACCTCGGATACATTGATCAAAAGTTTGACCGGAGTAATCTTTTCAACGGTCAGCACCGGATTACCACCGCTATACATATCGCCGCTATCGTAATTGCGGGCAGTTACCACCCCACTGATAGGACTCAGCAGAGAAGTATTTTCCAACAAGTTCTGATAAGCAGTTTTCTTCACGTCATAGGCCATCTTTGCAGCATCCCATTCCGATTTTGAAGCACCACCTACCTTATACAGTTCATCGATACGATTGAATTCCACTTCCTGATTGTCCAGTTGCAGCTTAGTCTGTTTCAAGTTGGCAGCATCCATCTGCACTAGTTTCTGGCCTTTGGACACATGATCGCCCACTTCCACAAAGATTTTATCAATACGCACCGGTGATGACGGAGCAATGTTATTCTTCACTTCAGCTTCTACGGTTGCCGTGTATTCCTGTATCTGTTCTACCGGGCGTGCTGTCACATCGGCCAATTTCACTTTTGGCTTTTCCTCTGTTTTTTCAGCAGCACTTTTGTCTTTTCCTCCAGTGCACGAGCCCAATAGCACAACGGCGAGCAGGGCTACTAATTGGAAACATCTTTTCATATTCAAATTTTAATTGTTGTGTGTTTAGTTACTCTGTTACTTCTTCTCTTCCCAATACCTGATCGAGATCAGCCTTAGCAACCAAATAGTCGTAGATAGACTGGTTGTAAGTCAACTGGGCCTGTGTCAGCGCCACTTCCGAATCGTTCAATTCAAGGATAGTCCCTTTACCTACTTCATAACGTTTTTGGGCTATCAAACGTCCTTTTTCCGCCTGTACGATTCCTTCTTTGTTGCTGACTACCTGCTCGGTACTTGCAGCCATATTATCCAGATAACTGGTGGCTTGCATGGTGAGTTGGCGATATACGTTGATGCGGTTCTCGGCCAGTTGCTGCATCTGGATCTTAGTTTGCTTTACCTTCGTAAAGTTACTTGCCTTAAACAAAGGGATACTCAGACTCAGACCGACAGTAGAATATGGGAACCACTTGTAATGCGACATCTTGAAGTCATTATTCAGCGATGTATACGAATAGTTGAACGATGCAGCCAATGTCGGCATGAAATTGGTTCGCTGCACAGCCAGTGTTTTCTTCAACAAGTCGGCATTTAAGTCCAACTGCTTCAAATCGCTGTTGTTATTCAGATTCAACTGGTTGCTTTCCATCTGACGACGGAACATCACCATTTCATAGTCCTTCAGATTACCATCGGCAGCAATTTCCACCTCCGTATCCATACCCATCAGTACCTGCAACTGCAAGCGGGCAAGATTCACTCCGTTACCGGCAGATACTACCGAGGGTTTCAGGCTACGCACCTGTACGTCGGCGCGTATCTTATCATACTCGCTAACCGTTCCCTGCTCATATTTGGCTTTCACCACTTCATAGTTGGCTTCTGCCTGCGCATAACTCTGCAGGAGCACTTTGTAGCTGTCCTGGGCCAACAACAACTGATAATATGCCTTGGTCACCTGATTCACCAAGTCTAGTTTCGACGAGCGTGCTTTTTCAACAGCCAGTTCCACATCTGTCTTGGTCAGATTGATACTCTTGTAAAGCGTCGGAGCAAATACAGGGAGACTCACATTGAGTCCTCCGTTATACGAGTTGTCCGAACCTACCTGGATGGTCTGCGATTCTCCGCCAAAGTCCATCACCATTGTCTGTTTTTTTAGTGTCCGCGAGTAAGAACCCGTCAATGAAACCTCCGGAAATAGTCCGCCGTATGCCTCCTTCTTAGCCTCTTTTTTCAGCTGAATCTCTTGGCCGGCCACTTTCATTGTGGGGTTTTCGCTCAATGCAATTTCCAGTGCTTTGTCAAGCGTCAGTAGCACGATGTCCTTTGCCTCCTGCGCCTGTACATAACCCACCGAGAGCAGTACAACCACCGCCAAAAGCATCTTTTTGCTTAAGAAACATTTCATTTTGTTCATACAATAATTTTAGTTGTTTATCTTCTTTGGGAATCTCTTTATTCCCTGTCTTAGTGTATCCTTTGTTTTCTATATTCCGTTATAAAATCTTCCAATACCTTTGCCCCTTTCTCTGTCGAGATTCCCCGGATGTAGGTAAACATAATCGCTTCGTAAACCTCAAGGAAGGAGTATTTGTTGCAAATATCCGTATTCATCAATAAGTCGAGCTGTTCGTGAACCAGCAGGTTGACAATGGCAAAATTGACATCATCCCTGAATATGCCCTGTTTAATGCCCATCTTAAAAAATTCGATCGTACTGTCCGAGTCCCGCTCCCGATAGTTCTTCAGCAGACTGTGTACTTTCGGATACTTCTTTATATCTTCAAAAAAACGCTTGTTAGTCCGATGGAATGTCTCAATGCTCCGCTGATAACACACAAGAATGACTTCAAGAACATTCTTTGAGTTAGCCAAGGTCTCTGCCAGAAAAGCATTCATCTCTTCCTGACGTTTTAAAATACACTGGGTCAGCAAGCTCTCTTTATCCTGAAACACTTCGTAAAGTGTACGTTTTGATATACCCAAGGACGCGGCTATGTCGTCCATCGTTATACTCTTGATACCATGTGCAGTAAAAGCCTCCGAAGCTGTCTCAATAATTCTGTCTTTCAATTCTACTCTTTGTGAGTTCTCTTTCGCATTCTCAATCATTAACCCGTTCTTTTGTTGTTAGACTATCGATTATCAGCGTTTTCGTCCAATAAAAACGAAAAACTGAACAAAGATAAGCAGAAAACTCGACGGGGTAATTCAGTTTCCTGATTTAAGCACACATATTTGATAAATATTATAACTTCCGAAACAAATATCAAAACAAGTGTTAACAGAGAATGAGGATACAAAGATAGGGCGAGGAAATACCCTTATAAAGGTATTCCCGCCCATCGGAAGAGAAAAATCGATAAACAGCGGATATACTTCGATGAATGAAGAAGTGAGAGGAATGACAAAGAAGACTCCACTAATACTCGGATCTGGTCCGATTGAGAAAAGCTACCGTTTTATGAATTTCTTTGTACATCACGATATCATCCTTTACAAACGGAACCTCTTTGCGATATGCAGCCAGATAGCGCTCAAGGATGGGAGAAGTTTTTGCCGGACGACGAAACTCGATTCCCTGCGCAGCATTCATCAACTCAATGGCAAGGATGTGCTCCAGATTATCCATGATCCGGAAAAGTTTGGTAGCGGCATTGGCTCCCATGCTAACATGATCTTCCTGACCGTTGGAAGAGACTATTGAATCACTCGAGGCCGCATAGCAGTACATCTTATTCTGGCTGACCATAGAGGCAGCAGCGTACTGAGGAATCATAAAACCGGAATTAAGTCCCGGATTGGCGACCAAAAATTCCGGAAGACCACGCAACCCCATAATTAACTGGGCTACACGCCGCTCGGAAATGTTGCCCAGTTCGGCCATTGCGATGGCAAGAAAATCGAAAGAGAGGGCCAGCGGTTGTCCGTGAAAGTTGCCGCCGGATATGATCTGATCTTCATCCGGGAAAATGGTCGGATTGTCCGTCACTGAATTTATCTCAGTCAACAAAACAGAAGAGACGTACCGGATGGCATCTTTCGTTGCCCCATGCACCTGAGGAATACAACGAAAAGAGTAAGGGTCCTGTACATGTTCTTTGGTACGGGCTATCAGCTCACTTCCATGCAGCAGGCGACGAAATATCTCTCCCGTCTCAATCTGACCGGGATGGGGACGAATCTGCTGAATACACTCCATAAAAGGATCGATGCGCCCATCGAACGCTTCAAGTGAAAGGGCAGCAATCATATCTGCCTTCTTTGAAAGCCTCCGGGCTTTGAGCAATGCAAAAACTCCGTTGGCACTCATGAACTGGGTACCATTCAGCAAAGCAAGTCCCTCCTTACTCATCAATCTCACAGGCTCCCAACCAAATTCGTCGAGCACACTGATGGCTTCCCGCTTTTTACCTTTATAATAAACATCGCCAACTCCAATCAAAGGCAAAAAGAGGTTGGCCAACGGCGCCAGATCACCCGAAGCCCCCAAGGATCCGCGATCGTAGACAATAGGCATTACGTCGTTATTGAAAAAGTCGAGAATGCGCTGTACGGTGATGACCTGTACCCCGCTGTGACCCAGGGAAAGAGCATGGGCTTTAAGCAACAGCATCAGCTTGATAATGACCGGGCGTAACTCCTCACCCACACTGCACGCATGGCTTTTCACAAGATTCTCTTGCAAGGTGTTGAGTTCATCGGACGATATGTTTTTACTGCACAACGAACCGAAACCGGTAGTGATGCCATACAGTGGCTCGGTGGAAGCCGCAATTTTCCGGTCGAGATAATCACGGCATTTCCGGATGCGCTGTTCGGCTTCGGGAGCCAGTTCAAGTTTCAGGTTTTCGTTAATGATGCGTTCGATGATACTGAAAGTCAGTTCACCGGAGCCTACATAATAAACATTGTTCATTGGTTCAGTTCTTGGTTGACAACTTCAAGTAATTCTTTCTCACGCATGCATGCCAATTGTTCCAAATGGTCTGCTTCCCGCTTCAGCTCGTCAACAAAGGTTATATCCTTGAGCGAACCCAGATTGATGCGGACGTTCAGCAAAGCGCCCAATACTGCCGAACGGGCAGCCATCATGGCTACACATGCGTCCGTAATGGCATTCTGATTGCCCAAACGCGCTACATCAGCTATGATCTCCATCAGCTCACAGGCATTGCGCGCCACCTGCATCGGAACGAGGGCCGCAAAACGAGTGGCCTCCTGGATAGCAGCACTACGAGCGGCCTTTTCTTCATCTGTAGATTTGGGTAACTTGAAACAACCGAAAACATGGTCGTATGCCTCGGAATCACGGTCAATGTATTCAACAAAAACCTCCTGCTGCCGGATGCTCAGACGGGAAATATGCTTCATCAACTCTTCATGTTCTTCGTATCCTTTCTTCCCGATGGTAAGTCCGGCCACCATTGCAGTCAGCGCCGAGGCCACCGCACCGTTAAGAGCAGCCACACTGCCGCCTCCGGGTACAGGATCACTACCGGCTACTTTATCTAAAAATTCTTTTTACGGTCAATTCTGCTAACATAATTCTTCAAGTATTATCGGGTTTATATCTCAATTCAGACAGACGAATAAAGCATTCCGCCTTTGATAGTCGTATTTACACAATTCATCCCGACATAATAGGGAAGAATATGGTAATTATCGGAGTCGAGCACTACGAAGTCGCCTTTTTACCCACTTCGATACTGCCGATAGAGTCGGCACGGTTGAGTGCAGCCGCCCCATTCAGGGTAAGGGCCGTAATTGCTTCTTCTACAGTGAGCTGCATGTGAATGCAGGCTAAGGCAAACGTCAGTGGAATGGAACCGGAGAAACAACTGCCCGGATTCAGGTCGGTAGCCAGGGCTACGGCACATCCGGCATCAATCATGTCGCGTCCCCGTGCATAAGGCTCCTTCAAGGCAAACGCTGTGAGCGGGAGGAGTGTGGCAACCACTCCCTTACGCGCCATGGCTTCGATACCGGCATCGGAAGCATGAAGCAGATGGTCGGCAGATACAGCTCCCAATTCGGCAGCCAGTTCGGCACCTCCCAAAGGGACAATCTCGTCGGCATGAAGTTTTGGTAAGAGACCATAATCTCCGGCAGCTGTAAGCAAACGACGTGACTGTTCGATGGAGAAAACGCCTTCTTCGCAGAACACATCACAAAATTCAGCCAGTGAATCCCGCTGAATCACCGGAAGTAACTCACGGATCAGGAAGTCAATATAATCATCAGGACGCTCTCTATATTCGTCAGGCAACGCATGTGCCCCCAGGAAAGTAGGCACAATATCCACCCGTACACCCTCATCTTTATTCAGGCTGCGCATCACCTTGAGTTGCAACAATTCCGTTTCGCGGTTCAGACCGTATCCGCTCTTGCCTTCGACGGTCGTAATTCCCATGGCTGTCATCTTCTTGAGGAGCCCTTCTGCCTTAGAGCGCAAATGGATGAAAGAGAGTTCACGGGTAGCCTGTACTGTACTGGCTATACCGCCGCCACGTTGCATGATAGACATATAACTCTCCCCTTTGAGGCGCCACGAAAATTCTTCGGCCCGCTCTCCCCCAAATACGAAATGGGTATGTGAATCGACAAAACCCGGCAAGAGACACTTCCCACGAGCATTGTAATGCCAGAAGTGATGATAATATCCATCACGCACTTCACCCCGGTTGGGACCGACATAGGTAATGATCCCATCTACAACTTCGACTGTCGCTTTCTCCAAAATTCGCAGTTCCGCCATCTCTTTCCCTTTCCGAGCCGAAAAGCCGAGCGGAGTCACTACTTTGGCATTGAATATAATTAAGTTCTCACTCATGATTCTCTATTCCATTATACGTGATTCAAGCACTTGCCGCATGGAGAAATTCTCCAGACCGAGGTAGTAGGAAGCAGTATCGATCAGTGCTTCCATCGGGACGAGCCCTACGATTTCGCTACCGAGAATGGTCACTCCATAGCGACGGGCTTCGATGCGCACCAACTCGAAAGCACGATAAAGTGCCGTACGGGTATAGTCGGTCATGTTGATAGACACCTGGGTAATGTTCCGTTCCTTCAGTTCTACCCCCATCGCTTTGACATAACGCAAACCACCATTGATATGACGGATATTTTTGGCTATCTTGGTTGCAATTTCAAGATTATCAGTACTCAGATTGATATTATAAGCCACCAGCGGCATACGGGCACCGATAGCGACTACCCCGGCTGTAGGATGGCATCCGGCAGGACCGTAATCGGGATGCCATTCGGGCAGTTTCATCTTCTCGGCCATCCCTTCGAACTCTCCTTTGCGAACAGCTGCCAGATTTTCACGATGAGGGGCTGTCGCCGATTTCTCATAAAGGAAGACAGGAAGGTGATAAAGCCCGGCTACCTTCTCTCCTATCTCCCGGGAAAGAGAGACGGCTTCGTCCATCGTCACGTTTTTAATGGGAATAAAGGGCACTACATCAACGGCCCCCATGCGGGGATGCTGCCCCCGGTGGTGATTAAGATCTATCAATTCCACAGCCACTCCAATAGCCTCGATAACAGCATCACGCAGAGCTTCCGGCTCGCCGATAAGGGTTACTACCAGTCGGTTGTGATCTTCATCATTGCTATAATCGAGCAATTTCACCCCAGACCGGGCACGGAACGGAGCGACAATACGATCTATCTTTTCCAGATCCCGCCCTTCACTGAAGTTGGGGACGCATTCTACTATTTTATTCCAGTTCATACTACATCGTTTTAAGGGCACCACAGATTACACGGATTCTTACAGATCAAGATTTATTTTTATTCTCATTATTCCGCAACTATTCTCTTTATCAACTTTTCATCTGCCAGATAAGGCAGCGTGATGTGGTAGGCATCACCATGTGACAGATTGAACGCTTCGCTGGTTTCCATCGCATGTTCATTGCGGGCCCACGAACGGCGGGCCACTCCCCCCATCACATCCCAAAGCATAGAAGAACGAAGAATTTCGTCTACTCTCAGGCTCCCGTCACACACCATACCGAAACCTCCGTTGATAGCTTTGCCAATGCCAACTCCGCCTCCGTTGTGCAAAGCTACCAGGCTCATGCCCCGGGCACAATTCCCGGCAAAACACTGTACGGCCATATCGGCCATTACATTGCTGCCATCTTTGATATTAGAGGTTTCACGGAAAGGAGAGTCCGTACCACTCACATCGTGATGATCGCGTCCCAGCATAATAGGCCCGACTTCTCCGTCACGCACCATTTGGTTAAACCGGAGAGCTATCTTCAAACGACCGACAGCATCCTGATACAATATACGGGCCTGTGTACCCACCACCAACCGGTTCTTGCCGGCATCCCGTATCCAGTTATAATTGTCCAGATCCTGTCCGCGACGTTTCACATCGATACATTCCATCGCAGCACGGTCCGTTCTGGCAAGATCTTCGGGGTTACCACTGAGACATACCCAACGGAATGGACCGTAACCATAGTCGAAGAGCTCCGGTCCCATAATATCTTCCACATAACTCGGCCAGATAAAGCCGTCTTTTTCATCGGTTCCGTTTCGTGAAATCTCTTTGACTCCGGCATCATAGACAGCTTTCATAAACGAGTTGCCGTAATCGAAAAAATAAGTTCCGCGGGAAACAAGTTTCTTGATCACTGCAAAATGACGATGGAGGGATTCGTCTACCAACTGACGAAACGCTTCGGGAGATTCATGCAACAACCGGGTACGTTCTTCGAAAGTAACTCCGGCAGGACAATACCCACCTTCGTAAACAGCGTGACAGGAGGTCTGATCGGATAAAAGTTCAATAGGAATATCTTCCTGAACGGCATATTCAAGCAGATCTACTACATTGCCATGATAGGCCACCGAACAGGATTCATGCCGTTCAGCAGCGCTCAGTGCCATCCGGAAAGCGGTATGGAGATCAGTCGTGACATGCTCCACCCACCCTTGCTTGTAACGGGTTTCAATACGCGAGCGGTCCACTTCGGCTATAATCGAAGCAGCACCGGCTATTTCGGCTGCCTTGGGTTGGGCACCGCTCATACCACCCAAACCGGAGGAAACGAACAAATGTCCACTCAAGTTCTTATCTTGAGGGATGCCTAGCTTGAGCCGGCCGGCATTCAGCAGAGTATTGAATGTGCCATGCACAATACCCTGCGGACCAATGTACATCCATCCGCCGGCTGTCATCTGGCCATAGTTGGCGACTCCCATCTGGGCTGCCTCATGCCAGTCATGCTGATTGTCGAACATGCCTACCATCATTGAATTGGTGATAATGACCCGAGGGGCATCGGGACGGGAATGGAAAAGTCCTAGCGGATGTCCCGATTCGATAACAAGCGTCTGTTCACGCGTCAGGAGTTCGAGGTATTGTTTTATCAACCGGTATTGCATCCAGTTCTGACATACCTGCCCGGTCTCGCCATAAGTGACGAGTTCATAAGGATAGAGAGCGATATCAAAACAAAGATTATTGTCGATCATCACCTGAAAGGCCTTGCCTTCAATACAGTTCCCCTGATATTCGTCGACGGGTTTGGCTTTGAGGTCGCCTGCCGGACGAAAACGGTACCCATAGATTCGTCCCCGGGTCCGCAACTCCTCCAGAAATTCAGGAGCCAGTTTTCTGTGCAGTTCTACAGGGATATAACGCAATGCATTTTTTAAGGCCGTGACGGTCTGTGCCGGCGAAAGGGTATATCCACGGTCGGGCGCCCGGCGAATACCTTCGGCGAATACCGGATATTCAGGTAACTGATTGCTGAGAGTCATTTTCATAATAAGAGGAATTAAGGATTACAAACTGTCAGCTCTACATTTTGATAACTCTTCGCAATATAGAAAAAAGGTGGGAATCTACCAAGATTTCAGCAGATTTATTATCAAAAGGTTAGAATAATAAAGAGAAGCAAATGAGTAGCCGCCTGTTAGGGTTGTATAGTGGCAAGACAGCAGTCCCTGCTGCTGATCGAAACGCTACTTCTCTTCCGCCTTCAGCAGTCGCAGATATTTGTCGGTAACTTTGGCAGACTCGCTATTTTCATTCAGATAGGCGGCTTTCCAATCAGGATGCCCCCCAAGCAGTTCTTCCATCCGCTCTTTTCCGACAAATCCTACCTTATTGGTTTCAGGATCTATTTCATAATATACCCGTTTGGATATTAAAGCGGAAGCTGCAATCGCATCGCCGAATTGACCACCCAGCATCACATCCATCGTGGCATCGCTGCCGGCAGCTACGGAACCTAAAGGAATGGCACTAAAATAAATATGGTCTCCAATGCGTAGGGCGGGAGCATACCAACCTCCGAAACGAAACTTCTTATAGCGTAATCTCTTGCAGTTCACATAAAGGGAAGTGTCCGCCTGCACGGCATAACAGCGGGACTTCAGGTATTTGCACATGGAATCGTCCGGCCCGGCACTGATCTTATAGTCGGCACCACCGGTCATCAGAATATGATTCTTTGTACGTTTCTCCACTTTCAGCGAGGCAACCGTATCTCCTTCACAAGCGAGCAGCCCTTTCAGATTGGAATATACGACATTCTGCGCAGTAACATCCATCACTACCCAACTCATCAACAGCAGGAAACACAATTTCTTCATAAACGCATCCTATTAAAGACTTTCATGGCGGAAAGGTACACCTTTTAACGAATCGGAGCAAGTTTTCAGAAGAAAAGTTTAAGAAAAAGGAGAAAACACTTGACTTTTGCTCTCCAATGTCGTATCTTTACTATCAGAATCATAAAGTACGTTCAATTTATATTAGGAATGAAAGAGGGAGGCTATTGCTCCCTTTTTTTATGGAATCACTTCACCCAACCTCCCCATAACAGACGGAACTAAAGATGAGTTCAGGCTCCGTTTGCCCTGAAGCAAGGCTCTGCCGAAACGAAACAGCGGCTCTATTTCACTCGGATCCCGGCTCTGCAAACTCTCTACCCGGTAGCTTCGGCAAGAAAAGACCGGGATATCCGGAGATATACCAAGAAGAATATGAAGAATCTCCGGAAGAGACGGGAAATGTACCTGAAAGGAAAGCGGAAACCGGCTCCAACGTTAATAATAAGTAAATCTGCTCTTGACAAAAACAAGCTCATGCCAAGAGAGCGCCGTACTCACACTAAATATATTATTTTTGCGGGTCAAACAATCAAGGAAATATGGAACAACTAAATCTCATCATAGACACTTATCAACGGATTATTCTCGAATCGGAATCGAAGCTGGCAAAGGTAAAACAACACATTTACCGTATCGGTACACTCCGACTGATACTTTTCGCGGCAGGAATTGCAGGTATCATTTATTTCTGGGACGAGGGCAGGCTGGTGATCGGCGGTATCGCGGCTATCACCTTCATCCCCTTCATATTATTGGTGAAACTGCACAACCGGTTGTTTCATCAGAAAGATTACCTTGAAAAGAAGATAGAAATCAACCGACAGGAATTACAAGCCCTTACATACGATACGTCAGCTTTCGATAATGGGGAGGAGTTTATCAATCCATCACATCTTTATACTTATGACCTGGACGTATTTGGAGAACATTCACTCTTTCAGTACATAAACCGGACTGCCACGCAACCCGGTAAAAAAAGACTGGCAGAATGGATGAATATGCACCTGAAGAGCAAAGCGGAGATAGAGAAACGACAGGAAGCAGTACGGGAACTGGCTCCGGAGTTAGAAATGCGCCAGCATTTCCGTGTACTCGGATTGCTGCATAAAGGTAAAACTGCTGACGAAGAAGAAATCAGGAACTGGGCCTCGAGTCCGGAATATTATCGGAAGAAATGGTATTTCCGAACTTTGGCTATCCTTATCCCCACCGCCAATGCTGTCTGCATCGGGCTGGCCATAGCCGGAATCATCTCATTCACCACATGGGGAATCGTCTTCGCAAGTATAGGATTGTTCAGTTCTTCATTCTCAAAAGGTATTAGCCGGATGCAGTCTGTTTACGGTAAAAAGATGCTGATACTGACAACCTATGCACGACTCATTCACATTATTGAGGAGAAAAAAATGCGCTGCATCGCATTAAAGGAAATCAAGGAATTGGTGGGAGGTGAAAAACAAACGGCTTCACAAGCCGTAAAACGCCTCACCGAACTCATGAATGCACTGGACCAACGAAACAATATGTTAATGCAATTTGTCCTGAACGGACTATTTTTCTGGGAATTGCGGCAAGTCATGAAGATAGAAGCCTGGAAGGAAAACTATGCAGCCCACCTGCCGGATTGGCTTGAAGCCATTGGCGAAATAGATGCTTACTGTTCGCTGGCCTGTTTTGCGTATAATCATCCCGGATATGTGTTCCCCGAAATTGCATCCAAACCATTTTGCGTGGAGGCCGAAGCATTGGGTCATCCATTGATGAATCGAAATAAATGTGTACGCAATGATATCCGGATCGCAAAGCGTCCTTTCTTCATCATCATAACAGGTGCGAATATGGCAGGGAAAAGCACCTATCTACGTACCATAGGAGTAAGCTATCTGCTGGCATGTATCGGAGCCCCTGTCTGGGCAGAGAAACTCGACGAAATTCTGAAAGGTACGAACTCGATGGACAAGCAGAAAGGGCTCCTTCCCTTATCAAGCAATTCATGACTTTGCAGGCCAATGGCATCATTGCCACCTCACGACCTGCTGCTGGGTACACTCATCGACCTATTCCCCGATGACATCCGCAACTATCGCTTCGAAGCAGACATTACAGACAATGAACTGACCTTCTCCTACACGCTTGCGCCCAGGTATCGCCCAGAATATGAACGCCTGCTTCCTGATGAAAAAAATGGGGATTGCCGTTGCCGACTAATCCCCACCACAGTTAAAGTCAAGTCTAACTCTTTGACTGATTATGCTGTTTTACATTTCTCCAGGAAAGTAGACACTGCAACCGCATCGCTACCCGTATAGTAGCGTACGGAAGTTACCGGAGTATACGTGTAAGGCACAAACTGATACAACTGTACAGCCGCAAATTTATTGTCCTGCGAAATCATGACATCCATGCGCACATTTCCACTGCCGCTACTTTTTATTTCAGTCTCGCCATTCAGCTGTTCATTCTCAATCATATCTGTAAGTTTGCCCAAATATTTCAAATCGAAGAAAACACTGCGTTCCTTGGTCACACTGCCCGTCGGCAAATAGACCACTTCCTTCGATTTCCAAAACAGACGGAACACGCCAAGCAAGACGAATGCCGTACCCAGCACCATCAAAGCCATGCTGAGAGTGGAAGATTTATCACTCATCTCAAAAATGGATGCAAAAATAAAAACACCGACCAGCAGCATAGCTACTGAAAAGATAAGTCCTGAAACACTGGTACGCTTTACAATATCGGGATGTGAAGACGCAAAAAGAGTTGCGTCAATAGTTTGAGTTGCCATAATTATAATATGTTTTAATGAATTTATTAGAAATAGAAAATACAGTATTCCCCTGCAAAAACACATAGTCTGACCATACACAAGGGAAAAAGGAAGATTCAATAAAACACTAAATGAGAATACGCCTTAGTGTGAAAATGTAATATTCGCACACCGGCTGGCAACGATAATAGGCAGTGGCATCATAGAGTTTCTCACGATGCAGAGACAAAACAGCCGCTCGCTGGGCCAGTTTGTCAATCCAGTCCTTTAAAGAAAATATATATTCCGTGGTAGAAATGCGCTGTATACGGGAGTACGTCAGCGAATGTAATTGTCCACCCATGCCCGCCAGCTCTGCATCCGGCAGATAAGGCAATTGAGGCATCGCAATATAGGCATCAGTCTGCTCATGTACGGCAATAGTATTCTCACTCACAACATTCCCACCACTCGCCGCTTTATTGGCAAATGTATCGCTTACAGTCTGCCATAAAGCCAATGCAAGCACCATGAATCCTATGAATCTTAAGAATTTAGCCATATCTATGTGCAAATATAACAGTTTCTTTCAGGAATTTGTTTAATGCACACATCTTTTAATGTTTCTTGGATGATTTATAGGAAATAAAAAGCCGCTCCAAACAAATTGGAACGGCTTCTATATATAAAAAGAATAGTTGAATTATTCTGCTTTTGCTTCTTCAGCAGCAGGAGCTTCTGCAACTGGTGCAGCAGTTTCTGCAGCAGGAGTAGCTTCAGTAGCAGCTTTCTTTGAACGACGGGTACGGGTAGCTTTCTTGGCCACTTTTTCCTTAGCCATGTTTTCGTTGTAGTCAACGAGTTCAATGAAGCACATTTCTGCGTTGTCACCCAAACGGTTACCAGTCTTGATGATACGAGTATAACCACCCGGACGGTCAGCAATCTTCACAGAGATTTCCTTAAACAGTTCAGTTACAGCATACTTGTCTTGCAAATTGCTAAATACAACACGACGGGAGTTAGTCGTATCGTCCTTGGCTTTTGTAATCAAAGGCTCAACGAACTTCTTCAGAGCTTTAGCCTTTGCAACGGTCGTAGTGATTCTTTTGTGCTTTATCAAAGAACACGCCATATTAGCCAACATAGCGTTTCTATGAGAGGCAGTACGACCCAAATGGTTGAATTTCTTATTATGTCTCATTTTTTATTCTTTATCTAATTTATATTTAGAAATATCAGTTCCAAACGACAGATTCAGACTTTCCAGCAAATCATCAAGCTCGGTAAGCGATTTCTTTCCGAAATTTCTGAACTTCAGCAAATCGGTCTTGTTGAACTGTACCAAGTCACCAAAGTCTCTACATCGGCGGCCTTCAGGCAGTTGAGGGCGCGTACAGACAGATCCATATCGACGAGCTTAGTTTTCAACAGCTGACGCATGTGCAATACTTCCTCATCAAACTCTTCATTGCCGTCAGCATCGTTGTTTCCAGCGTAATCTTCTCATCGGAGAAGAGCATGAAGTGATAAATCAGAATCTTTGCTGCCTCTTTCAGAGCTTCTTTCGGGTGAATGGAACCATCCGTAGTAATCTCAAGCACCAGCTTTCTCGTAGTCGGTCTTCTGCTCAACACGGAAGTTCTCTACCTGATACTTCACATTACGTATCGGAGTATAAATAGAATCGATAGGAATTACGTTCACATCGGTGCAATATTCGCGGTTTTCGTCAGCAGGAACATAACCACGGCCCTTGTTAATTGTAATATCAATCTGCATAGTCGATTTAGAATCTAAATGACAAATAACTAATTCCGGATTTAACACTTCAAATCCAGTCAAATACTTACCTATGTCACCTGCTTTAAATTCACTTGAATTCTCGATAGTAATACTTACCTTTCTCACTCTCGAATTCTTCAACTACTTGCTTGAATCTCACTTGTTTCAGATTCAAGATAATGTTAGTAACATCCTCTTTTGCTCCCGGAACACTAGAAAACTCGTGCTCAACACCTTCTATTCTGATAGTAGTGATAGCAAAACCTTCTAATGAAGAAAGCAGGATACGGCGCAATGCATTACCTACGGTAATACCGAAACCGGGCTCCAACGGACGAAATTCGAACTTACCGAATTTGGAGTCCGCTTCCAACATTAATACTTTATCAGGTTTTTGAAATGCTAATATCGCCATGAAATTAATTATTATTTAGAATACAATTCTACAATCAAATGCTCTTTAATGTTTTCAGGAATGTCTGCTCTTTCAGGTACGTGCAACAGCTTACCTACTTAGATTTCATCCCATTCCAACCAAGGATATTTGCTGTGGTTAAAGCCGGCCAATGAGTTGGCGATAACTTCCAATGATTTGGATCTTTCACGAACGCCGATAAACTGACCCGGTTTTACTGCATAAGAAGGAATATTCACCACCTCGCCGTCTACAGTAATGTGCTTGTGGCTAACCAACTGACGGGCAGCGGCGCGTGTCGGAGCAATACCCAAACGGAATACTACGTTGTCAAGGCGACCTTCCAACAATTGGAGGAGCACCTCACCAGTAATACCTTTAGCGGTCTCAGCCTTCTCAAACAAATTGCGGAATTGTTTTTCTAAAACGCCATAAGTATATTTAGCTTTCTGTTTTTCACGAAGTTGCACACCGTATTCAGAAGTCTTTCTCTTTCTGGAATTTCCGTGCTGTCCGGGAGGATAGTTCTTCTTTGACAATACTTTATCAGCTCCAAAGATTCCTTCACCGAATTTACGGGCTATTCTTGATTTTGGTCCAGTATATCTAGCCATTTCTTTTAAATATTTAATTGTTATTCATGAACTTGGGTTTGTTGCAGCCGCGATTGCGTAGAGAAGAGATTACAATCCAATAACAATATCAAGTCTCACTTCTAAGTTAAAGGTAAATTAAACTCTACGTCTTTTCGGAGGACGACAACCATTGTGCGGAAGCGGAGTTACATCAATGATTTCAGTAACCTCGATACCAGCACCGTGGATAGTTCTAATAGCAGACTCACGTCCGTTACCCGGGCCCTTCACATATGCCTTTTACCTTTCTCAAGCCAAGATCGAATGCTACTCTTAGCACAATCTTGGGCAGCCATTTGTGCTGCGTAGGGAGTGTTCTTTTTAGAACCTCTGAAACCCATCTTTCCTGCAGATGACCAAGAGATGATCTGCCCTTCGCTGTTAGCAAGAGAAACAATAATATTGTTGAAAGATGAATGAACATGCAACTGTCCATTAGCGTCTACTTTTACATTTCTCTTTTTTAGCTGCAACTGTTTTTTTTGCCATATCAACAATTATTATTTAGTAGCTTTTTTCTTATTAGCAACGGTTTTCTTTCTTCCCTTACGAGTACGTGCGTTGTTCTTTGTGCTCTGGCCTCTAACAGGAAGACCGATACGATGACGAACACCACGGTAGCAACCAATATCCATTAATCGTTTGATGTTCAATTGGATTTCAGAGCGAAGATCACCTTCTACTTTATACTCTGCACCGATAATCTCACGAATCTTAGCAGCCTGATCATCTGTCCAGTCTTTTTAACCTTCAGATCTCTATCTACACCAGCTTTGTCTAAAATCTTTGCTGAACTACTACGACCTATACCATATACATAGGTCAACGCAACTTCACCTCTCTTGTTTTGAGGCAAATCTACACCAACTATTCTTATAGCCATATACTAAATTATTTTTTTTGCAAAAATAATAATATTATCCTTGACGTTGTTTATACTTAGGATTTTTCTTGTTAATAACATACAAACGGCCATTACGTCTAACGATCTTACACTCTGGCGTACGTTTCTTTAAGGATGCTCTTACTTTCATATCTTATTTTATTTATATCTAAATACAATTCTTCCTTTCGATAAGTCGTAAGGAGACATTTCGACTCTGACTTTATCACCCCTGGCAGGATCTTGATGTAGTGCATCCGCATCTTACCAGAAATATGGGCAGTAATCTCATGTCCGTTTTCTAATTCAACACGAAACATTGCATTAGACAATGCTTCAACTATAACTCCATCTTGTTCTATTGCAGATTGCTTTGCCATATTTCTTATATTGCTTTATCTCCTAATACTTCTTCTATGAACTCGAATGATGACAGTATATCAGCTTCACCGTTCCCACTGCTATGGTATGCTCAAAATGAGCGGCACACTTGCGGTCTTTTGTTCTCACCGTCCAGCCATCACGCTCCATTGAGTATCTGCCGGTTACCTAAAGTTATCATCGGTTCAATGGCAATGCACAAGCCTTTCTTCAGCATTGTCCCATAACCACGCTTTCCGTAGTTGGGCACCTGAGGATCTTCGTGCATGTCCTTGCCTATACCGTGACCGACAAACTCGCGCACCACACCATAAGAATGGACTCACAATGTTGTTGTATAGCATATCCGATATCACCGATTCTGCTTCCGTGCACAGCATTCTGAATCCCTATGTACAACGCTTCCTTAGTAACCTTCAGTAATTTGCGGACTTCTTCGTCAACTTCACCTACACAAAACGTATAGGCCGAGTCGCCACAAAAGCCATTCATGTAAGTACCGCAATCAACAGAAACTACATCACCCTCTTTCAGTACCACATCATCACTCGGAATACCATGTACCACCTGGTCGTTTACAGATGTGCAAATCGAAGCCGGAAACGGATCGCCATATTGGTTCGGAAATCCCTTGAAAGTAGGAACAGCCCCATTATCTCTGATGAACTCTTCCGCCACCTATCCAGCTCCTTTGTAGTCACTCCGGGCTTTATAACCTTAGCTATCTCAGCCAACGTCTTTCCTACAAGCAAATTACTCGTGCGGAGCAGCTCTATCTCATCTTCAGTTTTAAGAAATATCATTCTTCAAATAAGATTAATACGCAGCCACAGTACCACTACGGCCTTTAATACGTCCGGATTTCAGCAAACCGTCATAGTGTCTCATCAACAAATGACTTTCTACCTGCTGCAGAGTATCAAGCACAACACCCACAAGGATTAACAAAGACGTACCACCAAAGAATTGAGCAAACTCGGCTTTCACACCGAAGATACCGGCAAACGCAGGCATAATGGCAACCAAGGCCAAGAAGAAAGAACCAGGCAAAGTGATACGCGACATAATCACGTCAATGTACTCAGCAGTTTTCTTTCCCGGCTTGATGCCCGGAATGAAACCGTTGTTTCTCTTCATATCTTCAGCCATCTGAGTCGGGTTAATGGTAATCGCAGTATAGAAATACGTAAATAGTATAATCAATACCGCAAAATCAAATTATACCAGAAAGCTTGTATGATCAGTTCAATGCACGTATGAAACCACTCGCATTATTTACATTTGAGAACCCGACGAGAGTAATTGGAATGAACATGATAGCCTGAGCAAAAATAATAGGCATAACACCTGCTGCATTTACTTCAAAGGAATGTATTGTCTAGCACCGCCGTATTGCTTGTTACCCACGATCTTTTCGCGTACTGTACAGGAATCTTTCTTGTACCTTGCACCAGAAGAATGGCAAATGCAATGACAAGCAACAGGACTACAAGTTCAATCAGGAACATTACCAGACCACCGGTCTTGTCGGTCATACGGGAAATCAATTCCTGAAATAAAGACTGTGGTAGACGGGCGATGATACCAATCATGATAATCAGCGAAATACCATTACCGATTCCCTTGTCTGTAATTCTCTCACCAAGCCACAAAATAAACATACTACCAGCTGCTAATATAATGGTAGAGGTAAACATAAATAGAGTCCAATCTAATGAAGCATTTAAAGAAGGGCCAGCCTGCATCTTAAGATTGAGCAAATAAGAAGGAGCCTGAACCAGAAGAATGAGAATCGTCAGATAACGGGTGTACTGATTCATTTTTCTTCTGCCACTCTCACCTTCACGCTGCAATTTCTGGAAATACGGCACAGCAATACCCAGCAACTGAATCACGATGGAAGCGGAGATGTAAGGCATGATTCCCAATGCAAAGATAGACGCATTAGAGAACGCTCCTCCGGAAAACATGTTTAACAAGGCTAAAAGGCCCTCACTTGTCTGTTGATGCAACTGTGTTAACATTGCCGGATTAATACCCGGCAATACAACATATGAACCGAAACGGTAGATTGCCACAAACAATATGGTGATGAGGATCCGCTGTCTCAGATCCTCAATCTTCCATATATTCTTTAATGTTTCAATAGCTTTTCTCATCGAATCAGAGTTTTACTACATTGTCCACCAGCAGCTTCGATGGCAGCAACAGCAGTCTTAGAAAATGCATGTGCTTGTACATCCAACTTAGCAGTCAAAGTTCCGTTACCTAATACTTTTACCAACTGGCTTGAAGAAATGAAACCGGCAGCGATGAAGTCATTGATACCTACAGTCTGCAGATTTTTAGCTTCGGCCAATTTCTGAATTGTATCCAAGTTGATAGCCTTATACTCTACACGATTGATATTTTTAAAGCCAAACTTAGGTACACGACGTTGAAGAGGCATCTGACCACCTTCAAAACCGATTTTCTTAGAGTATCCAGATCTTGATTTAGCTCCTTTATGACCTCTAGTAGAAGTACCTCCCAAGCCAGAACCCGGACCACGTCCAATTCTCTTTCTTGTTTTAGTAGATCCCTCTGCAGGTTTTAAATTACTTAAGTTCATATTGTAATTCGTTTTATTATTCAACAAATAATTACTTAACAATGGCAACCAAGTGTTTTACTTTATCTACCATTCCAAGAATTGAAGGAGTGCTTTCGTGTTCAACCACACGGTTCAACTTACGAAGTCCCAGTGCATCGAGAGTTCTCTTCTGATCAGCCGGAGCACCAATTCTACTTTTAACTTGTTTAATCTTTATAGTTGACATATTCTTCCTCCTTATCCTCTAAATACTTTTTCCATACTAATTCCTCTGTTCTGGGCAACCATACGGGCATCGCGCATTTCGCTTAAAGCCAAGATAGTAGCCTTCACAAGGTTATGTGGATTGGAAGAACCTTTAGACTTAGCCAAAACATCCGTTACACCAACACTTTCAAGCACTGCACGCATTGCACCGCCACTACACCGGTACCGTGAGAAGCCGGTTTAATAAATACCTCAGCGCCGCCGAACTTTGCAGACTGTTCGTGAGGAACTGTACCTTTCAGTACAGGTACTTTAGTCAGGTTCTTCTTAGCAGATTCAACACCCTTGGCAATAGCAGCGGTTACTTCACCAGCTTTACCAAGGCCCCAACCGATGATGCCTTCTTCGTTTCCTACTACCACAATAGCAGAAAAACTAAAAGTTCTACCACCTTTGGTTACTTTAGTACACGATTAATAGCAACCAATCTGTCTTTCAGCTCTATATCGTTAGTAATCTTAACTCTATTATTAACTCCTGCCATAATGATTAAAATTTAAGTCCACCGTTACGGGCAGCATCAGCCACCTCTTTTACTCTCCCATGATACAAGTAACCATTACGGTCGAAAACAACAGTAGTAATACCTGCTTCCTGAGCTTTTTTCGCAATCAGTTCACCTACTTTAGCAGCTTGTTCCTTCTTTGGCATTTTTTCAGTCATACCCAACGAAGAAGCGGCAGCCAATGTCTTACCGGACAAGTCGTCGATAATCTGAACGTAGATTTGCTTATTGCTTCTAAACACACTCATACGCGGGCATTCAGTTGTACCTGAAATCTTATTGCGTACTCTATATTTAATCTTAATACGTCTTTCTATTTTTGTTGTCATAATACTATAAATTTAAATGATTACTTAGCACCAGCTGATTTACCAGACTTTCTACGAATTTCTTCGCCAACAAACTTAATACCCTTACCTTATACGGTTCAGGCTTACGGAAAGAACGTATTTTAGAGCAAACTTGACCAAGTAACTGCTTGTCACAAGATTCCAAAAGGATCAAGAGGATTCTTATTTCTCTCAGACTTAGTCTCTACTTTGATCTCAGGAGGCAACTGTATAAAGATACTGTGCGTATAACCTAAGTTCAATTCAATAATATTGCCTGATTAGAGGCGCGGTAACCTACACCGACAAGTTCCAACTCTTTCTTATATCCTTCTGACACGCCAACAACCATGTTGTGCACCAATGAACGATATAGTCCATGGAATGCATGCTTCTGCTTCGGATTATCCAGCATTGCATTTTCATTCTCTGCCAAAGTGACATGACCTTCTTCAATGGCAACATTGATAGCAGGATTCACATATTGGCTCATTTCGCCTTTGGGCCCCTTTACGGTAACCACGTCATCCTTCAGAGTGACTGTCACTCCAGCAGGGATACTAATGGGTAATTTTCCTATTCTTGACATTGCTGATTCCTCCTATTAATATACATAACACAAGACTTCACCGCCGATCTTCAGTTCAGCGGCTTCTTTGTTGGTCATTACACCCTTGGAAGTAGATATTATAGCAATACCCAAACCATTAATAACTCGCGGCATGTCTTTGTAACCGGTATATTGACGCATACCCGGAGAAGAGATTCTCTCCAGCTTCTTGATAGCGTTAACCTTGTTTACCGAATCATACTTCAAGGCAACCTTTATTGTTCCTTGAGGACCATCTTCTACAAACTTGTAATTAAGAATGTAGCCCTTTTCAAAAAGAATCTTAGTGATTTCTTTTTTCAAATTAGAAGCGGGAACTTCCACAACTCTGTGCTTCGCTTGAATAGCGTTCCGCAACCTCGTCAAATAATCTGCTATTGGATCAGTCATATAAAAATAAATTAAATTAATCAGGCCTGCCCTGACAATATTTAAAAACAAAAATTACCAGCTTGCTTTCTTTACACCTGGAATAAGACCGTTGGAAGCCATCTCACGGAACTGAATTCTGGAGATTCCGAACTGACGGATATATCCTTTAGGACGACCTGTCAGCTTGCAACGGTTGTGCATGCGAATCGGGTTAGAATTCTTGGGCAGGTCCTGCAATTTCTGTGCAGCTTCAAAAGCTTCCGCAGGATCACCGGTTCTAACGATTTGCTTCAATGCAGCTCTCTTCTCGGCATATCTGGCTACTAATTTGGCACGCTTTACTTCACGTGCTTTCATTGATTCCTTTGCCATATTATCAATCTTTTTTAGCGTTCTTAAACGGTAAACCGAATTCTTTCAACAAGGCATACCCTTCTTCATCTGTTTGCGCAGAGGTTACAAAGGTAATATTCATTCCGAGAATTCTGGTAATACTATCGATATTAATTTCAGGGAAAATAATTTGTTCCTGAATACCAAGGGTATAGTTACCCTTCCATCGAACTTACTTTCAATACCCTTGAAGTCGCGGATACGCGGCAGAGCTACACGAACCAACTTTTCAAGGAATTCGTACATTCTCTCGCGACGTAGAGTTACCATAACACCAATCGGCATTTTCTTACGCAACTTAAAGTTAGCAATATCCTTACGAGAAATGGTTGCAACGGCCTTCTGGCCTGTAATAGCAGTCATTTCATTAATTGCCACTTCGATAATCTTCTTGTCAGCAACGGCCATACCCAGACCCTGATTGATAACAATCTTCTTAAGTACGGGTACCTGCATAGAAGAAGAATACTGGAACTGTGATTTCAATGCAGGCGCAATACGCTCTGCATATTCTTTCTTAAGGCTAGCAGTATTACTCATTACTTAATCTCCTCTCCTGATTTTTAGAATAACGCACTAAAGTGCCGTCAGCACTTAATTTTCTACCAACACGCGTTGCTTTGCCAGTCTTTGGATCAACCGGGTTCAAGTTTGAAATGTGGATAGAAGCTTCTTGCTTCACGATACCACCTTGCGGGTTCTTAGCATTCGGTTTTGTGCTCTTAGACACCATGTTGATACCCTCAACGATTGCACGTTTTTTATCAACAAGAACCTTCAATACACGACCAGTCTTACCTTGTCTTCACCGGAGTTTACATAAACTGTATCGCCTTTTTTAATATGTAATTTACTCATTACTCAAATCTTTTACAATATTAAAGTACTTCAGGAGCGAGTGACACAACTTTCATGTTAGCAGCACGAAGTTCACGAGCTACCGGACCGAAAATACGACTACCTCTAATTTCACCTGCATTGTTCAGCAACACGCAAGCATTATCATCAAAACGTATGTAAGAGCCATCAGCACGACGGATTTCTTTCTTAGTACGTACGATCAAAGCTTTAGACACTGCACCTTTTTTAATATCACTTGAAGGGATAACGCTTTTTACAGAAACAACAATCACGTCCCCTACTGAAGCATAGCGACGACCTGTACCGCCCAAAACGCGAATACAGAGAGCCTCTTTTGCTCCGCTGTTGTCACATACTGTAAGTCTGGATTCTACTTGTATCATAATTACTTAGCTCTTTCAATTATTTCAACCAATCTCCATCTCTTAGTCTTGCTCAAAGGACGAGTTTCCATGATGCGTACAGTATCGCCGATATTGCACTCATTCTTTTCATCATGAGCATGGTACTTCTTCGTCTTACTAACGAACTTACCATATATGGGGTGTTTTTCCTTAAACTTAGCTGCAACAGTAATGGTCTTATCCATCTTATCGCTCAGCACAACCCCTGTTCTTTCTTTTCTTAAATTTCTTGCTTCCATCAAGCTCATCATTTATTGTTAAGTTCTCTCTGGCGTAATTCAGTTTTCATACGCGCAATAGTCCTGCGTAATTGTTTGATCTGAGCAGGATTATCCAAAGGAGAAATAGAATGATTTAAAATCACTTGGTTGTAATTAGCTACTTCTGCTTCAACTCTTTCTACCAAGTCACTGGTAGGCATCTCTTTAATTTCTGCAATTTTCATACTTCTTACGCATTTTGATTTTGGATATCATAATCACGTCTTACCACAAACTTGGTTGTGATAGGAAGCTTCTGTGCAGCTAAGCGCAAAGCTTCTTTTGCGATTTCATAAGATACTCCTTCAGCTTCGATAATAATTCTACCCGGTGTAACAGGAGCAACGAATCCCTCGGGGCTACCTACCCTTACCCATACGCACATCAGCAGGCTTTCTGGTGATAGGTTTGTCCGGGAAAATACGAATCCAAATCTGTCCTTGACGTTGCATATATCTTGTTACTGCAATACGCGCAGCTTCAATCTGACGGCCTGTAATCCACTTCGTCTCCAAGGCCTTAATACCAAAAGAACCGAAAGCCAGTTGGTTTCCTCTTTGGGCATTACCCTTTTGACGGCCTTTTTGTTGTCTTCTGAATTTTGTTCTTTTTCGGTTGTAACATAATTCCTAAAAATCAAATTCGTTAGCGATTATTTTTCTTTCTTTTGAAGTTCTTTCCGCCATTGTTTCCGCTATTGCTTCCACGACCGCTTTCTTGCTTTGCGTAAAGTTCGGAGCCAACTCTCTCTTACCATAAACTTCACCTCTACAAATCCAAACTTTAATACCGAGAAGACCTACTAGTCAATGCTTCTGCATGACAATAGTCGATATCTGCTCTGAAAGTGTGCAACGGAGTTCTTCCTTCCTTATACATTTCAGAACGGGCCATTTCTGCACCATTCAAACGTCCTGAAATCTGAATCTTAATACCTTCCGCACCCATACGCATTGTATTGGCAATAGCCATCTTGATGGCACGACGGTAGGCTATTTTACCTTCAACCTGACGGGCAATGTTGTTAGCCACGATAACAGCATCCAACTCTGGTCTCTTAACTTCGAAGATATTAATCTGAATATCCTTATCAGTAACCTTCTTCAACTCCTCTTTCAACTTGTCAACTTCTTGGCCACCTTTGCCGATAATGATACCCGGACGTGCAGTACAAACGGTAATAGTCACGAGTTTCAGTGTACGTTCAATTACAATTCTTGACACACTAGCCTTTGCCAGACGAGCGTTCAAATATTTACGAATCTTGCTATCTTCCAGCAGGAGAGTCGCCGTAATTCTTTCCACCATACCAATTGGAATCCCAGCCTCTGATAATTCCTAAACGGTTGCTTATTGGATTAACTTTTTGTCCCATTTACCTTAATTTTGATCTTCGTTATTACTTTTAGAACCAACGAACAACGTTACGTGGTTTGAACGCTTGCGGATTCTGTAACCTCTACCCTGCGGAGCCGGTCTCATTCTTTTGAGTGTAGCGCCACCATCAACAAAAATCTTGGTTACGAACAGCTCGCCGCTTTCAGCTTTACGTTCGTTTTTCTGCTCCCAGTTAGCAATTGCAGAGCGCAGCAACTTTTCCACTCTTGCGGCAGCCTCTTTTGAAGAGAACTTCAAAACGCCGAGTGCTCTGTTCACCTCCATCCCGCGAATCATGTCAGCCACGAGACGCATTTTACGGGGGGAAGTAGGAACATTTTGCAATTTCGCAAAATACATGGTCTTAAGGGCTTCTTTTCTTTTTTCAGCCGATATTTTTTTTCTTGCTCCCATTATATTATTACTTTATTATTTCAGATAAATCCTGTCTTATTTTTTCTTGTTACCAGCGTGTCCTCTGAAAGTACGAGTTGGAGCAAATTCGCCCAACTTGTGTCCTACCATGTTTTCGGTAACATAAACAGGAATAAATTTATTTCCATTGTGAACTGCAACAGTATGGCCTACGAAATCAGGCGAAATCATTGAAGCTCTGGCCCAAGTCTTAACTACCACTTTCTTACCCGATTCATTCATGGCAAGCACTTTCTTCTCAAGCTTAACGTTAATATACGGACCTTTTTTTAATGAACGACTCATAATTTACTCAATTAATCAGATTACTTCTTTCTTCTCTCAATAATATACTTAGACGATTGTTTCTTCGGAGCTCTTGTCTTAAGACCCTTAGCATACAATCCCTTACGAGATCTCGGGTGTCCTCCTGAAGCACGTCCTTCACCACCACCCATCGGGTGATCAACCGGGTTCATAACAACACCACGGTTACGCGGACGACGTCCTAACCAACGAGAACGTCCAGCTTTACCTGAACTTTCCAATCCATGATCTGAGTTACCAACGCTACCGATAGTAGCCTTACATGTGCTGAGGATCTGACGAACCTCGCCTGAAGGCAACTTGATAACGCAGTATTTACCTTCTCTTGAAGTCAATTGAGCGAAGTTACCGGCTGAACGAACCAAAGCAGCGCCTTGACCCGGACGTAATTCGATGTTGTGAATTACAGTACCGACCGGAATATTCTGAAGCGGAAGAGCATTTCCGATTTCCGGAGCAGCAGTTTCACCTGACATCAAAGTCGCACCAACTTGCAATCCATTGGGAGCAATAATATATCTTTTTTCACCATCTGCATAAAACAACAGAGCGATACGAGCCGAACGGTTCGGATCGTATTCAATTGTTTTAACCACTGCAGGTACACCGTCTTTATTTCTCTTGAAGTCTACGATACGGATAATCTTCTTACTACCGCCACCGATGTAGCGCATGGTCATTTTACCTGTATTGTTACGACCGCCGGAAGATTTCTTACCAAATACAAGAGACTTTTCTGGTACTCGTGCAGTAATTTCTTCGAAAGTACCAATAATTTTATGTCTTTGCCCCGGTGTTGTGGGCTTAAATTTACGTACTGCCATTTCTTTTAAATATTGCTATAAAAATCAATAGTATCTCCTTCTTTCAACGTAACGATAGCTTTGTAAGCGTTTGTACGTCCGTTGATGATACCTGCGCGTGTATAACGGCTCTTGTTCTTGCCGGCATAACGAATTGTATTCACATCAACCACGGTAACGTTGTAAAGGGCTTCAACTTCGTTCTTAATTTCCAGTTTATTAGCTTCAGGACGCACGATAAAGCCGAAACGATTGTTCGACTTATCAGTAATTGCAGTCATCTTCTCTGTCACTAACGGTTTAATAATAATTCCCATTATTTAAGCCTCCTTTTTACATTAAGATATTGTCAATAGCAGAAAGTGCACTTTCAGCAAACACAACAACTCCAGCGTCCAATACTCTGTAAGTATTTAACCCTGAGATAGTCTGCACATTAGCACCCTTCACATTACGAGCCGACAAATATACGTTTTTATTTGCTTCTGGTAAAATCACAAGCAGCTTTTTGTCAGAAACTTTAAGATTTTTTGTCATTGCAACAAAATCTTTAGTCTTCGGAGCTTCAAAAGAGAAGTCTTCTACTACTACAACTGCGTTGTTCTGAGCCTTGTATGACAAAGCTGACTTACGAGCCAGAGCCTTTACTTTTCTTATTCAGTTTGAAGTAGTAATCTCTCGGTTTCGGACCAAATACACGTCCACCACCAACGAGTACCGGTGAGTTCATGTCACCACGACGTGCACCACCGCCACCTTTCTGGCGACCGATTTTACGAGTAGAACCGCTGATTTCGCTTCTTTCCTTTGACTTGTGTGTACCCTGACGCTGGTTAGCCATAAACTGTTTAACGTCCAAGTAGATAGCGTGGTCGTTGGGCTCAATTCCGAAGATAGACTCGTTTAACGTAATCTTTCTCCCAGTGTCTTCACCTTTAATGTTATATACGTTAACTTCCATTATTTCTCAATTATTACGATTGAACCTTTGCAACCAGGAACAGATCCCTTAATCAAAAGGAGATTGTGCTCCGCGATTACTTTTAATACTTGCAGATTTTGAACAGTTACTCTGTCACCACCAAGCTGTCCGCCCATGCGCATTCCCTTGAATACTTTTGCAGGGTAAGAACAAGCACCGATAGAACCCGGCTTACGGGCACGGTTGTGCTGACCGTGAGTAGTCTGACCTACACCACCGAAACCATGACGTTTCACAACACCCTGGAAGCCTTTACCCTTGGAAGTACCTACAACGTCTACATAATCAGCGCCTTCGAACAATTCTACGGTAACAGTATCACCCAGATTCAATTCTGTCTCAAATTCTTTGAACTCAGCCAAGTGTTTCTTGGGAGTTACTCCAGCTTTCTTAAAGTGGCCCATAAGAGGCTTTGTAGTGTGCTTCTCCTTCTTGTCCTGGAAGCCCAGCTGAACAGCTTCATAACCGTCCTTTTCTACAGTTTTCACTTGAGTAACAACACAAGGACCTGCTTCGATAACAGTGCATGGTACATTCTTACCCTCGGCACTGAAAACGGATGTCATTCCGATTTTTTTTCCTAATAATCCTGGCATTTCACTTAATTTTTAATACTTACACTTTGATTTCTACTTCCACACCACTCGGCAACTCCAACTTCATCAGAGCATCTACTGTCTTAGCTGTTGAGCTATAGATGTCGATTAATCTCTTGTAAGAAGAGAGTTCGAATTGTTCACGCGACTTCTTGTTAACGAAAGTCGAACGGTTTACGGTAAAGATACGCTTATGCGTAGGGAGAGGAATTGGACCGCTAACGATGGCGCCCGTTGTCTTCACCGTTCTTACAATCTTCTCAGCTGACTTGTCAACCAAGTTGTGGTCGTAAGACTTCAGTTTGATTCTAATTTTTTGACTCATTACTGTCTTAGTTATTAATAGTGTTATTATATAAGATGAGTCCCGTAGGTTAAGAGTCATTCGCTAACCTACGGGACTTTAGTTTATTTTAGATTAAGTCTGTACGACCTTTTACTTCCTCCAATACTGCCTTGGCAATAGAGTTGGAAACCTGAGCGTGGTGAGAATATACCATTGAAGAAGTTGCACGACCAGAAGTGATAGTACGCAACGCAGTTACGTAACCGAACATTTCTGCCAGCGGAACCATTGCCTTCACGATACGAGCACCTGAACGGCTGGATTCCATACCTTCTACCTGACCACGACGCTTGTTCAAGTCACCGATAACATCACCCATGTTCTCTTCCGGAGTAACAACTTCCAGCTTCATGATAGGCTCCATCAATACCGGGCCTGCCTTAGCGCAAGCGTTCTTGTATGCCTGGATAGCACAGATTTCAAATGACAACTGGTCAGAGTCAACCGGGTGGAAAGAACCGTCGATCAAGGTTACCTTCAGTGAATCCAACGGATAACCGGCCAATACACCGTTCTTCATGGCAGTAGTGAAGCCCTTCTGTACAGACGGGATAAATTCCTTAGGAATATTACCGCCCTTCACTTCGTCGACAAATTGCAAGCCGCCTTGAGTAAAGTCCTCATCAACCGGACCGATGTTCACGATGATATCGGCAAACTTACCACGACCACCGGACTGCTTCTTGTAAACTTCGCGCAAGTTGACAGTCTTCGTGATAGCCTCCTTATAGTTAACTTGAGGCTTACCTTGGTTACACTCAACCTTGAATTCACGCTTCAGACGGTCGATGATAATATCCAAGTGAAGCTCACCCATACCGGAGATAACTGTCTGACCAGTCTGTTCGTCAGTCTTCACCGTAAACGTTGGGTCTTCTTCAGCCAATTTAGCCAAACCGTTAGACAGTTTGTCCATATCCTTCTGAGTTTTCGGCTCCACAGCAATACCGATTACCGGTTCGGGGAAGTCCATTGATTCAATACGATCGGAGCGGTTTCGTCGCACAGCGTATCACCGGTGTGGATATCCTTGAAGCCTACACCGGCACCAATATCACCGGCGCCAATCACCTCAACAGGATTCTGTTTATTTGAGTGCATCTGGAACAGACGTGAAACACGTTCTTTCTTACCAGAGCGAGAGTTATAAATATAAGAACCGGCTTCAATCTTACCTGAATAAACACGGAAGAAAGTCAGACGGCCTACATACGGGTCAGTTGCAATCTTGAACGCCAAAGCAGATGTTTTTTCATCATCATCCGGCTTACGATCTTCCTCCAAACCAGTATCAGGATTAGTTCCTATGATATTCGGAGTATCCAACGGAGAAGGCAAGAATGCACAAACATAATCAAGCAAAGTCTGTACACCCTTATTCTTGAATGAAGAACCGCACAACATAGGAACTACAGCCATCTGTACTGTAGCATTGCGAAGAGCTCTCAATATTTCTTCTTCTGTAATAGTAGAAGGGTCATCAAAGTATTTTTCCATCAACGCATCATCAAATTCAGCTACTTTTTCGAGCATCTTATCTCTCCATTCGTTAGCTTCGTCTACCAGATTAGCAGGGATTTCCTCTACTGTATAGTCGGCACCCATAGTTTCGTCATGCCAGTAGATAGCTTTCATTTTGATCAGATCTACCAATCCTTTGAAGTTTTCTTCTGCACCGATAGGAATAACAACCGGACACGGATTTGCACCCAAAACAGCCTTCATCTGGCGAACAACTTCAAAGAAGTCAGCACCCGAACGGTCCATTTTGTTTACGTAAGCGATACGCGGTACGTTATATT